>Ga0268299_1000073_pt1 | contig 383979 bp, 339 predicted proteins | sample NOBtaG_FD_193484 | JGI IMG/M metagenome (GOLD analysis project Ga0268299, IMG submission 193484) | Activated sludge microbial communities from bioreactor in Nijmegen, Gelderland, Netherland - NOB reactor | ecosystem: Engineered > Bioreactor > Aerobic > Activated sludge | place: Netherlands...
GCGAGTCGTACGCGCGCCTGTACAGCACGTCGTAGACGCCCGCCGGCACCTTGCCGCCGTACGTGCCGGTGCGCAGCACGTACACGCCCGACGACTGCCACTGGTAGCTGTAGCCGCCCAGGTAGTGCGCGGCGCCCGTCTCCTTCGACACCAGGTAGATGTCTGCGCCGCTGTAGTCGGTGTGCATCGCCGGAGGCGGAGCGCCCCCCAGCGTCAGCGCGCCGCTCACGTTGGCCACGGGGATGTCGACGTTCAGCGTCACGTTGCCCGCCGCGAGCGTCACGTCTCTCTGCAGCACCTGGTAGCCGTTCACGTGCGCGTCGGTGGGCAGCGTGCGCGACACGGTCTTGTACTGCGAGTCGTACGCGCGCCTGTACAGCACGTCGTAGACGCCCGCCGGCACCTTGCCGCCGTACGTGCCGGTGCGCAGCACGTACACGCCCGACGACTGCCACTGGTAGCTGTAGCCGCCCAGGTAGTGGGCGGCGCCCGTCTCTTTCGACACCAGGTAGATGTCTGCGCCGCTGTAGTCGGTGTGCATCGCCGGAGGCGGAGCGCCCGCCAGCGTCAGCGCGCCGCTCACGTTCGCGACGGGGATGTCGACGTTCAGCGTCGCGTTGCCCGCCGCGAGCACCACGTCTCTCTGCAGCACCTGGTAGCCGTTCACGTGCGCGTCGGTGGGCAGCGTGCGCGACACCGTCTTGTACGTGGAGTCGTACGCGCGGCGATACAGCACGTCGTACGTGCCGGCCGGCACCTTGCCGCCGTACGTGCCGGTGCGCAGCACGTACACGCCCGACGACTGCCACTGGTAGCTGTAGCCGCCGAGGTAGTGCGCAGCGCCCGTCTCTTTCGACACCAGGTAGATGTCTGCGCCGCCGTAGTCGGTGTGCATCGCCGGCGGCGGGGCGCCCCCGAGCGTCAGCGTGCCGCTCACGTTCACCACGGGGATGTCGACGTTCAGCGTCACGTTCCCGGGGGCGAGCGTCACGTCTTTCTGCAGCACCTGGTAGCCGTTCACGTGCGCGTCGGTGGGCAGTGTGCGCGACACCGTCTTGTACTGCGAGTCGTACGCGCGCCTGTACAGCACGTCGTAGACGCCCGCGGGCACCTTGCCGCCGTAGGTGCCGGTGCGCAGCACGTACACGCCCGACGACTGCCACTGGTAGCTGTAGCCGCCGAGGTAGTGCGCCGCGCCGGTGTCCTTGGCGACCAGGTAGATGTCCGCGCCGGTGTAGTCATTGTGCATCGCCGGCGGCGGGCCGCCTGCGAGCGTCAGCGTGCCGCTCACGTTCGAGACCGGAACGTCGACGTCGCCGCTGCCCGAGTGCGTCGAGGTGCAGTCGTTCGCGGTGCACGCCGGCGTCACCATGCCGCGGCACGCGCCCGCTCCGTCGCACGCATCGCCCAGCGTGCACGCGAGGCCGTCGTTGCACGCCGTGCCCATCGCCGCCGGCATCGACGTGAACGTGCGGGTCGCCTCGATGCACGCGCCCCAGCCCTGGCACGCCGTCGTCGCCGGAGGCGCCGGCACGCTCGTGGTGCGGCACCCGCTGGCGTTCGCGCCCGGCTGGCCGGGGCTGCACTGCTCGACGCCGGTGCACCACAGGCCGTCGTCGCAGCGCGCATCGCTCGGGGCGTGCGCGGCGACTCCGCCGGAGCACGTGTCGACGGTGCACGCGTACGCGTCGGCCGGCACGTTCGTGTCGTCGTTCACCGCGACGCAGCCCTGCGAGGGGCTGCACGCATCGTCGGTGCACGGGTTCAGGTCGTCGCAGACGCGCGGGCTGCCGCCGGTGCACTGGCCCGCCTGGCAGGTCTGGCCGGTGGTGCACAGCGAGGTCTGGCACGCGGTGCCGTTCGCGAGCGGAGCGTGCGTGCAGCTCCCGCCGCTCACCGCGTCGGTGGTGCACGGGTTCATGTCGTCGCAGCTCGGCGTGTAGCAGCTGGGCATGCCGTTCACGGCCTGGCACGCCTGGTTCATCGCGAGGCACACGTTCGGGATGCATGGATCTGCCGTGCAGCCGCCCATGCCGTCGTCGTGCTGGCCCGCCGGGCACTGGCAGGTGAAGCCGGTGCCGCTCGCGACGCACGCCGTGCGCCCGTTCATGGTGCACGGGTTCGGCAGGCAGGGGTCGTTCGTGCAGCTGCCCGCTCCGTCGGGGTGCCAGCCCGCCGCGGCGTCGCACTGATTGCAGCTGGGGCCCCCGTAGCCCGCCGCGCACGCGCACTGCACGCGGCCCTGCTGCACCGAGCACGTTCCGTGGCCCGAGCAGCTCGAGGGCGTGCACACCTCGTCGACGCGGCACACTCCGTTCTCGTCGTGGAAGCCCGCGTTGCACGAGCACGCGGCCATGCCGTTCACCGCCGCGCAGACGCCGCGGTTCGGAGCGACGCACGGGTTCGGCCGGCACACGTCGGTCGTGCAGCCGCCCGCGCCGTCGGGGTGGTAGCCGCCCGCCAGGTCGCACTGCGCGCACGACGGCCCCGCGAAGCCCGCGCTGCAGGTGCAGACGACCGTGCCGCCGGTGTCGCTGCAGGTGCCGTGACCGTTGCAGCTGTTCGGCAGGCAGGTGGTGTCGGGCACGCACGCGCCGCCCTCGTCGTGGGTGCCGGGGCGGCACACGCACGCGGCCATCGCGCCGTTCGCCTGGCAGACGCGCTCGGCCGACATGCACGGGTTCGGCACGCAGACGTCGGTGGTGCAGCCGCCGTTGCCGTCGGAGTGATAGCCGTTCGCGGCGTCGCAGGCCGCGCAGGTCGTGCCGCCCCAACCCGTCGCGCAGGTGCAGACCGCGCCGGCCGGCGTGTCGGCGCAGGTGCCGTGAACACAGGGGAGGCCGGCGCAGCCGACCTCGATGACGCAGACGCCGCCGTCGAGCGACGTGCCGGCAGGGCACATCACCGGCTCGCCTCCACCGCCGGAGCCGGTCTGAGAGCCTCCGGCGCTGCCGCCTCCGCTGTCCGGGCTCGTCGCGACCGGCGGCTGGCACTGACAACCGGCCAGGAAGAGGAGGACGAGGAAGAGCGAGCGCATGGGCTTTTGCGCCCTGCTCTACCCCCGAGCCCCGGTGCAAGTGCACTATTCCCAGACGAGCACCTCGCTCGGCAGGTCGGCGCCGTTGGCGACGAGCAGCGTGCCGTCGTTCAGCGGCAGCAGGTCGGCGGCTCCGCGCTCGAACAGACGGTCCGGCAGCAGCGTGAAGACGCCGGTCTTCGGGTCGAGCAGCGAGGCCTTCTGCGACTGCCAGATGAAGACGATGCGGCCATCGGCGAGCGCGACGCTGTCGGTGAGGTAGGCGCCTCCCATGATCGCGGGGGGGCCGGCGAGCGATCGGCAGAGCGCAGGCTCGTCGCCGTCGACGATGACGGACATCTTCAGCGCGAGGAGGTGGGCAGAGCCGTCGGGCAGCGCCGTACCGAACTCCGAGCCGGGGAAGCCGCAGTCGACGGGTGCCTGCGGGTGGTACGGCTCCGCGAGCTGATAGGGCGGAGGAGGCGGCGGCGGAGGCTGGCTCCCGACCGCAGGGTCGTAGAGCTCGTCGTGGAAGAGGCCGAGCAGCAGCACCTTGCCGTCGCGCATCGGCAGCGGCTGGACGCGCCCCTCCGGCTGCAGCATCGGAGCCCACTGCGTCCACGTCTCGGTCTCGGGGTCGAAGACCTCGACCGACGTCTTCGAGTTGCCGCCGGCGACCATCACCCGACCGTCGGCGAGCAGCACCTGGCCGTGCCTCGAGCGCTGGTCGATCATCGGAGCCGTCATCCTCCACGTGCCGGTCTCGGGGTCGTAGAGCTCGGCGCTGTTCCCGCTGCCGGTGACGAGCACGCGGCCGTCATTCAAGCGGGTCGCGGCGTGCCCCGAGCGGGCGACGTTCAGCGGCGCGGTGGGCGACCACGTGCCCGTGGCCGGGTCGAAGAGCTCGGCGCCCGCGTAGAGGGTGCTGGTGCCGTCGGCCGCCCAGATCCTCCCGCCGGCGGCCAGCACGCGGCCGTCGGCGAGCACCGTGTGGGTGACGGAGCCCCGGTGCGCGCCCGCGACCGGCTTCCCCACGGCGACCCAGCGGGGAACCAGCTCCGGCGGCGGCGGCTCGGGCTCGACGGGAGCCACGACCTCGCACGGCCGACCACAACCCCACAGCGACAGCGCCACCACGAGCAGCAGTCTCGTTTTCATGGCGCTCACGATGCGCCCGGCCGACAGATGATGACAAGCGAATCATTTACACCCTATAGATTCCCAACTGGCAACCATGGAGCTCACCGACCTCCGCTACTTCTGGCACGCAGCGACCACCGGCAGCTTTCTCGGGGCCTCCGAGGCCGCGCACGTGAGCCCGCCGGCGATCAGCAAGGCGATTCGCCGGCTCGAGCAGAGCCTCGACGTGGCGCTGTTCATCCGCTCGACGCGCCGGGTGACGCTGACCGCGGCCGGCGAGACGCTGCTGCGCCACGCCGAGCGCATCCTCCGCCAGGTCGACGATGCGCGCGTCGAGGTCGAGCGCGGCCCGTCGGTGATCGCGGGCGATCTGCGCATCGGCGCGATGGAGGTCTTCTCGACGCAGCTGTTGCCCGAGGCGCTCGGACGCCTGGTGAAGCAGCACCCGCAGGTGCGGCCGCTCGCGTACGAGATGATCCCCGAGCGCATGGAGGAGCTCGTCGTGCAGGGCCGCCTCGACGTCGGCCTCACCATCGGCGGCGGAACGCGGCCCGAGATCCGCTACCAGAAGCTCGGCGACTCGCCGGGCGTGCTCGTGTGCGGCCGCGGGCACCCGCTGTACCGGAGGGGCCACATCACGCCGGCCGAGCTCGCGACCCACCCCTCGGTGGTGCCGCGGTTCCTCGGCGCCGAGCACCTGCCGCCGCTCGACCAGTTCGTGAACCTGCCCCGCCGCGTCGGAGCGACCATCGAGCTGTTGCAGATGGGCGTCGCGCTGGCCGCGACTGGCCAGTTCCTCGGCTACTTTCCGCAGATCACGATCGCCGCGCAGCTGCGCGACGGCACGCTGAAGGCGCTGCGCGGGCTGCCCCAGGGGCGGCCGTTCGATCTGCGCGCGCTCACGCGAGACGGCGTGAAGCCCAGGCCGGCCGCGGGCGTGTTGATCGAGCTGCTCGCCGGTAAGCTCGGCGCGTGACGCGCGTCCGTCGAGCGGTGCTGATCGCATGCCTCTGGGCGTGCACCGGCCGGCCGCCGGATCCGCCGACGCTCGGCGCCCTCGTCGTCGACCCGGCGCACCAGGAGCTCGGCGTCGTGCCGATACACGAGGTACGCCTCGTGCCGCTGAAGCTCACGAACCCGGGGCCCGGCCCGATTACGCTGCTGTCGCTCGAAGAGCTGACCGGCAGCAGAGCGTTCTCGACGCCACCGCTGCCGCAGCGCGTGCTGGAGCGCGGCAAGCAGCTCGTGATCAACCCCGAGTTCGCAGCGAGGAGCACCGTGCAGCTCACGGAGCACGAGGCGAAGTACCTGTTCCGCACGGACAACGGCGACGTCACGGCCACGGCGCACGCGACGAGCGCGTTCGTGAGGTGCTCGCTGGGCCTGCTCGACCTCGGCGCCGTGCTGCTGGGCGAGTCGCAGGAGCACACGTTCCAGCTGATCAACGAGAGCCCGCTGCCTGCCACGCTCGCCATCGGCGAGCCGGTTCCGTTCGCCGGCGACCCACGCGTGTTCGCGCGCTTCGATGCAGGCACGTACCCGCTCGCCGCCGGCGAGGCCTTTCCGCTGACCCTCCGGTTCACGCCGGCAGGGCTGGCGACCTACGTCGTCGTGGCCGAGCTGCGAATGAGCCCGCTCTGCCCGCCCGTCGACGTCACCCTTCGCGGCCAGGGGGTCAGCAGCATCGCGGTGTGCGTCGAAGGCCAGTTCACGGCGACCGGGGGCAGGCTCGAGGTGCTCAATCTCGGCATCGCGCCGCTCCAGCTGGTCGACCTCGCGGTCACTGGAAACTTCACGCTGCTGACGGACGGGGGCGTCACCGTCCCCGGAGCGCGGCACCTGCCCGGCCTCGGAGCCAGCCCGTCCCGCGCCACGATTCCGATCGCCTTTCGACCCGCGCTCAGCGGCGAGCACCACGGCACGTTCACCGCCTCCACCGGTCACCCGGGCCAGCCCATGCTGAGCTGCCCGCTGATCGGCCGCAATTGACCCGCCGCGTCAACCCGCTTGGCATTGCCGGGGGAATTCGGCGCGAGCGCGGGGGCGAGAACCCTTCCAATGCCAGGGCTCACCGCGACCGATCGTCATCGCTTCCAGGTCCTCGACGCGCGCCTCGAGCGCACGCAGACGCTCGCCGCCGGAGACACCGGCGCCGCGGTACGCGCTCTCGAGAACGTGCTCGTGTCGCTGGGCTTCACGCCCGGCACGCCGGACACGAGCTTCGAAGCGCGCACGCGCGGCACGCTGAAGAACTTTCAGTCGTCGATGGGGCTCGAGCCGACGGGCACGCTCGATCGCAAGACGCTCGAGGCGCTGCAGAAGGCGCTCGAGGGCAAGCGAACGTTCGCCGGCGGGGTCGTGCGCGGGCAGAAGGGCGACGCCGTCGCGCGCGCCGAGCGTCAGCTCGACCGCCTCGGCTACGACGTGGGGACGAAGGACGGCATCGCCGACCTCGCGCTGAGCAAGGCCATCACGGCGTTCAAGGCAGACCAGGGCGAGTTCGACAACGGCGCCGGCCTGCTCAGCGCGAAGGGGCTCGAGGTGCTCGGCGCCGAGTCGAAGGCCGTGCGCCACGACCCGTACCGCGGCCGCAAGAACCTCACGCTCGAGCAGCACCGGCAGGACGGCGTGCTCGCGGAGCTCAGCAGCCGGCAGAACCCCGACGGCACCGTCGGCATCGGCGAGGGCGCGAAGCGGCCCGCGATCGAGATGCTGCAGCTGCGGCTGAAGGCCGCCGGCTTCGACCCGAAGCGCTCCGACGGAGTCTTCGACGAGCGCACGCGCGGCGCGCTCGAGCGGTTCCAGGCCGAGAGCGGCGTCGCGGTGACGGGCCGGCTCGACCCCGCGACGTGGAAGCGGCTGAAGCACACCCTCATCGACACCGACCAGGCCGCCGCGCCGAAGCAGCGCGTCGGCGAGCGCTCGTGGGCGGTGAGGCGCACCGAGCGGCTGCTGCAGAAGGCCGGCTTCGACACCGGCACGGCCGACAACCTGTACACGGCCGCGACGGCGCGCGCGGTGCGGGAGTTCGAGCGGCGCACGAACCGCCGCGTCGACGGCGAGCTCGGCACGAACGACCTCGCGGCGCTGAAGAAGCTCGCGAACAACCCCTTCCCCGAGCCGAAGAGCGACTACCGGCGCGTCGTCTTCCGCGACGGAGAGGTGCTGAACCGCCGCACCATTCAGATGCTCGAGCAGGCCGAGGCCTGGGCCGCGAAGCACGGCGTGCCGAAGGGCTGGGCGCTCTATCAGGGCAGCTACAGCACCGACGTCGGCGCGTCGGCGAACACGCACGCCGGCGGCGGTGCGATCGACATCAAGACGAGCGCGGTGGGCAAGACGGCGCGGCAGCAGCACGTGATGGTCGAGGCGTTGCGGCGCGCCGGCTTCGCGGCGTGGAACCGGCCGACGATGTCGCCGCCGCACATTCACGCGATCGCGATCGGTGACCGCGAGATGTCGTCCGACGCGCGCGACCAGGTGCGCGAGTACTTCGCGGGCGGCGATGGCCTGTTCGGCTCGGTGCCCGACCCGCACCGCGACATCGGCCGGCCGCTGCCCGCCTGGGCGCGGCGGTTCGCCTAGACCCGAGCGCTGGAGCGGTACTCGCGCGGCGTCACGCCGAACTGCCGCCGGAACATCTGACCGAAGCGGCTCAAGTCGGTGAAGCCCGCGGTGGTCGCGGCCTCGGTCACGCTGGAGCCGCGGTGGCGCAAGAGGTGCGCGGCGTGACCCAGCCGCACCTCGAGCAGGAAGCGGTACGGGCTCTTGCCGGTGCGCGACTTGAACTGCCGGCTGAAGTGAAAGCGGCTCATGCCCGCGGCGTCGCGCAGATCTTCGACCTGGGTGTCCTGCCGGAAGCCGGACCAAACGACCTCGAGGGCGCGCGCGATGCGGGCGTCGCGAATCTCGGCGAGCTGCTCGTTCTGCAGCCGCCGCCGCAAGATCTCGAGCACGAAGCCGTCGGCCGCGAGCGACGCGGCGTCGGCGCCGAACGAGGCCCACGCCCACGCGCGCTCGAGCACCTCGCCCGCGTGCACCACGCCGGGCTGAAGGCCCTTCATCGCGAGCCGCGGCCCGAGCTCGTCGGCGAGCCGGCTGATCATCGCCGACGAGAGGTGCAGCGACTCGGCGTTGCCGCCCTCGGTCATCAGCGTGCGGTGCTCGACGCCCTCGGGGACGACGACGATCGCGCCGCGCGGCACGAACAGCTCGGTGCGGCCGACCTGGTACACGAGCGAGCCGGTGCGCGCCCAGGCCAGCTCGAGGTTGCCGTGCGCAGAGCGCCGCGACCAGCTCGAGACCGGCTCGACGTACCGGCGCAGGCTCATGGGACCTGCGTCGACTCTGTGCTTCAGTGACGGCAACGCGGCGGGAAGCTAACCGAGCCGCGCCGCGCGCCACAAACCGCTACCGCTGCGCCTCGTCCAGGACGAGGTCGACGTCGGCCGTGTCGATGAAGCGATCGCGGTTGAGGTCGAAGAGCGGGTCGTACGAGCCGTCGACGCGGCGCTCGGTGGGCATGCGGCCGCCCTGGCGGATCGCGAGCTCGAGCAGGTCGGCGCCGTCGACGTCGCCGTCGAAGGTGACGTCGGCGGTCTTCGCGGGGCTCAGCTCGCGAACCGCCGTCCACTCGGGGTCGACGTCGATCGAGACGGGCCGGCTCGCGAAGGTCTGGCTCCAGGTCGCGGTGGCCTGATCGAGCATGACGTTCGCGCGCTGCTCGGTGCCGTCGTCGAGCCGCACCACGACCGGCAGCTTCAGCGGGTAGTCGCCGGTCATGCTCAGCGAGAGCGTGGCCTTCCACCCGGCGGGCTGCTCCTCGATGGCCGGCGCCGCCGTGATGCGCGGAAAGCCTGGCGCTGAGAGCCAGCGGTCCTTGAAGCGCGTGAGGTCGACTCCGCTCGCCGTCTGGATCGCGGCGAGCCAGTCGTTCGGCGTGAGCGTCGGCTGCACCTTCAGCGCCTCCTTGAGGCCCGCGGTGAAGGCCGCCTTGCCGACGAGCTCCTCGAGGGTGCGAACGACGACGGGGCCCTTGTGGTAGACGACGTGAACGTAGACCGGCGACGAGGTCACGTTGTTCGCGATGAGCGCGACGTCCTGGCCCGACGGGCGGCCGTAGAGGTACCAGACCGCGTTCATGCGCCGGCCGCGCGCGCCCTCGCGGTCGCCGTCGAGCTCGCCCTTCACGCGCCAGAGCGTGTACTCGGCCATCGCCTCGCTGAGGAACGGAGTCGACGGCGACGAGATGTTGCCCCACCACGAGTGGGCGAGCTCGTGCTGCGCCTGGGGGATGACGTAGCTGTACTGCGGCAGGTTGATGAACTCGTTGAGGAAGACGAGGTTGAGGTTGCCGATTCCGCCCGCGAAGAAGTTGACCGGCACGAACGTGAAGTGGAAGCGGTCGCCGGGCAGCGGCCCGTACATCTGGGACATCACCGGGTAGTAGCGGACGGCGTCGGCGATCACCTTCTCCATCGTCGCCCGCGTTCCGGGGTCGCGGTAGAAGCCCACGAAGCGGCCGTCGGGCGACATGACCGACGCCGAGTCGCCGGCGGTGAATGCGAGCGCGTCGGTCGGCAGCAGGTAGTCGAAGCTCCAGCTCTCGCTGCCGTCGGGCAGCGACGCGACGACCGGCAGCGAGCCCTGAACGATGGCGGCGCGGTGGCCGGCCGGGACCCTCAGCGTCACCCTGCCGGTGAACGGGTCGGTGGAGGAATACGCGACGAGGTACCAGCGCACGTTCTGCGAGATGGCGAGCACGAACGTGAAGCTCGAAGACCGCACGCACTCGATGCGGCCGGCCGAGGTGCAGGTGGGGACTCCGGCGAACGCGACCTCGATCGTGGCCTCTTCGTTCGCGGCGAGCGGCGTGGGCAGCTGCACGGTCAGCAGGTACTGCGTCGGGCTCGCCGTGTACTGCGCGGGGGCTCCGCCGACGGTGACCGCGCTGATGGCGCCGGTGGGCAGCAAGAGCTGGACCTGGCTGAGCGCAGTGTCCGCACGAATGCGCAAGGTCGCCTTCACGTCGAGCGCCGCCGGGTTGGTGACGAGGTCGACCGCGACGTCCTGCGTGACGATGTCGAAGCCGGCCCACGCCGGGAGCGCGGCGAGCAGCGCGCAGAGAGAGAGGACGCGGCTCATGGCACCACCAGCCTTCCCGAGACGGCCTTCACCGGCACGTGCGTGCCGTCGGCGCGGCGCACGACGAGGCGGTTCAGCGAGGGCCGGGAGTCGACGGGGCCCAGCGCGCTGAGCTCGAGCGTCGCGAGCTTCGTGTCGGCGCCGAGGTCGGTCTCGGCGGGCGAGCTCGCGAGGCGCACGAGGCCGAGCGCGACGTCGCCGCCGCGGACGCGCGACAGCGTGCGCTCGCCCGTGCCCATGACGGACTCGGCGGCCGCGGAGTCGACCTTCAGCTGGGCGGGGTCGAAGCCGAGGTGGAAGGCGACGCCGCGGACGAGCGCGAGCTCTTTCGCCCAGACCTCGAGGCGCGGCTTCGCGGGCGTGGTGAGGTCGACCTTCAGCCAGACGGCGGGGCCGGCCGGCAGCGTGTCGGCGGTGAACGAAGGCACGCCGGCGTCGGGCAGCGGCTCGCCCGCGTCGGGCGGCTCGCTCCCGGCGTCAGGCACGACGACCGGCGGCATGCCGGAGTCCGGCAGCGGCTCGATGATCGGTGGGTTACCGCAGGCGGCCAGCACCACCGCCAGGCACGACGTCACTGCTCGCATCGCAATCCTCCGCACTTCCGGCCGCGGGCAGAAATAGGAGAAGGGAGGCCGGAGCGACTATGCGATTCGTGCGCTCTCGAGTCGTCTCGCGTCCCGGCGGTTCGTTACTTCGCCGCAGGCGGGGGATCGCTGCGCACGGAGGTGTCGGGGCGGTCAGTGCCGGTCAAGACCAGCTTGCTGCGATCGGCCGGATCGAAGCGCACCCACACCGAGCGGCCGGGCTGGACCTTGCCGAGGCTGGCGCCGGCGATCACGAAGGTCACCTGGCCGGAGAAGGGCGGCTCCGCGTCGGGCAGCACGCGCACCAGCGCCGAGACCATCGGGTTGTCGCCGTTCACGTTGAACCCCATCGGGGCCATGGCGACGATCTCGGCTCGCGCGAGGCGACCCGTCGTCATGAGCTGGTCGCGCAAGGCGTCGACCTGGGTCAAGAACGCCTCGACCGACTCCCGCTGCGCCGCGCTCGCGTCAGCGGCGGCGTCGTCGGGCGCGAGAACGACGCGGCTGCGATCTTGTGGATCGAAGCGGACGGCGAAGCGGGTACCCGGCTGCAGGAGGTACAGCTTCGACATCGGCACGAGGTCGCGCACCGCCGCCTCCCACGACTCGCCCGACGCCGTCGCCACGCGGAGGCGCAGCTCCATCTGCGGCTGGCGATTGATGTACAGCCCGGTCTCTTGCGCATCGACGAGGGTGCCGACGGCGCGAGCGCCGCTCTTGCGCAGCGCCGCGTCTGCCCCCGTGCACGCCGTCATGGCCCAAGCGAGCAGGGCGAAGGTGAGAGGTCGGGAGCTCTTCATCGGCCCAGCTTCGCACAGGCCCTCGGCCAGGTGCCGCCGCGCGCGAACAGGGCCGGACCCGGAGGAAGAGGGCCGCAGCACGGCGCCGTCTGGTGCGCTCGTGTTTGCGGCCGTGGCCTGCCCGAGCGCGCTGCTGAGCCCCAGGTTCAACGAGCTCGGAAGGCCGGCTCGGTTCGCCTGCGACGGCGAAGCATCAGCAGGGCCGCGAGCGCGAGGAGTGCGTCAGCCCCTGACGAGCAGCCGCAGCCGCCATTCGACGGCGCGCTGCAGGCGCCGTCGAGGCAGACCTGGCCGCTGCTGCACTCGGCGTTGCGAACGCACTGAGCTCCGGTGCCTCCGCCGCTGCCCGACGGCAGTGTCACGCACCGCGCATCGAGGCACACGAGGCCGCTGCTGCAGTCGCTGTTCCTCGTACAGGAGCCCGCGCCACCTCCCGCGGTTGCGCCGCTTCCCCCACCGGCGGCGCCTCCGCCAGCGCTGCCACCACCGGCGCCTCCAGCCGCGCCCGAGACCGTCACGCTGTAGCTGCACTGCGAGCGGTTGCCCGCCTGGTCCTCTGCCGAGACCGTCACGAGGTGCACGCCGGCGGCGAGCAGGCTCCCCGCGTCGGGCGTCGAGCTCAGGGTGGGGGCGGGGTCGAGCGTGTCCACTGCGAGAGCGCGCACAGGCAACGGAGTGCCCACCGAGATTGCGTCATCCAACGCGCAGGCCAGAATCGGCGGGTTGGCATCGCGCCGTACCGGGACGGCCGCGGTGGTCGCGCCTCCCATCGAGTACGCGGTGCACGCGGCGACGAAGGTGGTCGTGTCGGCCGACACCGATACCGGCGGGCAGTCGAACGCGACCTGCGACTCCGCGTCCACGGCCGTGAACGTCACGGTGACGTTCGAGGTGTAGAACATGTCTTGCCCCATCGTGCCGGCGACCATCGGCGTGAGCATCGGCGCGGTCGTGTCGATGTCCATGGCCCACAGCACCTGGCCAAGGCCGTCGCGCGTGGCCGCGAACCACGCCCGGTTGCCGAGGATCACGGGCGCCCGCGGGTTCGAGCCATTCGTACCGGGGTTGAGGTCGGCTACGAGCAGCGCCGTCGCCGCGCCGGGGTAGTACTCGAAGAGCTCGGCGCCCGTGGCGGTGGTGCTGCCGTTGAAGAGCAGCGCACGCCCGGCCCCGACGAGGAACTCCATGCCGTGCGGAGCGGGAAAGAGCGCGCGGGTGCCGGCCGGGGTTCCGTCGCTCTCCCAGATGACGCTCGTGCCTGCGTTTTCGATCGTGAAGTAGAGCTTGCCGCCGACCACGGCCGGGAAGCGCACGCGCGCAGACGAGCTTCCACCGCTGATGTCTTCGACGAGGCGGGAGCCCGCGACCGTGCCGTTCGTCACCCACAGCTCGCTGCCTGCCGAGGTGTTCGTCAGCGTCAGGAAGAGCCCGGCATCGGCCTCGGCCAGCGGCTGGGCCGACGAGCCGTTCTTGCCCGCGACGAGGTCGAGCGATGTCGTGCCTGCGGCGGTGCCGTCCGAGAGCCAGAGCTCGGCGCCGGCGTCGTCCACGGCGGCGAACGCGACGCGCGCGCCGAAGGGCGTGAACCCACGCGGAGATCGCGGCGCTGCCGCCAGCCGGCCCGCGTCGCGCCCGTCGCTGCTCCACAGCTCACCGCCCTGGCTGAAGAGCACCTGTCCCGGCAGCTCACCGACGTCGAGGTGCCGATCAGACGTGCTGGTGGCGAGCGGCCACGTGCCCGCATCGGTGCCGTCGGTGCGGTAGACCGCAAACGACGTGGACGTGGCGAGCGAGAAGACCACGCCGTTGCCCGTGTCGACGGCCCATTGAGGTTGCGAGGCGCCGGCGAGCTGCTGAAGGCGCCGGGTACCGGCGTCGGTGCCATCGGTCTCGACGAGCTCGGACGCGGCGCCGAAGAAGTACAGGTGCGTGCCCGAGGCGCGCAGCTTCGTCAAAGGCGAGCCGAGGCTGTCGTCGAGGATGTTCCGAAGGAGGCGCGTTCCAGCGCCCGTGCCATTCGTCACCCACGGCTCGAGCCCGGTCGCGCCGTCGTTCAGGCGAAACGCCACGAGGCCAGCATCCGCCATGCTCACGAGCCTGCCCGCCCCGGAGCTGCCCGCAGCGAACGTGTGGAGCACCGTGGGAGCGCCCATCGGCGGCGCGCGCCACAGCTGATCACCGGCCGGGCCGGTGGCGATGAAGACGGCGTCGCTGCCCAGCAGCGCGAAGCCACGCGGGGAGGAGCCGGCCGTGCCCGGGTTCAGGTCAGCAAAGAGCCCCGTGCCCATCATCGTCCCATCCGACTGCCAGAGCTCGTCGCCCGCGGCTGCCGAACGGGCGACGTAGATGACGCGGTTGCCGAGCGCGAAGACATCGCGGGTGACGGTTCCCGACCCAGGCACCAGCGTGAACGCGCCCGTCGTCGCGGAGTACAGACCCGTGTCCGCAGACACGAACACCCTCGTGCCGACTCTGGCGAGCGCGTTCGGGGCGGAGCTCGTCGAGGGTCCGTTGTCGAGATCGAAGACCTGCTGACCCAAGGCGTTGGCCGTGCAGAGCTCCCGATAGCCGGCAAGCAGGCAGCCGAAGTAGAGAGTGTCGTCGAAAACCGCGGCGAGGCGCAGGTCGACGGTGACGCCGACGCTGGAACCGAGCCGCATCGTGACGCCGCTACCGAAGCTGTCGACGCGCCCCAGCATTCCGCCGGAGGTGGTGTCGGAGGCCCCGAAGAAGAAGAGCGAGCCGGCCTGGTACCCCGGGCTGACCGCAGACCGAAACGCAGTCGTCGTGAACCAGAGAACCGTACCGGGCCTCGTGCCGTCGCTGCGCCACAGCTCGCTGAAGTTCGAGCCGGACGGGGGGTAGACCACGAAGACGGCCTGCCCGTTGAACACTCCGAGCACGGTCGGCGGAAATAGGGAGACAGGCCGCAGCAGGAGCTGGGTTCCGCCAGGAGTGCCGTCCGTCACCCAGAGCTCGGAGCCGGCCTCCGAAGTCGCGGCGAAGACGGCACGTGAGCCGACCACCGCGAAGTGCACACCGGTGGGGTGAACTCCCGAACTCTCGCCCGGGCTGATGTCCGCGAGCCGCCGCGTGCCAGCCGGCGTGCCGTCGGTGACCCAGGGCTCGGTTCCGTTCGCGTCGGTGGCGGCAAAGACGATGCGGCCTCCGAGCACCGCCGTCGACGAGAGGGTCGTACTCGACCGGGGCTGATTGCCGGGAAACGTCACTGCGACGGCCGGGGTTTGCGACAGCACCGTCAACCACAGGACCAGGGTCATCGCGCGGCGCAATGTACCAGACCGTGCAGACCGGTCAGATGGGTGCGCACGACCCCAGCCGCCTCGATCAGACCGCGAACCCACCCTGGTACGAGTGAATCATCGACGGGTTGCCGATGCAGACGTGACCGGGCTTCGTGAAGATTCACTGAGGCTCTCTCGAGCGCGCCGCGACGCCGTCGAGAGCGAAGACGAGCTGTGGGCTCACGACCCCTCACCGGGGTCTGGGTCTCGACCGAGCGGGCGGCTCCGCTGCGCACGCGCGTCGCGCTCACGGGCAGCGGACGTAGAGCTGAGGCCTGTCTCCACTGCTGCTGTTGACCCACGTCTTGGACGTGACGGTCGCGCCGTTCCACGCCGTGTTCACCCCCGGCGGTGCCGCCGTCGTCGGAGCCGCCCGGGCCGCACGCGGCCGAGAGCATGGCCTGGGCAAGACAGGTGCTGATGCGAGTGCGCATGCGACCCCCGAAGTAGAGCGGTCATGGTCGGCCAGAACGAGAGCCACCCGCTATCGGTAGTTCGACGACCGGCGGCTGAGTACGACGACGAGGTCGGCGCGGCTGTGGCAGCCGAGCTTCGCGTAGAGCGCGGCGAGCTGATGCTCGACGGTCTTCCGCGAGGTACCGCGGGCGCGGGCGATGGCAGCGGCGGACCGGCCGTCGAGCACGGCGCGGGCGATGTCGTGCTCGGCGGCGGTGAGCTCGGGCAGCGCGGGCGCCGGGAGCTCGACGACGGCGTACTGCCGGCCCCGGTGCTGGAAGCGGCCTCTCACGGCAGGCTCCGGGCGAACAGCTCGACGAGCTGAGCGCGCTCGGTGAGGCCGAGCTTGCCGAGCACGCGCGTCAGCGTGCTGGCGACGGTCGTGATGGGCTGGCCGAGCTGGTAGGCGATGAGCTTGTTGGAGTGCCCGAGGCCGGCGAGGGCGGCGACCTGCTGCTCGGGCGCGGTGAGCCCGTGCTTGAGGGTGACCTGGGGCTCGTTGCGACGAGCGATGAGGAAGCGGCGGCCGTCGTTGTCGAAGCGGTCGACGAGGCTCCAGCGGCCCGAGACGAGCGCGACCCAGAGGTCGAGGGCCTCGCCGGGGTCGCTGCGCGCGCCGCCGCGGGCCCTGATGATGCCGAGCGCGGCGGCGCGAAGGGCGTCGCGCGAGTCGGGCTCCTGGGCGTCTCCGGCAGCGTGGTGAATCTTGCCGTCGGGGTCGAGCACGGCGTCGCCGTCGGCGGGCGTCGAGAGGGGCTCTCTGTGGCGCAGGCGGCGGGCAGTGGCGACGTGCGCGGCGATGCGCCCCCAGAGGCTGGCATCGGCGTCGGAGAAGCGCTCGCGTTCGGTGGTCGGGCTCATGAGCACGCACGCGACGGCGCCGGGGTCTCTCGACGAGATCCAGTAGTTGTCGCCGAGGCCGACCGTCTTCAGCAGGCCGCCCAGGCCGCCCTCGGCGTCGAAGAGGTCGCCGAGCGCCTGCGAGGCGGTGCTCGCGGGGCCCGAGGCGCGCAGCCGTCGAACCGCCTCGGGAGAGAGGCCGGCGCCGAGCATGCCGGCGAACGCGGGGAGCACCTCTTCGGGGAGCCCGTCTTGCGTGAGCGCGAGAACGGCGGGGTCCTGCGGGGTGGCGCGGGCGTCGTCGATCATCATCGCGAGCACGCCGCGCCCGCCGCGGGCTTCGAGCAGCGGGCGGGCAGCGGCGGTAATGGAGACGAGCCATGCGTCGTCGTCGGACGTGAAGTCGTAAGCGCGCTCGACCAGCGAGATCGGATCCACATTCACCCCCAAAAGAGAACGTCGCGATCCTGCCGAACTGGCAGTTCGAGCCTAGCAAACCGAGCATCCGGCGTGCCGGCGCTCACAGGCCCGCGCGACCGCCCTTTACGGCGCCGGAAAGCCGGGGTGAACAGTTCACCTCGCGCGGCCCCGCCGTCGGCAAACTACCCATGGCGCCGGCCCCGCGAGCGGGGGGACAGTCGCCCGCACACCGGTTGCTGCACCCGAGAGGAGCCGACCTTGAGAAAGCTGGGAGCCTGGCTGTTGCTGTCGCTTGCCGTGGGCTGCGGCGGCGGAGGCAGTGACGACACCTGTGCGGTGCGCAGCGAGAATTGCTCGGCGACGTACCTGCGCGACAACGGCAAGACGGGCTGCTGCTCGGGCCTCACCTGCCAGGACTCGGCGGTCACGCCCGGCGCGCGCGTGTGCAGATGAAGTCGGCCCGCCGGCTCGAGGCTCGGGCTCGCACGCGTTGATGTCAGACCTGCGCGGTACCTTGCCGCCCGGTGACCATCGCCGTCCTCGCCGAGAAGCCCTCCGTCGCGCGCGACATCGCGAGCGTGCTCGGGGCCCGAACGCGCAAGGGGTCGAGCCTCGAGGGCAACGGCTACGTCGTCACGTGGGCGATCGGCCACCTCGTCGGCCTCTGCGAGCCCGAGGCCATGTCGCCGTCGTGGCGCGGCTGGCGGCTCGAGGCCCTGCCGATGCTGCCGAAGCAGTGGCCGCTGAGCGTTCATCAGAAGACGGCCTCGCACTTCGAGAGCGTGCGCGAGGTGCTGAACCGCCGCGACGTCGACAAGGTCGTCTGCGCGACCGACGCCGGCCGCGAGGGCGAGCTCATCTTCCGGTACATCTACCGGCAGGCAGGGTGCAGCAAGCCGGTCGAGCGGCTGTGGCTCAGCTCGCTGACGCCCGACGCCATTCGCAGCGGGTTCCAGCGGCTGAAGCCGGGCAGCGACTTCGACCCGCTCGCCGACGCCGCCGAGGGCCGCGCCCGCGCCGACTGGCTCGTCGGCATGAACCTCTCGCGCGCGTACACCGTGCGCTTCGGGCCCGACCTCTTGTCCGTCGGCCGCGTGCAGACGCCGACGCTCGCGATGCTGGTCGAGCGCGAGCGCGCCATCGCCTCGTTCGTGCCCGAGAAGTACTGCGAGGTGAAGGCGTCGTTCCCCGAGTACTCCGGCACGTGGTTCGACCCCGCCAAGAAAGAGCGCGCCACCTGGCTCGACCCGGCTCGCGCGAAGCAGGTCGCCGACCGCTGCCGCGGGCGCCCGGGAGAGATCGCGTCGGTGAAGGGCGAAGACCGGCGGCAGCCGCCTCCGCTGCTCTACGACCTCACCGAGCTGCAGCGGCACTGCAACCGGCTGTGGGGCTTCACCGCGAAGAAGACGCTCGAGCTCGCGCAGGCGCTGTACGAGCGGCACAAGCGCCTGAGCTACCCGCGCACCGACTCGCGGCACCTGACGAAGGCGGTCGCGCCCGAGGCGGCGCGCATCGCGGCGGCGCTCGGCACCGACGTGTCGAAGCCGCTGTCACGCCGCTTCGTCGACGACGCGAAGGTCGGCGACCACCACGCGATCATCCCCACCGGCGTCTCCCGCGAAGGGCTGAGCCGCGACGAAGAGCGCGTCTTCGATCTCGTCTGCCGCCGCCTCCGCATGGCGTGGTGCGAAGACTTCGTCACGCGCATCACCCGCGTGGTCACTCGCGTGGATGCAGACCTGTTCGAGTCCACCGGCACGCAGGTGCTGCAACAAGGGTGGAAGGCGCTCGACCTCGGCGGCAAGAGAGACGAGGTCACCCTGCCCGCCTCGCTCGCGCCCGGCCAGCGCCACGAGGTGAAGAAGACCGAGGTGCTCGACAAGCAGACCGAGCCGCCGAAGCGCTTCACCGACGCCACGCTGCTCTCTGCGATGGAGACCGCCGGCCGCACGCTGAGCGAGAAGGAGCTCGAGGCCGCGATGCGCGAGCGCGGCCTCGGCACTCCGGCGACGCGCGCCGCCATCATGGAGACGCTGCTGCAGCGCGGCTACATCGAGCGCGACGGCAAGGTGCTGCGCGCCACCCAGGCCGGCATCGCGCTCGTCGACCGCGTGCACGAGACCGTCAAGAGCCCCGCCCTCACCGGCGAATGGGAGCTTGCGCTGGGTCACATCGAGCGCGGTAAGGAGACGCTCTCTTGCTTCATGGAACGCATCGAGCAGCTGGTGACGCGCGTGGTGGCCCACGTGGCTGACGCGCCCGTGCCCATGCAGCCGCAGGCGCAGCTGCCTCTCACCGATGTGCCGACGCGCAAGCCGGTCACCGGCTCGCTGCAGGAGGTTCTGAAGCAGCGCTTCGGGCACGCCGCCTTCCGCCCGTACCAGGAAGAGGTGTGCCGCACCGTCGCCGACGGCGCCGACGCCCTGCTCGTCATGCCCACCGGCAGCGGCAAGTCGCTGTGCTACCAGCTGCCCGGTGTCGCGCGCGGCGGCACCACGCTCGTCATCAGCCCGCTCATCGCGCTGATGGAAGACCAGACGGTGCGGCTGCAGGCGCTGGGCTTCGCGGCCGAGCGCATTCACTCGGGCAGAACGCGCGAGCAGTCGCGCGCCGCGTGCCGCGCGTACCTCGACGGCCAGCTCGACTTCCTCGCCATCGCGCCCGAGCGCCTCAGCGTGCCCGGCTTCCCCGAGCTGCTCGCGAAGAAGAAGCCCACGCTCATCGCCGTCGACGAGGCGCACTGCATCTCGCACTGGGGCCACGACTTCCGGCCCGACTACCGCCTGCTCGGCCAGCGGCTGCCCATGCTGAGGCCGTCGCCCGTGCTGGCGCTCACCGCGACCGCCACGAAGCGGGTGCAAGACGACATCCTCGCGCAGCTCGGGGTGCCCAAGGCGCACCGCTTCATTCACGGCTTCCGCCGCCACAACCTCGCGCTCGAGGCCGCCGAGTGCTCGCAAGGCTCCGACCGCCTCGCGAAGGCGATCGAGGTGCTGGCGGCGGGCGAGGAGCGCCTGCCCGCCCTCGTCTACGTGCCGAGCCGCAAGCTCGCCGAAGAGGTCGCCGAGGAGCTCTCGAAAGAGGGCCACCGCGCGGCGGCGTACCACGCGGGCATGAGCTCCGACGCGCGGTCGCGCACGCAGGCGAAGTTCCTCGGCTCGGAGCTCGACGTCGTCGTCGCCACCATCGCGTTCGGCATGGGCATCGACAAGGCGAACATCCGCACCGTCATTCACCTCGGTCTGCCCGGCTCGCTCGAGGGCTACTACCAGGAGATCGGCCGCGCCGGCCGCGACGGCCAGCCCTCTCGCGCGCTGCTGCTCTACGGCTGGGGCGACCGCAAGGTGCACGAGACCTTCCTCGACCGCGACTACCCGCCGGTGAGCGATCTCGAGCGGCTCCTGCGCGCGGTGCCGGAGGACGGCGCGCCGCGGCCCCTCGTGCTCGCCGAGTGCGGGCTGCCGCTCGAGGTCGCCGAGCCCGCGCTCGACAAGCTGTGGATTCACGGCGGCCTCGTCATCGAGAGCGGCGATCGCGTGCGCCGCGGCCACGGGCGGTGGAGGCACAGCTACGAGGCGATTCGCGCGCACCGGCTCGCGCAGCTCGACGAGGTGCTCGACTTCGCCCAGTCGTCCGACTGCCGCATGACCCGCCTCGTGCGCCACTTCGGCGACACGCGCGACGCCCGCGCGTGCGGCCAGTGCGATGCGTGCCTCCCGACCGGCAGCGTCGGCCGCTCGTTTCGCGCCGCGACGATGGTCGAGCGCTCGGTCGCCGGCCGCATCGTCCACGAGCTGCAGCGCTGGGACGGCCAGTCGACCGGCACGCTCTACAAGAACCTGTACCCGTCGCAGGACGTCGAGCGCCGCCGCTTCGAGGAGCTCGTCGGCGCGATGGTGCGCGCCGGCGCGGTGCGGCTGAGCTCCGACGAGTTCGAGAAGGACGGCAAGACCATCAAGTTCCAGCGCGCGTACCTGCTGCCGGGCGCCGTCGCGGCGGTGTCGGGCGAGGGCTTCGTGATGGAAGAGGCCCGCGCGAGAGGCGGGAAGAAGGCGAAAGAGAAGAAGAAGAAGGCCGCCGCGGCCGCCGCCGCCGGAGCCGACCCCGCGCTCGTCGAGAAGCTCCGCGCGTGGCGGCTGCAGGTCGCGCGCACCGCGTCGGTGCCGGCGTTTCGCATCATGAGCGACCGCGTGATGAACGCCATCGCCGCCCGGCGGCCTCAGACCGCCGGGCAGCTGCTCGAGGTCTCGGGCGTGGGCCCGAAGCTCGTCGAGAAGTACGGCAGGGCGCTGCTGATTCTCCTGGGTTGAGGCGGGCTACTCGACCGTGACGTCGACGGGCTTGCCCATGTCGGCGCCCCCGCGCTGCAGCTTGATCTGCCACTTGCCCGGCTTGCTCAGCGTCGACGCCTTCCACGTGCGCGTGCGGCCCTGGCCCTCGACCTTCACGTCGGTCGTCGTGCGCACCTGCCCGTCGAGCAGCCACTGCAGCGTGACGTCTTCGTACTTGCCGCCCTTCGGGCAGAAGAACTGGAGCCACGCGTTGACCGTGGTGCCCTTCTTCACCGGGCCGGTGATCGGCTCGATGCACGTGAACTGCGTCGGGCTGCCCTTCGCCGTGTCGACCTTGTTGCAGGGCACCAGCTGCAGGAGGATCGGGCCGGAGTCCTTCCCGTTGTCCTCGTAGTTCAGCACCTTGTTGATCTCTTCCGGCGTGGGCGCCGGCGGTGGCGCAGCCGCGGGCGCGGCGTCTTGCGCGAAGGCGAAGCTGGCGTACAGAAACACGACCGCGGCGATGAAGCGAATGTGCATGAGTCCCCTCCGTGTGTGCGGCGGGACTCTACTTCCCGCGCTCGGCCGTGTGGAGCATCGTGCAGCCGAGCGCGTGGCGGCCCTCAGTTGTTCATCGCGCCCTGGTCAATCCACGCGCGGATGAGGTTGATGTCGCTCATCGGCATGCACTCGGTGCCGGTGCAGTCGCGGCTCGTCGTCGCTCCGGTCGCGATCTGCGGCATGTTGCCGCCGCACATCTGAGTGCCGAGCAGCTTGCGGACCACGAGGCTGTTCGCCGAGTTGCCGATCACGATGCGCGGCATGTTCCCGCAGGGCTGACCGCCCGGCGTGGTCGCCAGCAGCCGGTTGCGGATCTGCGCGTTGGTACCCTGCCAGTTGCCGCCGTGGCACGCGTTCTGGCACCGCGCCCGGAAGATGGGAGCCACCTGCGTACCGAACAGCACCGTCGCGGCTCCGCCCGCCGCGCCGCCCGCCGCCCCGGTACCGCCCGCGGTGCCGGTACCGCCCGCGGTGCCGGTGCCGCCCGCGGTGGCCGTGCCGCCCGCGGTCGCCGAGCCGCCCGCAGTCGCCGAGCCGCCCGCGGTGGCGCCGCTGCCGCCCGCGGTGGCGCCGCTGCCGCCCGCCGCGCTCCCGCCGGCCGTCGCGCCGGAGCCGCCCGCGGTCGCCGAGCCTCCGCCCGTGCCTCCCATGGGGTCGGGTGCACCGCACGCGACGAACAGCGCTGCCAGCAACAGGACGTGTCGGACCATGCCGCCCCGCCTATCAGACCTGGTAGTCGAGCCGGTAGGCCTCTCTCACGTGGCCCGAATCGTCGACGAGCCACTTCGGCGCCGTGCGCTTCGGCACGAGCAGCGGCGGAGCGGCCGGCGCGTGCGTACCGAACAGCACGTCGAAGACCGGGGTCGTCACTCCGTGGTTGAGCCGCGGTGTTCGGTAGTGGTGCAGCAGGTGGTGGCGCCGCAGCCACCGCCCGTAGGGGCCGAGCGGCGCGCTCGAGTGGATGCGCCGGTGCAGGACCTCGTAGACGGCGTAGACGAGCGCGAAGCCGAGCGCGAACGGCACGCCGCGCGCGAGGCCGCCGAGCAGCGAGGCGACCGCCCCGACGACCGGCACCGCGACGAGCGCCGCGGTCACCTTGCGCCACGTCGCCGCGAAGTACGACGGGTCGGCGTGGTGCGAGAGGTGCTCGAAGTTGAACTGCGCCGCGAGCCCGCGCGGGGTCAGGTTTCTCCACCACTGCTCGCTCGGCTGCAGGCGAGGCCCGTGGCCGACGTGCTTGTGGATGACGTACTCCGCGAACGTCCAGGCGATGCCTCCGAGAATGAACCAGATCATGTGAGCCTCCTTGCGCCCCAGCCCTTCAACAACGTGCTCGCCGCGTGCAGGCACACGGCCTCCGTCTCCGGGAGCTGCGGCGCCCAGAGCTTCAGCTTCCCGAGCGCCGCGGCGCCGTGCAGCGCGCCCCAGAAGGCGAGCGTGCGCTCGGCCGAGTCGCCCTTGCGGAGCAGCTCGAGGCGGACTGCCTGCTCCAACGTGTCGCGGACACCGAAGAGCAGCGGCGTGAGCAGTGGAAACGTCTTCGCGGCCTCGGCGGCCGACAGCAGCGGCTTCGGCTCGGCGAGCATCAGGCCGACGAGGTGCCACGCCTGTGGGGCCTCGGCCGGGAGCGACGCATAGGCGCGCGCGACCGCGAGCAGCCTCGCGATGCACTTCTGCGGCGGGAGCCCGGCCACCGCCTTCTCGATGACGGCGCCGATCTGCCCCACGGCGCGGCGCTGCAGCCCGGCGAGCAGGGCGTCCTTCGAGTCGTAGTAGCGGTACAGCGCGCCGGGCACGAGCTGCATCGCCGCCGCGACCCGGCCGAGCGTGAGGCCGTCGAGCCCCTCGGCCTCGAGCACCGCGCTCGCGGCATCGAGAATCGCCTCGGACCTGAGCTCGCGCTTCTGGGCGACGCGGGCAGTGGTTTCGTGAGCCATCGCCATTTAGTGAACAGCATTCACTAAATGAAGTCAAGCCACGTTCAGCGGCAGGGCGGCGTGTCGAACGCGGGGTCGACGAGGTCGCCCGCCGGCGCCCCGGCGCCGCCGAAGTCCTCCGGCCCCCACGGGTTGAAGTGGAAGAGCTCGGTGCGCGTCCACCCTGCGTCCCGGGTGATGAAGCCGGCGTCGGTCAGGTCTTCGACGAGGTGCGCGCCGGGCTCGCCGACGTTCACCATCGGCACGCCGAACCGCTCGCCCACGGCGCAGTCGTCGGTGCACACGGCGATCAGCTGGCACGAGCTCTTCTGCACGTACCCGCCGTGCTTGTTGCGGCTCGAGAAGTAGCGCGGGCGCCCGGCGTCGCCGGCCTCGCACGCGGCGAGGCTGCCGCACGTGCCGCACGTCGTGATCTTCTCGCAGAGGGTGTTCTGGTGAGAGATGGCTCGCATCGCGGTGAGGCCGGCGGGCGCCGGCTTCGCGGGGTTCACGGTGATGCCGAACGCCTCGTTGTCGCCGACGTGCGAGCCGATGCCGCAGTCTCGCTCGAGCAGGTAGCTGTAGACGATGAAGACGAGCGACGGGTCTTGCGGGTGGGGCCGCGCGCGGAAGATGAGGCCGCCGAGCGGGCAGTCGTCGTTCGGGTGGTGCGAGAGGCTCGGCAGGTACTCGACGGCGAGCCGGGCCTCGAAGGCGTCGTCGAGGCCGTCGCGGTCGAGATCGACGATCGTCACGCCGGCGTCGGGAGCTCCCGAGTCGAGAACGAGGCCGGCGTCGGAGCCGGCATCTTCGACGACACCGGCGTCACCATCGACGACGACGGTCGTCACTCCGGAGTCGAGGACGGCGGCCGGCCGGGTACCGCACGAAACGACGAGAACGAGGAGGAGCCAGCGCGCCACGGGGCACCATACGCACGGCGGCGGGGCGCGTCGCAAGGCACGACCATTGGCCGCCGTCCAACCCGCTCTTCTACTTCTGCACCGTCGCGAGCTCGATGCGAACGAGAGACACCTGGTTCGCCGTCACGAGGGCCACCTTGGCCTGCGGCTTGTACCCCTGCCGTTCCACGCGCACGTCGTGCTTCCCCGCCGGCACCTGAATCGACATCGGCGTCGTGCCCTGCTTGCGGCCGTCGACGAACAGCGTCGCGGTGGTGGTCAGGCCCTTCAGGGTGGTGATGACGCGCAGCTCGCCGCTCTCGGTGACGGTGGCCCCGGGGTCCGACTCCTCGGGCTCGTCGGGGCCCGAAGTGCCGGGGTCGGTGTTCCCGCTGCTCTTCTCTTCGGTGCCCTCGTCGTCGTTCGTGTCGCTCGCGCGATCGGCCGACGTCTGATCCGGAGACACGTGCTCGCCCGACAGCTCCGCTCCGGCGACGGTGTCGTTCGCGTTCGACTGCACCTTCGCCGCCGCCTGCGCCGCCGCGAGCCGCGCCTGCTCCTTCACCACCTCGATGGGCCCCGTCGGAGACCCGGTGAGCAGGTGCACGTCTTGCGAGCGCGCCATCGGCACCTCGCCGCTCGTCGAGGTCCTCTGCGCCTGGAGGTTCGTCCCCGTGCCGCCCTTCGCCGGCGGCGCGCCGCCCTGCTGCGCCTTGAGCAGCGGCACCGTGGGCGCCCGCGTCGACTTGCTCGGCTTGGCGCGCGCCTTTCTCGCCTCCTCCTCGGCGAGCTCGTCGAGGAACGCGAACGCGACCGCGGGGTCGACGACCTGCTGAGAGCCGAAGAACGCCTCGAGGTCGGCCGAGAACTCCGTCGCCGACAGCGGCCGGTCTTCGCGCTTCTTCGACATCGCGTTCGCGAGCACCTTCGCGACCTGCTTCGTCACGGCCTTGTTGAGCTCGCTCGCGTCGGGCACGTCGAGGTACCGGTGCGCGTGCAGCACCTCGAAGTTCGACTGCCCGAGGAACGGCGGCCGCCCGCACAACAGCTCGAACGTCATCGCAGCGAGCGCGTACACGTCGGTGCGCTTGTCGATCTCGTCGGTGCCCTGAATCTGCTCGGGCGACATGTAGTACGGCGTGCCGACCATCGCGCCGGCCTTGGTGAGGCCGGGGTTCGACTTGTCGCGAACGACGCCCAGGTCGAGGATCGTCACGCGCCCGCCCGGCGAGACGATGATGTTCTGCGGCTTGATGTCGCGGTGAACGAGGCCGTGGTGGTGAATGAACGAGAGCCCCGCGGCGATCTGCTTCACGACCGCGAGCGTCTCGCCCGGCGTCAGCTTGCCGCCCTTCTTCTTGAGCACGTCGCCGAGCGTCATGCCCTCGAGGAACTGCATGACGATGTACGGCAGCGCGCCGCGGCGGCCGACCCCGAACAGCTGGATGATGTTGGGGTGCCGCAGGGTCTGCATCAGCTTCGCCTCGCGCTCGAAGCGGGCGAGCACCTTCGGCTTGCGGCAGTGCTCGGGCGCGAGGATCTTGATCGCGACCTTGCGATCGAGCTTCGCGTCACGGCCGCGGAACACGCTGCCCATCGCTCCCTGGCCGATGCGCGCCTCGATCAGCCACCGGTCGTCGAGAATGTCGCCCGGCGCGACGAGGAACACGACGGTGTGTTCGCTGTGGCTGTTGTAGTCCTCCGGCAAGGCCTGACGACTCTAGTGTCACCGCACGGTGAGGGCCATGGCCCCGTTCGCTCCGGAGCCGTGACAGGATCGCGTGGCCCAGGCCGCAAGAGACCGGCACGCATGTTGAAACGCCGCGCCATCGGTCATGCAGCCGCTCGCGCTCATCCCGGTGCCCTTCTCGAGCCTCACCCGGCTGATCGCCACCGCCTCGCGCTACTGCGGGCGGGAGTCGTCGCTCCTGCGGCCGCTCGTCGCGAACCGCCGGCTGCACGCAGGCGACGTGGTCCGCCTCGCCCTGCTGGCGCCCGAGATCCGCTTCCCCATCGACGTCAACGCCACCGTCGTCGCGCGCGGGTTCAAGCCGCCGACGGTCAAGGTGCGCTACGCGCTCGCCGACCTCGCCCAGATGGAGTGCGCGCTGGGCACGCTGTACCGCCGCTCGCGGCCCGAGCTGCCGGTGCTGCTCGACGTCTCGACGTTCACCGAGCGGCGCCGCTGCCGGCTCGCCGGCGTCTCGCCCGACGGAGCGACGTTCGAGGTTCAGGGCGAGGTCGATCTGGAGGCGTGCCGGCCCGACTCCGAGGTGCGGCTGCAGCTGCCCCACCCGCTCGGCCGCGTCGACGTGAGCGGCAAGATCGCGTCGATCACGCCGCGCGCGGAGCGCTCGCGCCTGCGCGTCAGCTTCACCCGCATGGCCGAGACGAGCCGCCGCATGCTCGACGACATCGTCTTCCGCTTCCGCCTCGGCGCCGCGCCGTGGACCCCGACGCTGCAGGCGCCGGGGCTCTAGTACGACAGCCCGGCATCGAAGCGGAACGCTAGACGAACCGCTCCCTGAACTGGCGGTAGTGCAGCAGGCTCGAGCACAGCGCCACCGCAGCGAGGCAGTGCCAGATGGCGTGGCCCTGGAACACGTGGTTCTCGGGGTCGCACCACCGGCGCGAGGCGTCGGACGCCGAGAACGCCGCGGCCACGGTGATGAGCGCGAGCGTCACGAAGAACCAGCCGTGGCGCGCGGGGTCGCCCTTCGACGCCACCGCCTCGGTGGCGAGCGCGGCGACGAGCAGCACCACGATGATGCCCTGCACCGGCAGCCCGAGCTTCGCGACGACGACCGTGAACACCGTCAGCGCGCCGATCGCGGGCCACAGCAGCACGAACAGCTTCTCTTTCGCGACCCGCCCCATGCGGATCAGGTTCAGGAGCACGAGCAGCACGAAGTAGAAGTACATGCCGAAGAAGTCGAACACCTGGAGCACGAAGGTGACCGTCGCGTGGTAGACGAGCGACGTGAGGCCGACCCAGATCGACGCGGTCACCCAGAACCGCAGGGTCTTCGAGGTCTCGCCCCGGTTCAGCGCCCACAGCACCGCCGCGCCGAAGAAGAAGGCCAGGTTCGACCACGTGTTCGCCGGCTCCGCGACCACCGCGCAGAGCGTCTGCTCGCACCACTTCACGTTCGGCAGGCCGCCCCACTCGCGCAGGGGCACCCACGGGCATTGCGGGTCGAGCAGCGCAGGGTATTGCGAGACGTCCATGTTGGTTTGCAGTGTATACCTCACCCTCCCATGCACGAGTCAATCTTCGACGCCGCGCTGAGCGCTCCGGGCGACGACGGGCCGCGGTACGTGCTCGCCGATCTGCTGATGCACCGCGGCGACCCGCTGGGAGAGATCGTGTCCCTGCAGTGCCGGCAGGCCGCGCTCGGCGTCCACTTCGAGCCCGCCGGCGGCTCGCGGCTGCGCGAGCTGTGGGCGCAGCATGCGCCCGAGGTGAAGGCCCGGTTCTTCGAGCGGCCCGACGCGCTCGAGCGCGTCGTGTTCCACCGCGGCCTGCCGCAGCTCGTGCGCGCCGGCGCCGAGGCCTGGCTCTCGCAGGCCGACCCCCCGGCTCCGATCGGCACGCTCGAGCTGTCCGACGTCGCCCCGCGGCACCTGCCCGCGCTGCTCGCGCGCCCGAGCACGAAGCGCCTCGCCGCCCTGCGCTTGCGCGCCGCCGACGGTGAGCGCTGGTCGCTCGACGAGGCGCGGCTGCTCGGCTCGGCGGAGCTGCCCTTCCTCCAGCACCTCGCCCTGTTCCACGCCTGGCAGAACCACGTCGCCGCGCACGCGTTCGCGGCTTCCCCGCTGGTGAAGCAGCTGAAGAGCGTCGAGCTCGGCCACTCGCTGTCGACCGACCCGCTGCGCGTGCTCGAGGCGCTCGCCGGCGCCGCGACGGCGCTCGAAGAGATCTCGCTCGACGACGACCTGCCGGTCTCGGTCGCGCGCTTCGTGGGGAGCTGCCGCGTCGTCTCGTTCCCCGACTCGTTCGTGCGCCCGCAGCTCTCGGAGGCGCTCGCGCACCGCGTCGCCCTGTACCTGCCCGTGCACGTGACGGCCCCGCCGACGAAGGGCGGGCCGCGCATCGGGCGCTGGCACGGGCTCACGCCGCTCGGCGTACGCAACGGCCTCGACGCGACGTTCGCGCGCGAAGAGACCACCGGCCTCGGCGGCCTGCTCCTGCGCGTGCGCTCGCTGACCGCCGACTTCAGCTCTCCGCGGCACTGGCTCGAGCCCGGCATGGGGCAGCCCGACCCCGGCGGCCCGACGCTCGGCCCCGTCGACGGAGGCGCCGTGCCCGGCGGCGAGTGGGCCGCCTTCGCCCTCGCGAGCGGTGAGCGGCTCGATCGGCTCGTCGACCGCGAGGGCAAGCTGCCGCTGTCGTTCGCGGCGCATGCAGGCGCGTGGTCGCGCGTCGCGCGCTGGTCGGCGGCGAACAGGCTCAGCAAGCCCGCGCCGCTCTCGGCGATCTTCGCGGGGCGCCGCGGGCTGCAGGTGCAGCCGCTGTGTGGCGAGCTGCACAGCCGGCGGCGCGGCCCCGCGCGCTTCACGCGGCGCGAGTTCATCGAGCTGTCGCCCGAGGCGGTGCGCGGACACGCGCTCGACGAGAAGAACACGGCGTGGGGCCTGGCGATGCAGCTGTGCCTGACCGCCGGCCTCCGCGTGTTCGGTGACGTGCCGCGCACGGACCACGAGCTCTTGCAGCAGATCCTCCAGGGGCCGGCGATCGAGCTGTACGGCCACGGGCTGCCGGCGAAGCTGCGCGAGCTGCTGAAGGCGTGCTTCAACCGCGACCGCGCGATGCGGCCGGCGCTGCAGGCGCTGGCGGACGCTCTCTCGGTGTTCGACGACGCGGCGACGCGCGCCGAGCTCGAGCGCCTGCCCGAGCCCGGCGACGAGCTCGAGCGCGCGAAGGAGCAGGCCGAGGGCTGGCTCGAGGGCAGCTCGGTTCACGAGCCGGAGCCGATCACTTGAGTCGGAAGTCGGGAGCTCCCGACTCCCGACTCGCCTCATGCCTCGCTGAACCGCACCGCGTTCTGCTGCGTCACGGCGCGCACCACCGCGTTCGACAACCCCGCCTTCTCGAGCAGGTGCTCGCAGCGCGCGAGCCCGAGCAGGTCCGAGGCGCCCTCGCCCGCCGCCGTGTCGAGCACGAGCCGCTCGGGCCCGAGCTTGCGCACCAGCGCCGTCGCGGTCTCGGGGGTCAGGCAGTCGGGGTGCAGCGTCAGCCCCGCGAAGTGGCCGCACTCGCGAATCAGCCGCACCGTCTTCGCGTCGGCTCCGTCGACGAGCACGCGCGACGGCTCGAGCCCCGACCCCCTGAGCACGTTCAGCGTCTGCTTCGTCACCGCGTCGCGCGACTCCGCGGGCGTCCACACGATCACGTTCAACATCAACCGCCGCGCGAGCGCGAGCTGCTGCTCGAACGCGTCGAGCTCGGGCGGGGTACCTCGCTTCAACCCGATCGCGCCCACCGCCACCGCGCGCCGGTCGGACAGGTACTGGGGGAGCCGCTGCAAGAGCTCGGGCAGGCCGCGGCGCGGCAGCGACAGCGGGTGCACTCCGAACGCCGCCACCGCGCGGATGCCCGCCTTCTCGAGCCGCGGCAGCTGCTCCTCGAGCACGTCGTCGAACTCGGCGAGCACGGCCTCGACGCTCGGCGCCGCGGCGCGGCCCGCAGGCACGAGCGCCTGCTCGAGGCCGAAGAACTTCAGCGTCTCGAGATCGGCATCGGACAGCCCGGAGGGATGGAGGTGGACGTCGAACACTGGGGAGCTGCGCCGCAGTCTACGGCGCCGCACGCACGATCAGCGATGCCTCGAACGTGCGCTCTCCGACCGTCATGCGGAACGTCGCCGTGCCCGGATGCAGCACCTTCAGGCCGCACGTGCCCCAGCAGTCGGCCGTGACGACGCCCTCGCCCATCAGCTTGACGCCGAGGTATGGCGGCAGCGCCCAGCCGGTCGCCGTCTGCATCAGCGGCAGCAGCTCGACGGGCGCGCCGCCTGCGGCCTCCTGGGCGGCGGTGAGCGAGAGCTCGCTGACCAGGGCGGGCGCGCCGCGCCGGTCCCACTCGGCCGGGGCGAAGGCCAGGCCCGTCGCGTCCTCCGCGGCGACGAAGTCGGCCGTGTGCGTACCGAGCAGCGCCGCCAGCTGCGGCGACGACGGCCGCACGGTCACGCGCCCGCGCGCGGTGCTCACGCCCTTGAGGTTGAAGTCCGCCCCCTGGACGGCCCCTTCGGTCGTCAGCTCGATCGCGCCGCCGAGAGGAGCGCCGCTCGCGTCGACGAGGTCGCTCCAGCCCACGGTGACCTCCTGCCCCGCCAGCATCGGCAGCTCGGTGCCGTCGCAGCGCCATGGGGTTGCGAGCCCGGTGCTGCCGTTGCGCCGGCACACGGGGGTCGCGCCGGCGGCGTCGACGATGCGGTAGTCGGCCGCCGTGCGCATCGCACCTCCGGGCGCGACCATCGCGTCGATGGTGAGCCGGCCGCGGCCGGGAGCCAACGCGCGCGCGTTGAACGCGCTGCCTCGAACGAGGGTGACCTCGAACGCCGCCGGGTCGTTCGACACGACCGACGAAGACGTCACGAACGCCTGCATGCGACAGATGCGGGCGTCGTGCTCGTCACGCTCGGCGCACGCGCTGAGCAGCCCGGTGGTGACGGCCCCGGTCGCGATCGGCCGCTCGTCGATCATCAGCTCGAGCGGCGAGCCTCCGCAGGCCGCACAACCGAGGAGCACCAGCGCCGTTCTGAACATGCACCGGTTGTCGTGAAACCCTGGAGCGCCGCCCTGACCGCTCTGTCAGCCGGCGCTACGCAGCTCGCGTTGGAAGCCCGGCCGGCGGCCGCCTCAGGGCTGCCCGGCCGGAGCACCTTCGTTGCGCGGGTCCGACCCCGCCGTGCGCACGCCGGTCACCGGGTCGACCATCACCGCCTCGCAGTCGCCCCACTTCTCGGTCTCTTTGAGCTTGTGCCCGAGCGCCTCGAGGCCCGCGCGGGTCTGCGGCTCCAGCGCGAGCGGCTCGACCCCGAGCTCGTCGGGCAGCCACTGGTGGTGCAGCCGCGGCCGCGCCAGTGCGCGCGACAGGGCCAGCTTCCCGTCGATGACGTTCGAGATGGTCTGGATCACGCTCGTCGGAATCGTCGGCCCGCCGGCGGCGCCGAGCACGAGCATCACGTCGCCCGGCCGGTCTTTTTGGAACACCACCGTCGGCGACATCGACGAGAGTGGAATCTTCCCCGGAGCGATCGCGTTCGCCTCGCCGGTCACCAGGCCGTACACGTTCTTCTCACCTGGCTGCATGGCGAAGTCGTCCATGCAGTCGTTCAAGAGAAAGCCCGCCGCCATCACGCACGAGCCGAAGTAGTAGTTCACCGTCGTCGTGATCGCCGCCGCGTTGCCGTCTTTGTCCACCACGCTGATGTGGGTGGTGTGCTTCGGAGGCAAGCCGGCCTTGATCTCGTCGATGTACGCCGAGCTCGACAGCTTCGCGAGCGGGATGTCGACTGCCGCCGGGTCGCCCAGGTACTTCGCGCGATCCTGATACGAGCGCTTGAGCGCCTCGACGTACGTGTGCACGGCCGCCACGCTGCGCGTCGCGATGCCGTCGGTTCCGGCCCGCTCCATCACGCCGAGCACCTGCAGCACCGCGAGCCCTCCGGCGCTCGGCGGCGGCATGGTGAGAATGCGGTGCCCGCGGTACGCGCCCTCGAGCGGAGCGCGCTCCCGCGTCTTGAAGGTCTTCAGGTCCTCCAGCGTCACCTGCGACTTCGCCGCGATCGCCTTCGCGACCGGGCCCTCGTAGAAGCCCTTCGCTCCCTCGCGCGAGATGCGCTCGAGCGTCGCGGCGAGCTCGGGCTGCTTCAGCACCGTGCCCAGCTTCGCGTCGAAGAAGATGCGCTCGGCGTCCTTGTCGCCGTGCAGGCAGTCGGCGCGGCCGTCGGCGAGCGCGCGGAACTTCGGGCTGACGACGAAGCCCTCCTTCGCGAGCTTGATCGCCGGAGCCATCACCACCTGGCGCTTCAGCTTCCCGCGCTTCTCGAGCACCTCGAGGTAGCCCTTCACCGCGCCGGGCACCGCGACCGAGAACGGCCCGTCGGTCGACTTGAGCGGAATCACCGTGCCGCCGTCGACGAACATGTCGCGCGCCGCGCTCTTCGGAGCCACCTCGCGGAAGTCGAGCACCACGCCCGTGTTCGTCTTCGCGTCGTACGTCAGCGCGAAGCCGCCGCCGCCGATGCCCGAGTGGTACTGGCCCACGACCGCGAGCGCGAACGCGGCCGCCACCGCGGCGTCGACGGCGTTGCCGCCCTTGTCGAGCATCGCCTTGCCGGCCTCGCTCGCGAGCGGGTGCGCGCTGGCGATCGCGCCGCCGCGGTACGTGGGGTCGGCCCACGCCGAAGCGCAGAAGGCCAGAAACAAGACAAGTGCACGTCCACTCACGGTCGGGTGTCCCTCGATGTGGCAGCGATGGCGCGGTTGGGCTCCTGGCGTAAGCACAAGCAGCTGAAAAGTCTACAGAGGGAACATGGCACCCACTTTGCTCAAGGGCCGCGGCACGATGCGTAACGAGAACCGCGAGTTTCACCGGGCACCGCTGAGCGCGCCGGTGAAGTTCTTCGAGTGGGACCGCGCGCAGGCGGCCGACGCGGTCGAGATCAGCGCGTCGGGCATCTTCTTGAAGACGAAGGTGCTGCTCGCCGAAGGCTCGATGCTCACGCTGCGGCTCTCGCTCCCCGGCCTCAAGCACGCGTTCACGGTGCTGGGCAAGGTGGTGCGGACGGTGAAGGGCGGCCTGCTCGCAGAGGCCGGCATGGGCATTCGTTTTCTCGATCTGCGGCCGGCAGATCGCAACGTCATTCTCGCGTATGTCTCTTCGCGCGCCTGAGGAATCACAGATGAACCAGACCGTCATCTTCTGGAAGCCAGAGCTGCTCATCCGCGCGGAAGCGTCGGGCCTCTACGTCGCCGTGAAGGCGGCGGCCCCGTCGAACCCGAAGCCGGTCGAGAAGCTGAAGTCTCAGTACGTGAGCTGAAGGTAGCCCGACAGCGCGAAGTCCCGCGGGCCGAGGGTCCGCTCCGTTCCATCGCTCCAGCGCACGGTCAATGACACGCGGTTCTCGCCGCCCACGCACGCGCCGGTGTCGGGGCCGAGGCCGAAGAGCAGCGCCGAGCCGTCGATGCTGTCGTAGGTGCCGCGGCTCGACTTCTTCTCGCGAACGATGACGCGCTCGCCGATGCGCAGCGTGACGCGCGTGCCGTACGCGTCGCGCGGAACGTGAACGCCGTCGCCCGTGAGCTGCACGGCGAGCCACGCGGGGCCGGCGACGTCGTTGCGGTAGAGGAAGTTCGGCCTCCCTGCGCCCTGGTCGCGGCCGCCGACGAGCAGGTCGGGGTCGCCGTCGTGATCGAGGTCGCCGAACGCGAGGTTCTGCGTCGCCTTCAGCGCGATGTCGTTGCGCGCCTCGAACGTGCCGTCGGGCCTCTGGCGGAACAGCCCGAACCAGCCCTTCTGCGCCTCGCTCGTGTACGCGGCCTCGTACTTGTCGGTGCGCGTGACGGCGAGATCGAGCCGGCCGTCGAGATCGAAGTCGGTCATCGCGGCGTCGATGTCGCCCTCGTTGTACGGCAGGCCCCGCTCGAGGAACGCGTTTCTGAAGATGCCCTGGTCGTTCAAGAGCAGCGCGGTGGGGTCGCTCCACAGCCGGCTCGGGTCGGAGCCGTCGGCGTGGCTGATCTGCGCGAGCCAGACGTCGAGGTCGCCGTCGCCGTCGACGTCGCCGCAGTCGATGCCGAAGCCGTTGCCGCCAGTGCGCGTGGCGCCCGGCTCGCTCTCCTTGCCGTAGCCCGTTCGCGGGTTGAAGTAGTTGCCCGTCGCGAGCGCGTGAAAGCCGGCCGCCTCGGCGACGTTCACGAAGCGGCCGTCGCCCTGGTTCTGCCACAGCTGGTCCCAGCCGCTCGCGACGCTCACGCCGTACGTCGCCGCGAGCACGTCTTGATCTCCGTCGCCGTCGTAGTCGCACGCGACGAGCCCGTTCGTGGGCTGCGCCGGCACCGGTGACGCGAGCGCGGCCGTCGTGACGTCGGTGAACGTGCCGTCGCCGTTGCCGCGCAGCACCGCGCTGCGCCCGAGGTAGCTCGTCTGGCCGGAGCCCGTGAAGAGATCGAGCCTTCCGTCGCGGTCGAAGTCGATCAGCACCGCGTTCGCGACCACCGCGAGCTGCTCGACGCCGGCGGCGGCCTTCGCGGTGAAGACGCCGCGCCCGTCGTTCAGCAGCACGCGGCTCGTCTGGCCGGCGAGCGGAATGTCGAGGCCCGCGAAGACGTCGGGGTCGCCGTCGTTGTCGAAGTCTCCGAAGACGAAGAAGCCCGCCTGCACGTCTTTCAACCCGCTCGCGGCGCTGACGTCTTCGAAGGTGCCGTCGTGCCGGTTGCGGAAGACCAGGTGCTCGAACGGCACGCCGGCTTGCGGATTCGGGAACAGCGAGTGCATCACCGCATCGTCCCAGCCGTCGCCGTCGACGTCGGCGAGCGCGAGCCGGCTGTGGTCGTTGATGGGAATGCGCATCGGCGGGCTCGGCACGAAGTTGCCCGCCTGGATGCCGCTGGCCTGCGAGACGTCGGTGAAAGCCTGCTCGCCGGCCGTCGACGTACAGACCGAGCCCTTGAGGACGACCGGAGCCACCGCGGCCTCGAAGTCTTCGGGGAGGGCGGCGGAGCACGCCGCCAGGCCACACAGCAGCAGCACCGGCTGAAGTCTCATGGGCCGGGCTGTGTACCGCAGTCACGGTTTGCAGCGCAAACTGGCCCGGCGTTCCTCGATGAGCGGGGCGAGGCCGTCTTCCGGGACCGCCAGGGCGGCCGCTTCGTCGAGCTGCTTGCAGTCTCCGTCGAGCAGCTCTCGCGCGCGGTTCGTGCAGTCCTTCGTGACCGCTCCGTTCAGATCGGCGCGGCCCTTGTACAGCGCGAAGCCCACCTTCCACGCGGCGCACGCCTGCTTCCAGCTCTGGTGCCGCGCGTGCACCGCGCCGACCTCGTAGGCCTTCTCGGCCATCAGCTTCTCGGCCTGCTTTCGCGCCTGGCTGCTCTCTTCGGGCAGCAGCCGCGCGTCGAGCTGGAAGGCATCGTCGAGGGCCTTCTTCGCGCGCTCGAGGTCGCCCTTCTCGAGGTGGCGCTCGGCGATCTTGTAGAGGCCGTCGGCGTTCTCCATGTCCTTCTGCAGCGCCCGCGCCTGCGCGTGCAGCGGAGCGAGCCGCGTGCTCTCGAGCACCTTCTGCAGCTTCACCTTCGCGTCGCCGAAGTGCCCGCTCGCCCAGTCGAGCAGCGGGTCCGCGAGCAGCTTCTCGGGCTGCCGCTTCGCGAGGCGCTCGGCGAGCGGTGGGGCCGCGGGCGCCGCCGTCTCTTTCGGGCCGTACTGCTTCATCAGCCGCGCGTGCAGCTCGCAGTGCGGCGTCGCGATCGGCTTCTGGTACGTGTCACAGCTCTTCTTCGCCTGCGCCGCGACGCGCAGCGCGACCTCGGTCGTGACCGGCAGCGCCTTCTGCGCCGCTTGCGTCTTCGGGGCGATCAGCTCGAGCTGCTCCAGCGCCTGCTCGTCGCGGCCGAGCTCGAGGAACTCCTTCGCGCGGGAGTACAGCGCCGCCCCCTCGAGCTCCTTCGGGTACGTGCGCTCGGCCTGGTTCGCCTCTTCGTTCAGCGGCTCGCAGGCCAGCACCGCCTTCGCGGCGTCGAGCGCCTTCTGGCTCGGGCCCTCGCGCACGATGCGCAGCTGCGGCTCGAGGTCGGCGCACGGGTCGCTGCTTTCAGGCACGTCGGTCGGCTCCGGCTCGGCCGTGCTCGCGCGCTGGTAGAGACCGGCCCCGACGATCGCGAGCAGCGCGACGCCGAAGAGCAGGAACACGAGCTTGAACGGAAAGCTGGCCGGCGGCGTCGCCGGGGCTTCGTCGAGCGTGTCCGGCTGAAGCTTGCGGACCCTCAGCTGCTGCTCGCCCGGCTTCACCTGAACCTCGTAGCCGCCGATCAGCACGCGCACGCCCGGAGCGAGCCGCCGGCGCCCGCGCACCGGCTCCCCGTCGACGATCGTCTTCTCGGCCGAGGCGTCGAGCTGCTCGAGCACGACCTCGCCGCCCTCGGCGAAGAAGTTCGCGTGGCGCTTCTCGACGCCGCCGGTGCGCAGCACGAGATCGTTGTCGTCGTCGCAGCCGACGGTGAGCCGGCCCTCGAGCTCCTTCTCGACGAGCGTGCCGTCGGGGCCGCGAATGACGAGGGTCGGCACGGCCCGAGGATACCTGGATTGACCTCTCGCCTGCCCGAGGAGCACATTGCCCCCCATGCGCCTCGCCGCCATCGCCGCGCTGTCTCTCTCGTTCGCCGCCTGCAGGTGTGCTCCGCCCGAGTCGCCTCCACGCCCCGGCGAGCTCGGCATCGTGGTCGACGGCGTGGTCGGGCCAGACGGCACCTACGACTTCGGTCAGGTGGCGATGGGCCTGAAGAAGACCGTGCAGGTCGAGCTGACGAACCGGGGGTTGGGCGTGCTCGACATCGAGCGCGTCGAGCGCATCTCGGGCGACGCCGTGAAGATCGGAGTGCAGGCCGAGCCGGTGCCGGTCTTCGTGTTCGGCGACGCGGTGGGGAGCCTCGGCCCCGGAGAGACCGTGAAGATCGACGCCACCTTCCTCGCCCCGGTCAGCAGCGCGATGCAGACGGAGCACGAGACCGTGCTGCGCATCACGCTCGGCAACGCGACCGCCGGCGGCGGCACCCTCACCCTGAGAGGCACCGCGGTGCAGGGCCAGTGCATGTTCCCGGGCGCCGTCGACTTCGGCGCGGTGATGCTCAACGACACCGCGAAGCAGACGCGCGCGATCGTCAACGACTCGCCGCTGACCGCGACCGCCACCGTCGGCGCCATCACGTCGCCGTCGGGCGACCACCTCGCGTTCGGGCTCGCGCCCGAGTCCGCGCGCGGCGACTTCGACGTCGCCTCCGGCGCCTCGCGCGACGTCGTCTTCACGTTCAAGCCCACCGAGGCGCGCGTGTGGTCGGCCACCGTGACGGTGCGCGCGGCCGCCGAGTGCCCGCTCGTGACCACGACGCTCACCGGGCGCGGCGTCGACGAGCTGCTCGTCTGCGACCCGAGCCCGCTCGACCTCGGCTACCTCACGCCGGGCCTGAGCCGCACAGGCGAGCTGAAGATCCAGAACCTCGGGCTCGCTCCGGTCGCGCTCACCGGCGTCGCGGCGCGCGTGGGCTCGGCGCCTTCGACCGAGCTCGTCTACAGCGGCCCGGCCGACGTCACGGTGCCGGGCGGCGGCTCGGCGACGCTGCCCGTCACGTTCCGCCCGCAGCTGCTCGGGCTGCGCCAGGCCGCGCTGGTGGCGAGCACTCCGCTGGCGCGGCAGCCGATGCTGTCGTGCGCGCTGCGCGGCACCGGCGGAGGCCCCGACATCGACGTCGCGCCCGCGACGCTCAACGTGGGGCGCGTGCCGGTCTTCAGCGGGTCCGGCGTGACGCGCAAGGTGACCATCCGCAACCTCGGCACGCTGCCGAACCCGCCCGACGCGAACGGGAACCTGAAGCTCGGCGCCATCGACGTCGTGCCGAAGAACGCGCAGACGACGGCGGCGCAGCTGTGCGTCGGCGAGTACGACCCGATGGCGGCGACGCCGTGCCCCGGCCGGCTGCCCGCCGTGTACAACCCGGCGGTCGGTCTGCGCGCGGCCGCGGGCGAGCTGCTCGACGTTCCCATCCGCGTCATGCCGTCGGCCGTGGGCCTCTCGCTCGAGTGGGACGTGGTGTTTCACTCGAACGACCCCGACGAAGAGGCGGTCACGGTCAACGTGCGCGCCGAGTCGGTGGCCCTGCCGCCGTGCAACTACAGCGTCTACCCGGCGACGCTGAGCTTCGGCCTGCTGACGGCCCCGTCGAACCGCGAGCACGCGATCACCGTGACGAACCTCGGCACGAACCCGAACGAGATCTGCCTCATCTCGTCGTTCGACCTCGCGTCGGGCACCGACCCGGTGTTCACGCTGCCGGGGGGCCCGCTCCTCGACGCCGAGCTGCAGCCGGGGCAGGCGGCCACCTTGCGGGTCCGCGCGACGGCGACCACCAGCGGCACGATGGTGCAGAACGTCGCCGGCACCGCGACGCTGCAGATCAGCTCGCCGGCGACTCCGCGCCGCGACGTCGCGCTCACCGCGTCGCTCGGCCCGAGCTGCCTGGTGGTCTCGCCGAGCTCGATCGACTTCGGCACGGTGAAGAAAGACTGCGCGTCGGGCCGCCGCACCGTCACCGCCTACAACGCGTGCAGCACCACCGTGACGGTGCAGAGCTACACGATGCTCGCCGTGGCCGGCCAGCCCGCGGGCGGCCCGAACTGCCCGGGCACCAGCGCGTGCCCCGAGTTCATTCTCGACGGCAGCTCGACGGCGACGTCGATTCCACCCGGCGGGACGATGCCGCTCAGCTACACGTTCGTGTACCGGCCGATCGACTACGGCTCGGACTCGGGCGCGTTCCGGCTGCAGGTCGTGCAGAACGGCGTGAACGTCGACTACGTCGTCCCGCTGCGGGGCACCGGCGACGCGCTCGGCCTGCAGACCGACTCGTGGCGCCAGGAGGCGACGCCGAAGTCCGACGTGCTGCTCGTCATCGACAACTCGTGCTCGATGGCCGACGACCAGATGGCGCTGGCCGCGAACCTCGCGACGTTCATCGCGGGCGCGTCGTTCTCGAACGTGGCCGTCGACTTCCACATCGGAGTCACCATCACCGAGCTCACCGACCCCATGCACGGCGTGCTGATCGGCGACGCCACGAACCCGAAGGTGCTCACCCGCACCACGCCCATGCTGCAGCAGCTGTTCGCGCAGAAGGTGATCGTCGGCACGAACGGCGGCAGCGAGGCGATCGCGGCGCCGGCCCTGCGGGCGGTGACGCCACCGTTCGTGAACAACGAGAACGCCGGGTTCCTGCGGCAGGACGCGACGCTCGCCGTCATCGGCATCACCGACGAGCCCGACCAGTCGCCGATGCCCGACGCGTTCTACGCGGCGCAGCTGCTCGCGGTGAAGAACGGGCAGTCGCACCTGATCACCTGGAACATCATCGGCCCGAACCAGACGACGTGCGCCTTCGACGAGAACCCGTCGACGCACGACTTCCTGACGACGTTCTTTCACGGCGTGCGCGGCACCATCTGCATGGCCGACTGGGCTGCCCTGCTCGCCGACATCGCGAAGCCGGCGTTCGGCTACCGCAACGTGTTCTACCTGAGCGCCGAGGCCGACCTGATGGCGTCGCCGGTGGTCGTGAAGCTCGACGGCGTCACGCTCGCCGAGACGACGGCGACCGGCGCGCAGGTGTGGAGGTACGACGCCGTCGCCAACGCCGTGACGTTCGAGCCGAACTACGTGCCCGAGCCGGGCACCCTGCTCACCGTGACCTACGCCCCCGTGTGCCACTGAACGGAACCATGCGCGCCGCGGGGGTGGGTGCTAAGGCTCAGGGGCGATGAGCTCCCCTCTTGCAGCCGTGGTGCTGTGCGCCGGCAAAGGCACGCGCATGAAGTCGGACACTGCGAAGGTGCTGCAGCCGCTGCTCGGGCGGCCGATGGCCTGGTACTCCTTGAGGCTGGCGTTCGAGCTCGAGGCGCGGAACGTGGTGGCGGTGGTCGGGCACCAGGCAGATCAGGTGAAGGCCTCGCTGGCGAAGCTGTTCGAAGGGCAGCCGCTGTCGTTCGCGCTGCAGGCCGAGCAGCGCGGCACCGGAGACGCGGTCAACGCGGCGCGCGGGGCCCTGCAGGGGTTCCACGGCGGAGTGATGATCCTCTACGGTGACGTGCCCCTGCTGCAGCCCTCGACGCTGAAGGCCCTCGTCGATGCGTGGCGGCAGTCGAAGGCGACGCTCGCCATGATCTCGTGCCGGCCGCCCGACCCGAAGATGTACGGGCGCGTGGTTCGCGGCCGCGACGGCAAGGTCACGGGCATCGTCGAGTTCAAAGACGCGACGCCCGAGGTGAAGGCCATCGGCGAGATCAACGCCGGCATCTACATCGCCGACTCGGCCTTCCTGTGGGACGCGCTGTCGAAGCTGGAGCCGAAGAACGCGCAGGGCGAGCTGTACCTCACCGATATCGTCGCGGCCGCCGCGCGTTCCGGAACGGTGACGGTGATCGAGGCCGACGCCGCCGAGGTCGAGGGCGTCAACGACAAGGTCGAGCTGGCCGCCCGCGCGCGCGTGTTGCAGCAGCGCGTCAACGAGCGGCACATGCTGGCCGGCGTCACGCTCGTGCACCCCGAGTCGACGTTCATCGACGACGCCGTCGAGATCGGGCCCGACACGACCATCGGCCCGTTCGTGTCGCTCGGGCCCGGCTGCGAGATCGGCGCCCGCGTCACCATCGGCCAGGGCAGCGTGCTGAACCACACCACCATCGGCGACGGCTCGGAGGTGAAGCCGTACTCGGTGCTCGACGAGGCGCACGTGGGCCCGAAGTGCGTGATCGGCCCGTTCGCGCGCTGCCGGCCCGGCACGCACCTCGAAGAGGGCGTGCACGTCGGCAACTTCGTCGAGACGAAGAAGGCGCACCTCGGCCGCGGCACGAAGGCGAACCACCTCACGTACCTCGGCGACGCCGAGATCGGCGCGGGCTGCAACGTCGGCGCCGGCACCATCACCTGCAACTACGACGGCGTGAACAAGTTCGTGACCACGATGGGCGACGGCGTGTTCATCGGCTCGGACTCGCAGCTCGTGGCGCCGGTCAAGATCGGCGACGGAGCGTTCATCGCCGCCGGCAGCACCATCACCGAGGACGTGCCGAAAGACGCGCTCGCGCTGTCGCGCTCGAAGCAGGTCACGAAGGAAGGCTGGGCCGAGGCCCGGCGCAAGGTCATCGGCGCGAAGAAGTGAACTGAACCCCCCCACCCCCGCCCGAGACGAGAGCGCCGGCGGGCAGTGCAGTCGAGTGAGGCTCAAGTCATGTGCGGCATCGTCGGTTACGTCGGTAAGGAACAGTCGGCCCCCATTCTCGTCGCGGGCCTGAAGCGGCTCGAGTACCGCGGCTACGACTCGGCGGGGCTCGCGGTCGTCGACAAGGGCAAGCTCAACGTCGTGCGCGCGACGGGGAAGCTGAAGAACCTCGAGGCGCGGCTGCAGTCGACGCCGCTGCTCGGCTCGACGGGCATCGGGCACACGCGGTGGGCGACGCACGGGCCTCCGTCGGACGAGAACGCGCACCCGCACTCGTACGAGGGCGTGGCGGTGGTGCACAACGGCATCATCGAGAACCACCTCGAGCTGAAGGCCGAGCTGAAGGCCAAGGGGCACGTGTTCAACTCCGAGACCGACAGCGAGGTGTTCGCGCACCTCATCTCGGCCGAGGTGAAGGCCGGCAAGCCGCTCGACCAGGCGGTGCGCGCGTCGGTGAAGCGCGTGAAGGGCACGTACGGGCTCGTCGTCGTGTGCGAGCAGGACCCGTCGCGCATCGTCGCGACGAAGGAGTCGAGCCCGATGGTGGTCGGCGTCGCCGAGGGCCAGAACCTGGTGGCCTCCGACGTGCCGGCGCTGCTGGAGCACACGCGCGACGTCATCTTCCTCGAAGAGGGCGACCTCGCCGTGCTGACCGCGGCGGCGGTCGAGGTGTTCGACAAGGACGGCAAGCCGGTGAAGCGCAGCGTGCGCCGCATCGACTGGACGGCGACGATGGCCGAGAAGGGCGGCCACAAGCACTTCATGCACAAGGAGATTCACGAGCAGCCTCGCGCGCTCGCCGACACCTTGCGCGGGCGCGTGCTGCGCAGCGAGGGCGCGGTGCACTTCGAGGGCTTCTCGATGTCCGCGGAGGCCGCGAAGGCCCTGACGCAGGTGACGGTGCTCGCGTGCGGTACGAGCTGGCACTCGGGGCTGGCCGGCCGCTGGATGATCGAGTCGCTGGCGAAGGTGCCGGTCGAGGTCGAGCTGGCCTCGGAGTTCCGGTACCGGGACCCGCTGGTGCAGAAGACCCACCTCGCGGTCGCGATCTCGCAGTCGGGCGAGACGCTCGACACGCTCGCGGCGCTCAGAGAGGCGAAGGCGCGCGGCGCGACGACGCTGACGTTGTGCAACGTGGTCGGCAGCGCGATGACGCGCGAGGCGCAGCACACGGTGCTGACGAACGCGGGGCCGGAGATCGGCGTGGCGTCGACGAAGGCGTTCACGACGCAGCTCGTGGGGCTGTACCTGCTCGGCATCCAGCTCGGGCGGCTGCGCGGCACGCTGACGGTGGCGCAGGCGCAGGAGCACCTCACGTACCTCGCCGAGGTGCCGAAGCTCGTCGAAGAGGTGCTGAAGACCGAAGCGCAGGTGAAGCAGATCGCGAAGAAGTACCTGCAGGCGCAGGACTTCCTGTTCCTCGGGCGCGCGACGAGCCACGCGGTGGCGCTCGAGGGCGCGCTGAAGCTGAAAGAGATCTCGTACATTCACGCCGAGGGCTACGCGGGCGGCGAGATGAAGCACGGGCCGATCGCGCTCATCGACGAGAAGATGCCGGTGGTGATCGTGGCGCCGAGCGAGCCTCACGTGGCGTACGAGAAGATGATCGGCAACGTGCAGGAGGCCAAGGCGCGCGGCGGCCGCATCGTGGCGGTGGTCGACACGAAGGATCAGCACATTCGCTCGCTCGCCGACGACTTCATCGTGATTCCGTACGCGCCGGCGCTGATCGCGCCGATCGTGGCGACGGTGCCGCTGCAGATGCTCGCGTACCACGTGGCCGACCTGCGCGGCTCGGACGTGGATCAGCCGCGCAATCTGGCGAAGTCGGTCACCGTCGAGTGAGCCTCACAGGCCTTCGAGCGCTTCGTAGATTTCGTCGACGTCGATGGTGAGCGGGGGCGTATCGAGCGTCAGGCGCTCGCCGGCCCCCCGTTCGACCGAGCGCCACGACCTTCCATGTCGCTCAACGCAGGTCACCCGCTTCGACGAGTGCGAGACCAGCCACACCGCACCGAGCGACTTGAGGAGCTTGTACTGCTCGAGCTTTGCGCCGCGATCGTAGGCCTCGGTCGAAGGGCTCGTGACCTCGACGATGAGGCCGGGATTCGTCACGGCCTCCTTGTCATCCCTCGCCCGTTCGAGCTTGCCGCAGATGACCGCGCCGTCGGGGAACAGGCCGACGTCTGCCTCGACGACGCGGATCTTGACGTCGGAGTTCGTTGCGCGACAACCGCGAGGAAGCTTCGTGCCGAGCAGGGTCAGCAGGCGCGTCGCGAGGATCCCGTGCTCGGGCGTACCCCCCGCCATCGCAAGGATTTCGCCGTGCCAGTACTCGAGCTTCATCTGGCTGTCGTGAAGCGCCCGCAGGTACTGCGCGTAGCTGTACTTGAGCCGGCGGCCCGTCGACATGCCTACACTGTAGTCCGCCATCGACGACTTCACGCGAGGCGCACCCGAGCTGCGATTCCGCTGGCCGACGCGGCTGCCCGACTGGAGCAGCGGCCAGCGCCTCGTAGAGCCCCAGGCCTCGACCTCGATGCTGCAGGGCTTCACGTACGACGGCGAAGACGCGCGGCTCTGGCTCTGCGAGGAAGGCGAGCGCATCGGCCTGCTCATGTTCGAGTGGAACAAGCGCGTCGTCATCCGCCGCGGAGATCGGAGCGCCGTGTTCACGGTGCACCGGCGCCGCGCGCTCACGAGCCACGCGAGGCTGAGCGGCGAGGTCAGCACCACCATCGAGCGCGACGGCCGCCGCTACGTATCCCCGCTCGGGGTGATGACCCAGGCCGCGACCGGCGTGCTGACCGGGATGCGCGGCGAGGCCATCGTCCACGAGACGCCCATCGACGGCGAGCTCATCCGCCTCAGGTTCGGCCTCGGCACGAGCCCGGAGCTCCGCGCGACGATGATCGGCATCGCGCTGCTCTACGAGAGCGACCACCGCCGTTAAGCGGCCTTGCGCTCGCGCAGCACCTTCAGCGCGTCGATGGTGCGCAGCTGCCTCTGCCCGCGAAAGAACTTCACCTGCCCGCGCATCAGCATCTCGAGCTGCGTGTCGAGCGGGTAGCCGAGGTACTCCTCGACCTTCGCCTCGCGCGGCCTCGGCCCGTTCGTCATCACCACCCGGTCGGGCAGCTCGCTCATCGGCCCAGCACCTGGCCGCGCGTGCCGCCCACGATGGTCATCACCTCGGCGACCTCGGCCTCACCGACGCCGAGCTCCAGCAGCGTCGCGTGCAGGTGCTTCGCCACCGCGTCGAAGTGCGGATCCGACAGGCCGCGCTGCACCAGCCGGGCGTGGGCCTCTTTCAGATCGCGGCCCTTGTACTCGGCCGGCCCGCCGAACGCCCACGCCATGAACGACCTCTGCTTCTTCACCTGCTCCACCATGTCGAGGTCCGCGAAGAAGGGCCGCGTCAGCGGGTCGTCCATCACCTTCTGGTAGAACAGCTCGACCGCGGCCAGCACGGCGACGTCACCACCGAGACGATCGTAGAGCGACGCAGGCACGGCGCAGCACCGTATCAAGGGCTGACGCGGCAGGGCACCACGGGCTTCTCCTTCCCCTTCAGCTCCGGCAGCCAGACTTCTGGAGTAGCTCGGCACTCACCGGCGTGGCACCCTACCGGAACGATGGACGCCGCGGGGGTCATCGACGATTTTCGCGCCCAGCACCGGCGCATCGAGGAGCACCTCACGGCGTGCGAGCGGCTCCTCGATCAGGTGACGCCGCTGCACGCGAAGCTGCTCGAGCTGCGCCCGCTGCTGCTGCAGCACCTCGACGCGAAGGACACGTTCTACGGCCAGCTCGTCGAGCGCTGCACGCGCGCCTCCGACCTCGGCTCGACGAACGTCGCGAAGATGTTCGAAGAGAACATGCGCGTTCAGTCGGGCGCGGTGCGCCGCTTCTTCGCGGCGCTCGACACGCAGAGCTCGCCGCTGCTCGCCCAGTCGTTCAAGACCATGGCGCTCATCATCCGCGGCCGGCTCACCCAGGAGGAGCGCGCCGTGTTCCCGCTCTACGTGAAGCACGCGCGCTGACCGGGCCGCGGCCTCACGGCGTGCGGGCAGGCTCGGCGGTGGGGACGGCAGGCGCAGCCGGAGCAGGCGGAGCCGGTGGCGCGGTCGCGGTCGTCTCGACGAGCGGCGCCGGAGCCGTCACCAGCGGAGCCTCGCGCTCGCGCGCGAGCTCGTCGGCGTAGCGGATCAGGGCGACGACGAGCGTGAGAATGAGCGGCCCGACGAACATGCCGACGGTGCCGAACGCCGCGAGGCCGCCGAGCACTCCGGCGAACACGAGCAGCGTCGGCACACCCGAGCGGCCCGAGATGAGCAGCGGCCGCAAGATGTTGTCGACCATCGACACCACGAGAACGCCCCACAGCACCATGAAGATGGCCCAGCCGGTGCGGCCCTGCGCGAAGAGCGCGACGGTCGCCGGCACCCACACGAGCGCGGTGCCGACCATCGGAATCGGAGAGCAGATCATCGCCAGCACGCCGAACACGATCGCCGACGGCAGGCCCGCCATCGCGAACCCGATGCCGACGAGCGTGCCCTGCACGGCCGCGGTGAGCAGCGTGCCGAGCACGACGCCCTGCGCGGTGCCGGCGAGCGTCTCGAACAGCTCGCGGCGCCGCTTCGGCGGCATGGGAATGAGGTGCGCGACCGTCGACACCGCCTTGTCGCCGTCGCGGAGGAAGAAGAACAGGAAGAGGACGACGAAGAAGAAGTTGCCGACCGCGCCGAGGGCGCCGACGAAGACGTTGCCGCTCGTCTGCACGAGGAACTGAATGGTGCGCTCGGCGCCGGTGGTCGCCCAGTCGATGACCTGCTCGGGCTGAACGCCGGCGAGGTCGCGCAGCTTCTCGAGGCCGGCGCTGACCGGCGGGAGCACCAGCAGATCCGACAGGCCCTCGATGTGCCGCTGCGTGGCCGCCATCTGGATGCGGCTGAGCAGCTGGCCCGCCTGCCGCGTGAAGACCGTGGCCACGATCGCGGCGGGAATGAGGATGAGCGTGGCGCCGCCGAACGCGATGACGGCGGACGACGCCGTGGGGCGGTTCTTGAAGCGCGCGGTGAGGCGGCGGTGCAGCGGGTGCAGAATCGCGGCGAGCAGGGCCGCCCACACCAGCTGCGAGAGAAACGGCTGGAGGACGCGGAAGAGCAGGTAGCCGACCGCGGCCGCCGTCACGAGCGCGAAGGTGCGCGCGTAAAACCGCGAATGGACGACGTGGTGGGGCGGCTCTTTGTCCGACATCTGACCTCTATCCTACACGACAGATCTGGGCGGCCGATTGCACGTTGAAGGCGGCATGGTCACCGCACTCATTGTCACCGCCGCGCTGAGCTGCAAGCCGTATCACCCTCCGATGCCGCCGCCTCAGACGACGCTCAGGTGCGAGGGCGGAGACCAGGTGCGCCGGGCGTTCGACGGCAGCGAGCTGGGCCGGTGGCGCAACGCGACGGTCTGCACGCGCACGGCCTGCGAGGGCGCCGACTTCGTGCGCCGCGCCTTCGACGGCACGCAGGTCGAGCGGTGGTCGTTCGCTCCGCAGTGCATGGTGACGCGGTGCGAGGGCTCGGACTTCGTGCGGCGCGACGTCAGCGGCGCGCTGCTCGAGCGGTGGACGAACGCGCCGGTGTGCCCGGCTCCGCAGCCGGTGCGGCTGACGTCGGACCCGAAGCCCGTGCGGTTCGGCCTGAGCGCTACTTGACGTAGAAGTCGGTGATGCGATCCCAGCCGAGGCCGAAGCGGGCCTGAATCCAGCTGCGGCCGTCGGCGCCGACGCCCTGGGTCATCTCGTTCTGCGTGATCCAGTTCGTCGCGCCCGACCACGGGTCGGCGACGAGGTACTCGCGGTTCGGGTGCGTACCGCGCACGTCGGTGACCACGATGGCGTGCCCGCCATCGCCCGAGTTGCCGATGCGCAGCGGCACGTCGTGACCCTCTTTGAGCGCCGTGTCCCAGACCGCGAAGTCCGCCAGGTTCGGCACGCCCATCGTCTTGCTGTGCGTGGTGACCACGCTCGTCTTCGGGTCGGTCGTGTTCCAGGTTGCGGTGGTCGAGCCGCCGACGCCGAGCTCGCGGTAGTCGTAGCCGATGGTGCGCGAGGCGACCTGGTTCAGCCCCTTCTGCACGCCCATGCCGTCGTTCTTCAGCGAGAGCTCGCTCTTCATCCACCCGAGCTCGTTCGCCCCCGGCATGCCGGCGTCGGCCGCCTGAACCCGCTTGAGCAGCGCCGAGCCGCTGATGCCGAAGAGGTCGACCGAGTCGCCGCGCAGCGCGGCCGAGAGCACGGCCTGCTCGAGGCCGTTCAGCTTGAGCGTGCCCTTGCCGATCTCCATCGCGCGCTCGTACGCCTGCTTCGCGCGCCGCGTCGACGTCTTGCCGCCGTCGGCGCTCAAGATCGCCTTCTGCTCGAGCGCCGCGGCGCTCGTGGCGTCGTTCTGGAACACGGGGTCCTTCGACATGCGGCGAGCGGCGATCGGGTCGGCCTCCTCCTTCACGATCTGGCCCGACGTCGGCACGCAGGTCGTGTCGAACTTCTGAAAGCGGCCGTCGTTGTTGTTGTAGGGGTCGCCCATCGGGTTCTGCAGCCCGCGGAAGTCTTCGGGCCGCACGAGGCTCTCGTTCTTCGAGGCGTCGAGATCGATCGGGCTCGTCGAGCGGATGAGCGCGTCTCTCTGCTCGCCGCGGATCTCGTGCGCGAAGCTCTTCACGCTCGCGAGCTCGTAGAGCGCGGCCGGGCGCTTGTACGCGCTGTCGCTCACGAGCGCCTCGCCGCGGACGGCGACCGCCTTCAAGATGAGCGCGCGCTCGGTCTGGGCGTCGCCGGTCGCGCCGCCCGCCTGGTCGAGCAGCTTCATGATCTCGTCGTACCGGCCCTTCGGCATCTTCGCGAGCGCCTCGGCCGCCTGCACGGCCTGGTGCTGCGAGAGAATTCCCTCCTGCCCGTGCTTGTCGGCCGTGCGCGAGAGCGCGACGCCCTGCACCAGCGCGTCCCGCACCTGCGGCGTGAGCCGGCCCTTCGCGTCGGGGCTGCCGTTCGCGACGGCGTCGATGCGCTCCCAGGCGTTCATCGCGCGGTCGGCGTTCTTGGAGCTCAGCACGCCGTCGAGCTGCGCGGTACTGCCCGCGCCGTTCGCCTTCTCTTCGGCCTCGGTGACCGCTGCCTTCACGTGCGTCGTGACCGAGCCGGCGACGTGGGTCACGAACCCCGTCGCGTCCTCACCGAGCAGCCTCTGCGCCTCGGCGGCGACCGGCGCCAGGTCATCGAGCTTCTCGCCGAGCCGCTTCGCCGCCGCGTCGTCTTTCCGCGCGCTGCGCTCGAGCTTGCGCTCCTGGCCGCGCATCGCCGCCTCGCCCCGGTCGAGCGCCGCGATCGCCTTCTTCAGCTCGCGCTTGCGCTCCGTGGTGATGCCCGGCTTCCGCAGCTCGGCCTTCAGCGCCTTCTCGAGCGCGTCGAGCGTGTCGGCGCCGGCGTCGATCGCCCGACCCGCGAGGCGCTTTCCACCCGCCGCCGACTTCGCCTCGAACTGATCCGTCTCGAGCTTCGCCTTCGCGTCGAGCACCTTCCGCTCTTCGGTGAACGCCGTCGCGCTCGCCTCGCTCAGCTTCTTCGTGCTCGCGTTCACCGCCTCGCGCAGCGCCGGGAGCTTCGCCTTCTCGGCGTCGCGCAGCGCCTCGAAGCTCGCGATGCCGTTGCGCAGCGCCGTCACCGTGGCCGGGTTCGGCGGCGACTTCTGCAGCTCCGCGTTCAGCGACGTGCGCAGGCTCTTCGCCTGAGCGTCGAACGACTTGATGTTGCTCTGCGCGAGGTCGAGCGACAGCTGGGCGCCCGTCGCTTCCGCCCGGCTCGCGCGGGCTGCGGTCGAGGCTTTGCGGGCTGCGGCGATGGAGGTCATGGGGCGCGCAGGTAAGCAACCCTGCGGCCGTCAGCTCCGGCCTGTTTCAGGGCGCTTGAGGCCGCCGGGCGCCCACTGTCGCGTGACGCCTGCGGGCGAGCCCCAGCAGCACGAGGCCCAGCGCGAAGGGCGCCGAGGCGCCGCTCGCCGAGCAGCCGAGCGGCGGCGGCGAGCCCGCGGGGCCGCCCAGCGGGTAGAGGGCGTCGAGGCCGGCGACGTCGTCGGCCGACAGGTTTCGTTTGTTGATCTCGCCGTTGTACGCGAGCGGGTACATCACCGCGTCCTCCACCCCGTCTTCGTGCTGCAGGCCGAGCGCGTGGCCGAGCTCGTGGGTGACGGTGTTCTGGACGTCGGCGTAGCGGCCGCCGCGCTTGCTGCCGGGCTCGAGCACGCGGAACTCGTTCTGCGCGGCGTTGAAGAACAGGTCGGCCTCGACGATGCGATCGTTCGCGTAGTCGACCTTGAGCACCGCGACGCCCATCACGCCGTCGTCGTAGGGCCAGTCCCGCTCGACGACCGTGATGGTGCTGCCGCCCATCGCGGGGTCGCCGGCCTCGACGGTGACGTCGACGTTGGGCATCGCGCTCGCCCAGGTCGCGACCGCGGCCTTCACCGCCTCGAGGGCGCCGGGCGCGTGGAGCTTCCTGTCGAGGTCCCGGTCGACCACGAAGCGCACGGGTCCGTTCCACCTCACCACGTCGCCGTCGCGGTCCTTCTTCAGCTCGAAGGCGTGGGCCGAGGCGGCTGCGAGCACGACGGGAAGCACGATGCGCATGCCCCGGTACAGAGCAGCGCCCGTGCCCGGCGTAACCGGCGGAGCGCTCGCGCCTGGAGGAGGGTCAAACCCGCCTGCGGGTCAAGAGAGCTCGCCGCGGCTCGCGTAGCGGCCGACGCGCGGCGCTGCCGCCGGCGCGTTCGGGCTCACCAGCGGCAGGCGGATCTCGAGCGACGTGCCCGCACCGGCGGTCGACGCGATGCTGACGCGCCCGCCGAGCTGCTGCACGATGCCCCACGTCGCGGTGAGGCCCAGGCCCGTGCCCTTGCCGACGCTGCGCGTGGTGAAGAACGGCTCGAAGACGTGCGGCAAGACGTCGTCGGGAATTCCGACGCCCTTGTCCTCGACGCGCACCACGACCTCGTCGGCCTCGTCGCGCGTCGTCACCGTGATCGCCGCCTCGTCGTCGACGGCCTGGCGCGCGTTGCGCACCACGTGCTCGAACGCCTGCTGCAGCCGCAGCGGCGCGGTCTCGATGGTCTGCGCCGACTGCAGGTCGAGCTGCACGCGGCTCGTGGGCCCTACGACGGTCGCGACCGCGCGCGAGACCATGTCGTTCACCTGGGCGCGCTCGCGCGCGATGACCCCGGGGCTCGCGAGCACCTGCAGGTGCTTCACGATGTCGGCGATGCGGCGGGCCCCGTCGAGCGTGTCGTCGAGCATCTCGACCCACTCGTCGGCGTCTTGCTTGCTGCGCGCCTTCGCGATCGCGTCGTGCGTGTCCTGCACCTCGTCGCGCAGCGTCACCACGTTCGACATGAGAAACGCGAGCGGGTTGTTGATCTCGTGCGCCGCGCCGCTGGCGAGCTGGCCGATGCTGACGAGGCGCTCGGTCTCTTTGAGGCGCTCTTCCAGGTTCCGCTGCTCGGTGACGTCGCGGTAGCTCAAGACCGCGCTCCACGCCTTGTTCTCGAACGCCATCGGAAAGGCGCTCGCCTGCAGGCGGTGGCCGCGCACCGGAATCTCTGCGGCGCGCATCGAGCTCGACTGCAGCGGGCAGCCGACGCACGGCTCCTTGCGGCCGGCGAGCACCTCGTGGCACTTCTTGCCCACGATCTCCTGAATGCGCATGCCGGCGCGGCGCGCGTACTCGAGGTTGGCGCGGCGGATGACGAAGCCGTCTTGCAGCGAGATGGGGTCGCGAATGGCGTCGAAGGTGCGCTCCCACTCTTCCTTGGCGCGGGCGATCTGCGAGGTGCGCTCGGCGACGCGGCGCTCGAGCTCGGTGTTGCTGCGCTTCTGCAGCGCGTGGAGCCGCGCGTGCTGCACGGCGGCGCCGACGAACGGCGCGAGCTCCTCGAGCACCCGCAGGTCGTTCCCCGCGAACGGTGGCCGCGCGCTCGAGCGCACCGCCTCGAGCACGCCGACGAGCTCGCCGGCCACCACGAGCGGCACGGCGACCAGCGACGCGGTCTGGAAGCCCGTCTTCTCGTCGAACGAGCGATCGATCTGCGTGCAGTTGCGCGTGTCGGCCTCGAAGTGGCTCTTCCGGTCTTTCGCCACGCGGCCGGCGACGCCCTCGCCCTCGGCGAGCTCGGCCTCGACGAGCGCGGCGCTCGCGGGGCCGCTCACGGCGTCGAACACGAGCTTCTTGCGCGCCGAGTCCCACACGAAGACGGTCGCGCCGTCGGCCTCGAGGAGCGCGCTGACACCGTCGGCCGCGGCGCGCTTCACGCCGGGCAGGCCCATCTCGGCAGCGAGCGTGGCCGCGAAGCGCAGTCGCTGGTCGGAGGAGACGGACATGGTCGGGGGCTCAGGTCTCGATCAAGATGGCGCCGGCCTCGTCGCGCACGACCGAGCTGATGCCGGGGTTGTCGCGCTCGAGCTTCTCGATCATCGCCCCCTGGTGCCGCACCAGCGTGAGCAGGCGGCGGTTCTCGCGCATCAGGTCGAGCTGCTCGAACGCCATGAACAGCGTCACCTTGAGCTCGAGGTCGTCCCACGGCTTCGTGACGAAGCGGTAGACCTCGCCCTCGTTGATGGCCTTGATGACCATCTGCGTGTCGGGCTGGCCGGTGAGCATCAGCCGCATCATGTCGGGGTAGCGGTCGCGGCAGATCTTGGTGAACTCGGTGCCGGTCATGCCGGGCATCAGGTGGTCCGAGATGACGAGATCGAACGTCTCGGTCTTGAGGCGCTGCAGCGCCTCCTTCGGGTCGTTCGAGGTGCTGATCTCGTAGCCCTCGCGGCGCAGCGAGCGGCGCAGCGCCTGCGTCACGCCCTCTTCGTCGTCGACCACGAGAATTCGACGGGGCTGCGCGGGCTTCTTCAGGGTGTCGGTGGGAGGCATGTCAGGGACCTTTCAGGTTTGTGCGCACGGAAACGAGCTCGGCCGCGATCGAGCCCCGCGGCCGCTGCCGCAGGTACTTCTCGTAGTGAGCGAGCGCCGAGCCGACGTCTTTGTCGACCTGCGCCATCGTGCCGCGCAGCACGTTCGCGAGCGGGTGCTTCGGCTCGAGCCTCAGCGCCTTCTTCACCTCGGCCTTCGCGGCGCGGTCTCTTCGCAGGTCGAACAGCGCGAACGCGTGCGCGGCGAGGGCGTCGACGTTCTGCGGCTCGGCGGCGAGCACGGCCTCGGCCTCGTGCAGCGCGGCGCGCGGGCGGTTCGCCCACAGCGAGCTGAAGGCGCGGCGCAGCGCGAGCTCGGTCTCGCTGACCGGGGCCTCGTCGAGCTTCGGCGCCGGAGCGGCGATGACGGCCGCGGGCGCGGGCGCCGGCTTCGTCACCACGACCGCGACCGGCGCGGGCTGGATCACGATGGCCGGCGGCGGCGCGCCCGGCATGAAGAAGAAGAACAGCGCGCCGACGGCCCCGACCGTCAGCACCGAGCTGAACGCGGCGCCGGTCATCGCCCACGAGCGGACGTCGCGGCGCACCTGGCCGACCTGGCGCAGGTCCTGGGCGATGCCCTCGAGGGTGTTCTCGAGGCCTTCCTGCGGAGAGTCGAGATCGATCGTATCGGTGACCACCCGCAGCTTTTTCGCGCCCATGTCCGCCGGGTAGAGCAAGGGGCTGGCCGCGCTGATCTCTGCGAATTCGTGATCGGAGATCCGAGTCACCGCTTGCCCCTGGGTCACGTTCGCCCCTCACGCGACGTCGAGCGCTTCGTCGTCGTCGCCGGCGGCGGGCTCGGGCGCAGGCTCGGGGTCCGTCTGACCCGCCCGCTTCGGCTGCACCGAGAACTGCTTCAACAGCCGCCGGAAGTTCGAGCGATCGAGGCCCGCCAGGTTCGCCGCGGCCGTGACGTTGCCGTTCGACTTCGCGAGCAGCCCTTTCAGGTAGCTGCGGTTGAACGCGCCGAGCGCGAGGCGCTTCGCCTGCACGTACGGCATGCCCGACAGCGTCATCGCGTCGCTCTCGGCGCCGCCGATCGCGTTCTGCACGTGCGGCGGCAGGTCGTCGATGCAGATCTCGGTGCCCTGCGCGAGCACCACCGCGCGCTCGATGGTGTTCTCGAGCTCCCGCACGTTGCCCGGCCAGCGGCACGACACGAGCGCGGTGAGCGCGCGGCTGTCGATGCGGTCGCAGCGCTTCCCGGCCCGCGACGCCGAAGCGCGGAGGAAGTGGTACGCGAGCGGCGGAATGTCGCTCGGGCGCTCGCGCAGCGGCGGCACCACGAGGTTGATGACGTTGAGCCGGTAGAAGAGGTCTTCGCGGAAGCGGCCGGCCGCGATCGCGGCGCGCAGGTCGACGTTCGTCGCCGCGACCACGCGCACGTCGACCTTGATCGTCTCGGTCGAGCCCACCGGCCGCACCTCGCCGACCTGCAGCGCGCGCAAGAGGTGCACCTGCGTCGACATCGGCATGTCGCCGATCTCGTCGAGGAACAAGGTGCCCCCGGTCGCGGCCTCGAACAGGCCGCGCTTCGCGGTCTGAGCTCCGGTGAAGGCCCCGCGCACGTGGCCGAACAGCTCGCTCTCGAGCAGCGTCTCGGTCATCGCGGCGCAGTTGACGGCGACGAAGGGCTTGCTGCGCCGCTCGGAGGCCGCGTGAATCGCGCGCGCGACGAGCTCCTTGCCGGTGCCGCTCTCGCCCTGCACCAGCACCGTCGACTTCGACGGGCCCACGCGCTGAACGAGCGCCGCGATCTCGCGCATGCGCGGGCTGTCTCCGATGAAGCCGACCGGGGGAGGCTGCCCCTGCACGAGCTGCTCGAGCTGGCGGTTGCGGTCGATGACCTGCTTGTGCTCCCACGCCTTGCGCACGACGTTGACCACGCCGTTCACGTCGTCGAAGGGCTTGAGCAGGTAGTCGTAGGCGCCGTTGCGAATCGACGCGAGCGCGCTCGAGACGTCGGCGTCGCCCGTCATCATCACGACCTGGAGGTCGGGGCTCTTGGCCTTGAGGTCCTTCAGCACGTCGACGCCCGAGACGTTCGGCAGGCGCAGGTCGAGCAGCACGACGTCGGGCTGGTGCTGCTGGGCGGCGAGCACCCCCTCGAGCGGCTCGCTCTCGACGATGACGTCGTAGCCCCGGCGCGTGAAGACACGGCTCAGGCTCTGGCCGAGCGAGACCTCGTCGTCGATGACGAGCAGGCGTGGCTTGACCGGTGGCGCTTCCAGCTTCTCGGCGGTGGCAGTGGCAGGCATGTCAGACGGCTCCTTTGCAATGGGGGCTCCAGCGACCCGGCTGAAAGGTCGCGGGGTTGAAGGCTCGAAGGCGGGTCGGTTCTGACCCGGGCGCGGTGCTCATTGACCCGCCGCCTTCCGGGCGGATTCCACGAACATGGCGCCGTAGACGCCGCCGTCTTTCGCGCTGCGGATCTCGACGTTGCGGCTCTTGCCGTCGCTCATCACGAGCACGTGGCGCGCGCCGATGTGGAGCGGCTGATCGCTGGTGACGAGGGCCCCGTCGGAGGTGACGTCTTGAACGATGACGCTCTGGCCGTCGAGCAGCGCCATGGCGCCGGCCTCGCGGCGCGCGGCGGTGCGGCTGTACGCGTCGAGGTCGGCGGGCAGCGGAGCCGGCGGCGTCTCGGTGTGGCCTTCGGCGGCGCGCTCCTCGGCGCGGCGGCGGGCCTCGCGCAGCTGCGCGACGTTCAGGTTGAGCACGCGGTCGGCCATGCGGCGGAACGTGAGCGCGAAGTCGGTGCTGGACTCGTCGACGAGCAGCGGGCGGCGGCGGTTCACCGAGTCGTGGGCGCGGCGGCTCGAGCGCAGCTGGCCGAGCACCTCGCAGTCGACCGAGAGGAAGTCGCGCACCATGCGCACGAACGCGTGGAAGACGTTCGCGTCTTTCTCTTCGAGCACGCAGTTGCCGACGACGAAGAGCCGGCGGGCGTCGAGCGCCTCGCGGAGCGCCGCGGCGAAGAACGGCTGCTTCGCGCGCACGTGCTGCACGAGCTGGTGCAGCTTCGCGGTCTCTTTCGACAGGCGCGGGTCTTCGAGCAGCTCGAGCTGCTCTTTGCCCTGAGCCAGGCCGCGCAGCTCTCTGTACATCGCGCTCTTCGCGAACGCGTACGCGTTCTGCAGCGCCGTCAGCTGCGGCGTGGTGACGATGACGCGCACGTCGGCGACGTTGAAGAGATCGAGCGTGTTGAAGCTCGTGCCCGCGCCGACGTCGACGACCACCGCCTCGGCGTTCAGGTGCGCGATGTGGCGCAGGAGCTTCTGCTTCTGCAGGTGGGGAATGTTCGCGGAGCCCACGGCGGCCGGCGAGCCCGCGACGAGCGAGAGGTTCGGCACCGCGGTGGGCGTCTTCACGTCGTCGAGCTCGTCGACCTCGCGGTTGAGCAGCGACTCGATGGTCTTGTGCGTCTTGTCGATGCCGAGCAGCGAGTGCAGGTTCGGGCTGCCCAGGTCGGCGTCGACCAGCACGGTCTGCCGGCCCGCCTGCGCCATGGCGACGGCGAGGTTCGCGGCGACCATGCTCTTGCCGACGCCGCCCTTGCCGCCTCCGATGCCGACGAGCACGCAGGACATTCAGGCCTCGCCCTTCAGCGCGGCGCCGAGCGCCTCGAGCGCCTGCTTGTGGATCTGGCAGATGCGCACCTCGCTCACCTCGAGCATGCCGCCGATCTCGCGGTAGGTCAGGCCCTCGACGTAGTGCAGCTGCAGCACCAGCTGCGAGCGCGCGCTCAGCCGCCCGACCTCGGCCGACAGCCGGCGCACGAGCTGCTTCTTCTGCAGTGTCTGGTCGGCGCCCGGCTCGGGGCTCTCGAGGCCCGCGGCGAGCAGCTCGGTCATCGGCTCGACGGGCCGGCTGACCTGCATGAGGTTCGTGACCTCGTCGAGGCTCTTGCCGGTGGCCGCGGCGAGCTCTTCGACCGACGGCTCGCGGCCGAGCGCGTGCTCGAGCTTCGTGCAGGCCTTCTTCACCTTGTCGGTGTCCTGGCGCAGGCGGCGCGGCAGCGGGTCCATCGCGCGCAGCTCGTCGAGCACGGCCCCGCGCACGCGGTACTCGGCGAACGTCTCGAAGCTGACGTCGCGCGCGGGGTCGAAGCGCTGGGCGGCGGCGATGAGGCCGAGCGCGCCGGCGCTGAACAGCTCGTCGGCGCTGACGGCCCCGCCGGTGCGGGCGGCGACGCGGCGGGTGACACGGTCGATGAGCGAGCGGTGGCGGACGACGAGCGCCGAGTCGTCGTCGGGCGCCTGCTGATACGCGGTGGCCGGTCGGTGCATGGTCGTCTCTCAGCCGGTCACCAACGCCGGGGCCGTGGCTTCGCGGTGCGAGTCCCTGAAGAGGCGGCTCCACAGGAGCTTCATGCCGCCGTCGAGGTTGAACGGCGGGGGCTCGGAGAACAGCTGGTGCGCCGTGGCGTTCAGCGCGCGGCTCGCGGGGCTGTTCGGAAACGACATCACGATCGGCTGCTGGGCCATCACCGCGCGGTGCACGTTCTCGTCGCGCGGCACCCAGCCGAGGAACCTCAGCTTCACGTCGAGGAAGCGCGACGCCACGTTCGAGAGCTTCTGGAAGATGTCCTTCGCCTGGCTGTCGTTCGGCGAGCAGTTGACGATGACGTTGAAGAACTTCGTGCCGGCCTGCAGCGACAGCACCTTCACCATCGCGTACGCGTCGGTGAGCGAGGTGGGCTCGGGGTTGACGACGAGCAGCGCCTCTTGCGTGGCGCCGATGAAGAAGACGACGTTGTCGCCGATGCCCGCGCCGGTATCGACGAGCACGAGGTCGACCGAGTCTTCGAGCTGCTCGAGCGCGGTGACGAGCTTGAGCTTCTGCGCGTCGTCGAGGCGCGTGAGCGACTGCACGCCGCTGCCCGCGGGCAGCACCTTCACGCCTTCGGGGCCGGTCGCGATGACCTCCTGAATGGGCATGCTCCACTCGAGCACGTGGCCGAGGTGGTACTGGGGCTTGATGCCGTAGAGCACCTCGACGTTCGCGAGGCCGAGGTCGGCGTCGATGATGAGCGTGCGCATGCCGGCGCGCGACGCGAGCACCGCGAGGTTCGCCGAGATGTTCGACTTGCCGACGCCGCCCTTCCCGCTCGCGACGCCGATGACGCGTAGCGGCCGCTTCTGCTTGCCCATCATCTCGCGAAGTCCGATTGCCTGGTCCATGTGTGTTTCCTCGTTCGATGCTTCAGGTGCGGGTGACCGGCGGTGAGCCGATGAGGAGCTCGACGAGCTCGGGGGTAGAGGGAGCGCGGATGTCTTCGGGCACGCGCTGCCCGTCGGTGATGGCGACGATCGGGCGCGACAGGCGGAAGGACGCCGAGAGGAAGCCGGCGGGGCACGCGGCCTCGTCGAGCTTGGTGAGAACGAGGCGCTCGGGCGCGAGGTGGCGGTAGCGCTCGACGACGGCGGCGAGATCTCTGGGGCCCGCGGCGCACGAGGCGACGAGATGCAGCTGCGCGCCCGAGATGCTGCGCACGAGCTCGGCCTGCCGCTGCACGGCCTTCGGGTCGTTGGAGCCGGCCGTGTCGATGAGAATGAGGTCGACGCGGCTGCACTGCGCGATGACCTGCTCGAGCTCGGCGCGGCTGCGCGCGACGAAGCTCGGCACCTTCATGATGGCGCCGTAGTGGCCGAGCTGCTCGCTCGCTCCGATGCGGAAGGTGTCGACGGTGATGAGCGCGACCTTCTGGCCGGCCCCAAGCGCGTGCGCGGCGATCTTCGCGAGGGTCGTGGTCTTGCCGACGCCGGTGGGGCCGATGAGGCCGATGATGCGGCGGCGGTCGGGCAGCCACGGGGCGCGGCCCGCGAGCACGCGCTCGGCGAGCACGTCACGCAAGCTCGCCATGATCTGCGTCGCGGTGGCTTGCGGCGCGCGCTCGACGGCCTGCGCGATGACGTCGCGCGCGAGCTCGTCTTCCATGCCGCGGTTGAGCAGGTGCTTCGTGAGCGCCTCGGCGGCGCTCGGCAGCTGCGCCGGCGCGGCCCTGAACGTCTTCAGCTCTTCGCGGAGCTTCTCGAGCTCGTCTTTGATGCCGCGCGACGGCTGCAGGTTCGGCGGCGTCTCGTGCCGAGGCTCGGGCTCGGCGCGCGGCGCGTACGCCCTCGCCGCGGCGGCCGGCGCGGCCCTCGGCGCTTCGTGCGGCAGCGCGGCGGTCACCTCGACCTCGGTCTTGCGGAAGAAGCCGCCCTTCACCTCGCGCGTGCCGATGATGACGGCGTCGGGGCCGAGCGCCTGCTTGATGGCCTCGAGGGCCTCGCGGGCGTCGGGGGCTCGGAAGATTCTGATGGTGGCGCTCATGAGAGTTGGACCTGGCCTGCGGGTTCGAGGGTCGTGCCGGGCAGCAGCTCGCGCGCCGACACCACGACGACGTCACTGATGAAGCGGGAAGCGAAGTCGAAGAGCGGGCGGCGCAGCTCGGGCGGAGCCACGACGACGCCGGGCCGGCCGGCGCCGAGCAGCGCCGCGACGTGCGACTCGAGGCCGGTGATGAGCCGGCGCGCGATCTCGACGTCGGGCGCGAGCACCGCCTCGCCGTCGCTCTGGCCGAGCGTGCCGCGCAGCAGGTCTTCGCTCTTCCGGTCGAGCACGATCGCCTTCACCGTGCCGTTCACCGACAGCTTCGACGTGATCTGCCGCGCGAAGCGCTTGCGCACCTGCTCGACGAGGAACGCGGTGTCTTTGCTCTTCGGCGCCGCGTCGGCGACCGCCTCGAGCACGGTGCGCAGGTCGCGAACCGACAGCCCCTCGCGCAAGAGGCCCTTCACCACGCGCACGAGGTCGCCCAGGGCCACGACCCCGGGGATGGTGTCTTCGACGAGCTTCGGGGCTTCCTTCGAGACGAGGCCGAGCAGCTCCTGAACTTCCTGGCGGCCGACCAGCTCGTGGGCGGTCTTGCGGACGAGCTCGGACAGGTGCGTGGTGACGGCCGAGGCGCAGTCGACGACGGTGTAGCCGCGCGCCTCGGCGTCGCCGCGCTGGGCCGGCTCGATCCACACCGCGGGCAGGCCGAAGGCCGGGTCGGTCGACTCGATGCCTTCGAGCAGCGGCGCCGCGCCTTCGGGGTTGAGGCACAGCAGCCGGTCGCACCAGGCCTTGCCGCGCGCGAGCTCGACGCCGCGCAGCACGAGCCGGTACTCGTTCGCGTCGAGGCGCAGGTTGTCGCAGAGGTGCAGCGCGGGGAGCACGATGCCGAGCTCCTTCGCGACCTGCTTGCGCAGCGCCGTGATGCGGCCCGGCACCTCGCCGCCCTTGTCGGGGTCGATGAGCGGGAGCAGCGCGTAGCCGACCTCGAGCGACAGCGCGTCGAGGGCGAGCAGGTCCTGCGGGCGCTCGGCCTTGTCGCCCTTCTTGGCGCCGGCGTCGGACGTCTTCGGCTGCGGCGCCTTCTCGGCGGCCTCTGCGCGGCGCGACAGCACGAACGTCACGGCGGCGATGCCGAGGAAGGGGAGCGCGGGCAGGCCGGGCACGAACGCGAGCGCGCCGAGCACCGCGGACGAGTAGCGCAGCGCGCGCGGGCTCTTCACGAGCTGGCCGCCGACCTGCGAGCCGAGGTCGGCTCCTGCGGCGCGCGTGACGAGCACGCCGGCCGCGGTCGAGACGAGCAGCGCGGGCATCTGCGACACGAGGCCGTCGCCGACGGTGAGCAGCGTGTAGGTCTCGGCGGCCTGGGCGAGCGAGTTGCCGTCGCGGACGACGCCGGCGACGAAGCCGCCGACGATGTTGATGGCCGTGATGAAGAGGCCGGCGACGGCGTCGCCGCGAACGAACTTGCTGGCGCCGTCCATCGCTCCGAAGAACTCGGTCTCGGACTCGAGGGCCTTGCGGCGCGTCTTGGCCTCGGAGTCGGTGATGATGCCGGCGGCGAGGTCGGCGTCGATCGCCATCTGCTTGCCGGGCAGGGCATCCAACGTGAAGCGGGCGGCGACCTCGCTGATGCGGCCCGAGCCCTTGGTGATGACGGCGAAGTTGACGACGAGCAGGATCATGAACACGACGCCGCCGACGATGAGGCTGCCGCCGACGGCGAAGCGGCCGAAGGCCTCGATGACGTGGCCGGCGGCCTGGGGGCCCTCGCCGCCCTTGAGCAGCACGAGGCGCGTGGTGGCGACGTTGAGCGCGAGGCGGAAGAGCGTGGTGACGAGCAGGAGCGACGGGAAGACCGAGAACTCCTGCGCCGACTTGAGGCCCAGCGCCACGAGGAGCATGAGCACCGACAGCGCGATGCTGACCGCGAGGAACGCGTCGAGCAGCGGCGGCGGCAGCGGGACGACGAGGATGCCCAGCACGCCCAGCACGGCCAGCGCCATGACGGCTTCGGCTGAGATGGGGGAGGGTCGCGTCACGCCAGACCCGTTGTGCAAGGGGCCTGCCCGCCCGCCGCGTCAACGGTCTGGCGCTGCCTACACTTCGGTACGTGGGGAAAGCGTCAAAACGTGAGGCGGACGACGCCTGCGTCTTCGACGGAGTAGACGAGTGACCGGTCGCCGTCGAACGCGAGGCCGCGGACGAGACCCGACTCGTGAAGGCTGCGCACACCGGTGCCGTCATCGAATTGAACGTCGCGGAAGCGCTCGCGCCAACCCACGGCGGCACCCGAAGCGTGGAGCTGAAACAGGTACTCCGCTGTGGTGTGGCGGAGCTCGGGGGCGCCGGGCGCGCCTTCGCGTGAGAGCGGCAGCGAAACGCGGGAGATGTGGCGCTCCGTGCCGGCGTCGCCGTTCGTGAAGTGCAGGCACCAGGCGAACCCCTCGGTGATCAGGAAGTCGAGGCAGCCGCTCAGCGCCACGGGCCAGCTCCGTGACCAGTCGAGGTGGGTGACCGTCATGACGCCGTTCATCTCGTGCGCGAGCCACCGCCCTCGCGCGGCGAACAGGTACGTCGTGATGCACGAGTCGACGCGGAGCAACGGGGTGCGGCCGCCGTCCGGCTCTTCCACCGAGATGTTCGAGCAGTCGAGCGTGAGCAGCCGGCCGTCGACGGCTGCGAGGTCGGTCGTGTGAAGCAGGTGAACCGGACGGGGCGCAGGGTCGGCCTGGTCGACGTCGTAGGCGTAGAGCCGCCCGCCCTCGAGCGTGTAGATGACACGCTGCTCCGGGACCGCCGCGATGTTGTCGCGCCACCCCCCGGGGTCGCCGACGATGGCAGGTGTCCGCCCGCTGCCGACCTTCTTCAGGGTGCCCGAAGAGGTCAGGCCGTAGAGGCCGAGGCTGCTGCTGCTGAGCGCGAGGTACTGCTCGCCGGGAGCGATGAGCTCGCGGCGCGGCTCGACCGGCTGCCCGCTGCTGCAGGCGAACGACATCACCAGCATGAGCACGCGTCCCCTCACCGCCGCGAGCTTCGCATAGGCTCCGCGCCGATGGACGACGAGAAGGTCCGCGCGCTGCAGGAAGAGGCACGCCGCCTCGAGGCGCGGCAGGCGGCCACCGAGCGCTCGCGCGACGAGGCGGCGGTCGAGGTGCCGCCGGCGCCGCGGTCGGCCGAGGGCTTCGCCGCGACGCTGACGCTCTTCACGGGCATGCAGGCGAGCTCGTTCGGCTGGCTGCTCGGCATGGGCACGCTGCTGCTCGTCATCGGCGCCGGCATCCTCGCCGACGGCGGCCCGCTGGACGCCGACGGAGAGAAGCTGGCGCTGCTGCTCACGTTCGGGACGATGGGGCTCTCGTCGTGGTTCTTCTTCGCGCTCGCGTTCGTGCGCTGGCTCGGGTTCCGCGGCTGGCGCTCGAGGCTGCCCTTCGCGCTGAGCGGCGGCGGGTGGGAGAAGGTCGCCACGGACCGGGAAGAGAACCGCTGGCACGAGAGCCGGCTCGAGATCGTGCTCGGCGACGCGCCGGCGGCCGTGCGCGACGCGGCGCAGGCGATGCTGCGAATCTTCTGCGTGCGCGCGAACAAGTCGCAGTTCAGGCCGCAGTTCGGGAGCATCACGGCGTGGAAGGCGAACGGCCTGACCGCGACCGGCGACGTCGGCGGCCGCGTCGGGTGGAAGCTGTACCGCTTCATCGCGGCCGAGCTGCCCGCGCTGAAGGCCGTGAAGGAGGTGCGCTTCACGGTGCAGCGGTCGCACGACGTCACGCCGCACGACAGCAGCAGCTGATGTCGCGTAGCCTGCGCGCCATGCCGGTCGAGCTGCAGAGGACGGGTTACGGCGCGCGCATCGGGACCCTCGGCCCGATCGTGGTCTCGGTGTTCGAGGGCGCGCCGGAGCTGCCGATGCTCGACGACCTGCAGGCGGTTCAAGAAGCGCAGATCGCGAAGCACGGGCGCGTCAGCTCGATGTCGATCATCGCCATGCCGCGGCTCGACCCGCCCGCCGCGGCCTTCCGGGAGCGCGCGGCCAGGCTGTCGGAGAAGTTCCGCCCGGCGATCGTCGGCACCGCGATCGTCATTCTCTCGACGGGCGCCGCGGCGGTCGTCGCGCGCGGGTTCCTCGCGGCGTACGCGCTGCTCGTCCGCCCCGACACCGCGCAGAAGACGTTCCGCGAGCTCGCACCCGCGGTCGAGTGGCTGCAGGCGCTGCCGGAGCAGCCGGCCGAGGTGAAGGAGTCGAAGACGCTGACCGCCGACGTCACGGCGTTCACGTTTCCGCAGAAGCCGCCGCAGCCATAGCCACGCGCTCGGCACGATGCTCCAATCAGACGCGCTCGGGGCTAGAGTGCCGCGTCGTGAGCATCGAGGTGAAGCTCGAAGACGGCGTCGCGGTGGTGCGGCTCAAAGGCGGCCGCGCGAACGCCATGTCCGCCGACCTCTTGAAGGAGCTCGAGGGCGCGTTCACCGACGTGCTGCACGACCCGAACGCGCGCGCCGCGGTCGTCACCGGCGACGGCAGCGCGTTCAGCGCCGGCCTCGCCCTGCCCGACCTCATCGGGCTCGACCGCCCCGGCATGCGCGACTTCATCGCGGGCTTCGAGCGCTCCATGCAGCGCGTGCTGACGCTGCCGAAGCCGGTGGTCGCGGCGATGAACGGCCACGCGATCGCCGGAGGCTGCGTGCTCGCCCTCATGTGCGACGTGCGGTTCGCGGCCAACGGGGCCGCGAAGATCGGGCTCAACGAGGTTCAGCTCGGCATCGGGCTGCCGTCGCTGGTGGTCGAGCCGCTGCGGGTGCGGCTGCCTGCGGCGTCGCTGATGCCGGTCGCCTACGAGGGCCGGCTGTTCGGGGTCGACGAGGCGCAGAAGCTCGGGCTGATCGACGCGGTGCTGCCAGCGGTCGAGCTCGAGCGCGTCGCGATCGCGCGCGCGCGGGAGCTCGGCAGGAACCTGGCCGCCTACGCCCAGATCAAGCAGGCGCTCCTGCGGCCGGTGCTCGAGGCGATCACGCGCAACGCGGTGCACGAGCGCGACGCGTGGCTCGACTCGTGGTTCAGCCCCGAGGCGCGCAAGCTGCTCGAAGAGACGGTCGCGAAGCTGAAGAGCCGCGCATGAGGGTGCTGCTCCTCGGGGCAGGCCGCGGCGAAGCGACGTGCGGCATCCTCTACCTCGCCTCGTACCTGAGACGGCACGGCGTCGAGGCGTTCGTCCGCCTGTGGGACGACGACGAAGACGACCGCGCGATGAAGGCCTCCGTGAAGGCCCTGCTCGAGCACGTGCGGCCGGGCCTCGTGGGCATCTCGCTCAAGTGGTTCAACCACCTCTCGCGCGGCCTCGAGCTCGCGCGGGCCGTGAAGGCGGTCGACCGAGGCATCCGGGTGGTCGCCGGCGGCAACAGCGCCTCGTACTACTGGAGCGAGCTGCAGCGCACCGGCTGCTTCGACGACGTCGTGCTCGGAGACGGCGAGCTCCCGCTGCTCGGGCTCGCGCGCCGCGACCGCGACGTGCCGAACGTGGTGCGGGGCCCGTCTCGGCCGCCGCTGAAGTACGTGCAGAGCGTCGCGAGCGCCGACGTCTACTACTCGCACTTCGACGCGCTGTTCCTGAGCGGGCTCGACCAGAGCTCGTTCTCGGGCTGGGTTCAGCCCGGAAAGGGGTGCAGCGAGAACTGCGTCTACTGCGGCGGCACGCGCGGCATGGAGCAGGCCGCCTTCGGCCGCGCCACCTCGTTCCTCCGCCCCGTCGAGACCGTGGCGAAGGACCACGCCGAGATCGCCGCCCGCACCTGGCAGCTGCGCTACGACTTCGCGGGCGGCACCGCCGACTTCCTCGGCCGCGCCTGGCGGGGCTTCGAGCTCAAGCAGCACGCGGCGACGTACTTCTTGTGGGGCGTACCGCCGCGGTCGCTGATCGACGCGCTCGCCGCGACGTTCGGGCGCGTCTACCTCGTGCTCGACGTCGGCTGCTTCAGCGCGACGCAGCGCCTCGAGCTCCAGCAGCGCGGGCTCTTGAAGCCCTGCCCCACCGACGCCGAGCTGCTCGACGCGGTCGTGGCCTGCCGCGCGCACCCGAACCTGACGCTCGAGGTCTGCGGCATCGCGGGCCTGCCGCACACCTCGAAGGAGGCGCTCGCCGAAGAGCTCCCCCTCGTCGAGAAGCTGCTCGAGGAGGGGTGCGACGTCGGCTGCCAGCGGCTCGAGTGCCAGCCCGGCGCCCTCGTCACGCGGCACCCCGATCGCTTCGGCATGGTGGCCGATGCGTCGACGTTCGACGGCTTCGTGAGCTGGTTCGCCGAGCGCGGGCACGACAGCTCCGGCGAGTTCCCCATGATCCGCTTCGCAGACGCGACGCTCGAGCGCGCGGTGCAGCGGTCGTTCGAGCGGCTGTTCGAGCGGATCCAGAAGAGGCCGCCGGCACTGACCTCGCGCACGAAGCTGGTGAGCGCGGTGGCGTCGAAGCAGACGCCGACGCTCGGTGAGTGGCTCGGCGCCTGGCGCGTGCCCGCCTCGCACGCCGCCGAGCGCATCACCGTGCTGCGCTCGCACGACGGCGGCGGCCTCGCGTGCGGCCCCGCGCTGAAGGGCTTCACCGACCCGCTCGTCGAGACCGGCAAGCGAGCGACGAAGCTGCTCGGCGCGCTCGAGGCGTTCGCGAGGCCGGCGCCGATCGACGTGGCGCCGCGCGAGCTCGTCGAGGGCCTGCTCGCCGCCGGCTTCCTGCGGAGGGCGGCGTGAGGTGGCTGCTGCTGCTGCTCACGGGCTGCGCGCCCGGCTTCCTGCCCGGCACCGCGGACGCGCGGCTCAAAGAGCTCGTCGACGCGCGGAAGATGGGCGAGGTCGCCGCGCTGCTCGCGGAGGACGTCGAGGTGCACCGCGAAGCGCAGACGGTGCGCGGGCAGCAGGCCGGCGCGGCGGCGCTCGCGTCGCTCACGGCAGAGCCGGGCGCGAAGACCGAGCTGTTCCGCCACCACGAGTTCAGCTGGATCGCGCTCGGCGACGGCCGGGGCCTGCTCGTTCAGCGGCGCGCCGATGACCGGGTGACGCGCATCGTCGAGCTGCCGGTGCCCGGGCCCAACGACCCGGTGCCGTGGCAGGCCGTCTACTACTCGCGCGCGTGGAACGAAGACGACGACGCGCTGCGCGTGCAGCAGCTCAAGCCGATGTGGGCCGAGAAGGGCCGCTACGTCGACGCGACGAACGACTGGACGGGCGTCGACGGCGTGAGCTTCATGATCGGGCGCTTCCGCAAGCTCGCGCAGGGCACGCACGTGAAGGCGACGACGGGCCTGGCCGACGCCGGCGGCGGGTGGATGACGTGGGACTGGGTCATCACGCAGAAGCCCGGCAGCGAGCGGGCGCTGTTCTTCGGGTTCGACATCTTCCACCTGGACTCCGAGGGGAAGGTCGACCTGCTCGTCGGCTTCGTGAACGGCAAGCGCGCGCCTTCCGGTACCTAGCACCCACTCGGGGGCACGTGTTACAGACGCCCCCGCAATGGCATTCGATGAGCGTCCCGCAAAGCTGCGTTGGCCCAGGTCCCAGAAGTTCGTTCTCTCCCAGAGGGGTGTCGAGGCAGAGAGCCAGTACCGCGAGCTGATCGTCGCGTCCCGCGAGGCCTCGGGCCGCGCGTCGTTCGACCAGGCGCGCGCGACGTGGGCCGGCAACTACCAGCTCGAGGCCGACGACGGCCTCTACCTCGGCGAGGTGAAGGCGGGAGCTGCGACGATGCCGAAGCTGATCGCGGCGCTCGAGACGTGCGGCAAGACGCGGCCCGACGCCATCGCGGCGATCGAGCGGCTCGTCGACGCCGGGTTCATCTCTCCGGCGACCTGAGCCGCACGGTCAACGCCGCGCCTGCAGCTTGTAGACGTGCGCGAGCACGGTGGCGACCGCCTTGAACGTGTCCTTCGGCACGAAGCCTCCGACCCGCACGCGCTTGTGCAGCAACCGGGCGAGCGGCACGTCTTGCACGATCGCGATGCCGTTCGCGCGGGCGATGTCGCGAATGACCTCGGCGAGCGCGCCCTTGCCCTTCGCCAGCACGCGCGGAGCCCCGCCCTCGTCACGCCGGTAGCGAATCGCGATCGCGATGTGCGTCGGGTTCACGATGACGGCGTCTGCGCGAGGCACGTCGATCGCGACGCGGTGCTTCGCGAGCTCGCGCGCCTTCCTCTTGCGCCGCGACTTCAGCATCGGGTCGCCTTCGTCTTCCTTGTGCTCGCGCCGCGCCTCCTCGCGCGTCATGCGCGCGTCGCGCGCGAACTTCCACCGCTGCACCGCGAGGTCGACGGCGGCGACGGCCGCGACCGCCCCGAGCAGCTTCAGGCCCATCGGCCAGAGCGCGCGCAGCCAGCCGGCCGCCAGCTCCTCGGGCGGAGCGTCGAGCAGTTCGGCGAGCCGCGGGAACGCATCGGCGAACGCCCAGCGCGCGGCGGCCACGAAGAAGCCGACCTTCAGCAGGGCCGCGCCGAGATCCGTCAGCCCTTCGCGCTGAAAGAGCCGCAAGATGCGCTCCGGCTTCCAGATGCGCGAGAGGTCGGGCACCGCGAGGTTCGACCAGACGCGGCCCTTCGTCTGGACGATCAGCGGCACGGCGCCGCCGGCGGCCGCGGCGGCCACCACCGCGAAGCCGAAGCCGATGGCGGGGAGCCACGCGTCGAGCGACGGCCTGGCGCCGAGCTGCGTCACCGACGTCACGATTCCGTCGACGAGCATCGGCCCGAGCTTCCCGGCGAGCGCGAACAGCGCCGTGAGGCCGGCGGCGAACGCTCCGGCCGCGGCGACGTCTCGCCCGAGCGGAATCTGGCCCTCGTCGGCGAGCTGCTGGAGCCGCCGTTCGCTCGCGGCTTCCGTCTTCGACTCTCTGTCGTGGTCGTCGCTCACGTCAGCGCACCCAGAACGCCTGCGCGGCGAGCGCGCCGACGCGGTGAGCGGCCTCGGGCGCCAGCGCCCAGACCGCCGCGCCGCCGACGAGCACCGCGACCGAGAAGCCGAGGTTCTGCAGCCCGAGCTGCGGCACCACGCGGCCGACGGCGCCGAGCGCGAGGTAGCTGCAGCCGACCAGCGCGAGCACGGGGAAGGCGATGCGCACCGCGAGCGCCGCGCAGTACACCGACTGCGTGAACGCGCGCACGAGCGCGTCTTCGATGCCCCCCGCGCCGCCGACGGGGGCGCTGCGCACCGACTCGAGCAGCCACAGCACCGCCTCGCGGTGGAGCCCGGCCTCGATCGCGAACGCGAGCGCGGCGAGCCTCAGCAACTGGCCGAGCGCGTTCGACTCGGCGCCGTTGTGCGGGTCGATGAGCGCGCCGTACGAGAGGCCGGTCGCGGTCGAGATCATGCCGCCCGCCGCGGCCGCCGCCTCGAGCGTGAAGCGCGCCGCGAGCCCGCCGATGAGCCCGATGACCGTCTCGGCGAGTGAGGCGCCGATGAGCTGCGGCAGCGTCGAGGGCACGTCGAGCTGGGGGGCTCCGGCGCCCTGGTAGACGGCGAACGAGAGCACGAACACGAGGCCGAGGCGCACGCGCATGGGCACCTGGCGGCTGCCCCACGAGGGGACGCTGATGGCGAGGCCAGCCGTTCGAAACAGCACCAGCCCAAACGCGTACAGCGTGCCGAGCGCGATGCTCACGGGCCTCCCGCGATGCTCCCGATGCTCGTCGAGAGAAAACCGGCGAGCCGCTCGGCGACCCAGCCGCCGAGCGAGACGGCGAGCCCGACCGCGACCGCGAGCCGCGGCACGGCGCCGAGCGCGGGGTCGTTCACCTGCGTCGCGGCCTGCAGCACGCCGACCGTGGTTCCGACGCCGAGCAGCGCGAGCACGAACGGAGCTCCGACCGTCGCCAGCACCTGCGCGCCTTCCTGTACGAGCCAGTCCATGGTCTAGAAGCTCCTCAAGAGCGAGCCGACGAGCAGGTGCCAGCCGTCGGCGAGCAGGAACACGCCGATCTTCAGCGGCAGCGAGATGAGGTTCGGCGGCACCATCATCATGCCGAGCGCCATCAAGATGGTGCTGACGAGCAGGTCGATGACGAGCATCGGCACGAAGATCGACAGCCCCATGCGAAAGGCGGTCGTCAGCTCGCTCACCATGAACGCGGGGATCGCGACGGTCAGCGGCACCTCGTCGGCGCGCGACGGACGCGGCAGGTCGGAGGCCTCGTAGAACATGCGCAGGTCGTCGGGCCGCGTCTGGCGCAGCAGGAACTCGCGAATCGGCCCGCTCGCCGCGTCGATCGCCTCGGCCGCGGTCAGCTTCTCGTCGAAGTACGGCGTCAGCGCCGCCGCGTTCACCTTCGCCGCGGTCGGCGCCATCACGAAGCCGCTCATCGCCAGCGCGAGCGCGAGGATGACCTGGTTCGGCGGCAGCTGCGGAGCGCCCAGCGCCTGCCGCGCGAACGACAGCACCACGATGATGCGCGTGAACGACGTGATGCTGACGAGCAGCGCCGTCGCGAACGACAGCACCGTCAAGAGCAGAAACAGCTTCACCGCCGACGAGCCACCGCCGACGGTCAGCGTGAGCGGCGCGGCGTCGGCGGCGAGCAAGAGGGGAATCACGGCTGCTGCGCCTCCTTCACGAGCGCCTCGAACTCGGTCATGCCGAGCGGCTGCGACGACAGCACCGTGAAGCCGCCTTCCGTCGAGCCGACGAGCATGCGCTGGCCGCCGAAGTGGACGACGAGCAGCGAGCGCTTCGGGCCCACCGACACGTTCTGCGCGACCTCGGCGAAGCCGGCCTCGGTCTTCTGCCCGCGGCGCTTGAGCGCCATCACGGCGACGGCGCCGATCGCGGCGAGGGCGAGGCCCCAGCCCACCGCGCGGCCGAGGCCCGAAGGCTCGGGAGCCGGCCGCGCCGCCGCCGGCGAGCGCTCTTCCGCGAACGCCTTCGCGACGACGTCGTCGGCAGACGAAGGCTGTGCGCTCAGGGCGAGCGCGAGGATCAACGCGTTCATGGTTCTCCGGTTTCCCTTCAGCGCAGCCGCGCGAGCCGCTCGGACTTGCTGACGATGTCGGTGATGCGAATGCCGAACTTGTCGTTCACGACGACCGCTTCGCCGCGGGCGACGAGCCGGTCGTTGACCACGATGTCGAGCGGCTCGCCGGCGACCTTGTCGAGCTCGACGACGGAGCCCGGGCCCAGAGAGAGCAGCTCCTGAATGGTCATGCGCGTGCGGCCGAGCTCGACCGTCACCGAGAGGGGGACGTCGAGCAGGAGGTCGAGCCGCCGATCGCTCTGTCCTGCCTGTGCTGCGCCGTTGTCGTTCATGAGGCCTTCTTTCTGGGAGCCGGAGCCGTCTCGTCGGCGGCGCCCTGCTCGATGATCAGCGCGAGCGCGCCGGAGGAAACCGTGGGGCGGCCGGTGAGCTTCAGCCGGCCTTCGACGTAGATGCCGAGCGCCGAGCTCTCGGAGGTGTCGAGCGTCAGCACGTCACCCGTCTCGAGCTCGAGGATTCGCGACACCGGCACCTCGGCACTGCCGAGCACCGCGCGCACGTTCACCGTCACGTGCTCGAGCTCGCGCGCGAAGTTCGCGGCGAAGCGGGCGTCGGCCATCGCGCCCATGCGCGGCGTCGCGACGAGCAGCTTCCGCGCCGGCTCGACGACCGAGTACGGCAGCGCGAGCTGCAGCCGGCCGCTGAAGCTGCCGCTGATCTCGAAGCCCGACAGAATCGCGGCCTCGTTCGCCGGAGCGACGTGCGCCAGCCGCGGGTCGCTCTCGAAGCGCACCACCTCGGGCTTGAACGGCAGCACCTGCGACCAGGCCTTCTCCATGCCGTCGGTGAACAGCGTGAGCAGGCGCTTGAGCACCGCGCGCTCGACGGTGGTGAGCTCGCGCCGGTCGGCGGGAGGCGCGTCGTCGACGCTGACCTTGCGGTCTCCGAGCGCGGCGGCGAGCAGCGCGTCGACGAGGCCCGGCTCGAGAATGAGAATCGCCTGACCGTGGCCCGGCCCGAGCGCCAGGATCGCGACGAGCGCCGGCGGGGCCAGCAGCGCGTGCACGTCGGCGAACTTGAGCAGCGCGGCGGGCGACGACGCGACGTCGATCTGCAGCCGCGTGCGGCCGGCGAGGCCCATGCCGAAGGCGGAGGCGACGGTCTCGTGAATCGCGTCGAGCGTCGGCATCTGCCCGCGAATGACGCGGTCCTGGCTGGTGAGATCGTAGGGGACGATCGCCGGAGTCTTCTCGGCCGCCTGCTCGACGCGGCCGTCTTCGATCGCGCTCATCAGCGCGTTCACTTCTTCGCTGTTGAGCGTCTCGGGCATGGCGGCTTACTGGACGATGAAGTCGGTGACGTAGAGGCCGCGAACGCGGCAGTTGGGCACGAGCTCCTTCAGCTTGTGCGTGAGCGTCGTCTTGATGGTGGTGAGGCCCTCGGTGCCGCGCAGCTCCTCGACGGTGCGGTCGGTGAGCTCGCCGATGAAGCCGTCGCGCACGCGGGCCATCGAGGCCATCAGGCGCTCCTTGTCGCGGTCGCTCGCGACCTCGACCTCGAAGCTGACGCGCGCGAAGCGGTCGGCCTCGGGGTTGCGCAGCCGCACCACGAAGTCGTCGAGCTTCACGGTCGGGCCCGCGAGCGCCTTCTTCGCCTCGCCCTTCTCTTCCGGCTCTTCGGCGGCTGCCGAGGCGTCTTCAGCCTCAGCGGTCTCGCCGGCCTCGGCGTGCTTCTTCGCAGGCTGCGCCTCGGAGTGGCCGGACCTCATCATCACCACCGCGAGCACGCCGGCCATCATCAGCGTGTTGACGCCGACGAGAATCGGCAGCACCTTGCTCTTCGCCGGCGGCTGCACCAGCGCGACCTCGGCGGCGGTGGGTTCCCTGGAGGCTTCGGCTTTGTCGCTCATGACGTGGCCTGCTTGAGCAAGCGATGTGCCTCGCGCCGGGAGCCAACCGCGCGAACGCGGCCCGCCAATCGGCTGACGGCTCGGGTGGCCGCGTCACCGCCTTGTCGGCGCCGCAGCGACATGCGATGGGGGCCGCATGCGCCGCGCGTTCCTGATGTGTGTGCTGCTGTCGGCCTGTGGAGGCAACCCGGTCGTCGGCACGTGGCGTTCGACGAGCACCGTGACGATTCAGAGCCCGTCGGGCACGTCGATGCGCACGATCGTGACCGACTTCGTCATCACGCCGGCGGCGTGGGTCGTGGGCGGGGGGTGCGAGGCTCCGCTGAGCTTCAACGGCCCGGTCGCGCACATCACGACCCTCAACCAGCGCTGCACGCTGACGTCGAAGGACGGCCTGCCGTTCGCCGACCTGGTCAACTACGAGGTCGGCAAGGTGCTGGTGATCAGGTCCGGACGCTTCGAGGCGGTGATGAGCAAGCTCGAGCTGGGCTTCTCGCTGAAGATGGAGCCCGACCCGGGCAACCCCGACACCGGCGACGTGGTCGACTTCCAGAGCAAGCCCGGCATGGGCGCCGATCGCCTCCGCTGAGCGGGGAACCCGATGCGCCCGGTGCTCGCCGTGTGCGTGCTGGCGGCCTGCGGAGAACGGAGCCCGGTCGTCGGGACGTGGCGGCTGACCGGCAGCGTCATCGTCAGACCGCCGTCGGGCGCGGCGAGGAAGACGTTCACCGACGACTTCGAGATCTCCCGCGCGGCGTGGCTGATCGGCGGAGGGTGCGCCGCGCCGCTCACCTTCCGCGGCGTCGCGGCCGACCTGCGAGACGCCGAGGTGCAGTGCGTGCTGCAGTCGCTCGACGGCGTGCCGTTCGTCGAGCTCGGCGACACGCGCGCCGGCGATACCGTGCTCGTCAACCGCGCCCGCTTCGTGGCGCCCGCCGGCCGGCTCGACATGGAGCTGAACCTGCTGGTGTACGCAGACCCGAGGCGGCCCGACGCCGGCATCGCGTTCGAGCTGAAGACCAACCCCGACGCCGGCGCCGAGCGCGTCCGCTGACGCCCGGCCCGCGGGCTGCAATGCCCCTGGCTCCATGCGTCTCTTGAAGCTCGTGCCGTGGCTGTTCGCCGTCGTCGCCGTCGCCGTTGCGGGAGCGCTGCTGCGGGTAGAGCGACTCGCCGCCTCCGAGCCGCCGGCCGTCATCGAGAGGATCCGCGACGTTCAGCGCCTCGAGGTGCTGGAGGTGACGGTGCACAAGAAGATCACCTACGCGCCCGACCCGAAGCCCGAAGCGACGTTACTCGGCGGTGTGTGGGCGTACGCACGCGAGACCGTGGCTCCGAAGCGCGGGCGCGCGCTGGTGTTCGCGAACGCGCGCTTCTTCGTCGACCTGCGCCGGCTGAAGCCCGAGCAGGTGCGCGTGAGCGGCGATCAGGTGACGCTCGAGCTGCCCGAGCCGGAGATCGAGGCCAACGTGCTGCCGGGCGAGACCGAGATCGTGGCGTCGAACCTCGACAGCGCCGACACGGCCGCGATGCTCGAGAGCGCCGAGGGCGAGCTGAAGGCGTCGGTGCTGCGCGACGTGAAGCTGCGCGAGCGCGCGCGGGAAGCGGCGGCGCGCACGATGACGGGGCTGCTCAAGGGCCTCGGGTTCCGCAAAGTAACGCTGGTGGCCGCCGGGCGCGTGAGCCCGCAGGCATGACGTGCGCCATGAGAAGCGCATGAGCTACGTCGACGGCTTCCTCATCGTCCTGCCGAAGAAGAACAAGAGGGCCTACCTGAAGTCGGCGCAAGACGGCAGCTCAAGCCCGCGAGACCGTCGTCTTCGCCTTCATCGTGTTCAAGTCGCGCAAGCACCGCGACCGGGTGAACGCGAGGGTGATGGCCGAGCTGGAGGGCGACCCGGGCGACATGCCCTTCGACGTGAAGCGCATGTCTTACGGCGGCTTCGAAGTCATCGTGCAGCGCTGAGAGCACGGGAATGCGGCGCACGGCGACCGGTTCATGGGGCGTGCGCCTCTTCGCGGTCTCGCTCGCGGTGGCCGTGCTGGGCGCGTTGACGCTCGGTGAGCGGGCCTCGCCTTCGAGCGGCACGCTGACGTTGATGCGCGACGAGGGCGGCTGCATCGTCGGCCGCAACCGTGGAGTGCAGCTCGTGTGGAACGAGCACGGCGCCACGCTCGCGTCGGTCGTCGACACGATGGACTGGAGCGGCATGGGCAGCACGCCGTCGTGGAAGAAGACCGTCGGGCCTGCGCGACCCTTCCCGCTCGAGAGGGCGCGCTGGCTCGCGCGGAGGTTCGGCGACGCGATGGACGAAGAGCCGCTGCAGGTGAACCTCTTCCGCGGCCGCACGATGTCGGTGCAGCTCGATGGCGAGACGGCCCACCTCGACTGCCGCGGCCGGGGTGACTACCGCCTCGCGACGGCGACGAGCGGCGCGACCTGGGACGAGCTGCGGCTCGTGGCCTATCGCGCGGGTGCACTCACCCCCGCCTGCGAGGACGTCGACCCGCTGCTCAGCGGGCTGCTCGCCGAGGCGGTGCCGTAATCGGCGCCCCCGTGTGCAGCGCCGAAGTGATCGACTGCGCGTGCGAACGGTATGACGTTTGAGTAGAGCGGAGCGCATGCGCGCTCTCCTCGTACTGCTCTTGATCGGCTGCTCCGGCGGCGGCGGGATGATGACCGACGGCGGCGGCGGAGGCGGCGGCAGTGGTGGCGGCAGTGGCGCCGTCGACGCGGGCCCGCTGCCGCTCGACTACGACGCGGTCGGCCTCGCCATCACGGTGCAGGGCGGCAAGGTCGTGGTGGTGGGCGCCGGCGGCCGGGACGACGACGCGAAGCTGCCGAACTGGTTCCTGGCGCGGCTGAACACCGACGGCACGCTCGACCCGACCCTCGCGACGCGGGGGTACGTCGACTACGACTTCGACGGCGGCTCGACGGGAGCCCCCACCACCACCGACGACGGCGCGACCGCGGTGCTCGCCGACGGCGACAAGATCGTGGCGGCCGGCTGGGCCCGGGGCATCCCCACGGTGCAGGCCGGGAGCATCGCCGTCGCGCGCTTCAACGCCGACGGCACGATCGACACGACGTTCGGCGGCGGCGCCGGCTACGCGCTGTTCGATTTCAACCCGATGTCGGTGACGGCGAACGTCGGCTCGGCGTACACGCTCGCGAAGCGCGCCGACGGGAAGTACGTGCTGGCGGGGGGCTTCGACAACGGCACGCGGTCGAGCGACATGTTCGCGTACCGGCTGAACGCCGACGGCACGGTCGACGGCACGTTCACTCCGACGCCGCTGCACAACGGCAGCTCCGAGATCGCGAACGACGTGGTGGTGCAGGGCAACAACGTGGTGCTGGGCGGCGGTACGAACTTCGCGTCGTGCCGCCTGACCGACACGGGTGCGCTCGACATGAGCTACGGCGTGATGGGCTGGTCGACGAGCTCCGGCGGCACCTCGTACAAGCTGCTGGCGCGCGGCGACGGGAGGCTGCTGTCGGTGGGCCTCCGGAGCCTGCCGATGGATCGCGCCGCGCTGAAGCTGTACCAGACGTCGGCCGACGGGGTCGCCGACGCGACGTTCGGCATGATGGGCGTCGTCGAGCTCGGCGGCATGAACATGGGCCCCGAAGGCGAGATCCGCGGGGCGGCGCTCGCCGCCGACGGCTCGCTGTACGTGCTGACGAACAGCCTGCGCGGCTCGAACGTGGTGAAGGTGAAGGCCGACGGCACGCTCGACACCGCGTGGGCCGCCGGCGGCGAGAAGCCCAGCGGCTTCAAGATCAACATTCTCTCGCTGCTCACCTCGGTGCCTCGTGGGGCGAACGCGCTGACGCTCGACGGCACGACCGTGTGGGTGACCGGCGCCACGCTGGTGCAGCTGAGTCCCGGGAGCTCGACGACCCGGTTCGCGATCAACAAGGTCCCCTGAGCGGCTACAGCACCCAGATGCTGAAGAGCGCCACGTCGACATCCGTGACGACATACACGAGTCGAAACGGCGTCTTCGGTACGCGCCGAACCCAAGCAATCATTGCTGGCGGGATGACGGCTCGCTCATCACCCTCAAAGGGCAGGGACTCAGCGTCCTGAAGCTCTCGAATCACTGCAGCGAGGGCCCGTGCCTGAGGAGTCCCTGCAACGATTCCATGTCGACGCATCGCTCGCGAGTACGGCAGCGTGATGCGGACGATCACGGTTCTTCGCCGGACTCCAGCCACCGAAGGTGCTCATCGGCAGAGACCGCGACAGGCTGGCCGATGGCATCGACTTCGTCTTCCGGCATCGACACGAGAAGCTCGAGGCCCCTGATGAAGTCTGGAGAGAACTGCTTCCTGCCGCTGCCCCAAAGGCTGCTCGAGTAGAAGGCCGCCATCTCCACCTTCGAGATTTGGTTCTGCGACTTCTCGGTCGCCGGCAAACCCGCCCTTGCGGTACGCCAGGGTGCTTCCCGGTGAGTCAGCCGGGAAAGCCAGTCGGCAGAGCGCGCACCGTAGAACGCGGCCACACTCTCGATCGTCTCGTTCTGCGCCGGGGACAACGCCGCAGCATTCCCCTCAGGTCCGGGTTTGTAGCTGTTCGCGCCGTAGCGTTCATCGGCATAGACAGAGCGCACGACGGGGCCCTCGACCCACGCTTCGAACTCCTCGGGAAAGAGCGACTGCCCATCCCAGACGAGGGACCACGCCTGCGCGTAGTACAAGAGCTTCTGGAGCTTCTTCCCGGAAACTCCGGGAACCAGCTCTCGCAATCTCTCGACGACGTCTTGAACCGTGGCCACGCGTGGAAGGTAACACGTGCCCCTGACACGGCCCATGCGACGCGAACCCCACGAATCTTCGAGGGGCGGCTGGCGCCCCTCCTGAACGCAGAGCCGCGCAGACTGCCGATTGGACCACCTATACTTATCGAATTGGTTCTATTGGAACAGACCATGCCCAAGCCTTGGCCCTTGGCGCGCGCTCGCCCCGAGCGCATTCTTCACGGCCATGCAGACCAACAAGGTCCAATCGCTGGGCATCCGCCTCTCGGCGGCATCGAAGCTCCCCCTCTACCGGCAGCTCTTCGACGCCATCGTCTCGCGCATTCACGACGGCACCTTCCCGCCGGGCTTCCGCCTCCCGCCGACGCGCGCGCTCGCGGGCGAGCTGAAGACGCACCGCAACACGGTGGTGCGCGCCTACGAAGATCTGCACGCCGCCGGCTTCGTCGAGTCGACCGTCGGCCGCGGCACCTTCGTCGCCGACGCCGCCCCTCCGCGCGCCGCGAAGGCCGGCTCCCCGCCCGAGCGCGCCCCGATGCCGTGGTCTTCGCTCGCGACCCAGGCGATCACCAACGACGCCTTCGCGCGCGCCGAGCGCTTCGCTCACCCCGTCGCGGCCGCCGACGCCGTGCACCTGAACCGCATGCAGCCGATGCACGACCTGCTGCCCCACGAGCTCTTGCGCCGCTGCGTCGACCGCGCGCTCCACCAGCACGGCGCCGCCACGCTCGGCTACGCGCCCACCGGCGGGCTCCCGCAGCTCAAAGCGCTCATCGCGAGCGACCTCGAGCGCCAGGGCGTGCCCGCGACCTCCGAGGACATTCTCATCACCTCGGGCAGCCAGCAGGCGCTCGACCTGCTCGCGCGCGCCCTCATCACGCGCGGCGACACCTTCCTCGTCGACGAGGCCACCTACCACGGCGCGGTGCGCCTGCTCGCCGCCGCCGGCGCACGCCTGGTCCCCGTGCCGTGCGACGAAGACGGCCCCGACCTCGCCGCCCTCGAGCGCCTCGGCCGCGGAGCGAAGGGCTTCTACGTGATGCCGAACTGCCAGAACCCGACCGGCCGCCGCATCTCGCTCGAGCGCCGCGAGGCCCTCGTCGACTGGTCTCACCGGTCGGGCGTGCCCCTCATCGAAGACGACTACGCCTCGGACCTGCACCTCGACCTGAAGCCGCCCATCGCCGCGCTGCGCACGCTCGACGGCGAGGTGCTCTACCTCGGCACCTACTCGAAGAAGCTCATCCCCGCGCTGCGCATCGGGTACCTGCTCGCCCCGCGGGCGCTGCGCGGGCGGCTCGAGCTCTTGAAGCACGCGATGGACCTCGGCACCTCCGCGCTGCTGCAGTACGCGCTCGCCGAGTTCCTCGAGCGCGGCTACCTCGAGGCCCACCTCAAGAAGTCGATTCCGCGCTACCGCGCCCGCCGAGACGCCCTCGACGCCGCGCTGAAGAAGGCGCTGCCCTCGCGCGTGAAGTGGTCGGTGCCCGAGACCGGCCTCGCGATGTGGATTCCGCTCCCCGACGGCCCCGACCCCGAGACCGTCTGGCTCGAGGGCCAGAAGCACGGCGTGCTCGTCGGGCCCGGCACGCTCAACGGAGTCACCGAGGCCGGCCAGAAGGGCATTCGCGTCACGTTCTGCGCCGAGCCGCCGGGCCGCCTCGTCGAAGGAGCGAAGCGCCTCGGCCGCGCCTTCGCCGCCGCCGAGCGCCGCCGCGAAGCCCAACCCACCCGTCAACTGGAGGTCGTATGAGCAACAACATCACCACGAAGCGAGGCCTCGCCGAGATGCTCCGCGGCGGAGTCATCATGGACGTCGTCAACGCCGAGCAGGCGCGCATCGCGGAAGACGCCGGCGCCTGCGCGGTCATGGCCCTCGAGCGCGTGCCCGCCCAGATCCGCGCGCAGGGCGGAGTCGCCCGCGCCTCGGACCCCGAGATGATCCGCTCCATTCAAGACGCCGTGACCATCCCCGTGATGGCGAAGTGCCGCATCGGCCACTTCATGGAGGCGCGCATCCTCGAGGCCCTCGAGGTCGACTTCATCGACGAGAGCGAGGTGCTCACGCCCGCCGACGAGGCGTTTCACATCGACAAGCACGCGTTCGCGGTGCCGTTCGTGTGCGGCTGCAAGGACCTCGGCGAGGCGCTGCGCCGCATCGGCGAGGGCGCCGCGATGCTCCGCACCAAGGGCGAGCCCGGCACCGGCAACGTCGTGGAAGCGGTGAAGCACCTGCGCGCGCTGCGCAGCGAGCTGAACCGGCTGAAGCAGCTCTCGCCGGAAGAGCGCATGAGCGAGTCGAAGCGGCTGGGCGCTCCGTACGAGGTGCTCTGCCAGGTCGCCGAGGCCGGCCGGCTGCCGGTGCCGAACTTCGCCGCCGGCGGAATCGCGACGCCCGCCGACGCCGCGCTGTGCATGGCGCTCGGCGCCGAGTCGGTCTTCGTCGGCAGCGGCATCTTCCTCTCGGAGGAGCCCGCCCGCCGCGCCCGCGCCATCGTCGAGGCGACCACGTGGTGGAAGGACCCCGCGAAGCTCGCCGCCGCCAGCACCGGGCTCAAGACCGCGATGCGCGGGCTCGAGCTCGGCACGCTGAAGCCCGGCGAGCGCATGGCCGAGCGGGGCTGGTGATGACTCCAGGCGTGCTCGCGCTGCAAGGCGGCTTCCAGGCCCACCTGAAGGCGCTCGGGCCGGGCGCCATCGAGGTGCGCACTCCCGAAGACCTCGCGGGCGTCGGCAGCCTCGTGCTCCCCGGGGGCGAGAGCACGACTCAAGCGAAGCTCATCGAGCTCGGCGGCCTCAAGGGCCCGCTCGACGCCTTCGTCGCGAGCGGCAAGCCGGTGCTCGCCACCTGCGCCGGGCTCATTCTCTGCGCGCGGTACGGCTGGCTCGACGTCGGCGTGAAGCGCAACGCCTACGGCCGCCAGGTCGACAGCTTCGAGGCCGTCGACGACAGCGGCACGCGCAAGCTCGTGTTCATTCGCGCGCCGCGCATCGAGCGCGTCGGCCCGTCCGTCGAGGTGCTGGCGACCCTGAACGGTGAGCCCGTGCTCGTGCGCCAGGGCAACGTCACGGGAGCGTGTTACCACCCGGAGCTTCGCTGATCCGTTACCCCAGCGCACACCCAGCACGCTCCGCACGACGCGGTTAGTCGATCCGGTGGTGGAGGTGAGTGTTGGGAGTTCAGGTCGAGATCGTTCGTGAGTTGTCGAAGTTACCGGGGGTGGACACGAAGTCGGTCGACGCTCTGGCCGCGTTCTTCGGGCACGATGAGCCGTACGTGCTCGCCGCCGTGGAGGCGGGAAGAGTCGCGAGCTGGCTGCCCCTCAAGAAGCTGAGAGAGGCGCCGCTGGGCCTCCAGGCGACGCGCCTGACGCGCGCCTCCGACGTGCACGGCCGCGTCGAAGACGCCCACGCGCGGCCGATGCTCGAGCACCTGCTGCGCCGCGAGCGCTTCAGCCTGCTCGACCTCGGCGGTGAGACGGGCCGGGGCCCGCTCGCCCGCGCAGCGCCGAAGCTCTCGGGGCTCCGCCACGGCGTCCAGGTCGTGCCCGGGCCGATGCGCGCGAGCGTGCCGCTCAGCGGGGACCTGAGCGCCTGGTTCCACTCGCTCGGCGGCTGGGCGGCCCCCCTGGTGCGCCGCACGCGCTCGCTGATGAGCGCGGGCGAGATCGAGCTCGTCTCGGCGAAGCACCCGGGCGCGGCCAGAGACCTGCTGACCGTGTACATGGAGCTCGAGGCGCGCAGCTTCAAGCTCGACACCGCGACGGGCATCGGCGGCGACCCGCGGCGCGCGGCGCGCCACGCGCGGCTCGCTGAGAGCGGCTCCACGCTGTTCCACTTTCTGCTGCTCGACGGGCTGCCGATCGCCGCGACGCTGTCGGTGCAGATCGACGACCGCACCGTGCAGCTCGAGAGCGTGCGCGACATGAGCTTCGACGACATCGCGCCCGACGAGGTGCTGTTCATGCTCGAGGTGCGCAGCGCCATCGCCCGCGGCTGCGCCGCCCTCGAGCTGTGCGATGACCTCGTCGCGCGCCACGAGCGGCTCGGCGCGATCGCGGCCGAGACGGCGCGCGTGCAGGTGTACCGGCGCTTCGCTCCGCATCACCTCGCGGCGATGTGGGCGCACTGGTTCGGCGAAGAGACCGCGCTCGCGATGCCGTCGGGCCCGATGCGCTCGGACCTGGCGCGGCAGCTGCGCGCCCGCACGCACGCGGCCGAGGCGCTCGATCGCCTCGACGCGGCCGGCACGCCGATCGAGCGGCTGTGGGGGCCGGGCCTGCGAGAGGTGCTGCCGTTCGAGGTTCATTCGCCCGAGTACGAGAGGGTTCGTCGAGCGGTCTGACGATGGGGGTACAGACAATGGAGATCCGACGCGCAACGCCCGACATGTTCGAGGGCATTCACGAGGTGCTGAAGGAGTTCGACAGCCCGCTGACGAGAGACGACTGGAAGCGGCTCGTCGACTACCCGTTCAACGTGCAGGACTACTGCGGCTGGGTGTCGATCGATCGCGGAGAGATCGTCGGCTACCTGGGCGCGGTCTTCAGCCGCCGCGGCGACGCCCGGTTCTGCGGGCTCTCGTCGTGGATCACGAAGAAGAGCCACCGCAAGGCGAACCTCCACATCCTGATGCCGATGCTGGAGCTCAAAGACCACACGCTGCTCAACTACAGCGCGAGCCCGTTCACCGCGGAGCTGTTCAAGAAGCGCCTCGGCTTCGACGTCCTCGACGATCAGCTCGTCATGATCCCCGCCGTCACGCCGAACCTGACGCCGCGCGGCTGGCGCCGCGTGAGGAGCGCCGAAGAGATCGAGCAGGTCTTGAACGAGGAGCAACGCAAGCTCTGGCGCGATCACCTGCCCTACCCGGTCACCCACCTCGTGCTCGCCGGGCCCGGCGGCAGCAGCTGCTACGTGGTCGCGTCGAAGACGAAGTTCCGCGGCCGCGTGCCGTGCACCTACCTGCACTACGTCTCGAACCCCGCGCTGTTCGCGGCCGCGGTGAACCTGGCGCAGCGGGAGCTCTCGCTCGAGCACCGCACGCTGTTCACGGCCGTCGACGCGCGGCTGCTCCAGGGCGTGAAGGTTCGCGGCAGCTTGAAATGGAGGCTCGCGCAGCCGCGCCTCTACCGGCCGGCGACGCCGAAGCCCTCCGGCGTCATCGACAGCCTCTACACGGAGCTCGTGCTCCTCAACCCGAGCCGTTGGTCGTTCAACCACTGACGAAGCGATTCAATGCACACCGCACTGCAATACCCCCTCGACGTGGCGCTGCTGCTCCGCAAGCGCAAGGCCCTGCGCGTCGAGCTCGAGCAGCGAGGCCCCTTCCTCGAGAAGAAGATCGCCATTCTCGGCGGCTCGACCACGGCCGACCTGCGCTCGCTGCTCGAGCTGTTCCTGCTCGCGTCCGGCATCAAGCCGGTGTTCTTCGAGTCCGAGTACAACCGCTTCTACGAAGACGGCGCGATCGACTCGGGCCCGCTCGATGCGTTCGGCCCCGACGTCGTCGTCGTCCACACCACGCACCACAACGTGACGCAGTGGCCCGAGGCGCGAGCGACGCCCGAGGAGGTCGAGGCGCGCTTCTCGGCCGAGCTCGGCCGCTTCGAGACGCTGTGGAAGCGGCTGCTCGAGCGCGGGCAGTGCCTCGTCGTGCAGAACAACTTCGACCCGCCGCCGCTCGAGAGCCTGGGGCACCTGGGGGCGAGCGCTCCGTACGGGCACACGCGATTCATCGAGCGGCTGAACGCCGCGTTCTCGGCGGCGGCCGAGAAGGAGCCGCGGCTGCGCATCAACGACATCGCGCGGCTGGCGGCGCAGGTGGGCCTCGAGGAGTGGTCGAGCCCGACGTGGTGGTTCAAGGCGAAGATGGCGGTGACGCCGCAGGCGGCGGTGCGCCTCGCGCACCAGACGGCCAAGATCATCCGCGCGGCGTACGGGCGCACGAAGAAGGTGCTCGTGCTCGACCTCGACAACACGCTGTGGGGCGGCGTCATCGGCGACGACGGCGTCGAGGGCCTCACGCTGGGGCAGGACAACCCCGAGGGCGAGGCGTTCACCGCGTTTCAGCGCTACTGCCTTCAGCTCAAGCGGCGCGGCGTGCTGCTCGCCGTGGCGTCGAAGAACGACCCCGAGGTCGCGAAGCTCGGCTTTGGGCACCCCGACTCGGTGCTGAAGCTCGACGACTTCGCCGCGTTCGAGGCGAGCTGGGAGCCGAAGACCGAGAGCCTCAAGGCGATCGCGCGGCAGCTGAACCTCGGCCTCGACAGCCTGGTCTTCGTCGACGACAACCCGTTCGAGCGCGAGCTCGTGGCGCACCAGCTGCCCGAGGTGTGCGTCGCGAAGGTGAGCGACGTGACGCGCTTCGCCGAGGTGCTCGATCGCGAAGGTCACTTCGAGCCGTTCTCGCTGACGGCCGACGACGGGGCGCGCGGCGCGCAGTACGCGGCCGAGCGGGCGCGCAGTGAGGCGCAGAGCCAGTTCCTCTCGTACGCGCAGTACCTCGAGTGGCTCGAGATGAAGGCGGTGATCGCGCCGTTCGAGGCGACCTACCTCGAGCGCATCACGCAGCTGATCAACAAGACGAACCAGTTCAACCTGACGACGACGCGCCACACGCTCGCCGAGGTGACGGCGATGGCCGGCAGCCCCGAGCACGTCACGCTGTACGGCCGGCTCGCCGACCGGTTCGGAGACAACGGGCTGGTGTCGGTGATCGCGGCGCGGGTGCTGGGCGACGCGCTGCACATCGACACGTGGCTGATGAGCTGCCGCGTGCTGAAGCGCGACTTCGAGCACGCGATGTTCGCCGCGCTGTGCGAGGCGGCGATGGCGCGCGGCGTGAAGCGGCTGCTCGGCCGGTACGTGCCGACGCCGAAGAACGCGATGGTCGCGAAGCACTACGAGCAGCTGGGCTTCACGCGCCGTGACGACGGCGACTGGGAATACGTGCTGGGCACGAGCCCCGCGCCGCGGCCGACATTCATCGAACGGAGGGAGAAGACGTGAACGCGAACCTGTTGGAGAGACTGCAGCGCCTGTTCCGCGACGTGCTCGACGACCCGAAGCTGGTGCTGACGCCGGAGTCCAACGCCGAGAGCATCCCCGGCTACGACTCGCTGGTGCACATCAACATCATCTCGGCGGTGGAGCAGGACTTCGGGGTGCGCTTCGAGCTGGCCGACATCGTCGACCTGCAGAACACGGCCGACCTGATGGCGCTCATCGAGCGCAAGCAGACGCAGGCGGCCGCATGAACGCGTACACGTGGGACGACCTGCAGCTCGGAGTCGCGGCGGAGTTCGACGTCGAGGTCAGCCCCGACATGATGGAGCGCTTCACGCAGAGCACCGGCGACGTGAACCCGCTGCACACCGACGCCGAGTACGCGCGGGAGCACGGCTTCGACGGGCCGGTGGTCTACGGGCTCCTGACGGCCTCGTTCTTCTCGACGCTGGCGGGCGTGTACCTGCCGGGGGCGCGGTGCCTCTTGCACGGCGTGCAGGCGTCGTTTCACAAGCCGGTGTACGTGGGCGACCGGCTGAAGGTGCGCGGCGAGGTCGCGTACCGGAACGAAGCGTTCAAGCAGGCCGAGCTGTCGTGCCGCATCACGAACCAGCGCGGCGAGAAGGTGTCGAGCGCGCGGCTGAAGGTGGGAGTCCGGGCGTGACCGCGAACGCCGCGAGAGCGCTGAAGGGGCCGCCGCCGGTGACGGAGGTGCCGCCCGCGAAGGTGGCGCGCCACCCGATCGAGAGCGTGCTGCGCGCGACGGCAGATCGTCTCGGGCCGCGGACGCTGCAGATGATCTTGCGCGTGGCGCTGGGCGATCTGCGGCTGGCGCTGTGCCTCCACCGCGTGGGAGAGGCGGCGCTGGAGTGGACGATGCCGCCGGCCGAGCTCGACCAGCTGATCGAGCTGCTCGTGGGGTCGCGCAGCCGCAAGAGCGAGCCGTGGCTGACGCTGACGTTCGACGATGGCTACGCCGACGCGGTCGAGTACGTGCACTCGCGGGCGGGCCGGTATCCGCAGATCGAGTGGCTGGTGTTTCCGTGCCCCATGAGGGCGGAGCGCCGCCAGGCCTTCCACTGGGACACCGGGAAGCCGTGCCAGCTGGCGACCGTGCAGGCGCTGAACGCGCTCAAGCGGCTGCCGAACGTGACGCTGGGGAACCACACGAACTCGCACTCGGTGCAGACGCTCTTGAACCCGACGGAGGCCGAGGAGGAATACGTGTCGTCGGCGGCCGACTTCCGGCGGCTGTTCGGGGAGTCGCCGCTGCACTTCGCGTTTCCGTTCGGGACACCGCAGCACGAGTTCGAGGCGCGGCACGTGGAGCTCTTGAGGCGGCTGTGCCCGACGACCATCATCTGGTCGACGGAGCGGCGGCCGTTCAGGGGCGAGGAGCGAAGGCCCGGCGCGGTGCTGCCGCGGTTCTCGATCGACAGCACCTGGAGCTACCGGCAGATCGCGCTGTGGATCTGCGCGCACTCGGTGCGGTTCCGGCTGAACGGTACGCCGTACCGGTTCTGAGGTGCCGTCGAAGCGACTTGCATCGGGCCGGGCCGGTTGACAGCAATGGAGTATGTCGATGCTCGATGGGTTGGTGGATGCGATCTGGTCGAAGACCTCTGCGAAGCTGACGAAGAAGCAGCGCGAGGCCGCGGCGCGTACCGTGGTGAACAACTTCAGCTACGGGTGTGCGCTGGTGTCGGTGTCGCCGATACCCTTCAGCGACGCGCTGGTGATGCTGCCCTTCCAGTCGATGATGGTGATGTCGGTGGGCCACATCTACGGGAGGAAGATCACGACGGCGGGCGCGCGGGAGCTGCTGGTCGAGCTGGGCGCGACGGCGTCGGCGGGCCTGCTGGCGCGGCAGGGCATCAAGGCGCTGCTGCCGGTGCTGGGCCCGATGCTGACGATGCCGGCGGCGTTCGCGGCGAACTGGGCGATCGGCCGCGTCGCGATGGCGCACTTCGAAGACCCCGCAGGCTCGCGCGAGCGGCTGAGGCAGGTGTACGCCGACGCGAAGGAGGAGGCCGCGACGCTGTTCTCCCGGTCGGCCCTCGAGAAGCTCCGCGTCCGGACGTCTGCGCCGCGGCGCGCGAAGCGGGCGAAGAGGGCTCCGGCCCGCAGGCGCCGGCGCCGGTAGCGCCGGTTGCGCCGGTGATGAGCCGCGCCGAGAGGTGTAGCGCAGGCTCCGAACCCTGAAGCCCTGAGCGTTCGTACGGGCGCTACGGCGGCTCTCGCGGCAGCCACACGGCGAACGTGGTTCCCTGAGCGTCGGAGCGCTCGAGCTCGAGCCGCCCGCCGTGGGCCTCGACGAGCCCGCGGCTCAAGGTGAGGCCGATGCCCCAGCCCTTCTGCCCGCTCTCGAGCGCGCCGCCGGCGCGACGGAAGGCGGTGAAGACGTGCGCCTGTTCGGAGGGCGGAATCGGCCGCCCGTGGTTGTGCACCGCGAACCTCGCGCCGTGATCGCGCGGCTCGAGCGCCAGCGTGATGGGAGCGCCCGGCTCGCCGTACTTCAGCGCGTTGCTCGCCAGGTTCTCGACGACGCGCCGCAGGGCCTCGGCGTTCCACCGGCCCTCGAGCCGCTGGGCTTCGCAGCGCACGGTGAAGCGCGTGCCGTGTTCCTGCGTCAGCCCGTCCACGACGCCGTGCACGAGCCCGCACAGGTCGACGGGCTCGAACGACAGCGCGAGCGGCTGGCCCGCCTTGATGCGGTTGGCGTCGAGGAGGTCGCGCACCATGTCGGCGATGCGATCGAGGTTCGCGTCCAGCCGCTGGAGCATGCCCGGGATCGCGGCGTCGGCTCCCGCCTTGCGGAGCAGCCGGCCGGCAACGAGCTTCGCCGCTTGCAGCGGCGCGCGCAGGTCATGGCTCAGCGCCATGACGAACGACTCGCGCAGCTCGCGCTCGCGCTCGAGCTCGGCGACGAGCTCCTGCCGCCTCTCTTCGGCCTTCGCCACGTCGGTGACGTCGAGCAGCACCGAGAGATGGAGCCCGGGCCGGATGTTCGAGACCGCCTGGTACTGCAGCGTGCGCTCCTGGCCGTCAGGGCGCCGCAGCGGGAAGCGGCCCGCCTGGCCGCGCCTGCCGAGAAACGTGTTCCAGTCGTCCTGAACGGCGGTGACCTTCGCAGGGTCGACGAAGTCGGCGGCGCGCTTGCCGAGCAGCTCGGCGCGAGCCAGCCCGAACAGCCGCGCGGCGGCCTCGTTCACCTCGACGTACCGCCCGTCGTCGTCGGCGATGAGAATGGGGTTCGCGGCCTCCTCGAAGACCGCGCGAAACAGGTCATGCGCGTCCCAGACCGGCATCCACCCAAGGAGGTAGCGCCGCCCCAGCCGCGCCGCAACGGTTGCCGCGAATGCGCGGTGCTCGTCAGGACGTTGCCCCCGCACGACGCGAACGCGCCCAGAACGGAGACGAGAGAGAGACGGGTGAGAGCTCGATTCAGGGTGCCGCATCGACGGCGCGCTGCGCACTCGATCGCCGTACCTCACACCCGGGCGCGGCGGCCCTCTTCGAGAACGCGCGGCAGCATCGGGTGGGGTTTCAGCACGAAGGGCGGTCGCTGCTACTCGTGCCCGCGCGTGCCGCGGTACTGCACGTACGAGCCGGTCAGGCTGCCGTTCGCGTCGATGATGCCGTCGCCCGGCGCCCCGGTGAGGTTGTCGCGCAAGATGATCTGCCCCGGCGCGCTCACCGACTCGTGGTGAATGTGGCTGCCCGGCGGTGTGCCGGTGTCGGCGTTCACGATGACGTTCTGGTACAGCGTGAACGGGCCGTCGGCCGCGTCGGTGTTCCGCACGCGAATGCGCCCGGCGAACGTGTTCCGGTACACCCAGACGCTGCCGAGCGTGCCGTTCTGGTTGAGGTCGAGCGCGTTGATCGAGCCCGCGCGCACGTTGTTGAAGAGGATCTCTCCTCGCGTCTGCACCTCGTCGTTGTTCATGTTGCCGCCGATGGTCTTGATGGAGCTCCCCATCGCGTAGAAGAGGTTGCCGCGCACGGTGAAGTCGAGACACGAGTCCTTCAGCGCGAGGCACTCGCCTTCGCCCACGCTCTGCGTGTGGTCGTGGAAGGTGTTCCCTTCGATGAGCAGGTTCTGGTTCGAATAGAACTTGAGGCACGCGGCGTCGCGCCCACCCGAGAAGTCGTTGTCCTGAAACGCCATGTAGTGCGCCTGCTGGTTGCCTCCGCGCAGCGTCATCACGAACGCCGCGTTCGAGCCGTCGACGCCCGGCCCGTGCGTGTGCATGCGGTTGTTGCGCACCACCGCGTAGTGGTTGGTGCCGAACTGGAACATCATGATGTTCGCGTTGCGCGCCTCGAGCCCCTCGAGCCACACCGCCGGCCCCGAGATGCGAATGAACGGAGCGTCGCTGCCCGACGCGGGCTGAAACCCGAAGTCGAGCACGGGCGCCTCGCCGGGGTACGCGAGCCACGAGGTCGGCTTCGTGCTGCCCCACTCGACCCGAAGCCACGCGCCGTTCGCGCCGCTGCGCGGCAGGTCGAGCACGTCGTACGTGCCGCTGCGCAGGTACAGCACCTTCCCCGCGTGCGCGCTCTCGGGAATCGCCGACAGCCGCTGGTACGGGCTCGCGAGCGAGCCGTTGCCGCCCGATGCCGCGCTCGCGCTCACGAAGATGAAGCGCGACGCGTCGACGTCGATGCTCCACGTCGTCTGCGCGGTCGCGCCCGAGGCGTCGGTGACGTTGAGCCCGATGTTCGCCGCGTCGGCCTGCGGGTCGGGCCAGCGGATCTCGCCGGTGCGGGCGTCGATCGTCATGCCCGCCGGCGCGTTCTGCAGCGCGTACGCGTACGGGTAGTGCCCACCCTGCACCGCGGCGCGAATGACGTACGGCAGGCCGGGGTAGGCCCAGAAGCTGCGATGGCTCGGCGAGATGGCCGGCGCCCCCGCCTCGGGCGCCGTGTTCATCGCGCGCGGCATCGCGATGATGAGCGGGTGGTTCGGTGCGCCGCTCGCGGTGCCACCGGCGCTGCCCATGCCGCCGCCGCCCGCGGTGCCTGCTCCGCCACCCGCGGTGCCGGAGCCGCCGGCCGTGACGCTTCCACCTGCGGTCGCTGCGCCGCCGCCGGTACTGGAGCCGGGCGGGGGGGTACCACAGGCGGCGAGCAGAGCGAGGAGGACGAGGGCGCGGAGCATGAGCCTCAAGTGTCGCTCGACCAGGGGGCGGGTTCGGGAGCGCGCTCCTATCTTCCACCAACGCGCTGTCTTTCCGCCGGGTTCGGCCCGACGCGGACCCTGACCGGTTCCGAGCTTCAGTGGAGCAGCAGCTCGAAGTCGGGCGGCGGCGCGCTGATGCCGAACTGCGTGTTCCAGAAGAACGTGTCGTTCTGCCCCCAGAGCGGCTTGTAGCGGGCCTCGTACGCCAGCGCCGGCGGCGCGGGCACGCTCGAGCAGCCGCCGCTGCCCGTGGCGTGGGTCGACGTGTAGGCGAGCACGCCCCCGTTGATCTGCGGGCAGATGCCGTTCGAGCTCGCGCCGCCGAGCGCCTGAATCTCACCCGGCGTACAGACCCCCATCGTCGCTCCCGTCAGCGGGCTGGTGGCGATCGACTGCCCCGAGACCGAGACGATCTTCATCCACGACTGGATCTGCGTCGCGGTCACGGCCAGGTCGGTCGTCGAGCTCACCGTGCCGAGGCCGGTCAGCGGAGCCAACGTCCACGCGTACGCGTGCGACGTGAAGGTGCCCGTGCCGCACATGGGCGAAGAGCCGGTGGCCCTGCACGCCCCGCCGCGCTGGTGCGACACGAACGTCGCGCGGAACAGCGAGCACGAGTTGTCGTACAGCCCGTTGGGGCCGATCACCGGCGGCAGCGCCGCGTCGGCGTCGGGCAGCCAGAGGTAGATGCGGTGCAGGATCATCGCCCCGCTCGTCGTCCACACCGCGAGGTTGAGCCCGATCGCGGCAGAGAAGAAGCGCTCGTCGCCCGTCCCCGTCGCCAGCTGCGCGATGTCGGCGTCCATCGTGAAGGCCGGCTCGGGCTGATCCGGCACGTCGGGGGCGTCGGCCCTGCGAATCAGCAGCGTTGGCTTGCCCTGCGCGGGCTCGAGGTTCTGCCCGCCGAAGGTGAAGAGCGCCGACGACGGCCACTGCTCGCTCGTCACGTCGTGGCTCACGCCGGGAAAGCCGACCATCCCGATCGCCGCGAGCCGCGTGTCCTTCGCGTGGGCGTCTCTCACCACCGAATCGGCGGCCCGGTTCAAGATGTCGCGCTCGCCCGGGACGAGGCGGTGCGTACCGCGAACCTGCTGGCGCATCGGCTGGCGGCCGGTCACCGTCTCGCCGCACCCGCAGTCGCAGCACATCGCCGGGCTCGCCGTGCCCGCGGGCGACTGGTCGATCGTCTCGGTCTGCTTCATCAGCGAGTACCCGTTGGGGATCGGCACCGCGAGCTCGAGCGGCGTCCTCTCGGTGTTGTCGAGGTGGGCCTTGATCAGCACCGCCGTGTGGGTCGAGTAGATGAAGAGGAGCCGCTGAGGGTACGTGATGGTGAAGACCTCGGACTCCTGCATCTGCCCGGGGCTCACCTTCGTGCCCGCCGCGAACGGCACCGCGATCGGGTCGTTCTTCGCCGCGAACACGGGGAGGATCATCGGCGCGTTCTGCGGCAGCACCCGCACCTCGTCGAGCACCCAGCTCACCGCGTGCTCGTCGCCGGCGCGGTGCGAGTTGAAGAGCCGCAGCCGCGCCCGGGTCAGCGGAGCCGCAGGGTCGGGCACGATCTCGGCCCGCGCCGGCTGCAGAGCCAGCGACCAGACCGTCTGGGCGTAGCCGTGGGCGCGCTCCATCAGCGGCTCGGCGTAGAAGCTCCAGACCTCGCCGTCGAGAATCGGGGCCCGCTCCTCACCCGCAGGCGTGTCGGGGTCGCTGCGCGCCAGCTTCACGATCGGCCGGCTCGGCGAGACGTTGATGTAGTACGGCGGGTTGGGCCCCACGTTCCACTGCGGCCAGAGAAGCGGGCCCCAGCCCGAGTGCGCGCTCACCGAGATGGTCGAGAAGTCGTGGGAGATCAGGCCGAGCGCCTTGGTGAAGCGGTTCCACGCGTAGAAGTTGGGGCTCGTGAACTCGCTGATGCCGACGAGCTCGGTGTCCGACCAGCTCGCCGACGGGTCGCTCACCAGCACGTCTTGATCCCAGAAGCCGCGAAAGCCGTACCGCTCGATCTTCTTCAGGGGCAGCACCTTCCAGCTCGCCTTCGGCGTCGCGCCGAACAGGCTGGCCCGCGAGTCCTTCATGTACTCCTCGAAGCCGTCGCCCGGGTGCGCCAGATCGCGCGCGTGGTCGGGCACGGTGTTGTCTTCGATCAGGTGCTGCACCTGCCCCACCGCGCGGAAGCACGCCGACAGCGCCGACTCGCGCCGGTCGCGGGCGGTCTCGGTGAAGAGGCGGGTCAGCGACTCCCGCACCGCCGGGTACCCCCACTCGTTCTTCTGCGTCACCACGCCGGTGCCGCTGCGCGCGCCGTTGGCCCAGTCGATCGCCGAGATGCCCGAGCGGAAGAGGTCTGCGTACGGCTGCCCGGTGGGGATGTTCGGGGCGCCCCGGAACAGGCCGCCGTAACCTCCACTCGGGTTGCGCGTGCCGGACACCGGCGTGTGGAAGTGGTTCACCGCGCGGCGGCCGCCCCACTGCGTGGCCTCGTCCATGTTCGTGAAGCCGTCTTCCCAGAGGCCGCCCTGGACGTTCCACATCGCCAGCTTGAACTTGCCGTCGGGCGCGTCGGTCGGCTTGTCGGCCGCGGGGATGTTCACGGTCCCCTGGAGCTGCGTGCCGTTGTTGAAGACCACGCCCTGGGTCTCGGCGAAGATCCCCCGGGAGACGTAGAGCACCCGCTGCGCGTAGTCGTGCACCGTCTTGATGGGGACGGCCGAGCGCTCGAAGTCGAACGGCTCGCCCTCGAGGAGCACCTGGAGGTTGATCGCCTTGTGGTTGTTCGCCCAGTACGCCTGGGCCGCCCCCGCGACCAGCAACGTGAAGAGCGCGGCGCGCTTCATCGCAGCCCCCGGTTGAGCCCGCCGAGCTTCCGTCTCTGCAGCACGCCCTGGCCGGCCACGTAGACGTGCACGGGCCCGAAGTTGAAGCTCGGGTCACGCTCGCTGCGGCTCGAGACGTCGACCGCCGCTGCGGTGACCGCGAACGGCAGCGTCGTGCGGCGCACCTCGCGAGGGCCGTAGCGCTCGCGCAGCACCGCGTCGCCGCCGAGGCCGAGGTCGTAGGTCTCGGTCGCGTCTCCGCCGGGAACCCACCGCTCGACCCCCGCCGCCGCCGGGAGCGGAACGAACGCCACGGCGAGATCCGATCGCAGCCACCGGCCGTCTTCCGCCTGCAGCGTCACGCCGATGGGCCCCTCGACGGGCGACTCGAGCTCCGACACGTCGATGAGCTTCGGCTTGAGCGCCGACGCGCGCTCCCACTCGCCGCCGCTGCAGCTCCACGGCAGCGCCGCGCCGTCGGCCGGCGTGTGGCACTCGTACACCGTGCCGTCGCCGTTGACGAAGACGAGGCTCGCGCGCTGCAGCGGCGAGTGCTTCACCGCCATCAGCACCGAGCGCGGCGCCTGAATCGTGAACGTGCCCGCGTCGCCCGAGAAGACGTCGTCGACGGCGCCGGCCGGGTCGAAGCGGACCAGCCGGTCGTTACCGGTGTCGGCGACGGTGACGTAGCCGTCGGGCGTGCCGTCGACGCCGCCGGGGTCCTTGAGACCTCCCAGCGTGCGCACCGGAGCGAGCGACGGGTCGAAGACCTTCACCGCGTCGCCGTCGAGCGCGAGCACCCACGCCGTGCCGCCGCCGCCGCGCACCAGCCGGAGCATCGACGGAGCCGTGACCGCAGCCGTCTCGGCCTCCTGCTCGGACGCCGCCGCGACCGTGAGGGGCACCACGCCGTAGACCCAGCCCTCGCCGGCCTTCGTGCGCGCGACCGCGAGGTACTGGCCCGCGGTGTCGTACGTGCGGGCCGGCGCGCTCGACTGCACGTCGAACGTGCCGTCGCCGTCGAGATCCCACTGCCACTCGGCGGCCTCGACGCCGTTCGAAGCGCGCAGCGTCACGCTCTGGCCCGGCGCGGGAAACGCGGGGTCGGCGACCACCGTCGCCGGCACGCGATCGACGTCGCTCGCCTCGACCGCCAGAGCGATGGGCTCGTCGGCCTGACCGTCCTTGAACGGAATCACCCACAGGCTGTTGGCGCCCTCGACGACCGGCACGCGCGGAGCGATGAACCGCCCGTTCGCCCTGCTCTTCACCGGCACGGTGGGCAGGCCGACGTGCCCGGCCGGGTTGTAGAACTCGGGCAGCGGCGCCCCGGTCACCGCGACGAAGTCGACCTTCGCGGGGTCGAACCAGCCGGTCACCGCGACCCAGCGGCCGGTGACCTTCGCTCCCTCGGAGGGGAAGTCGATCAGCACGCCGCTCGCCGGCAGCGCCGCCGGAGGCGTCTCTTCGAGCGGCCCGAGTGACGCCTTGTTGCAGCTGCCGCAGGCGACGAGGAACACGCCCGACGCGAACGCCGCTTTGCGCATGCGGACGTTCTACTATGTTGACCCGCATGGCACGACGCTGGTTGTTCGGCCTGGCCGTGCTCGCCTGCGGCGGCGGTACGCAGCCACCTCCCGGGAACTTCCCGTGCGACTTCGAGTCGCGCTGCCCGGGCACGATGCAGTGCGACCTTCAGAGTCACACCTGCGTCGGCGGCGTGATGATGGCGAGCTGCACCGCGCCCGAGGTCGACTGCTCGGGCGACTGCAGCAACCTGCAGTCGGATCCGCGGCACTGCGGCAGCTGCTCGAAGTCGTGCGCGGCCGGCGAGGTCTGCATCAGCGGCAGCTGCCGCGGCGTCTCGATGTGCCTCGCGTGCCCCCCGGGCTTCCCCTGCGTGAACGGGGCCTGCGACTGCGGCGGCAACGGGACCTTCTGCAGCGCGTTCTGCGCCGACACGGCGCAGAGCATCTCGTCGTGCGGTCGGTGTCTCAACTTCTGCCTCAACGCCGGGCAGGCCTGCCGCGGGGGCGCGTGCGTCTGCCCTGCGGGAGAGAAGGTGTGCAGCATGGCGTGCACCGCGGTGAAGTTCGACCCCGACAACTGCGGCGACTGCGGGACGAAGTGCGCCGCCGGCACGGTCTGCGACGACGGCGCCTGCGTCGCGGCGTGCGTTCACAACGCGGGCAACGCGTGCGGCGACGGCAAGTGCTGGGACCTCCAGACCGACCCCGACCACTGCGGCACGACCTGCGAGAGGTGCGGCGACGGCGAGCGCTGCGTCTCGGGCGCCTGCACGTGCCTGCCGGGCACCACCGCGTGCGGCAGCTCGTGCTTCGCGCTGGCGTCGGACCCGAAGAACTGCGGCATGTGCGGCAGGAGGTGCGCGGCGGGCGACTCGTGCATCGGCGGTACCTGCACGTGTGCCGCGGGCCGGACGCGCTGCGGAGCGCGCTGCACCACGACCTCGAACGACGCATCGAGCTGCGGCAGCTGCGGGAACGCGTGCGCGAAGACCGAGGCCTGCGTGAACGGCCAGTGCGTGGCCGGCTGCGCGAGCCCGCTGCTGCAGTGCGACGGCGGCTGCTTCGACCCGCGGACGTCCGACACCCACTGCGGCAGCTGCACGCGCACGTGCCCGCTCGGCGACAGCTGCTACGACTCGGAGTGCCGGACGAGGTCGCCCGCCCGCGGCTGCACGAGCTGCCCGTGCGACGACTGCGACTTCAACGGCCGCGCGCTGTGCTGCCCGACCGACGCGGGGGTCTTCTGCGTCGAGGGCTATCGCTGCCCGCCCTGACGGCCGGCGATGAGCGCGACCACCAACGCCTGCACCAGCCCGCCGACCAGACACAGAGGCACAGTGAGCGGCAGCGTGGCGTAGAACGCGAAGGCGAAGCCCGCTTCGTCGTTGGGCTCGACCCGCCCGCTCAGCGCGGCAACCGAGAAGAGGCAGACCGCGGCGGCGAAGGCGGTGAACACCGCACCCACCGGGAACAGCCACAGCACGTGCGACAACCCGTGGCGCTGCACCTGCTTGTGGGCGAGGCGGGCCACGAGCACCGTGGCGGCGATCGCCGCGACGGCCACCGAGATCGCCCCGGCCGGGTACTGGCCGACGGGGAGCAGCAGCGCCCCCAGCGCGAACGGGGGCAGCAGCCCGACGAGCCCGACGACCAGGAACAGCGAAGCGCGCGACACACGGCAGCGCGTACCGTTCACGACCGGCGAAGTCGAGCCGGCGGTTGCGCACCCGCCTTGGGGCCGGTGTATTGACACTGTAGTCAATCTGCTAAGCGTAAGGCCCCGTGAACACCGAGACGCTCATCACCGAGCTTTTGCAGGCGAAGTGCACCGACGAGGAGCGCATCGCCTTCATCCCCCTGCTCGTGAAGTCTGCGGGCCTCAAGCTCGACCCGGCCACCCAGGCCGCGCTCTTCACCAAGGTGGGCGAGCTGATCGGCGCGAAGCCGTCGGACACCGACGAGGTGCTCACCCGGAAGCTCGAGGAGTACTACCAGAAGAACCCGCCCTCGCGTGCGCTGCAGAAGGTCTTCACGCAATACTTCGAGCGCGCGTCGGGCAGGGCCACGGCCGACGGCTTCGAGACGGTCGCGAAGAAGGCGAAGGCCGAAGAGACCCACCGGTTCAACGCTCCGAAGGAGAAGAAGAGATGACGATGCGCGTCGGTGCAGTGCAGAACGTCGCCGAGGTCCACAAGGCGCAGGGCAAGCCGCTCGAGCTCGGCGACCGCATCGGCGCCCTGTTCGGCGGCGCGAAGACCCCGAGCGTCTCCGTCCCCAGCGCGCCCAAAGGCGGCCTCGGCGACGCGCTCGGCAAGCTCACGCAGCGGCTGCTCGGCCTCGAGGGCCCGCGCGGCCCGCAGCACGTCGACGGCGCCGGCGCGGTGGCCCGGCTGAACGCGCCCTTCCCCACCGACATTCTCGCGGGCGCGAGCAAGAACTGGCAGAGCGGCATCCCCGTGCGCACCCCTGAAGAGCGCGCGAAGCTCAACGCCGAGATGGCGAAGGCCATCACCGACGTTCAGACCGCGTTCGCGAAGAAAGAGAACCGCGAGCTGGAGCGCGGCCAGCACGCGAAGGCTCCGTTCGCGGTGCCGAACGCGCGCTTCGAGGTCCGCCCCGATCTCCCGAAGGAGCTGCAGGTCGGCCCCTTCCAGCCCGGCGCCGACTGGCGCACCCTGATCCGCTTCTCGAACGCTCCGTCGTCGGTGCAGGGCGACGACGACAGCGCGCGCCGCGGCATCGCGCTGCGCTTCACCGACGACCAGGGCAAGGCGCAGGACCTCTTGCTCACCACCGGCACGCCGCAGTTCCTCGCGAAGGACGGGGTGGCCGCCGTGACCGCGGCGAAGGCCGAGGCCTCGGGCGCGCTCGGCCTCGCGGAGCTCACGAAGAAGCTCGGCCCCAAAGACGCGGCCCAGCTCATCTACCAGGCGCGCTCGACCGGCGAGAAAGACGTGTCGCTGGCGGGCTCGACGTACTTCAGCCGCGTGCCCTTCCAGATGGGCGACTACGCGGTGAAGTTCCGCCTGGTGCCGGTGACGCAAGACCGCGGCATCAAGGGCCCGAAGGGCGACGACCAGCTGCAGACCGACATGCAGAACCGGCTGAAGGTCGGCGACGTCGAGTACATCCTCGAGGCGCAGTTCAACCGCAACCCGGCCGACATGGCCGACGCCCGCATCGACTGGGACTCGCCGTACGTCGCGCTCGGGAAGATCACGATTCCCCAGCAGGACCTGTCGAGCGAGACGGTCAAGAAGGGCGTCGAGACGATGGACGGGCTGTCGTTCAAGCCGTGGAACCGGTGGGACAACGACGACGACCGCGTGATGAAACCGCTCGGTGACGTCAACGAGGCGCGTAAGGCGGTGTACGAGGCCAGCTCCCAGAACCGCGGCTCGGGCGGCCTGAACGACAAGCGGTGCCCCATGGGCTACGGGTGAGCTGAGCCCCTCAGAAACCTTGCCACGACAGGGCGAGGCCGACAGATTCAGTCTCCGAATCGATGCCGGTCACGACCCCGCGTCTCGCGTTCATCACGCCGAGCTACTTCAAGGACTTCGAGCGCTGCCGGCTGCTCGTCGACAGCTTCGACCGCTACGTGCCGCGGCAGTACCACCACTACGTGCTGGTGCCGCGGCGCGACGAGAAGCTGTTCCAGCCGTTGAACAGCCAGCGCACCCACGTCGTGCTGCAGGAAGACGTGCTGCCGTTCTGGCTGAGACAGGTGAAGGCGGCTCCGAGGTTCTGGGTGTCGCTGCGCAGCCTCCCGGTGCGCGGGTGGATCATCCAGCAGCTCGTGAAGCTCAACGCGTGCGCCGCCATCGACGCCGACGCGTTCGCGTGCATCGACTCGGGCTGCTTCTTCGTGCAGCCGTTCGACCCGCTCTCGGTGCACTTCAAGGACGGCAAGCTGCTCCTCTTCCGCGAGCAGGGGCCGCAGTTCGAGACCGACATCGTGCGGCAGTGGCACGCGGTCTCCGAGAAGCTGCTCGGCACTCCGCACGTCGAGCAGCCGAACCGCTCGTACGTCAGCCTCGTCGTCTACTTCTGGCGCCACGTGCTGCGCGCCATGCAGAACCACATCGAGGCGATGCACGGCGTCGACTGGCGGGTGCCCATCTGCCGGCAGCGCACGTTCAGCGAGTACGTGCTGCACGGCGCGTTCTGCGAGGACCTGCTCAGAGACAGCGCGAACATGTACGTCGACGACCGCCTGTTCGCGCACTGCCACTGGGGCACCGTGCCGCTCGGCGCCGAGGGCCTGCGCAAGATGAAGGCCGAGATGCCGCCCGAGCGCGTGCTGGTCATGATCAACGAGAAGTCGGGCACGCCGCTGCAGCTCATTCGCGAGGTCTTCTTCAGCTGATGAAACACCCGCTCGCCATCGCCGTCATGCTGTTCGCCGTCTGCTCGCGCGCCGCCGAGCCGAAGGCCGGAGCCTCGCGCACCGCAGCCGCTCCGGCGCGCACCGAGGTCGCCTACCAGCAGGGCATGAACAAGGGGTGGATGGACTTCGGCTGGTCCCCCCGCAAGAAGAACCCCGGAGGCCCCGAGCTCCACGACCTCTCGGGGTACGGCGGGTGGATCCTCACGCGCGAGCAGCCGATGTCGGCGGCGCAGGCCGGCGGCGTCACCTTCACGTACAAGGCGCCGCCCGAGTTCGGCGAGTTCCTCGAGGTGCGGCTCGACAAGCCCGGCACCTCGGGCCGCGACTGGGAGAAGGTGCGCATCGGCGCCGAGCACAAGCGCGCTCTCGAGGGCGGCGCGTTCGAGGTCTTCGTGCCGATGAAAGACCTGAACCCGAAGAAGCAGGCGTTCGATCGCATCGTGCTGTTCGCGTTCAAGGACGTCTCGAAGACGTGGGTCGCCATCGACGACGTCGCGCTCACCGTGCCGGGCGCGGCCGAGCAGCCGGTCGTGGGGCAGCCGGCGGGGCAGGCCTCGCCATCGAAGCAGCGCATCGCGATCGACTGCAAGAAGCGCGGCCACAGCATCAGCCCGCTGATCTACGGCATCGCGTTCTACCCGATGTGGGAGTACCGCGACGGCCACCACTGGGACATGAAGCCCGCCGGGAGGCGCTGGGGCGGCAACCACTCGACCCGCTACAACTACCTGCTCGGCGAGGCATGGAACGCGGGCATGGACTGGTACTTCCGGAACCTCACGTACACCGGCCGCCCGGGGTGGACGTGGGAGACCTTCCTCGAGGCGAACGCGAAGGCCGGGGTGCACAGCACCCTCTCGCTGCCGATGATGGGCTGGGTCGCGAAGGACACGACGTCGTTCTCGTACCCGGTGCGCGAGTTTCCGAACCAGCAGGACAGCGAGCAGTCGAGCGGCGCCGGCAACGGGCGCGACAAGGCCGGCAAGTGGCTCGACGCGGGCCCGCAGACGCGGACGAGCGTCGCCGCGCCGCCCGAGTTCGTCGCGAAGTGGGTGAAGCTGATCCGCGAGAAGGCCACGAAGCTGAACACGCCGGTCTCGTACATTCTCGACAACGAGCCCGCGCTCTGGGACTCGACGCACCACGACATTCACCCCGACCCCGTCGGCTACGACGAGCTGTGGGAGCGCACGAAGTCGTACGCGAGCGCCATCAAGAAGGCCGACCCGCAGGCGAGCATCGCGGGGCCCGCCGAGTGGGGGTGGACGAACTACCTCTACTCGGCGAAGGACATGAAGTCGGGCGGGCCGCGGCTGCGGCCTGACCGCCGGCTGCACGGCGACGTCCCACTGATCCCCTGGTACCTGAAGAAGATCGCCGAGCACGAGAAGCAGACGAAGGTCCGCCTCGTCGACACGCTCGACCTGCACTTCTACCCGCAGGCCGAAGGCGTCGGCATCGCCGAGAGCGGAGACACCTCGCCCGAGGCCTCGCTGCGCCGCATCCGCTCGACGCGCGCGCTGTGGGACCCGACGTACCACGACGAGTCGTGGATCGACGACGAGGTCCAGCTCATTCCCCGCATGAAGAAGTGGGTCTCCGAGAACGCTCCCGGCCTCGGCACCAGCATCGGCGAGTGGAACTTCGGCGCCGAGCGCCACATCAGCGGAGGCCTCGCCGTCGCCGAAGCCCTCGGCCGCTTCGGGCAGCACGATCTCACCTCGGCCTACTACTGGAGCTACCCCCCCGACGGCAGCGCCGCCTACTGGGGCTTCCGCGCCTACCGCGACTACGACGGCGCGGGCGCGCGCTTTCAAGACGTGTCGCTCGACGCGAAGGCGTTCACCGGCGCCTCGGTGTTTGCGTCGATGTCCCCCGACGGAGCGAAGCTCACCGCCGTGGTGCTGAACCTCGACCCGAAGGCCGCGTTCGACGCCGACGTCGCGCTCGACGGCTGCGGCGAGGTGTCGGCGCGGCGCGTCTTCTCGTACTCCGGCGGAGCGAAGGGCCTCGAGCCGAAGAAGGCCGACGTGAAGGCGCCGGTCTCGCTCGAGCCGTTCTCGATCAACGTGCTGGAGTGGAGCCTGAAGAAGTGAAGCGGCCGCCTCCCCTGTTCGACTGGCCGGCGCTCGCCGACTGGGCGCGCTTCGTGGCGAGATCGTTCGGCCGGCACCCGGCGGTGGGCGTGACGGTGCTGGTGCTGACGCTGGCGGTGACGGCGCTGTTCGCGGCGTTCGCTCCGCGCAAGTACTCGGCGAGCACGAAGCTGCTCGCGCGGCCGGTCACGACGATGACGATGCTCGCGAACCCGAACCTGCCGGTGTGGGACGAGGCGCCCACGCGCGCGGCCCGCGAGCGCGTCTTGGCGCACGACAGCGTCGCGAAGATCGCGGCCGAGACCGACCTGGTCGTGCAGTGGCGGCTGCGGCGCAACCCGCTGCTCAAGATGAAGGACCAGCTGCAGCAGCTCATCGGCGGCGCGTGGACCGACGACGTCTGGGAGGACATCGTGGTCGGCACGCTCGAGAAGCGGCTGCAGGTGTCGGCCGACACCGAGACGGTCGAGATCAGCGTCGAGTGGCCCGACGCCGAGCTGGCGCGGCGCATCATCGAGGCGGCGACGCGCAACTTCGTCGAGACGCGGCACGTGCGGCAGATCGAGGCAATCACCGAGGCCATCGGCATCCTCGAGCTGCACACCACGCAGATGCAGGACTCGGTCGACGCGTCGCTCGAGAACCTGCGGCGCGTGCTGCACGAGCGCAGCCGCGGCGACCCGCGCGTGCTCGCGCGCGCCGCGTCGAGGCGGAGCACGCGCCCGCGGACCGTCACCTCCCAGGAGCTCGCACAGCTCGAGTTCACGCTGCGCGCGAAGCAGGCCGCCATCGCCGAGCTCGAGGAGCAGCGCCGCCGCGCCCTCACGCAGGCCCGGGCGACGCTGCAGCAGCAGGCGATGCTGTACAACCGCGTGCACCCCGCGCTCCTGGAGCTCGAGCGCAAGGTCCGCCAGCTCGAGGGAGACTCGCCCCAGCTCCGCGCGCTCAAGCGCGACGCCGAGGAGCTGCAGGCCGACCTCGAAGACAAGGGCGGCAAGAAGGCGACGCTCGCGGTGGTGCCCGCGCCGCCGCAGCAGCCCACGGGGCTCGTGGCCGGAGCGTCGCTCGCGAGCCTGCCCGCCGAGCTCGAGCGCGACCCCGCGGTCTCGGTGGCGCAGAACCAGGTGCGCGTCACGCTCGACCGCTACCAGACCCTGCTCATGCGCGTCGAGGCGGCGCGGCTCGCGCTCGACACGGCGCGGGCCGCGTTCAAGTACCGGTTCCAGACGCTGAGGCCGGCGCAGACTCCGAAGACGGCGCTGGCGCCGAGCGTGCCCCTGACGCTGGGCGGGGGGTTCTTGCTCGCCGTGGTGCTCGCGTTCTTCGCGACCGCGGGGCTCGACCTGTTCCGCCGCAGGGTGTGCGAGAGCTGGCAGGTGACGCGGCAGCTGAAGGTCCCGCTGCTCGTGCACCTGAAGGAGCCCCCGGCGTGACCCCGGCGGGCGTCGCAGCGCCGTCGCAGCGCCCGGTGCCGGCGTGGCTCGTGGGCGCGTTCGTCGCGACGGTCGCGGGCACGCTCGTGGGGCTGACGCTCGATCAGCCGCTGGTGGCGGCCGTCGTGCCGCTGATCGCCGCGGGCGCGTGGGCGGTCTTCAAGCTGCCGCTCAAGGTCACGGCGACCGCGCTGCTCTTGTCGGCGGCGGTGTTCGAGGGGCTGCAGGTGCCGCTCGAGTACGAGTGGTCGAGCCCGCTGACGCCGCTGGCGCGGCTGATGCTCACGAACCTGAACCAGATCACCGGCATCGGGGTGCTGCGCCTGCCGGCGATCGACATGCTGACGCTCGCGCTGGCGCTCGCGGCGGTGGTGAAGCGGCGCGACGCGGCGTTCGTCTCGCGCACCCCCGGCGTACGGCCGCTGAACGTGGCGCTGCTGGTGAGCGCGGTGACGGTGATCGGGCTGTACGTGCTGGGCGGGCTGCAGGGCGGCAACCTGAACGAGTCGCTGTGGCAGCTGCGGCACACGCTGATGTTCCCGCTGCGGGCGCTGATCCTGCTGCGGGCGTTCGACGGCACGGACGCGGAGCTCAAGAACCTTGCGCGGCTGCTCATCGCGGCGGCGGTGGTGAAGGCGCTGATCGGCATCTGGTACCTGCACACGTGGATCAAGCCGTACGGCCGCGAGGTGGAGTTCACGACGTCGCACACCGACACGCTGCTGTTCGTGCCGGTGCTGGCGCTGTTCTTCAACATGCTGGTCGAGAAGGTGCGCGGGAGGATCGTGCTCGACGGGCTCGTGTGGGTGCCGATCGTGGTCTACGGCATGATCTGCAACGACCGCCGGCTCGCGTACGTGTCGCTCGGGGCCGCGGTCATCGTGACGCTCCTGATGTCGCCGCCGACGGCGTTCAAGCGGCTGGTCTTGCGCGGAGTGGTGGTGTCGATTCCGCTGCTGCCCCCGTACCTGCTGCTCGGGTGGGGCAGCGAGGGCGGTGCGCTGTTCGCGCCGGTGCGCATCGTGAAGTCGCTGATCGTGGGCGACCCGGTGCAGGGGGCCCAGCCCGACTACCGCGACCTCGAGAACGTGAACGTGCTCTACAGCTGGTTCAGCCACGGGCGCGTGGTGCCGTGGGGCTTCGGGCACGAGATGATCCAGTTCTTCCCGCTGCCCGACATCTCGAGCGCGCTGCCGACGTGGCTGTATCACCCGCACAACCAGTACCTGTGGCTGATGGCGATCGGGGGGCCGGTGGGCTTCACGCTGATGATGCTGCCGCAGGTGGTCGCGGTCTACCTGCTGGCGCGCGCGTACCGGGTGGCGGAGGACTTCTGGGTCCGCGTGTGGTGCCTGACGGGCATCGGCATTCTCGCCGCGTTCTTCAACCAGGTGTACGGCGACATGGGGACGCTGTCGTGGACCCCGTCGTGGATGGCCGCGCTGGCGGCGGCGCTGGCGGCGAAGCTGGCGATGCGGACGGGCGCGTGGCCGGGTCGATTGCAGAGTCAGCCGGTCGTGCGCTAAGTCGCAGCGCCATGCCCATCACCTCCGTCCGCGGTGCGTCGCCGTCGAAGCCGCTGTCCCCTTCGAAGCTGCCGGACATCAAGGTGTCGGCGAACGACCCGTCACAGCGGGTCGAGAAGACCGCGGACAACCAGTTCACGATTCGCGGGGTGGCGAGCAACCGCGGGTTCGCGCCGAGCGTGTTCGAGCTGAGCGTGGGCGGGAAGAAGATCCGCATTCCGCAGAGCGGCGGCATGGCGCCGACCGACCTCGCGAAGAAGCTGCAGAAGCAGCTGCCGGCCGGGTTCAAGGCCACGATCTCGCAGCTGCCGTACAGGCCGGGCCCGGGAGCCCGCGCACCGGTGTCGGTCACCATCACGAAGACGGGCGGGGCCGGCGGTGCGGGCGGCGGCGGGCGCGTGATGGGGCCGGTGCAGTTCGCGAAGGCGAACCTGGCGAGCGGGCACGAGATCACGACGCTGTTCACGTCGCGCGGGTCGAAGGACCTGCTGAAGAACCCGGCCGCGCTCGAGAAGCTGAAGGTCGGCGAGTTCGACGGCGCGAAGGTGCGCGGCGCGACGCTCACGAACACCGTCTACAAGGTGAAGGTGGCGGGGCCTGACGACCGGCCGGTGAGCAACATCATCGTGAAGGTCGCGGTGCCGCAGCCGAACGACACGGTGAAGTACAAGTTCGTGAACCTCGGGCCGTTCGCCGAGCCTGCCCCGAACGTCTGAGCCGGCTCGTCATCGAGACCGTGGACCCAGGCGCGCGATTCCCGTACTCGGTGGTGTATGTCGAGCTCGAGAGCGAGATCCGCGTGCTCGCCTTCGCCGACCAGCGAAAACGGCCGCGATACTGGCGTGGCCGCGTCCCACCCCGATAAAAGCGCTCCACCGCATGGAACGCGTCCTCTGGGTCGGGCCCCGCGCCCCACCCAAGCAGCTCGGCGAGCTGCTGCAACAGCAAGAGACCCTGCTCGCCCACTACGTCGACGTCCAGACCGCGATCGGCGCGGTGCACGGCCAGGACGTCGCCGTCGCCATCGTCACCGCGGATCAACCCGAGGCCCCGAAGGCCGTCGAGAAGCTCACGGCCGCCCGGCCCGACGTCCAGGTGCTGCTCGCCACCGACGCCGGCATCGATCGCCAGATCGTGCTGTCGCTGTGGGGCGGAGCCTCGGGCGTGCTCGAGTTCCGCACCCAGAGCAAGCAGGAGATCGTGCTCGAGATCCAGGAGTGGATCGGCCGCCACCGCATGGTCATGCGCGAGCGCGACCTGCTCATGCGCCTGCACCGCCTCAACGAAGACTTCCTCAAGACCATCGTCGCCGCCGAGAAGCGCGCCATCGAGCTCGAAGAGAAGCTCGAGGCCGCCAGCCGCCCCAAGGAGGCCCCCGAAGACGGCCCCACGCAGCTGCTCCTCGTCGACGACGAGCCCGTGGTGCACGACATCTTGAAGCGCATTCTCTCGAAGCACGAGTGCACCTCGGTGATGGACGGCGAGGCCGCCATCAAGGCGATCTGGGAGAAGGGCTTTCACGTCGTCATCACCGACAAGAACCTGCCCGGCATGGGCGGCCTCGAGGTGATGCAGCAGATCAAGCAGCTCGCTCCCGAGACCGACGTCGTGATGATCACCGGCTACTCGTCGAAGGAGGCCGCGATGCGCGCGCTCGAGCTCGGCGCCTCGGCGTACATCGAGAAGCCGTTCGACGACATCAAGCTCGTGCGCGAGCGCATCGACAAGGTCATCGAGCACCGCCGGCGGCAGCAGAAGGGCCAGAAGTACCTCCACGTGATCAAAGACCGGAACAAAGACTTCCTCGATCGCTACCGCGTGCTGCGCGCCGATCTCGAGGCGTGGATGAACACGCACCAGCCCGGCAAGCGCTGATGCACGCCGAGTTTCACCACGCGGCCGTCACCGAGACCCGCGAGTTCACCTGCACCGCGTGCGGCCAGCGGCGCACCGCCACCGTCGTCGGCATCGGCGAGGGCGCCGCGACCGCGCTGAACGCCGCCGAGACGGGCCCGCGCCGCGCCCACGAGGCCGCCGTGCAGGACGTCGCCGACACCCTCGCGCTCGCCGCGTGCCCTGCGTGCGGCGCCCGCGACCCGAAGGCGAAGCGCGCGTGGTGGTGGCGTCACGCCGGCCTGCCGGGCGTCATCGCGGCGCCGATCATCGCGGGCTGCGCCTTCGGCCCGTACCTCTTCGACGTCGACATGAGCGACCGCGACAAGCAGATCGTCGTCTGGGTCGTGCTCGGAATCTTCGGGTTCACCGGCGCGCTCATGGCGCTGCCGATCTGGCTCAAGTGGAAGTCGGCGGCCGCCCGCGTGACCTGGCAGTGAGGCTCGGGCTTCAGCGCGACAGCGCGGCGGCGGGCACGAGCTGCTTCGTGAGCCCCGGCGCCGACCACGAGAGGCGGATCTCGGCGTCGACCTCGTTCTGGTAGTAGTCGAGGCGAATGTTCACGCGCTGGTTCGCGGTGAGCGCGATGGTGCCGGTGTTCTCGACGGAGCCGTGATCCGTCCAGTTGTTGATGACCTGAACCCCGTTCACGAACAGCATCACGCCGTCGTCGCTCTGCGTGTAGAACGTGTACGTGCCGGTAACCGGCGGGAGCACCGTGCCCATCCACCGGACCTGGTAGTCGGTGCTGAACGGGACGCTGAACGCCAGGCCGGTGTTGGGGGCGGTCAAAGTTCCCGGGCCCGAGCTGGACCACAGGAAGTTGATGGGCCCGTCGCTGCGCCGGCCGAGGTAGTCGAAGACCCCGTTGAACGTGTCCCAGTAGTCGCCCCACAGGCCGCCCGGCACCACCATCGGCCCGTAGAGCCGCGCCTGCGGGATCACCTGCTTCGGCTGGCTCGGGCTCGACCACGACAGGCGCGCCTGCGCGTTGCCCGTGCCGCTGAAATACTCGATGCGGATGTCGTAGATGAAGCCGGTCTGCAGCGCGATGGTTCCGCTCAGCTCGACCGGGGCGCTTCTCACCACCCAGTCGTCGATGATCGAGACGCCGTTGACCCAGACCTGGCAGCCGTCGTCGCTCTGCAGGTAGAACGTGTACGTCTCGTTGAACTGCGGCTCGACGAAGCCCGTCCACAAGACGCTGAAGTTGTCGGCGGGGATTCCAGCGATCGGCGCCGCGGTGCCCCACGCGAAGTCGACCGTCGCGTCGGTGCGCGTGACCGCCGGCACCTGGTAGACGCGCGTGGTGCCGAAGTATTGGCCGCGCAGGCCGGTGCCGCTCGGCGCCGCGCCGCCCGCGGTCGCGCCGCCCGCGGTCGCGCCGCCTGCCGTCGCGCCGCCCGCAGTCGCGCCGCCCGCAGTCGCGCCACCCGCAGTCGCGCCGCCCGCAGTCGCGCCGCCCGCAGTCGCGCCGCCCGCAGTCGCGCCGCCCGCAGTCGCGCCGCCCGCAGTCGCGCCGCCAGCAGTCGCGCCGCCGGCAGTCGCTCCGCCCGCGGTCGCGCCACCCGCGGTGTTGCCGCCGCCAGCCGTGCCGCTCGAGCCGCCGATGCCGCCCGCGGGCCGGCCGCCTGCGGTCGCGCTGCCGCCGCCGGTGCCGCCGCCGCCGGTGCCATCGTCACCGCCGCCGTAGCCGCCGTCGCCGGTGTACGTGACGCACTTCTGCATCTCGCAGGTGCCGGCGGAGCCGCAGTCTTCGCAGACGGCTCCGCGGGCGCCGCACGCCTTCACGTTGGTGCCCTTGAGGCACTGGCCGTCGGCGGAGCAGCAGCCGGCGCAGTTCGACGGCAGGCACCGGGCGACCGGAGTGCCGCACGAAGACAGCACCATCCCGACGCTGAAGCCGGCGACTGCGAAGTAGGCGAGCCAACGGTTCGACATCGGAAGACGCAGTACTCCTGACACAGGTCGCGGCTTCAATACAACTCGGGTATTCCCGCGCCATGAGAGTCGAGGGCAAGCTCGCCGCGGCGCTGAAGAAAGCAGCGAAGAAGCACCCCGGCGCGGAGGAGTCGATCGCCTGCGCCGGCACCGCCATCGAGTCGACGACGTGGGGGGTCGGCAAGAGCGTGTTCCTCTTTGCCGGCGTCAGCAAGGGCGTGGTCAGCATCCGCGTGAAGCTGAAGGCGTCGGCCGCGGAGGCGAAGAAGCTCGCGAAGGCCGAGCCGAAGCGGTTCGCGATCGGCGCGAACGGCTGGGCGACGGTGAAGCTCGCCGAAGACGAGGACCCGCCGATGAAGCTGCTCGAGCAGTGGATCGCCGAGAGCTACTTGAACGTCAGCGGGTAGGTGACCGAGACCGCCTTTCCGTCGGCGGGCTTGGGGTACTGCCACGTGCGCGAGCGCGCGAGCGCGCACTGCTCGACGTCGGGCGAGGCGAGCGTCGAGCTCGCGATCTCGGCGGCCGCGACCGTGCCCTCGGGTGTGATCTCGAACTTCAGCACGAGCGTGCCCGCCAGGGCCGGGTTCGTGAGGCGCGCCTTCTCGTAGCAGTAGGTGAGCTGCGCCTTGCTTCGCATGAAGACGCGGCGGACGATCTCTCTGTCGAGGTCGCCGGTCACGTGCGGCGCCCCGAAGTGCACCACCGGCTGCTGCCGCGGCGGCGGCATCGCCACCTGCGACTGCTGCGGCGGCGGCGCGACGGCGAGCTTCGGCGCGTCTTTCGAGAGCGGCATCGCCTTCACGTCGAGCTCCGGCAGGTCGGCCACGATCAGCTGCTCGAACGGGTCGATCAGCTTGTCGCTCACCGCCTGCGGCCGGTTCAGCGGCGAGCCCGCGGTGAAGAAGCCCAGGCCCCCGCCGAGGCCTCCGCCGAGCAGGCCGCCTCCGCACTGAATCCACATCACGTAGCGGCCCTGGAAGCGGTTGTGCTTCGCGGGGCCCGGCGCCTTCGCCTCGGGGACGCCGCCGTGAATCGGCTCGGCCGCCTTGAAGACGAGATCGTCGGGCGGGTTCTCTTTCGAGTACCGCAGGTGCAGGCGCGTCACCGTCGCGGCGCGCGCGAACGCGGCGACGCCCTCGTCGGTCTTGATCTTCGGCAGGTGCATCACGCCGAGGTACTTCGCGAGCGGGTTGTCGACCGGGTGCGGCGGAGGGCACGGGTCGCACGTCACGCCGTAGATGCCGCTCGACACCCACTCCTGCGGCGGGGGCAGCGCGCCCTCCCAGGCGAACTCGGTGACCGCGGCGCCGGGGTTCTTCTTGAACGTGCGCGAGAGCAGCTCGGCGTAGAAGCCGCCCCACTGCGGCTGCGTGCGCGTGCGCACGTCGAAGTTCGTGGGGATGAGCACGTTCTTCGCGTTCGCGAGCTCGTAGCGGGTCTTCGCGATGACGTGCACGATGAGATCCTGCGTGCCCGCCGAGTTCACGAGGCCGAGGCGCACCGGCAGCGAGAACGCGTCGCTGTCGTAGTGGAAGCGCAACGGCGAGAGCACGGCGTGCCCGTCTCTGAACCTCGCCTTCTTCGCGTTGACCTTCGCGACGAAGAACTTCGAGCCGCCCTGCACGTACGGCTTCAAGATCGGCGCGGCGCCCTCGGGGATCTTGTACTTCTGCTCCTTGAGCCAGATCTCGAGCCCGAGCGCGTTCTCGGCCGAGAGGATCACGATCTCGTACTCCTCGACGTCGAACTTCGCCTCGACCTTGACGCCCAGGTCGCGCTGCAGGCCCGTGCCCATGCCGGCGCCGCAGTTCGGGCACCCGCCCCCGCCGCGGCCGATCGTGCCGAGGGCGCCGAGGCCGCAGTCGTCGGTCGTCATCTCGACGAGGCGCGGCGCGGTCAGCTCGTCGAGGCGCGCGAACGCCTCTCGCGGCAGCGTCGCGACGTTACCCTTCTGGAGCACGACGGGAACCGGGACGACGAGCGCGAAGTCTTCGACCGGGCCGCGGTAGTTGTTCTGCATCGAGAGCACGGTGCGCGTGCCGTCGCGCAGGAGCACCACCATCGACGCGTCGTTGAAGAGCTGGCCGCCCGCTCCGGAGACGTAGAAGCCACAGAACGCTTCGGCGGCGAGCGGCACGCACAGGGACGCTGCAAGCAGGTGAAGGGGGCGCACGGGCCGGCACGGTAACACCCTCGAGCGTTACCGAAGACCGCCGTGCGGCCCCGGGTGCCGCCGTTAGTCTGTTCAGAACGGAGGAGGTCCCCTGCAATGAGCAAGCTGCTGATGATGGCATCGCTGTGGGTGATCATTCTGGTGCCCCTGATCGCGTCGCGTTCGCGTGATGCGCTCAAGGGCTTCAAAGAGGCCGTGATGTTCAGCCTCGCATTCAACCTCGTGTGGGCCGTCTTGCTGCTCGCGCTGTTCGCGAGCCGCCTGGACGAACCTCAGACCCTGCTACCCGAAACGAACGAGCTGGAGGTGGAACCATGACTGCACCCGTCAAGACTCCCAGCCTGACCGCGGAAGAGACCTCGGCAGTGCTGTTCGACTATCGCCTGGTGCGCGACTGGATGCTGTACGTCGTGCACTCGGTCGGGCGTCACCCGATCATCGCGATCACGAGCCTCGTGCTCATCGGCGGAGGCGCGCTGCTCGCCGCCGCCGGCCTGCCGCGCAACTACGAGGTGAAGACGCGCCTCTTGTCGAACCAGGCGCTGCTCGCCGCGCCGAACCCGTACGGCGGCCCGAGCGACGATCTGCCGGCGATCGCCGCGCGCGAGAAGATCATGTCGCGCGAAAGCCTCGAGAAGATCGTCGAGCAGGCCGGGCTCGTCGAGAGCTGGCAGAAGGGCCGCACTCCGCTCTTCCGCATGAAGGACGACCTCGTGCAGAAGCTCACCGGCAGGTGGAGCGACGACGAGCGCACCGACATGATGGTCGGCACCCTCGAGAAGCGCATGAAGGTGAAGGCCGACAAGGGCACGATCGAGATCGCGGTCACCTGGCCCGACCCGTTCGTCGCGCGGCAGATCGTCGAGTTCGCGCAGCAGAACTTCCTCGAGAACCGGCACGTGACCGAGGTCGCCACGAAGTCCGAGACCATCGGCGTGCTCGAGGGCTACCAGAAGCAGCTCGACGACGAGGTCGAGAAGGCCTACGGCAACTTCCGCCGCGTCAGCGAAGAGCGCAGCAAGGCCGTGAAGAGCGCCGCCGCCGCCGCCGCCGGCCAGAAGCCGGCCGACCTGCCCGCGAAGCCGAGCGAAGAGGACCTCGCGAAGGCCGAGGCCCGCTCGCAGGAGCTCTCGCGCCTGAAGCTGCAGCTCCGCACGCGGCAGCGCTCGATTCAGGATCTCGAAGACTGGCGCACGCGCTCGCTCGGCGATCTGCGCGCGCAGCTCGAGCAGCAGAAGCTCGTCTACCAGCGCACCCACCCGGTGATTCAGCAGCTCGAGCAGCGCATCGACTCGGTGCAGCGCGACTCGCCGCAGCTGCTGGCGCTGCGCCGCGAAGAAGAGTCGCTGTCGCGGCAGATCGAGAGCCGGGGCGGCGGCCTGCAGCCGCAGACGTCCGACTTCCTGATCATGGACGCGCGGCGCTTCCCCTACCTGTGGCCGAACCGCGAGGAGCACGCCGGCGACGCCGCCGAGCGCGAGCTCGCGCGTGACCCGGCGCTGATGATGGCGCAAGACGGCCTCCGCACGGCGCTGGCCCGCGCTCAAGAGATGCGCGCCCGCCTCGACGCCGCGCGCATCGAGCTCGACAGCTCGCGCGCCTCGTACAAGTACTCGTTCAGCGTCGTGGCGCCGCCGCAGACTCCGCGCAGGCCGGTCTCGCCGAACGTGCCGCTCTTGATCGTGCTGGGCATGCTCGCCGGCCTGTTGTTCGCCGTGCTCGCGTGCACCGCGGTCGACGTCTGGCGCGGGCAGGTCGTGGAGGCCTGGCAGATTCACCGGACGCTGAAGCTGCCGGTGCTCTCCAGCGTTCGCCTGTGACGGTACGCACCGCCGTACAGGACCCGGGCCGCCTCTCGGCGGTGCTCGCGCTCACCACGGTGACGCTGGTGGGCGTGGGCATGCTGATGGCCCTCGCGGCCGGTTACCCGGCGGTCGCCATCGTGATCCCGGTGGTCGTCGGAGCCGTCTACGGCCTCTACAAGCTGCCGCTGAAGGTCTCGGTGCTCGGCACGCTGTTCCTGGTGCTCGCGCTCGAAGGTCTGCAGCACCCGCTCGGCACGTTCGAGTACGAGTGGCGGGTGCCGGTGCTGCACGACCTGGCGGGGCTGTGGCTCTTGAACCTGAGCACGCTGATGGGCGGAGGCCCGCTGCGCGCTCCGATCGTCGACCTCGTGACGCTGGCGCTGTTCTTCGCGTCGATGACGCGGCACCCGCGCGACGGCTGGGCGGCGATGCAGCCGACGGTGCGCGCGATGCACATGGTGCTGTGGGCCAGCGCGCTGACCGCGGTCGCGCTGGTCATCATCGGCACCGTGCAGGGCGGCTCGTTCAACGAGTCGCTGTGGCAGGTGCGGCACATCGTGCTGTTCCCCGTGCGCGCGGTGGTGCTGATGCGCGCGCTCGACTGCACCGGGGACGAGCTGAGGCTGATCGGCCGGCTGATGGTGGCGGCCGCGCTGTTCAAGGCGGCGATCGGCCTGTGGTTCTTCTACGTCGTCGCGCCGGGCCTGGGCTACGAGCCGCAGTTCACGACGTCGCACACCGACACGCTGCTGTTCGTGCCGGTGCTCGCGATGTACGTGGCGAAGGCGCTCGAGGGGCGCACGCCGCGCGAGGTGTTCGGCGGCTTCGTGTGGGCGCCGATCGTGTTCTGGGGCCTCGTCTGCAACGATCGCCGCATCTCGTACGTGAGCTTCATCATCGGCATGATCGTGATGCTGGTGATGGCGCCGCCGCGGCCGGTGAAGCGTGTGATGGCGCGGGCGCTGCTGCTCGTCGCTCCGCTGCTTCCCTGGTACGTGCTCGCGGGCTGGGACACCGACGGCAAGGGCTTCTTCTTCCCCGTCGGCATCCTGCGGTCGCTGGTCGTCGGCGAGGTGCAGTACGCCGGGCAGATCGACTACCGCGATCTCGAGAACCTCGACATCCTCGCGACGTGGAACCAGCACCGGGTCGTGCCGATGGGGTTCGGCCACCAGTTCGAGCTGCTCTTCAAGCTGCCCGACATCTCGGCGTGGTTCCCGCAGTGGCAGTACAACCCGCACAACGCGCTCTTGTGGCTGTTCGCGGCCGGCGGCCCGATCGGCTGCACGCTGATGCTGCTGCCGCTGGTCGCGACGCTGTACCTCGCCGCGCGCGCCTACCGGGCGTCGAGCGACTTCACCGAGCGCGTGGCGCTGCTCACGGCCATCGCCACGGTGATCGCGTTCGTGAACCAGCTGTGGGGCGACATGGGCAACCTGCAGTGGACGGGGTCGTTCGCCGCGGCGCTGTCTGCGGCGATCGCCGCGAAGCTGGCGATGAAGACCGGCGCGTGGCCGGCGATCATGCGCGTCAAGCGGGGGCCCGAGCTGACGTCATGAAGCAGGCGGTGCAGAGGCACGCTGCGCTGCGCGGCGGCGCGCTCGACGGCATGCGGTTCGCCGCCGCGCTGCTGATCGTCGTCTACCACTACGGCTCGGAGGCTCCGGTGGCGCTGGAGTCGCTGTCGGACGTGTTCGCGCGCGGCTACCTGGCGACCGACTTCTTCCTGATGCTGTCGGGGTTCGTGCTCGGCCGCGCGTACGGCGCGCAGGTGCTCGAGGGCCGCGTCGGCGGGTTCGCGTTCTGGCGCAAGCGCGCCGAGCGGGTGTGGCCGGGCCACCTCGTCGCGCTGGGCGCGCTCGTGGTCCTCTACGTCGGCGCGACCGCTGCGGGGTTCGCGACGAGCCACCCCGAGAACTACACGTGGCGCGCGCTCGCCCTGCAGGTGTTCCTGGTGCAGGCGTGGGGCGTCCCGGGCGGTGACGGGTGGAACCAGCCGAGCTGGTCGCTCTCGGCGCTCATCGTCTGCTACGCGCTCTTTCCGTTCTCGTGGCGCGCGCTCAGCCGGGTGAAGCAAGCCTGGGTCGTGGCGCTGATCGGGCTCGCGGTGGTGTTCGTGACGGACCTGGTCACGCAAGCGGCGATCGGCCGGCGCGCGTTCGATCTGCCGACCGGGCTCGCGCTCGTGCGCGCCGTGCCGCTGTTCTGCCTCGGCGCGTGCCTCGCGCGCGTCGTGAACGAGGGCCAGCCGCGGCCGCAGGTCGCCGCGTGGCTCTGCGCCGGCGCCGCTCTCGCGTTCGCCGGGCTGCAGGCCCTCGGGCGGTGGGACTTCTCGAGCATCGTCTGCATCGCGGTGATCGTGCTCGCGCTCGGCCGCCTGCCGATCGCGAAGCCGTCGGCGCTGCTGGAGCGCGCCGCGAAGCTCTCGTTCGCCCTGTTCATCACCCACCCTGCGACCGGCCTCGCATACTGGGGCGCCGCGAAGGTCCTCGCGAAGCGCGTCGAGCTCGGCACGGCCGGCGGCTGGGCGCTGTGGGCCTGCTCGGTTCCGGTGGCCGTGATGGTCGCGTGGGCGTTCGATCGCTTCGTCGACGAGCCGATTCAGAGGTGGCTCGCGGCGCGGCGCGGCGGACGTCCCACGGGGGCACCCGTCCCCGCACCTGCGACGACCTGATCGACGTTACCGTTCGGGTACACCCTTGACGGCGGTGCGACGCGTGTGCGCCGTGGAGGTACTGTGCGCGCGAGATGCCGCTCGCGATCGTGCTGAGCCTCTTCGCCGCTTCCGATGCGCGGCTGTCGGCCGCGGTCGTCCGCTATGAGGAGGCCCGCTTCATGGACGCCAAGGAGAAGCTGCTGGCGCTCCTCGACGTGGGGGAGGTCTCCGCGGAAGATCGGGCCGAGGCGCTCAGCTACCTGGCGGCGTGCTACCTCGCCTTGAATGACCGCGGCAGCGCCAGGCTCCAGCTGCGCACGCTCGCGCGCGAGCAGCCCGGCGCGAGGCCGTCGCGGGCGCGGTTCGCTCCCGATCTGATCGCGCTCGCCGACGAGGTGTGGGCCGATGAAGAGAGGCGCCGCCAGGCCGAGGCGCCACCGCTGACGCCACCGCCGGTGCCGCCGCCGGAGCTCGAGCCCAAGCCCGCGGCTCCGAGCCGCGGCGTCTCGGCGCTGCCGCTGGGCATCGGGCAGTTCGCGCGCGGTCAGCCGGTGCAGGGCGTGCTGTGGCTCGCCGCCGAGGTGGCCGCCTTCGCCGTCGCGATCGGCACCGCCGCGAAGCTCGAGACGCTGAAGCGCACCGACCGCCCGCGCACCGTGCTGCTCGAGGGCTCGGTGTACTCGAAAGACCGCTCGGAGGCCGACGCGCTCAACGCGGCGGCGACGATCGCGCTCTTCGTGGGCATCGGCCTCGTGCTGCTGAACGTCGCGATCGGCCTCTTGACGGCGGTGCCCGGGTGAAGCGCGCGTGCATCGTGCTGGCGCTGCTCGCGTGCCAGTCGCTGCACACCGACGACACCCTGGATGACGGCGGCAGCGCGGGCGGCGGTACGGCCGGCGGCAGCGCGGGCGGCAGCGCGGGCGGTGGCGCGAGCGGCGGCGCCGCGGGCGGCACCAGCGGCAGCGCGGGCGGCGGCGTCGGCACCGCGGGCGGCGGTCAGGCCGGAGGTGTGGTGAACGCCTGCGTGGGCGGCTCCGGCCAGCTCACCTGCGACGGCGGCTGGTGCACGCTGCCGGCTCCGCCGGGCGGCGGGCGGCTCGTCAGCGTGTCGGGCGCGGGGCCTTTGGATCTCTGGGTCGCAGGAGATCCGCCGCGGCTCTTGCGGTGGAACGGCAGCCAGTGGGCGTGCGCGCCGCTGCCGATCGTGCCGCGCGACGTGTGGGGCGACGCCGACGAGGCGTGGGTGGTGGGCGAAGGGTCGGTGCTGCGCTTCACGCCGGGCGACGGCGGCCTCGCGGTCGTCGACTCGCGGGGAGTGGGAAACAACACGGTGTGCGGCCTGGGCGGCCGCATCTTCGTCGGCACCGACGGCGGCGAGCTGCGCTCGTACCTCGAGGGCTCGGGGTGGACGACCGAGAGCTCGGCGGGGTTCGCGATTCACGACATCCAGCGCGGCTTCGCGGCGGCGAGCGAGGGGCGCGTGCTGATCCGCGACGGCGGCGGCTGGAACGTCGAGACGGCGGCCATTCTGGAGCTGGCCGGCGTCTTCCCGACCACGTCGGGCGCGAGCGTCGCCGAGCGCCCGGGCCTCACGTTCCTCCGCGTCGACGCCGGCGTGTGGGCGCAGGAGACGATGATCCCCACCGCCACCCGCGTGAACGCCCTGAGCGGCGGGGCCGGTGAGACCTACGCCGCCGGCGAGGCGAGCGGCGGAGGCGGCTTCTTCGCGCGCCGCGACCCGACGCTCGGCTGGCAGCTGCTGCGCCGGCACGCGAGCGTGCTCAACGACGTCTGGGTGGCTGCAGGGCCGGGGGCTGCTTACGTCGCCGGCAGCGGGGGCGAAGTGCTCGCGTACACGCCGCCGCGCTGCGGCTTCCAGGCTCCGCCGATCGCCGACGACTTCGACGGGGTCGATCTCTCGACGCGCTGGAGCGCGACGGGCGCCGGCGTGTCGGCCGTCGTCAGTGGGGGCGTGCTGGAGCTGGCGCCCGGTCCGGCCGCGATGCAGAGCGGAGGCCTCGAGGCGGTGCTCTCGAGCCCGGGCGTGGCGGAGCTGTGCGTGTCGGCCGAGATCGTGCGCGTCGCCGCGTGGCCCGACGGTGGCGAGGTCGGAGTCGGCACGTTCCTCGTGCTGAACGACATGACGATGCCGGACTCGACGACGCTCAAGTGGGAGCTGAGCTCGGGCCGCATGAGGGCGTACGCCGGCGACACGAACACCATTCGGGCCGACGACCCGCGGCCGATGGACGGCGGCCTGCGCTTCATCCGCATCTGCGCGGCCGACGGAGGCGCGCAGTTCGAGTACGGGCCCGACGGCCGCGAGTGGCGGCACTTCGCCGACTTCGCGATCGGCCAGAGCTGGCTCTCGACGATCGATCGCGTGCGCTTCGCGGTGTTCAACCGCTACGGCGGCCCCGTCGTGCCGGCGCGCATCGACAACCTGAACCGCTGCCCCCGGTAGTTACGGGTCTCGCTCTCCCAGACTTCGAGAAACGGAAACGCGGCGCGCGCGGCCGCGAGAACGTCTGTAGCCCTTGGCTCCGTTTCTCGCCGCCGCGTTCCTGTTCTCGACCGCCCCACGCCAGGACCCGTGCGTCCGCGCCTACCGCGCGATCGCCGCGGTCGCCGAGCGCGAGGACAACTACGGCTACGCGCGCGAGGTGCTCGTCGAGGGCCGGCCGACGTTCGTGCGCACGTGCCGCCGGTTCCTCACGCCGTCGCAGATCCGCTGCATCATCCGGTCGCAGACATCGCAGCAGCTGTACGCGTGCACGCCGTAGCTTCCTGCCGCAGCGTCCCGAGTTGGAGCTGGATCGCGCCCTGAACGCGGCGCGCGAGCTCTTCGGCGCCCTCGTCGTCGCTCGGCCAGATCGCCCTGCCGACCAGGTAGCGGTAGTGCCCCGGCAGCGGAATGTGCGGCAGCGGCCCGAGCGCCAGGCCCCACGGCAGCGAGAGGTGTATCGGCCAGATCTCGGCTCGAGCGACCTTGTGCAGCCCGACGGCGCGCGCGAGGAAGCGCCCCGACGTCAGCACGCGCAGGCCCTCGTGCGAGCCGGAGTGCGCGCACGGCACGATCGGCACGCGGATCTCCTTCGCGAGGCGCGCGAAGCCGGCGCGGCCGTGGAAGTCGACCTCGTCCCGCTTCGAGTACGGCCGCCACACGTCGAGGTCGCCGCCCGGAAACACGAGCACGTCGTGGCCCGCGGCGAGCACCTTCTTCGCGTTGTCGAGCGAGGCGCGCAGCGCTCCGATGCGCTCGAAGAAGCGCGCGAAGAACGGCACCGCGAACAGCAGCTCGTGCGCCATCAGGTAGAGCCGCCGTGAGCCCCGGAACCGGCGGTGCCACTCGACGCCGAAGCCCCACACGTCGGCGATGGTGGTGCCGCCCGAGTGGTTCGAGACGAGCATCGCGGGCGACGGCGGCAGCGCGTCGAGCCCGCGGAACGTCACGTCGAAGTAACGACCGGGGCCGTACAGCTGGCCGATCTTGCGCTCGACGTCACCGATGAAGGCTGCGTCGTGCGCGTTCGGGTCGTATCCGTAACGGTTGCCGAACGTGCGGCCCGCCCAGGTCGACAATTCACCGTGGCGCTTGCCCTGCGTGGTCGGCACATTTTTGACGTGAGGGTGATTCAGCTGGGAGAGCATCTGGCGTTGGCCTCGCTGAGGGCGATGCAAGGCTATGACCGGCGCTGGGTGCCGACGTCGGTGGGCCGCGTGCACGTGTGCGAGCGCCACGGGCAGGGCCGCCTGCCTCCGCTGGTGCTGATGCACGGGCTCTCGTCGGCGGGCGTTCACTACCTGCGCGTCACCTGGCACCTGAAGAACACCTCGCGCGTGGTGCTGCCCGATCTGCCGGGCCACGGCTTCTCGGACATGCCGGCGAAGCTCGACGGCGACACGCTGCAGAGGGGCCTCATCGAGTCCCTCGACGCGGTGATCCAGGAGCCCGCGATTCTCTCGGGCAACTCGCTGGGCGGCTACACGGCGCTGCGCTACGCGCTGGCGCGGCCGCACAAGGTGCGCGCGCTGATGCTGGCGGCTCCGGCCGGAGCCGGCATGCCGGCCGCCGACCTCGAGGCGCTGCGCGCGCGCTTCTGCCTGAAGAGCCACGCCGACGCGCTGGCGTTCGTCGACGCGCTGTTCCACCGGCGCAAGCTCTCGCGGCACTTCTACGCGGTCGGCCTGCGCAAGTACTTCGCGCTCCCGCAGACGGTCGCGGTGCTCGCGGCGCTGCAGGCCGCGATCCTCTTCACGCCCGACGAGCTGGCGAGGCTGTCGATGCCCATTCTCTTCCTCTGGGGCGAGTCCGAGCGGCTGCTGCCGCAGCTCTGCCTCGACTTCTTCAAGCAGCACATGCCGAGGCACACCGTCTTCGAGCACGTGCCGGGCTGGGGCCACAGCGGCTTCCTCGACGACCCGAAGGGCTTCGCGCAGCGCCTGATGCGCTTCGCGGGCGACGTCGCGAGCTTCAGGGCGCCGGGAACCCGAACAGGAACGACGACGGAGACGCGCTCGCTGACGGGCACAGGCGCTCCGACGTGACGTTGGGCACGGCCGGCGCTCACGACGAGGCGCTCGTCGGCGAGCGTCGGGCACGTCGGTAGAGCCGGCATCGCCGGCATCGAGCCTCGCGTCGGTGACGGCATCGATTCCTGCGCATCGCGTGGCCGCGGCTCTTACTTCAATCTTTGTTTGCACTGCAAACCGCGACTACGGGTCACGCGGGCATGGTCCAGAACAGCGAGCCTGATCCGTTCGATGCGTTGGTGACGCATGGCGTCACGGCGACTGCTCCGGACCCTTCGGCGGAGCCGACCGTGCTGATGGACGTGGACGTGGAGGTGCCGGTGCCGCCTCCGGTGCCGGAGCCGGAGCTGGTCTTGCCGAAGCCGTGGTGGCGGACGAAGCTGGGGCTGCTCATCCCGGCGCCCGTGCTCGCCGGCGTCCTGGCCTTCGCGCTGTGGCCGGCGCCGGTCGAGATCCCGCCTCCGCCGGCGATGCCCCAGGTCGCGGTGCGCGCGCCGGAGCCGCAGCTCGCTCCCTTGCCGGAGCCCGCTCCGGTTCGCGCGCCCACGCCGAAGCCGAAGCGCGCCGCGCGGCCGGCGGCGAAGAACGCAGGCTTCGCGCCGTGGCCGGGTGACGAGCCGCTCAAGCGCCCCTCCTTCGGAGACGCGCCATGAGAGGGCTGCCGCTCGTCTTGCTCTGCCTGTCCGCGTGCTTCACCACGAGCTGGAGGCCCTGCTCGCCGCAGAGCTGCTCCGGGTGCTGCACCGCCGAGGGCGCGTGCGTGCCGGGAGCCGAGTCGAGCGCGTGCGGCTCGGGCGGCGCCGCGTGCACGGCGTGCGGCTCCGCGACCGGCTGCCGCCTCGGAGCGTGCGTGGCGTGCGCGCCGCAGTGCGACGGCCGCTCCTGTGGCTCCGACGGCTGCGGCGGCACGTGCGGCGCCTGCGCGACGGGGGCCACGTGCAGCGCCGAAGGCGGCTGCGTCGCGTGCAGCCCGGGCCGCTGCGGCGAGGGCTGCGGCGACTGCCCCGCGGGCGAGCAGTGCACGGCGGCGGGGAGCTGCATCGCCTGCAGCTCGAACAGCTGCGGCGGCGGATGCGGCGACTGCGCGGCCGGCGACGTCTGCTCGGCGGCCGGCGTCTGCGTGCCGTCGTGCACGCCCTCGTGCGCGGGGAAGCAGTGCGGCTCCGACGGCTGCGGCGGCACGTGCGGAACGTGCCCGGCCGGCGAAGCGTGCAGCGCGGCGGCCCAGTGCGCGTGCGCGCCGTCGTGCGCGGGCAAGACGTGCGGCTCCGACGGCTGCGGAGGAAGCTGCGGCGCGTGCGCGACCGGCGTGTGCAACGCGGCAGGCCAGTGCGTCGCGAGCTGCACGCCGTCGTGCGCGGGGAAGCAGTGCGGCTCCGACGGCTGCAGCGGCTCGTGCGGCAGCTGCGCGGCCGGCAGCGCGTGCAACGCGGGAGGGCAGTGCGAGTGCGCTCCGGCGTGCGTGGGCAAGCAGTGCGGCGGCGACGGCTGCGGCGGCTCGTGCGGGGCCTGCCCCGCGGGCACCGCGTGCAACACGTCGAACCAGTGCGTGATGGTGTGCACGGCCGAGAGCAACGCGGCGTTCTGCTCGCGGCTGCAGCGGCAGTGCGGCACGGTATCGGCCGCCGACAACTGCGGCGCCTCGCGCACGGTCTACTGCGGCAGCTGCGCGGTCGGCCAGGCGTGCACCGCCGCCGGGCAGTGCGTGAGCACGTGCACGCCGGAGACGGACGCGCAGCTCTGCGCCCGCGGCTCGCGGCAGTGCGGCAGCTTCACGACGACGGACGACTGCGGAACGCCGCGCACCGTCTACTGCGGCGCGTGCGCGACCGGCCAGGCGTGCAGCGCGGCGGGAACCTGCGTGAGCACGTGCAGCGCCGAGACCGACGCGCAGCTCTGCGCGCGCAACGCACGCCAGTGCGGAGCGTTCAGCGGCACCGACAACTGCGGCAGCCCGCGCACTGCGGTGTGCGGGACCTGCGCGAGCGGCCAGGCGTGCTCGGCGGCCGGACAGTGCGTCTGCGTCTCGGAGACGGCGGCGGCGTTCTGCGCGCGGCACCTCGCGCAGTGCGGCACGTTCACCGGCCCCGACAACTGCGGCGTCACGCGCACCGCGACGTGCGGTTCGTGCGCGGCCGGCCAGACCTGCTCGGCGAACGCGTGCGTGGCGCCGCCGCGGCTCGTGTTCAGCACGAGCTGGCAGACGCTGCCCGGCACCGGCTCGTCGACCGTCGAGTTCCGCTGCGCCGGCACGGTCACCACGACCGCGAGCGGAGGCACGCGCTGCTACCGCTCGGCGGGCGACCCGGTGGAGCTGCGGATCAACGGCTCGACGTGGATTCTGTATCCCGGCTGCGACGGCCTGCGCCCGTCGAACTGCATGACGTCGATCACGCCGTCGGGCGCGACGTACAAGGACTACCAGGTCAACGCGGGCGGCCGGCTGCTCTGCGACGCGATGGGCTGGCCGCTGGCGAACACGCTCGCGGACAAGAACCCCGGGTCGATCTCGAACGCCGTCGCCGTCGTGCAGACGAACCCGGCCGTGGTGGGCACGGACCCGGGGCTGAAGAACTACGCGACGTACGTGAACTGCGAACCGTGAGGACCGAACCATGATCGAAACCATCGCCGTGTTGATTCTCGCCGCATCGAAGGCAGCGCCGAACGAAGTGGCGCCGCCGCCGCCGTCACCTCCGCCGACGGTGACGGCTCCGCAGCCGCCGCCTCCGCCGGGCGCGGGGACGTTCGGGATCCGCGCGGGGCTCGGCGGGAGCACCGCGACTCCGGGTATCGACATCGGGAACGTCGGCGCGAAGTTCCTCGTCACCGACTCGATCGGCCTGAGCGTCGGCGTGGGCTTCGGGCTGACGTCGGCGAGCGGCTACAGCCGCGCGGCCTTCGCGGCCGACGGCGTCGTGAGCTTCTACCTGCGCGCGCGGCCCGCCTCGCTGCGGCCGTACGTGCCGGTGCTGTTCGGCGTCGGCTTCTCGAGCGGCCGTACGCAGCCCGTGAGCACGGTGTACGAAGACCCCGGCGGCTCGTTCTCGCTGGCGCTCGGCGGCGGCATCGGGGCGGAGTACTGGTTCTCGCCTTCGTTCTCGGTGGCGGCCGATCTCGTGGTGCGGCTGTCGGCCACGAACTTCAACTCTTCGCTGTCGATCGGGATCAACACGCTGACGCCCGGCGTGCACGCCACGTATTGGTTCTGAGATCGAAAATGCGTCCCCTCACCCCGGCCCTCTCCCCTACGAGGGGAGAGGGAGCGCGTAGACTGGCTCGGTGCAGATTTCGCCGCGGTTCCGCTTCGGTCTTGCGGTGAAGAGTCTCTCGTTGCTCGCGCTCGCCGCGCTCTTCACCGCCCTGCTCGCCGCCGGCACGCTCGGCGCCGGCCGTCACGTGCTGACGCGCGCCGTCAGCCTCGTCGTCTTCGGCGTCTGCGCGGCGTTCCTGTACTGGACGGCGGCCCTCGCCTTCCTCGACGCCCTGCTCGGCCGCGCCGTGCGCGTCACCGGCGCGGTCGCGCTGAAGCCGCGGGGCCTCTCGGGCGTGTCGTTCCGCGTCCCCGGCTCACGCCCCGCCGAGTTCCTCCTCTACAACCCGTGGCAGCCGCTCGAGACCGGAGCCCCCTACTCCGTCGTCGTCGGCCGCTGGTCGCGCGTGATCGTCGAGCCGCCGGTCAGGGACATGAGCCCGTAGGCGGCGCCACCACCGGCGCCCTGCCCGCCGCCGCCGCCGCGAAGAAGCACCCATACTGGTGCCGCGCCTCGGGCTTGTCGAACACCACGAAGTGACCGTCTTGCTGAAACAGCGCCGCGTGCTGCACCAGCCCGAGCGTCACGCCGTCCCGGTTGCCCGAGAACGGCGCCGCCTTCACGCCACCGCCCGCCGCCGCGAGCTCGCCCGGCGTCTTCTCGTCGAGCGCCGGCGACGCCACGTCGACCTGCGCCGCCATCGCCAGCGCGTTCACCATGCGCGGCAGGTAATACGTGTCGACGATTCCCTCGACGATCAGCACCGAGCTGGGAGCCGCGCGCGCACGAAGCTCCCGCGCCCAGCCCGGCGCCTGGTTCATCGGCTCGATCGGCTCCCACATCGTGGCGGCGAGCGTCAGCACCGGGTCGAAGATGTCGACGGTGTCGCCCTCGACGTAGCCGAGCAGCGGCTTCACGAGCTCCGCGGAGGCGGGCGTCTGCTTGAGCACGAGGTTGTACAGCCAGCTGCCGCCCGCGCCGCTCAAGACGCCGGCGCGGAACGCGTCGTTGCTCGCGATGACGCTCGCTCCCACTACCGAGCCCGTCGAGTGGCCGTGCACGAAGAAGCGCTGCGCGTCGAACCTCACCTGGGCGGCGGCGGCCTCGGGCACGAGCGCTCCGTCGAGCACGAGGCCCTTCGCGAGCGTCGCGAGCACCTCGTACTCGGCGGCCTGCTGCCGGTGGTTGTCGCGCAGCGCGACCGGGTTGAACACGTTGTAGAAGATGACGCCGTCGCCGTTGCCGCCGGGCGCGCGCGGGCCGGTGAGGTTCGCCTCGACGCCGACGGCGGCGATGCCGTGCGTCGCGAGCTCCTCGGCGAGGCCGCGGCCGACGCCGTAGCCGCGGTCGACGATCGCGAGGTGCGTGCCGCCGGAGCCGGGCACGTGGAACAGCAACGGGAAGCCGCCGGCGGGCATCGGGCGGCGCGGCACCGCGAGCGCGAAGCGAATGCGCTCGGTGCGCTGCGCGACGGGCGCGCCGGCGGCGTCGAAGACCATCGCGCCGTCCTCGGAGAACGGCTCCTCGCCGCGCTGGTAGATGGGGACGTCGAGCTGGCCCTCGAAGACGGCGAAGCCCGGATGCTCGCGCAGCTTCACCACGGGCCCCGCGGGCGAGGCCGGCACGGCGCGGGCGGTGGCCGAGATCTTCCCGAGGCGCTCCCAGTGAGAGCCGGTGCGGAAGACGGTGGCGGCGGCGACGTCGGCCCACCTCGCGCCGAGCGCGGTCTTCAGGCGCCCGAGCTCGGCGCGCAGGGCGTCGGCGCGGGGGCCGCCGCCGCTCGTCGAGTCGAGGAACGGCGCGCGCGGCACGGCGAGCCCGTCGGCGCCGCGCAGCTTCGTGGTGACGACGAGCGCGTGCCAGGCGGCGGCGGCGGGCACGTGGCCCTGGAACGGCACGGCCACGAGCAGGTTCTTCGGAGAGTACGTCTCTTGCGCGGCCTTGAACTGGAGCTCGAGCGGCACGAGGCGCATGGGCTCGAGCTCGAGCAGAAAGACGGAGTCGTCGAGCGACGGCGCCGCGCCGGGCTGCGGAAGCGACGCGGTGTCGATCGCTCCCGTGAAGCGCAGCCACAGGCCGGTGTTGCGGCCGAAGCCCTCGCCGTGGGTGCCGAGCTGATCGACGAGGCGCTGCTTCAGCGCGATGGACGGGCCGGGAAAATCGGCGACGTCGAGGGTGCCGTCATCGCGCAGCCGGCCGGGCGACGGAAAGGGCGCATCAAAAAACCGCCCCTCGAAGTCCATGACCGGGGCGCTCGAGCTCGACGGCGCGGGCGAAGAACAGGCGATGAAGACGACCGCGGCGAGGGCGCGCACGCGGCGCACTATTCCACCGACTTGCTCCGATTCCGACCCCGGGGCTACAGAGGGGCCCTCCATGCGCAAGCTCAGCCCCGTGTTGCTCCTCGCGACCTTCCTCGCCTGCACGCAGACACTCGACGAGCCGAAGGTGGTGCGGCAGCAGATCCAGGGCGGCACCCAGACAGGCACCACCGGCCACCCGAACGTGGTCGCCATCATGATCAACGGCGCCACGGGGGGCGGCATCTGCAGCGGCACGCTGATCGCGCGCAACCTCGTGCTGACCGCGCACCACTGCGTCGCCCCCACCATCAACAACATGTGCAGCGCGAACTCGTTCGGCGCGAACTACGCGTTGAGCAGCTTCGCGGTCACGCCGAGCCCGACGCTCGCCGCGCAGTTCTTCAACAGCGGCTTCTTCCCGACGGTGAACAACTTCAGCTGGTTCGGGGTGAACGCGATCGGCGTGCCGAGCAACAACATCTGCGGCGGCGACATCGCGGTGCTCCAGCTCTCGGCTCCCATCACGAACGTGTGCCCCGCGATTCCCCGCGTCGACATCCCCGTGACCACGAACGAGCAGTACACGGCGGTCGGCTTCGGCGTGACGTCGCCGACGGGTACGGCCGCCGGCACCCGCTACGCGGTCAGCGGCATGGTCGTGCAGTGCCCGAGCAACTGCGGCGGCGGCACGAGCGCAGCGCTCGAGTGGGTCGGCGGCAGCTCGCTGATGCGCGGCGTGTGCGAAGGCGACTCCGGCGGGCCCGCGAAGGACTCGCTCGGCCGCGTCACCGGCACCGTCTCTCGCGGCCCCGGCACGGCGTGCAACCAGGCGGTCTACGAGAGCGTCTACGGCCACGGCAACTGGATCAAGCAGATGGCGACGGCCGCGGCGATGAACGGCGGCTACACGCGCGCGGGCTGGGTGACCGGCGGCGCGACGTCGAACCCGAACAACGGCTACTGCGGCACCGGCGGTGGCGCGGGCGGCGGCAGCGGCGGCGGCGGCGGCACCCAGTGCCCGATGAACACCATCTGCGCGGACGCGACGGGCAACGGCAACTACCAGTGCCTCGACCCGAACACGATCAACGGCTTCCCCCCGAACGCGCCGTCGTGCAGCCAGACGATGCCGTGCGCGGCCGGCTCGACGTGCTGGCTCGCGTCGATGGGCGCGACGACCGGCAGCTGCCTCGTGAACTGCTCCGTCATTCTTCCCGACGGCGGCATGAGCGGCACGGGCGGCGGTGGCGGCAGCAACCTGCCCGGCCGCGGCAGCTGCAGCTCCGCGGCGTGGCGGTGCTTCGACGCGACCGGCCAGGGCGACTACGTGTGCCTCGACCCGACGACGCCGAACGGGTTCCCCGCGGGCGCGCCGGTGTGCAGCGGGACGATGGCGTGCCCGGCCGGCAACTCGTGCTGGCTCCAGATGCAGGGCGCCACCAGCGGCAACTGCCTCGAGAACTGCATCCCCGACGGCGGCACCGCGGGCGGCGCGGCCGGCGGCAGCGGCAGCGCGGGCGGCACCGGCACCGGCGGCTCGGGCGGCTCGGGCGCGACCTGCCCGATCGGTCAGACGTGCGTCAACGCGAACGGCATGGGCAGCTACGCGTGCATCGATCCGACTACGGGTGATGGCTTTCCGGCGAACGCCCCGGCCTGCAATCCCCCGGCATGCCCGGCCGGCTACGGCTGCTGGGTCAACTCGATGGGCACAATGCCACGGTGCCTGCAGAGCTGCGGAGGCACGGCGGGCGGCAGCGGCGGCACCGCGGGTGGAACCGGAGGCACGGCAGGCGGCACCGGAGGCACCGCGGGCGGCGCGACCGCCGGGGGAGCGACCGCAGGCGGAGCGACCGCAGGCGGAGCGACCGCGGGCGGCGCGACTGCGGGCGGCGCGACCGGCACTGCAGGCGGCACGACAGCCACCGCAGGCGGAGCGACCGGCACTGCAGGCGGCACCGGCGGCACCGCCGGCGGAGACACCGCGGGCGGAGCGAGCGGCACCGCGGGCGGTGACGGCGTGGCGGGAGGCGATGGCGCCGCGGGCGGAGACGTCGGCGCGGCCGGAGGCAGCGCGAGCGCCGGAAGCGGCGGCACCGCCGGCGGCGAGACCGAGATCATCCCCGGAGGGACGTGCGGCTGCACGCAGGGCGGCGACGTCTCGACGCTCGCCCTCGCGCTGCTCGGCCTGCTGACTATTCGACGATCACGACGTCGGACGGCTTGAGGCGAAAGCCGATGCCGGTGCCGCGGCCGTCGATGAGCGCGCCGTAGTCGAAGCGGATGCGCGTGGGCTTGCCCTCGACGTTGCGGATGACGAAGAGATCGCGCGACGCGAAGTTCGTGAAGCCGCCGGCGCTGGCGACGGCCTGCAGCACGCCGGCGGACGCCTCGAGCCGATAGATGCCCGGGCGCGGGACCTCGCCGAGCACCGAGACCGAGATCTGCCGCGGCTCCTCGAGCGAGACGGTGACGACCGGGTTCAAGATGAACGTGCGCAGCTGCGTCTGCAGCTGGGTCGAGAGCGTGACCGGCGTCACGCCGGCGGCCGAGACGTCGTGCAGGAAGGGCAGCGAGATCTTGCCGTCTTCGCGCACGCGGGCGCGCGCCGACATCGCGTCTTGCCCGAACACGCGGACGTTCACGACGTCGTCGGTCGAGATGACGTAGTCGGCGGCCGGCGCGGCCGGCTCGTTGAAGTCGTCGATCCAGACGTAGTTGCCGCCCGAGTGAGCACACGAGGCGGCGAGGAGCAGCATCGGAAGGGTACGCAGCATGCGACCGGGTTAACGGCGGCGCGCTTGTAGGCGCCACGCTTCGTCGCGCGGGTTACGGCCGCGTGACGGTTACTGAACGAGCGCGCTCAGCAGATCACCGGGCGGTAGCTCGAGCGTGATCTCGACGCGGCGGTTCAGGTCGCGGTGCTCGCGCGAGTCGTTCGGCACGAGCGGCGCCGCCGAGCCGCGACCCGCGGCCATCAGCAGCGCGGGCGCCGCGCGGTGCGCCGTCTCGAGGTACTCGACGACGGCCGAGGCGCGCGCGGAGGAGAGCTCCCAGTTCGAGCGCAGCCGCGAGCCGGTGAGCGGCGAGTCGTCGGTGTGGCCCTCGACGCGCAGCGGGCGGCCGAGGGGCACGAGCTCCTGCGCGATCGCGTCGAGCACGGGCAGCGACTCGGGCCGCAGCGAAGCCTGCGCCGAGTCGAAGAACTTCGTCGCGGACAGGCGCAGCGAGAGCCGGCCGTTCTCGGCGGTGATGACGACCTCCTGCGGGCCGTTGTTCGGCACGAGCATGGTGCGCAGCCGCTCCTGAATGCGCTTGCGGAGCTGCTCGACGATCTTCTGCTGCTGGCGCGCCGCGCTGCTCGACGAGCCGATGCTCACCGCGCAGCCGCCCTCGCTCGGAGGCCCCTCGAAGATCGGCATCTGCCCGACGCCGCCGTTGCCCTCGAAGTGCAGCGCCCACTGAATCGCCTTCGACGCCTGCGCGAGCTTCTTGTTGTCGACGCGGCTGACCGCGTACATGACGACGAAGAACGCGAAGAGCAGCGTGATGAAGTCGGCGTAGCTGACGAGCCACCGTTCGTGGTTCTCGTGCTCCTCGTGCTTCTTGTGCCTCCGCGACATGGCGGCCTACTTTGCCTTCGCCGGAGCGTGCGGTGCGTGCCCGCCGAGGAACGCCTTCAGCTTCTCTTCGAGCACGCGGGGGTTCAGGCCCTCTTGAATCGAGAGCACGCCCTCGGTGATGACGGTCTTGCGCTCCTTCTCGAGCGCGAGGCGCCGCTTCAGCTTGTTCGCCATCGGCAGGAAGATGAGGTTCGCGAGGCCGACGCCGTAGACGGTGGCGACGAACGCGACGGCGATGCCGGGGCCGAGCTTCGACGGGTCGCTCAGGTTCTCCATCACGTGGATGAGGCCGAGCACGGCGCCCAAGATTCCGACGGTGGGGGCGAAGCCGCCCGCGCTCTCGAACACCTTCGCGCCGACGGTGTTCTCTTCGAACTCGGCGTCCATCTCGGTCTCGAGCGCCGAGCGCGCGACCGAGGCCTCGACGCCGTCGACGAGGAACTGGAGCGCCTTCTTGAAGAACGGGTCGCTGACGCCGTTGAGCTTGCTCTCGAGCGCGAGGACGCCGTCGCGCCGCGCCACGGTCGCGAGCTCGACGATCTGCTTCATCAGCGCCTCGACGTCCGACGGCTTCTCGGTCATCGCCGTCTTCCCCATCTTCACGCCGCGCATGAAGTCTTTCAGCGGGAAGGCGACCATCACGGCGCCGACGGTGCCGCCGATGACGATGATGGCGGCGGTGAGCTGCATCAGCGAGCTCGCGTGGCCGCCTTCGAGCGCCTGGCCGCCGAGGATGGCGCCGATGGCGAGCACGATGCCTCCGATGGTCGTCTTATCCATGGCTGACTCCGGGGACGCCGTCGCTGTGAACGCGGCGCTGGTACGCGACGATGCGGTCGGCGATGTCGGCGAGCTTCTCTTTCACCATGAGCTTCGACCCGGTGGTGAAGGTGAGCACGGTGTCGGGCGTCGCCTCCGCCATCGAGATGAGGTCTTGATTGACGAGCATCTCGTGCCCGTCGAGTCGCGTGACGAAGATCATGGTGGTCTTCTTTCAGGTGAATCGGCACGAAGCCGTCAGCGCTTCAGGGTCATGAGCTCGGCGAGCAGCTGGTCTGCGGTGCTGATCGTCTTGCTGTTCGCCTGGAAGCCGCGCTGCGCCGCGATCATGCGGACGAACTCGGTCGCGAGGTCGACGTTCGACTGCTCGAGCGCTCCGGCGACGATGGCGCCGCGCCCGCCGCTCGCCGCCGCCCCGACGACCGGCTGGCCGCTGTTCGGCATCTGCGAGAACAGGTTGCCGCCCGCCCGCTCGAGCTGATCCGCGGCCTCGAACGACGCGACGGCGACCTGGCCGAGCGCGCGCGACTCACCGTTCGAGAACGTGCCGATGATCTGGCCCTGCGTGTCGATGCTGATGCCGGCGAGCGTGCCCGCGGCGTACCCGTCCTGGCTCAGGAAGGTGGTGGCCGACGGCGACGCGAACTGCGTGATGCCGCTCGTGCCGGTGCCGAAGTCGAAGTTCAGCGCCTGCGGGTTCGTGGCGCCCAGCGGGTTGAAGTTCGAGGCCTGCGTGAACGCGGTCTGCGCGCCCGTGGCGTCGAACGTGATCGTGCCGTTCGCGATCTGCGTGGCCGTGCCGGCCGTGCCGCCGGTGAGGCCGCCGCCGTCGGTCATGGCGTGCCACTCCCAGTCGCCGGTGGCGTTCTTGCGGAAGTAGACGTCGACCGCGTGCGCCTTGCCGAGCGAGTCGTAGACGGTGGTGCTCGTCGAGAAGTTCGACGTGGTCGCGGGGTTCGCGGGGTCGAACGCGGCCGGCACGGTGGCGTCGGCCTGCAGGTTCGCGATGATCTTGATGTTGGCGGTCGGGCGCGGGCGCGCGGTGGCTCCGCCGAACTGAAGGTCGCCGAGCGTCGGGCCGATGTTCCCGGTGGCGTCGGCCATGTAGCCCTGCACCTTCAGCCCGTCGAGGTTGACGAGGCTGCCGTCCTTGTCGAGCGTGAACTGGCCCGCGCGCGTGTAGTACTGGCCGTCGGTGCCGTTGTGGTTGCCCTTCACCACGAAGAAGCCGTTGCCCTGCAGCGCGAGGTCGGTGGCGAGACCGGTCGTGGTGAGCGCGCCCTGCGTGATGAGCTTCTGAATCGCCTGCACCTGGCTGCCGAGGCCGGTCTGCCCGCCCGAGCCGATCATCGAGTGCGCCATCATGTCTTCGAACGCGGTGCGCGCGCCCTTGAAGCCGATGGTGTTCGCGTTCGCGATGTTGTCGCCGATGACGGTGAGGTCGAGGCTGTTGGACTGCAGGCCGGTCGTGCCGGTGTACAGCGAGGTCATGAGGCTCATGTTCAGTTCTCCTTCGTGGGTTCTTTGACGGAAACGACTTCACTCATCAGGAGCGTCAGGCCGCCGACCTGGAGCTCGGGGTACCCCTTCGCGTACGAGATTCCGGTGACGCGGCCCGCGCCGTTCGCCTGCACGGGGATGTTGTTGCCCTCGGCGTCCGCCGCCGTGAGCCGCACCTTGTAGGTGCCCTTCGGCAGCGTGTTGCCCTGGTCGTCGCGGCCGTCCCAGCTCAGCGAGAAGGGCCCTTGAGGCACGTTCGTGAGCTCGACGCTGCGCACCGCCTTGCCGCTGGAGTCGGTGATGACCGCCTTCACGGTCGCGGCCGGCTTGTCGAGGCTGCTGACGATGGTCGTGGCGGCGGTGCCGTCGAAGTCGAGCGCGTCGGTCTTGAACGTCACGTCCTTGCCGAGCAGGCCGACCGTCTGCGTCTGGTTGCCCGCCGCCTGCGCGAGCAGCAGCGTCTCGAGCGACTGGTTGACGCCCTGCAGCTGCTCGACGTTCGCGAACTGCGCGAGCTGGGCGACGAACGCCTGGCTGTCGGCGGGGCTCGTGGGATCTTGATGGCTGAGCTGCGCCAGCAGCAGCTTGAGGAACTCGTTCTTGCCGAGCGTCCCCTTCGGGGCCTCGACCGCGCCGCCCGCGCCGGGGTTGGTGATGGAGGTCACGTCCATTCGTCGTCTCTCTCTTTCCTGCGCTGGTGGTGCTCGGGCTCGTCCTGCGTGGTGGCCTCGGTCTCGCGGAGCTTGAGGCCCTCTTGCGCGAGCGCGACGCGGAGCTCGGACTCGGAGGACCTGAGCTGGGCCGCGAGCTCGCCGCGCGCGCGAATGCTGACCTCGCCTTCGCGGACCTGCAGGTGGAGCGCGTGGCCCTCTGCCGTGAGGTTCGCCGAGTGCGGGAACACGGTGAGCCGCGCGGTGTCGTCGGCGACGACCTCTTTCGGGGCCCAGACCGGCGGCGGCGCCTCCGCCTTCGCGGTCTCGCGCGGGGCTTCGGCCGAGAGGGTGAAGATCGCGGCGGGCTGTGCCGAAAGCTCTCTCGTGGGCGCGGGGAGCTCGGCGCGCTCGGCGGTGGTCGCGGCGAGCTTCAGCGGCGCGGGAGCGTCGGCGTGCTTCTCGTGCTTCTTCGCGTGATGCGGGACGTGGAGCGGGGCCTGCGGCACGAGCGCCTGAGCGTGCGCGAGCTGCGTGACGAGGGCGTCTGCAGTGGCGGCCTGCGCCGGCTTCTTGTCGGCGGCGGCGACGGGCCTGTCGCTCTTCGCGGCCTTCGCGCGAGGCTTCAGCACGTCGGCGAGCACCGCACCGAAGCCCGTCGAGGCCCTCTGCGCGGGCTTCCCAGGCGACTGAGCGCCGAGCTGCGGAATCTTCGCGAGCTTCACAGGAGGTCCTTCTGCGGCGGCGGCGCGGTGGCGAGCAGCGAGACGAGGTCGGCCGCGACGTCGGGCTTGAGCTTCTCGAGCACCGCGCCGGCGTCGGCCGGCTTCATCTCGCGCAGGAGCTGGGCGGCGAGCGTGCGGTCGAGCTTCGCGATGACGACGGCCGCGTGCTCGGGCTTCATGCCCTTCAGCGTCTTCGCGAGCGACTTCACCTGCCCCGACGCCGCCGGGCCCGCCTTCACCGCGGGGGAGGCCGCAGGCCGCGCGGCGGCAGGCGCTCCGTTCGGGATGATGCCCTCGAGCCGCTCGGTCTCGACGCGCAGCGCCGCGCGGGCGTCGTCGATCTCTTTCTTCAGCGCCTCGAGCTTCGCGCGCTCGGCCTCGATGGCCTTGCGCTCCTCGTCGAGCTTCGCGCGGGCGGCCTTGTGCTCCTTCGCCGTCTTCTTCAGCTCCGCCGCCAGGGCGGACTGGGACAGCGCGGGCGGAGGCGCCGGCCGCTCGGGCTTCGGCTCTTCGCGCATCGGCTGGTCGCGCTTCACCTCCGCGACTCCGGCGTCGGCGCTCGCCAGCGTGACGATGAGCAAGAGGGCGATCACGACCGGGCACCTGGGTCGAGCACGGCCTTGAGCTGCGTCAACGTCGTGTCGCGAGCGACCTTCACGTCGGGGCTCTGTTGCAAGAACGAGCGCACCGCCTGAATGACGCGCAGCGCCCGGTCGACGCGTGGGTTCGAGCCCGACACGTAGGCGCCCACCTCGATGAGGTCCTGCGCCTCGCGGTACGCCGCCAGCACGTCGCGGCACGTCATCGCGAGCTCGAGCTCGCCCTTCGGCACCACGTCGGTCATCACGCGGCTCACGCTCGCGAGCACGTCGATCGCCGGGAAGTGCCCCGCCGACGCCAGCTTCCGCGACAGCACCCAGTGCCCGTCGAGCGCCGCGCGCGCAGAGTCGACCACCGGGTCCGACAGGTCGTCGCCCTCGGCGAGCACCGTGTACAGCGCGGTGATGCTCCCCTGCCCTTCGTCGTTGCCGGCCCGCTCGACCAGCCGCGGCAGCTGCGCGAACACCGACGGCGGGTAGCCCTTCGACGTCGGAGGCTCGCCGGCCGCCAGGCCGATCTCCCGCAGCGCCATCGCGACGCGCGACAGCGAGTCCATCAGCAGCACCACCTTCTTGCCCTTCTTGCGCCAGTGCTCGGCGAGCGCCGTGGCCGTATGGGCCGCGCGCACGCGCACGAGCGGAGACTCGTCGGAGGTCGCCACCACCACGCACGCGTTCTTGAGGCCCTCGGGGCCGAGGTCGCGCTCCACGAACTCGCGCACCTCGCGGCCGCGCTCGCCGATCAGCGCGACGACGCAGACCTCGGCGTCCGAGTGCTTCGCCATCATGCCGAGCAGCACGCTCTTGCCCACGCCGGGACCCGCGACCACGCAGACGCGCTGCCCCTCGCCGAGCGTCAGGCACGCGTCGATCGCCTTCACCCCGGTCGTCAGCGGCACCGAGATGCGCCGCCGGCCCATCGCGCGCGGAGGCGCCGCCTTCAGCACCGCCTTCTCGGGCAGCACCATGTCGGGCCCGCCGTCGATCGGCTCGAGCGTCGCGTTCACGACGCGGCCGAGCAGCGCGTCGCCGGCCGGCAGCGCCTCGTCGTTCGGCCGCGGCACCACGGCGCTGCCGGCGCTGATGCCCGAGATGTCGCCGAGCGGCATGAGCAGGGCGGTCGTGCCCGAGAACCCGACCACCTCGGCGCGCACGAGCTTGTTGTTCTGCGTGATGACGTCGCACATCGTGCCGACGGCGACGCCGGGCAGCTGGGCCTCGACGATCCACCCGCTCGCGTGAATCACCTTGCCCTGCACGGCGAGCAGCTCGGTCTTCGAGATGCGGCGCTTCAGGCGCTCGAGGTCGACGACGCCCATCACTCGTCTCCTTCGAGCGCCTTGCGCAGCTCGGCGAGGCGGGTCGACATGCGGCCGTCGACGACGCCGAGCTCGCTCGACACCTTGCAGTCGCCGGGGCCGAACGACGGGTCGATCTCGAGCTTCACGCTCGCGAGGCCAGGCTCGCCCGCCTTCAGCTTCTCGTGGTCCGCGGCGCTGACGGTCACGGTGATCTCGCGGCTGTCGGCGAGCTTGCGCATCGCGCTGCGCACGAGGCTCATCAGCGCGCGAGGGTTGTGCGAGACCTCCTGCTCGAGAATGCGCTCGGCGACGAGGAAGCCGATCTCGAGCGCGTCGCTGCGCGCCAGCTCGGCCAGCCGCTCGTTCTGGAGCGCGAGCTTCTCGATGGCGTGGTGGACCTGCGGAGCCGGCGACGGCTGCGGCGGCGTCGGGGGCGGGCGCAGCTCGGCGAGTGCGACCGGTATGCCGATGGGAGCCGGAGGCGACGGGGGAGGCGGGGCCGGCTCGGGCGCCGGCTGCACCGCCTTGATCGGCCCGAACTTCGCCGGCGCGGAGGGACGATGAACGACGCCCTGGAGGAACGAGGGGGTTCGCATCGCGTCAGACCATCTTGTCCGTCGCGCGGACGATCGTGAGCTTGCCCTTCTCGGCGAGCTCGAGCGCGACCTTGCAGATGTTGGCCTGGGCCTCCTCGACGACCTGGAGCCGCACCGGCCCCATCGCCTGCAGATCGTCGGCGAGCATCTGCGCCGCGCGCGACGACATGTTGCGGAGGAACTTGTCCTTCACCTCTTCCGTGCTGCCCTTCAGCGCGGTGGTGAGCTGCGCCGTGTCGATCTCCTTGAGCAGCGCCTGGATGTCGCGATCGCCGAGCCGCGAGAGATCGTCGAAGGTGAACAGCTTCGTCTTGAGCTCCGCGGCGAGGTTCGGGTCGTCGCGGCCGATCCACTCCAGCACCTGGCCCTGCTGCGCCGTCGGAGCGCGCCGCAGGATCTCGAGCGCGGCCTTGCGCCCGTCGACCTTGCGCATGCCCTCGGCGACCAGCGCGTTCAGCTCGGTCGTCAGCGCGGCGCGCACCTCGCGCAGCACCTCGGGCGCCACCGACTCGACGACCGCCATGCGGCGCACGATCTGCGGCTTGTTCGCCTCGGGCAGGTGCTCCATCACGGCGACGGCGCGGTCGGGCTCGAGGCTCGACAGCACGAGCGCGACGGTCTGCGGCTGCTCGCGCGCGAGCACCATCGCCAGCGCCTCGGGCTCGGTGGCCGCGGTGGTCGAGAGCAGCTCGTCGACTCCGGGTGCGACGGCGGTGGCCTGGCTGCCGAACAGCCGCTTCGAGACGTCGGCGCCGAGCACGTTCGCGGCGATGTCACGCAGCACCTCTTCGCCGGCGGGCGTGTCGCCGCCGACCTTCTCCATCGCCTCGACGTAGTCCTTCAGCGCGTCGGGCACGGTGGTGCCGGGGCCGCGCTTCAGGTCCCTTGCGCCGAGCGCGATCTGCCGCACGTCGGACTCCGAGAGCTGGCGGAAGACGGCCGAGGCGGCCTCGGCGCCCATGCCGAGCAGCAGCGCGGCGGCCTTGCGGGCGCCGATGCCGGTGAGGAAACGGGGAGCTTCGACGGCAGGTGCTGCGACGGCGGGCTCAGCCACGGCGGGCCTCCTTGGCCGCCTCGACGTCGGCGGCGATCCACGCGCGGATGAGCTGCGCGGTCTTCACGGGGTCTTTCTTCGCGTGCGCGACGGCGCGCTCGCGAATGGCGGTCTCGGGAGGCAGCGCCGCGGGCACGACCTCGACCGGCTTCGCGGGCTTCGCCGCGGCCAGCGCGTCTTGCGGGGCGTTCTGCGCCTCGAGCTCCGAGACCTTCATGCCCGGCTTCAGCACGAGCGGCGGCGCGGCCGGCTTCTTCTTGCGCAGCGACACGGCGACGACGGCCATGACGACGAGGAACGCGAAGACGCCGGCGGCATACGGCGCCCACCACGGCAGCTTCGGCGGGCCCTCGACCGCGGGAGCCTCGACGCCGCCCTCGGCCTTCGTGAAGGTGGCGGAGGAGATCTGAAACTGATCGCCGCGCTGCTCGTCGAAGCCGACCGCGCGCTTCACGAGCTCGCCGAGCCGCTGCAGCTCTGCTTCGGCGCGCGGCGCGTCTTTCGGCTGATCGAGCAGCACCGCGATCGACAGCTTGCGCAGCCGCGGCGTGCGAATCACGGTCGTGGTCGACGTCTTCGAGATCTCCCACGTGCGCACCTCGTCGCCGCTGTTCGACTGCGACTTCGACTGCGAGCCGGTGCTGCCGCCGCCCTGGCCGAGCAGCACCATCGGCTGGTTGCCCTGCGCGCCGGCGACGCCCGACGTCGTGCCGTTGTCGGAGGCCTGGTTCTGGCTGCTCTTCTTCTCGGTGCGCAGCGCCGTCTGGTCGGGGTCGAAGATCTCGCTCGACTGGCTGACCTCGCTGTTGTCGATGGTGACCGCGACCCGGGCGACGACCGCGCCGGCGCCGACGACGGGCTCGAGCAGGCTGACGATGCGCCCCTGCAGCTGGGCCTCGGTCGTCTGCTCGAAGCCGCGGCCGGTGAGGGCGTCGCCGGCGGCCGCTCCGAGCACGGCGCCGTGGCCGTCGACGATGGTGACCGACGACGGGTCGAGGCCGGGCACGGCGGCGGCGACGAGGTGGCGAATGCCGCTCAGCTGCGTGTCGGCGAGCGTGCGGCCGGGGTGGAGCGTGACGACGACCGAGGCCGTCGCCTTCTTGTCTTCGCCGCGGTAGAGGCCGCGCTCGCCGAGCGTGACGTGCACGCGAGATGAGCGGACCTCGTCGAGCGCTCCGACGGTGCGCGCGAGCTCGCCCTCGATGGCGCGGCGCAGGTTGACGCGCTGGGTGAACTCGCTGACGCCGAACTGGCCCTTGTCGAAGATCTCGAAGCCGACGCCGCTCGCGCGGGGCAGGCCCTGGGCCGCGAGCAGCAATCGGGCGTCGTAGACCTTGCTGGCGGGGACCGCGAGCGCCGAGCCGCCGGCCTCGCTGCGGAAGGGGATGCCGCTCGCCTTGAGCACGCCCGAGGCCGCCTGGCCGTCTTCCGGCGAGAGGTTCGTGAAGGCGTACTGGTAGGGGTCGGCCGCGCCGCTCGCGAGGTACGAGACGAGGGCGATTGAAGTCAGGGCGACCAGCGTGCCGATGAGGAGCATGCGGGTGCCGCGGGAGAGTTGCTGCCATTTCGATGGCAGGTTCTTGAGCTGCTCGATCAGGGGCTCCATCGAGGCTCTGACATTTCAAGCGGCGGGCCACGAATCGCGTCAGGTCGCTGACGTGGAGCGGAAGGCGAGGCACGACCGTCGGCAGTGCACAAACCACCGACCACCGACCACCAACCACCGACGACTCACACGCTCATGCGCATGACTTCGTTGTAGGCATCGACGAGCTTGTTGCGCACCTTCACCGCGACGCGCATGGCGACATCGGCCTTCTCGAGCGAGATGCTCAGCTCGTGCAGGTTCCCCTCGCCGCGGGCCACCTTCGTGGCCTCCTGATCGGCGCCGGTCTGCAGCGCCTCGACCTTCCCGAGCGCCTCGGCCATCACGCCGCCGAAGCCCTCGCTCTTCCCTGCTTCCGTGCCGCCGCCGGCGACCGGCAGCTGCGTCTCGAGACCGGCGATCTTCATCTGGCGATGTCCAGCGCGCGGGCGGCCATGCCCTTCAGCGTGTCGACGGCGGTCGCGTTGGCCTCGTACGACTTCTGCGCCGACATCAGGTTCACCACCTCGTGAATCGGGTTCACGTCGGGGAACGTCACGAACCCGTTCGCGTCGGCGTCGGGGTGCCCCGGGCTGTACACGCGCTTGCCCGGCCCGTCGTCCTCCTTCACGCCGGCCACCTTCACGCCCTGCAGCTCGCCCTCGAACTGCTGCGCCTCGAAGACCGGGTCGCGCCGCCGGTACGGCTTGCCGTCGGGCCCCTTCGTCGACTCGGCGTTCGCGAGGTTCGTGGCGGCGAGGTTGACGCGCGTGCGCTCGGCGGCGAGGCCCGAGGCAGAGACGTGAAGTGCGGTCAGAAAGTCCATCAGGCAGCTCCATCGGAGGCGACGTATCGCAGGATTGCGAGCTTCTTCCCGGCGGCCTTCGCGGCGGCGCCGTACTGCAGTGCGTTCTCGGCCAGGCTCACCAGCGTCTTGTCGACGTCGACCTCGTTGCCGTCGATGTTCGCCGATGCTCCAGGAGCGTCGATCACCGCCGACGCTTCAGTCGCTACGCCGTCGACGAGCTTCGTCACGTCGACGTCCTTCGGCTTGAAGCCCGGCGTGTCGACGTTCGCGAGGTTGCCCGACAGCACGTTCTGCCGCTGCAGCCGCGCGTCGAGGGCGCGCTCCAGCGTCGAGAAGGTCGAGTCGAAGAGCTTCATCGCGACATTCCTCCCGCCCCGCCCGCCCCCTTGGCCCGCGAGCGGACCACCGCCGCGTTCGCGAGCTCGGCCGCCAGCTCGGCGTCGCGCGGCTCGAACGCGTCGCTCAGGGCCGCCACGCGCATCGCCTCTCTCACCCCGCGGTTCTTCTTCTTCGCCGGCTTCAGCCCCACGCTGTCCATCGCGTACGCGCGCACCGTCGCCGCGCGCGCCGGCTCGCCGGCGAGCTCGTACAGCGAGATGACGCGCACCAGGTGCTTCTTCAGGTCTGCGCGAGGGACGTCGGGCGTCGCCGCCGCCAGCGCCGACGCCGCGTACTGCGGAGCGCCCAGCGCCGCCGCCGCGTCCGCCGCCGCATGGGCCAGCCATGGCCGCCGCGCGAAGCTCACCGACACCGGCCCCGACGCGTAGAGCGTGAGCGCCGAGATGCGCGCCTCGACGTCGGTCGACTCGAACGCGCTGTACAGCACGTTCTGGCAGATGACCGCGCCGCTGCCGCCGCACAGGCCTTCGGGCCAGCTGCCGCGCCCGGCCTCGAACAGCTTCGCCGCCGCCGTGGCCGGAGCCTCGTAGCGGAGCAGCCGCAGCTCGCGGAGCTTCAGCTCGTCGCGCATGGCTCCGGGCATGCCGGCGCCGTCGAACAGCGCGTCGCGCTGCGGGCCCTTGAAGCAGCGGCCCGAGAGCTCGCACTGGCGCACCGAGGCGAGCCGGCCCCAGTCGCCGGTGCGGCCGGTCTTCTCGAGCCACTCCATCGAGTCGAGCGGGCAACCGTCGTGCAGCGCGAGATCGGCGAGGCGCAGCGACGCGTAGTCGCGGTGAAGGGTGTCGAGCGCCGCGGTGAGCAGGTCGCGCGCGGCTTCGACGTTGCCGGCGGCGAGCGCGCATTCGGCTCGGCCTGCGGGCGTGGTGCCGGGGCACGGCCCACCGAGGCCCACCTCTTCGGGCCGGTACCAGCGCCGCGGCGCGGGCTCGTCGCTCGCGGCCCACGGCAGGCCGCGCAGCGCCACGATGGTGACGGTGCCTCGGCTGCTCGTCGCGTGCAGCCGCGCGGTCGTGCAGCTCAGGACCAGGTCGGGACCTTCGGCACGCGCCTTCGGGCACAGGCCGCCGTTCGCCTTCCACTTCTTCGCGAGCTTCGCGGCGCCGGTGATGCGCACCTCTTTCGCGAGCACGAAGACGGCGGCCTCGCCCTCGGCCTTCACCTTGACGACCTCCTCGGCGAACGGGAGCAGGCCCCCGAGAAGCGTCAGCAGCGTGGCGGAGGTCATCATGCCCTCCTGACGTTGCAGCGCTCATGCCACGGCGGCGATCGGCGCTGCGCTGACGCCGGCGGCCGGGCCCGCGTCGCGCTGGCGGCGGCGGAGCTTCTCGACGAGCGTGGTGCGCTGCAGGCCGAGCATGTCGGCGGCGAGCTTGCGGTTGCCCTGCGCGTGCTCGAGCGCGGCGTCGATGTACGAGTCCTCGAGCGCCTTCAGCATCGCGGGCAGATCGATGGGGAACTTCTTCTCGGCGGGAGCCACGAGCGGCGGGGTCGCCGCCGCCTCGGCGATCGGAATGACCGGAGCCGGCGCGGCCTCGACCGGCGCGGTGAGCAGCTCGGCCGCGGGCGTGATCTCGGTCGTCTCGATCTTGCCGTCGTCGCCGGCGCCCAGCGCGAACGTCGCCTCGGCCTCGGTCTCGGCGAAGACGTCGGTGCTGCAGCCGAGCAGCGCGCGCATGTCGGGCGGCAGCGCCCTCATCGTGATCTGCTGCGCCTCGACGCACACGCTGATGCGCTCGACCAGGTTCTCGAGCTCGCGCACGTTGCCGGGCCACGCGTGCGTCTCGATGGCGCGCATCACGTCTTCGTGAACGATGCGCTTCTCGCCGCGGGCGCGCCAGAAGTGCGTGAACAGCACCCGCGCATCGGCGGGCCGCGCGCGCAGCGGAGGCAGCACCACCGGGCACACCATCAGGCGGTAGTAGAGATCGCGGCGGAAGCGGCCGGCCTCGACCTCTTCGAGCAGGTTCTTGTTCGTCGCCGCGACGAGGCGGAAGTTCGCGCTGACCGACTCGGCGCTGCCGACGGGCTCGTAGGTGCGCTCCTGCAGCAGGCGGAGCAGCTTCACCTGCAGCGGCAGCGACAGCTCGCCGATCTCGTCGAGAAACAGCGTGCCGCCCTCGGCCATCGCGACGCGCCCCTTGCGGTTCGCGTTCGCGCCCGTGAAGGCGCCGCGCACGTGGCCGAACAGCTCGCTCTCGAGCAGCGCCTCGGGAATGGCGCCGCAGTTCACCGGCACGAACGGCTTCGCCGCGCGGCGGCTGTTCTGATGAACGAAGCGGGCGAACACCTCTTTGCCGGTGCCGGTCTCGCCGCCGATCAGCACGGTGCTGTCGCTCGGAGCGATGCGCTTGCAGGTGTTGACCACATCCGACAGCGGCGACTTCGGGGCGCAGACGATTTCGGTGTTCGCTTGGGTCATGTTGGGACTTCGCCATGAGCAACCGCCGCGCCAAGCGTGTGGCGCCATGCGGCATGAGGCGCGACGGGAATTTGGCTGATCCGGCGGATCACTGACGGGCCGCTGCAACAGGGTCAGCACCCACCTCACGAGATCGATCTGACCCGGCGTTTAAGCCCCCAAGGCAACGCGCCGATGCCCATGCGGGTGGCCATGGACTTCGGAAACGGTGGTTTTGCTGAGCTTCTCGAGCAGTTGCCCCTGGGGGTGGTCGAAATGACCCCCCTGGGTGAACCGACTCTCGTCAACGAGAACGCCCGCCTCCTGCTGGCGGGGCCGGGTGGAGCCGAGGTGCGAGAGCTCCTCACCCGGCTCGCGAAGAGCGCGTGGGCAGCCAAAGGGTGCATCGAGCATTCGTTCGCGCTCGGCCGGCTCGGTGAGGTGCGGCTGTGGGCGGCGCCCTCCCCCGGCAAGTCCGGCGTGATGGTGATGCTGGAGCGCCACGCGACCCAGCGCACGCGCCTCGAGTCGCGGCTGATGTCGATGCTGGTGAAGGCCGCGACCGGCATCGAGGGCTGGCACGCGTGTGCGACGCGCGCGCTCGAGACGCTGTGCGCGGCGCTGCCGGGCACCCACCTCGTGATGTACGAGCGCGCCGGCGACTCGACGCTGCAGCCGACGGCGCACGCGGGGCTGACGGCGGCTCTCGCGTCGGCGCTGCGGCCGCTGTCATCGCACCCCAGCGAGCTCGTCGGGCGCGTGTTCTCGGCGGGGCGCATGCTGGCGGTGAGCCCGTTGTCGGCGAGCCCGCTCGTGATGCCGTTCGCGTATCCGCCGGCGCCGGCGCTCGCGGCGGTCGCCGTGCCGCTCAGCGGAAGCTCGGGCATGCGCGGAGTCTTCTACGCGTGCGGCCCCGAGTCGGTGCTGTCGGAGGCCGAGGCGCGGCTGCTCTTGCAGCTCGCCGAGATGCTGGGGCTCCTGCTCGAGCAGAAGGGCCGCGACGAGCGCGTCGCCGCCGAGCGCGACCGGTTCGCGACGCTGCTTCGAAATCTCCCCGACGCCGTGCTCGAGCTGAACGCGAGCGGAACGGTGCGGCTCGCCGGCGGCGGCACGCAGGAGGTCTTCGGGCTCCCCGCGGAGTCGCTGTCGGGGCTGTCGTGGCACGCGTGGGTCGGCGAGGGCGACCGCGCGCGCATCGAGGCGGCTCGCGGGGCGGTCGAGGTGAAGGTGCGCGGCGGCGACGGCGCCGAGCGCACGTGCAGCGTGGCGTCGCACCAGGCGAGCGACGACGTGAAGCGGCTGGTGTTCCGCGACGTGTCGGCGCAGCTGAAGCTGCGCGCCGAGGCGCACGCGGCGATGGACGCGGCGGCGCGCAACGAGCGGCTCGCGATTCTCGGCCGGCTGACCGCGGGCGTGGGGCACGAGCTCAACAACCCGCTGAGCTACCTGACGACGAACCTCGGCGCGCTGCGCGAGGAGCTCGAGCAGCTCGAGGCGAACATCCCCAAGGCGACGTTCGACGAGATGCGGTCGATGGTCGAGGACTGCGACGAGGGCGTGAAGCGGCTCGTGTCGATCGTGCAGGCGCTGAAAGGCAGCAGCCGGCAGGGCGAGGTCGAGACGGCGACCGTGTTCGACCCCGCGCACGCGATCAGCAACGCGGTGACGCTGTTCCGCGGCGTGAACCGCCACAAGGTGAACGTCGAGTGGGACGGGCGGTCGCTGCCGCTGGTGTGCGGCTCGGTCAGCGCGCTGGCGCAGGTGCTGCTCAACCTGCTGCAGAACGGCATGGACTCGATGGGCGGCAAGGGGCGGCTTCACCTGCAGGGCGCGGCGCACGCCGACGACGGCGAGGTGGTCATCGAGGTGACCGACGAGGGGCCCGGGATTCCGCCGCACGTTCAGGCCAAGGTGTTCGAGCCGTTCTTCACCACGAAGCCCGAGGGCAGCGGTACCGGGCTCGGGCTGTACCTCTGCCTGCAGATGGTGCAGGGCATGGGCGGGATGCTGACGTTCCGCACCGGCGAGAAGGGCACGACGTTCTCGGTGCGGCTGCCCGTGGCGGCGGAAGAGCAGGATGACGATGAGTGTCGTCCAGGCCAGGGCGGCGCTGGCGAGCGTGGCCAGAGACCTTGAGGCGACAACCGCAGGTTTCGGTCGCCGCACGACGGCGGGTGAGAGGCGGCCGGCTTCCCCGCGCTCGTCGCCGAGCGCGAGGGGACGAGGGGGGCGAGGGGGGCGAGCGCGCTATTACGAACGGGAGGTACTTCGTGCGAGGACCACGAAGTAGCTCCCGAATGGGGTGCGGCTCAGCGGCTGAACGAGCCCTCCTGGGGAACAAAACCGCAAGAGAATCGCGATTGCGTCTCGCCTGGGTCGACGCCAGCGATTCTTCTGCGGGTTTGTTCCCGCGCAGCCCGAAGCCTCGTTCTTCGCGTCTGCTCAGCCGATGATCTGCACCCTCCCGAATGTCAGAGGGAGGTCTACCTCCGCGGGCTCAGCGCGAGAACCGCAGCACCGCGAGCTCGTCGGTGTCGCGGCGCTCTTTCCGGTTCGCTTCGTCGCGTGCCTCGGTGATCAGCGTCTCGACCACCTTCTCGACGGCCTTGAGCTTCTGATGCGCCGTCAGGTGCGCCGCCTGCTTCTCGCCCGCGCGCCTGGCGGCCCTCGCCGTCAGTTCGGCGGCGGCCTTCAGCTTCGTCTCACCGGCGGCGCGGCTGAGGTCCGACAGCGCCCACAGCGCCGAGTTGCCGTTCGTGCGCGACTCTCTCGCGAGGGCGTCGCGCAGCTGCTGCTCGCGCTCGCGGGCGGCGCGCTCTTCGGCGTGGGCGTCGCTGTAGGCCTTGCGGGCCTCGAGCTCCTGCCGGCCGCGCCACCACTTCACGGTGTCGAGACGTGTCGAGTCCATTGACGCGGAGGACCGTTGCAAGCGAAGGGCCTGTCGCGAACGTGGCGCGCTCACGGCGCCGAAGGGGGGTCAGGGCGGCGGCGGCGGGTCGGAGCCGCTCCGTCAACAGCCTGTCGCTCGTGAGCCTCTCGACGGCGTCCACGAATGGTGGCGAACTGAGCACATGCCGCAGTGGATCGGCCCGGAGCCCGCGCCGTGGATCTCGCAGGAGAAGCCCGCCGGCGCCCCTTCCGGCTACTCCGACGACGGCCACTGCGTGCCCACCTCCGTCACGATGATCGCGCGCGCCCTCGGCGTCGGCCTCGACCTCAGCGAAGGCGAGATGGTCGCGCGCCTCGGCCGCATCGCCGAGACGTCGGACGGCACCGGCCGCGCCGGGCTCTACCGCATGGTGCGCCACCTGCGGCTCGACTGCGCCGACTTCCAGGGCCAGGACCTGAAGTGGGCCGAGCGGCACCTGCGCCAAGGCCACTACGTGCTCGCGTGCGGCAACCCGCAGGCGCTCCAGCGGGCCGGCGGGCTCGGCGGTCACGCCATCGTGATCGACGGCTTCTGCGACGACGCCTTCCGCATCAAGGACCCGGGCCTGGAGCGCCGCACCGAGGTCGAGCGCAACGACCTGTGGATGTTCCTCATGCGCGCGGACAAGGCCTGGCAGTACGCGCTGTGGCGATGAGGTAGCTTCCGCCCCCATGACGGGCCTGCACCTCGAGCACGCGCCGGGGCAGCTGTGGCGCTGCCCCACCTGCCGCCGCCCGTTCTCACACAAACCTCCGACGCACGCGTGCGGCAGGTGGACGGTCGCTGATCACTTCGCCGGCAAGCCGCGCGCCTGGGTCGTGTACGAGGCGCTGATCGACGCCGCCCGCGACTGCGGCCCGGTGAAGGCGGTCGCCGACGAGGCTCACATCGTCTTCCAGCACCACCGCCACCCCTTCGCCGAGGTGGTGCCGCACTCCGGCTGGCTCGAAGGCCGCCTGCTGCTGAAGCCCCCGAAGAAGTTCGAGCTCCACGCGCCCGACGAGATCGACGCCCGCTTCCTCGAGCTGATCCAGCAGGCGTACACCGGCCACTGACTCGCACCGTCACGATCGCCGCTGGCCCGGCGGTTGCTCTTGTCCACCCGCGACAGGAGATTGACGATGGCAGACGGCATCTACATCGGAATGGCAGGAGCAGCCGCGCGGGCAGCTCAGCTCGAGGCCATCTCCGACAACCTCGCGAACGCGCAGACGCCCGGCTTCAAGAAGGCCGAGCCCTCGTTTCACGCGCTGCTCGGCCAGGCGCAACAGCGAGACCAGGCGTACCCCGTCGCCGCCGGCACGGCCTTCGACATGTCCGAGGGCGCCGTGCTGCGCACCGACGAGAAGCTCGACGTCGTGCCCGCCGACGGCGCCTTCCTCGCGGTCAAGAGCGCGAACGGCTCGGTCGCGTTCACGCGCGCCGGCCACCTCACCGTGAGCGGTGATGGAACGCTGCAGGCCGCGAACCTCCCCGTGCTCGACGCGAACGGCGGGCCGATTCGGGTGCCGCAGGGCCGCCCGCCTCCGCAGGTGCGCACCGACGGCAGCGTGTACAGCGGCGAAGACCGCATCGGCCAGCTCGCGACGTTCAAGCTCAGCGGCCCGCTCGAGCGGCTCGGCTCTCAGCTGATGCGGCCGCAGGCGAACGGCGGCCGCGCCGACGCCGTGCAGTCGGGCGTGCGCATCGGCGAGCTCGAGCTCGGCAACACGTCGCCCCTCTCGTGCGCCGTGCAGCTCGTGTCGGCCCAGCGCCACTTCGAGTCCGCCATGCAGACGATTCAGACCTACCGGAAGATGGACGAGCGAACCAACGAGCTCGGCCGCGTGCGCTGATTTCCCGAAAGGAACCGACCCGATGATCCGCTCTCTCTACTCCGCAGCGTCCGGCATGGAGGCGCAGGAGCGCCGCATGGACACCATCTCGAACAACCTCGCGAACTCGAGCACCACCGGCTTCAAGAAGCAGCGCGCAGACTTCGAAGACGTGCTCTACGAGACGGTGAAGAGCGCCGGCGCGGCGTCGCAGAGCGGCGGAGTCAGCGTCGCTCCGATTCAGGTCGGCCTCGGCGTGCGCAACGTCGCGACCACGCGCTCGCAGAGCCAGGGCGATCTGCAGTCGACGCAGAACCCCTACGACGTCGCGGTCGAGGGCCTCGGCTACTTCCGCGTCGTGAGACCCAGCGGCGAGTTCGCGTACACCCGCTCGGGCAACTTCCGCGTCGACGGCATGGGCCGCATGGTCACCCAGCGCGGCGAGCTGCTCGACGGCAACGTCAGCGTTCCGCTCGAGGCGCAGCAGGTCACCATCCGCCCGGACGGCACCGTCGCTGCCCGCATGCCCGGCAAAGACGAGCTGCAGGAGCTCGGCCGCATCGAGCTCACGCTGTTCACGAACCCCTCGGGCCTCGAGGCCATGGGCGGCAACCTGTTCATGGCCACCGAGGCCGCGGGCCAGCAGATGCAGGTGCGGCCCGGCGAGATGGGCGCGGGCTCGCTCGCCCAGGGCTTCCTCGAGGGCAGCAACGTGAAGGCCGTCGAAGAGATGGTCGACCTCATCTCGACGCAGCGCGCCTACGAGCTCAACTCGAAGGTCATTCAGACCGCCGACCAGATGCTCCAGCGCCTCACCAACATGCGGTGACCACCATGATCGCGCTCTTCTGCTCTCTGCTCCTGTCCGCCTCCGAGCCCGCGAACGGCTCGCTCGTCTCCGTCGAGTACAAGGTCGGCACGGTCGTCGTCGAAGTTCAGGCGCGCCTGGTGCCGTGCGTGCGCGGCCGCCGCTGCGCGCAGCTGCCCAACGGGCGGCGCGTGATCGGGAAGATCGACGGCGATCGCTTCGTCGTCGAGGAGACCCCGTGAGGACCGCCCTCGCCACGCTGCTGGCCCTCACCGGCTGCGTCTCTCACATCCAGTCGTACACGCCGAAGCGCCGCCAGTACGAGCTGCCGGCGAGCGAGATTCCGCAGGCGCAGTCGGCGCCGGGCTCGCTGTTCGTCGCCGGCGGCAGCGGAGCCGCGGCCCTGTTCCAGGACCAGCGCGCGTACCGCGTCAACGACGTCGTCGTCGTGAAGGTCGAAGAGATGGCCGACGCCTCGCGCGCGGCGAACACCGACCTGCGCCGCGACACCGGCTTCAACGTCGACGTCTCGGCGTTCCTGCGCGCGATCAACGCCGGCGGAGTCACCGCCGCGATCCCCGCTTTCGACCTGAAGGCCGGCCTGGGCAGCGGCGTCTCGACCGAGGCCGCCGGCAGCACGTCGCGCACCGAGCGGCTGCAGGCGAACGTGCCCGCGCTCGTCCGCAAGGTGCTCCCGAACGGCAACCTCTTCGTCGAGGGCCACCGCGTCGTGCTCGTGAACGAGGAAGAGAACCACTTCTACATCTCGGGCGTCGTGCGCCCGATCGACATCGATCAGAAGAACACCGTGAAGTCGAGCCTGATGGCCGACGCCGAGGTCGAGTTCACCGGCCGCGGGGTCATCGCCGACAACCAGCGCCAGGGTTGGCTGTCGCGCTTCTTCAGCTGGGTCTGGCCGTTCTGAGGGAAGCCATGCGCGCACTCGCACTCGTCTTGATCAGCAGCACGGCGCTCGCCGCTCCCAGCCGCATCAAGGAGCTCGTCGACGTGCAGGGCTTCCGCACCAACGAGCTGCTCGGCTACGGGCTCGTCGTCGGGCTGCAGGGCACCGGCGACACCGAGCAGGTGCTGTTCACGCAGCAGTCGGTGAGCGGCATGCTCGGCCGCCTCGGAGTCCGCGTCGACCCGCGCGAGCTGCGGCTGCGCAACGTGGCGGCGGTCATCGTGACGACGCGCCTGCAGACGTTCGCCCGACAGGGTGCCCACGTCGACGTGACCGTCAGCGCTCTCGGCAACGCGCGCTCGCTGGTCGGCGGCACGCTGCTCGTGACTCCGCTCAACGGCGCCGACGGCCAGACGTACGCGCTCGCGCAGGGGCCCGTGCAGGTCGGCGGCTACGGCTTCGGCTTCAACGGCTTCGCGCAGCAGAAGAACTCGCTGACGTCGGGCCGCGTGCCCGAGGGCGGCACCGTGGAGCGCAGCGTGATCCCCGAGCTCGGCGCCGGCCCCATCGTGCTGTCGCTCAAGCGCCCCGACTTCACGAACGCCCAGCGCATCGCCGCGGCGATCGAGGGCGCGCTCGGCGGCGGCAGCGCTCGGGCGCTCGACCCGGCCGCGGTCGAGGTCAAGCCTCCGCAGGGCAGCTCGCCCGTCGCGTTGCTCTCGCAGCTCGAGGCGCTCGAGGTCGAGGCCGACATCCGCGCGAAGGTCGCCATCAGCGAGCGCACGGGCACCGTGGTGCTCGGCGGCGCCGTGCGGCTCAAGCCCGCGGTCGTGGCGCACGGCGGCCTCAAGGTCACGATTCAGACGGCGAGCGCGATCGCGCAGCCCGCGCCGTTCTCGGCCGGGCAGACCGCGATCATCAGGAACAGCGTCGGCGACGTCGAAGAAGAGAACCGCAAGGCGGTCGGAGTTCCCGCGACGAGCTCGGTCGACGAGCTGGTGAAGGCGGTCAACGCGCTCGGCGCGACGCCCCGCGACCTCGTCGCGATTCTGCAGGCGCTGAAGGCCGTGGGCTCGCTCGACGCCGACCTCGAGGTCCTCTGATGTCGCTGCTCGACGCCAAGACCCGAGCCTCGCTCGACGCCTTCGTCTTCAAGCAGCTGCTCCACAGCGCCGGCCTCGACAAGGGCATGACCGGCATGGCCGGCATGGTCTTCACCGACGTGCTCTCGGAGGCCATCGCGAGGGGCAGCACGAAGCTCGTCCCCGAGGCGCAGCCCGGGGTCAGCTCGGGCTTCGGCGTGCGCAAGGACCCGTTCACCGGCCAGCCCGCGCAGCACGACGGCGTCGACGTTCAGGCGGCCTGGGGCGAGCCCATCGTCGCGGCGTACGGCGGCACCGTCGTCAGCGCCGGCGAGCGCGGCGGCTACGGCAACGCGGTCGAGATCGATCACGGCAACGGCGTGCACACGCTCTACGCCCACGCGAGCTCGCTCGCCGTGAAGGCCGGCGACACCGTGAGCGCCGGCGACAAGCTCGGCGAGGTAGGCAGCAGTGGCAGATCCACCGGCCCTCACCTTCACCTCGAGCTGCGCGTCAACGGGCGCGCCACTGATCCGTCGTCGGCCCTTAAGGCCTACCGCGACCGTGCCGATAGCGTGGGTAGAGGCGACCCATGAAAGTCACGGACCCGAAGTTTCAAGCCGTTGCCCCCGCCAAGGTGTCCACCGACGGCCCGGTTCAGGCCGCCGCCCCGGTCGAGCGCATCACGACGGGGCAGAGCCAGGCGCTCGCCTCGACCATCGCCCGGGTGGGGCAGTCGCTGCCCGCCGACCGGGCCGCGCGCATCCACCAACTCGCGCAGGCCGTGAAGAAGGGCCAGTACCAGCCGAACGCTCAGCAGATCGCCGAGCGCATCATCGACCAGGCCGAGCTCGAGGCGCGGCTGAGGGCCGCGCTCAACAAGCCATGACTCCACTGCTCGAGCTCCTCACGGCGATGAAGTCGCACGCGGAGCGCGAGCGCAGCGCGGTGCGCAGCCTCGACGTGCGAACGCTCTTCGAGCTCGCGACCGAAGGCGAAGCACACGCGCGGCGGCTCGCACAGCTGCTCGCCAAGACGACCGAGGTCCCCGCCGAGGCGCTGCGCCAGGCCGGCGAGGTCCGCGCGATGTCGCGCGCCAACGCCGAGCTCGTGCGCCGCTCGCTCGACGTCATCCGCGCGGTGAGGTCGAAGGCGCCCTCCACCGGCGCAGCCGACGCTCCGGCCTTCATCTCCCGGGTGGCCTGACGTGGGCGATCTCTTCTCACTCCTCTCTCTCGGAGCGAACGCGCTCTCGGCGCACCGCTCGGCCAGCGCCACCGCGAGCCACAACCTCGCGAACGCGAACACACCCGGCTACTCGCGCCAGCGCGCGAACCTCGAGGCCGTGCTGCCCGCCTACAAGCTCGGCGGCGCCTTCCTCGGGCGCGGCGTCGCCCTGGGCACGGTGAGCCAGGCGCGCGACTTCGGCGCCGAGCGCCAGTTCGCGCTCGCGAACGAGAGCAGCGCGCGCAACGAGGCGCAGGCCACCGCGCTCGAGGCGCTGAGCGCGCTCGACCCGCAGGCCGCGGGAGCGCTCGGCTCCTCGCTGGCCGACTTCTACGCGTCGATGCGCGCGCTGCAGCAGAACCCCTCGAACCCGTCGCTGCGCCAGGCGGCCGCCGGCCAGGCACGCGCGCTCGCCTTGTCGTTCAACCGCACCGCCGGCGGCATCGACGCCGCGCGCGACGCCGTCGACACGCGGCTCTCGAGCCAGGTCGCCGAGGTGAACGGGCTCGCCGCCCAGATGGCGTCGCTGAACCAGCAGATCCGCGTCGCGCGCGGCTCGGGCGCCGAGCCGAACGATCTGCTCGACGCCCGCGCGCAGGTGCAGGATCGCCTCGGCGCCCTCGTCGGAGCCACCGCGATTCCCACCTCCGACGGCGACGTCAACCTCGCGCTGCCCGGCGGCGCCGCGCTCGTCACCGGCGACTTCGCGGGCCAGCTCTCGACCGTGCCCGACGCCGCCAACGGCGGCCACCTCGCCGTGCGCCTCACGCGCCCCGACGGCTCCGGCGCGCTGCCCGTCACGCAGCTCGGCGGACAGTGGGGCGGCATGCTGCAGGCGCGCGACGGCGCGCTGAAGTCGGCGCAAGAGGCGGTCGACGCCCTCGCGTTCGACTGGGCCGGCGCCGTCAACACGGTGCACCGCGCGGGCTTCGCGCTCGACGGCACGGGCGGGCGCGACCTCTTCACCGCCGGCGTGCAGACCGGAGCCGCGGGCCGCATCGCGGTGAACGCGGCGATCCTCTCCGACCCGTCGCTGCTCGCGGCGGCGTCGAGCGCGCTGACGACTCCGGGCGACGGCACGAACCTGCAGGCGCTGATCGCCACCGGGTCGCAGGCGCTGACGAACGGCCTCGACGCGTTCGAGGGCATCGCCGCGGCGATCGCGGGCTTCGGAGCGGCGGCGGGCCAGGCGCGAGCGGCCGCCGACGCCGACGCCGCCATCCTCGACTACGCCACCGGCCTTCGCGAGTCGGTGTCGGGCGTCTCGATCGACGAAGAGATCGTCGAGCTCACCAAGGCTCAGCGCGGCTTCGAGGCGGTGATGAAGGTCATTCAGACCACCGACGAGATGCTGGGCACGCTGATGTCGATGAAGTCTTCGGGGTAACCCACCATGAGAGTCACGGACAAGCAGATGTACGCGCACGGCACGCACGCGCTGGCGAAGGCCCGCAGCGCCCACGCGAAGGCGATCGGCGAGCTGTCGTCGGGCACGCGGGTCACCCACCCGTGGGACGACCCGGCCGCCGCGGGCCTCGCCGTCTCGCACGACGCCGCCGGCCGCACGCACGGCGCGATCTCGGACACGCTTCGCCGCGCGGGCGACGAGCTCACCAGCGTCGATGCGGGCCTGGGCGACGTCGTCGAGGCGCTGTCGCGCGCGCGCGAGCTCACCGTGCAGCTGTCGAACGACACGTACTCGGCCGGCGAGCGCGCAGGCGCCGCGGCCGAGGTGACGGGCCTGTTCCAGTCGGTCGTCGCGTCGCTGAACCGCGAGGTGGGCGGCCGCTACGTTTTCGCCGGCTTCAGAGACGGGAGCCCCCCGTTCGACGCCGCCGGCAACTTCGTCGGCGACCGCAACCTCCGCAAGGTCGAGGTCGCGAAGGGCGTCTGGCAGGACGCGTCGATCGACGCCGAAGCCGCGGTGAAGGGCGCCGGCGGCGGAGTCGACGTGCTCGCCACGCTGCAGGCCGTCTCGACCGCGCTCGCCGCGAACGACACCGCGGGCCTGCGCGCCACGCTCGACGCGCTGACGGCCGGCATCACGCAGATCGCGCAGGCGCGCTCTCAGGCAGGCTCCCACGCCGCGGTGCTCGACGTCGCCGCGGTCGCGACGCGCGCGCTGGAAGATCGCGCCGCCGAGCAGCTCTCGGGCGAGGTCGACGCGAACCCGTTCGACGCCGCGAGCCGCCTCGCGCTCGCCGAGCGCGGCCTCGAGGCCACCATCGAAGCGGTGTCGCGCACCGGCAAGCTGACGCTGCTGGGAAAGATGTGATCGCGGAGCGATCAGAGGGAGCAGAGCGACGCTCGGGGCCCCGCGTCAGCGGGGGAGTAGCCGTCGAGCTGAAGAAGCGGTGGCGCATCTTCCGCCGCGTGCTGCCCGAGCCCCAGCGCCTCGCCCTCGACGTCGCGCCCGCCCTGCTCGCCTGCAGCTTCGACGCGCGCGGCCTCAAGACCGACACGCCCGGCGCCGCCGGAGTCCGCCCTTCGCAGCGCTGGCAGACCCTCGCCAAGAAGCTCGGCCTGCCCCAGCTGCTCTCGCACCAGAGCGGCCGCCGGCTCGCCGCCTGCGTGCTCGTGCTCCACGAAGAAGGGCACGTGCGCGTGCTCGTCGAGCCCGCCGAGGCCATCACCACGTCGCTCGTCACCCGCATCGCCGAGCGCTGCGCCGCCGCGACCGAGCTGTTCGCGAAGCTGAAGCTCGACGTGCGCTTCGAGCTCTTGCGGCCGGGGAAGCTCGACGCCGCCGAGCTCGCGCGGCTGAAGGCGCTCGGCGCCGTGCGCTGCGGCCGGCCGGGCCGCTGGCTCACCGACGCGCTGCAGGCGGTCGAGCTCGGGCCAGCGCTGCGCGCGAGCTGGATACCGCACGCGCCGACGGCGTACTGCCGCGTGCGGCTGATGCTCGGAGCAGCGCCCGCATTCGAGGCCCCGAAGGCCGACCCGTTCGCCGAGCTCGAGCTCTTGAGGGTCGAGCTCCTGCGCGCGCTCCGCCGCACGCCGCTGTTCGATCGGCCGGTGTTCCGCACGCACTTGAAGCGCGAGCTGTTGCCCGGCGGAATCCCCGCGAGCCTCCTGCCCGCGCTGAGGGCAGCGGTGGGCGAGGTGACGCGGCGGCGTGCTCCGCAGCTGGAGGTGTCGATCGCGCCGCGCTCCGTGCGCCTGAGCCTGCCGGGCGGCGCTCTGTTCTCCCGCGCGCGCACGCTGCTGCAGGCCCGGGTCCGCGCGCTGCTGCTCGCGCACGCGCTGTGGGGGTTCGTACCCGACGCGTGGATCACCGCACCGCAGTGGAAGAAGCTGGCGCAGCGGCTCGGCTCCGAGCGGGCGCGGCCGACGGTGCTGTTCGCGCTGGGCCCCGAGGGAGCATCGCTCGCGCTCAAGCTCCGCGCCGGCAAAGAGCCTCGCATGCGCGAGCTCGACGCGCTGCAGACGCTGAAGCACGTGATCGCCTCCGCGGCCTCGGGCCAGCAGGTCGAGATCGTGCCGTGCTCGCAGCTGCAGGAGCTCGAGGCGATGCGCCTGTCGCAGCTCGCCTGGCGCGCGGCCGCGAACGCCGCCGAGCCGCTGAGCCTCGAGGTGAACGGGCGCACGCTGGTCTACGCGGGCGGGCGCTTCAAGAGCTACTCGAGCGACCGCTACGCTGCCCGGCCGCGGCGCGCGGTGGCGCTCGAGTCGAACGCCGCGCAGAAGAGCACGCAGGCGCTCGGGCCGGCGGTCGAGTGCGACGCGAAGCTCGACGGCGACCGCGCTCTGCTGCGCTACCGGTCGAAGGGCTGGGCGTTCAGCGAGCGCGTGACGCTCGACGCGCTGTCGTCGCACCTGCAGGGCGCGATGAGCATCTGCGGCCAGCACTTCGAGCGGCCGCGCTTCGTGCTGCACCTCGACGACGGCCTGGCGAAGCACCTCAAGTCGGGGCGCGTGCAGACGGCGCCGCCGGCCCCGGTCGAGGTGCGCGGAGATCTGACGCGCGGGCTGACGGTGGTGCACTCGACGCAGACCTTCTCGTCGCGCCAGCTGCGGGCGGCGGCCGAGACGATTCTCTCGGCGTGGCCGGTCGGCGTGCGCGGCCAGCTCGACATCCGCCAGGCCTCGGTCGGCGTCGGCGGAGCGCACAGCGAGGCGATCGCGTGCCTGTACGCGCGCTCGGTGATCCAGCGCCGGCTCGAGGCACACATCGACGCCCTTGTGAGCCTTAACGGGCGCGCGCGACGCGACGAAGCGAGTGGTGAGGGCTGAACCGGAACCCAAAGCCCTTTTCAACCAACCAACAAAGGAAACACACAAGTCATGGGCTTTTCGATCAAGACGAACGTCGCATCCCTCAACGCACAGCGGAACCTGTCGAGCAGCGAGATGTCGCTGAGCGACTCGATGGCGAAGCTGTCGAGCGGCTACCGCATCACCAAGGCCGGTGATGACGCTGCAGGCCTCGGCATCTCGAGCAACCTCGGCGCGCAGATCCGCAGCTACAACCAGGCCGCCCGCAACGCGCAGGACGCGGTGTCGCTCATCCAGACGGCGGAAGGCGCCCTGAACGAGAGCACCGGCATCCTGACCCGCATGCGCGAGCTCGCCATGCAGTCTGCCTCGAGCGGCGTCGGCAACACCGAGCGCGGCTACATCCAGTCTGAGGCGGCGGCGCTCTCGACCGAGCTCGACCGCATCGCGGCGGCGACGGAGTTCAACGGCACGGCGCTGCTGAACACCACGGCCACCTCGCTGACGTTCCAGGTCGGTATCCGCAACGTCGCGGCGAACGACCGCATCAGCGTGAGCACGGTCGACACGACGGCCTCGACGCTCGGCCTCGGCGCGATGAGCATGGCGACCCAGGGCGGCGCGCAGACGGCGCTCGGCCTGATCGACACGGCGATCAACAGCGTCTCGTCGGCTCGCGCGACGTTCGGCGCGATCGGCAACCGGCTGCAGAGCGTCGTCTCGACGATCTCGACGGCCTCCGAGAACATCTCGGCCGCGAACAGCCGCATCCGCGACGTCGACGTGGCGGAAGAGACCAGCAAGCTCGCCCGCGCGCAGGTGCTGATGCAGGCCGGCGTCTCGGTGCTGTCGCAGGCGAACCAGCAGCCGCAGCTCGCGCTCAAGCTGCTCGGGTGATGACGTCGCGCCGGGCTGAATCAGCGCTGCGCTGACTTTCAGGCCCGTCAAAACTCTGGCGCCCTCTGCTCAGGCGGAGGGCGCCTTTTTTGCAGCAGGAGAACGGCATGGCGACCTTCAACGCCGGCGGTCTGGCATCCGGCATGGACACGAACGCGATCGTCGACGCCCTGGTGAAGGTGCGCTCGCTCACGATCGACCGCCTCAAGGCGAAGCAAGGCGCCTTCACCACTCAGGTCTCGGCGATGGGCGACATCGTCGCACGCATGAACGGCCTCAAGACCGCGGCGACCGGCTTGAGCACGTCGGGCGCGCTCGGCCTCTCGGTGTCAGGCACGCTCACCGGGTTGGCGGCGACCCCCTCGGCGGGAGCGCAGGCGGGCCGCTACGCGGTCGAGGTCGTGAACCTGGCGGCGGCCGCGAAGCAGCGCTCGGGCCCGTTCACCGCGGCGTCGCCGGCGCTGGCGGCCGGCAACCTCGACATCAACGTGGCGGGAACGGTGACGACGGTCGCGGTCGCGGGCGGCGCCACGCTCGCCGACGTCGCGGCGAGCATCAACCAGCAGGTGACGGGCGTCAGCGCGAGCGTGCTCTCGGACGGCACGAGCTCGTACCTCTCGATCACGAACCGCGAGACGGGCTACCCGCTGACCGGCGTGCCCGCCGACGCGCTGCAGCTCAGCGGCACGGCCGCGGCGCAGTTCGGCTTCACCGAGGCGGTGCCCGCCGAGAATGCGCACGTGAAGGTCGACGGCCTCGACTTCTACCGGCGCTCGAACGCGCCGGGCGACGTCATCCCGGGCGTCTCGCTGGCGCTCTCGAAAGAGGGGCCCGCGCAGGACCTCGTGCTCGTCAACGACACCGCCGGCACGGCGAAGAACGTGCAGGGCTTCCTCGACGCCTACAACCTGGTCTTGAAGTCGGTGCAGAAGCAGCTGCAGGTCTCGTCGACCACCGATCGCACGACGACGCTCGCGGGCGACGCCGCGCTGCGCACGCTGCAGCAGTCGCTGCAGGGCCTCACGTCGCGCACCGTCGGCAGCGGCACGGTGCGCACCCTCGCCGACATCGGCGTGAAGACGGCGCGCGACGGCTCGCTGTCGATCGACAGCGCCACGCTCGAGAAGGCGATCGCGCGCGACGCCTCGGGCGTGAACGCGCTGTTCAACACCGCGGCGACCGGCATCTCGGCCGTGACGACCGATCTCACCGACCGCTACACGAACGCGACCGACGGCATGCTCACGGTCCGCACGAAGAGCATTCAGAGCCAGTCGTCGCGCCTCGCGAAGGAGATCACGGAGCAGCAGGCCGACGTCGAGCGCTACCGCGAGCTGCTCGTGCAGCAGTTCACCGCGATGGAGAAGATCGTCGGCCAGCTCAAGTCGACGGGCAACTTCCTCACGTCGCAGGAGCGGGTGAACGACAAATGAGCCCGTGCCGATTCAAGGGGCATGGTCCCCGGAATTCACAACTATCGGCAGGTGCAGGCGCAGACGGCGAGCAAGGAGCGCACGATGGTGCTGCTCTTCGAAGCGGCGCAGCGGTTCATGCAGGGCGGCGCGGCTTCACTGGAGAAGGGCCAGGTGTCGCAGGCGGGCCAGCAGCTCGGCAAGGCCTCGGACATCGTGATGGAGCTGTGGAGGACGCTCGACCGCGCCCGGGCTCCGGAGCTCTGCGCGATGCTGGAGCAGGTCTACGAGTTCACGGCGGTCGAGCTGACGAAGGCGATCGCGACGCGCAGCGTGGAGCACGCGCGGAACGCGGAGCGTGCGTTCGCCCCGCTGGTGGACGCCTTTCAGAAGGCGGTCGCCGAGGTGATGGCGGCGTGACCCCCGACCGGAAGGCCCGGCTCGAGGCGCTGCTCGCAGCGTGCACCGACGCCGGGCGCCGCCGGTGGCTCGAGGCGCTGATCGCCGCCTGCGCGAGGCCGGCATGAACGTCGAGCAGCGGCTCGAGCGGGCGCTCGCGGCGCTCAAGGCGTTCGACCCGCTCGAAGCCCAGCGGGCGCTCGAGGGGCCGCTCGAAGGCCCGGCGACGCCGCGCGCGAGGGTCCTCTGGCAGCAGTGCTGCGACGCGATGCCGATCGTGCTCGCCGAGTGGCAGCGGCGCGTGACGGCCCTCAACGCCGTGCGCGCGTACCAGGAGCTCGGCCCTTGAAGCTCTCGGTGGCGATGATCGTGCGCGACGAAGCGGCGATGCTCCCCGGCTGCCTCGAGCGGCTCGGCCCCTGCGAGCTCGTCGTCGTCGACACCGGCTCGAAGGACTCGACGAAGGAGCTCGCGAGAGCGGCCGGTGCCCGGGTCTTCGACTTCGCGTGGCGCGATGACTTCGCCGCCGCGCGCAACTTCGCGCTCGAGCAGTGCACCGGCGACGTCGTGCTCGTGCTCGACGCCGACGAGCGCGTCTCGCAGGAGCTGTGGGCCGCACTGCAGGCGTTTCCCCAAGGCGCCGGCGCCGCCACCGTGCTCATGCGCAACGTCCAGGCGAACGGCGCGGTGCGCGATGCCCGCCTGCTCCGCGTCTTCCGGCGCGACGGCACGATTCGCTACCGCTACCGCATTCACGAGGACGTCAGCGAGAGCGTGAGCGCGTACCTCGCGCGCGAGAAGCTCGAGCTGGTGCAGCTCGATGGCGTCGTCCAGCACCTGGGCTACGCGCGCGAGCACATGGCCGCGCGCGGCAAGCGCGAGCGCGACCAGCGCCTGCTCGAGCAGCACCTGCGCGACGAGCCGGGCAACCTCTACAGCCACTTCAAGCTGCTCGAGCTCGCGGCCTTCTGGGGCGACGACGCGCTGGCGCGGCGGGCCGCCGAGAAGGCGCACGACGTGCTCGAGCGCTCGGGGCCGATTCGGCACGCGCCGTGGGCGGGCGAGCTCGTGGTGCGGGTGGCCAACGCGCTGTGGCCGAAGCACCCGCGCGAGGCGCTCGCGTGGGTCGAGGCGTTCTCGACACGTATTACTCCCTCGGCGGCGTGGCAGCTGCGGCGCGCCGAGCTGTACGAGCTGCTCGGCCACTTCGAGGCGTCGCGCGCGGCGTTCGCGGCGTGCGCGGGCCTGCGCGGCGAGCTCGGCGACCTGCAGCTGTCGACCGTGCGCCCGCGCATGGGCCTCGCGCGGCTCGCGTGGGCCGAAGGCAAGCTGCACGAGGCGTTCGGGTGGACGCGCGCGGCGCTCGACCTGGCGCCCGAGGACCCCGAGGCGCAGTTCGCGTTCGGAGTGCTCTCGCAGAAGCTGGGCGTCACTCCACCCGAAGCGTCGCCGGCGACGTGACGGTGCCGTTGAGCGTGACCCACAGCGTCTGCGTCGCGGCGTCGACCGTGGTGAACACGGCGTCCAGCGGCGCGCCGTCGAGCTTCACCACCGGCGCGCCCCCCGTGTAGCCGGTGAAGCGGAACACCGGCGCCTTCAGCGCGCCGCCCGCGGGGTCGATGGTCACCGTCGCGCCGCCCGCCGTCATGGCCGAAGTCCACACCGCGTACGAAGGGTCCCACGCCGCCGAGACCTGCGCGCCGAGCATGCGCTCGACCGCCGTCACCTGCTCCAGCGTCGCCTGCGCCGACTTCTTCCCCACCGTCATGAACACCGAGTACGAGAGCCGCGGGTAGCCGCTCAGCGTCTTGCCGAACGCCGTGTACGAGGTGCGGCCGACCGCGCCGTAGGTCGTGCCCCACGCGACGCGGTGCGATGCGTTCGTGGCCGGCAGCTCGTACTGGTTCAGCTGAAACGGCCACAGCCAGTCGGTGGGCATCGTCCAGCCCATGCCGCTGACGCACATCGCTCCGCGATTCGTCGAGGTCTTGCCCCAGCAGTGCTGCGCGAGCATGCCGCCGCCGTAGTCGCCGCCGGCGGGCTTCGTCTCCCACGCCTCGGTCTGCACCGCGCCCATCTCGGCGTCGCTCGACTGCGACCACATGCGCACGTACGGGACGGTGTTCGCCGTCACGTAGTCCCACGTGCTCGCGATGCCGAGCGGCCCGCTGCCGGTGCTGGTGAAGCGGTACTTGTCACCCCAGCCGACGCCGCCGATGGGCCCCGCCGTGCCCTCGAACGCGAGGTCGCCGTACGGTGCGCGCGAGTCGGCGGTGACGGTGTTCGCCCCGGCGGGCGTCGCGTCGAAGGTGATGAAGTAGACGGGGTGCGAGCGGCCGGTCGCGAAGAACCAGTGCACGGTCGCGTCGACCGGGCCGCCGGGCTGCATGCGCACCTTGAACTCGTGAATCGCGTGGTGCGCGCCCGCGAGCACGGTGCGGAACGTGCCGGTGCGCGAGCGCGAGAGGTCGGCCGTGCTCGCGTAGTGGTTCACGACGTAGCCCCAGCCGTTCCACCCGCTCGCGCCGGTGCCGCGCGCGGTGACGTCGTCGCCGGGCGCCCGCCGCCACGTGAGCTCGCGCAGGAAGCCGCCGCGCGAGCCGCCGGGGTCCGCGGCGTCGTTGCGCACGAGCGCGGCGGAGCGCGGCTGGCAGTCGGCGTCGCTCCAGGTGAAGCGGTCGCTGTTGTAGCCGCCGACGCTCGTGCCGGCCGCGATCGCGAGCGGGTCGCAGCCCGAGGGACCCGGCGTGAACGCCGCCGAGCTCGAGCCGCCGGCAGCGCCGCCGCTGCCGCCTGCGCTTCCGCTGCCGCCCGCGGTCTCGCCTCCGTCCGGCTCGACGATCGAGACGGTGCAGGCACTCAACGCGAACACGGCGGCCAACGCGCAACGCATGCGGCCTTCTATCATCCGTATTACACAACGGCGCCATGCGACTCGCCGCCGTGCTGCTCCTCGTCGCTTGTACGCGGTACCCGCTCCAGACCCGGCCCCAGGTGCCGCAGCCCGGCGCGAAGCTTCGCTCGGTCGCCGAGCTCGGCGCGCAGGCAGACGCGGCCGCGACGTCGCGCGCCGCGTTCGCCGAGGCGAGCAAGGTGCTGACGCACGCGCGCTGCGTGAACTGCCACCCGCCCGACGACAGCCCGCGGCAGCGCGAGCTCAGCGAGCTGCACGACCCGCCGGTGGTGCGCGGCTTCGGAGGCTTCGGCTCGTACGCGATGTTCTGCCCGACCTGCCACCAGCTCGAGAACGCGGAGCTGTCGCGGGTGCCGGGCGCTCCGAACTGGCACCTTGCGCCGGTGCAGATGGCGTGGCTGGGGAAGACTCCGGCGCAGATCTGCGCGCAGCTCGAAGACCCGGCGCGCAACGGCGGCAAGACGCTCGCGCAGCTCGTGAAGCACTCGGCGGAGGACCCGCTCGTCGGCTGGGGTTGGGTTCCGGGCGAAGGCCGCGAGCCGGCGCCGGGGACGCAGAAGCTCTTCGGTGAGCTGATGGCCGCGTGGGCCGACAACGGCGCCGTCTGTGACGAGGAGGCCGCCCGATGAGCATCACCCTCGACGTGAACGGCAAGCAGGTCGAAGTCGACGCCGACCCCAAGATGCCGCTCTTGTGGGTCCTGCGCGATCTGCTCGGCCTCACCGGCACGAAGTACGGCTGCGGCGAGGCGCTGTGCGGCGCCTGCACCGTGCACCTCGACGGCGACGCGCGGCGCTCCTGCGTCACGCCGGTCGAGCGGGCGATCGGCGTGAAGGTCACCACCATCGAGGGACTGTCGCCCACCGGCACGCACCCGCTGCAGGCCGCGTGGGTCGAGCAGTGCGTGCCGCAGTGCGGCTTCTGCCAGACCGGGCAGATCATGTCGGCCGCCGCGCTGCTCGCGAAGGTGCCCTCGCCCACCGACGCCGACATCGATCGCGCGCTCGCCGGCAACCTGTGCCGCTGCGGCACGTACCTGCGCATTCGCAGCGCGGTGAAGCAGGCCGCCGGAGGCGCGAAGTGACCGCGCTCTCGCGCCGCGACACGCTCAAGGGGCTCGGCCTCGCGCTCGGCGGCCTCGTCGTTCCCCTTCGCCTCGCGCGCGCGGGCGAAGCGGCGGCCGCCGCGGCGCTCGCGCCGAACCCGTTCATCCACATCGCTCCCGACGGCCTCGTGAGCCTGGTGTGCAGCCGCTCGGAGATGGGCCAGGGCGTGCGCAGCAGCATTCACGTGCTGCTCGCCGACGAGCTCGGCGCCGAGCTCGACAAGGTGCGCGTCGTTCAGGGCGACGGCGACGAGAAGTACGGAGATCAGAACACCGACGGCTCGACCAGCATCCGCGGCCACTGGAAGCAGCTGCGCGACGCCGCCGCCCAGGCGCGCATGATGCTGACCGCCGCGGCGGCGAAGCAGCTCCAGGTCCCCGAGAGCGAGCTGAACGCGAAGGACGGCGCCGTCGTTCACGCGAAGAGCAGCCGCTCGGTGCCGTTCTCGGCCCTCGTCGCCGACGCCGTGCGCGAGCCCGTGCCGCCCGAGCCCAGGCACCGCCCGCGCGCCGAGCTCACGCACGTCGGCACCGAGCTGCCGCTGCTCGACGGCCCGCCCATCGTGAACGGCAGCGCGGTCTACGGCGCCGACATCAAGCTCGACGGCATGCTCACCGCCGTCGTGCTGCACCCGCCGGTCGTCGGCGCGACGCTCGAGCGGCTCGACGCGTCGAAGGCGCTCGCGGTGCCGGGCGTGAAGAAGGTGTTCGAGCTCCCGGCGCCCGGCATCGGGGCGCTCAGGTTCAAGCCGCTCGGCGGCGTCGCCGTGGTCGCGACGAACACGTGGGCGGCGATGAAGGGCCGCGCGCTGCTCGAGGTCGACTGGTCGGCCGGCGAGCGCGCGACGTGGGACACCGCGGTGCACAACGCGGCGATGAGCGCGACCGCGAACCAGCCCGGCGGGAAGATCCGCGCGACGGGCGATGCGTACGCGGCGCTCGAGACCGCGGCGAAGCGCGTGGCGGCCGAGTACCACGTGCCGCACCTCGCTCACGCCACGATGGAGCCACCCGCCGCCACCGCGCGCATGGTCGGCGAGAAGTGCGAGGTCTGGGCGAGCACGCAGAACCCGCAGGCCGCGCGCGAGGCGGTGGCCGACATTCTCGGCATCTCGAAGGGCGACGTGACCGTGCACGTCACGCTGCTCGGCGGCGGCTTCGGGCGGAAGAGCAAGCCCGACTACGTCGCCGAGGCGGCGTACATCGCGAAGCTGTCGGGCGCTCCGGTGCGCCTGCAGTGGACGCGCGAAGACGACATCCGCCACGACTACTACCACTCGACGGCGACGCAGCGGCTCGAGGCCGGGCTCGACGCGCAAGGCAAGGTCACGGCGTGGCTGCACCGCACGGTGTTCCCCACCATCGCGTCGCTGTTCGTGCCTTTCTTGAGGACGGGCGTCTCGGACGAGCACCAGCAGGGCGTGCTCGACTGGCCCCTGAGCATCCCCAACGTGCGCGCCGAGAGCGGCGCGTCATACGACTACGTGCGCATCGGCTGGCTGCGCTCGGTGCACAACGTGAACCACGCGTTCGCGATCAACAGCTTCATGGACGAGCTCGCCCACGCGCGCGGCATCGACCCGAGAGACAACCTGCTCGAGCTGATCGGCCCGGCGCGCGTCGTCACGCTCGACGAGCTCGGCATCGGCAAACTGCAGAACTACGGAGCGTCGCTCGACGACCACCCCATCGACACCGCGCGGCTGCGCGACGTCGTCGAGCGCGTCACGAAGGCCGCCAACTGGAGCGAGCGCAAGAACGACCCGAAGCGCGGCTACGGCCTCGCGTGCCACCGCTCGTTTCTCACCTACGTCGCCGTCGTCGTCGCGGTCGTGAAGGACGAAGAGACCGGGAAGGTGCGCGTCGACGAGGTGTGGACCTGCGCCGACGCCGGCACGGTGGTGAACCTCGAGCGCGTGCGCTCGCAGCTCGAGGGCGCCGTGGTGTTCGGGCAGAGCCTCGCGCTGTACAGCCGCATCAGCGGCAAGAACGGCAGCGTCGAGCAGAGCAACTTCCGTGACTACCGCATCACGCGCATCGGCGAGGCGCCGCGCGCGATTCACGTCGAGGTGGTGCAGAGCGAGAGGGCGCCCGGCGGCGTCGGTGAGCCGGGCGTGCCTCCGGTCGCGCCCGCGATCGCCAACGCGGTGTTCGCGCTCACCGGGATGCGCGTTCGCGAGCTGCCGATCGTGAAGAGCGGGCTCGTGTAGTCGGTGGTTGGTGGTTGGTGGTTGGTGGTTGTAGCTTGCGCCCGTGCCGTCGAGGGTCACTGGTGGAGGCAAGAAGCCCGTAGCGCCCGCGAGGACGCCTGCCGCGCGCCGCTCCAGCGCCGCGAAGCGCCGGTCACAGCCGCGCAAGCCGAAGCCTCAGCACGAACCGCTGGTGAAGCTCGACGCCGAGCCGCGCACCTTCGTGCCGGCGAAGGCCGGCGACTACCTCGCGTCGCTGCCCGGCGGCGAGACGCCGATGCCGGGCGCTCCGACCGTCGTGGTCGACGACACGAAGGTCGTGCCGTCGCAGTACAAGCTCTACCACCAGACGGTGAGCGCCGTGCAGGAGGTCGTCAGCAAGCTCACCTACAAGCCGAATCTGCACGTGTTCGTCTCGAGCGACGGGCCCGGGCGAGACGAGGGAGTCTACGTGCAGGTCGGCATCGTGGGCCCCGACAACTACCCCATCGGCGCCAGGGACCTGCCCGACAAGATCGTCTACGGCCGCAAGTGGCGCGTCGAGAAGCTGCTGCCCACGAGCGAGCTCGTGCAGACCGTCTTCCTCGCGCTGAAGAGCGCCGAGGAGCACGAGGCCCGCGAGCGCTTCGTCGTGCAAGGCTACACGCCGCTCAGCAACCACCTCGACCTGCCGCTGCTGCAGAAGTTCATGCAGACGCGCGGCTCGCAGCCCGAGGCGCCGGTCGCCGATCTCGCCGGCGCCCAGGCCGCCTTCGCCGGAGTCCACTACGCCGGCTGCCGGGTCGAGGTGCTCGAGCTCGAGCGCCGCCGCACCGGCAAGACGGTCGCCGACGTGCGCCTGGTCGCCGACCCCGCGCTCGGCCGCGTGTCCGCGGACGTCGACGGCAAGCTGCTCACGCTGGTCGCCGACGGCGCGACCTCGAGCCACCTCGTCTACGCGCTGATGGACGCGGTGCTCCACGACGTGAACCGCGGCGTCGAAGAGAACTTCCGGTACGACGGGTTCGCGCGCTTCAGCCGCGACATCGCCGTGCGCGACCTGCGCGAGTTCAACGCGTTCTCGCGCAACCTGCGCAACTTCGAGCTGACCCCCGAGTTCCTCGACGCCGCCCGCGCGCTGAACGTGGCCATCGACGAGCAGCGCGCGCCGGTGCTGGAGCGCGGGCCGGCCAACGACAAGGCCAAGGCTGCGGTCGATGCGAAGCCGGGCCTGCTCGGCGTGAAGCCTAAGACTCTCTGACGTCGAGCGCCGCGGCCTCGCCCCACCGCTTCATCGCGGGGAGCGCGAAGATCGCCTCGACGTACGCGGCGTCGAGCGGCAGGCTCCACGTCATCGCGCGCGACGCGAACGGAGCCGCCATGCAGTCGGCGATGCTGAACGCTCCGGTGAGCCACGGCCCGACGCGCTCGTACTTCTTGCGCGAGGCGGCCCACGCGGCCTTCAGGGCGTCGAGCTCGCGCTGCGCCTCGGCCGACAGCTTCGGCGCCGGCTTCTTGCCGAGGAAGAGGAACGGGACCTCGCGCTCGAGCGCGGGCCAGCGCTGCGTCGCCAGCGCGCGGGCGTCGGCGAGCGTCGCTTCGTCCTTCGGCCAGAGCCGGGCCGCGGGGAAGCGCCTCGCGAGGTGCTCGCAGATGGCGAGGGCGCCGCTGACGCCGTCGAGCGAAGGAGCAGCGTCGCCGCGCTCGCGCTCGAACGGAGCGCCCGTGTGCGCGAGCGCGAGGTACGGCGGCAGCGACTCGGCCGAGGTGTTGCGGTCGCCGACGATGAGCTTGAGCTCCGGCATGCGCGGGCGCAGGGTACCTCTTTGGCGCGTGAGAAGTGGACAGTCTCTACCGGAGACCCGCAGCAGCGCCCTCGAAGCCGACGTCGCCAGGCTCGAGGCGGGGTAAGCCTCGGCCGCGATGCCGTCGCGCGGCGACACCCTGCTCCAGCTCGTCTACGAGCACCCCGAAGACGACGGCGCCCGCCGCTCGTACGCCGACTGGCTCATCGAGCACGGCGACCTGCGCGGCGAGCTCATCGCGCTGCAGCTCGCGCGCGCCTCGACCATCGCCGCCGAGCGCCGCGAGATCGAGCTCCTGCTCGAGCACGGCCGCTCGTGGCTCGGCCGCTTCGGCAAGCACATCGGCACCTATGGCTTCGAGCGGGGCTTCCTCGCGCGCTGCGAGCTGAAGTCGGTCACGAAGGCGATGGTCGGCGACCCCTCCTGGGCGACCGTCGAGCACCTCGAGCTCACCGCCGCCGACAGCGCGCTCACCGCGGCGTTCGTCACGCACCCGGCGCTCCGCGCGCTGACCGCCCTGCGCGGCGCGGGCCCCCTCGCGTTCGCCGAGCTCCAGGGCGCGGGACGCGGCGCCACGCTGCGCACGCTGCACGTGACCGGCGCCGCCCCCATCTCGCTCGCGCGCGCGAAGTCGCACGGCGGCCTCGCGAACCTCGAGCGGCTCACGTTCGACTGAAGCCCCCCCGCTTTGTCTCCGGCGCGAGACAGCGGACGCTGACCGCACCAGGGAAACGGCTGCTCCGGCTGCTCAAACGCGCCGACAACCGACTGAACTCACTCGGGTCTTCTCCGGTACGCCGCCTGCTCAAGGGGTCGGCACACGCAGCAATCTCTTGGAGAACGAACCATGAAGACGATGAGCTGGAAGAAGCTGTTGTTGGGCGCGATGGTCGCGAGCCAGCTGTTCGGCTGCAACCCGATGAGCCGCGAAGAGGTGCTGGCGAGCGGCGGCTCGATGCCGACCCCGCCCGCCGCGAAGGAAGAGGCACTCGGCGCCGCGCAGCAGGTGACCGAGCGCTACAAAGGCGGCGAGTGGGAGTGCACCACGCAGAAGTACCAGGCGAGCGAAGCCCCGCAGGACTTCGTCACGTTCGAGCCGAACCCGGCGGTCATCTGGCCGGGCAGCCTCGTGCAGGGCGCGTCGCTCGAGAGCGGCGCGCCTGAGCCGGTCGCCGTCAAGCGCGGCCCCGGCACCGTGCTGCTCAACCTCGTGAACGCCAGCACCGGCGCCACGGTGAAGAGCTACCAGGTGAAGCTCGACGAGGTGAACCAGGGCAACGTCATCGACGCCCAGAACGAGGTGCTCTCGAACAACGCGGGCGCGACCCCGGCCGCGTTCACGTTCGAGTCGACCCGCATCGACTCCGAGGAGGAGCTCGCGCTCGCGATGAACGCGCGCGCCGAGTGGCTCACCGGCGACGTCGCGGCCAGCATGAAGTTCAACTCCGAGAACCGGTTCACGCGGTACCTCGTGAAGCTCACGCAGCGGTACTACACGATGGTCTACCAGACGCCGAGCAGCGTCGACGAGCTCATCGACCCGAGCGTCTCGTCGCAGCAGCTCGCGCAGTTCGTCGGCCCCGGCAACCCGGCGACGTACATCTCGTCGGTCACCTACGGGCGGCAGTTCTACCTGCTGTTCGAGTCGACCGCGTCGAGCCAGGAGCTCGAGGCCGCGCTGAGGCTCGCGTACAACGGACTCGTCGCGTCGGCGTCGTTCGAGGCGCAGGCGTCGTACCGGAAGGTGCAGTCGCAGACGACGGTGAAGGCGTTCGCGGTCGGAGGCGGCGCGGAGGCTGCGCTGTCGGGAGTGCTCGCGGCGTCGAGCGCCGACTTCGACAAGCTGCACGAGTTCATCATCAAGGGCAGCGAGTTCGGCGCGAACAACCCGGGCCTGCCGATCTCGTACACGGTGCGCAACGCGAACGACCACAAGCTCGTGAAGGTCGGCGTGGCGACCGAGTTCGTGCGCAAGTCGTGCATCCCGCTCATGAAGAACGACGAGTTCGTGGCGCTGTGGCTCGACGCGCAGACGCTGCCCCCGGTGCCGGCCGACACGCTGGTGACGACGTGGCCCGGCCAGACGCAGGCGCCGAACGACGGCCGCGGAGCGGGCGCGTTCTACGACCCCGCGGGCATCGGTGGAAAGCCGGCGCTGCGCTTCGGCCAGCTGGGCTCGCAGTGGACGCACTTCATGGTCGACCTCGGCGGCGGCAGCGTCATCGGCAACGAGTACACGGTCATCTCCGTGACGAAGACCGCGCGCTCGCCGTACGCCGGCAACTTCTTCCTCCAGGGCAGCGGCATGACCGAGAACACGAACCTGCACCTCGGCTGGGAAGGCAACGACCAGACGCTCGTGCACGGCCACTACAACAACGACCTGCGCGCTCAGGCCCGGTCGCAGGCGAACGGTGACGTGCTCGCGTTCCGCTTCAGCAGCGAAGAGGGCAAGGCGATGTACCAGAACGGCGTGCTGCGCGGCGCGAACGCCCAGAAGGTGCGGCTGACCTCGAACCTCGACACCCGCATCGGCGGCGGCGGCATCTGGCCCTTCTTCGGCCACGTCGGCGAGGTCCGCGTGTACAGCTTCGCGATGACCGACGCTCAGCGGAAGGTCGTCGAGTGCGAGCTCGGCAAGAAGTGGGACCTCAGCGTCGCCGGCTGCATCGACGGCAGGCCGGACCCCGCGACGGCGCAGTTCTGATTCGAGCGTGACGTGGTGAGGGGCCGGCGGCCCGCTCCGGTCGAATCCGGGGCGGGCCGCACGTGTTAGAAGAGGGCCCGCATGCGGACGCTGCTGCTCTGCATCTTCCTCTGCGCAGATGGCGGTCAAGACGCCGGGCCGCCGGCGCGGGTCCCACCTCCGCCGGTGGGCTTGCGCGGGTACGCGAAGTACGGAGGCGGCGGTCTCTGGTACGCGCTCCAGGTCTTCAACGAGAACACCTACGACTGGACGGACTGCACCGTCACGATGATGCCGATGGGCTCGAGCTACCAGCTGAAGTACCTGCAGGCCGGCGACCACGAGATGATCGCCAAGAGCAACTTCTCGAAGACCGACTTCTCGGGCGAGCCGACGTCGGTGAAGCTGAAGTGCACGCAGGGCGAGGGGACGATCTCGGTGCGCTGACTCGCGTAGACTCCGCGGCGTGCTGCCCGTGCTCGTCTCCGCGCTGCTCGCGGTGCCCGACACCGACGTCATGCTCCGCGCGTCGCTCGACCGGACGAGCGCGTACCCCGGCCAGCCCGTCGTCTACACGCTGACCGCGGTGTCACGCGCGCACCCGACCGGCCTGGCCATGAAGTCGATGCCGCTGTTCAACGGCTTCGTGAGCGACGGCGCCGCCGCCCCCACGTCGGCCGAGCTGCGCGACGAGACCCTCCACGGAGTGCACTACTTCGCCGCGACCGTCCACCAGCGGAAGCTGTACCCCATCGCTCCCGGCGCCGTGACGATCTCCGGCGCCGAGGCCACCGTCGACACGAGCCTCCGCTCGGTCGTGCGCCGCTCGAGCCCCGTGACGCTCGAGGTGAAGCCGCTGCCGAAGAGCGCCGAGGGCCTCGCCGTCGGCCGGTGGCAGCTGTCGATCGAGGTGCCTCAGCGCACCGGCGCGCCCGGCAGCCCGCTCGCCATGCGCGTCGTCGTCACCGGAGAAGGCGACGTGACGCGCGTCCGGCCTCCGCCGCTCGAGGTCCCCGGCGCGCGCCTGTTCTCGCCGAAGCTCACCACCTCGCCCGGCCTGCAGGTGCAGGCGTACGTCGTCACCGTGGACGAGCCGCGAACCGTCGTGGTGCCCGCGCTCACGCTTCGCTACTTCGACCCCTGGCTCGAGCGCATCGAAGAGACCCGCACCGAGCCCGTCACGCTGGAGCTCGTGGGCGAGCCCTCGCGCTCCGCCGCCGTGGCCGGCCCCGCGCCGCGCCGCGCCGCCCTCGCGTCGCTGCGCCACTCGGCGGCGTTCTCCGCCGCGGGGGCTCCGCTGTGGAGCCGCCCCTGGTTCACGCCGCTCGCTGCGGGGCCGCTGGCGCTCGGCGCGTCGCTCGTGTTCGCAGGCGCCGTACGCCGGCGCGGCTCGCGGTCGCCCCGACCGAAGGACGCCAGCGCCCGGCACCTCGCCGCGGCGGCCGGGCTCGCCGGCGCGGAGTTCTGGGCCGAGCTCGACCGGGCCCTGCGCTCGGCGATCGACGCGCGACTCGGCGAGCCGACCACCGGCTGGAGCCGCGATCAGCTCTCGGCTCGCCTGCGCGCCACGAAGCACGACGCCGGGCTGCTGCTCGCCGCGCTCGCCGCCATCGACGCCGGCCGCTATGCGCCGGCCACGAACGGGGCCGAGGCGCGAAAGGACGCGCTCGAGCGGGTGCGGCGCGCGCTCGAGACCTAGGGCTCGCGACGGCGCCCCGGCGTCCACTCCGACAGCCGGTCGGTGCGCGTCTCGAGGAAGCGCGCGAGCTGGTGGAAGTCGGAGCCCCGCTCGATGAGCCGCACCTCGGTCTTCATCGTCTCGGGGTTCACCAGGTCTTTGAACGGCACGTACTGCAGGTCGAGCTGGCCGGTGACGCTGACCATGTGGCCGTCGAGGCCGCGCTCCACGAGCGCGCGGTACGCGCCGATGCCGAGCTGCGAGCCGAGCATCACGTCGAACGCGTGCGGCGGAGCGCACCGCGACTCGTACCCGAGCTGCACCCCCGCGAGCTTCTTCTTGCGTCCGGTGACCTGCTCGTACCGCTCGCCGACGAGCTTCGCGATCAGCTTGCCGAGGTCGATTCGCCCCAGAGAGATGTGCCCGTGCTCGTCGCGCGGCAGCTTCTCGAGGAACGCGTCGGGCATCAGCTCGGCGAGGCCCTCGGCGAGCACCACCGTGCCGTAGTGCTTGTCGTGCCGCTTCTCGCGCGTCTGGATGAGGTCGACGATGCGGTCGACGAGCTTGCCGACGTCGAGCTTCTTCTCGCCGTTCTCCATCACCGACAGCGAGTCGTCGACGTCCTCGACGCCGAGCACGAGGTTCGCCTCGCCCGCGATGGCGACCCCGTAGCTGAGCCAGCCGGCCTTGCGGCCCATCGTCTCGACGATGAAGTACGAGCTCGTGGCGATGGCGTCGGCGCGCAGGTTCTGCACCTCCTTCGCCATCACGTCGACCGCGGTGAAGAAGCCGAACGTGAAGTCGATGCCGCGGTAGTCGTTGTCGATGGTCTTCGGCAGGTGCACCACGCGCACGCGCCGCGCGTTCGACGGCATGCGCTTCTGCACCTCGTAGAGGAAGTTGGCGGTCTTCAGCGTGTCGTCGCCGCCGATGCTGATCAGCGCGTCGATCTGCAGGTCGACCAGCGCCGAGTACACGTTGCGCAGCCGCTGCGTCTTCGTGACGTCGTCGAGGTCCTGAGGCTTCGTGATGCCCTTGCCCGGGTTCGTGCGCGCGGTGCCGATGATGATGCCGCGGCTGTTGCGCAGGCCGCGCGTGTCCTTCTCGGTGAAGACCCGGTAGTGCTGGTCGGGCAGGAGCCGCTGTGTGATGGGGTGGTAGTCCTGCAGGTTCGAGTAGCCGTGGAAGAAGCCGACCACCTCGCGCCCGTCTTCCAGAAACGAGGTCGCCGCGCTCGAGATGACCGCGTTCGCGGCGGGCGCCGGGCCGCCCGAGAAGATGATGCCGACACGCTTGATGTCTTGCGCCTTGTCCATGGGCGGCTCATGTAACGGAGTCGCCGCCCGGCGTCGATCGACATAGCTTCGCCCCCGAATGACGAACCCGCCGGCGTTGGTCAGGGCGCTGGGCCTCTTCGACGCGACGTCGCTCGTCGTGGGGTCGATGATCGGCTCGGGCATCTTCATCGTCTCGGCCGAGAGCGCGCGCGTCACCGGCGCCGGCGGGTGGCTGCTCGCCGCGTGGGTCGTCGCGGGCCTGATGACGCTGGTCGCGTCGGTGTGCTGCGCCGAGCTCGCCGCGATGCTGCCGCGCGCCGGCGGGCAGTACGTGTTCTTCCGCGAGGCGTACGGGCGCCCGGCGGGCTTCCTCTTCGGGTGGACGATGCTGCTCGTCGTGCAGACCGGCACCATCGCCGCGGTCGCCGTCGCGTTCGCCCGGTTCCTCGGCGTGCTGTGGCCGTGGGTCTCGACCCAGAACGTGCTCGTCGCGCTCGGGCCCGTGAGGGTGAGCTCGGCTCAGGCGATCGCCGCCGCCGTGGTGCTCGCGCTCACCGCCTCGAACGCGACGGGCCTCAAGGCCGGCACGTGGACGCAGAACGTCTTCACCGCGGCGAAGCTGCTCGCGCTCGTGGCGCTCACCGTCGCCGGCCTCACGCTCGGCTCCACGCGCCCCGAGCTGTCGTTCGAGCGCGCGGCCGAGGGCAGCGCCGTGCTCGCGCTCGGCGTCGCGATGGTCGGCCCGCTGTTCTCGCAGTCGGCGTGGAACAACGTCACGTTCGCGGGCGAAGAGATCCGCGACCCCGGCCGCACGCTGCCGCGCGCCCTGCTCTTCGGGTGCCTGCTCGTCACGACCGTCTACGTCGCCGCGAACCTCGCGTACCTCTCGGTGCTGCCGCTGCAGCAGGTGCAGAAGGCTCCGGAAGACCGCGTCGCGACCGCGATGATGATGTCGCTGTTCGGCGACGGCGCCGCGCGCCTGATGGCGGTCGCGATCATGGTGTCGACGTTCGGCTGCGTGAACGGCCTCATCCTCTCGGGCGCCCGCGTGAGCTTCGCGATGGCCCGCGACGGGCTGTTCTTCTCGAGGCTGTCGGCGGTGAACCGCGCGCACGTGCCGAGCAACGCGCTGTGGGCGCAGGCGGCGTGGGCGATCGTGCTCGTGCTGTCGGGCAGCTACAGCGAGCTCTTGCGCTACGTCATCGCGGTCGACCTGCTCTTCTTCGCGCTCGTGGTGGCCGCCGTGCTGGTGCTGCGCAGGAAGCTGCCCGCGATGGAGCGCCCCTTCCGCGCGCCCGCAGCGCCCGTGCTCGTGGTCCTGTACTGCGCCGTCGCGCTGGGCCTCATGGCGGTGCTCATCGCCGAGCGCCCGGCCACGAGCCTGCCCGGCTACGCCATCGTGCTCGCCGGTCTGCCCGTCTTCTTCCTCTGGCGGAGGAAGCCGGCGTGACCCGCTTCGACCTCGCGCCCGGGGCCGTGCTCCTCGGCTACGGCGGCGACGACGACGCCGCCAACCGCGCCGCCGTCGCGCACGCCGCCTGGCTCCGGGGCACTCCCGGCGTGCTCGACGCCATTCCCGCGGCCCGCACCACGCTCGTGCTGCACGAGCCGGGCGCCGTCATCGCCGAGCCGCTCCCCACCGAAGCCGCCGCCCCGCGGCGACACCTCATTCCCCTGCGCTACGCGCCGGACTTCGACGCCCGCGAGCTGCACCGGTCGGCGCGGTACCGCGTCGCGTTCATCGGCTTCGCCCCCGGCTTCCCGTACCTCACCGGCCTGCCCGAGGCGCTCCGCCGCCCGCGCCTGCAGACGCCGCGCGTGCGCACGCCCCCGGGCTCGGTCGCGATCGCGGGCCGCTGGTGCGGCATCTACCCGGCCGGGCTGCCCGGCGGCTGGCACGTCATCGGCCGCACCGCGCTGCAGCTGTTCGACGGCGAGCGCGCGCTGCTCGCAGCCGGCGACGAGGTCACGTTCGAAGAGGGCGACGCCGCGCCGGCGCCGGCGCCGCCAGGTCCCACCCTCCTGCACGGAGCTCCGCGTTTCGGCCGCGGCCACCACGGCGTGCCGCCCGGAGGCGCGATGGACCTGCAGGCCCTCGAAGACGGCAACCGCCTGCTCGGCAACCCACCGCACGCCCCCGCGCTCGAGGTGACCCTGATGGGCCGCGACCTCGAGCTGCCGCGCGACGCGTGGGTCTGCCTCGCGGGCGCTCCGGTTCAGTCGCAGCTCGAGCGCGGCCGGCCGGCGTTCCTGAAGGCGGGAACGAAGCTGAAGCTCGGGCGGGTGCTCGAGGGCGCGCGCAGCTACGTCTGCTTCGGCGAAGCCGGGCGCGAGCCGCCGCGCGGCGAGACGCTCGCTCCGTTCGCGGCCGCTCGAGCGCTCGAGCTCCGCGTGCTGCCGGGCCCGCAGGCCGAGCGCTTCGACTTCGAGGCGCTGCTCTCGGCGCGCTGGCGCATCTCGCACGAGAGCGATCGCCGCGGCATGAGGCTCGAGGGCCCGAAGCTCGAGAACCGCGGCGAGCCGGAGATCGAACCGGAAGGTAACGCCCCCGGAGCCGTGCAGGTGCCGGGCTCGGGCAAGCCCATCATCCTCGGGCCCGATCGCCCGGTCACCGGCGGCTACCCCAAGATCGCCACCGTTTTCCCCGGCGACCTCGCGCGGCTCGCCCAGGCGCGGCCCGGCGCCGAGGTGCGTTTCTTGCGCACTTGATGTGGCCGCCTAGCGTGGTGGCGGGTCAACCCACACGCCATGAACCGACTCCTCGCTGGCATCTCTCTCGTGCTCGTCGTCGGCTGTAACTGCAACCCGCCCACGAACACCGACGGAGGCACCGGCGGCGAGAGCGGCGGCAGCGGAGGCTCGGGTGCCGCAGGGGGCACCGGCGGCACGGGCGGGGGCCCCATCGTCCTTCCTGACGGCGGCAGCTGCCTGCCGGCGAACGCCGCCTGCACCGCGAATACCGTCTGCTGCGGCTCGACCTGCCAGAACGGCCGCTGCGGAGCGTCGACGTTCTGTGCGCCCGCGAACACGGCCTGCACCGCGAGCACCGACTGCTGCAGCAACCGCTGCGCGAGCGGCATGTGCTCGGCGACCGCGTGCGTCGACGTCGGCGCCATGTGCACGACCGGCACCGACTGCTGCACCGGCACCTGCACCAACGGCATGTGCGCGGCGCTCCCCGGCGGCTCGTGCCGCGTGCTCGGCCAGTCGTGCACCAACGGAAGCGAGTGCTGCTCCTTTCTCTGCAGTGGCGGCGGAGCGGCGACCGGCACCTGCACCCGCGCGTTCTACTGCCAGCCGCAGAACGACATCTGCCACTTCGACCGCGAGTGCTGCAGCCAGGACTGCTCGGTCAACGACGGCGGCACGGGCCGCTGCATCAGCCAGCCCGGCGGCTGTACCCAGGAAGGCGAGCCGTGCGCCGGCGGCAGCAACTGCTGCTCGCGCATCTGCGTCGACCCGGGCTCCGGCCAGGCGGTGTGCCTGCCGGCCGGCGGCTGCCGCATCACCGGCACCGCGTGCGCGAGCGCCCAGGCGTGCTGCGGCGGCGGCACGAACCCGAACGGCAGCGTGAGGTGCGAAGACGGCCGCTGCGACAACGGCCAGGCGTGCAACCCGGTGGGCAACATCTGCGGCGCTCCGGTGCTGCCCGGCGGCGGCAGCATCAACGCGAGCCAGAACTGCTGCAACGGCATGAAAGACGTCTGCAAGCTCGACATCTCGGGCATCCCCCGCTGCTTCGGCGGCGCCTCGACGCAGTGCCCGACCGGCTACACCGGCCAGGCGCCGTGCTGCATCGCCGCGGGTGACGCGTGCCAGTTCCGCGACCAGTGCTGCAACGGAGCGGCGTGCCTGCCCGGCTCCGACGGCGGCCTGCAGTGCACCGTGCCCACCTGCCTCACCGCCGGCAGCACCTGCGGCGACGGCGGAACCTGCTGCGCGCCGTTCCAGTGCTCGCAGGGCTCCTGCCGCCTCATCGAGGGCGGCGGCGGCGGCGACGGCGGCACGGCGGCCGACGCCGGCACCTGCACCGCGAACGGCGGCACGTGCACGACCTCGGCGCAGTGCTGCTCGATGATCTGCACCAACGGCATGTGCGGTATGACGCGCCCGTGCCAGCCACAGGGCTCCACGTGCAGCACGACGGCCGACTGCTGCAGCGGCACGACGTGCGCCATTCCCGCGGGGCAGATGAGCGGCACCTGCCAGCCGGCGAGCTGCATAGGCGTCGGCCAGAGCTGCACCGCCGGAGGCGCGGCGTGCTGCCCGAACCTCACGTGCCTCGACTCGTCGAACATGCCGTGCGGCGCGATGGGCGCCTGCAGCTGCCTGCCGATGATTCAGTGACGGAGCCGGGCGCGTGAGCGCGCCCCTGCTGCCCGAGCGCATGTCCGCCGTCGTCGTGAAGTCGCACGACGGCGGCGCCGCGTCGATCGAGCTGAAGACGATCGAGGTGCCGCGCCCTCCCGCCGGGCACGTGCTCGTGCGCGTTCACCGCGCGCCCATCAACCCGAACGACCTGCTCGCGCTCAAGAACGCGTACGAGGTACCGAAGCCGGTCGGAGCCGTCGCGGGCTTCGAGGGCAGCGGCACGGCCGTCGCCGGCAACGGCTTCATGGCGCGCTTGATGGTCGGCCGCCGCGTCGCCTTCTCGGCGGCGAGAGAGAGCGGAGCCTGGGCGGAGTACGCGGTCGCCCCCGCGATGCAGTGCGCTCCGGTCGGCGCGCGCATCACCGACGACGAGGCGGCGACGATGCTCACGAACCCGCTGACCGCGACCGTGCTCGTGTCGCGCGCGCAGCGCGAGGGCCACCGCGCCGTGGTGCAGGCCGCCGCCGCCGGAGCGCTGGGCAAGATGATCGCCCGCCTCGCGCTCGCCCGCGGGCTGCCGATGGTGCACGTGGTGCGCAGCGAGGCGCAGCGGCAGGCGGTGCTGCAGCTGGGCGCCACCGACGCGCTCGACAGCTCGGCGCCCGGGTTCGACGAGGCGCTGCGCACCCGCTGCCGGGCGCTGGGCGCGACGCTCGCGCTCGACCCGGTGGGCGGCGAGCTCACCGGGCGTTTGCTCGCCGCGCTCGCCGACGGAGGCGTGGTCCGCGTCTACGGCGCGCTCTCGGGGCAGCCTGCAGCGCTCGACGTCAACGAGCTCGTCTTCCGCGGCAAGCGCGTCGAAGGCTTCACCATGTACGAGTGGGTGAAGACGACGTCGCTGCTCAAGCAGCTGATGACGCTCTCCCAGGTGCAGGGCCAGCTGAAGGGCCCGCTCGCGACCGAGGTGCGCTCGACGGCGCGCCTCGAAGACTGCGCGGCGGCAGTCGCCGACTACGAGAAGACGATGAGCGGCGGCAAGATCCTCTTCGCACCCTGACGTAAGCTCCCCGCCCGATGCCGGGTGGTGTCTGCCCTCACTGTGGTGGTCCGCGCGACGACTCCGCGGACGCGTGCCCGAAGTGCGGAAAGCCCGTGCTGACCGCGCTGGTCGCGTCGCCGAACGCCGACGCACCGCTGCTGCCGACCGCGCTCATCGCCTCGCCGAACGCCGAGGCGCCGCTGCTGCCGACCGCGCTCATCGCCTCGCCGAACGCCGATGCGCCGGCGGTTCCGACCGCGCTCGTCGCGAGCCCGAGCCACGTGCCCGACGCCGTGCCGACGGCGCTCGTGATGTCGCCGGCCGTGGACGACCCCGCACCGACCGCGCTCGTGATGTCTCCGAACGCCGAGCTCGACCCGGTTCCCACCGCGCTGAACATGACGCCGAACGTGCTGGCGCCGCTGCCGAACCGGCCCTCGGCGCCGAGAAAGCCGGGGCGCGCCGCGGCGCCGACGCCGCGCTCGATGCCGCTGCCGGCGCACGCCGCCCCCGACGCGGTGAAGACGGTGAACGCGCGGCCGCAGACGCAGGCTCCCGAGGAGCCCGACGGCGCTCCGACCGGGCGCGAGGAGGCCCCCTTCGCCGAGACGGGCCGCGTCGCATCGCCGTTCCCGGTCGACACGAAGCGCTCGGCGAAGGCGGCGAGGGCGGCTCCCGTCGAGACGCGCGAGGCGCCCAAGGTGAGCGACACGCAAGACGAAGACCAGAACGCCACCGGCCGCGTGGTCGCGCCGTACCGGGCGGCGAAGCCCGACGCCGACACCGGCAAGGTCGCGGTGCCGTTTCGCGCGGTCGAGGCGCCGTTCGCGGTCGACGAGGAAGACGCCGGCGAGCCCGAGCCCCACTCGGAGCCGTCGGTGCCGATGGCGGTCTCGAAGAAGCGCAAGGGCTCGACGGGGACCTTCGACGAGCAGCCCGAGCTGTCGGCCGCCGGCGTCGCCGCTCCGTTCCCCGTCGGGCACACGCCCCCGCCGAAGAGGGCCGCCGCGGAGGGGAGGAATCGCGCGCTGCTCGTCGCGGGCGCCCTCATCCTCGTGTTCTTCGCCGCGTCGAGCACGCTGCTGCTCGTCAACGCGAGCCCGAAGTCGATCGCGCGCGAGGCGGCGGTTCACGACGCGAGCGCGCAATACCAGGCGAAGCCCGGGCACGTGCGCGTCGGCGCGCGCTGCGGCAGCAAGCCCATCGTGGCGCGCCTGTTCGTGCACGGCGTCGACAAGGGCGACACCCCGGTCGAGGTCGCGCTGCCGACGGGCCTGCCCGCCGGCGAGCAGGTGCTCGAGCTCCACGTCGCGGGCCGGTTCGGCGACCCGATGGACGCGCGGTACCACTACCGGCTGCCGCTCGAGCCGGGAAAGCCGGGTGAGGCCATCGAGGTCGAGCTCGAGGGCTGCACGCCGAAGACGATGGGCAAGTGAAGCGCATCGACCTCAACGCAGACGTCGGCGAGGGCTTCGACGACGCCGCGCTCATGCCGTCTCTCACGTCGGCGAACGTCGCCGCCGGCGGCCATGCAGGCGACGACGCCGGCATCGCCCGCACCGTGGCGCTCGCGCGCGCGCACGGCGTCGCGGTCGGCGCGCACCCCTCGTACCCCGACCGCGAAGGCGCAGGCCGCCGGCCGATGGAGCTGAGCGCGGCCGAGCTCGAGGCCACGCTGCGCGAGCAGCTCGCCCGGGTGCGCCGCGCCGCCGGCGCGCTCGCCCACGTGAAGCTGCACGGAGCGCTGTACCACCGCGCCGCCGAGTCGCTCGACGTCGCGCGGGCCGTCGTGCGCGCGCTCGATCGCGGAGCCGTCGTCGTCGCTCAGCCGGGCGCGGCGGTGCTCGAGGCGGCGCGGGAGGCGGGCTTGAAGGTCGCCACCGAGGCGTTCGCCGACCGCGCGTACGAGCCCGGCGGGAAGCTGCGGTCGCGGGCGCTGCCGGGCGCGCTCGTCACCGACCCGGCCGCCGCGGCGGCGCAGGCGGTGCGCCTCGCGCCGGGCGTACAGACGCTGTGCGTACACTCCGATACGCCGGGGGCGGCGGCGATCGCGGCGGCCGTGCGCGCCGCGCTGGAGCAGGCCGGCTGGCGCGTGGCGGCGCTCGGGGAGCCATGAGCCAGCAGACGCTGAAGCTCACCGCCGAGACGACGCGCTCGAACGAGCACCTGCGGCTCATCGAGACGTTCGTGCTGAAGAGCGCGAGCGGCGAGGCGGTGCTGCAGATCATCCGCCGCGCGGAGGACAAGCGCGTCGACCCGAGCGGCCAGGGCATGCTCATCGCGCGCGACCCCGAGAAGGCGCGCGCCTTCCTCGCCGACTGCGGCCACCCCGCCCTGCCGTCCGCCGGCCCGCTGGCGCGCTACGCGTTCCCCGTGCTGCTCCACGACAGCGGCGTCGGCGCCGATCACACGCCGTGGCGCGAGTTCAAGCTGCGCGTTCGCCACGGCGGAGCGGGCGACGACACGTTCTTCAAGGTGCACGGCGCCGCCGCCGAGCTCACCGCGAGCGAGCCGTTCTGGCACGTCGCGCAGCTCGCGCTCGGGTGCGGCGTGGCGGGCCGCCAGCCGCCTCCGCCGGGCGTGAGCATCTCGCGCCCCGAGCTGTTGCGCGGCGCCGACGAGCTGCGGCTGGTCGGCGGGCACGAGCACCTCATCGGCATCGATCAGAAGTCGACGGTCTTCTGGTGGACGGAGCTCACGAAGAAGCCGAGGCGCGTCATCAACCTCGGGCACACGGTGATGTCGGCGAACGCGTGGGCGGGGTGGCTCGTCGCGTGCGGCGCGGCGCACGACTCGGGCGTGTGGCGCGTGGTGCGCGTGCGGCTGAACAAGCCCACGGTCGAGACGGTGGTCGAGAGCAGCGAGCCGTTCACGTTCTTCGACGCGAAGCTGCTCCTGTCGGACGACGGCGAGCGGCTGGCGGTCGCGTACGGCGACCAGCTGCGCATCTACGCGGGCGCGTACCCCGTCGCCGCGGTAACGCACACCAGCGACCTCGCGCCCCGGCTGTGGGTGGGCAAGACGCTGATCGTCTCGACGCCGGAGGGCCTCATGCGCTGGAGCCGTGACGGCGGGCTCGAGCCGCAGACGGAGGCCATCGTGCACCGCTGCGGCGGCCACGAGGTGCAGGCGGCGGCCGACGGCTCGCTGCGCGTCGGCGGGCGCACGTTCGTGCCGGCCATCGAGGCCGACCGCGCGTGCACGCGGCGCCTGCTGCACTCGCGGCCGCGCCTGCTCGGCGACCGCGCGCTGCTGTTCCAGAGCGACCGACTCGTGGCGCTGGACCTCGAGACGCTGGAGACGTGGCTCGTGCTCGACGGAGCGGACACGCAGCCGTACGCGCTGCTCGCCGGCCGTACGCTGGTGGTCGACCAGCAGGCGAGCGGGCGCCCGAAAGTCGTGGAGATCTCGTTCGCGCCGAAGGGAGGCGCGTGAGCGAAGACGACGTCATCGGCGTCATCTGGTTCGCGCGTGGGACGGGGGGAATTGGACGCAGCTTCCCGACGCGGGCATGACGTACGACGCCCGCCGCGTCGCGTGGCCGCCGGCGCCCGAAGTCGTGAATGACCGGCAGCCCCTGGGGGCACAGAGGCGCCGTGAGAACGCTCGTGGCGGTTGCGATGCTCTCGGCGTGCGGACCTGCGGCGCCCCCTCCTCCTCCGGCCGCGGGCTGCACCACCTGCGCATGGCGCACGGTGACGAGCCCGACCTCCACGACGCTCTTCAACGTCTCCGGCTCCGCCCCCGACGACGTCTGGGCGGTCGGCGACCGCGGCGTCACGATCCACTGGGACGGCACGTCGTGGTCGCAGCACACCAGCACCGCCACCAAGACGCTCTTCGGCGTCTGGGCCGGCGCGCGGGACGACGTCTGGGCGGTCGGCGACGACGGCGTCATCATCCACTGGGACGGCACCGCGTGGGGCCCTCCGGCGGCGACCGCGGCAGGCACGCTCACGAACGTCTTCGGCGTCTCGCGCAGCGACGTCTGGGCCGTCGGCGGCCTCATCATGCACAGCACCGGCACCGCCTTCTCGGCGACGGCCGCCGCCCCCGCCGACGCGCTCACCGACGTGTGGCTCTCGGATTCGACGCACGGCTGGGCGGTCGGCGACAAGTCGCTGCGCGCGTGGGACGGCGCGAGCTGGTCGCCGCGGGCCGCGCCGATCGACACCACCTGGTTCTCGGTCTACGGCACCTCCGCGAGCGACGTCTGGGCCGCGGGCGACCACGGCAACCTGATGCACTTCGACGGCTCGGCGTGGGCGAAGACGGCGGTGCCCTCGACCACGTCGCTGCTCGGCGTCTGGGCGCGCGCGGCCGACGACGCGTGGCTCGCCACCGACTCCGGCGAGCTCGTGCACTGGGACGGAGCGTCGTGGACGAAGGCCGCGAGCCCCGTCACGACCACGCTGTTCGGCGTGTGGGGCACCTCGGCATCCGACGTCTGGGCGGTCGGCGACCACGGCGTGATCCTCCACTTCAGCCCCTAGCTCCACCTCGAGGAAGAACGAAGGCGCGAATCCATACCGTGAGCTGAGGAACCACTGCCGCGTGGGTCCCACGGCGCGACCCTGGACGAACGTCCGCTCCCGAGCCTTCTGTCCCCCACGCTGATACTGCGCGCGGCGGTTCTGCTCCGTAAGCTGCAGCAGATGCCCGCACGGCCGCTGATCGGACGGCAAGCCCAGCTCGACGAGCTCACGGCCGCGTTCGACACCGCCGCGGGCGGCACCGGCACCGTCTGCGTCATCTCGGGCGAGCCCGGCATCGGCAAGACGCGCCTCGCGGAAGAGCTCACCGCCCACGCGCGCTCTCGCGGCGCGCAGGTGCACTGGGGCCGGGCCTGGGAAGCCGAAGGAGCGCCCAGCTTCTGGCCCTGGGTTCAGCTCGTCCGCTCACTCGGTGCCAGCGAGCCCGCCTTCGCGCCGCTGCTCCCCGAGCTCGGCGCCGCCAGCACGCCGTCGGAGCCCGGCCAGGCGCCGTTCCGCCTCGCCGTCGCCGTGCTCGAGCGGCTCGAGCGTGCCGGCGCCGTGCAGGTGCTGGTGTTCGACGACCTCCACGCCGCCGACCTCGCCTCGCTGCAGATGGTGCAGCTCGTCGCCCGCGAGGCCAGAGCGCTGAAGCTGATGCTCGTCTGCACGTACCGCGAGGTCGAGGCGCGCAGGCGCCCGCCCGTCGCCGCGGCCCTCGCGCGCATCGCACGCGAGGGCACGAACATTCCGCTGGGTCCGCTGGCTCAGTCTGCTGCCTCAGCGCTGCTCGAGCGCTGCCTCGGCCACGCCGCCGCGCCCGAGCTGAGAGAGCGCGTGCTGCGAACCTGCGAGGGCAACCCGCTCTTCATCCATGCGCTGTCCCGGCTCCCGGCGGGAACAGCGCTGCCCGACACGGTGCGCGAGACGCTGCTGCAGCGGCTGTCGTTACTCCCCGCTCCCGCGCGGGAGGTGCTCGAGGTGGCGTCGGTGCTCGGCCGCGAGCTCGAGCTCTCGACGCTGCAGGCGGCGTGCAAGGGCGAGGTGCTCGGCGCGCTCGGCGAGGGCCTCTCGGCCGGAGTCCTCTCCGAAGCTGGCCCGCTCATCGTCCGCTTCTCCCACGTGCTGGCGCGCGAGGCGCTCTACCAGTCGCTCTCCGCCGCGCGCCGCGCAGAGCTGCACGCACGGTGCGCCGAGGCGCTCGCGACGAAGGCCACGGACCACCCGTTCGAGCTCGCGCACCACTTCGTGAACGCCGCCCCCGTGCTCGGCTGGGCCCGCGCCGCCGAGCACAGCGCACGCGCCGGAGACCGCGCGCTCGAGCTCTCGGCCTTCGACGACGCCGCGTCCCATTTCGCGAACGCGCTGCGCGGCCTCGAGCAGACCGGCGCACCGGGACTCGCGCGCGGCGCCGTGCTCTGCCGCCTCGGCGAAGCACAGGCCCGCGCGGGACAGCAGAAGGCCGGGCTCGAGAGCTGCCGTGCCGCCGCGGCCCTCGCGCGCGACGCGAACGACGCGGTGCTGCTCGCGCGCTGCGCGCTGGCGATGGGCGCAGAGCTGACGCCCGGGCGCGCAAACCCCGAGCTGGCCGCGGTGCTCGAAGAGGCGCGCAAGACCCTCGGCGCTGCGGCTCCGGCGCTCGAGGCCCAGCTGCTCGCGCGGGAAGCGGCGGCGCGCATGCCGTCTCCCGAGCACGCCACCTTGCTCGCCATGGCGCGCGAGGCGGTGACGAAGGCGCGGCTGCTGAACGACCCGCGCGTGCTCGCACAGGTCATCGGCTGGGCGCGCGCGACATACACCACCGGCGACGACCTCGCCGAGCGGCTCGACCTCGACGCCGAGCTCGCCGCGCTCGGCCGCCAGCTCGACGCACGCCACCTCGCACTGCAGGCGCACGGCCGGCTCGTGCTGGACCACGTCGAGCAGGGAGACGTCCGCGCCGTCGAAGCACAGCTCGCGGTCTACGACGCGCTCTCCGACGCGCTCCCGAATCCGCTCCACCAGTGGCGCGGCGTGCTGCTCAAGCTGATGTGGGCCACGCTGCGCGGAGACGCCGCCGAGTGCGACCGCTGGGAAGCCGCCGCGCGCGAGCTGGCCGGCCGGCTGGAAGACGCCCGCCTCTCGAGCAGCGTCGACGCGCTGTGCGTGCAGCGCGCGCTGCTCGAGGGCAACGACGACGCGCTCGAGAAGGCGCTCGCCCGCATGGAGAGCCAGCTCGCCGGCGAACCCTTCGCCGGTTTCTGGCCGGTGGCGCTGCGCGCATCGCGGCTCGCCGCACGGGGCCGCGAGGCCGAGGCGCGCACGCTGCTCGAGCGGGGAATTCCAGTGCAGCTGATCGAAACCGCCGGACCCGCAGTGCTGGCGCTGCTCGCGCCGGTGCTCGCCGTCACCGAGAGCCGCGAGACACTCGAGAGGCTGTATGGCGCGCTCGCTCCGCACGCGGGTCACCACGCCGTCGCCGCCGCGGTGCCGCTGTGCTTCGGTCCGTGCGACCTGGCGCTGGGCCGGTTCGCCGCTGCGCTCGGACGCGCAGCCGACGCCGCGAAGCACTTCGCCGCCGCGCGAGCCCTCGCGGAGAAGACCGGCGCGCTGCCCTACCTCCGCCGCATCGAGCGTCCGGAACCACGACCGCCGCCGCAGACCACGACCTTGGAGCTCCAGCGCGAAGGCGAGCTGTGGACCGTGCGCTTCGGCGGCGAGCAGCTGCGCCTCAAGCACAGCAAGGGCCTCGTCTACCTCGGCGAGCTGGTGCGCCGCCGCGGCGAGGAGCTGCACGCCGTCGAGCTCGAGCGCCTCGACGAAGCTACACCGGAGCCCACGGACACCGAAGGCCTCTCGGTGCGGCACTCGAGCGATGCCGGCGAGCTGCTCGACGCACAAGCGCGCGAGGCGTACCGCCGCCGCCTCGAGGAGCTCGACGAGCACCTGCGCGAGGCCGAGAGCTTCCACGACCCGCACCGCGCCGCGAGCGCCCGGTCGGAGCGCGACGCCATCGCCCACGAGCTCGCCCGCGCCGTCGGTCTGGGCGGCCGCAGCCGCCGCGCCTCGGCCACCTCCGAGCGGGCGCGCATCAACGTCCAGCGCCGACTCCGCGACGTCATCGCCAAGATTCGCGAGCAATCCGAACCGCTTGCACGGCACCTCGAGGCCTACCTGCGCACCGGGGCCTTCTGCACGTACCGCGGCGGGTAGACGGCCCACCGCCACCGCAGGGAGCGCCTGAGGGCGCGACCGGGGAAGACTGAACGACGTTCCGTCGAACGGAACGCCTGTGGGGCATGACACTCTCTTTGTTGGGCCGTTTTCTCCTCGCCGGGGTCCTGTCGACAGTGTCGATGGACCTGGGCGCAACGCTGCTGCGCAAAGCGGGGCTGACCCAGGGCGTGCCACCCGAGTACATCGCCCGCTGGTTCGGCCACCTCTTCAAAGGCCAGCTCACCCACCAGACCATCGCGAACGCGAGCGACGTGAAGGGCTTCAACCTTCCGGTCGCTCTCGCCTTCCACTACCTCATCGGCATCACGCTGACGGCCGGCTTCTGGCTCCTGCTCACGCGGGTCGGCGCGCGGCCGCTCGGCACGCAGACCGTCGTGCTGCTCGCGCTGTCGTTCGGCTTCGCCACCAACGTGCTGCCGTGGCTGCTGATGTTCCCGGCGATGGGCTTCGGCGCGTTCGGGAAGGATGCGCCGGCCGAGCTCATGCTCTTCCGCACGAGCCTGCTCAACCACGTCTGCTTCGGAGTCGGCCTGATGTGGACGGCGCTCGCGTTCGCGAGGGTGCGCTCATGATGATTCTCCAGAGCACGCCGCGCTGCGGCCGCACTCCCGATGTGCTGCTCGCGCTCGAAGAGCTGGGCCTGTCGTACAAGCTCGAGCGCGTCGAAGAGGGCTACTTCACCGAGCGCTTCGGCCGCATGGGCCCGGTGCTGAACGATGGAGGCCTCGTCGCCTTCGAGCCCGCCGCCATCATCCGTCACCTCGCGCGGCGGGCTCGGGGAACTGAGCTGTGGCCCACCGACGACGACGAGGTGTGCCGGGCGGAGCAGTGGATGGACTACTCCATCTCGCAGGTGCGGCCCGCGGCGGTGCGGGTGTTCATGGCGAAGCAAGCCGGCGCCGGCCCCGAGCAGCTCGCCGCCGAGATGCAGAAGCTCATCGGCGTTCTCGAGGTCGTCGACCGCGCCGTCGAGAATCGCGAGTACCTGCTCGGCGCGTTCACGCTCGCCGACTGCGCGTTCACGGGCCTCTCGATGATGCAGGCGCAGGGAGGCTTCGGCCCACTCACCTCGCTCGCCGCGTACGCGAAGCGGCTGGCGTCGCGCCCTGCCGCGCAGCGCCTCCTGCGTCCCCAGTGACGTGCAGAGGCATGCGTCAGCGAACAGTTCTGGCTTTGTACCGGGACGTGTTGCGTCACGACCCGCCGCGCGGAAGCAGCAGCCCCATGGCCTCGAGGGTCTGCTCGGCGCGGTTGGCTGCCTACACGGCGCAGGTGTCTAATGGCGGAGTGCGGCGCCTGGCACTCCTCCTCGCGGTGGTGAGCGCGTGTACCGGCGTGATCGCGACGCCGCCGCCCGCGCCGCCCCTCGAGCCCCCGCCGCCGGAGCCGTGCCTGGTGCCCGACCCGCTCCCGGGCGCGCCGGTGCCGCTGCGCCGCTTGAACCGCGCGCACGTCGAGCAGACGGTGAGAGACGTGCTCGGGGTCGACGAGGCCCTCGCGGTGAGCGACGAGCGGCTCTTCACGTACCGCAGCAACATCTCGACCTCGGTCGACGACGCCGCGGTGCAGGCGTACTTCGAGTTCACCGAGCGCGTCGCGGCCCAGATCAACGTCGCGCGCTGCAGCACCGACGCGAGCTGCCAGGCGTGGCTGTTCGACGACGTCGCGCGGCGGCTCTTCCGCCGGCCGCTCGAGGGCGAGCAGCGCGCCCGCTACGTCGCCCTCTACCAGCAGGGCCGCGCCGCGGGCGGCACGCTCGACGTCGGAGCCCAGTGGGCGCTGCAGGCCATGCTGCAGAGCCCCGCCTTCCTCTACGTCGACGAGCCGGTGAACGCCGAGGGCCGCCTCGACGGCTACGCAGTCGCGACCCGCCTCGCGCTGATGCTGTACGGCGCGAACCCCGACGAGGCGCTGCTGGCAGCGGCGGCGGCCGGCGAGCTCGACACGGCCGGCGGTGTCCGCACGCAGGTGCGGGCGATGATCCAGGATCCGCGCTGCGCGCACGGCCTGCACGCGTTCGTCACCCAGTGGCTCGAGCTCGAGAAGCTTCACCACACCGACTCCCGGCCCGACCTCCTGGCGCTCGGCCGCCCGGTGCTGACCGCCCTCGAGCAGGAGCCCGTCGAGGTCGTGCGCACGGCGATCGCGAGCCGCATGAGCCTCGGAGCCCTGCTGACGACCACGCGCACGGTCACGCTGCCCGCCCTCGTCCCGCTCTACGGAGCGGACGTTCGCTCGAGCTCCGGCGGCGTCACCGAGCTCGACCCGGCGCGACGCAAGGGCCTGCTCTCGCTGCCCGGTGTGATGGCGGCGCTGGCGCACGCCGGCGTCACGTCGCCGACCGTGCGCGGGTTCGCGATTCTCTCGAGCGTGGTGTGCCAGCCGCCCCAGCCGCCGCCCGCGGGAGTGAACGCCACGGTGCCGCCGGTGACGCCCGGCTCGACCACGCGGCAGCGGCTCGAGACGCACTTCACCGACCCGGCCTGCGGAGCCTGCCACCGCGCGATGGACGGCATCGGCTTTACGTTCGAGCACTACGACCCGGCCGGCCGATGGCGCGACCTCGACAACGGCCAGCCGATCGACGACCGCGCCGAGTTCCACCTCGCAGGCAAGGCGGTGTCGGTGGACGGGGCGGGCGAGCTGGCCGACGCCCTCGCCGCGAGCGGGCCGATCAGCGAGTGCTTCGCGCGGCACTGGACCCGGTACGCGACCGGCGTGCCCGACCGGCCCGAGCTGCGCTGCTTCGTCCGCTCGCTCGGTGAGCGCGGGGCGGTCTCGCTCGAGGACCTGATCGTCGAGCTGGCGGCGTCGGACTACGTGCGAAAGGGGGCCCCGTGAAGGTCACGCGCCGCGAGCTGATCAAGGCCGGCTCTGCCCTGGCGCTCTTCCCGTGGCTCGCGCGGGCTCAGGCGGTGGCGCCGAAGCGGAAGCTGGTGCTCGTCTTCACGCCGCACGGCACCATCTGGCCGCAGTGGAGACCGGCCGGCACCGAGACGGCGTTCACGCTGTCGCCGATTCTCGCGCCGCTGGCAGCGCACCAGAGCCGGCTGTCGATCATCGACGGCGTCTCGCTGCCGTACGGCACGGCCTATTACATTCCCCACACGTACACGATGCCGGCGCTGTGGACGGGCTCGCCCATCGACACGAGCTCGACGCTCTTCACGCGCACGGATCACATGCAGAGCTTCGGGTGGGGCACGGGCGTGTCGATCGATCAGGCGATCGCGGCGCGGCTCCCGGCGAACGAGAGCCTGTTCCGCACCATCGAGCTGGGCACGTACTGCGGCGGCCTGCACCCGGCGACGCGCATGATCTACAGCGCGCCCGGCGTGGTGAAGAACCCGCTCGACCAGCCGGTCGCGGCGTTCAACACGCTGTTCTCGATGCCCGACCCGAACCAGCAGGCGGCGGCCGCGACGCTGCTGCGCCGCAAGAGCGTGCTCGACGTCGCGTACGCGGACCTGCAGTCGCGCAAGGCGACGCTGACCGTGGCCGACCGGGCGCGGCTCGACGCGCATGGCACGGCGATTCGTGAGCTCGAGCGCCGGCTGGAGCTCGCCGTCCCGCCCGCGTGCACGCGGCCCGCGATGCCGGCGGGCGTCGACCCGCAGACCGCGATGGATCGCCAGTCCGACCTGCTCGCCGCGGCGCTGGGCTGCGGGCTGACGCGCATCGCGAGCCTGCAGATGCGCATCGCCGACAACGACAACTCGCTCTACCCGTGGGCGGGGCTGAACATGGGCGGGCACCACACGCTGACGCACGACTCGACGAGCGCGGCGACGTTGGCGCAGGTCTACACGTGGTACTCGGGGCGCATCGCGTACCTGCTCGATCGGCTTCAGGCGACTCCGGATCCGAGCGGCACGGGCACGGTGCTCGATCACACGCTGGTCGTCTGGGGCTCCGAGCTGGGCGTCGGCTGGACGCACGACGTCAGCAACGTGCCGTTCATCTTCGCCGGCGGGCCGGGCGTGCTGCAGGGCGGGCGGTACAAGGTGGTCACGAACAAGACGAACCACCGCGTGCTCGTCACGGCGCTGCAGCACATGGGACAGCCGGACATGACGTACGGGTCGCTCGACGCCGGCTCCGGGCCGCTGGCCGGCGTGCTGGCCTGAGCCGCACCGCCACAACTGCACCCTCTCACCCGCCGAGAATGGAGTGTGGCCTTCCCGCTCTCCCAGCTCGCGCCCATCGTTCGCTCCCCGGCGAAAGTTGCGTGGCCGCGTGAGGAAATCGAGCCGGCCACGCACCCCGCGGTCTCTGCTCCGGAACCACCCCGTCACGGGACACCGGAGACACCGCAATGCGCATTCCCCTGAACCTTCCGCAGTCGCCCGCCGCTTCGTCTGCTCCGCGGGCCACGCCGTCCACCCAGGCGTCATTCGCCGACAGCCTCGCCGCGAAGCGAAAGACGACCGAGCCGCAGCAGCCGGGGGCGCCCGGCGACGGTGAAGCACAGGCGCTCGAGGATCTGCGCGATCGCATCGAGAAGTTCCACGAGCAGATCGTGCTGATGCAGCGGCTGATGATGATGTCGGGCCAGGGCCCGATGCCGGCCCTCGACCGCGAGTGAAGACAGGCGGGTCTGCGCCGCACGACCCGTTCGTCGAAGCTTCGCGGGAGCGAGCTCGTCGCTCGGCGAGACGATGGGCTTGCTGCCCGGCGTGCGGTGGGTGGGGTTCGGCCGCACCTGGGTGAGGTTCTTGAAACGGTGGCGCGGTCGTCGAGCACGGGCGCCATGCGCTCCCAGAAGGCGGTGAAGGCGGCGGCGCAGCAGCGTCGCCCAGTCGATTCTCGGGCGCTTCGCCGTCGCCTTCGCCGGCGTGCTCGGGGGACGTGGCCCGGCCTGTGCCGACAAGACCACTGCCGCGCGCGCTGGAGCCGCCGGTGCCAGCACTCCGTGGAAGTTCGTCAGGTGCAGGCCCTTGGGCACGCTGCGGCTGGCGCGCTACGGCGGGCCCGACCCGCGCGAAAGCCCCCGGTTCACTTTGGTCCGGTTCGTCCCGCCGTATGCGGAGATCCGTGACCGCCCGGCGGTGTGCTCAGGGGCCGCAGAGGTTCAAGAAGATCTGGTGAAAGCGCCCCGACGACGCAGCGAGGTCTGCCCGTCCGTTGCCGTCGAGATCCGCGATCGCCAGGCTGCCCTGGTCTCCATACGTCTGCAGGCTCACCGTCGCCGCGCTGGCGAGCCCGGAGCTGGACCCATAGAAGACCCGCGCCACGTTGGGGCCGCCCGAGAAGAACCTGTCGATCAAGAGCACGAGCTCGTCCTTGCCGTCTCCCGTGAGGTCGCCGGCCGCGATCGCGCCCGCCGCTCCGGTGTGGAGGACGCCCGGCGCACCGAAGCCGCCGTCGCCCATGTTCATGTAGACGAGCACCGCGTTGAGCTCGCGCGAGGCCACATCGAGTGCTCCATCGCCGTTGAAGTCCCCCGCCTTCACGTCCCGCTGCCCAAAGCCTGCATCCAAGGAGCCCCCCAGGGTGAGCGCTCCGGCGCCGTTGCCCGCCGTGAGCCGCAGCGCTCCGGACGAGACGATCGCGTCCGCCCGGCCGTCGCGCGTGAAGTCGCCCGCGGCCACGCACTGCGGCCCCTGCGCGGCGATCGCCACGGTCGCCTGGCTCATCAGCCCACCCGCGGTGTTCAGCACCACGCCGACCGCGTCGCCCGCGAGCGCGAGATCGGGCCGGCCGTCACCGTTGAAGTCTGCGGTGTCGAGCCCTGCCGCCCGAACCGTCGTCGCCACCGTCATCGGCGCAAAGCCTCCGTCCCGTTCGTTGCGGAGCACGCTCAGCATCGCTTGCGCGGGGTCGGTGCCGGCGATGTCGAGCACGCCGTCGCCCGACAGATCGACCAGCCGCATCGCCTCGACGGCCGACGCGACGGTCACGAACGTGGGCCGCCCGAGCCCGCCGAAGCCGTCGTTGTAGAGGATGCCGAACTGTCGCTGGGTTGCGGACTCGTACTTCAGCGTCACCAGCTCCCGGCTGCCGTCGCCGTCGAGATCGCCGAGGTGCAGCTGCATGTCACGGTCGAGAAGGCGGTACTCGCGAATGCCGGCGAGCTGCCCGTTGCCGTGCCCGGCCAGGAACGTCACCGCGCCGTGCAGCGGGCTCGCGACGGCGACATCGGGGTTCCCGTCACCGGTGAAGTCGCCGATCACCGGCACGCGCGTACCGATGGTCAGGTAGTCGATCGGAGCGGCCAGCTTCCCCGTTCCGTCATTCACCAGCACCGCTGTGTAGTCGAACGCCGACGACGTCTCGATGACCTCGGCCTTGCCGTCGTTCGACAGGTCGGCGATCGCGATGCGGTCAGCGAACGCGGTGGCGGCGACGTCCGTCCACGGCGCCCACGTTCGCCCGCCGCGGTTCATCAGTATCGAGGTGCGGGCGGTGCTCGGCGTCGGGTTCGTGATCGCTGCGAGATCGGGCCGGCCGTCGCCGTCGAGATCGCCGGCTGCGACCACGCGCACCGAGCCGCCCACCATCACCCGCGCGAAGGCGCCCGTGCCGTCGCCGTACAGCACCTCGATGCCCGCGTTGTCTGCCACGACCAGATCCGCCTTGCCGTCGCCGTCGATGTCGCTCACCGCGAGATCGCGCACCGACAACCGCGCGCCCGCGTCGATCGCCACCAGCGCGCTGAACCCGCCGCCCGGCGCGCTGGCGAGCACGCCGATGTCATCGTCGAAGGTGTCGATCAGCAGATCCGGCCGGGCGTCGGAGTTGAGCTCGGCCACCCACAGCCCGTCGGGCGAGCGGCCGGTCGGGTAGGAGGGCCCGGCGACGAGCGCTCCGCCGTCACGGCCGAGGAACAGGGTCACCTGGGGCGGTGTGCCCGAGAGCACCGCCACGTCTTGCCGGCCGTCGGCGTCGAAGTCCGCTACGGCGGTGAAGCCCGCGCCGCCGGCGTCGGGCAGCCGATGCGAGAGGGTGGAGAACGCGCCGGCCCCGGTGCTCAGCAGCACGTCGAGCGACGGCGGAGTATCGGTGAGCACCACCAGATCGGTCTTGCCGTCGCCGTTCAAGTCTCCCGCCGACAGCCCGTGCGGCAGGCCGCCGGTCGCGTGAGGAGAGACCATGCACTGCGGCGCCACGCACGTTCTGCTGCGGCACACTTTGCCTGCGGTGCAGCGCATCCCGCACTTGCCGCAGTTCGCCGGATCGTCCACGGTGTTCACGCAGGCGCCGCCGCAGGAGACGAGCGGTGCCGGGCAGCCGGTGCACATGCCCGCGACGCAGCTCTGGCCCGCAGCGCAGGCCACGCCGCAGAAGCCGCAGTCGGTGATGGAGCTCTGCGTGTCGGCGCAGTACTCGCTGGCGCCAAAGCCGCACGATCGCAAGCTCGGGCCGCAGCCGCTGAGGCAGACGCCGTCTGCACAGTGCTGAACCGCCTCGCACGCGCGGCCGCAGGAGCCGCAGTTGAGCCGGTCGGTGGCGAGGTCCACGCAGGCGGCGCCACATGGAGTGCATGAGCCGCCGTCGGGTGCTGAGCCGCCCGAGCAGGCGACGACACCGACCAGGACGACGAAGCTGACGCGGACCCGCATGCAGCACCCCCGAGGGGCTTCATCCTGCCACGAAGTCGGTGACGTGCACCCACGTGAAGGCCGCGAAGCCCGCGGGTATCGCGCTCGAGCTCAAGGCAGGAGCGCTCAGCGTCAAGAACGGCCTCGACGTCTAGAACGACGGCGAGGAAGCCCGGCGCCTCGGCGGCCTGCTGATGGCGCCCGCCGATGCCGAGGTCCCCGCCGAGCTCACCGTGTTCGAGCGGCTCGTGCTCGAGGACAGGAAGCCCCAGCTCGAGGAAGCCAGCGAGCTCGCCGGCCGGAGGTGCGGCAAGGAGCTGCCGAGACGCAGCCGTACGCGCTGCTCGCCGGCGGCACGCTGGTCGTCGCCCCGCAGGCGAGCGGCCGCCCGAAAGTCGTTGAGATCTCGTTCCCGCAGAAGTGAAGATCGCCCCATGAGCGAAGACGACGTCATCGGCATCGTGCTCATCGGCGGGGCCGTCGCGTTCGTGGGCGGCATCATCTGGTTCGTGTTCTGGCTCGAGAAGAAGCGCACCGAGGCGGTGCACGCGTGGGCGCACGCGAACGGCTACTCGGTCGACGCCGACACTGCGGGCTTTCAGGCCGCCATGGCGCCGTACAAGCTGTTCAACCAGGGCCACGGGCGCAGGCTGAAGAACCTCATCCGCTCGACGCGCGGCGATCTGCAGATCGCGATCTGCGACTACCAGTACACGACCGGCAGCGGGAAGCACCAGCACACGCACAACCAGACGCTGTGCGTGCTGCAGTCGGGCAAGAGCCGGCTCCCGCACTTCTTCGCGCGCCGGCAGGTCGCGGTCTTCGACTTCCTCGGCAAGGTGTTCGGCGGGCAGGACATCAACTTCGACGAGGACCCGGCGTTCTCGAAGGCCTACGTGCTGCAGAGCTCGGTGTCCGAGGCCGAGTGCCGGCAGCTGTTCAACGAGCGCGTGCGCGGCGTCTTCACCGGGCTCAGCGGCAAGAACATTCAGGTCGAGGGCCGCGACGGCACCCTGCTCTTCCACTACTGCCGCCGGCTGAAGGTCGAGCAGGTGCCCGAGCTCGTCGAAGACGCGCTGCAGGTGCGGGGCGCGCTGGGCTGAACATTTGGACAGTGTCAGACCCCTGGCGTAGGGTGTTCCTCCGGTCGGTTCGGAGGAGACCATGCTGATGTGGGCAGAGCTGACGTACGACGAGTGGAAGCAGTGGACGGGGAGCCTTCGCCCCGGCACCAAGGAGTGGAAGGCCGCGTGGAAGGCGCTGGAGAAGCAGACCGGCGACCGCGATCGCGCCGCCGAGTGCCCGCTCACCGGCGAGACGTGGAGCTACCTGTGCAGCTTCCGCGACCGCGGCCGCTGGGTGCACGAGTTCCGGCACCGGCACCACCCGGTGAAGCAGCGCCGCTGGTACGTGCAGATCCCCGCGTCGCCCGAGTGGTCGCCGAAGTGAGCGGGCTCACTTCCCGCTGAGCGAGGCCTTGCGCCACAGCCGCAGCATCGCGACCGCCGTCGCGACCGCGATCGCCGTCGCGGCCGTGTAGAGGCCGATCGAGTGCTCGGGCCAGATGAGACACCCGACCGCGCCGACGAGGAACATGACGGCGCCGGGCACCGCGAGGCTCCAGTGCCAGACGCAGGCGCCGACCCCGAAGATGGCGGCGAGCGTGACCGCCTCGAACGACAGCGCCTGAGGCAGCGGCGTACCGAGCAGCACCGCCAGCGTGCGGCTCAGCACCGTGAACCCGGTCGCGAGGCCCGCGACCAGCGACAGCTGCCGGTTGATGCGCGTCGACCACAGCGCCTTGCGGCCGATGATCATCGACGCGACGTAGACGAGAAACGGCACCGCCACGTTGCCGACCGGTGCCCAGCGCCCGGCCGCCGCCATCCACCAGTCGTAGAGCAGCCACGTCAGCACCGCGAGCACGCCGATGGTCAGCGTCAGCACGCCGAGCAGCACCGTGCGCTGCGGAGCCGCCACCGCCGGGTTCAGCTCGTGCGACAGCTGCCGCATCTTCGCCGCGCTCGCGGCCCGCTCGGCGTCGCGGGTCTGCAGCGCCTCGAGCATCGCCTTGAGGTCGGGGGGCGGCTCCTTGAGCTCGGCGAGGTAGGCGCGCGCCGAGGCGGTCGCGCCGCGCTGCAGCTCGCGCCGCGCCGCGACCTCGAGCAGCCGCCGCATGCCGGCGTGGGCGTCGACGTTCAGCGAGTGCATCTGCAGCGCCTGCGCGAAGCCGAACCGGCACTCGGAGACGAGCGCGTACCAGCGGCGCATCTCTTCCTCGGCCTCGGGCGTGGCCTTCTTGCCCGCGCTCGACACCGTCGACAGGGTGCTGAGCTCGTCGTCGGCGCTCGCGGCGATGGCCTCGAGCTGCGTGAGCCGCTTGCGCGCGGCGTCCGAGAGCGCGTTCGAGCCGCGGTGGGCGAGGAAGAGCTTGAGCGCGTCGCGCAGCTCGAGCGCGCTCTGGAAGCGGCGCGCGGGGTCTCTCGACATCGCGGTGGCGCAGACGGCGGCGAGCTCGGCGGGCACGTCGAGCCCGAAGCTCGGAGCGCCGGCGGCGTGCGCGGCCTCGAGCACCTCTTTGAGGTCGCGGCCCACGTGCGGAGGCCGCTTCGTGAGCACCTCGTGCAGCGTCGCGCCGAGCAGGTAGACGTCGGTGCGCTCGTCGACCTTGAGGGGGTCGCCGCTCATCATCTCGGGGGCGAGGTAGGCGGGCGTGCCGACGAGCCGGGGCGGGCCGGGCGCGAGCCGCGCCTTCTGCACGGCGACGCCCCAGTCGGCGACGTAGACCTCGCCGAGCTCGCCGATGAGCACGTTGGCGGGCTTGATGTCGCGGTGGAGCACGCCGCGGCCGTGTGCGTGCTCGATCGCGGTGCAGACCTGAATGAGCACCTGCAGGCTCGCCTCGAGGTGATCGCCGCTCGTGGTGAGCCGCGCCCACGCGGGGTGCCGGTCGTCGAGGATCAGCTCGCGCCAATTGACGCCGTCGACGCGCTTCATCACGACGGCGGGCAGGCCCCTGGCGTCGCGCGCGAGCGCGTAGATGGGGACGATGCCGGGGTGCTCGAGGGAGCCGGCCGTGCGGGCTTCGAGCACGAGGGCCTCGGCGGCGTGCTCGCTGACCGCTTCCTTCTTGAGCACCTTCACCGCGACCTCGCGGTCGAGGGAGTACTGGCGCGCGAGGAGCACGCGGCCCATGCCGCCCTCGCCGAGCACCTGCACCGGCACGAGCTCGCCCTCTTCGGGGCCGGCGGCGGGGTCGCGCGCGGCGTCAGGGGTGGCGAGCGTGAGGCGCGGGTAGCTGCCGGTGAGGGCGAGGTCCTGCCCCGAGCGCGGCGCGGAGTGAACCGTGTACTCGTCGCCCGTCGGCGAAAAGGTGGCGTCGAGGGCGGCGTCGGAGCTGACGCGATCGAGGCGGAGACTGGCGATGAGCTGGTCGACGCTGCCGGCCATGTGGGGCACGTCGAGTCTACCTCTCGGTGAACGTCTGCTTCACCCGCGAAGAGGTGAGGAAGTAGGCGCTCCAGGCGACGGACCAGGCGATCCACGCGACGGAAGACGGCCGCCACCCGATGCCGGCGATGACGGCGTCGAGCACGTACATGCCGACGAGGAGCCGGGGCGCCCAGAGCGAGCGCTTCAGGAAGCCGGCGAACGCGGGGACGGTGAGAACGAGTGAGAAGCCCGAGAGGACGATCAGCACGTGGCGAGGAAGAAGGCCGGCACGCGAGATCAGGCCGACGCCGGCGATCACCACCGCGATGAACACAAACGACTTCAAGACGAGGCCGACCAGCGGAAGCACGAGGGGCCCGCCGAAGGGGCTGGGCGTCAATGCGAAGCGCTGCTGTTCGCGCGAGAGACAGTCGGCGCACGTGAGCACGCTGCTGGCGGCGCCGGGAGCGCAGCGGATGCAGACGAAGGCGCCGCAGCGCGGGCACGTGCCGGCGACGGGAAGATCGGGGTGCTTCGCGCACGGCTGCGCATGAGCGACGGGGGCCTCGTCGGGAACCACCGGGCTGAGCGCGGCGCCGCCGCGCTGTTCGCGGCCGCAGTCGGGGCACACCAGCGCGCCGGCGTCGAGGCGAACGCCACAGTGCTCGCAGGTCATGCGAGCAGCGTAGCGTGACGCGAGCAGCGCCTCCGTCCGAAGCCGCTCAAAGCGCGAGCGGCAACTCGCGAAGCCGCGTGCCGGTCGCAGCCGCCACGGCATTGGCCACCGCGGGAGCGATGACGGGAACACCGGGCTCGCCGACGCCGGTGGGCGCCGCCGTGCTGGGCATCAGCACCGTCTCGATGACGGGGCTCTCGAACATCCGAACGACCTCGTAGTCGTGGTAGTTCGACTGCTTCACGCGCCCGTTCTCGAGCGTGATGCGGCCTTTGAGCGCCGCGGACAGCCCGAAGATGGTGGCGCCCTCGAGCTGGGCCGCGACGACGTCGGGGTTCACGATCTCGCCGCAGTCGATGCCGATGACGACGCGGTGAACGCGAATCTTCGTGCCGTCCTCGATCGACACCTCGGCGACCGCGGCCGCCCAGCTGTCGAACGACTTGTTGCACGCGATGCCGCGGAAGCGCCCGGCCGGCAGCGCGCTGCCCCACCCGGCCTTCGCCGCGACCGCGTCGATGAGCGCGCGCATGCGCGGCCGCCCGCCGAGCAGGTCGCGCCGGAACTGCAGCGGGTCCTTCCCCGCCGCGACGGCGAGCTCGTCGATGAACGTCTCCATCACGTAGGCGTTGAACGAGTGCCCGACCGAGCGCCACGCCCCGACGGGAATCGCGACCTTCTGGTGGTGGTACTCGACGCGGAAGTCCGGCAGCTCGTACTCGGTGTCGGCGCTGCCCTCGACCGAGGTCGGGTCGACGAACTTCGAGAACAGCCCGCCGGCCGCCGCCACGATCAGCCTCATGCCCGGGAACATCGCGTCGGCGATGTCGGTCGACAGGTTCTCGTACACCGACTGGCACGCGACCTTGTGCTGAATGCCGACGAGCCGGCCCGACGCGTCCACGCCGCCTTCGATCTCGTGGTACGCGAGCGGCCGCAAGATGCCGTGGTGCATGTCGTCTTCGCGCGTCCACACCAGCTTGATCGGCTTCCCCGTCAGCTTCGAGACCTTCACCGCCTCGGCGATGAAGTCGGTGCGGCCGCGGCGCCCGAAGCCTCCGCCGAGCAGCGTGTTGTGCACGGTCACCCGGCTCGAGTGCATGCCGGTGATCTCGGCCGCGACCTTCCGCGCGAGGCCCGGCACCTGCGAGCCGCACCAGATCTCGCACGAGCCCGGCTTCACGTGGGCGGTCGCGTTCATCGGCTCCATGCCGGCGTGCGCGAGGTACGGCATCGAGTACGTCGCGGCGCGCTTCACCGGCGCCGCGTTCAGCTTCGACCGCAAGCTGAAGCTGCCCGGCTTCGCGACGAGCCCGCCGCCGTTCGCCATGTCGGCCTTGAACGCCGCGCGGATTCCGTCGCTCGACAGCGTCGCGTTCGGCCCCTCGTCCCACGTGACGTCGAGCGCGTCGGCCGCGTTCTTCGCCTCCCACGTCGTGCGCGCGACGACGGCGACGCCGTTGCCGATGCTCACGACGTCTTCGACGCCGGGCATCGAGCGCACCGAGGCCGCGTCGAACGTGCGGACCTTGCCGCCGATGACCGGGCAGCGCCGCACCACCGCGATGCGCATCCCGGGGACGACGACGTCCATGCCGAACACCGCGGTGCCGTCGGTCTTCGCCTTCGCGTCGAGCCGCACCGACTGCTTGCCGAGCCACTTGTACTTCGCCGGCGACTTCAGCGCCGGGGTCGCGACCGGGAACCAGCCCGCCAGATCGGCGAGCGAGTTGTACGTCGCGGTCCGCGTGCTCCTCGTGTGCTTCATCTTGCCGTCGTCGGCGACGACCTCGGAGAGGGGGACGCTCCAGCGCCAGGCGGCGGCGTAGCGCAGCTTCTCTCGCGTGGTGGCGCCGGCCTCGCGCAGCGGGCGCGCGTAGCGGCGCGTGGTCTCGCTGCCGCCGGTGAGCTGCAGCGGCAGGCCGGGCTCGTGCCACTTCAGGTTGTCGCCCTCGGCGAGCTTGAGGGTGAGCTTCCGGGGGTCGAGATCGAGTTCCTCGCACATCAGCGTGGCAAGGCCGGTGATGACGCCCTGCCCCATCTCGGCGGCGGCGCACGTGAACTCGATGCGGTCGGACTTGATCTCGAGCCAGATGTTCGGCCGCCCGAGCTCCTGCTCGGCGCCGGTGGTCTCGCCGCCCGGGCCGGCCGTGACGGTCGCGTCGCTGTCGGCGCACGAGCCGAGCCAGATCTGCACGAGCATGCCGCCGCCGACCGCCCCGGTTCCGCGGAGGAAGCCGCGCCGCGAGAGGGCGGTCATGGCGCACCTGCCGCGCGGTGAATGGCCTTGCGAATGCGCGGGTACGTGCCGCAGCGGCAGATGTTCCCGCTCATCGCGACGTCGATCTCTTCGTCGGTGGGCTGCGGCTTCTTCTTCAGCAGCGCGCAGGCGCTCATGATCTGCCCACTCTGGCAGTAGCCGCACTGGGGCACGTTCTCCTGCACCCACGCGTCCTGCACGGGGTGCGGACCCGACGCCGTGCCGATGCCCTCGATGGTGGTGATCTTCTTCCCCATCGCCGCCCCGACCGGAGTCACGCAGCTGCGCCGCGCCTCTCCGTCGAGGTGCACGGTGCACGCGCCGCACGACGCGATGCCGCAGCCGTACTTGGTGCCCATCAGGTTGAGCAGATCTCTCAGCACCCAGATGAGCGGCATGTTGGGCGGAGCGTCGACGCTGCGAAGCTCTCCGTTGATGTCGAGGGTGATCATGGGCAGGGCGCTCCGGCGGCGATCCACTCGTCGACCTTCGCGACGAAGGCGGCGTGGGTGAGAGGCGGCGTGGTGCGGCCCTGGCCCGGGTTGAAGCCCCAGAGCACGAGCGGGTCGTGGTCGACGTGCGTGCGCAGGTCGGGCAGCGACCGGCCGCCGTTCTTCGAGAGGTCCTTCAGGTCGGTGCACAGCTGGGTGGGCGTCTTGCCCTCGAACGCCATCGACTGCGGAGGCATGCTCCAGTGCGGAGCGCCGGGCGGCATGTTGTCGCCGGGCATCGGCGCATCGGCGTGGCAGGTCTGGCAGCTGCCGCCGAGCTGGTTGAAGACGCGCTTGATGTTCTGCTTGTGCGGCTTCGACAGGTCGGTCTGCAGCGGAGCGTCGCCCTGCGGGTGGCAGTTCAGGCAGCGCGGGTGCTGCAGCACCTGCTGAATCGGAGTGAACGGGTGCGTCGCCTGCGCCTGCACGTGCAGGCTGAGCGGCACCACGGCAAGGAGCGCGGCGAAGGCGCCCATGAACATTCCCTTCTTCATGCGGCCTTTCCTCTCTTCCCCTTTGAAGGACTCAGACCCACACGCTGGTGCGCGAGCGCAACGAGCTCGGCGAGATCGTGCGCCTTTCCGTCGACCAGAAAGTGCTGCAGCGCGAGGCCCCACAGCATCGCCTGCAGCAGCACCGGGAGCTTGTCGCTCTCGGGCAGCCCCAGCATCGCGCCGATGAGGCGCCTCGTGTTCATGACACTCTCGACGAGCTGGCTGCGCAACGCGGCGTCTTCTTCCGACTCGACGAGCAGGCCGATCAGGGTGCGAACGCGGCGCCGGTCGCTCAGCACCGCGGTGACGAGCGCGTCGGTCGACTTGCCCTCCTGCGACAGGCGCAGCGCCTCTTCCGCGACGCCCTCGATGTAGCGCTTCGCGACCGCGGCCAGCAGGTCCGACCGATGCGGGAAGTAATACGTCACGTGGCTCTGGCGGACCTTCGCCTTCTTGGCGACCTGGGGCCCGCTCAGCTTCTGGAGCCCGTGTTGGCCCAGCAGGTTCACGGCGGCGTCGAGGATTCGTTCTCTCATGTCTCTTGGTAGTCCTACCAAATTGGTTTGGTAGACCTACCAAGAAGTCGGGACGGAATGCAAGTGCTAGGGTCCCGGCCGCCATGCGCCTGCTTGCCCTGCTTGCCGTGTCGCTGCCGGTCTCAGCTCATGCCTTCTGCGGCTTCTACGTGTCGGGCGCCGACCAGACGCTCTTCAACAACGCCACCCAGGTGGTGCTGATGCGCGAGGGCCTGCGCACGGTGCTGTCGATGCAGAACAACTACCAGGGCCCCGCGAAGGACTTCGCGATGGTCGTCCCGGTGCCGGTCATTCTGCAGAAGGAGAACGTGAAGACGCTGTCGCGCGACGTCTTCACCAAGATCGACCGCCTCGCCGCGCCTCGCCTCGTCGAGTACTGGGAGCGCGACCCGTGCTGGGTGCCGCCGGCGCCCAGGGCGTACAGGGGCAAGGCGATGAAGAAGGAGAAGTCGTACGACTTCGACGACGAGCTGAGCGACGCCGACAAGAGCTACGGCGTCAAGATCGAGGCGAAGTTCACCGTCGGCGAGTACGACGTCGTCATCCTCGCGGCGAACGACGCGCTCGGCCTCGACCGCTGGCTGCGCGACAACAAGTACAAGATCCCCGCCGGCGCCGAGCCCCTGTTCAAGCCGTACATCAGCCAGGGGTGGAAGTTCTTCGTCGCGAAGGTCGACGTGAGCAAGGTCGAGCTCAAGGACGGCCAGGCCCAGCTCTCGCCGCTGCGCTTCCACTACGACTCCGAGGCGTTCACGCTCCCCATCCGCCTCGGGCTCATCAACGCCAACCAGAAGCAGGACCTCATCGTCCACATCCTCGCGAAGGGCACCCGCTACGAGGTCGCGAACTACCCGAACGTCACCATCCCCACGAACATCGACCTGCACGAGAGCGCGAAGGTCGAGTTCCCCGCGTTCTACGCGAGCCTCTACGACCGCACCCTGCAGAAGAACCCGAAGGCCGTCGTCACCGAGTACGCGTGGTCGAGCGCGTCGTGCGACCCCTGCCCGCTGCCGCCGCTCAACGAGAGCGAGCTCGACGTGCTCGGCCGCGACGTGCTGCTCGCCGGTGGCGCCGAGCTGCCGCAGATCGAGGTGAAGAACGCCGACAAGCTCACGCCCGAGGACAAGCAGCTCGTCGACCAGTTCCTGCAGAACCTCAACCGCACGCTCGCGCAGCGCCGCGGGCTCGGCGCCTCGAGCTTCGTGCTGACCCGGCTGCACGCCCGCTACGACAAGGCGTCGCTCGGCGAAGACCTCGTGTTCAGGGCCGCGCCGCCGATCACAGGCGGCCGCGAGACCCACGGTCAGGGCGGCAAGCTCGAGCAGGGCTCGGCTCCATCGACGTACCAGAACAACTTTCAGGGCCGCTACGCCGTGCGCCACACCTGGAAGGGGCCCATCACCTGCGCGAACCCGGTGCGCGGCCGCTGGGGCGGCCCGTGGCCCGGCGTGAGCAAGGAGCCGCCGCTCGCCGCGACCGGCACCGCGTTCGCGCCGCGCAAGGCCGAGCTCGCCGAGCAGCTCGCCGAGAGCCCGGTCGCCGAGCTCGGCATCAAGGGCAAGAAGGAGCACGCAGGTATGGTGATGCCATGAGGCTGCTTGTCGCCGTGTTGCTGATCACGAGCGCCGGCTGCACGCGGCGCCTGCCGGGCTCCGCCGACGTGCCGGCCGCCGAGAAGTACACCCCGTTCGCCGTCGAGGCCGACCTCCTCGCGGTCGGCGCCGTGCGCCAGGGCGACGGCGGGAAGCTGCGCGTCGAGCTCCTGAAGCGGAAGTGACTCGGCTCTCAGTTCGGGAGCTGCGGGCTCGCCGGTCGATCGAGCTGAAGCCGGAGCTGCGAGAGCCGCGACACTTTCAGGTCGTGCAGCTCGCGCTCGAGCTCCGTGCGCGGGCGCGTGCCGTCGACCTCGAGCCTGATGCCCTCGACCTCGATCTCCATCGGCCCCAGGCGCGGCGCGAGCGCTTCGCACGCCAGCGCCGCGAGGTCGATGGAAGACGACGTCACCTGAAGCTCCGCGTGAATCACGGCGTCGGCCTTCGCCGCTTCGAAGAGCGTGACGTGACCTTCGCGCGTCGTGACGCAGAGCCTGCGGCCGTCGAGCGACACCCGGCCCAGCCCCGCTTCGCTCAAGAGCCGCGCCAGCGTCTCGAGGCGCACCGGCTCTCGACGCCCGTACCTGCGCGGCGCGGTCAGCGCGACCGGGAACGAGCGGCGGGGCTTGGGGGCTCCGAAGCTCCGCAGCCAGTCTCGAAGTGCGCGCACCATCGACTTTCGTGTTTGACCCCGGGCGTGGCCGCCAGGTGAAGGGGTCGAGCCCCATCGATTTTTCGAGGCTGACGGTTCTCTGTCGATCGCGGCGTGAGCGCCCTGTCACCGGGGAGTGCCGCACGTGATTACTGACCGTTGCGTGGTGGACTCCGAATTGCTCCGGCGCGCCCGCCATGTCGATCGCGAAACGACTCGTGTCCATCGCGCTGCTCGCCGTCGCCTGTGGAAAACCCGTGGAACCGCTGCCGCCTCCGGTGACCGCAGGCGGGTCAGGAACCGCGGGCGGCGAAGCGGGAGGCTCCGCGGGCGGCGGCGTCGTCGTCGAGCAGGGCGCGACACGCGCGTCACCCGTCACCGGCACGCTCGCGCAGCTCGGCAACCCCGCCGGCTTTCAGCCCCTCGCCTTGAATCGCAGCGTGAAGGCGGGGACGAAGGCGGGCGAGAAGACCGTGCTCACGCTCGGAGTCCCCGCGTCCGCCGAGGCCGCGTGGGTCGCCCTGCGCGCGAAGAGCTCCGTGAACCTCACGGCCGGCGGCCTGACGTTCGCGGTCGCCGGCGGCGGAGCGAGCACGTGGGCGCTCGTCCCGCTGGCGCGCGGCAAGCTCGAGCTCGTCGCCGACGCCGACGCCGAGCTCAGCGTGCGCGGCGGCGGCTGGTTCGACCAGTCGGGCGCGGGCCTGCAGCTCGCCGCCGAGCCGGCCCTCGAGCTCGACCTCGCGCAGGGCGCGACACCGCTGTCGCTGCCGGCCCCTTCGACTGACCAGAACGACGACACCTGGGGCGCGTGGCTCGACCTCACGGTGACCGGCGGCGGCGCCGACGCCCGCTTCGAGCTGCGCGTCTGCGGCAACGAAGACGCGCTCGAGGTGTTCGACGTGCCCGCGAGCGGCGCGCGGTCGGCGCGGGTGCTCGCTCCGCGCGGAGCGCTGTGCCTGTGGGCCAGCGAGCCGCTGAAGCTGAAGGCGCAGGTCACGGGGCGCTACCGCCGCTTCGAGAAGGGCAGCATGCGGCGCGCGACGCCCGTCACGGTGCTCGACACCGCGAACGGCGTCGGCTGGTCGGGCCTGCCGCTGAAGGGCCAGGCGCTCGACGTCGATCTGAGCGGGCTCGCCGGCCTCGAGAACGCCCGCGCGCTCGTGCTGCTCGTCGACGGCCAGCTCGTGCTCCACGACGCCTCGAAGCCGCTGGTGGTCACCGCGCCCGAGAGGCAGCACGTGAAGGCCGTGCTCATCGGCAAGGCCGACACGCGCGAGGCAGTGCCGTCGAGCTGCGCCGCGTGGCCGGAGGAGGCCGCGTGCGCCGCGACCGATCTGCTCGGCCGCCTCAACTGCCTGCCCGGCGTGCTGGCGGTGCCGCGGCCGCCTCCCGCGATGGAGCCGGCCGCGCAGCAGTTCCTGCTGCAGATCGAACAGCCGGTCGATCACGCGCGCCCCGACGGCGAGACGTTCGAGCAGCGCGTGCTGCTCACGTTCGTGGGCGAGAACGCTCCGACGGTGCTGCACCACACGGGCTACACGCTGTTCACCTACCGCTCGGACCTGGGGCGACACCTGAGCGCGAACGAGCTCGAGGTCGAGCACCGCTACTTCGGCACCTCGTTGCCGGCGTCGCGCGACTTCACGAAGCTCGACATCGTTCAGTCGGCGCTCGACTCGCACCACATCGTCGAGCTGCTGCGCCCGCTGCTGAAGGGCAAGTGGCTCGGCACCGGCCACTCGAAGGGCGGCATGACGACGACGTACCACCGGCGCTTTTTCCCCTGCGACACCGACGCGAGCGTGCCGTACGTCACGCCGCTCTCATACTCGCTGTCGGACCCGCGCTACGGCACGTGGCTGCAGAACCTCGGCGGCCCGCCGCTCGCCGCGTGCCGCCAGGTCTTCCGCGACATCGACCGCGGGATCATCTCGAACCGCGCTTCGTTCGCCTCGCAGCTGCGCGGCACGTACTCGAAGATCGGCTCGGCCGAGAACGCGCTGTGGGAGATGACCGGCATGATGAGCTGGAGCCTCTTCCAGTACGGCGACCCTCTCGACCCGCAGCAGGGCTGCCCCGCGTACGAGGCGATCGGCGCCGACCCGCAGTCGCTCGCGCAGCTCGTCGCGTACTACGCGCAGGTCGGCGAGCACTACTCGGACCAGTCGCTCGCGCAGACCGAGGCCGACCGCAACTTCGGCTACATCTACCAGATGACGAACGAGCTCGGCGGCCAGGGCGCGTCGCGCGAGCACCTGGTGGACCTTGGTCCGATTCCCGCGCTGCCCGAGGTCCCGCGGTTGAGCCTCGGCTCGGTCGCGGTGCCGAAGTTCGAGCCGCGCGCGATGCGCGACGTTCAGGACTGGGTGAAGGCGCACGGCAGGCGCATGCTGTTCCTCTACGGCGAGCTCGACCCGTGGACGGGCGGCCAGCTCGAGCTCGGCGACGCCGTCGACTCGATGAAGCTCTACGCGCCGGGCACGAACCACGGCGTGCGCATCGACGACCTCACGCCGACCGACCGCGTCGCCTTCGACGCCACGCTGCAGCGGTGGCTGGGCTCGAACGGGCCGATGCTGCTCTCGGCCCCGCAGCCGCGGCCGATGCTCGACACGCAGCCCCAGTTCCGGGACGTGATGCGGCAGCTGAGGCTCTAGGGCGCTCCGTCGAACCAGGCCGTCCACGTGCCGTCGCCGACCTTCTTCGCGGCGTAGACGAGCGCCTGCGAGTGATCGAGGTCTTCGGGCAGGTCGATCTGCGGCGCTCCGGGCGAGCCGACCTTCGGGTCGTTCGGCAGGTGATCTCCGCTCGGGCGCATGTACCCGTCGGACTTCGCGCTCGACCGCAGGTGCACGACGCGCACGCCCTTCACCGGCTCGGGAAACGGCACGTCGTTCTTCCGGCCGAGCACGCCCATCACGCGCTGCTCCGACAGCGGCCGGGGCACCGGCGCCCGCGACGTCCCCGCGAGCGGTGATGCGGCCGTGATCAGCGTGAGCCAGCTGCCCTGCACGCCGGGCGGCGGCTTCAGCTCCGCCACCGCGATGCTCGCGATGAGGCCGCCGCCGCTGTGCGCCAGCACGATGATGCGGCCCGCCCCCTCCGGCACGCACTCGGCAAGCCGGTTGATGCCCGCCGCGAGCCGCTCGGTGAGCTCGCCCACCTTCCAGAACGGGTCGTAGCGGAACATGAACATCGAGGCCGGCTGCGCCTTCATGAGCAGCGGCACGGCCTCGCGCATCTCGGCGCCGTCGCCGCCGACGCCGGGCACGAGCACGATGATCGGCCGCGGCGCCTCGCCCTGCCGCGCGCGAATCGGGTCGCACGGGCCTTCGGGCGACATCACGATCGACTCGAAGCGCTCGTCGTAGAGGTCGTCGGCGCTGGGCTGCTTGTCCGCGCGCCACCAGCCGACCGGGCGGGCACAGGCGCACACGGTGAGAGTCGTCAGCAGAAGGGCTCGTCGCACGGGTCTGCCGACATTAGTACGACAGCCCGAAAGTTCGTGCCGTGCTGGGCGGCCGATCCATCCCCGCTGGCTGCGTTGCGCTCCCTGCAACGCACCGACAAGTGCGACTCGGTCGCGACGCCTTGCCAGCGGGGCGCCTCGACCACCGATCACGGCACGGACTTCCGGGCTGCCGTACGAGTACGCTACCCCGCGTGGAAGTGTGTCCGTCCTGCGGAGAAGCGGACTCCGGCGAGGCGACCTGCGCCCGCTGCGGCGGCAGCCTCCTGGTCGACGTCGTCGTCGAGCACGCCCCCGACGAGCGCGTGCGCTTCAACGCCGCGAAGGCCATCTCGGCGCTCGGGCCTCCCGCGCCGTCGTTCGCGGCCGCGAAGGCGCTGCTCGCGAGGGCCGGCCAGCCCGTCGCCCGCGGAGCCTCTCGCGCCTTCGCCCGCCGCATCGCCGACGCCCTCGCGCCGCTCTCGCTGCGGGTCACGAGCGTGCCGGCGCTGCGCGCGAAGCCCCAGCGCGGCGCTCCGACCGGCGCGCTCGCGTTCACCGCGGTGCTCGTGGTCGCCGCGGCCGGAGGCTTCGCGCTGCGCGGCCGCCAGGTCCAGCCGGCCGCCGCGCCGGAGCCGGCCGCGCCCGCACCGGCCGCCGCGACGGCTGCCGCGCCGAAGCTCGATCGCAAGAAGGTACAGGCCGCGGTCGTCCAGCTCTCGTGCAACGACCACCTCGGCGCCGGCTTCTTCATCGACCCCACCAAGGTGCTCACGAACGCGCACGTGGTCTGCGGCGAGAACAGCGCGGTGAAGGTGAGCCTGTCGGACGGGCGAACGCTGATGGGCAAGGTCGAGCGCCGCGACGACTGGCTCGACTACGCCGTCGTCGAGGTCGGCGGCGCCGACAACGCGTACCTGAAGCTCGGCGACTCGACGGCAGTCACCGAGGGCGACCCCATCGTGCTCGTCGGCAGCCCTCAGGGCCTCTCGTTCACGTGGCACGAGGGCAAGGTGAGCTTCGTCGGCCGCAACCACCTCGGCATCGCGTACCTGCAGCTCGACGCGACGGTGAACCCCGGCAACAGCGGCGGCCCGCTCGTGAACGCGCGCGGCGAGGCGGTCGGCATCGTCTCGATGAAGGTGACGACCGCCGAGGGCATCGGGCTCGCGCTGCCGATCGAGTACGTCGAGCCCCCCGAGGGCGAGGCGCTCGACCGGTGGAGCGCGCTGCTCAAGCGGGTCGGCGCCGAGAACGACAAGCAGGTGGCCGAAGCGACCGCGGCGTTCGATCACCCGTCGCTCGTGGGCGCGAAGCCGAGCGACGAGGGCATCGTCGCGACCGTGGTGCTGCGGGCCGAGGGCATGGCGGCTCCGACGCAGAACCTCGACGTCGAGCTGCAGGCCGGCGAGTGGACCTGCAGAGACGTGCTGCCGCTCGACCGCTGGGTGTCGCTCGAAGAGGCAGTGCCCGAGCACCTCGCGAAGTCGCAGCAGAAACGCGAGCTCGACTGGATGATGCGGGCGCGCACGCTGAAGGACGTGAAGGCCGCGGTCGGGCTCATCGTCTTCGACCGGTGCGACCTGAGGTCGCTGAAGGCCGACCCCGAGCTGGTGGTGCTCGGCGGGACGAGCGGCCACGACCGCGTCAAGATCTCCCGCGCGTGGCTGCGCGCCGTTCGCCCCACGCCGCGCACCGAGCCGGAGCGCGAGCGCGACGACTCGCGGCTGCGCGACGCCTGGCGCACGAACTTCCTCGCCGCGCGCACCCGCGTCGACAGCGCGCGCAACGAGGTCGACGCCGCGAGGGCCGCCCTCGAGAGTGCCGCCCACCGGCCCGCCGAGGCGAGCGCACGGCTCAAGAGCGCGGAAGAGAAGCTCCGCGCCGCCGAGGCCACGCTCGCGAACCTCGAGCGCAGCGCGGCGAACCAGAACGTCCCCCTCGAGTGGAGGAGATGACATGAGAGCCACGGCCGCCCTGCTGATGGTGTCGCTGTGCGCGTGCAGCGGCCCGCCCTCCGGCGGCACCGGCGGCGGCGGCACGGGCACCGCGGGAAGCAGCAGCGCCGCAGGCGGCGCGACCGCTGGAGGCGGCGCGACCGCTGGAGGCAGCGCGACCGCGGGGGGCGGCTCGAGCGCGGGCGGCTCCACGGCCGGCGGCTCCGCGACGGGCGATGCGGGCACGCCGCTCGTCATCGCGGTCGGCTACGGCCAGCGCATCGCGCGCTCCACCGACGGCGTGGCGTGGACGATGACCGAGAAGACCGCGAACGGCGGCGACGACAACGACCTGTTCCGCGGCGTCGGCTTCGGCGAGGGCCGCTTCGTCGCGGTCGGGGGCTCGTCGGTGGCGCTCACGCGCGTCTCCACCGACGGCGTGCAGTGGCTCGACGGCGGCACCGGGCGTGCGTGGCTCGGCGGGGCGGCGTTCACCGGCACCGTCTGGGTGGCGGCGGGCGGCAACGGCCTGCGCGTGCGCTCGAACGACCACGGCGCCACGTGGACGAACGACGTCGGCTACCAGGCGATGCACTACCGCGCGGTCGCGGCGGGCCCGGGCCGCGCCGTGGCGGTCGGCCACACGTACAACCTCACGCCGAACGTCGGCGTCATCACCACGACCGCCGACGGCGTCACCTGGTCCGAACGGCGGCAGGCGGGCGCCCAGTTCGGCACGGTCGCGTACGGCAACGGCGTGTTCGTCGCGTGCACCGACGCCACGGTCTGCGCGCACTCGAGCGACGGCATGACGTGGACGGACGTGAACGTCGGCACGGGCTCGGGCTCGGTCGTCTTCACCGGCACCGAGTTCATCGCGGTGCGCGCGAACGGCACGTTCCGCTCCACCGACGGAGCGACGTGGACGATGGTGAACGCCATGACCCGCCGCGTCGCGGGCTACTTCAACGGCGCGTACCTGAGCTTCGACTGGCCGCTGCGCATTCAGCGCTCCACGAACCTGACGACGTGGTCGCCCGTCTACCAGCCCATGGGCTCGGGGCTCACGCAGCTCGCGGCCGGCGCGGTTCCCTGAGTCCGCGGGGTTTCAGCGCAAACTCCCACATGACGGTCGGCCTCGCATTCGCTAGTGTGCGCTCTCGTCTGGAGAGTGACCGTTGGCCACCAAGCTCACTCAAGTCGTCCCGAGCGCGCTGAAAGACAAACGCATCACCTACCCCGAGGCGGCGAAGATGACGGCTGCCGTCACGTGGGACGCGCCGAACGCGCGCCTGACCCCGCGCGACGCCGCCGCCCTGAAGAAGGTCGCGTCGCTGCCCGACAGCACGTTCGTCGACAAGAAGCAGCCGTCGTACGTGAAGGCCCAGCGCGACGAGCTGCGCGACTACGCCGAGAGCATCCGCGCGCTGCAGCGCGTGCGCCTCGACGTGCAGTCGAAGGTCCCCGGCATTCAGGTGGGCCTCAAGAAAGACCTCGCCGTCGTCGACCTCGACGAGCTCGGCTACCAGCACGAGCTCATCCTCGAGGTGAAGATGCCCGGCAAGAAGGCCGAGGCCGACGGCACGCTCGCGTTCCAGTATGGCAACTTCAAGGTCTCGATCGACGTGAAGAAGGGCCAGTCGCGCGAGAGCATCATGGGCCGCATCGAGTCGCGGCTGCTCCGCCAGCAAGAGGCCATGACCGGCGGCGAGGTCACCGAGACGTCGCGCGAGTTCCTGCTGCACCGCTTCCGCCCGCTGACCGCCGAGGAGCGCAAGCAGCGCGACGATCTGATCGCCGCGCACGACGCGATGCTCTGGGGCGCTCCCGAAGAATAAGCCGGGGTAAGCAAGTCGCCGGGCCGCGCCGCGGTAGGCTGCCGCCCCATGCGTTCTCCGCTCCTCGCACTCCTCGCCTTCGCCTGCGGCTGCGCCGCCACCGGTCAGTTCACCCGGCCCGAAGAGCTCGACGCCATCGCGCGCGAGCCGGTGCCCGAGGCGAAACAGCGCAAGATCGTGAGCGTCGCCGAGTGGGAGCTCGAGGGGCCGCTGCCCGACACCATCGAGCACGCGCAGCTGATCGACGCCTCGCCGGCGTTCGTGCAGCTCGTGCTGCGCGGCGCGAACGGCCGCTTCCCGCTCACGCAGGATCTCACGTGCATCGCGCGGGAGCGCGCCCGCTTCGCGCTCGCCCACGACGGCGCCGGCCCCGGGGTGCTGCTGCGCGAGTTCATCGAGGCCCGCTGCGGCTGCCCGAGCGGCGTCGTGAATTCGTGGGACCTCTACGGCGAGGTGCCCGACGACGTGCCCGAGGCCGAGCTCGCGCAGCGCTGGGGGCCCGACCTCGTGAGCCAGCTCGGCATGGTTCCGAACGGCGCTCCGGCCGGCATCGCGCTCGTGCGCCAGGGCGGCCGCGCGCGCGTGACGCTGGCGTTCGCGGCCGACCAGGCGCGCATCGAGCCGCTCTCCATCTACCCCGACGGCGACGTCGTCCGCGTGCGCGGCACGCTCGACCGGCCGGCCGAAGACGTGTGGGGGCGCATCAACCAGGGCGCCGACGCTTCGGCCGCGTGCGTGAAGAACCCCGACGTGAAGCTGCCGCGCTTCGAGCTCGCGTGCCCGGTCGCGGGCGGCAACCCGCACGACTGGCTCGCCGTGTGGGCGCGCGAGCCGGGCCGCTTCCTCGGCTACACGGTCTTCGCGACGATGGTCTGGCAGCGCGGCGCCGCGACGTCGAAGTTCGTGCGGCCGGCGGTGGGCATGGCGCGCGACGGCTCCGAGCAGGCGTTTCTCGAGGCGCTCAACGCGCAGCGCATGAGGCTGGGCCGCGAGCCGGTGCTGCTGTCGAGCGCACAGAGCGAGCAGGCGCGCGCTCTCGTGCCGCCTTACGTGTCGGCGTCGATGAGCGGCGACGACGCGAAGGTCGATCGCATCGCGATGGGCCTCATCGCCGGCTGGCGCGTCGAGGGCGCGATCACCGAGGGCCACTTCACGTCGAACGAGGTGCCGGCCGGCGCCGCGAGCGAGCTGCTCGCGCTGATGCTCGAGCTGCCCGGCGGCCGCCACCAGCTGCTCGCCAGAGAGACACGCGTGCTCGCGCTCGGCCAGGTGGAGCGCGGCGGGATGATCGACACGCTCGTCTGCACCTACTCGCTCCTCGACGAGCCGCAGCCGTCGGTGGCGCGGCAGCAGACGCTGATCGACGCGCTGAACGCCGAGCGGGCGCGCCGCGGGCTGCCGCCGGCGCAGTGGGTGCAGCTGCCGACGAAGACATCCGAAGACGTGGCGGCCGGCGTGCGCTCGCAGGGGCTCGAGCCCAACGAGGGCCTCGAGCGGCTGATGACCGACGCGGTGTCGGTCATCAAGAAGTCGGTGCGCGGCTGGCAGTTCTACGCGTCGTCGCTCGACGACGTGACATGGCCGGAGGAGCTGCTCTCGCGGCCGACGCTGCAGGTGATGATGACGATCGCGCCCTACAAGCGCAAAGACACGCCGTGGACGCAGTACGTGTTCATGGTCGTGCTGTTCGAGGGCGCGTCGACGGCGACGCAGGCATGAAGCCGTCGGTAGTCAGTGGTCAGTGGTCGGTGGTTGCGCTGTGCCACTACCAACCACCGACTACCGACCACCGACGGCGTGCAGCTCGCGCTTCAGGTCGCTCAGCGTGCGATGCGTGTGCTCCTGCTGCGGCAGCAGCTGCGTCGTGACGAGGTCGCGGGCCGCGGGGCCGAGCTTCGGCAGGTCCTGCCGGTAGTCGCGCAGGCCGTGATCTTCACCGGCCTCCAGCGCGTCGACCGCGGTCACGTCGCCGAACGCCGACGCTCCCTTCTCGATCGCCTTCGTCATCGCGCCCCACGCGCCCGAGCCGTCGGCCGGAGTCCCTCCCAGCGCCAGAATCTTCGCCCGCAGCGCCGCCACCCGCTCGGCGTGCGACTGCCGGCACGCGTCGAGCCGCGACCGCGCCGGGCTGTCGATCGCCAGCTTCTCGAGCGCGATGCGGTACGTCTCGACCGCAGACATCTCTCCGCGCAGGAAGCTGTTGAGCTGCGCCAGGTTCTCATTGTCGTTCGTGTGTGCGATTCCCATGACCTTCTCCTTCGTTCTTCGTGGTTGGTCAGCGGAGCGTGAGCCCGCCGTCGAGCGGGAACACCGGTCCACCGCCCGTTCCCCCCATGCCGCCGCCGGCTCCACCCGAGCCGGCCGTTCCCCCAAAGCCGCCTGTGCCCATCGGGCCGCCCGGCACGTCGCTCGGCCCACCACCCTGCCCGTTCATTCCACCGAGGCCGCCCGGGTTGCCCGGCATCGTCGGCGTCAGCGGGTTCGGAATCGGAATGTCCGGCGTGTCCTGGCCCGGCGCCTGCGGTGACGGGCCCGACGGAGACGGCATGCCCGTGCCGGGGCCGGTCGTGCCGGTGCCCGTCTGGGCGAAGACGCCGAGCGCCATGAATGAGATCGCAGCCGTGAGAATGAGCAGCGCTGAGTTGCGGAGGAACATGCAGCCTCGAGGCTGCATGGGCCGCGCCTTCACGCCGTTTCGGGTGGTTGAGGCGCTACCACCGGCAAGATTGCCCCAGTGACCGCCTTCTCCATGAGGCACGCGTCACCCTCGGGGCCGAGGTGGCGGAAGCCGCTCCGCTCGTAGAGCGCGATCGCCCGCGTGTTTCGCCGCAGCACCTTCAGCTTCACGACGCTCACCCCGAACGCCTCGCGCGCGTGCGCTTCGATCAGCGCGAGCGCCCTGGCGCCGAGCCCGCGGCCCTGGCGGCCGGGCGCCACGCAGATGCCGACGTACGCCGACTGCCCGCGCTCGACCTGGGTGAGCTGCACGAAGCCCGCGCACTCGCCCCCGTCGTCGATGATGAAGAAGGCGCCCTTCGGGTCCGACGTGCGGCGCGCGAGCCACTCGTAGAGGTCTCCCGGCTTCGGCTTCGACATCAGCTGCGCCTGCAGCGCCTCGTCCTCGCGAATGCGCGACAGCACCGGAATGTCGACCCACGCCCAGTCACGCAGCTTGATGGTCACGGCCCGCTCCCAGCACGTCGCGCAGCGCGGCGCAGACCGCGGCGACGTCGCCCTTCGTCAGGCACGCGGCGCTCGGCAGGTTGATGCCCCGCGGGCTCACCTCGTACGCGACGCGGTTGCGCTCGCGCGCCCGGCGCGCCTCGAGCTCGCCTTGAAACGCCGGCAGGCTCGACAGCGGGTGAAAAAACGGCCGCGTCGCGATGCCCCGCTCGTCGAGCCGCCGGCCGAGCTCGGCCTTGTCGACGCCCCAGCGCGCGTCGATCACGGCCGTCACCATCCAGTAGCTGTTGAAGACGCCCTCGGGCTCCGCGTTGAGCGTCACGCCGCTCACACCGGCGAGCCCCTCGCGGTACGCCGCGAACAGCATGCGCCGGTGAGCGACCAGCTCGTCGAGCCGCTCGAGCTGCGCGGTGCCGAGCGCCGCCTGCAGCGCGCTCATCTTGTACTTGTACGCGACCTCGCCGTTCATGAACGAGAAGTCGCCGGGAGCGCGCCCGTGATCGCGCAGCACCTGCACGCGGTCGAACAGCGCTTTGTTCGCGGTGACGAGCATGCCGCCCTCGCCCGTCGTCATCGTCTTCGAGCCGTGGAAGCTGAAACAGCCGAACGTGCCGAGCGTGCCGGCCGGGCGCCCGCGGTACGTGCTGCCGGCGGCCTCTGCCGCGTCTTCGATGACGGCGATCTTGCGGCTCGCCGCGATGCCCTTCAGCGCGTCCCAGTCGGGCATGCCCCCGTAGAGGTCGACGCCGATCACCGCGCGCGTGCGCGGGGTGATGCAGTCGAGCAAGCCGCTCTCGGACAGGCACCAGGTTCGCCGGTCGACGTCCGCGAACACCACGGTCGCCCCGACGTACTTCACCACCGCGGCCGTCGCGATCCACGTGATGTCGGGCACCACGACCTCGTCGCCCGGCCCGATGCCGAGCGCGAGCAGCGACAGGTGCAGCGCCGACGTGCACGAGGGGAGCGAGACGGCGTACGGCACCCCGAGCCGCGCGGCGAACTGCCGCTCGAACCGCGCGTTCCACACGTTCGCGTCGTCGTACCAGGCGTTCGCGACGGCGTCGGCGACGTACGAGCGCTCGAGCTCGGTGATGCTCGGCCCGCTGACGGGAATGCGCTTCGCAGCGTTCATCCCACGCGCCTCAGCCAGCCGCCCGGGCACGCCGTGATCAGGAGCTTCGACTCGAGCTCCGTGTCCACCATGAAGCGTGAGTCTTCTTTCATGAACTCGCGAACGGCGCTCAGCGGGCTGTTGCCCTTCTTCCACGGCCGGTCGGGGAAGCAGCGGTCGGGCAGCTCCTCGATGAGGGTGTCGAAGACGACGCAGTAGCTGCCGGGCGTGACGAGGCCGGAGTACGCGCGCAGCTCCCCGAGCACGTGGTCGTGCGTGTGGTTCGAGTCGAGCGTGACGAGCACGGGCCCGCGGCCGGCGACGCGCCGGCGCACCTCTTCGACGGTCTCGGGCGCGATCGACGAGCCCTGAATCAGGTGAATGCGCTTCTTCATCGGGTGCGCCTCGAGCGCGGCGCGGTTGTGCGCGCGAATGTCGATGTCGACGCCGATGACCTCGCGGTCGCCGCCGAGCAGCTCGAGCATCGACGCGTAGAGCACGAGCGAGCCGCCGTGCGCGATGCCGGTCTCGACGATGACGCGCGGCTGAATGCGGAAGATGAGCTCCTGCATGGCCACGATGTCCTGCGGCAGCTGGATGATGGGCCGCCCCATCCACGAGAAGTTGTACGTGTACTTCTGGTCGCCGGCCTTCTCGGCCCACTCGAGAGACAGCGCCTTCAGATTCGTGTCGACGTTCATGCGGCTTCCTTCCAGGAGATGGTCTTCGAAACGAACAGCTCGCGGCCCGCGGCCGCGCCCAGCGACGCGAGCGCGTCGAGCGCCGACACGAACGGAGTGAACTCCCCGTGCCGCTGCGCGTACGGCCGCTTCGCGTAGTCCATGTACTCGACCGCGATGCCCTCGGCCGCGAACGCGGCGTGGTCGAGGTACGCGCGGCCGCCGGCGCCGCTCACGTAGCGGGTACCGCCGAGCGACCTCACGATGTCGAGCACGCGCTGCGTGCCGTGGCCGGCGATGCCGAGCGCCGACGACGCGACCTCGGTCTTCGGTCTCACTCCGAAGGCGTCGGCGAGCGCGCCCATGCTGGCGATGGCCACCTCGCACAGCCACGGCGTCTTCACCGCATAGACGCGCTCGACGAGCTCGAGCATCTCGCGGGCGCCGCGGTACGCCTGACGCAACAGATCGAGGTGGCTGCGCCGCCAGTCGCGGCGCGAGTCGACGCGCACGTCCTTGATGCGCATGCCAAGGTACGCGTCTTCGAGCGGCACGGTGAGCCACTTCACGCCGGCGGCCGTCTTCACCTGCACGCGGTTCGTGAAGCTGCCCTTGCTGAACTGCACGTCGTCGTAGTGCACGTACGTATCGGCGGCCTTGAGCTGCTCGAGCATGCCGACCCAGGGGAAGAACATCGGCTGGCTGATGACGACGGTGTGGGCGCTCAATGCAGCACCGTGAGCGGAGCGTCGCGGTCGAGGTCGGCGATGACCGTCAGCGGCAGCGGCCAGCGGATCGCGAAGAGCGGGTCGTTCCACCGCGCGCGCCGCGCCCGCGGAGGGTCGTGCGGCGCCGTCAGCTGGTAGCCGACCAGGGTGTCGTCCCGCAGGGTCTGGTAGCCGTGCGCGACGCCCTTCGGCACGTACAGCATGCGGCCGTCGCTGTCCCACAGCTCGACGGCCAGGTGCCGGAAGCGCGTCGGCGAGCCTTCGCGCATGTCGACGAGCACGTCGAAGATGCCGCCCTGCAGGCAGGTGACCAGCTTCGCCTCGTCCGACGGAGCGTCCTGCCAGTGCAGCCCCCGCACCGTGCCCTTGAGGTGGTTGAACGAGATCGCCGACTGCACGAACGCGGTCTCGAGGCGGCCCTCGGCGAACAGCTTCGCGTCGAACGTGCGCTGGAAGTAGCCGCGCCCGTCGCAGTAGCGCTCGCCCTCGATGACGCGCACGCCGGCGATCTTCTCGTCGTAGAACCTCACGCCGGCACCGGAAGAAAGAACTCTCCACCGCGGCGGCGGTACTCGGCCTGCTGGCGCATCACCTCTTCGGCGATGTTCCAGACGAACAGCAGCGTGTGGTGCGGCATCTCGTCGAGCAGCCGCTTCGGGTCGCAGATGGGCACGCCCGTGCCGGGCACGAAGCGGCCCTGCTTGTGGGGGCTCACGTCGGCCACGAAGTCGACGTCGCCGGCCTTCAGCCCCGCGTAGTTCATCAGCACGCAGCCCTTCGCCGAGGCGCCGTACGCCGCGACGCGGTGGCCGCGCGCCTTAAAGTCCGCGACCGTCGAGCGCACGCGTGCGCCGAGCTCTTCGACCCGGCGCGCGAAGCGGCGGTAGGTCTCGACGTCGCCCACGCCCCACTTCGCCTCTTCTTCGAGCGCGGCGCGCACCGAGTCGCCGACGCGGCGCGTGTACGGCAGCGCGCAGAACAGCCGCAGCGAGCCGCCGTGAATCGCGACCTTCTCGACGCCGTACAGCTCGAGCCCGCTGCGCTCGAAGAGGCCCTGCAGCGCGGTGACGGAGAAGTAGCAGAGGTGCTCGTGGTAGATGGTGTCGAACGCCGTGCGGTCGATCATCGAGACCGCGTGGGGCACCTCGATGCACGCGACGCCGTCGGACTTGAGCATCGTCGCGATGCCGCGCACGAAGCCGCGCAGGTCGGGCACGTGGGCGAGCACGTTGTGCGCGTGAACGACGTCGGCGCGCTGCCTGAGCGCGACGAGCCGCTGCGCGAGCGCCTCGCCGAAGAACTCGCTCACCGTGTCGATGCCGCGCTCGCGGGCGACCGCGGCGATGTTCTGCGCCGGCTCGATGCCGAGCACCGGGATGCCGAGATCGCGGTAGTGCTGCAGCAGGTAGCCGTCGTTGCTCGCGAGCTCGACGACGCGGCTCGCGGCGCCCAGCTCGCGCTCCGAGGCGAGCCGCACCGAGAGCGCCTTCGCGTGCGCCACCATCGTCTCGCTGTACGACGAGAAGTACGTGTAGTCCGAGAACAGCGTGCCGGGCGGCACGGTCTCGCCGATCTGCAGCAGGGTGCAGGCCGGGCAGAAGTACAGCTCGAGCGGGAAGCGCTGAACGGCGTCGCCGGCCGAGCCGGGCAGCGCGTTGACGAGCGGCATCTCGCCGAGATCGAGGATCAGCTCGAGGCGTTCAGCGCCACAGGCGCGGCAGGGGATCATGGTGACAGCTCCTTGCGGTACCAGTCGATGGTTCGGGTGAGGCCCTCGGCGAGCTGGAAGCGGGGCACCCAGTCGAGCACCTCGCGCGCCTTCTTCGCCGACAGCCACTGTGAGGGAATCTCGTGCGTCGCCTCGCCGAGGATGCGCGGCTCGAGCGGGCTGCCGAGCGCCGCGAGCACACGCCTCGTCATGTCGAGCGCCGACAGCGGCTGCTCGTACGAGAAGTTGAACGCCTCGCCGCGCAGCAGCGGGTCGGCGGCGAGCTGCTCGGCGAGCCGCAGGTACGCGAGCGCGCCGTCTTCGACGTAGAGGTAGTCGCGCACCATCGAGCCGTCGCTGCGCAGCACGGGCCGCTCACCGCGCAGCACCGAGCGGATGGTGCCGGGAATGAGGCGGTTCCAGTTCAGGTCGCCGCCGCCGAAGAAGTTCCCGCAGCGCGTGATCGCCACGGGCACCGAGAACGTCGACGCGTAGCTCTGCGCGATGAGGTCCGCGCAGCTCTTGCTCATGTCGTACGGGTGCCGGCCGTCGAGCGGCGTGCGCTCGTCGTACGGGAGCTTCGCCGCCTGGCCGTACGCCTTGTCCGACGACGCCACCACGACCGCGCGCACCTGCGGCGAGCGGCGGCAGGCCTCGAGCAGCGCCCAGGTGCCCCCGATGTTCGTCTCGAACGTCGAGACCGGGTTCCGGTTCGCGACCGGCACGATCGCCTGCGCCGCGAGGTGGAAGACGGTGTGCGCCTCGTACTCGCCCAGACACCGCTCGAGCAGCGCCTGGTCGCGCACGTCGCCGCGCACGACCTTCACGCCCATCGACTGGCTCACCAGTCTGGCCTGCGGCACCCAGTCGCGCACGAGGCACGTGACGTCGGCGCCGCGCTCGAGCAGGTGCTGCACCAGCCAGCCGCCCAAGAGCCCGGTGCCGCCGGTCACGAAGACCGGCCTGTCTCGCCAGTACGAGTCCATCACCACACCTTCCAGGGCGCCTTGCCCTCGGCCCACAGCGCCTCGAGGTGCTTGCGGTCGCGAATGGTGTCCATGCACTGCCAGAAGCCCGCGTGGCGGTACGCGGCGAGCTGCTTTCCTCGAGCGAGCTGCGTGAGGACCTCGGCCTCGAGCGACGTCGAGTCGCTCTCGATGAGGTCGAGCACCTCGGGCTCGAGCACCAGGTAGCCGCCGTTGATCCACCCCTCGCCGGCCTGCGGCTTCTCGGTGAACTGCGACACGAGGTCGCCGTCGAAGAACAGGCCGCCGTAGCGCGCCGGCGGGCGCACCGCGGTGAGCGTCGCGAGCTTGCCGTGCGAGCGGTGGAACTGGAGCAGCTTCGTGACGTCGACGTCGCTGACGCCGTCGCCGTACGTGCAGAGAAAGGGCCCTTCCGCGAGCTGCCGCTTCAGCCGGCGCAGCCGGCCGCCCGTGTTCGTGGGCAGGCCGGTCTCCATGAGGTGAACGACCCAGCCCTCCATGTCCTTGCCGTGGTGGCGCGCGATGCCCTTCTCGAAGTCGACGGTCAGCGAGCCGTTCAGTGTGACGGCGTCGTGGAACCACCGCTTGATGACCTCGCCCTTGTAGCCGAGCGCGACGACCACCTCGGTGAGCGCGTGGTGCGCGAGGTGCTTCATGATGTGCCAGAGAATCGGCTTGCCGCCGACGTCGACCATCGGCTTCGGCTTGATCTCGGTCTCTTCGGCGAGGCGGGTGCCGAGGCCTCCGGCGAGGATGACGGCTTTCATGTCGCTGCTCCTGTCTTTCCGGGTCGGGCCGCTGCTCCCCCTCCCGGGTAGTGATCGACGACGTGGCGGATGAGGGTCTCGTCGTGCGCCTCGCCGAGCACGGCCATGAGGCGGCGCACCGCGGGCACCGGGTCGGCGAGCACGGCAGGCCAGGGGAGCTCGAGCGCCCCGGTGCGGATGACGTGGCGGTCGCAGCGCTTCACCTTCAGGCGCGGGTTCGCGCACGCCGCGAGCCACTGCTCGGCCCAGGCGTTCGGCACCTCGATGACCGCGTCGTCGAGCCTGCCGTCGGCCTCGACGCCGAGCTTCGCGAGCTCCCCGACGATGCCGGGGAACATCGCGGCCGCCCGAGGCTCGAACAGCGGCTCGAGCAGCGCGCCGTGGCCCGACGCGACGACGGCGTTCACGAGGGTGCGCAGCGCGCGCGAGTAAGACGTGTGCACCTGCAGCGGCATCGCGGCGCGCGACATCAGGCCGCCGAGCACGCCGGTGGCGCCGGGCCCGAGAATCGGCCGGCCGAGCGTTGCCGCGACGACGCACGCGAGCTCGGCGTGGCGCACCGAGCGGTGCGGAGAGAGATAGCCCTTCGCGCCGCGCGCGCACGCGTGCGTGAAGAGGACCTGCGCGTCCTTCGGTGAGCCGAGCTCGAGCGCGCAGGCCGCGGCGATCAGCCAGCCGTCGGGCTCGCCGCCCATCGCGGGCTCGCAGGCCTTCAGCGCGCCGCGGGCGTCACCGCACTCGAGCATGGCTTCGGCGACGCCGACGTGAGCCTCCAGCGCGTCGGGCTTGAGCGCGACGGCCTCGGTGAACGCCTTGCGCGCCTCGGGTGTGCGGCCCAGCGCCAGCAGCGTGTTGCCCTGGTGCACGAGCGCCGACCACCCGTTCACGCCCTCCATGAACTGCGCGAACGGAGCGCCCCGCGCCGGCCGCTGCGCCTGCTCGAAGCACTCGAGCGCCTCGTCGAGCCGCCGCGTCCGCGCGCGCGTTCCCGCCGGAGCGCGCATGCCCTCCAGCTCCAGCGCGCAGCCCTTCAGGAAGAAGAAGTCCGGCTGCGGGCCTTCGAGCTCGACCGCGAGCGCGACGGTCTCGAGGACCCCGGCGGCGTCGCCGCGCTCGAGCTGCAGCGTGGCGCGGGCATCGGCCAGGCGCAGCACGGTCTGACCGGCGGGACGGCGGAGGGCGATGGCCCAGCCGCGGTCGACGGTGCTCCAGGCACGCTCGCGCTCGCCAGCCTTGATCAGCTCGAGCGCGAGGTACCCGTACGGCACGACCGAGTCGGGCTCGAGGGCGCAGCGCTTCTCGAGCAGCTCGATGTTGCGCCGGCTCTTCGCCTTGCCGGCCCGCAGGCTCGGCACGTTGCCGAGGTGAATGATGTCGGCGTCGAGGTAGCGCAGGTTCATGCGCTGCCGCACGAGCCACTCGGTGACGCTCTCGTGCACGATGCCGCGGTACTCGAGGTCGGGCGTCTTCTTGAGCAGGCGCGGGAGGAAGATGGGGTCTGCGAGCCGCGCCTTGCCCGAGAGCACGTCCGCGAACGGAGCGTCGAGGCGGGTGGCGTCGTGCAGCGGCATCATTCCGCACACGAACCCGCCGCTCTTCATGGCGGCCCGCAGCTTCTCGCCGGCCTCCGGCGTCAGCCGCTCGTCGGCGTCGAGGTGCAGCACCCAGTCGCCGGTCGCGGCGCGCAGCGCGGCGTTGCGCGGAGCCGCGAAGTCGTCCTGCCAGGGGTGCGTCACGACCCTCGCGCCGGCGGCCACGGCGATCTCGACGGTGTGGTCGGTGCTGCCGGTGTCGACGACGATGAGCTCGTCGGCGATGCCCTTCACCGAGTCGAGGCAGCCGGGGAGCAGCTGCTCCTCGTTCTTGGCGATCAGGCAGAGCGACAGGCGACCCATGCGCGGGTGGCTTGAGCAACGCGGGTGCCAGCCGCCGCGTCAGATTCATGGCGGCACGGGCCGTGCTGAACGCCCCCCACGATGAAGCTGAACCTGACCGTCATCGACCCACCTACGGAGCGGCACACCCACTTCCTGTTCGACCTCGCCCGTATGATCGCGTTCGGACTCGAGGACCTGGGTCACACCTGCACCCTCAGGCGCAACGCCACCGAGCCCGGCCGCGTCAATATTCTGCTCGGCGTCCACAACCTGTCGGCGCCCGACACCGTCGACGCTCTCATCGACGGCGGCCACCCGTACGTCGTCTACCAGACCGAGATCATCCGCGGCCGCACCGTGAACGGCATCGACATTGGGCGCTCGTTCGACGACCTGCTGCTGCCGCTGCTCAAGAACGCGAAGGCCGTGTGGGACACCGATGAAGAGAGCCGCGCCTCGCTGAGGGCGCTCGGCATCGAGACCGGCAAGCTCGGCTTCGGCTTCGTGCCGCGGCTCGAGGAGATCCGCCACCGCGAAGAGAAGGACATCGACTTCTTCTTCTACGGCAGCACGACGCCGCACCGCCGCGAGGTGCTGCAGAAGCTGCGCTCGCTCGGCTACCGCGTCGCCGACGTGTTCGACGACCAGGCGCTGTTCCGCAACGACCTGCTCTCGCGCGCCGAGGTGGTGCTGACGCTGCGCCAGAGCGAGGCGTTCGCGCACCTGCCGCAGGCGCGCATTCTCTACCTCGTCAACAACCGCTGCCTCGTCGCCGGCGAGAGCGGCCTCGGCCAGGAGCCGCTCGAAGACCTCTTCTTGTGGTCCGAGCCGGACGCGGTCATCGAGCTGTTGCGCCGCACGCGCGCGATGAAGAACCGTCGCGAGCTCGCCGACGACTTCCACCAGCGCTTCAGGAAGCGGCCGATGGCGAAGCAGCTCGAGCCGCTCGTCGAGGCGCTCCGGTGAAAGAGGCCCTCGAACGGGACGGGTACGTGGCCGTGCGCGGCCTCTTCACCGACGCACAGCGCCTCGCCGTGCTCGACGGCATCGAGCGGCTCCTCGCTGCGAAGGGCGCGAAAGGCACGACCGTGCACGACCGCATCCTCGATCTCGCGCGGCGCGACCGCGCCCAGCTCGGCCGGGTCTACGACGCCATCCGCAAGCTCCAGGCGTTCTGGGCGCTCGTCGGCAGCGACCGCCTCGCCTCGGCGGCCCGCGAGCTGCTCGGCACCCAGACGCTCGGAGTCGCCTTCCGCGGCGCCGGCATCCGCCTCGATCTTCCCGGCGAAGACCGCTGGCGCAGCCCGTGGCACCAGGAGTACCCCTCGCAGATGTCTTCTCCGCGCGGCGTCGTCGCGTGGTTCTCGCTCGTGCCCGTCACGCACGACATGGGCCCCGTGCGCATCGCGCGCGGCAGCCACCGCGAGGGCCTCTTGCCCGTGCGCTGCTCCGACCCCATGAACGCGCGCCGCGACTACACGCAGACGTTCTCGATTCCGAACGTCGAGGCGCTGCTCGAGCAGTACCCCGTCGTCTCGCACGAGACCGAGGCGTGCGAGGTCGTGTTCATCGACTTCATGACGCTGCACCAGTCGGGCTTCAACACGAGCCCGTCGCGGTCGCGCATCACCGCGCAGGTGCGCTTCTTCGACATGACCGAGCCCACCGGCGTCGCGAACGACTGGGTCGGCGGCTGGCAAGACGGCGGCGACTTCACGAAGGCGCACCCCGACAAGGTGCTCGATTTCCCGAGCTCGCAGCTGCGCTCGGTGAAGGCGAAGCCCGGCGCCGGTCAGCGGGCGGCGCGCCTGCACCGTACTCCTCCCAAGCGAGCGCGTCAGTGAGCGCGTGCCCCCTGTGCGGCGGCGAGCCCGAGCGGCTGGCCGAGCTGCCCGCATCCATCACCTCCGAGAGCAAGGCGCTCGACGGCGCGAGCCGGCTGATGCTGTGCGGCCGGTGCGCCCACGTGTTCACCGAGGCCGACGTCGACTGGCACACGTATTACTCCCGCGCGTACGACGCGACGCTCACCGACGGCGGCCTCGACGAGCTCGTCGTGACGCCCGAGGGGCAGACCGTCTTCCGTACCGACTGGGACTACGGCGTGCTCCGCCGCATGGTGCCGCTGCACGGCCGCATCCTGGAGTTCGGCTGTGGCCGCGGCCGCATTCTGAGCCGGCTGGTGCGTGACGGCTTCCGCAGTACCTGGGCGTGCGACGTCAGCGACCGCTACGCCGCGCACGCCGAGGCGCTGCTCGGCCAGGGCCGCGTCGGCATCGGTGCGATTCCCGAAGGCCCGTTCGACGTCGTCTGCACGTTCTTCGTGCTGGAGCACGACACCGACCCGCTGTCGTCGCTGAAGGCGCTGCGCGAGCGGCTCGCACCCGGAGGCGTGCTGTTCGTCATGGTGCCGGCCTGGCGCACGAACCTCGGCGACCTCGCCTGCGCGGACCACGTGCACCACTTCAGCGTCGAGACGCTGCACGCGCTGCTCGGCGCGGCGGGGCTCGAGCCCGTCTCCACCGACGCCGCGACCGCCGGCACGCTGGCGGTGACCGCGCGGGCCGGGCCGGTGGTGCCGCTCGCCGAGCGGCCGCAGCTCGTCGCAGAGAGCCGCGCCGCCGCTCAGCCGCTGCTCGAGACGCTCCGGCGCCTGAAGGAGCTGCCCACGCGCATCGGGCCGGCCCGCCGCGTGTTTCTCTACGGCGCCGGCTTTCACGCCGCGCTGGCCCGGGCGTTCCTGCCCGGGGTGGCCGGCATCTACGACGCGAACCCGCGGAAGCAGGGGCTCGAGCGGCTCGGCCACACCGTCGCGGCGCCGCCGGCCATCGACCGTGACGAGCATCGCGACGACTGCCTGCTCGTCTGCGTGAACGCGCAGAGCGCGGGCGCGATCGCCGCTCGGTACGGCAGCGCGTTCGCGCAGGTCCTCACGTTCTAGATAGGCGATCCGCATACGCGCCGTCGCGAGGCGGACGTCGGCCGGAACCGAGGCGGGCGCCCGAGGAACGAGCAGCGGACGCGTGCTTGTTCGGCCCGTGGAGCAGCGCAGTGACGAGGCCGCCCGCAGCAGGTAGGCCGCGGCCGCCGCAGTAGGCGGGTATGCGGTTCGCCTATCTATCTAGACCTGCGTCTTCAACACCTCGCGCAGCCCCTGCACCGTCTGCTGCACGAGCTTCGACATCAGGTCGACGGTCAGCGCGTACTTGTGCATCTGCACCTGCATCACGAGCAGCTCCTGGTTCGTGAACTGCCGCCCGCGCGCCGCGTCGGCCAGCAGGTTGTCGAGCGTCACCTCTCGCACCCGCAGCTCGCGCTCGACCTGCCGCACCGAGCGCAGCAGCACCTCCTCGAACGGCACCTCGGGCTCGGGCGGCTCCAGCCGCCAGCCGGGAGGAATCGCAGCCGGCATCAGCTCGGCGACGGGCAACACCATGACGGTCTCCTCTGTTGGCGAGAGGCCAACCTGTCATTGTCGCGCGGGGACGCCGCGGGTTGCGCGCTCGAGCACCAGCTTCACCCAGCCGAAGGCGATCTTCCGGCGCGAGGGCTCGATCATGCCGCGCGGCAGCGAGGTCTTCGGGTCGGTGAAGATGGTGTACGTGACGGCGGTCTCGCCGTTGCCCTTCGGCGCGAAGAGCCAGTCGCCCTTGAGCCAGCCGATGCGCACGAAGCCCTCCGCCTCCGGCGTGTCGTCGCGGCTGATGGCGTCGGTGAAGACGCGACAGCTGCCGTCGGCGCGCCTCTCGCGGCGCACCTTGATGATGACGTCGCGGTCGCTGACCACCGGCGTCGCGAACTGATCGTAGACGACCAGCTCGTCGCCGGCCTTCGCCAGCAGCTTGCGCGCCTTCAGCGTGGGCTCCTTGGGGTCGAAGCTGCCGTCGCCGAACGCGGCGGCGCACAGCGCCTCGGGCGAGAGCTTCGTGGTGACGGTGGCGCGCAGCTCGCGGTGGGCGGTGCCCTTGACGTCGCGGGCGACCATCTTGATGCCGTCGTCTTCGTCGACGTCGCTCCACCCGTCGGCGCCGAGCGCGAGCAGCAACAGCAGGGTGAGGTTCATGGGCGCGGCAGCATACTTCGCTCGCCGCAGCCGTCAGTGGACCGTGCGCGCGACCTTCAGCACCGACGGCCCCATCTCGGCGCCGATCGCGCGCGCGGTCGTCACGTTCAGCACCACCTGCGGCTTGCCCGCGTTGCTCGCCACAGAGAGCATCGCGCCCCGCTTCACCAGCGACTCCTCGAGCGCCAGCGAGTACAGCCGCGCCTTGTTCGCCGCCGCGATCACGTCGCGCGCCGCGCCTTCGGGGAAGCCTGCGTGGAGCAGCACCGCAGACGCCCGCGTCCCGCCGCCGAGGTTCTCTGCGGGCACGACCATGAACTTCAGCGGCCGCTCGTTGATCGACTTGAGCTCGAGCGCCTTCGCCTTGTCGACGAGGTCGGAGGCCCGGCTCTCATCACCCACCGTGAAAGGCACCAGCACCACGAAGTCTCCGCCGCCGCGATCGCCGAAGTGCGTGTCGTACGTCAGCACCTTCAGCATCACCATGAGCGCGAGCTGCGGCGGCACCTCCTGCGCGCGCGCGGAACCCGCGACCAGCACGACGGCGACCGCGGCGGCCCTCACCGGTCGTACTTCCACGCGTACGAGAGCCGCACGAAGAACGCGCGTGCTCCGCCCGGCAGCGGAGCGTGGCCCCCGTCGTACGGCTGCAGGTACGCCACCGGCGAGTTGAAGAGGTTGTCGACGCCCGCAGAGAGGCTCAGGCCGGTGAGGCCGAGGTTCTCGTAGCCGAGCCACAGGTTCATCGTGAGGGTCTCGGGGTAGAGGCCGATCGCCCCGAGCGGGTTCCCATCTTCGTCGACTCCCCCCGGCCGCAGAAAACCGTACCGGCTCGAGAGGTAGACGGCGCTCCCACCGAGCTGCAGGCCGCGCCAGATGCGCCACATGCCGCTCAAGGTCACCTTGTGCGCCGCGAACCCGAGGATCGCCTCGCTGTGCCCGGGCACCGTGTACGTGCCGACGTTGTTCTCGGCCGGGAGCGCGAGGGAGTACGTCGCGCGGGCAAAGCCTCGCCTGTGCCGCATCTGCACCTCGAGCTCGTACCCGGCCGTCGCGAAGGCACCGGCGTTGACGTAGCTCTCGTCGGAGGTATTCGGGTCGACCCCGTAGACGATCGGGTTCTCGAGCCGCATGTAGAACGCGTTCACGCTCGCGTAGAAGAGGTCGGACAGTGTGAGGCCCAGCTCGGCCTCGGCGACCTGCGTGCGCTCGGCGGTGATGGCGGGGTTCAGGTTGATGTTCTCGATGCCCGGCGAGCGGAACGCGCCCGAGTACAGCGCCTTCAGGTGCAGCCGCTCGATGCGCTTCGACAGCGCGATGCGCGGCGCGAAGTTCGAGCCGACCTGGCTGTTCCACTCGTAGCGGCCGCCGGCTGAGACGTTGAGCCACGGGTTGTCCCACTGCACCTGCGCGAACGCCGCGACGTTCGCGTACGCGACCTCGTTCTTGCCCTGAAAGTCGGTCTGCGTGCCGGTGAGCTCGGTGTCGTTGAGCCACGCCATGTCGCCGTAGCCCTCGAGACCGGCGAGCAGCTCGAGCTTCTCGGCCGGAGTCCACTGCACCAGCGCTCCGCCTTTCAGGCGCTGCGCCGTCTTCGTGTAGAAGAGATCGCTCGACTTGTCGGTGACCTCCCACGGCTGCTGCAGGCGCCACTGCGCGTAGAGGGTGGGGATGACGGTCTCCCACTTCTCGAGCCGGTAGCGCAGGTCGGCGCCGTACGTCCGGAACTTCACCGGCGGCGCCGTGTCGGAGGCGAGGCCGTAGCCGTCCTGGCTCGCGACCTTGTAGTCGTCGAAGAGGAACTTGAACGACAGGCCCCTGAACTTCACGCTCAGGTCGAGCAGCAGCGGGTCGAGCCGCGACGCCGCGCCGTGGTCGTACGTGACCGAGTCGAAGCCCTCGTAGGTGCCGTGGCCGCGCCGCGCCTGGCCGGCCGCGAAGTTCACCGCGACGTCGAGCCCGCTCTCGAACGCCCAGCCCGCCGAGAGCCCGCCCATGGCGTCGGTGAAGCCGGCGTGGCTGTGCGCGTAGCGCGCACCGGCCTCGGCGCCCATCAGGTCCTTGCCGCTGCGCGTGATGACGTTGATGACCGCGAGCTCGGCGTTGCCGCCGTAGACCGCCGAGCCCGGGCCGCGGATCACCTCGACCCGCTCGATGATCTGCACCGGAATGTGACCGCCGAACTGGGTCGACGAGTACAAGAGCTCGTTGACCTCGATGCCGTCGACGATCAGCAGCACCTTGCCCTCGTGGCCCCACATGCCGCGGAAGCCGGCGCCCACGACGCCCTCGACGTCGGTGTGGAACGAGAAGCCGGGGATGAGCTGCAGCACCTCGAGCAGATCTCTCGCTCCGCTCGCGTAGATCTCTTCGCGCGTCATCGCCGTCACGATGCCCGGCGTCTCGCGCGCGGTGCGGGCCTGCGCCTTCGAAGCCACGGCGATCGGAGTCTCGAGCAGCTCCTCGAGCGAGAGCTCCTTCACGTCCTTCTTCGCCGGTTCTGCACCCAGCGCTGCGGCGCACAGCAGGGCTCGAAGCACCATCGTTCAGCCGGCGTTGGTACCACGGAGCCGCCTGCCCCGCGCCTTTTCGGCGCTAGAGTGAAACCCCCGTGTTCACCGTCGAAGAGCTCAAGAAGCTGCAGCGCTCGCTCAAGCCGTCGGCGCTGCGCAAGCAGCTCGGGCCGTTCGTGCTCGTTCAGCGTCCGCCTCAGGCCGCGGCCGAAGAGCGGAAGCAGCCGCTCTCTGCGGGCCCCGACGACCCGACGAACCCCTGGGGCGAGCCCGAGCCCACCAGCATCGCGCACGAGGCCGCCATCTCGGGCGGCACGCTGTCGCTGGTGTTCCAGTTCGACTCGCTCTCGGTCGCGACGCTGCCGCCGCTGCAGGGCGTCGACGAGCTGACCGTGGGCCGTCAGCCCGACTGCGACCTCGTCATCAACGACGCCTCGGTGTCGAAGCGGCACGCGGCGCTGCGGTGGGACGCCGCGCGCTCGCGCGCCTCGCTGCAGGACCTCGGCTCGACGAACGGCACCTACATCAACGCCGGCCGCAGGCTGATGGGCGAGACGAACCTGCACGACGGCGACATCGTCAGCTTCGGCGAGGTGCAGTTCTGGTTCCTGCTCACCGATACCCTGCTCGACCGGCTGTCGCCTGCGAGCGGGTCGAAGCTGCCCCGCGGGGTCTGATCAAATTCAAAGCGCGATCCGTCGCAACTCGACTCGGGCCAAATTGATGGCCGGAAGGCGATCGGGATCGGGCCCATTGATCACCCTCTTCGCGGCTAGGGTGAACATCTCTCGCGTGAGGACGCGGATGCGGTGTTTCGAGGATGTCGTCTCATCGGCGGTCTCGTCAGCAGGCAAGAGCCACGTCTCCGTCGACCATGTGGGGACGAGAATGACGACCGGTTCATCGTCGGTTCGAGGTGGCTGAATGCACTTTTCCGTTTGCCGCAGGCGTGCAACGGCGCCCACGTTGTCGCCGTCAATGACCACCATGAGGCATACGCGCTCGTCGGGACGCCGCCGAACCGTCTGCTGAACGACGTCCGGCAGTTGGGCCCAAATCCATGCCTTGGGATCACCGAGTCCTCGGGGAGCAATGTGAGACTTGACGTGTGTTCCGAGTTTCAACTGCGCGGCCAATGCACGAGCAAGTCGCTCGTGCGGCGGGTCTTCCGCAAGAAGCCACCAACGAACCCGGCTCATGGGGTGAGGTCGGCGAGCACCGAATCGCTCGCGCGCTCTCCCTTTGTGCGATCGAAGAGCATCTCCTTGGCTCGAACAACGTCGTTGTTGGGTCGTTCGAACAACCAGGTGACCTGCGGCGCCAAGTAGTCAATGGACTCTGGATGATGCGTCACCACAAAGAGCTGGAGACTCTCGTTTTCTTGGGCCAACTCAACGAACGTACGAAGGAGTGGCTGAATCTCGGCCGGCGACAAGAAGTTGTCCGGTTCGTCGAGAGCAAGAGTACCGAAGCCGGAAGCCTGCTCTGCAATAGCGTACAAGACGGCGAGACACCGCTCGCCCTCGGAGAAATTGAAGAATGGAACGGCGCGCTCAACCCCATCGACGACGCGGACTCCTACCAGAATGCGGTTACCAACTCCGACCTCACGGAGTTTTACGGACTGGTAGTGCGGAAGTAGCTCTCCGATCTTTTGTGACCACCGGAGGTACTGAGCTGGCTCTGACTGCGACCACCAACGAAGGAAACCAACGAAGTTGCTGCCGTCGATGTTGACGACCGCCTGTTCATTCATCGCCTGAGCGTCGATGCTCCATGGGTTGAGCCGGAACTGGCGGACGGACGCGAGCAGCGAACGAAACCTCTTGGTCCGTGAATCGGGACCAATGCCGAGTGAAAGGCCGGTCCGTCGCGGCTCAAACGGGAAGGGCTCCTTGAGTCCCTCGAGGCGGAGGGATCGGTCTTTGACGGCGAGGAGCGTTTCATCACCGAGCGCAAGGCTCTCTTCCTCGATCGAGGTCGTCGGCTGGGCGTGTCGGACGAGCAACCGATAACGGAAGAGCTTCTTGGTCTCGGGGTCTTCGATTTCGATCTCGAACGTCTGCCTGCGCCTGCTCTCCCACCAAGGCATCGTCTCCGGCAGCAACACCGTCTCGGGTGCAGCCCCTGCCGCGAGCTCTTTGAGCCGATACAGCACTTCGAAGAACGTGGACTTGCCGCTGCCGTTTCGGCCAACGATGAGATTCACCCTTGATGGCTTGAACTCGAAGTTGACCATGCAGCGAAAGTTGTCGACGAAGACTCGTCGGATCATGCCGATGTCGTAACCCAGAGCGCCCCAACGGTCGACTTTCGCCCCCTTATGCGACGAGCTACCCGGCGTTGATCACGATTTCGACTTGCGCGTAAGTTAGTCACTGCTTACTAACTTTCGCGCGCCATGCCCCGCCCCCGCCTCGTCTCCGACGAAGAGATCCGCACCGCGGTGCGCAAGGGCGTGCTCGAGCAGGGGCCGCAGGTGTCGCTCGACCTCATCGCCGAGCGCCTCGGCGTCACCACGCCCGCGCTCTTCAAGCGCTTCGGCAGCAGAAACGCCCTGCTCCTCGAAGCGCTGAAGTTCCCCGAGCACCCCGAGTTCATCGCGCTGCTCCAGAAGGGCCCCGACCCTTCGCAACCTTTCGACACACAACTTCACGCCATCGTCGACGCCCACATGCGATTCCTCGACGAATGCTGGCCCTGCATGGCAGCCCTGCGCGAGAGCGGCATCCCCAAGGAGCAGCTCAAGGAGCTGTTCGGCAAGGGCCCGCTCCTTCAGGCCGTGAAGCTGTTCAGCAGCTGGCTCGATCAGGCGAAGAAGCTCGGCCTCGCCGACGTCCCGAATTCAGAACAGCTCGCGATGGCCGTCTTCGGCGCCGGTCACATGCCGATCATGATGCGTCACATGTCGAAGCTCATGGGCGGCACCCCGCCCAGCATCGACGGCTACTCCAAGATGATCTCGAAGCTGATCTCCCGGGGCGTCGCCCCCACCAGGAAGAAACTGCAATGAAAAGCCACCTCGCCGCCGCGCTGCTCCTCACCCTCGCCGCCTGCAAGAAGCCCGCAGAAGACCCCACCGCCGCGCAGCCGAAGGAGGCCACGCTCCCCGCCGTCGCCGTCGAGACCGCCGACGTGCAGCACGAGAAGATGCCGCGGTACCTCACGCTCACCGGCAGCGTCATGGCCGACAAGCAGAGCGAGGTCGCCGCGAACGTCGCCGGCCGCGTCGCCACCACGTACATCGAGCGCGGCCAGCCGGTGAAGGCCGGCGCGGTGCTCGCCATCGTCGACAGCAAGGCCGCCGGCTTCCAGGCCGCCGCCGCGATGGCCCAGTCGCAGGCCGCCGAGACCCAGGTCGCGGCCGCCCGGCAAGACTGCGACCGCGCCGACACGCTCTTCAAGCAGGGCGCGATGGCGAAGGCCGAGTACGACCGCCAGAAGTCGCAGTGCACCGCGCAGCTGTTCCAGGCGAACGCCGCGCGCGCCAACGCCGACCTCGCCGGCAAGCTCGCGGGCGACACCGTCATCCGCGCGCCCATCGACGGCATCGTCGGCGAGCGCTACGTCAACGTCGGCGAGTACGTGCAGCCCGCGTCGAAGGTCGCGAGCCTCTTCGCCGTCGACCCGGTGCGCGTCAGCATCAGCGTGCCCGAGCGCGCGGTCGCGCAGGTGCAGCCGGGCCAGACGCTCGACCTCACCGTAAGCGCCTATGAAGGCCGCACCTTCCCCGCCACGGTGAAGTTCGTGTCGCCCGCGCTGCGCGCCGGCACGAGAGACCTCATCATCGAGGCCTCGGCCGAGAACAAAGACCTGGCGCTCAAGCCCGGCATGTTCGCGACCGTTCTGCTCGCCACCGGTGAGGAAGAGCAGCCCACCGTCCCCGTCGAGGCCATCAAGAGCGAGGGCACCATCAAGCGCATGTTCCTCGCGCGCGAGGGCCAGGCCTACGAGATGGTCGTGCGCACCGGCGTCGTGAAAGACGGCCGCATCGCCGTGCTCGAGCCTCTGCAGGCCGGCGCCAAGGTCATCGTGAAACCGCCGCCGGGCCTGCGCGACGGCGCCTCCATTCTCCAGTGAACGGACTCCCAGAGACCCACCATGCAATGGCTCGCTGAGCTGTGTATCAAGCGCCCCGTCTTCGCGGCGGTGCTCACCCTCGTGACGCTCGTCGTCGGCGGAGTCTTCTACCGCCAGCTCGGCGTCGACCAGTTCCCCAAGATCGACTTCCCCGTCGTCGTCGTCTCGACGGTGCTCCCCGGCGCCAGCCCCGAGGACATCGAGACCAGCATCTCGGACAAGATCGAAGGCGCGGTGAACACCATCAACGGAGTCGACGAGCTGCGCTCGAACTCCAGCGAAGGCTTCAGCCAGGTGCTCGTGCAGTTCGTGCTCGAGAAGAACGTCGACGTCGCCGCGGCCGAGGTGCAGCAGAAGGTCAACACGGTGCTCGCCGAGCTCCCGAAGGGCATCGACCCGCCCATCGTCATGAAGTTCGACCCCGACTCGGTGCCGATTCTCTTCATCGCGCTGAACGGCAAGGACAAAGACGTGCGCGAGATCACCGACCTCGCCGACCGCGTCGTGCGTCGCCGGCTCGAGTCGATCAGCGGCGTCGGCCAGGTCGTTCTCATCGGCGGCCGCAAGCGGCAGATCGACGTTCAGGTCGACCCGGTGAGGCTGAAGGCGCTCGGCATCTCGCCGCTCGAGGTCGCCGGGGCCATCAGCGCGCAGAACATGACGTTGCCCGGCGGCCGCGTCGACACCAGCCGCGACTTCCTCACCGTGAAGGTGAAGGGCCGCGTCACCTCGGTCGACGAGCTGAAGAGCATCATCGTGCGCGAGCAAGCCGGCCGCGCGGTGCGCCTCGACGAGCTCGCCGACGTGCGCGACACCGTCGCCGACGTCGAGACGAGCGCGCAGTGGAACGGGGTGCCCACCGTGCTCCTCGCCCTGCGCAAGCAGTCGGGCACCAACACCATCGAGGTCGTCGACGCGGTTCGCAAGCGCCTCGCCGAGCTGCAGACCGAGCTGCCGCCCGGCTACTCGCTCGACGTCCAGCGCGACGGCTCACGGGTGGTGCGCACCGGCAAAGACGCCGTCATCGAGCACCTCATCATCGGAGCGCTGCTCGCCGCCCTCGTCGTGCTCGTGTTCCTCGGCAACGTGCGGTCGACGCTGATCGCCGCCGTCGCGATTCCCACCTCCATCATCGGCACGTTCGCGCTGATGAAGGTGCAGGGCTACACGCTGAACAGCATCACCCTGCTCGCGCTCGCGCTCGCCGTAGGCATCGTGATCGACGACGCCATCGTCGTGCTCGAGATCATCGTCAAGAAGGTCGAAGAGACCGGCCTCGACCCGCACACCGCCGCCATTCAGGGCACGAGAGAGATCGGCACCGCGGTGCTCGCGACGACGCTCTCACTGATCGCGGTGTTCCTCCCCATCGCGTTCGTCGCCGGCATCCCCGGCCGCTTCCTCTCGAGCTTCGGCGTCACGATGTCGTTCTCGGTCGCGGTGTCGCTGTTCGTCTCGTTCACGCTCACACCGATGCTGGCCTCGAAGTTCCTCAAGGCGAAGGCGGCGGGCGATCACAGCAAGACGCTGCTCGAGCGCATCGTCGACGTCGGCTACCGGCCGGTCGAGAACGCGTACGGCAAGGCGCTCGCGTTCGTGATGCGCCACCGGTGGATCGTGGTGATCGCGAGCCTCCTCGCGATCGCGTCGATGGTCCCGATGGCGGGCGCGGCACGCAAGGGCTTCCTGCCCGTCGACGACCGCGCGCAGTTCGAGGTGGTGGTGCGCCTGCCCGAGGGGCGCAGCGTCGCGTCGGCCGAGCTCATCGGCGCGCGCGTGGCCCGCATCATCCGCGAGGTGCCCGAGGTGACCGCGACGATGATGACGGTCGGCGACGACCCCGCGAAGACGCCGAACCAGGCGCGCATCTACGTGAAGCTCGTCGACCCCGACCAGCGCAAGCGCACGCAGGCCGAGATCAAGGACTCCGTGCGCACCCAGATCCTCCCCGCGCTGCCGAAGGACCTGCGCGTCACCGTCGCCGACGTCAACGAGTTCGGCGGCGGCCAGGCGACGCAGCGCGTTCAGTACGTCGTCGCCGGCCCCGACCTCGACGTGCTCGAGGAGGCCGGCGCCAGAATGCTCGCGAAGGCGAAGCAGATTCCCGGCGCGGTCGACGTCGACAGCTCGCTCGTCGCCGGCAAGCCCGAGCTCACCATCGGCATCGACCGCGCGCGCGCCGCCGATCTCGGCGTGCAGGTCTCCGACGTCGCGCAGGCGCTCCAGCTGCTCGTCGCGGGCCAGAAGGTGTCGAGCTACGAAGAGGGCGGCGAGCAGTACGACATCCGCCTGCGCGCCGGCGAGGGGTACCGGACCAGCGAAGACCAGCTGCAGCTCATCACCGTGCCGTCGCGCAAGCTCGGCATGGTGAACCTCGCCGACGTCGTGAAGATCGGCCGCGACGAGGGCCTCTCGACCATCTCGCGCTACCAGCGCGAGCGGCAGATCATCATCATGGCGAACGCGGGCCCCGGCGCGAGCGAGGGCAGCATCGGCGACGCCCTGCTCAAGGTGATGCAGGACGAGAACCTCCCCAAGGGCTTCTCGATCAAGCCCCAGGGCCAGACGAAGCTCATGAAAGAGACCGGGCTCTCGTTCATCTTCGGCCTGCTCGCGTCGCTGGTGTTCATGTACCTGATCCTCGCGGCGCAGTTCGAGTCGTGGCTGCACCCGGTCACGATCCTCATCTCGCTGCCGCTGACGCTGCCGTTCGCGATCGCCTCGGTCATCTTGTTCGGCCAGGCGCTCGACCTCTACTCGTTCCTCGGCATCTTCGTGCTGTTCGGCGTCGTGAAGAAGAACGGCATCCTCCAGGTCGCGCACACCGACCACCTGCGCGACGAGTGGCAGCCGAAGCTCGCCGAGGGCTACGCGCGCGTCGACCGCACCCTGCCCGAGTCGCAGCTGCGCGGCGCCCTGAAGGAGCAGCTCGCCGGCGTGCTCGACCCCGCCGCCGTCGACCGCGCCGTCGCGAAGAGCAAGACGCGCGACCCGCTGTGGTACCGCATCCTCACCGGCATCGGCATGTTCTTCATGTCGCTGCCGGTGCTCGGCGGCCTCGCGCCGGTGCCGCCGCTGCTCGCGCAGTGGCTCATCGCCCCGAACCGCCGCGACGTCGGCAACCTCCACGACCCGCTGTGGCGCGCGCTCGACGACGAGCTGCGGCTCAAGGCGATTCTGCAGGGCAGCAAAGACCGGCTGCGCCCCATTCTCATGACGACGTTCGCGTTCGTGGCCGGCATGATCCCGCTCGTCACCGCGCAGGGCATCGGCTCGGGCTTCAACAAGGCCACCGCCGGCGTGGTGGTCGGCGGCCAGTCGCTGTCGCTCCTGCTCACGCTGCTCGCGGTGCCGGTCGCGTACTCGTGGCTCGACCACCTCTCCATCTCGTTCCGCAGGCGCTTCCAGCAGCGCGGCGAGAGGCGAAGCCCCGTCGCGGTGGCGCGGCCGTCGGCGCCTCCTCAGGGCGGCATCGCGGAGGTGGGCAAGTGAGAACGCTGCTCTTCACCGCCCTCGTGGCGTCGAGCGCCCAGGCCGCCACGCTCAAAGAGCTGCTCGACGCCGCCGAGCAGAACAACGTCGACCGGCGCATCTCGATCGAGGCCCGCGAGCGCGCCGCCGCCGAGTACCGCCAGGCGTGGACGGCGCTGTTGCCCTCGCTCACCGCCCAGGGCGGGTGGACGAACAACCAGTACCCGGTCGAGAACATCCCCAACCCGTTCGTGCCGGGAGGCCCGCCCCTCACGCTCATCGCCGCGAACCAGCTCGACGCCACGTTCCGCTTCGACCTGCCGCTCATCGACACGACGCGCTGGTTCCGCGCGCTCGCCGGCTCCGTCGCCTCCGACGCCGCCGAGCAGCGCGAGCTCGCCACGCGCGACCTCATCCGCCGGCAGATCGTCTCGGCCTGGTTCGGCTACGCCGCCGCGCTCGCGGTGCGCGAGTCGGCGAAGCGCTCGACGAAGGTCGCCGACGCGCAGGCCGAGCTGCAAGAGATCCGCGCCAAGGCCGGCGCCGCCACCGAGCTCGAGATGCTGCGCGCGAAGGCCGAGGCGCAGCGCAACCGCCAGGTCGTCGCCGACACCGAGTCGCTGGTCGCGACGACGCGCCGCACGCTGCGCACGCTCAGCGGCATGGAGCCCGGCGACGTCGCCTCACTGCCGGCCGACGACATGCACGAGGAGCCCTCGTTCGAGGAGCTCGAGAAGAACGTCGAGCAGCTGCCGCAGGTGCGGGCCGCCGATCGGGACTCCGAGGCCGCCGGCAGGCTCGCGACGGCCGCGCGCCTCTCGGTGCTGCCGACGGTGGGCGCGCAGTTCACCGAGCGCGTCACGAACGCCGCGGGCTTCGCGGGCCGCACGACGTCGTACACGGCCGGCGTGGTGTTCTCGTGGCGCATCGACGCTCCGGCGTTCATGGGCATGAGCGTGGCGTCGGCGAACGAGAGCACGGCGTCGCTCGGCGCAGAGCGGGCGCGGCTGATCGCGAGAGATCAGATCCACTCCGACTGGCAGCGGCTGAACGCGGCGCTGCACAAGCTCGACGCCGCGAAGGCGCAGCAGCAGGCGGCCGAGCGCGCGGCGCAGGTCGCCCGGGACCGCTACGCGGCCGGCGCCGCGACGCAGATCGACGTCATCCAGGCCGAGCGCGACTTCTTCAGCGCCGAGGTCGCCCAGATTCAGGCCCGCACCGAGCTGGCCTCGGCGCGCCTGTCGCTGCGCATCAGCTCGGGGGTTCCGCTGCAGCTGGAGTAGCATGCGTAGCCCGTGCCGGACCCCTGGCCGAGCCCAGACGAGCTGCGCGAGCTCGAAGTGCGAGAGCCCGAGACCGCCTCGCTGTGGCACGAGATCAAGGCCGAGGCCCTGCTCGGCGCCGACGACCTCGAGCAGGGCCGCTTCGCGCTCTCGGCGGCCGCCCGCCACGCGACCGGCGTGCGCCGCGCCACGCTGCTGCGCCGCCTCGCCGACGCCCAGCTGCTTGCCGGCCAGCCCGACGCGGCGATGGTGACGCTGCAGCCGCTCGGCCGCACGCTCGGGGCCGTACCCCAGACGGCCGCCGGCACCGCGGCCTTCGCGGCGCTGCCTCCGCAGCGCCCCGCGTGCGACGACTGGCAGAAGCTCAGCGCCGACGCGGCGCTCGCGTTCGTCGAGCTCAGCCGCGCCGAGGCCCTCTCGCACCTCATCAAGCGCGACGACGCGCTGGCGGCGTTCGCCGAGGTCGAGCGGCGCGCGAAGACGCTGCAGGGCGCCGCGGCGGCGTCGCTCTGGGTCCGCTGGGCGCGCGCGCAGACCTGGTTCCTCTGCGAGATCGTCGGCGACGCCCGGGCCGCCCTCGAGGTCTGCAAGCGCGTGCGCAGCCAGGTGCCTGCCGGAGCGCTGGCCGACGAGGCTCACACCATCGCGCTCCTGCGCGCCGAGGAGGTCGCCAGCTCGAGCGTCGGCGACTACGCGCGGGGGCGCGCCCTCGTCGAGGAGCAGATCACGCTCGCCGTTCGCCAGGGCAACCGCCGCGAAGAGTGCCTCGCGTGGAACGCGAGGGCCCTGCTGCACTTCGGCGAGGGCGAGCTGGCCTCGGCGCGGCGCGCCCTCGAGCGGTCGCTGGAGCTCGCGGTCGCGACGAAGTGGACGCGGCGCGAGGCCATCACCACGCACAACCTCGCGCTGGTGCTGTGCGAGCAGCTCGAGCTCGACGAGGCCGAGCGGCTCGAGCGCCGGTACTCAGAGCAGTCGGTGGCCATCGGGAACCTCGCGGGCAAGGTCGAGGCCCCGCTCGTGCTCGCCGCCGTCGAGCTCGCGCGCAGCGCGGTGCCGCAGGCGCGGCAGCAGCTGAGCGTGGCGAGGCGCGTGGCCGAGTCGAACGGCTGGGTGATGCTGGCGGCGCAGGCGCGCGCCCTCGCGGGCCGCCTGCACCTGACCGAGTACGTGCTGCGCCGCGACACCCTCGAGCTCGCGCGGGCGCGCGCCGAGCTACTCGCCGCGCTCGACGCCCTCGAGGAGCACTCGACGGCGTGGACCGAGGAGCTCGACCCCGGCGAGACGTACGCCCTGCTCGCGTACGCCGAGGCGCGCGAGGGGCGCAGCGAGCGGGCGCGCGACACCGTGGCGCGGGGCCGCAAGCGCGTGCCCACGCAGTGCGTGGTCTCGCACCGGGCGCTCGAGCTCGGGGCGGCCGCGGCCGCCGGCGCGCCGATCACGGGCGCGCTGAAGTGGTTCGATGCGCGCGGCTACCGGCGCGTGGTGGCGCTGTGGCGGCTGCTGGCCGGGTGAGCGAATGGGCGTCCCCTACATCCCTCATTCCTACGTCCCGAGCCGACCGCACTCGCACGCCGATGACGTCATCGCGGTGCTGGTCACGTTCGGCTGCTTTGCGTTCATCCTGCTCCTCGGCTGGGTGTCGGCCGTGGTGGACGCGCGATACAAGAAGCGCGTGTGGCAGAGCTTCGCGCACCGGCGGGGGCTCCGCTTCGCCGACGGCGTCATCAGCGGCGTCGTCGACGGAGTCACGCTCACCCTGACGGCGGAGATGCGCCGCGGCGCGCACACCGCCGTCTGGTTCGCGATCGTCCGCTGCGCGCTGGGCACCCACCGTATCCAGGCCCCGGACCACGACCTCCGCGGCGTGTGCGCGTACACCGACGGCGACGTACTCGTCGTCGAGAGCCGGAGGAACCCCTTCAACCACGGCGAGCTCCACGCGCTGTTGAGACAGGCGGCCGCGCTCGCGAAGGCGGCGATGGCAGCGCCTACCGCGTGAGGGTTCGATGCGCGCGGCTACCGGCGCGTGGTGGCGCTGTGGCGGCTGCTGGCGCGGTGAGCGCTGGGGTAGAACGGCGGCGTGGCGCCGATGCCGTACATCCCGATTCACCAGTACCACTCCCGGTCTTCGCACGCGCACAACCACACCGACGACGTCGTCGCGATCGCATTCACCGTCTCCATCGCGATCGTGATCGGGCTCTTCATCTGGGCCGCGCACGCGCTGAACAACGTGCAGCGCCGGAAGGTGTGGGAGCGCTTCGCGAAGCTCGAGGGCCTGAGCTACCACGACGGCAACGTCGCCGGCGTCTTCGACGGCATCACCGTGACCCTCGTGCCGTATCCGCGGCACCAGGCGCGCACGACCGTGATGACGGCCGTCATCCGGTGCGCGGTCGGTGAGGCGCGCTCCGTGCCTGCACACGATGGGCACCGGTGGCTGAGCATCCGCATGGAAGACGGCGTGCTGGTGCTCCAGAGCGGGTTCGAGCCGAAGAGCGAGGCTGAGCTGAGATCGCTCCTGCGGAGCGCGGTCGCGATGGCGCGACAGACCCAGGCTGCGTCGGCGGCGTGAGGCTCTTCCTCGAGCGCCAGCACCTGGGCCTCGTGCTGACCGCCGCGCTCGCGCTGCACGCGTACGCGCTGAAGAGCGCCGACACCGACTTCGCGATCTTCGAGCGCGCCGCGCAGCGGTTCGTCGCCGGCGAGCCGCTCTACCGCGCGGAGGACACCGCCGCCGCGGAAGGCGAGGCGTGGACCGACCGGAGCTTCAAGTACGCACCCGCGGCCGCCGCGTTCTTCGTGCCGCTGCAGAGCCGCCTGCTCTTCCTGTTCGTCTCGGTGCTGGGGCTCGCGCTCGCGGCGCACTGGGCGGCGCAGGCCTCGGGCGTCGAGCGGCTGCAGTGGCTGCCGCTCGTGCTGCTCGCCGGTCACTCGCACGCGCTGTTCAGCCTCGGCCAGAGCGACGGCCTCGTGCTCGGCCTGTTCGCGGGCTCCGAGCTGGCGCGCGCGCGGAGCCGCTGGCTCGCCGCGGCGCTCGCCGCGTGCGCGGTGCTGCTCAAGCTCACGTTCCTGTGGCCCGTGCTGCTGCTCGCGGCGGTGCGGCGCGAGTGGCGCGCGGCGGTGATGGTGCCCGTGCTCGGCCTGGGGCTACCACTGCTGCGCTACGGCCCGGCCGGCGCGCTCGAGCTGCACCACGCGTGGCTGACGCTGCTGTCGTCGACCACGCCCGAGCTGCTCTGCCGGGCGTCGAACCAGGGGGTGTGGGCGATGGCGTGTCACGGGCCCGCGCTGCCGGTCGCCGTGCTCAGCGCCGCCGCGCTGCTGCTCGTGCTGCGGCTCGCCGTCTGGAGGCCGCCCACCGAGCTCCAGCTCGCGGCGACGGCGGTGTTCATGGCGGCGCTGTGGTCGCCGCTGTGCTGGCGCAGCACGCTCGTGTGCCTGTTGCCGGCGTACTGCCTCATCGTGTCCGGCCGGCGGCCGTTCGCGATCGCGGCGGGAGTGGTGGCAGCCGCCGCGGCGCTCCCCCTCTACGACGTGCTCGGGCCCGCGGCGTTCTCGTGGGCGCTGGGCGTGCGGTTGTACGGCGTGCTCGCGCTCGCGGCGTTCATGCTCGCGGCGCTCGCGACCCGCTCTCAGTTCGCCTCGAAGCAGTAGAACGACCCGCGCCCGCCGCCGCTCCTCACGCTGTTCGCGCCCATCTCGGCGCAGCCCGACGAGTCGTGCGCCGAGTTCCACGAGCGGGGCTCCATGCCGCCGCCGTCGCGGTTCGAGTGGCCGACACGGCCCTGGTCGCCCGTCGAGCTCGACGTCCAGTTCAGGCAGTGGTCGTCGTCGGCGAGGCCGGCCGACGTGGTGCCGGTGAGAATGTCGTGCAGGTTCCCGCCGCTCGCGCCGCCGTAGGGAATGATGTTGCCGCGCTCGTCGAGGTTCGTGCCGCCGTAGATGTTGTTGACGCCGGCGTCGTCGTGAAGGTGCGCCACGCTGTTCGCGATGATGACGTCCTTCGCGTTGCGCCACGGCCCGTTGCCGATGCGGTCGCGCGCGTTCACCGTCGACGTGCTCAGGTACGCTCGCCAGGTCTTCGCGCCCAGCGCCGGGTCGATCGCGCCGGCGAGCTCCGCACAGAACCGGTCGGCGCCGGCGAGCCCGTCGGTGGTGATGCCGGCGTCGCCGCGCAGGTCGCCGCCGCGGCCCATGCCGCGGCTCGTGCAGAAGAAGCCCATGCGGCTCGAGACGCCGCCGTCGGGGCCGACCCACGTCATGCCCGCTCCGCCCGCGGCGCCGCTGCCGCCGGCCGTGGCGCTGCCGCCCGCGGTCGCCGAGCCGCCGGCCGTGGCAGAGCCGCCCGCGGTCGCGGTTCCGCCGGCGGTCGAAGAACCTCCGGCGGTCGCCGAGCCGCCGCCTGTCGAGCCGCTGCCGGCGGCGCCGCTGCCGCCCGCGGTCGAGCCCGAGCCTCCCCCGGTTCCGCCTCCGCCGGTATTCCCGCATCCCAACGCCGACAGCAGCACCGCCACCGCAGTGAGCTTGCGCATAGTCGGTGAAAGCTATCACCGTGATAGAGGGCTGCGCCGTGCCAAAAGCCACCGCAGCCCGCTGGGGCATTCTCGCGCTCTTCTTCGTCTCGGGAGCCCCGGCGCTGCTGTACCAGATCATCTGGCAGCGCCACCTCTTCACCATCTTCGGCGCGCACTCCGAGTCGGTCGCCATCATCGTCGGCGCCTTCATGCTCGGCCTCGGCATCGGCTCGCTCGTCGGCGGCGAGATCTCGGCCCGCTCGAAGCGGTCGCCGTTCATTCTCTTCGCCGTCATCGAAGGACTCATCGCGCTGTTCGGCGTCGTCTCGCTGCAGCTGTTCGACGCGGTCGGCGATGCGACCAGCTCGTTCGGCGTCTTCGCCGGGGGCGTCGCCTCGTTCCTCCTCATCGTCGTCCCCACCGTGGCCATGGGCGCGACGCTGCCGATTCTGTCGGCCGCGCTCATCGCCCGCATCGGCAACGTCGGCACCTCGGTCGGCCAACTCTACTTCGTCAACACGCTGGGGTCGGCGTTCGCGGCGCTCGGCGCTCCGCTGCTGTTTCACGCCGGGTTCGGGCAACGCGCCGCCGTGCAGTTCGCCGCCGGGCTCAACGTCGCGGTCATCTGCGGCGCGCTCATTCTCTGGCGCGTCACGGCCGACCCGAAGACGCCCGAGCCGGAGGGCGCCGCAGCAACTCCGACCGCCGAAGAGAAGGAGCGCTTCAGCCGCGAGCACTTCGTCGCCGCGGTGCTGTCGTTCACCTCGGGCTTCCTCGCGCTCTCGGTCGAGATCGCCTGGTTCCGCGTCTTCTTCCTCTACACGCACGGGCGCGCGTTCGCGTTTCCGCTCGGCCTCGCGCTGTTCCTCTTCGGCATCGCGTTCGGCTCGCTGTTCGCGGCGCGGCTGACGCGCTCGCTGGGCTCGGCCGACCCCGGCCGCATGCGCGCGCTCGCGGCCTCCATCATCGTGCTCTCGGGCGCCGCCATCTCGTTCGCGTTCTTGAGCAGCGGGCTGCTCGTCACGGGTCCGGCGCGCCACGGCGTCATGGCCGTCACCGTGGTGCTCGCGCTGCCGCTCGGGCTGCTCTTCCCGCTGCTGATGCACGCCGGCGTGCTCCCCGGCAGCGGCGCCGGCCGCTCGGTGAGCCACATCTACGCGGCGAACATCGCCGGCTCGGTCGCAGGCTCGGTGGGCACGGGCTTCATTCTGCTCGACGTCCTGCCGCTGCGGACGATCGTGCTCGTGCTCTCGCTCGTCGCGCTCGCGGTCGGCCTCGTGCTGCGGCGCGGCGCGCTGAGCGCGCGCTTCCTGGCGGGCTCCGCGGCCGCGCTCGGGCTGTTCGCGGCGTGCTGGCTGTACAACGACACGCTGCTCGAGAAGCTCCAGTTCGGCAGGGAGTTCGACGGCAAGCGCTTCGCGAACGTCGTCGAGAACAAGAGCGGCGTCATCGAGGTGACCGAAGACGGCGTCGTCTACGGCAGCGGCGTCTACGACGGCCACTACAGCGTGGGGCTGATCGACGACCGCAACTACATCATCCGCCCGTTCTCGCTCTCGGCGTTCCACGCGAACCCGAAGCGGCTGCTCGTCGTGGGGCTCGCCTCGGGCTCGTGGGCGCAGGTGCTCGCGCACCACCCGAACGAGCCGCAGGTCGACGTGGTCGAGATCAACGAGGGCCACCTCGAGCTCATCCCCAAGTACCCGGTCGTCGCGTCGGTGCTGAAGCACCCGCGCGTGCGCATCATCATCGAAGACGGCCGCCGCTGGCTCGTGCGCAACCCGAACGAGAAGTACGACGCCATCATCATCAACACGTCGTATTACTGGCGCGCCGGCTCGACGAACCTGTTGTCGCGCGAGTTCCTCGAGCACCTGCGCACGCACCTGAACCCGAACGGGCTGGTCATGTTCAACACCACGAGCTCCGAGATCGTGAAGAAGACCGGCTTCGAGGCGTACCCGCACGGCTGGCGCATCGTGAACACGCTCATCGTCGGCGACTCACCGCTGCCCATCGACCGCGAGCGGCTGCTCGCCACGCTGCGCGCGTACCGCATCGACGGCCAGCCGGTCTTCGACGAGAGCAAGCCCGAGGAGGCCGCCGCGCTCGAGAAGCTGATGGCGTCGTTCGACCCCGCGCAGGAGTTCAACCCGCTCACGCTGCTCGAGCCGCGCGAGACCATGTATCCCCGCTACACGCAGTTCAAGACGCTCACGGACGACAACATGGTCGTGGAGTGGGAGAAGCTGGCGCTGGAATGAAGCAGGAGTCGGCGCTCGGCACCTTCCGCTTCCGGCTCACGGTGCTGACCGTGCTGTTCTTCCTGGGCTGGAAGCTGTGGGGCCTCAAGGAGCAGCCCTTCAGCGTGCTCTTCGCGACCTGGGCGTTCGAGTCGGTCGCGCTCGCCTGGGTCTTCGCCGCGTGCGCGCTGCTCGACGCCGTCGCGCCCCTGAAGAAGGTGCACGCGCCGAAGGCGCTGTTCGCCGCCGGCTACCTGCTGCTCTACGTGATGTCGTTCTTCACGGTGTACTTCTTCACCGACACGCTGGTGCGCAAGTACTCGCTGCTCGACATGGGGCCCGACGCGGTGGCGTACCTGCTGAAAGAGGTCGCTCCGAAGCGCGGCGTCGCGCTCTGCGCCGGCGTGCTCGCCGCGCTGTGCGCGGTGGCGTGGGGCACGTCGCGCTTCCGCCTCCGGGTGCGCGGCGCTCCGGCGCTCGCGGCGCTGGCCGTCGCGTCGGCCGTCACGGTGCTCGTCGCGCCGAAGACCGAGCGGTTCGCGTCGCCGCTGTGGGACCTCGCGCTCGATCTCGACGAGGTGCGCCGCCACCCGCCCGTCGCGAAGACGGAGGGAACGCGCCACGCGCCCGAGCTGCTCGACAAGGCGGCGCGGGCGCCGGCGCCGCTCGAGACGAGGTTCGACCGCGTCATCGTCTTCGTCATGGAGTCGGTGACGAAGCAGCACTTCGACGCGTCGCTGAGAGACGGCGACTTCTTCCGCCGCACCGCGGAGCAGCAGCACGCGTACCTCGACTACTTCAGCAACGACATGGACAGCCGCACGGGGCTGCTCGCGATGCTGACGTCGCGGTTCGTGCCGTACGAGGCGTACACGGACCCCGACGTCGAGCGGTACAAGCGGCTCGGCCAGAAGCCGTCGCTCGTCGACGCGATGCGCGACGCGGGCTACCACACGGTCATCTCGACGGCGCAGGTGATGGCCGAGGGCGTCGTGAAGGACCTGAAGTGGGACGAGAACCTCGTGCTCACCGAAGACGAGACGAAGGTGCTCGCGAAGGACCACCTGTGCTTCAACCCGTACCGCTTCGAAGACAGCTGCGAAGACCGCGTCGCGCTGCCGCGGCTGTTCGAGCGGCTCCAGAAGCACGAGAAGCTGTTCTGGGTGCAGCAGCTCGTGTGGGGGCACCTGCCCGACTACTCCGAGAAGACGGGCAAGAGCGACGTGCAGGCCTACGGCGAGATGATCGACGAGCTGGTCGCGCACCTCGAGGAGCAGGGCCAGCTCGAGGGCACGCTGATCGTGGTGACGAGCGACCACGGCATCCGCCAGCGCGACACCGAGACGCTGCTGACGACGTACCGCATCCCGCTGCTGTTCTACGCGCCGTCGTTCGAGCGCCGAGAGACGGCCGCGCTCTACTCGCAGATCGACTTCAAGGACCTGCTGCTCAACGAGCTGACCGGGGCGCAGCGCGAGGTGCCGCCGGCGAGGTTCGCGCTGTTCATCGGGCCGACGTACACGTCGATCGTCGGAGCGGTGACCGACGCGCACGACCTCATCGTGATCAAGAACCGGCCGTTCGCGCGCTACGTGCTCGCGCACCAGGGCGGCGACGGCGGAGCGCCGAAGAGCTCCCTGAGCCCGTACGAGCTGCTGCGGTTGCTCGACGACTACCGCGCCTACTTTCAGTCGCGTTGAACCACCGACCACCGACCACCGACCACCAGCTACCGAGCTCCGACCGCCGTCTCGATCGCCTCGATCGCGCAGCGCGGCGCTTCGGGCTCCGGCTCGTTCGCCCTCGGCGTCGCCTCGGGCGGCACGAGCTGCGAGAGGTTCCACGCCTGCATCGCGCGCGCTCTGGCGAGCTCCGAGTGCGACTCGCGCACGCGGCCGACCACCAGCGACGCGATGCCGATGCAGCCCACGAAGCCGAACAGCAGCACCAGCGTCGTGTGCATCGGGTCGAACGGCATGCCGATCGGCACGAGCAACAGGCCGTCGGGCACGTAGCGGAAGCTCTCGGGGAGCAGCCCCACCCACGAGCCGACGAGCGGCACCGCGACCGCCGCGAGCCCCAGGCCCACCACCAGCCTGCGCCACCGCTGGTGCAGCGCGATGCGAAACGAGAGCGTGTTCACGGCGGCGAACGCCGGCAGGATGGTGAGCGGCCCGTCGATGAAGAAGATGCTCGCGATGGCGAGGTTGCTGAACACGAGCGCCGGCAGTGAGGTCACGCTGGTCGGCCGCTTCACCACCCACCCCGCGCGGAACGCCGCCGCCGCCGAGAGCCCGAAGAGAGCGGCCGACACCCAGACCGCCGCCTGCGGGGCCTGCGTCGCGCAGAGCGCCATCATGGCGAGGAACACGAAGCCGAACGCGCCGAACGAGCTCTTCGACCCGCTGCGCACCCCGTGCGACTCGGTCTCGTCGAGCTCGGCCTGCGCCTCCTTCGGCATCTTCTTCGGCGGCTTCTGCATCAGCTCCACCAGCGTCTGCATCGCGGGCCGGTACGTCGGGTCGAGCGCGAGCGCCAGGCCCACCTCGCGCAGCGCGGTCTTGCGGTGCTCGAGCTCGTCGCCTCCGTCGGCGGCCGCGAGCGCGCTCGCCTTCTTCGCCTCCTCGGCGTGCCTCTGCGCGAGGCCGGCCCGCAGCTCGAGGTCTCGCTCGCCCGCGAGCACGCGGTCGAGGGCGTCGTGCAGCTCGCGCACCGACGCGTAGCGCTCCGACGGCTTCAGCGCCGTCGACTTCACGCAGATCGCCTCGAGCTCCGGCGGCACGTCGGCGTGCGGAGCCCGCGCCCGCGCGTTGGCGTCGCAGCCGTCGCGCGTGTTGAGGAGCAGCTCGATGGTCGTGCTGCCCTTCGCGAGCATCTGGTACGTCAGCACCTCGAAGAGGATCGCGCCGAGCGCGTACACGTCGCTGCGCGGGTCCGCCGGCTGCCCCAGCACCTGCTCCGGGGACATGTAGCCCGGCGTACCCATCAGCGCGCCCGGCGTCGTCAGCCCGATCGGAGCCAGCGCCTGCGTGCCGGCCTTCTCTTCCTGCTCGTCGCGCGCGTCGATGCGCCGCGCGAGCCCCCAGTCGAGCACGTACACCTCGCCGAAGTCGCCGAGCATGACGTTCGCGGGCTTCAGGTCGCGGTGCAGCCAGCCGTTCACGTGCGCGTAGTCGACGGCCTGGCACACCGAGAGGAACGCCTGCAGCAGCTTGCGGCGGCCGTAGCGCGCGCGGGCGTCGGCGTCGCCGGCTGCGAGCCGGTTCAGCACGTCGTAGAGCGAGTCGCCGCGCACGCGCTTCATCGCGAAGTACGGCGCTCCATCGGCGCCGACGCCGAGCTCGTACACGGGGACGATCGACGGGTGCTCGAGCTGCCCCTGCACCTGCGCCTCGCGGATGAAGCGCGACAGCTCGGCCTTGTTGCGCGTCGTCGCCGTCTTCAGCGCGATGTTCCGGTTGAGGCGGACGTCGCGGCACTGCCGCACCTCGCCCATGCCGCCCTTGCCGATCATCGGGCCGCTCTCGTAGCGATCGAGCCGCACCAGGTCTTCGAGCAGCGGCCCGGGGAGCTCGGCGGCGGGTGCCTTCAGCGTCGCGGTTCCCGAGTCCAACGTCGGGGCATTGCCGTGGTCCATGGCTCGGAACGGTAACAGGCACCGCCGGGCGGTTCAGATCATCGCACGGCCGATGTCTGGCGATGTGCGACAACGCGATCTACCCTCTCGCGCCGTGCCCTGGTTCAGCCTGACTGCCGACCTCAAGCACGCGCTGCTCGAGCACGCCGAGGCCGTGCTCTACGAAGCGGGAGCGACCGGCCTCGAGGTCCGCGACGGCCCCACCACGCTGCCCGGCGTGCGCTCGCCCGCTCCCGGCGAGGCCATCATCGTCGCGTACTTCGACGGCAAGGTCGCCGGCACGCGCGCCCAGAAAGAGCTCACCCGCGCCGTCGACGGCGTCCGCACCTCGCTCGAGAAGGTCGAGGAGAAGGACTGGTCGAACGAGTGGAAGACGCGCATCAAGAGCGTGCAGGTCGGCCGCCTGTGGGTGGGCCCGCCGTGGGACGTCGAGAAGGCGCCCGAGCACCTCGTGAAGATCGTCATCGAGCCGAAGATGGCGTTCGGCACCGGCGATCACCCCACCACCGCGCTCTGCCTCTCGGCCGTCGACATGTTCATGGCCGCTCACGCCGGAGCGAGCGTGCTCGACATCGGCACCGGCACCGGCGTGCTCGCGTTCGCCGCGAAGAAGCTCGGCGCGAGCCGCGTCGTCGCCGTCGACAACGACGCCGTCGCCGTCGACCTCGCGAAGGAGGCCGCGAAAGAGAACGGCATCACCGGCGTCGAGATCTCGACGAAGAGCCTGAACAAGGTGAGCGGCACGTTCGAGCTCGTGGTCGCGAACATCCTCGCGAACACGCTGATCGACCTGGCGCCGCTGATCGTGCCGAAGGTGGCCAAGCGCCTCGTGCTCGCCGGCGTCCTCCAGCCTCAAGCCGTCGCCGTGAGCGAGGCGTTCGTGAAGCGCGGCCTCACCGCGCTCGAGCCGGTCAGCCAGGGCGAGTGGGTGCGGCTCGACTTCGAGCGACGATGAATCGCCGGACGCCGGACAGCGGTGACGCGCAAGCGTCACAGCGGGCGACAGACCCGGAACTGGCCGGCGGCCGGCCTGGAATCAGGGTGTTGATCGCCGCGGCGCACGAGGGCCCGCTGCCGGTCGACGGCGCCGCTCGCCACTACCTCGTGCACGTGCACCGCGTGCGCGAGGGCGACGCGCTCGAGGTCTTCGACGGCCAGGGCCGCGCGTTCGCCGCGAAGGTGACCACAGCCGAGCCGCTGGTGCTCGAGCTCGGCTCGCCGCGCGAGGCACCGAAGGTGCGGCCCATCACCGTGCTGCAGGGCATGCCGAAGGGCGACAAGCTCGAGCTCGTGGTGCAGAAGGCGAGCGAGCTGTGGGCGACCGCGGTGCGGCCCGTGTTCTGCGAGCGCTCGGTGGTGAAGAGCGCCTCGGGCGACGCGAAGAAGCTCGCGCGCTGGCAGAAGATCGCCGACGAGGCCGCGCGCCAGTGCGGGCGCAGCGAGGTGCTGCGCGTCGAGCCGCCGGTCGAGCTCGCCGGGGCGCTGCCCGCCGTGAAGAACCTGCTCGTGCTCGACGAAGCAGAGACCGCGCGCACGCTGTCGCACGCCGTGCGCGCGTTGCCGCCCGATGCCCCGCTCTCGCTCGCCGTGGGGCCCGAGGGCGGCTTCAGCGACGGCGAGCGCGCGCTGATGCTGCGGCACGGCGCGGTGCCGGTCACGCTCGGCAGCCTCGTGCTGCGCACCGAGACCGCGGCGCTCGCGGCGCTCAGCGTCGTGCGTCACCTCGACGGCGTGCTCGGCTGAGGCTTTCCCGGGAAGGTCTCGTGCTTCGGCAGCCCGCCGGCAACGTCGTAATAGTCGCCCTTGCTGCCCACGTAGATGTGCGCCTTCTCGAAGAGGCCGGTCGGCGCGTCGATGCTGCCCGCGGTGATGCCGAGCTTCGCGTCGCCCTTCTCGTCGAAGAACAGCGTCGAGCCGCACTCGGCGCAGAACCCGCGCCGCACCGCCTCGGAGACCGCGTGCCACTTCAGCCCCCGGCGCTCGACCCACTTCACGTCCGGCCGGTCGGCCGCGGTGTACGCGCCCACGTGCCCGTGCCAGCGCCTGCACTTCGAGCAATGACAATAGGTAACGCCGGTGAAGCGGCCGTGAACCTCGAACCGCACCGCTCCGCAAAAGCAGCCGCCGGTGTTCATGACGCGGCACCTACACCGTTATAGCCTCCAGCGTGAAGCAGTGAGCGAAGACCCCAAGTCCAAGCCCGAGCAGCGCGTGCCGTCGTTCGACGAGCTGAAGGCGCCGAAGCGTCCGGCGGCGCCGCCTTCGCACGAGCTCGGCCAGGAAGAGAAGACCTCGACCATCGACCCCGAGCTGCTCCGCAAGGCGCTCGCGCAGACGAAGGTCGGAGCGCCGATCGAGCCCCCGGCGAAGCCTCCGCCCGTCGCGCTCTCGGCGACCGGCAAGCTCCCGCTCGCGGTCCCGCCGCGGCAGCCGCCTCCGCCGCCGGGCTCGAGGCCGCCCGCGCCGGCGCCCACGTGGGACGACAAGACGGCCGACCTGAACCCGAACCCGAAGGCGGGCGGCGACATCACCACCGACCCCGAGACCTCGCCGGTGGGTCGCGCCGTGACGGCGCCCGCGATGCCGGCCGTCACGGCTCCGGCGTTGCCGCAGATCAAGCCGCAGACGGCCGTGTCGGTGCCGATTCCCGGGCGCATGCCGCCGCCCGCGCCGGGCAGCAAGCCGGTGCCGGGAGCCCGGCAGATCACCGAGCGCATGGAGCCCGTCACTCCCGACATGATCCACCCCGCGCGCGAGAAGGCGCCGCGCGGCCAGGCGCCGGTGCAGGCCGCGGCCCAGGCGATTCCCAAGCCCGACCCTTCGTTGTTTCAGACCAACATCTCGATTCCGCACCAGCGCCCGCCGTCCCAGAGCTCTCCCACGGTGCTCGAGCTGGAGAAGGCCGAAGCCCCCCAGAAGCCCCCGCTCGCCGCCGTCACGCAGCCCCACGCCGAGAACCCGTTCGTGTCGAAGCGCGCCGCCGAGCCGTCGTCCGAGCCGCGCCCTGCGGCTCCCCCTGTCGGTGGCGGCGGCCTGCAAGACGACGACGAAGAGCCGCTCACCAAGAACGAGCGGCCCATGCCGAAGAGCAGCATCGAGGCCGACATCGTCAGCGAGGTGAAGAAGCTGATCGTCGCCGAGGCGCCGACGAGCCCCGGCGTCCCCGACGAGGTCTCCGCAGGCACCGCGGTGAGCGCGGTCGAGGTGCTCGCGCACCCGGCTCCGACGCTGCGGCTGTTCGCGGCGTTCACCATCGACGCGCTCGTGCTGGCCGTGCTCGCGGTGGTGCTCGGCTTCGTGGTGATGGCCGCCGGCAAGGCACCGCCGCTGCCGCCGGGCCTCGCCCTGCTCGATCAGCTCGCGCTGCGCGTGAACGAGGCGCCGAAGCTGATCGCCGCGACCGTCGTGCTCGCCGCGGGCCTCGGCGCCGCCTACAGCACCCTGTTCTCGGTGGCGCTCTCGGGCCGCACGATCGGCCGCCTCGTCGCGGGCCTGAACCTCGTCGACGCCACCGGCGCTCCGCCGTCGGCGATGCGCGCGCTCGCCCGCTCGCTGTGCGCGCTGCTCTCGATCGCGCTCGGCGGCCTCGGCTTCTGGCTCGGCCTCTTCAACGCGAAGAGCCAGACGCTCCACGACAAGCTGTGCTCCACGTACGTCGTTCGTCTCGGTCCCTCGCGAACCTGATATGCGCCGGTCAGAGCACTAGATGCCGCACCGGCTGGCGCAACATCTCATCTCGAGGGGGCTCCTGCCCGCACCGAAGGTCGACGAGGCGCTCAAGCGCCACGCGTCGAGCGAAGGAGTGTGCATCGACACGGTGCTCCTCGAGCAGGGGTTGATCTCGGAGGCCGGCGTGCTGCAGGCGATGGCCGACGTCTCGGGCGTGCGGCTCGTCAACCTCTCAGACTTCGAGCCGAACAAGGCGGCGGCGAGCGAGCTGCCGCTCAAGATCGCGCAGCGCCTCAACGTCGTGCCGCTCTCGGTCGAGGGCAACACGCTGCACCTCGCCGTCGGCTACCCGGTGCCGCACGCGCAGCTGAAGGAGGTCGGCTTCCTGCTCGGCAAGCCGCTCGAGCTGTGGGTGTCGTGCGAGGCGCGCCGCCGCGACTGGATGGCGCAGCTCTACCAGGTGCCGCTGCCGAGCCGCTTCGCCGCGCTGCTCGCCGCCGTCGACCCTGCACGCCGCCCCGAGACCGCCGCGCTCCCGCCGGTGAAGAAAGAGGGCGAAGAGTCGCTCAGCGACGAGGTCCTCGCGCGCATCGCGCAGGGCATCGTCGAGGAGCCGGTGCTGCTGCAGACGAAGAAGAAGCCCAAGGGCGAGGCCGCCGCTCCGAAGAAGAAGCCCACGCTCGAGATCGTCGAGGAGCTCACCGAGTTCGAAGAAGAGAGCACCTCGGTCATCGACACGAAGGCGCTCGACGAGCTCGTCAGCAAGAGCGGCGCGTCGCCCGCGGAGGACGAGGAGCACGAGACCTCGATCGTCGATCTCAACAAGTACTCCGAGCTGCGCGAGGCCAGCAAGCCGGGCGCGAAGCTGCCGCCGCCCGACCGGCTGAAGACCGACCCCGACATCCGCGCGGTGAAGATCCCCGACGTCGCCCCGGTCGGCGCCGGCGACGTGAAGTTCCCGGGCGGCGTGATGCCTCCGCCCTCGGGCCCGCGCGCGCAAGCGAGGCCGCCGCGCTCTTCGCCGCCGGGCGTGTCGTCCGAGCCCGAGTGGCTGACTGCCGCTCCGCCGGCGCGGCCTCCGCGCGAGTCGGTGAAGCTCGACGCCGCGCCCCCGCCTCCGCCGGCGCCCCCCGAGAAGCGCGAGCTCAAGCGCCTGCAGGAGCGCGTGCCCGACACGACTCCGGCGCCCGGCCGCATCTCGCGCGGCAGCGTCGGCACGAAGCCGTTCGGGAAGGCCGACGTCCCCGCCGAGCTGCCGGTCATCACCGCCGAGGTCGAGCGGCCCGCGGTTCAGAAGCCGGCGCCCGCGGCTGCGCAGGAAAAGAAGACGCAGCCGCAGCACCCGCAAGTCACGCAGCCGGCGACCGCCGCGGTGCCGCCGGGCATGACCGCCGAGTGGACGCTCGCCCAGGCCCGCGCGGCGCTGAAGTCGGCGTCGCACGATCGCGAGGCGCTGCTCGACGTGGTGCTGACGTTCGGCCGCCGCGTGTTCGACTTCGTCGCCGGCTTCGCCGTGGTGCGCGGCTCGGCGTACGGGTGGGACGCGCGGGGCGAAGGCGACCCGGCGGCGATCCGCCAGATCGCGATTCCGCTCGACGCCGCGAGCGTCTTCCGCACCGTGTCGCTGACGCGCGGCTCGTACGTGGGGCCGCTGCCGCCCGACGCGCTGTCGCAGCACTACCTCGCGCTCATGGGGCGCGGGCCGCGCACGGTGTTCGTGTGGCCGGTCGAGGTGAAGTCGCGGCTCGTGGCGATGTTCTACGGCGACTGCGCGCACCGGCCGATGAGCCAGCGGAAGCTGTCGGACTTCATCCTCTTCTGCCAGGACCTGCCGGCCGCGTTCAGCGAGCTGATCCTCCATCGCAAGCAGCGCGGCCCGGTCGCGGCGCCGTTTCAGCCCGAGACCGGCGAGGTGCCCGCGCCGCCCCAGGTCGACGTCTCGAGCGCGCAGTCGAACGACGCCGACTGGTTCCGCGGGCTGCTGGACCTGCTCACCGGCCCTGACCCGCAGGAGCGCCTCACCGCCATGGCCGAGCTGCTCCGCACGCCCGACGCTTCGGCGCGCTCGCTCGTGCAGGCGTTTCCCGGCCCCACCGGCTGGAGCCGGCTGCCCGTCGTCGAGCGCCCCGAGGCCGACGAGCTGGGCCCGGTGCCCGGCGCGCTGGCGCGGCTCGGCCAGCCGGCGGCGGCGGCGCTGGCTCCGCTGCTCGACTCCGACGACTCGGACACGCGGTACCTCGCGCTGCTCACCGCGGGCTCGCTGCCGTACCCCGAGGTGGTCGACGGCGTGCTGCGCGGGCTGTTCGATCTCGAGCCCGACATCTCTTCCGCCGCGCGCGCCGCGGCCTCGGCGCTGAAGAACGAGCCGCACTTCGTGTCGTCGATGAAGGGCCTGCGCCAGGAGCTGACCTCGCGCGACCCGCTGCGCCGCTCTCTCGCGGCGCGCGCGCTCGGCGTGCTGCACGATCGCGACGCGGTCGAGGGGCTCATCAACCTGGCCGGCAGCGACGACGCGCTCTGCGCGACGTCGGCCGCCGAGGCGCTCAAAGAGATCACGCGGGCTTCGTTCGGTACGCAGCAGCGCCAGTGGACGAGCTGGTGGGCGCAGGCGCGCGAGAAGCGCCGCATCGAGTGGCTCGTCGATGCGCTCGAGTCGACCGACTTCGACTCGCGGCTGGCCTCGATCGACGAGCTCACGCGCACGCTGGGCGACAACCTCGGCTTCCTGGCTGACGCGCCCGAGGCCGAGAGAGCGGGCGCCGTGCACCGGTGGCGCGAGTACGTGGCGGGGCAGCCGGCGCTCGACGTGTGAGGTCTCGAGGCCGCTTCAGCTCGTCTTCGGCGGCGGCAGACCCCCGAACAGGTCCTTCCCGCCGCGGAACGGCGAGACGATGCGCCACAGCATCTGCAGCGGGTTGATCCACGCGATCGCCGCGCCGTTGACGCGGTTCTCGAGCGCGCGCACCGCGAGATAGGGCGCGACGACCTCCACCGGCTCGGCGAGCTTGTTGTAGATGCGGCGGCTCTTCTCCCACGCGGCCGTCGGGGCCCCGTCGAACTGGCTGACCAGCATCTCGGTCACGACGACGCCGGGGCTCAGCGTGCCGACGAGCACCCCGCTGCCCTTCGCCTCCTTCGAGACCGAGTGCGTGAAGTACCGCACCGCGCACTTCGTCGCGCCGTAGACCGACATGCCGAGGCGCTTGATGCGCGGGTTCGAGCCGAAGCCCTCCATGTTGAAGATCTGCCCGGCGCCCTGCTTCTTCATGCCCTCGAGCGCGACGCGCGTGCCGAGCACGCAGCCCGCGAGGTTCGTCGCGACCACCGCCGCGCACGTCTCGGCCGGAGTGTCCACGAACGCGACCTGCGCTCCGCCGAGGCCGGCGTTGTTGATCCACAGGTCGACGCGCCCGAAGCGCTGCACGGCGGCGTCCCACAGCGCGCGCACGTCCCCCGGCTGCGTGACGTCGCCGTCGAACGCGAGCACGCGCTCGGGGCTGCCGAGCTTCGCAGCCGCCTCTCGCGCCCTCGAGCGGCCGTGAACGACCACGTTGCAGTGGAGCTGCAGGAAGGCGGACGCGAGGCCGAAGCCGAGCCCGCGCGTGCTGCCGGTGACCACGACGGTCTGCGCCATGGCGCCGAAGGTATGCGCTATCGTCACCCGCGTGTCGACGGTCGGGCCATGGGAGTTGCTCAAGCGACTCTCGACCGGCGCGACCGGCGACGTCTTCGTCGCGAGGCCGGTGAGCGGCGCGTCCGACCGGCGCGTCGCCGTGAAGCGCATGCACCCGCACCTCGTGCAGGACCGCGGCGTGCTGCACCGCTTCCTCGACGAGGCGCGGCTCGCGGCGCGCATGACGCACCCGAACGTCGTGCAGATCTTCGACGCGGGCTCGAGCGCAGACGGCTTGCCCTGGCTCGCGATGGAGCTCGTCGAAGGCGTCTCGCTGTGGACGCTGCTGGAGCGCTGCCGGGCCGTGCGCGAGCCACCGCCGCCGGCGGTGGTGCGCTTCATCGCGAAGAGCCTGTGCGACGCGCTGTCGTACGCGCACGGGCTCAAGGGCCCCGACGGAACCGAGCTGCAGCTGGTGCACCGTGACGTCAGCCCGTCGAACGTCCTCATCTCGAAGGACGGCGTCGTGCGCCTGACCGACTTCGGGCTGGCGCGAGCCGTCGGGAACTCGGCGGTCACCGACCCCGGCGCGCTCGGAGGCCTGAAGCTCGGCTACTCGGCGCCGGAGCTCGGCATCGCGGGCGCGAAGGTCGACCACCGGGCCGATCTCTTCTCGGCGGCGGTGACGCTGTTCGAGGCCGCGACGCTGCTGCACCCGTACCGCAGGCACGGCGCGACGGACGCGGAGGTGAGCGACGCGCTCGCCAGAGGCGACGCGCTGAAGGCGGCCGACCTGATCCCCGAGCTCGCGGGACTCGACCGGGCGCTGAGACCGGAGCCCGCGGAGCGCCCGGCCTCGGCGCAAGAGCTGAAGAACGCACTGCCCGGGCAGACCGCGGGCGCGGCGGAGCTCGCGGCGCTGGTGCGCAAGCACTGCGCGCGGGAGCTCGCGCGCTTCTTCTCGCTCGACGCGGTGCCGGAGGAGCCGCTCGACGTCGAGGCGGTGGTGGTGAAAGGGCCCGACACGGTGGTGACGCGAATCGGGAGGCCCGGGCCGCACCGCAGACGCGTGGCACCGCTGGCAGCCGTCGCGGCGCTGGGGGCGCTGGCGCTGGGAATCGCCATCCACAGCCAATCGAACGGAGCCGCGACGTCGGTGGTGCAGCTCGCCGACCTCGAGGAGCTGGAGCTTCAGAACGACGACGCGGGCGCGGAGTTCGAGCTGCCGACGCTCGCGGTGACGAACGAAGATGCGGGCATCAGTTCGCAGTCGCGGTGACGCTGGTAATGCCGTCCGTGCCGTCGGAGGCCTGCCCCAGGCCGCCGAGCCCTCCGGCCCCGCCCTGCCCCGGCTGGCCGAGGTTGCAGACGAGGCCGGTCGCCGTGGGCACCGGGCCCTGGTACAGCACGCACACCGACGGGCCGCCGCTGCCGCCGGAGCCGCCGCCGCCGCGCCCGCCCGAGCCACCCGACGAGCCGTCGGCGCCGCGGCCGCCGCACCGCGTGGTGCAGTCGTTGTGGCACTGACCGGCCGCTCCGATGCCGGGCATGCCGCCCAGCCCGCCCAACCCGCCGGCACCGCCCTGGCCGCCGCGGCCGCCGTTGCCGGTCGTCACCCGCGTGCCCTCGATGAGCACGCTCGGCGAGCTCGAGATGTAGATGCCGAAGCTGCCGCCGCCGCCGCGGCCCCCGAGACCGCCGAGCCCGCCGCAGCCGCCGCCGCCGCCGCCGCCGCCACCGCCGCCCCAGTGGCTCGAGCAGTCGGAGCAGATGAGGTTGTGCCCGTGCGCGGTGCCGCCGCCGCTGCCGCCGCCGCCACCGCCACCGCCGGCAAACGCCGTGGAGCCGTTGCCGCCGCTGACCGGCGTATACAGCCCCGCGCCGGTGAACGAGCCCACCGCCGCCCCGGGAGTGCCGTTGACGCCACCCGGCCCCGGCATGCCGTTGAACGCCAGCGCCGGCGCCGGGCTGCCGTTGCTCGAGCTCGTCGTGCCGCACGCGCCGCGCGCCCCGCCGCTGCCGCCGTTCGCCGCCGCTCCGCCGCCGGTGACCGCGGTGCCCGGCGAGCCCGGAGCGCCGCCGACGTCGTCGTTCGGCCCGTAGCCGCCCTGGCCGCCCGGCGCTCCGCACTGCGAGGCGCCCGACGGGCCCTGGTTGCGCCCGTTCGCGTCGCCGCCCTTGGCGCCCGGCTGGCCCGTGCCCGCGATCGGGCTGTCGGCGCCCGAGAAGCCGCTGCCCGCGTTCACGGTGAGCCCGCGCAGAGTCAGCTGCGCGCTCGCCGCGCGCACGTGCACGCCGTAGCTCGACCGCCCGTCGCCGTTCGTCTCGCGCGTGGTCGCCGCCGTCGCCGAGATGGTGAACAGCTGCACCTCGGTCGCGATGTTGAGGTTCACCGACGAGAGGCCCGTCGTCGTGGGGCTCGCGATCGTCGTCACGTTGGCGAGGCCGCGCGACCAGCCGCCCGCGGCGTTGTAGCCGCCGTAGAGGCTCACGCCGGCCACGAGCGCGACCGACTCGACGTACATGCCGAGCGACACGTAGACGGCCTTCTTCGGCATCTGTGCGTTCGCGGCGGCGATGCCCGCGGCGATCGTCTTCTTCGGCTGCATGCGCGTGCCGGGGTTCATGTCCATGCCCGTGATGGTGTCGACGAAGATCGCCTTCGTCGGGTCGCCGTCGATGCCGTCGCAGTTCGAGTCCGAGAACGCGAGGTCCGGCACGTCGGGGTTCACGAGGTCGCAGCCGGTCTCGCAGCCGTCGCCCGCGTCGCGGTTCGTGTCGGCGAAGTTCGGCAGGCACGTGTACGTGCAGCCGCCGTTCGTGCAGCCCGCCGTCGCGTTCGCGAAGGTGCACGCGCGGTTGCACTGGCCACAGTGCGACACGTCGTTGAACGTGTTCGTCTCGCAGCCGTCGAGGTACCCCGCGCTGCAGTCGGCGAACGGCATGTTGCACGACGCGATGGTGCAGATGCCTCCGTCGGCGATGCAGCCGGGCTGCCCGTTCATCACGCTGCAGCTGTTGGTGCAGCTGCCGCAGAACTGCACCGAGCCCTTGTTGAAGCCGTCGTCGACCGTGCCGTCGCAGTCGTCGTCGCGGTCGTTGCAGACCTCGGTGCCCCCGACGCCCGGCGTGCACACCTGCTCGCGGCCGTTCACGCAGTTCGCGTAGGTGCGCTCGCACTCGCCGACGCCGCACGTCGTCGAGCCGAGGTCTTCGTCGACCTGGTTGTCGCAGTCGTCGTCGATGCCGTTGCAGACCTCGGCGACCGGCGTCGCGGCGGAGCACGCGGCGTACTGAACCCCGTCGCACACGCGAACGCCGAGGCACGTGCCGGCGTCGTTCGCCTTCTCGCAGGGCAGCCGCATGCCGACGCCGTCGGGCGTGCAGTCGCACGTCAGGCTCCTCGGCGTGCACACGGTGCCGACCTCGTTGCCGGTGTGATCCGTCGCCGGGCCGCAGCGGTACCCCTCCGGGCACGACGAGTCGAAGCTACAGTCGGAGGCGCACACGAGCTGCCCTGCGACGCGCACGCACGAGTCGGCGGCGTACGGGCAGTCGGCGTTCGTCTCACAGGTGCGGCACAGGCCCGGCACCTTCGGCACGCAGCCGTAGCGCTGGAAGCCGAGCTGCGTGCAGATCTGCGTGTCCTTGTCGCAGCCGCTGCCGCACTTGCGGCCGCACTTCATGGCCTCGCCCTTCAGCGCGAAGCACAGGCCCGACTGACAGTCGTCGTCGATCATGCACGGCTCGCCCTCGGGCAGCTGGGCTTTCGACGGCGCCCGCGTGCCGCACTGGCAGGCGCACACGAGCAGTGCACAGAAGAGACCGGGAACGAGAGCGCGCATGAGAGGGCGGGTGAAGGCGCCGTCAGGCTATCACCCTTCCCACTGGGCGAGCATCGAACGGGCCCTCTGGTAACGGGCCAGCAGCTCGCTGCGCCGCGTCGTGACCAGGACCATGAACGCCACGACCAAGAGGCCCAGGCCCGAGAGCAGCAGGGCGCCCACCCGCGGCTGCTGGATGCCATATCGCGCCAGGCTCGAGACGACCGTCGTGACCAGGAAGCCGGTGCCGAGGAACACGTAGCTGCGCACCTTGAACGCGATGCCCGCGGCGACCCCGAGCACGCAGACCAGCGCGCACAGCCACAGCGCCCAGGGCGTCGGCATCGCGAGGGGCTCGAACGCGGAGGCGGCGTAGATGAGGGTGACCGCCGCCGCGCGGCACCGCTGCAGCGCCGGCGCCGAGAGGCGCTCCTCGAAGACCTTCAGCAGCACGAGCGCGGTGAGGCCCACCGGCACGAGCAGGTACTGCGGGTGGTTCAGCCCCGCCGCCATCCACCCGAAGGCGAGCGCCGCGTTGAACGCCAGGCTCGAGAGCGCCGCGAACCGCCGCGACGTGCGAGCGAGCACCGCGAAGTGCAGCGCGTGCGCGAGCAGCAGGCCCGCCACGACCCACACCTGCGAGAACGGCGCGGCGAACAGGCCGGCCAGCGGCCACAGCCAGGCGCCGGTGCGCGCCGCCTTCGCCGAGTCAAAGGGCAGCACGCGCGCGACGCCACCGAGCAGCGCGCCGAACACCAGGCTCGCGAAGGCGGCGGTCGCTCCGGGCGCGGCGTGGAAGCCGAGCCAGCGCACCGCCACGAAGCCGAGCACGGCGGCGGCCTGCGCGAGCCACGCGGCGACGGCGTCGTCGTCCGCCAGCACGCGGCGGCCGAGCGCGAGCAACGCGAGCACCACCGCCGCGAGCGCGACGAGCGCCTCGCGCGGGTACGCGGCGTCGAGCAGCAGGCCCGAGCTCGCGACCTCCGCGAGGCCGAACGTGACCGCCACCAGGCCGGCCACCTCGCGCGACGCCGTCGTCTTCAGCTGCAGCGCGAGCGCGCCGAGCGCGGCGAGGGCGAGGCCGCACCAGGGGAGAATGAGCGCGTGCGGGGCGCCGTGCCCGAGCCTCAGGCCCGCGAAGAACAGGCCCAGGTGCAGCGCGACGGCGCTCGCGAGCCACGCGAGCCACTCGTGCCGCGACTTCCGCACCGCGACGACCCAGATGCAGGCGGCGCCGGCGACCGCGGTGCTCACCGTGAGCGGAGACTCGAGGCCCGGCGACAGCGGGAGCGCGGCGAGCGCGAGCAGCCAGCCCGCGTGGTGCCAGACGCGGCCGACGGCGTGGCGGCGCTCGAGCAGCGCTCCCGACGCGCAGAGCAAGAGGCCGGTGGCCGCCAGCACGCTCGACCCGAACGGTGCGGGGACTCCGAACGCCAGAGCCGCGGCGGCGAGCACGACGGCGGCCGCGGCCTCCCAGGCGACGCCGGTGACGAGCAGCAGCGCGGCGGCCGGCAGCGAGAGCGCGAGCGGCGCGGGCCTCAGCGCGGTGACGAGCGCGAGCGAGAGCGCGGCGCCGAGCCAGAGCGGCGTCGCGAGCGGGCCGTCGAAGGCGCGGCCGATGCGGGCGCAGCGGCGCAGCGTCGCGGAAGAGACGTGGGGGATGCGCGAGACGGCCGCGAGCGCGGCGACGACGATCAGCAGTCCCTCACCGAAGACCGCCGACTGCTCACTGCCGACTGCAAACTGAGACCCGACCGCGAGCGGCAGCATCCACCGGAAGCCGAGCAGCACCGAGCACGCCGCCAGGCAGCCGCCCAGCAGCGTGACGGCGCCGGCGTCGCCCGGCTGCTGGAAGACCGCGAACGCCGCGCACACGACACTGGCCACCGCCGCGGCCGCGACCGTCCACCCGCGCTGCTCGTCGCCGAGCACCCAGCGCGCCGCGCGCGGCGAGTGCCGGGCCGCGAACGCGAGGCCGATGAGCCCGACCGCCGCGAGCGGCAGCACTCCCGGCACGACGAGCGCGAACGCGGTCGCCGCCGCGACGCGCCAGGCCGCCGGCTCGCCCGACGCGAGCACGAGGCCGACGACGAACGGCAGCAGGGCCGTATTGCCGGTGAGCCAGAGCGCCGCGCCCGCGGCGACGAGGCCTGCGCACAGCGCGTTCTGCATCCACCCCGCGCGGTGCGTGCCGTGCACGAGGCGCTGCGCGGGAGCGGCGAGCTGCAGCACGCGCGTCAGCGCCACGACGGCGAGCACCGCGGCCCACAGGTGCCACGGCGGGGCCGAGGCGAGCTGCGGCACCAGCGCGAACGGCGCGATGAGGGCGGCGAAGAACGGCCAGCGCGTGGCGCGCACCCACAGCAGCACGCTCGCGGCGAGCACCGCGCAGTGGAGCATCAGCTGCGCCGGGGCGGCCCACGCCGTCATGCCGATGGTCGACGGCGCCAGCGCGAGCGCCGAGAGGCTCGCGGGCCAGGCGATGCCCTTCACCTTCGGCTCGAGCAGGGCCAGGGCCGAGGTGCCGACGGCGACGGCGAGCAGCCCGGCCGGGTGGAAGAAGGTGGCGCAGGCGGCGAGCAGCGCCGCGGCGGGCACCGAGACCGCCGGCAGCAGCGCGAACGTGCTGAGCAGCGCGGTGACGGCGGCGACCGCGAGCGAAGTCTGGGTGAGGCCGCAGCTGAGCGCGACGGCGACTGCGAGCACGGCGGCGAGGGCCGGGCGCCACGAGCGGCCACGGCGATACGACCAGACCGAGGCTCCGAGCGAGACGGCGAGCGCGAGGCCGCCCGCGAGCTCGCGCGTCATGAACGGGAGCGGCGCGTGGGCGCCGAGCGGGAGCATCGCCGCCGCGGTGAAGATCATGGCGACGGCGTGGGCGCGGCTCGCGAAGAGCGCGAGGGCGGCGACGAGCAGCGTGGCGCCGAGCAGCGGGGTCGGGAGCAGCGGCGCCGCGATGGCCGACATCCAGGCTGCGTAGCTCGCGCTCCCTCTCCCCTCGTAGGGGAGAGGGAGGGGGTGAGGGGGCCGTTGAGCGCTCGCCGTGAGGGGACGCGAAATTGCGGCGAGCAGCAGGCTCGAAGAGGCCAGCGCCGGCCCCACCAACCCCGGCGCGACGACCAGCGCCACCTTCGGCAGCACGCACGCGGGCACGAACCAGGCGAGCGCGAGCAGCTCTTCCGACGCCAGGTTCCGCGCCACCAGCAGCGCCGCCGCGCTCGCGAGCACCACCGCCCCGATGCCCGCCGCAGCCCCCGCGTGAACGAAAGCATCGCCCAGCGCGAGCAGCGTGAGCAGCCCGGCGCCCGCCGAGTACGCCTGCCGGTGACCGCGGAGCTGGAAGATCGACAGCACCGCCAGCCCCAGCGCGAGCCCGCCGGCCGCCACGCCGCCGGCGCCCGACGCCAGCAGCGCCACGCCGGTCACTGCGGCCAGCGCCGCGCCCACCCCGCTCAGCGACCGCCGCGCGAACAGGGGGCCCAGCGCCAGGCAGAGCACCGCGACGAGCGGCGCGCTCCACAGCGCGGGCCGCACGTCGTGTGCCACCGACTGCAGGCCGATGAGCCCGACTGCGCCCGACGCCCACGCGGTCGCGGTGAGAACCGACTGCCGCACCGGGCCCTTCAGCTTCACCGCGGCGAAGACGCCCGCCGCCGCCACGTACACCGCGAGGTAGACCGCCGTGTACGCCCAAGGCAGCGGCTTCGACGGCGCGTAGTGCAGCGCCGTGCGCACGCGGTCGAGCAGCGCGTCGAGCTGCTCCGGCACCAGCTGGCCGCACGTCACGAACGCCGTCGCGCCGCCGAGGTACGCGGGGTACGGCAGCCTCAGCCGCACCGCGGTCGCGCACAGCGCCACGGCGGTGACGAACGGCGCCGGAGCGTCGCCGAGCGCGCTGATGCCGAGCAGCATCGCCTGCGCGAGCACCGCGCCGACCGAGAGCGGATCCGCCGCACGCGGCCGGTGCAGCAGCGAGGCGCCGTACAGCGCGCCCGCGAGAATCGGCGCCCACGTCGCCGGGTTCGGCGCGGCCGCGGCGTGCACGCGGATGCAGAACAACGCCAGCAGGTAGAGCGGAGCGAGCAGCGCGAACGGCCCCGGCGTGCTCTTCCGTGCGCCCGCGACGAGCACCGCGAGCGGCACCAGCGCGAGCCACGGCGACGCCGCCAGCGGCGCGAGCGCCATCACGGCCGCCGTCAGCGCCGCGAGCACCGGCAGCCACCGGTCTTGCGACAGCCCGCGCGCCAGCACGAACACGAAGCCCGCCCACGCGAGCAGCGCCGGCCCCACCAGCAGCGGCGCCGCCCCGACGATCGGGCTCAGCGCGAGCGGCGCGAGCGGCGCGACCGCTCCGGCGATCAGCGCGAGCACCCGGCCCGCGGGCTTCGTCGCCTCGCGCCGAGACAGGAAGCGCGCCCACGCGGCCAGCCCGGCGGTCCACGCGGCCGCGACGCCGAACACGGTGAGCGCGTGCGCCGTACCGCTCATCGCGCCCCACGCGTCGTAGACCCCGTAGAGGGTGCCGGCGAGGATCAGGAACCCGCCGATGAACCAGCCCACGCTCTCGTGGAGGAACGGCTTCCAGATGCGGTGCCACACCGAGGCCTCTTCCACGACGCGGTCATCGAGCGTGGCTTTGCGCGGCTCGACGTGCAGCAACGGAGCAGGTGCTGGAGGAGGCGGCGGTGGCCGAGCGATGGTCCGCCGCACACGCGGCGGAGCCACCGGTGGAGGAGGCGGCGCTTCCGCGACCACGACTCGCTGAGCAGGGTCGACCCGCTCCGCGAGCGCGCTGCGCAGCACGCGCTCCTGCTGCCGGTACTTCGCGGCCAGCACCGCTTTCCCTGACGCCGGCACGGCGTCGGCGTCCCACCGCGGCACCTCGGTGAGCACCCAGACGACGTGCGACAGCTCGACCTCGAGCTCCGCGGGCGTGCGCTGGCTGAGCTCGGCACCGCAGACGGCACACGTCTTCGGCCGACCCAACCGCTCACTGCGACACGGGGCGCAATACATTCCCCCCGGCCGATTCACCGCTCGTGCCTGATGAGAACCCCCAGGCGCGGCGCGCGGGTGACCTGCACCCCTGCGCAGCGAACTGCGCAGTGAGCGCTAGACCGCGGGGACGTGGGTTCGCACCGGCTCTGACTTACCCTTCACGGTGAGTGGACCTGCCTCGCTCCACCGGAAGTCGCGCTCGCAGGCACGACGCGTCGAGTCGGAGGCGAGCAGCGGCACGCCGACCTCCTTCGTGAGCCCCTCGATGCGCGCGGCCACGTTCACCGAGTCGCCGATGATGGTGAACTCGCGCCGCTCGGGCGGCCCGATGTCGCCGACGACCGCGCGGCCCGTGTTGATGCCGATGCCGGTCTTCAGCTCGGGCTCTCCGCGGCCGCGGCGCACGCCGTTGAGCACCTCGAGCGCGCTGAGCATGTCGAGCGCACACGCCACCGCGCGGCGCGCGTGATCGGATTGGGCCACCGGCGCGCCGAAGTAGACGATGACTCCGTCGCCCACGAACTTGTCGAGCGTGCCGCCGTGGCGGAACACCACCTCGACCATCTTCGAGAGGTACTCGTCGAGCAGCGCGACGACGCGCGGGGCCTCCATCGACTCCGAGAGCGCGGTGAAGCCGCGAATGTCCGAGATCAGCACCGTGATCTCCTGGTGGGCGCCGCCGCCGGTGCGATCGAACGCCATGCGCAGCACCTGCTCGCGCACCGCGGGTGAGAAGTAGCGCCCCACCCGCTCTCGGACGAGCTCGTCGCTCGCCGCCGCCGCCGTCAGGGCCTCGAGCTGGGACACGGCAGTCCACCCGATGACCGCGAGCGCGCCGGTGACGATGGGCACCCACAGCCACGCGGCCCACGGGCTCCCCGCCTGCACCAGCAGCACCACCTCCAGCGCCGCCGCGAGCCCGGCAGACGCCACCACGATGCGCCGGTCGAGCGACAAGAACGCGCCGCCGGCGACCAGGAGCATCGCGGCGAACGCGAAGGCGGCCGTCGCCCGCGGCACCGGCGAGATCGAGAGCCCGACGAACGAGATGCCGAAGATGAACGGCAGATCGAGCGTGAGCGCGACCCACCACGCGTACCTTCGACCGATGCCGGCCCGCAGCATGAGCAGCACCGCCACGCTCACGGCGAAGAACAGCCCCACAGCGGTCACCGACTGCGACGGCAGCGGCGTGCCCACGAGCGCGACCGCCACACAGATGAGCGTGTACAGGCCCGCGATCGTCGTGCGAACGGCCGCCATGGCCACCGCGTTGCGCTCACTGCGGGCCACGAGCTTGCGCTCGAGCGAGGCCTTCAGCGCCGGGGTCATCGTCGGCGACGAGGTTACACCGCCGGCTATGCCGGGACGCAGAGCAGCGCGAGATCGAGCTTGCGCTTCTTCGCGGCCGCGAGCGCCGCGTCGATCGCCGCGATGCCGGCCTCGATGTCGGCGCGGGCGTCCTGCCCGCGATCGATGGCGCCCGCGGCGCGGTGCACCAGCTGCGCCCGGCCCTTGATCGCCTTCCACTGCGTCGAGAAGGCCGCGAGCTGCTGGCTCGGCACCCAGCGGCCGGCGTGCCCGTCGAGCAGTGCCCGGCCTGCCCCGAAGCGGTCGATCGCCACGAACACCGGAAAGTTCGGCGACATCACGACGTCTTCGCCGAGGTGCTCTCCGGCGAGCTCGCTCAGCTGCTCGACATCGCAGTTCAGGTAGACGTTCCCGTTGTACTCGGTCTCGTCGGCCACGACGCGCTGCAGCTTCCGCTCGAGAGAACGCGGCACGGCCAGCGCGAAGCACATGAAGTCGGCGCTCATGCCGGTCTGACCCGGGAGCCCGGCGCCGCGTGAAACGCTACTGCGCGCCCAGCAGCACGGGAATCTCGAGCTCGACCTCTTCGCTCGACCTCGGCAGCGTCATCGCGCGCACCGCCCGCCCGAGGCACTCGCTCACCGTCTCCGGCACGCCCTCGGCCGCCTCGAACCGCGCGCGCGTCACCCTGCCCTTCGGCGACACCGTGAGCGTCATCATCACCTTCCCGCGCGCGCCCTCGTTCACCTTGAGCCACTTCTCGTGGCACACCCGCAGCTTCGGCAGCTGCGCCTTCACCGACGCGGCGATCGCCGCCGGGTCCGCCTCCGCGGCGGGCTCGGGCGGCGGCACCGGAGCGACGGACACCTTCTCGGGGAGCTCGACGACGCCGGAGCCCGGAGTGCTCAGGTCGAGCTCGCCCTCCCGCCACTGCTCGCCCACCTTCGCACGCACCTTGTGCTTCCCGATGCCCGTCACGATCGACAGCGGCGACGGCCCGTACGGCGTCCCGTCGATCTCCACCTCGCTCGCCTCGAGCTTCACCTCGAGCCGCGCGCCCGGCTGCAGCGGCGCGAACGGGAACACCTTCACGGCACCTTCCAGCGGCGACTCCTTGCCCGTCTTCAGGTCGATCTGCAGCGGCGCGTTCACCTGCCGCGCGTTGTCGAACGACGCGTTGTCCGCCAGCAGCGCGCCGCCGCGGTACAGCTTCAGCGAGTCGGGCGCCACCTCGAACGTCACGTCCGCCGACTTCAGCCAGTGGTTGCCCGCGCGCACCACCCACGGGCCGCGCTGCCCCGCCTGGACCAGCAGCGTGCCGCTCTCGACGCGCACCGTCTCGGTCATCGCGCCCAGCACCACCTTCGCGCCGCCGTGCATGCGCAGCGCGAGCCCGTCTTGCGTCGACAGCACCACGCGGCCCTTCTCGGCGTCGACCACCGAGTCGCGGCCCAGCACGTCGCCCGCCTTCACCGCCACCGGCCCCGACGCGAACGCGACCGTCAGCGGCTCGAACACCGCCGCCACCGGGGGCGGCGACGGAGCGAGCAGCGGCCGCACCGTCGTCACCGCGAACATCGCCACCACCGCCGCCATCGCGCCGATCGCGAGAATGCGCCCGAACGTCCAGCGCGGGCCGGGCGGGTTCTCCCGCGCGTGCTCCATCAGCTTCGCCTCGACGCGCGAGAACGCGACGCCCGAGAGCGTGTACGGCCGCACCCCCTTCAGCAGCTTCTGCCGGCCGCGCGCGCGCGCCACCTTCGCGCGGCACTCGGCGCACTCGGCGAGGTGTGGAGCCTCACCGGGCGCGTCGAGCTGCTCCTCGGTGAGGTGCGCGCTCAAGCCGCACCACCCTGGGTCTCGGGCCCGAAGAACTCCGCCAGCGCGGGGTCGTTCGCCGCCAGCGCCTCGAGCTCGCGGCGCGCGTAGAACAGCCGCGTGCGCACGGTGAGGATGTTCGTGTCGAGAATCTCGGCGATGCGCTGCGCCTCCATGCCGCGCAGGTCGTGCATCACGAGCACGGCGCGCTTCTTCGGAGACAGCTGCTGGAGCAGCTCCTCGACGCGCGCCTGCCGCTCGGCCGAGAGCGCGGCGTCGTCGGGGCCCGCGCTGGGGTCGACCGAGTCGGGCAGCTCTTCCACGATGTCGAGGCGCGAGCGCGTGTGCTTGCGGCGCGCCTTCATCGCGACGTGAACGGTGAGCCGGTAGAGCCAGGTCGTGAACGCCGAGCGGCCCTCGAACCGCTTCAGCGACCGGTAGACCTCGACGAAGACGTCCTGCAGCACGTCCTCGAGGTCGGCGCGCGGAACGAGAAACGCGAGCTGCGAGGCGACCTGGCGGTGGTGCTGCGCGTACAGCTCCCGGAACGCCGACGTGTCGCCCGAGCGCACGCGGGTGAGGAGATCAGCCCTGGCGTCAGCCACCGTGCCGTTCGCTCCCATGCCCGGAGGCGGCCTTAGTGCCGCGGTGCCTTCGATGTCCACTCGCAGGGGCATTCAAGGCCTTGTGTGCCCGGGCCCCGGCGCCCCATTCAGGGCGATTAGAAGATACGGCCGGCGCGGTGGCGGGGATCATCTTCACGAGATTCCAACGCTTCGGCCTCGTCGACGTTCCGGTACTTCCGCTCGAGGCGGGCGAGGCGCTCGGCCATCAGCTCCTGCTGGTGCGCGAACGACCGGAGCAGCTCGGCCACCGGGTCGGGCAGCGCCGCGTGATCGAGCACGTCGACCGGGGTCTTCGCCTTCACCACGCGCCCCGGCACGCCGACGACGGTCGCGCCGTCGGGCACGTCGGCGATGACGACGCTGCCCGAGCCGATGCGGGCGCCGTCGCCGACGCGAATCGCTCCGAGCACGCACGCGTTCGAGCCGACGATGACGTTCTTGCCGAGGTGCGGGTGGCGCACGCGCCGCTCGAGCGTCGTGCCGCCGAGCACCACGCCCTTGTAGAGAATGCAGCCCTCTTCGATGACCGCGGTCTCGCCGATCACGACGCCCATGCCGTGGTCGATGAAGACGCCGTCGGCGATGCGGGCGCCGGGGTGAATCTCGACCCCGGTCATGAAGCGCGCCTGGTGCGAGACCATGCGGGCCGCGAGCGCGAGGCCCCGGTTCCACAGGTTGTGCGCGACACGGTGAATCAGCAGCGCGTGCAGGCCGGGGTACGTGAGCAGCACCTCGGCGGTGCCGCGCGCGGCCGGGTCGTTCTTCAGGGCGGCCGTCACGTCGGCGCGCAAGGTCGCCAGCATCAGCCGATCTCCTCGGCGTAGGTCATCACGAGGTACATCACGGCCTCCTCGCGGCCGGTGTTCTTGTACGCGTGCGGCCGGTCGGCTTCGAACACGATGACGTCGCCCGTCTGGAGCGCGTGCTTCGCGCCCGCCACCTCGATCTCGACCTGGCCCTGCGTGACGATGAGGTTCTCGCTCGTGCCGGGCGGGTGCGGCGTCGCCTGCTCGAGCCCGCCCTTGCCGAGCCGCAGCTCGTAGAACTCGACCTTGCGCGGCGCATCGAACGGGAACAGCGCGCGCGACTGGAAGCGGCCGTCGTGCGAGGTCAGCCGCTTCGACTCGGCCGCCTTCATCACGCGCGTGCCGTGCGTCTGCGTCTCGCTGATCAGCGCCGAGAACGGCACGCCGAGCGCGCGAGAGATCTTCCACAGCACGTTGATGGTCGGTGCCGACTGCCCCAGCTCGATCTGCCCCAGCATCGCCCGGCTCACCCCGCTCGCCTTCGACAGCTTCTCGAGCGAGAGGCCCTCTTTGCTGCGCAGCCGGCGCAGGTTCTTGCCGACCACCGGGGCGAGGTCCTGGCTCGCTTCGGGGTGCGCGACCTCGGCGGCCCACTCCTCGTTGCTGGTCTTCTTCGCGGTCTTCACGGTATGGCTAAAGGCGGATGACTCTCCGTTTTCGCGGACGAACATGTCAAGCGAAGTGACCCCGGGTGCGCGATGAATCGGCGCTTCGAGGGAGCCAGGCGCCTCGATGCGCTGCTCGAGCGCGCCGGCTCCATCGCCGACACCGAGTCGGTCGCCGAGGCGTTCTTGAAGGCGCAGAACGACGGCGTGCCGGCGGCCGTCGTCATTCAGGCGCTGTTCGAGGAGGAGCCCCGCTTCGCCGACCGCGACGACGCCCCCGCGCTGTTCGGCAACCTGTTCGGGCTGTGGGACCTCATCGCGTCGGGCGAGCGCGTCGACCTGAAGGCCGACTTCAAGAGAGAGAAGAAGCCGAAGCCGCCGCCGCCGCCGCCGAAGTTTCCGAAAGAGGGCCCTGGCGCCGAGTGGGTCGAAGGAGCGTTCGGCTGGCTCGAGGCGTGTCCCGAGAAGGAGCGCACGAAGCTCGAGCACGCGTTCGACAACCGCGCCGATGCGCTCGTCACCTGGCTTGACGAGAGCGGCGCGGGCGATGCAGTTTACGGGAGCGCGCGGCAGATCCTCTTCGAGCTGTTTGCGATGCTCGAGCTGGGCTCACCGAACGGGTTGGGGCGCGCACCCGAGGTTCCTCCGGCGCTCGCGGCCTGGGCCCAGGAGGCGGTGTTTCAGGCCGCGACGGACGAAGACGAGCCGCTCTCTGCAGAAGAGTCGGAGGAGCTCGGGCGGCTGGTCAGCGAGGGCCTGAAGACCCTCTGGCAAGGAGCGAAGCGTGGCGCGCAAAGATGACGACGACGGCAGCGGCATCACGGGCAAGCGCAACAAGTCGTGGCGCGAGATCGACGCCCAGCGCGGCAAGTCGAAGTACCACTCGCGGCAGGACGACCCGGCCCAGCAGAAGGTCGAGAAGTCGGCGAGCTACGAGAAGTACAAGCAGGCCGCCGACGCGCTGTTCACGGGCGGCGTGCTGCCCGAGGGGCTCGCGCAGACGTTCGACCCCGACGGCAAGCGCAAGGAGCAGAAGGAAGCGATGATGAAGCTGCGCGAGGTGCCCGACCGCAAGGCGTGGGTGCAGGGCGTGGTCGAGTACCTCGAGAAGTACCCCGAGCTCCCCGACGACGCCTACTTCCTCGACTCGCTGCTCGATCACCCGAAGGAGCGCATCGCCGACAAGGCGCTCGGCAAGCTCGAGGCGCTGCAGGAAGAGGGCAGGCTCTCGGGCGCGAAGGTGCCGCGCTCGCTCGAGCAGCGGCTGCGCAGCATCGAGATGACCTCGACGGACCCCGACACCCAGAGCCGCGCAAGAGCGCTGCGGGAAAAAATCCGCTGAGGCGCTTTTCGTTCATGAAGAAGTGCGAAGTCATGCGGGTAGGGAAAGCTCGCCTGCGCGCGGGCTGACAGTCGCTGCCACCGATGTCAGAAATTCGTGTTGCGACCGGGCGGTCAGATCCGCGACGGGACTGAAATCGCGCCGAGATCGAGCCGTGGCCCGCGCGTTGCTCAGCCGGGCATCGATGTCTCCGGATCAACTTCGTCAGATCTTCCGTCGCATCCTGCTGCGGGTGGCGGCGAACGACACCCCCGTGGCCGCCGCGACGCGCGAGCCCGCCGAGCTCCCCACGCTCTGTGACGGCCGTCACCCCGCCGGCATCGTGCGCGCCGACTTCTCGCAGCTCCGCGGCGCCGGCGGCTACCTCGCGCGCATGGCGCACTTCGAGGCCGCCTCGGTCAGCGCGTTCACGCACCTCGCCGAGGAGCTCGACGACCTGCAGGCCCCGCTCGACTTCGTCGAGCGCGCGAAGAAGGCGGCGCGCGAAGAGGTTGTCCACGCGCACGCGGTGTCCGCGCTCGCCCGCAAGCGCGGCGCCGTCGCGCCCTCGCCGCGCCTCCAGCCTCCGCCGCTGCGCACGCTGGAAGAGGTCGCGACCGAGAACGCCTCCGAGGGCTGCGTGCGCGAGGCGTTCGGAGCGCTCGTCGGCCTCTACCAGTCGGTGCACGCGACCGCGCCCGACGTGCGCTCGACGATGCAGCTGGTCGCGGAGGACGAGATCTCGCACGCGGCGCTGTCGTTCCAGCTGCACCGCCACTTCACCACGCGCCTCGACGGCGACGCCCGCGCGCGGGTCGAGCAGACCCGCGACGACGCGCTCGGCGACCTGCTGCACCGGGCGCTCTCGTTCGAGGACGCTCCGTGGCGCGACGAGCTCGGCCTGCCGAACGCCGACGTGCTGTTCGACCTGGCGCGCGAGTTCAAGCTCGAGCTGACCGCCGCTGCCTGACCGGCGCTTGCGACTACTCTCCGCCCGACGAGCCGCCGTAGCTGTAGCTCGCCGGAGCGACGTAGCCGCCGCCGCCCCCGCCGCTCTCACCGCCCGACGACACCGGGCCGGTGTACGGCGTGTACGTCGACACCGAGGGCCCCTCGCCGCCGCTCGAGACCGGGCGGCGCGGCGCGATGTACGGGCCGCCCTTCGGCTTCGCGACCTTCGTCGTCTTCTTCGTCACCCGCTTCGTCACGCGCTTCGAAGCGGGACGGCGGGCAGAGATCGGCTTGCGGGAGGAGAGGGCGGTCGTTCCGGGCATGTAGGATTGTCGTCTACTCCAGACGACAGTTGCCCACCCCTAACGCTTGGTTTTCACAGGGGGCTGAAGTGCCGGGTGAAGGAGGGACATGACCCCGAAAGAGAAGTCGACGCTCATCAAGACCGGCCTGGTGGCAGGCGCGGTGGTGTGGGCTGCGCCGCAGGTTCTCGGCATGCTGTTCGTGCTGCTGCTGCTGGGGCTGTTCGCGGGCGTCGTGGTGCTGGCGATGGCGGCGACGCTGCTCAAGTACGCGCTGCTGGTGGGGGCAGCGGCCGGCGGCGTCTACGTGCTCGCGAAGCTGATCAGCGGGCCGAAGCAGCGGCGCAGGCCGGTGTTCACGCACGAGGACCGGAAGAAGCGGCTCACGAAGGCGTCGCTGGACCTCGAGCTGCTCAAGGCGATGAAGGCTGCCGAGACGAAGAAGCGGTAGACAAGCACTCCACGAGCAGATTCGCGAGTTCGTCGGCCGAGCCGATGTTCCTCGGCTGCCCCGAGACACCGCGGCTCGCAGCGCCCGATCCGACCTTCGTCGCGACGACGCTCTCGCCCTCGTAGGCGCTGCGCCCCAGATGCGTGCCACGGTACTCCACGAGCCCGAGCGAGGGCGCCAACGCCGCTGCGCTCGACACGCACACTCGGACGCCGGGGTGCTCGCGCGCACCGCCACCGGCCGCCTCCTGGCAGACCGCGTCGATCTCGAGCCCCCCGACACGACCCTTCGCCTTCATGCCGACGAACCTGTCGGGAGTGTGCGGCAGCGCCACTGTGATCACCTCATCGAACCCTTCGATGCGAATCATCCCCCTTCGAACATCCTCCACGATCAATCTGACGCTCGCCGGCTGTGGGCGAGTGCTCGACGAGATCGTCAGCTCCACCCAGTCGCCCTGCTTCGCATCGCGCACCGGCATCGCACTGGCTCGCTCCCAGGATCCTCGCTCGACCTCGAAGGAGCGCGTCGAGCCGGGCCCCGTCGAGAATCGATCGCGGAAGGACCCTGCATCGGCGCCGCCACTGAGCGAGACGAGAATGACGAGGGCTGCCGCCACAACGGCAATCTACAACGACTCAGTCGAGCTTCGACCACGGCTTCGACAGCGTCCCCGGCGTCACGAGCTCGACGCCCACGCGTCGCTCGCGGAACCACTCCACGATCTCGTCACCGGCTGAAGGAAACACGCGCGGGTCGCAGCGCAGCTCCACGCGCGCATGGGCCCGCTGCACGTCGAGCTCGTACTTCACCGACCCGATGTCCGCCGACTTCACCAGGCCGAGCCGGTTGCACGGGTGGGGCTCCCGCGCCACCAGCGGCTGGCTCTCGAGAAAGTCCTGCACGTCCTGCGACGACAGCACGAGCTTGCCGCCGCGCATCACGCTCTGCTTCACGCGCCCGCGGAACCGGAAGCCTCGGTCGCCCACCGCGCGGCAGCGCGGCCCGAGCTCCACGAGATCTCCGGTCGTGTAGCGGATCAGCGGCATCGCCTGCACGAACGGGAACAGCCCGGTCAGCACCAGCACGCCGTCGACGACCTCGAAGATCAGCGGCGGCTCCAGCCAGTGGAACCAGCCGCACGCGTGGCACTCGACCGCCGCCGTCCGGAACTCCGACAGGCTGAAGTTGTCGAAGACGCGCGTACGCCAGACGCGCTCGACGTGCGCGCGCCACGTCGGGCTCAGGCGGAAGCCGTAGGTGCTGATCTCCATCAGCCGGAACGAAGCCGGGTCGTCGCCGCGCTCGACGAGCCACGCGGTCAGCGCCATCAGCGCGCCCGCTCCGATGTTCATCGCGATCGCGCGCGAGCCGTCGGCCTGCCGCGTGGCGAGCAGCTCGCGAATCAGCCGCAGCGCGTTCGCCGTATACGTCCACGGCACGCGCACCCGGCCGGGCGCCGCCGGCCCCTCGGGCATGCCGTGGTGCATCGCGCGCACCTCGAGCACGAAGCCGCGCGGACCACGGCCCCCACGCGCAGGCGCCGCGTGCCTCGCCAGAAAGTCGCGCAGCGCCTGCGCCTCGGCGGCCGTGTGCAGCACCCGCAGCGGAGCCTTGTCGCCGCTCATCGTCCCCGACGAGATCGTCCCGCCGTATGCACCTGCTGGGCCGGCGAGCAGCTCGCGCTGGTGGGCGATCGCCTCGTCCTTCGTCAAGAGCGGCAGGAGCCCCAGCTCCTGGGGCCGGCGAACCCGCTTCCACTTCGTGCCCCACCGCCGCCGGTAGAACGGAACGTTCAGCGCCGCGTGCTCCAGCGTCTGCGGCAAGAGCTCACGCCGAAGCCTTTCGATGCCGCTCGTCATCGCCCGCGGTCGCCATTACAACGCCGGGCATGTCGTTCGAAGACATTCCGGTGTCGCACGGGCGCCTCGAGTCGCTCTACTGGTCCGTCGAGAAGCCGGTCGCCGCCGCCATCGTCTGCCACCCGCACCCGCTGCACGGCGGCACGATGCACAACCACGTCACCTACCGCCTCGCGCAGGCGTGGCGCGACGCGAGCGTCGCCTGCGTGCGCTTCAACTTCCGCGGCGTGGGGCGCTCGACGGGCAAGCACGACGAAGGGCGCGGCGAGGTCGACGACGCCCAGGCCGCGCTCGACTGGCTGGCCGCCCAGGTCCCCGGCGTCCCGCTCTACGCGAGCGGCTTCTCGTTCGGCTCGCGCACCGCGCTGAAGCTCACGATGAGGGAGCCGCGCGTACAGAAGGTGCTCGCCGTCGGAGTCGCCGTCGATCTCTTCGACATGCAGTTCGTGAGCGGGCTGTCGAAGCCGGCCGCGTTCATCCACGCCGACCAGGACGAGTACGGCAAGCTCGAGAACGTGCAGAAGCTGCTCGCGCAGGTGAAGGCGCCGCACGCGCTGTTCGTGGTGGCCGAGTCCGACCACCTCTGCACCGGCCGGCTCGACGCGTTCAGCGAGCAGGCGAAGGCCGCGGTGAGCTGGCTGCTGCAGCACTGAATCCAGCGTGGACGTGGACGTGAACGTGGACGGCAGCTCGCGACGACGAGACTCAGCGCACCGGCGGAGGCGGCGTCCGCCCGCCCCAGCCCGCGCGCGCCCTGAGCGCCGCCTCGGTGAAGCTCTTCGCGTCGGCGTAGCTGTCTGCGTTCGGGGCCATCTTGATCGCCTGGCTGAACAGCGCGTCGGCCTCGTCGACGTTTCCCTTCCACAGCACCAGCACCCCGTGGTTGTAGACGAGCGGCGCCGACTGCGGAGCCTTCACCCGCGCATCGATGAACAGCTGCAGCGCCTCGTCGAAGCGCCCGTTCGCCGCCGCCGCGATGCCGGGCTCGCCGAGCGGGTCGGTCTCGTCGAGCGGCAGGCGCCGCGTCACGTGCCTCGGCGCCAGCTCCTGCACGAGCTGCTGCGCGCACACGTACGCGGCCTCCTCCATGGCGCCCTGCTCGCCGCGCGAGATGTTGCCGCGCCCCTGGAGCGTGCGCGCCAGCACCGGCGGCGACCCCGCCGGCGCCGTGGGATCCACGAAGGTCGCCTCGACCTTTAGGATGCCCGCCACGAGCTGCCTGTTCTTCTTCGAGTCCTGAACCGTCTCTCCCGACCAGTTCATCGGCTCGAGGTTGAGCACCAACACGGCGCCCTGCGCCGCGCCCGCGACCGTGTAGCTGTGCCGCCGCAGCGTGTCCGCGAACGCGCGCTCGACGACCGGCACCGCGGCCCAGCGGTTCAACACCAGCCCCTGCCCCACGCTGCTCATCACCTGCAGCACGCCCGTGCCGGCGCCGCGATCTTGCGTGTCCGCCTTCACGAAGATCGGCGCGTTGGCCTCGATGAAGATGGGCGGCGGCTCTTCGTAGCTGACGGGCACGCGCTTCACACAGCCCGCCGCTGCGAGCAGCGGCAACAGCAGCAGTGAACGGGACATGCGCGCCTTCTACCTCAACCCTCAGTCGTCGCCGATTCCCGCCCAGGGCTTCTTCGCGGGCACCGAGATGAGCCGCCGCTCGGGCAAGAGCAGCGCGGTGAGCCGGCGGCCGTAGACGCAGCCCGTGTCGAGCCCGGTCGCGTGCGGCCACTGCTGCAGGCCGCGCACGGCGTCGTGACCGAACACCGCGTGCAGCGGGCCGGGCCACTTCGACGCCCACGGCACTCCGCCCTCGATGCGCTTGCTCGCCTTCCCCTCGGCGTCGAACGAGCGCATGTTGATGACGACGTCGCGCTCCTGCCGGTCGAACGGCACGCCGGGCACGAGGCCGCCGTGCACCACGACGGCGCCGAGCGCCTCGAGCGGCAGCACGATCGGCAGCGCCTCGAGCCAGCGCCAGTCGGCCTCGGTGAGCGACCGCGCGACCTCGGCGTGGTGCTTCTTGCCCTCGCCGCCCTTGCCGATCTTGAGCACGTGCGCGTCGTGATTGCCGAGCACGCTGAACGCGCCCTTCTCGCGCGCGAGCTGCACGACGCCCTGCGAGTCGGGGCCCTTCGCGACCAGGTCGCCACAGAACACCAGCGTGTCGGTCGCGGAGTGACCTGCCTCGTGCAGCAGCTCCTCGAGCTCGACGAGGCAGCCGTGAACGTCGCCGACGATGAGGGTGCTCAAAGGCGGGTGCACGTTACCCCCCGGCTTGCTCGGCGCGGAAGGCCCGTGAGCGGGCCTTCGCCGCTTCAGCGCCCCTTCGCCGCGGGCTTCCCGGGCGCGCCGCCCTTCAGCACCTTCACCACCGCCGTGCTGCCCGGGATTCGCCCTTCCGCCGGCAGCGGCTCCACGCGCCCGCCGAGCGACGCCGCCAGAAACGCCTCGACGCGCGCGTAGTAGTCGGTGCGGTTCTCGGGGCGCGCGAGGCCGTGACCCTCGTCGGGGTACAGCACGTACGTCACCGGCAGCGAGGCCTTCTCCATCGCGGCCACGATCTGCTCGCTCTCGGCCTGCTTCACGCGCGGGTCGTTCGCGCCCTGCGCGATGAGCAGCGGAATGCGGATCTTGTCGGCCGCGAACAGCGGGCTCGCCTTCTTGAGCAGCTCGGCGTCGGCCGGCGAGTCGACGTCGCCCACGCGCTTCGCGAACTGACCCTTCATCGCCGCCCAGTAGGGGGGAATCGTCTTCAGCAGCGTCGTGAGGTTCGAGGGGCCGACCAGGTCGACGGCGCACCTGAACACGTCGGGCGTGAACGCCGCGCCCGCGAGCGCCGCGTAGCCGCCGTAGCTGCCGCCCATGATGCACACCTTCTTCGGGTCGAGCCCCTGCCTGCCCGCCCACTCGACGGCGTCGAGCAGGTCGGTGTGCATCGAGAGCCCCCACTGCTTGTTGCCCGCGTTGAGGAACCTCTTCCCGTAGCCCGTCGAGCCGCGGAAGTTCACCTGCAGCACCGCGTAGCCGCGGTTCGCGAGCAGCTGCACCTCGCCGTTGTAGCGCCAGCTGTCGCGGCCCCACGGCCCGCCGTGAACCAGCAGCACGAGCCCCTTCGCGTCGGCGGGCTGCGTCAGGTAGCCGTTCAGCGTCAGCCCGTCGCGCGAGGGAAACGAGACGGGCTTCATCTCGACGAGCGGCAGCCCCTCGAGCTTCGGCTGGTGCGAGAACAGGTACTCGGCCTTCTTCGACGCGCGCTCGTAGCGGTAGTACTTCACCGGCCCGGTGTCGTGCGTGGCCGACACGACCCACTGCGCGTCGCTCAGGTCGCGGCTCACGACGTCGAGATCGCCCGTCACGTTCGCCGCCCGCAGCGCCGCGAGGTCGGCCTTGAACGTCGAGTCCAGCGTCGTCCACTCGCTGCGCCCGTTCACGTCGAACGCCACGCCGTGGAGCTCGTGCTTCACCGGGTGCAGCACCACCCCGGTCGGGTCCGACGTGTCGCTCTTCGCGAGCACGCGCTCGCTGCCGCTCTTCAGGTTCTTCTCGACCACGCGCTGCGTGTCGGTGCCGACGCTGGTGCCCATGAACAGGCCCTTGCCGTCGAGGGTGAAGCCGTAGACCGAGAGGGTCTCTTCGGGGCCGACCTTGATGAGGCTCTTCCACGGCAGCTTCACCGTGTCGCGCACGCGAACCTCTTGGCCGCCCTCGGGCGTCGCGATCATCGCGGCGCGCACGAGCATGTTCGCGTCGGTGAGCCACTGCAGCACGTCGCCGGGGTTCTGGGTGTCGGGCTCGAGCGCTCCGGTCTTGAGCGAGACCCTGTGGACGTCGAACGTCTTGCGGTCGCGAAGGTTGAGCTGCACGAGCACGGTGTCGGGTGCTTTGGGGTGCGTGTCGACGATCGCCGCGCGCACGCCGGTGAACGGCGTCAGGTCGCGCGTGTTCTTCGTCGTCAGGTCGACCGCGAAGACGTGGAAGTTCTCGTCGCCGTCGTTGTCCTGCAGGTACAGCACGTTCTTGCTGTCCTGGGCCCACTGGTACTGCCGAATGCCGCGCTTCTTGTCGGCGCTCACCGCGGCGGCGTCGTCGGCGCCGAGCGTCTTCACCCAGACCTGCATCACGTTCTTGTCGTCGGGCTGGAGCCACGCGAGCTGCTTGCCGTCGGGCGAGAGCTGCGGGCGCACGCGCTCGGGGTTGCCGAGCAGGACGTCGCGGGGAATGAGGTCGGCGGCACCGAGGGCGACGAGCAGGAGGACGTGCGTCATGGCGCGGCACCATAGCCTTGGTGATAAACGGGCCTTGATGAATCGCTGCGCTCTTCTGCTCGTGCTCGCCGCCTCGGCCTGCGGCCCGTACAGCTACGTCGTGAAGGCCGAACAGACCCCGCTCGCCGGCCAGACGGTGCTGATGATCGACTCGCTGATCTTCCAGCACGCCGAGATCGACGGCCTGCCCGAGAGCACGTGGATCGAAGGGCAGAACGCGACGTGGAAGGCCGAGTGGGGCCCGGATCAGGCGCGCGCCTCGAAGAACCTCGCGTACCAGCTGAAGGCGCGGCTCGAGCCCGCGGGCATCACGCTGACGCCGCAGGGCAACCCGCAGGGCGCGACGCTGCTGATCAAGCCGGAGGTGACGAAGCTCGCGACCGGCGGCCTTCGCGCGACGCGGCTGTCGGTGAACGTGAAGCTCGTCGACACCACGAAGAACAACGCCGTGCTCGAGGAGATCTCGACCGACGTGAAGGTCGGGTACATGACCCGGTTCGAAGACCGCCTCGAGAAGGCCGCCGAGCTCGTCGCCGAGAACGTCGCCCTCTGGGTGAAGAATCGCGCGGGAAAATAGCCGCGCGTTGTAACGGCGCTGTCCATTACGGGCGAAATGTGGCGCGAGGCGGGCGCCGATATTCGCTCCAATGACGACGACACATCGACTGAGCGTGGGCTCGACGGGCGCACCCGTGCGGCGGCTGGAGCAGGAGCTGAAAGAGCGGGGGCTCCTCGAAGGTCCGGTGGACGGCGTGTTCGACGCGAAGACGGCGGCGGCGGTCTCGGCGTTCGAGAAGAGCCAGGGCTGGAAGGTGAACGGCGTGGTCGGCGAGCGCATCTGGGATCGCTTCGAGCTCGGCGGCCGCGACACGCAGGGCCGCTTCAGCGTCGTCAGCATGAACGTGAAGAGCAACCCCGAGATGCCGCAGGCCCAGGTTCGGCACGACGTACAGCGCGCGGCGAAGACCGGCGACATCATCGGCTGGCAGGAGATCGGACCGCAGCGCTACAAAGACGCGATCCGCGACCTGAAGGGCTTCAACACGTTCATGCCGCCCGGGCTGCAGACGCCCATCTCGTGGAACACCGACAAGTTCAAGCTGCTCGACTCCGGCGTGAAGAAGATGCACGGCGGTCTCGCGGGCGTGTCGCCGCACCGCCAGGTCGCGTGGGTGAAGCTCAAGAACAGAGAGACCGGGCAGGTCATGATCCACATGAACACGCACCTCGTGAGCGGCGCGTGGAACAGCAAGCAGCAGCCGACCGACCCGTGGCGCCAGAAGATGTGGCGCAAGCACATCTCGCAGATGAAGGACATGGTGGAGCGGTTCGAGAAGCAGGGCTTCCCGGTCACCATCAGCGGCGACTTCAACCGCAACCACTTCCGCGTGCTCGGCGACCAGGTGAAGTACGACAGCGGGCTGCACGCGAACACGCACGGGCGCTCGACGCTCGACTACGTGATGCACACGCCGCATCGCGAGCTGCAGAAGCTCGGCACGCGCACGGACAACCGCTACCACTCCGATCACAACGCGGTGATCGTGCGCTACGACATCGACTGATCGTCGCCTGGCGCGTGTCGCGGCGGGTGCCGCGCGGGTTCGGCGCCTCGGGTCTGTGTCGGGGATGCACGTCGCGGCGCTGTGCTCACGGCCCGCGAGCAAGCGGTGGGCCGAGCGCTGCACGGAACAGCCGGCCGCCCGTCGCCTGTCGGCGGTCGCGTGTGCGCCATCACGCTCCGACCTCCAGCAGCGACTCACTTGCCGCCCCACAGGTCGACGTACCACTCGAGCGGGCGCTTCAGCGGCGTGTGGTCGTGCAGCCAGATCACCGGCGCGTACAACGTCGTCAGCGGGCCCTTCGCCACGCCGAACCTCCTCGCGAGGCCGGCGGCCGGTCCGATGCTGAGCACGTAGAGAACGGGGACGACGATGACCACGGCGATGACGGCCGACGCGCCGCCGCCGCGGCCTACTTGCGGGCGGTCTGCCACTCGGCCGGGTACGTCACGTAGAAGACGCGCACGCGGTTCGGAGTGCCGAACAGCACGCGGCTCCCCTTGGGGATGTAGAGGACGTCGCCGGGGCCCGCGGCGATCACGCGGCCGTCGATGCCGAGGTGCAGCACGCCCTCGAGCACGTAGTCGATCTCGTCGTAGTCGAGCTGCCACGAGAACGAGTCTTCGCAGCGCCAGGCCATGAAGCCGGCCGTCATCGGCGAGCCGTCTTTGCCGGTCACGACGTCGGCGAGGCCCACGTTCGGAGCGCCCGAGAATTTCCCCAGCCGCACCGACGTGCCCTGTACGTGCACGACCTTCGAGCGGTCGACGGCGCGCGAGCTCGAGGGCTGGGCGTCGGCGGCGTCCTCCGACTGATCGAAGGTGACGCCGAGCTCCTGCGCCTTGGTCCAGGCGCCGGGGGTGATGACGGAGCGGCCGCGGGGAGCGGCGACGCGGGCGCTGCCGCGCGCGTGGTGCTCCTCGACGACTTCCGCGGTGATGAGGCGCCTCAAGCGCCGGGCACCCTACCCGGTTTTGTTCTCTCACTCTGCGAGAGAACGAAGGCGTGCAGCTCCGGCCAGACGGGCTTCAGCAGGTCGAGGCTCGACTCCCGGAACATCCGCGCGGCGTCGACGCGCCCTCCGTCGACCTGCACGAACGCCGTGAGCGCTTCCCACAGCGCGCGGTGGGTGCCGCCGAGCTGATCGAGCACCGCGTCGTGCTGCGCGAGCAGCCGCGCGGCCCCGGAGCGATCGCCGGCCCGGCACGCGAGCACGAGCTCCGCGAGCCTCGCGGTCGGCGGGCCCGGCGCCTTCTCGAGCCACGCCCTCGCGGTCACCGCGTTGCCGAGCAGCGCGTGCGCGAGCGCCACCGACGGAGCGACCAGCCGCTCTCCGCCCGGCACTCCGCTCAGTGGGCCCGACTTCTTCACGAACTGTTCGAGCGTCGCGGCGGCGTCGGCGACCCGCCAGAGCAACAGCTGCGCGTGCCCGATGTAGAACAGCGGCGCCGCGTGGTTCAGCCGCGGCTTGATCGCCTCGAACGTGGCCAGCGACTCGACCACGCGGCCCTCGCACATCACCGCGTACGCGTCGTTGATCGCCGCGAAGCCGCGCCGCTGGTCGTAGACGATGGCGAAGAAGAGGACGAAGAACGTCGGCACCATCAGCAGCGCGATGACGCCCCCCGTGACCGTGATGCCCACCTTCGGCAGCGCGATGACCACCACCATCAGCGCCACGAACACCGCCACGAACACAGGACGCCGCACAGCGGCGACTATGCCGTATTAGACTCCGCGCGACGTGACGCATCGTGAAGGCGACGAGAAGTCGGTGCACGCCGTGCGCATCGACGAGGTGCTCTGCGGCCGCTACGCGCTCAAGTCCCGGCTGGGCGAAGGCGGCATGGGCACCGTCTACCTCGCGCACGACAAGGAGCTCGACCGCGAGGTCGCGGTGAAGCTGCTCGCGGCGACGCTCGTGAACGACGCCGAGGTCGTCGAGCGCTTCGAGCGCGAGGCCCGCCTCACCGCGAAGCTCGATCACCCGAACATCGTGCCCATCTACGACGTCGGCCGGCACGAGGGCCGCCCGTTCATGGTGATGAAGAAGCTCGAGGGCGTCACGCTCGCCGGGCTCCTGCGCGAGAAGGGCGGGCTCTCTGCCGAAGAGACGCTGAAGCTGCTGCGCCAGCTGGCCTCGGGTCTCGACTACATCCACGGCAAGGGCTTCATTCACCGCGACATCAAGGCCGGCAACATCTTCGTCGGCCCCGAAGGTCACGCGACGCTGCTCGACTTCGGCATCCTCCGCCACAGCCACGCGAGCGACGGCCTCACGAAGACCGGCGTCGTGATGGGCACGCCGCACTACATGGCGCCGGAGCAGGCGATCGGCTCGAAGAACGTCGACCACCGCGTCGACATCTACGCGCTCGCGGTCGTGCTGTTCGAGTGCCTCACCGGCACGCTGCCGTTCGACGCCGACAGCGAGCTGCGGCTGATTCAGCTGCAGGCGCACGCGCCGCCGCCCGATCTGCTCGAGCGCGCTCCGTGGATTCAGAAGCCCATCGCCGAGGTGATGAAGCGCGCGCTCGCCAAGCGCCCCGAAGACCGCTTCAGCACCGGCAGCGAGATGCTGAAGGCGCTCGAGGTCGCGTACGCCTCGGCCGCGAAGACGACCACCGCGCCGCAGGCTCCCGCGCAGTACCGCGGGCCGCCCGTGGCGCCGGGCACCGCGCCGAGCTGGAGACGGCGGGAGTCGGGCGAGCAGATCGAGAAGCCGCCGCCGATGCCGACGCCGGTGCCGTCGGTGCCGATCGTGCAGACGCCGCTCGGCTCGAAGCTGAAGCCGCCCGAGCCGCCGCCTCCGCCTCCGAGCCGCGTGCCGCTGTTCATCGCGGCCGTGGTGGTGCTCAGCGGCATCGTGGCGCTGGTGGCGAAGCCGTGGGAGGGCCCGGTCGTCGTGGTCACGCCTTCGGCCGATGCGGGCCAGCAGGTCGTGGCCGCCGAGGTGCCCGACGCGACCGTCGCCGCCGCCGAGCTCGTGGCCGACGCAGCGGTAGCCATCGCGGCCGCCGCAGTCGACGCAGGCAAGGCGGTCGTCGCGGCGCCGGTGCCCGTGCCGGTGCGGCGCGGGAGCGTCAACGTCATCTCGATGCACGGCGGCGAGATGTTCTGGGGCGAGGTGTTCCTCGACGGCGTCGAGAAGGGCCGCACGCCGCTGACGCTCGACCTGATGCCCGGCAAGTACCAGCTGCGGGTCGAGCGGCACGGGTTCAAGACTCAAGAGCGGCAGATAAACGTTGCATCTGGCCGGTCGATCGTGGAGCGATTCGACCTCGCGCCATGACGCTGGCCCTCGTCTTCCTCCTCCTCGCCGCTGCAGGCCCGCCCAACAACCTGCCGCCACCGTCCAACCTCGAGCAGGGCCAGAAGGCGTTCGCCGAGGGGAAGTTCGACGCCGCGCTGAAGGCGCTCGACGCGGCGGCGGCCGAGGCGCGCGACGCCGCGACGCTCGAGAAGATCCACCTGATGCGCGGGCAGGCGTTCGCGGCGCGGCAGAACTACGCGAAGGCGGAAGAGGCGTTCGCGCTCGCCATCGACGCGAACCCCGAGGCGGCGCTCGACCCGGGCAAGGTCGACCCGGCGGTGGTGAAGCTGCTCGAGTCGATTCGCGCGAGGACGAGCGGGGCGGTGAGCGTGCAGTCGACTCCGGCCGGGGCGGCGGTGTTCCTCGACGGGGCCGACGCCGGTGTCGCGCCCGCGACGCTGACCACGGGCATCGGCCGGCACCAGGTGGCCGCGCAGTGGAGCGAAGGCCAGCGCGCCGAGGCCTCCGTGCTCGTGCGCGCGAAGCGCGAGACGGTCGTCGAGCTCGTGCTCCTGGAGCGCGAGAAGGTGGTCGAGAAGATCGTCGAGAAGGTGGTGGAGAAGCGGGTCGAGGTGCCGGTGCAGCAGCCGCCTCCGGTGGAGGAGCGGTTCGTGCGGCCGTACGTCGCGGTCCGCGGCGTGGCCGACCTGAACTCAGGGCCCGAGGGCGGGCTCGACCTGGGGGCGGGCGTCGACTTCAAGTACGTCTCGGCGGGGCTCTACGTGCGGCCGTACCGGTACCTGTACGTCATCCCGCGCGCCGCGGTGCTGTGGCCGCTGTTCGACTTCTTGACGCTGTTCGGGGAAGCCGAGCTCGACCTGAGGACGTCGTCGCGCTTCGGAGTCGCGCTCGGCATCAACGCCGGCGTCGAGTACCTGCCGTGGAAGTGGCTCGGCATGTTCGTGTCCGCGGGCGGCAAGCACTTCTTCGTGAACCAGGGCTTCGTGGTCGACTGGCGGATCAGCGCCGCCGCCGGCCTTCGCGCACGGCTGCCGTAGGAGTTGGGAGTCGGGAGTCGGGAGCCGGGAGGTCGCGAAGTCGGCACGGCTCGCCGCCTGGCCGCGGCCAGGTCAGCCGTCGTTCAGCCAGTACTCGTCCCGCGGCTTGAGGTCGCGGTTCACCTCGGCCTCCGCCAGCGTCGGCGCCACCGGCCGCAGCTGAACCGCTTCGAAGAAGAGCAGCAGCGACGCGTGCTGCTCCGGCGTGAACTGGTCGCGCAGGCCCTCGACCGCCGCCCTCGCCCGCTCGCGATCGAGCGTGATGGGCCGCTTGCTGCCGATGAAGAACGACCCGCGGTCGCCGGGCACGTCGATCGCCACCACGTGCGGAAACGCCCGCGCCGCCGTCGCCTCCACCCGCGGCGTCGGGACCCACTGCGAGAACAGCCCGGTCGCCGTCAGCCGCGACGCCACCAGCCGGTAGAACTCGAGCGAGTACGTGCTGCCGCTGTACGCCGTGTTCGGCCGCAGCGCGTCGACGGTGATGACGTCGAACGTCCCCGGCGCCGCCGACAGCAGGTGCTTGCGCCCGTCCTCGACGTGCAGGTGCAGCCGGGCGTCGGCGAGCAAACTCGAGCACTCCTTCGCTCCGCGCTCGCCCTGCTTCGCGATCAGGTCGCGCTGCCCGCCGCACAGCTCGGCGCAGTCGACCCGCTCGATTCGCGCGTCGCGCAGCATGCCCCACGCCGTCGACCCGATGCCGAGCCCCACCGCCATCGCGCGCCTGGGGCTCTCGTGCATCAGCGCCGGCATCATGCCGATGAGCACGTGGAAGTCGTCGTACGGCCAGTTGTTCTGCGACGCGCCGTTGATGAAGAACGCGACGTTCGTCTCATCGCCGACGAGCCCGTCGACGCAGCCGCGCTCCTCGACGACGAAGAACCGCTCGGGCGCGGCGCTGTGAAAGAAGCGCCACAGCTCGTCGTTCGACGGGAACGCGAGCAGCAGCGCGACGGCCGTCGAGACCGCGGCGCACGCCCTGCCCCACGCCTTCGCGCGGACGCCCGCGACGACGCCCGCGCACGCGAGCAGCCCGCCGAGCAGCCTCACGGTGCCCGCGGTTCCCAGCGCGTCGATGAGCACGAAGCCGACGATGATGCTGCCCGCGACGTTGCCCGCGATGTTCGCGAAGAGCAGCTGCCCGGTGTGCCGCCCGAGCGTCTCGTGCCGCCGCGCCACGACCTGCATCGCGTACGGGTAGGCCGCGCCCATCAGGAACACCGGCACGCCCATCACGAGCAGCGGGCCCGTGAGGTGCGCGAAGAGCAGCTTCATCGCCGAGCGCGCGGACGTCGGCAGCTGTGGGCCTGCGAGGTAGCCGTCGGTCGCGAAGTAGCCCTCGAGCATCTTCCGCATGCCGAAGACCGGGGGAATGTCGACGAGGAACAAGAGCCCCGCGAGCGAGGCCAGGCCGACGCCGAGCTGGATCCACAGAAAGCCCTGCTCCGGGGCGCTCGAGCGCTGCGCGCGGCGGCTCGCCCAGGCGGCGCCGGCGGCGAAGCAGAGCAGGTACAGCATCAGCACGTGCCCGAACGTGTACGAGTTCGAGCGCATGAGGGTGTCGACGACGCGGAAGTAGACGACCTCGAGACCGAGCGCGGCGGCGCCCGTGAGCGCGTACACGATCATGAAACCGAGCTCCCTCTCCCCTCGTAGAGGAGAGGGCCGGGGTGAGGGGGCCCCTTCCGGCACGTCACGGAAGACCCCCCAGACGAACGCGGCCGCCACCATGTTCAGCCCCGCGGCGAGGTGCACGGCGCCCACGAAGCCCATGTTCCCGAGCAGGAACCAGGTGCCGAGGCCGGCGCCGAGCGCGGCGCCGAGCGTGTTGACGGCGTAGAGCCGGCCGGCCTTCAGCGCCGCTTCGCCGAGCTCGGCGACCGCGCCGCGCACGAGCAGCGGCAGCGACAGCCCCATCAGCGTGGTGGGCACGAGCAGCAGCGCGAAGTGGACGCCGAACGCGGCCGCGGGCGGCAGCCCCGGCGCGACGTGCTGGTAGCCGTCGTAGAGGATCGTCATCGAGACGTAGCCGAACAGCCCGACGCCCGCGGTCGAGGCCGCGTACGCGAGCACGGCGCGGCGGGGCGTCAGGCGATCGGCGAGCGAGCCGCCGAGGAGGCTGCCGAGGCCGAGCCCCGCCATGAACGCGGCGACCACGGTGGTGCTGGAGGCGAGATCGATGCCCGCGTGAATCGAGATGACGCGCTGCCAGACGACCTGGAACACGAGCCCCGAGAAGCCGGTGACCGCGAAGGGCAGGTAGAGCAGTCGGGCGCGCGACACGGCGCCGCGGCTCTACCACGGGCTCAGCGGCGGAAGAGCGCGACTCCGCCGTCGGCCCAGCGGAAGGCGGCCCACTCGCTCGAAGCGCTGAGGAACGGCGCATCCGCGAACTTCTGCAGCACGAGCTCGTCGCCGCGCGCGCCGCAGATGAAGAGCCCGGCGTCGGGCGAGACGAACGTCGGGCTCGAGCCCCAAGGGGCTCCGGAGAGCCTCGCGTTGGTAGGCCACCCCGTCGGAAGATCCAGCCGCAGCGGCGCGCCGTCGCGACCGATGCGGACGAGGCTCTTCGACCCTGGTCGCAGGAAATCTTCGATCGAGAACCAGAGCCCCTCGGGCTCGTTGCCGACGGCGATCTCTTCCGCGCCGGGCAGCAGGCTCAGCTGAGGTTCGCACGTCGCCTCGCGCGTGCCGCTTCGCCGGCAAGACCGGTCGGGGCTCCAGACGATGTAGTCGTCACCCGACGCCCACAGCGCCTCCGGAGACTGCAGTGACCCGAAGCTGAGCGTCTCTTGATCGAGCCCCGCATCGGTCGCGAAGAAGCGCGTCAGCGTCCCGTTCGCCGTGGCGACCAGCACGCCGCCCTGCATTGGCGCGAGCAGCGCCGACCCGCCGAAGAGGTTGCGGCTGCCGGTCTCGAGGAAGCCGCCGTCCTCACGCTCGACCCAGCGCGAGACGCCCACGGAGTCGTAGGCCCAGAACACCGGCCCGTCGCGCACGGCCTGGCCGGGCAGCGTGCCCAGAACGCTGCCGCTGCGCGCGAACATCTGCCCCAACGGCGACAGGCACAGCACCTGCCCGCCGTCGCTGACGTCGAGCTGCTGGCACCCGAGCAGCTCCGCGTCCGCGTTCTCGACGACGACGTCGGGCGCCGCGGCCTTCCGGTTCTCGGCGACGAGCACGTCGGCCTGCGCCGTGCCGAAGTTCGGCTCGAAGCGCACCACGAAGTGGTAGCTGCCCGGCTGCATCGGCCGCGTCACGACCTCGGTCGCGAGCGGCACCCGGCCGTTGACGGGCTCGAGGTCGCGCTCCGCTTCGCCCTCGGCGAGCTCCACCGGCTCGTTGTTCGGGTCGAGCACCGAGACCACGGCGCGCGGGTGAAACGACTCCGGACACGCGCGGAGCATCGAGATCCTCGTGCGCAGCACCTCGCCGGCGACGCCGAAGCCCGGAGTCGAGAGCCGCTCGCTCGTCGCTCCGCACTGCGGAGGCGGCGGGCTGCACGCGGCCGTCAGCCCGCAGGCTAGTAGTGCCGCTCGAGCACGAACCAGCCGAACGCGCGCAGCATGATCTTCGGCAGCGAGTCTTCCAGCACCTTGTCGAGCCGCTGCCAGGCGGTCTCGACGATGTTCTTCGCCTCGGTCACGCACGCGTCCAGAGCTCCACACGCCTCGATCTTCTCGATGCAGCGGGCCACCACGGCCGGGTCCGTGGGGCGAGACGATACCATCGCCCACAGCTCCTTGCGCTCCGGCGCCGGCAGCCTGCCGAACGCCTTCGCGAGCGGCAGGGTCACCTTCGCGTGGCTGATGTCCTCGCCCTTCGACTTGAGGTCCCCCTTGAAGCCCCTCAAGTTGAGGACGTCGTCGATGATCTGGAACGACAGCCCCACCGCGTCGAAGAAGTTTCCGATGGCCGCGATCTGCTGCTCCTCGCCGCCGCCCGCGACGGCTCCCATGCGCGCGAGCGACGCCGCCGGAGCCGCCGTCTTCAGCCGGTGAATCGCGCGCACGCGCTGCTCGAGCGACGCGCTGTCGCCGCTCTCGAGCGTCGCCGGCACGAACCTGTGCAACCCGTCGAGGTCGATGGCCTGCCCGGCATGCCCCGCGCGCATCGCCTCGAAGTAGAGGTCGTAGAGGCGCAGCTTGTCGGTGTCCTTCACCAGCGAGCGCGTCAAGAGCCGCTCACCCATGAAGTAGGCCGCCGTGCCCGCGTTGATGGTGATCGCCGCGGGGAAGACCTTGTGCGCGCACGGCCCGCCGCGGCGGACCTCGGACTCGTCTTCGACGTCGTCGATGATCAGCGACCCGACGTGGATCAGCTCGGGCATCGCGAGCCACTCGGCGAACTTGCGCGCGTCACCGCCGACCGCGTCGCAGCACGCGAGCGCCGCGTATGACCGCCAGCCCTTGCCGTTGCGATCGGTGATGAGGCGCACCGGGCGGACCATGGTGTCGATCAGCTGGTTCAGGTCGACGCCGTCGAGCAGGTCTTCGGTGCCCTTGCCGGTGACGAGCATCTCTGCGTGCTTCCGGTCGGGCTCGAACGGAGCCACCTTGGCGACGGACTTCCGAACCTCGTCGCCGACGCGGTTGAAGAAGTCTTCGAGGGTGTCGACGTCGGAGAAGCCGTTGCGCTCGATGTACGCGAGGCCCTGCACGCTCTTGCCGTTCATCGTGCCGGTGGCGGTCGCGCGGCCCTCCCAGAAGGCGGGCTTCGAGAGAACGGTGACGAACTCCTGATCGGCGAACGCGGCCTCGAGCGTCATCGACAGGTGCGCCTCGGGGATCTCGAGCGTCCAGTGCGTCGGGTAGTCGTGGAACGTGCGCACGCTGCGCCACTCGCCCGTGGCCTTCAGCGTGAAGTCGGTGAACGCGTAGCGCTTGCCCGACTTGTCGCTGGTGACCGCCCAGCTGCCCGCGCTCGAGCCGTCTTTGGTGTCGACGAGGTCGTAGACGCTGACGTCGGTGCCGTCGTCGAGCTGCAGCGACACCCAGTTCCACGCGATGGTGCCGTGGTCCGACTGCAGCTTCTTCTCGGGCTGGCCGGGAGGCGGGCAGCCGAACTCGTGGTCGTACCAGCCCTGCCCCTTCGCGAGCTGCGCGGTCTTGCCGCCGAGGGTGACCTGGCCGGTGACCTCGCAGCGCGGCACGAAGACGTAGAACATGTCTTCGCCGTGCACGCCGCGGACGACGCCCTCGTTGCCGTGGCGGATGGGCGGCTTCAGCGGGAGGAAGGTGAGCTGCGCGCCGTTCTTCGTCTCTTTGTCGAACAGCGTGACGGTGTACGTGCCGTCGGCGTTCTTCTCGAAGCGCTCGCCGGCGAAGTCGAGCGAGAGGCGGTCGGTCGCGACGCGCACCGGGCCGTCGAACATCTTGTCAGGGCGCGGCACTCGGCCCTTCTCGAGCAGCTCGACCATCGCGCGGTTCAAGCGGGCGTCCTTGCTGCCGTAACCTTTCTGGATCTTGTCGAGCCCGATCTTGGGGCCGGCGGCGTCGACGCGGGAGGCCGAGAGGTACTGGCCGGTCTTCGGATCCGAGATGGCCCAGGTCAGCGAGTGGGCGTGGGTGTCTTTGCCGGTGGCGATGCGGAAGAACGCGGCGAAGACGGAGAGCGGGCGGCCGTCGGTGGTGGTGACGTGCGAGTTGACGTACCACCACTCCGTCGTGGACGAGGCGTGCGGCAGATCTTGCGCCGCGAGGTCAATCGCTCCGGGGGCAGGCCAGTCTGGAGGATGTGGAGACACGAGGGCGCAGCCTGTCTCCCCTTTGGAAACAGCGCCGGGCAATCTCCTCGGGAGTGGCCCCCCGTGTCAAATCGGCTATGGTCCGCCCCGGACTGAGCCAATGAAGCGTTTCACGGCCGTCGCGACCGTCATTCTGATCTGTGGTGTTGCAGCGCTTGCCGCGCCGACCGCCGAGGGCTCGCGCTCCGGGGCCGTCTATTACATGGGCCGCCCGGGCAGCACGTGGAGCTACGCCGCCGGCGAGAAGGGCAAGGCCCGCGTCACCGTCGAGAGCGTCGAGAACTGGGCGGCGCGGTTCCACGTCGACTGGGGGAAGCGGTCGATCTCCGGCACGTGGCGCGTGCGCGACGGCGCGTGGGTCGAGAAGCTGCCGACGAACGGGGCCGAGTCGATCGTGCTCCCCGCGCACGTCTCGGTGGGCTCGCGGTGGACGGGGCCTTCGTCGATCGAGCGCGGCGAGAAGAGCCTCTCGCGGTTCGAAGTGATCTCTCTGGATGCCCAGGTCGAGCTGCCGAGCGGCGGGACGCGCGAGGGCTGCGTCGCGGTGCTCGAGTCGGCCGACGGCTCCGACCGCGCGTTCACGCACTTCTACGCGCCGATGAGCGGGAAGGTCGCCGTACAGGGGCCTGAAGGCTGGCTGCTGCGCCTGCTGGAGTTCCGGCCGGGCCGCGGCGGCGGCGGCGACTGAATAAACGGGCGGTTGTGCACGTCTGCGGTCGCCGTGCGTATCTGCGCGGCGTTGCTGCTGGTCGGTTGTGTCTCGGGAGCGCCCGCCTACTTCCGGTATCCCGGGGGGACGGTCGTCGCAGCCCAGGCGCACCCCGCACCGGAGCCCTTGAGCAGCCCGCCGCTCGTGACCGCGCCTCCAGCCGAGGCCGCGAGCGCTACGGCCACGCCGCAGGTCGAGCCGCTGCCGGCCGGCAGCGCGAGCGCGACGGGTTCCTGCGCAGCCGGCGTCATCTGCAGCGCCGCCGTCGATCGCACCGCTGCCCGCGCCAGCGTCGAGGCTCAAGCCACGTGCTCGGCCGGCGCGGCGCTGCCCATCTGCACCGAGTTCTTCGGCATCCCGCTCGCGGGCTCCTCCGACATCGTGTTCCTGCTCGACCGCTCGGAGTCGATGTCCGAGACCGCGAACTTCGGAGATCAGAGCCAGCAGCCGGGCGCTCCCCACCGCGTCGACGGAGTCTCGATCGGCGTGCCCGCGTACCAGGCCGGCCCGCTGCTGCCCGACAAGCTGACGGTCGCGAAGGGCGAGCTGCTCAAGGTGCTCGAGCACCTGCCCGACGGCACGCGCATCGCGATCGCCTTCTACGACGACGGCATCAGCTGGTTCGCGCCGCAGCTCACGCCGCTCGATGCGGCCGCCCGCGGCGAGGTGCGCAAGTACCTCGCGAGCATCCACGCGCGCGGCGCGACCGCGACGGTGCCGGCGCTCGAGGCCGCGTTCGTGCTCGGCCCGAAGCGGGTCGTGCTGCTGAGCGACGGGCTGCCGAACTTCGACGGCAACGACACCGAGCTGGTGTCGCTGGCGCGCGCCCAGATTCGCAGCGGCGTGCGCTTCGACACCGTGGCGATCGGCTCGGTGGAGGCCGAGCCCGGCAGCGGAGCCTCGGTGCTCGCGGGCCTGGCCGCCGAGAGCGGCGGCGTGACGCGGTCGTACTGAAGCTGCACGATGGCCTCATCTGAAGGCTCACGGGCAGCCGTAGCGCGGCGCCGTGACGCCGGCGGCGCCGTTCGGGCTTCCCATCGTGCCGCCCTGGAGCCCCACCACGACCGGGTTGGGGCCGAGGAAGCCGGCGTCCTGGCACCACACGCCGATCGACGGGCCGCCGCCGCCTCCGCCGCCGAGGCCGCCGCGCCCGCCCCTGCCGCCGGTTCCGCCGGTGCCGCCCGCGCCTCCGTAGAACTCCGTCGCCGCCAGGTTCGACGGCGCCAGCGCGCCGTTGCCGACGCAATCTGCGTAGACCCGCGCGCCGCCCGGAGCACCGGCCCCGCCGGTGTTGCCCATTCCCCCTTGCGCTCCGGAGCCGCCGTTGCCGCCGCGCGCCGCCGTGATGGAGACGTCGCCGAGCGTTGGGTTCGAGTTGCCGACGAGGAGCATGCCGATGGAGGCGCCGCCGCCGGTGCCCGCGCCTCCGGGCAGCCCGCCGCAGCCGCCGGTTCCGCCGCCGCCGCCGGCGGAGCCGGTGATGCGCTGGGTGAGCATTGCAGCGCCCTGGTCGAACGTGCCCTGCAGCATTCCGCCGCCGCCGCCCCCGTGGCCCGGCTCGCCGTGCTGGCCGGCGGTGCCCATCGCCGCGAGGCGCGGCCGCCAGTCGATTCCGGCGATGAAGCCGATGCCGTCGCCGCCCGCGCCGTTGACGCCGGCGTCGCCGTCGCGGCCGGGCGCCCCCGGGTTCCCGTCCTGCAGCGGGTTGATGCCGAACGTGCACTCGCACATGAGGCACGAGATGCCCTGGTCGTTGCCGGGGGCTCCGCCAAAGCCCGGCTGCTGCCCGGCGGCGGCAGGAAAGCCGCCGGCGCCGCCGTTGCCGCCCGGGTTGCCGCTGTTGCAGGCGCCGGTGACCGCGGCCGTGGCGCGAATGGGCAGGAGCCCGTTCACGACGCCGGCGTCTCCGGGTCCGCCGGGAGAGCCGGCCGCGCCGGGGACTCCACTCGCGCCGCCGACTCCGTCGGCGCCGCGGCCCTGCGAGATGTGCAGGTGCGTGAGCGACGGCGACGCCGAGACGATGCGCACCGCGACGCTCGCGCCGGCCGCCGCGTTCTCCGCGCGCACGTCGACGGAGTCGAGCCTCGTCGACGGGAGCAGCCCGTTGCGGATCTCGAGCGTGACGCCGCCGTCGGGGTTGGTGAGCCGCGCGCGCACGCCGGTGCGGGCGAAGCCGTTCGTCGTGTAGCCGCCGTAGAGCGAGACGTTGCGGTCCCACACGACCTGCTCGGGGTAGTCGGTGCCGACGATGAAGATCGAGTGCGTGTTCGGGCGCGAGCCACGCACGAGGCCCAGCGCCATCGAGACCGTGCGCAGCGGATCGGCTCTCGTGGTGCCGCGGCCCGCCGGCGTGTCGGAGCCGTTCACGCCGTCGACGAAGAGGCCGCCGTCGGCCACGCCGTCGATGCCGTCGCAGTTGCTGTCGAGGAAGAGATCGTCGACCGGGTCGGGCTGCAGATTGCAGCCCGCGTCGCCGCTGGCCCCGCCGGCCGTGCTGCCTCCGGCGGTGTTTCCGCCCGCGGTGTTTCCGCCCGCGGTGTTTCCGCCCGCGGTGTTTCCGCCCGCGGTGTTTCCACCCGCGGCGCTTCCACCCGCGGCGCTTCCGCCCGCGGTGCTTCCACCGCCCGGGGCTCCTCCTGCGTTGCTTCCACCCGCGGCCGCTGAAACGCACCGACCGTCGACGCACGTCTCGCTGCCGGCGCAGTCGGTCTGTGTCTCGCACCTGAAGTCGAGCCCGTCGTCGAGGCGGGCGCACTGACACCCGGCCAGCACGCACCCGATGAACCAGACGAGAACCGCGCGCATGGGCTCCGCAGCCTATCAGCTCTCACTTCAGCGACATCAGCGCCTCGAGCTGCGCGGCCCACTGCGACCAGGGCCGCTTCTCACGGCGCCCGTCGGGCAGCTCGAGGTCGACCTCGTAGACCTCGGGAAACGCAGCGAGCCGGCACACGCGCGGCGTGCCCTCGCGGGCCAGCGCGACGAGCAGCTCGCCGGCATCGCAGCGCTCCTTCACCTCGTCCATGTCGAGCGGCAGCGCGAGCCGCTCCGGAGCGCGGCCCATCAACGCGCCCCAGGCGAAGTCGAGCGACGGCTTCACGCCGAAGCGGCCCGCGAGCTCGCGCAAGCCGCCGGCGTGGTCCGAGCGCTCGGTCGCGAAGCCCGAGCCCCACATCGGCTCGAAGCAGAGCAGGCCGCGCTCGGCCTTCCAGGGATGCGGCTGCGGCCAGTGGCGCGAGATCAGCTCGACGAAGTCTTCGAGCTCGTTGGAGGGCGCCATCGCGGCGCGGCAAGATACACCTCCGAGCTTCGGCTGCACTTGCTGGTGCGAGTGTTATAGCGAGCGCCATGCTCCACATCGCACTGACCCTCGCGCTCGCCGCCGGCGCGCCGCCCCCGGCCGGGCCTCCGAAGCCGTTCACGCTCGTCACCCAGGCCGAAGGCATCACCGAGTACGCGCTTCCGAACGGCCTGCACGTGCTGTTCGCGCCCGACGATGGCCAGCCGACGGTGACCGTGAACGTCACGTACCTCGTCGGCAGCCGCCACGAGGGCTACGGCGAGAAGGGCATGGCGCACCTGCTCGAGCACCTGCTGTTCAAGGGCACCGCGAAGCAGAAGGACCCGAAGAAGGCGCTCTCGGAGCACGGCGCGCAGGCGAACGGCACCACCTGGTTCGACCGCACGAACTACTTCGAGATTCTGAACTCCACCGACGAGAACCTGAAGTGGGCGATCGAGTTCGAGGCCGACCGCATGGTGAACAGCCGCATCGCGAAGGCCGACCTCGACGCCGAGATGACGGTGGTGCGCAACGAGTTCGAGATGGGCGAGAACAACCCCGAGAACGTGCTCAGCGACCGGGTGATGGGCTCGGCGTACCTCTGGCACAACTACGGCAACTCGACGATCGGCCCGCGCAGCGACATCGAGCGGGTGCCGATCGCGAACCTGCAGGACTTCTACCGGCGCTACTACCAGCCCGACAACGCGATCGTGATCGTCGCGGGCAAGTTCGACGAGGCGAAGGCCTTCAAGTGGATCGCCGATTCTTTCGGGCGCATCCCGAAGCCCAAGCGGCAGCTGCCGTCGACGTACACGGCGGAGCCCGTGCAGGACGGCGAGCGCGCGGTGACGGTGAAGCGCGTCGGAGGCACTCCGCTCTACATGGCCGGCTACCACGTGCCGGCGGCGACCGACCCCGACTTCCCCGCGGTGCTCGTGCTCTCGCAGGCGCTCGGCGACAGCCCGAGCGGCACGCTCTACAAGTCGCTCGTCGAGACGAAGAAGGCCGCCGAGGTCGGCTGCTTCCCGTTCCAGCTCAAAGACCCCGGCTACCTGCTGTGCATGGCGAAGCTCGGCCCGAAAGACGCGCTCGACCCGGCCCGCACGGCGCTGATCGACACGCTCGAGAAGGGCAAGCCCATCACGCCCGAGCAGACCGAGCGCGCGAAGACCGTGCTGCTCAAGGGCATCGAGCTGACGCTGAACTCCGCCGAGCGCGTCGGCATTCAGCTCTCCGAGTGGGCCGCGACCGGCGACTGGCGCATGCTCTTCTTCCAGCGCGACCGGCTCAAGACCGTCACCGCCGACGACGTGAACCGCGTCGCTGCGAAGTACCTGAAGGCGACGAACCGCACGCTCGGCGAGTACGTGCCGACCGAGAAGCCCGACCGCAGCGAGGTGCCCGAGGCTCCGAACGTGGCCAAGATGCTCGAGGGCTGGCAGCCGTCGGCCGGGCTCGCGAAGGGCGAGGCGTTCGACCCCTCGCCTGCGAACATCGACGCGCGCACCACGCGCGACGCGCTGCCGAACGGCATGAAGGTGGCGCTGCTGCAGAAGAAGACGCGCGGCGAGACCGTGCAGTTCGCGCTCGCGCTGCGCTACGGCACCGAGAAGACGCTCACCGGTGCGCGCGCGGCCGGCGACTTCACGGCGCGCATGCTCTCGCGCGGCACGAAGAAGAAGACGCGCGAGCAGTTCAACGACGCGCTCGACAAGCTGAACGTGCAGCTGCACATCGAGCCACAGGCGAACGTGGTGCTCGTGACGTTCGAGGCGCGCAAGCCGCAGCTCGCCGAGGCGCTCGCGCTCGTCGGTGAGGCGCTCAAGGAGCCCGCGCTCGACCCGAAGGAGCTCGATACGTTGAAGCGCGAGGTGCTCGCCGAGGCCGAGCAGAAGAAGTCCGACCCGGTGGCGCTCGGCTTCATGGCGCTGCAGCGCACGATGGCGCCGTGGCCGAAGGGGCACCCGTTCGCGGTGCCGACGTTCGACGAGATCATCGCCGAGGCGGCGTCGATGAAGATCGAGGCGGTGAAGGACTTTCACGCGCGCTTCTACGGCGCGCAAGACGCGCAGGTCGCGATCGTGGGCGACTTCGAAGCCGACGCCGTGAAGAAGCAGCTCGGCGACCTGTTCGGCGCGTGGAAGGCGAAGGAGCCGTACGTGCGCATCCCGCGCGCCTTCCGCGAGGTGAAGCCCGACGTCACGACGCTCGACACTCCCGACAAAGAGAACGCGTTCATGGGCCTCGGCGTGAACTTCTCGATGAAAGACTCCGACCCCGACTACGCGGCGCTCGTGCTCGCCGACTACATGCTCGGCGGCGGCTTCCTGTCGGGGCGCGTGCCGCAGCGGCTGCGCGAGAAAGAGGGTCTGTCGTACGGAGCAGGCACCATGATGGACGCTCCGCCCCTCGACGACGGCGCGGTGATGATGGGCTACGCCATCTACGCGCCGCAGAACCAGCAGAAGGTCGAGACCGGCTTCAAGGAGGAGATCACGAAGGCGGTCGCCAGCGGCTTCACCGCCGACGAGCTGAAGCTGGCGCGCAGCGGGCTGCTCAAAGACCGCGAGCAGGAGCGCGCCAACGACCAGAAGCTCGCGCGCGAGCTCGTCAAGAACCTGTTCATCGGCCGCACCATGGAGTTCGAGCAGGCCGTCGACGACCGCATCAAGGCGCTCGACGTGAAGGCCATCGGCTCGGCGCTGAAGAAGTACGTCGACCCGGCGCGGCTGGTCACCATCAAGGCCGGAGACTTCAAGAAGGTCGCCGCGCCCAAGTGATGCCCAGCGCGTGAAGCTCAAAGCGCCGACTTCCAGCAGGTGGCTGCCGCACGCGCTCGCCCACTTCGACGAGGTGCTCGTCGACCACGCGCACTGCGAGAAGAAGGCGGCGGCGAACGCGCTGTCGCTCCTGCAGGTGTACCCCGATGTCCCCGGGCTCCCGGCGCAGATGGCGCGGCTCGCCCGCGAAGAGTCGGCGCACCTCGCGAAGGTGCTGGGCGTCATGGAGGAGCGCGGCCTCACGCTCGGCCGCGACGCGGGCGACCCCTACGCGAAGGCGCTGCAGGAGCTGATGCGCACCGGCTCGCGCGAGCGCCGCCTCGACCGGCTGCTCGTCGCCGGCATCATCGAGTCGCGCAGCCACGAGCGGCTCCAGCTGCTCGCCGACGGGCTCACCGACGCGAAGCTCAAGCGGCTCTACGCCGAGCTCGCCCGTAGCGAGGACGGCCATCAGAAGCTGTTCGTGCGGCTCGCGAAGGGCGTCGAGCCCTCCGACTCGGTCGACGCCCGGCTCGAGGAGCTTCTAGACGCAGAGTCGGCGCTCGTCGCGAAGCTGCCGCTGCGTGCGGCGATCCACTGACGCCCGGGCTTCAAGGGCACGAGCCGCCGTCGGTCGTGAACCAGCACCGGGTGAACGGCGACGTCTTGAAGAACCCGCGCAAGAGCGTGGCGGCCTTCAGCTCTCCGCTCATCGACGCGTGAACGCCGTCGCCCTCGGTGTCGGCCCGCGTCCACACGAGGCCGTCGGAGCGGCCGCTGAGCCCGTCGGTCCAGAAGTAGGGGCCCCACGCGAGCCACGGCGCGACGCCGGTCGAGTAGTCGAGATCGCCCGCGTCGGGGTTCATGACGCCGCCCGCCATCTGGCGGATCTGATCGTCGATGAGCCAGCTGACGGCGAAGCCCTGCTCGTACGCGTACGGCTCGGGGTTGTGATCGACGACCGACCAGCCGCCGTAGGTGCGGCTCGAGATGAAGACCATCTTGAGGTTCGGGTAGCGCACCCTCATCGCGCGCACCGCGTTCGCCGCGTCCATCTCGAGCAGGAAGGCATCGGCCCGCGGATCCGGCAGCGAGCCCATCGGGCTCGCGTGGGCGAGCTTCGTCCACACGACCTGCACCTGCGCCTCGCTGAAGCCCGCGTCGGCCAGGTTCGCCGCGACGCGGTCGTAGTTCGCTTCCGCCGGCTCGTCCCACATCGGCGTGTTCTGTCCTCCCCGCGCGCCGTTCATCACCACGAGCCCGCGCTTGTCGCGCACGGCGGGGTCGTTCGCGATCTGGCCCATGAACGTCCACGGGTTGCACGCCGAGGGCGGCCCCGCGACGGGCTGCTCGTTGCAGAACTCCTGCGTCACGTTCGAGAACCCGATGGAGAGGAGGATGTAGACGCCCGCGTCCGACGGGTTGCCCGCCGTGTCGAGCGGCACGATGGCATTGGCGCGCTGAAAGCCGGCCATGCGGTGCGGCAGCGGAATCGCGCCGCCGCGGTACAGGAACACCGGCTGGCCGCGGTGCACCGTGCCGCCGTCGGGCTCGGCGTCGATGAACGGCACGAAGCCGGTACAGCCGGAGTCGAGCGGCGAGGTGCCGCAGCCGCCTCCCGCCGAGCCGCCTCCGGTTCCTCCGTCCGGTGGAACGGGGTTCGCACTGCACGCTGCAAACCACAAGAACACACCCAACCGATGCGTCGAGCCCAGGGTCAACCTCCGTGGAGAATGATCCCGACACCCGGCGCTGAAAAAGGTTGGGTCAGTGCTCGGCGGGCAGGCCCTGCAGCAGCGACACCATGTCCTCGGCGTGCTCCTGCTCGGTGGCCAGAATCTCGCGCAGGAGCGCGTAGGTCACCGGGTCCTTCTCGTGCAGCTGCGCCATGACCTCGGTGTAGCTCTGAATCGCGACGCGCTCGGCCACGAGGTCCTCGTAGATCATCTCGCGCAGCGAGTTGCCCTCGACGTACTCGGCGTGCGACCGCTGCGCGATGTTCGCGGGGTTGAAGTCGGGCTCTCCGCCGAGCTGCACGATGCGCTCCGCCAGCGAGTCCGCGTGCGCGGACTCCTGGTTCGCGTGCTCGAGGAACTCCTGCTTCACCGCCTCCGACGCCAGCCCCGTCGCCATGAAGTAGTGCCGCTTGTAGCGCAGCGCGCAGAGCAGCTCGGTCGCGAGCGCCGCGTTCAGCAGCTCGCACACCTTCTCGGGGTCCGCGCCGTACGCCGCCGTCACGGCGCCCTGGCTGACCTCCTGCCGCGCGCGCGCGCGCAGCTCGTTCACGTCGCTCAACTTCGGTGTCGCTTCCGGCGGAGTCTGGTGTTCTTCCATGCCCTCGAGTGGCAGCACGCCACATGCCAGCGCAGAGGCGCTGCCTCACCGCAGCTCGGTGATGCGCAGCGGGGCATAACGCCCCAGCCGCTCGGAGCCGGGTCGCAGCCTGGAGCGGGGTGCTGAACGCACTGCAGCGCGAGAGACAGCTGCGCTACCGTCGAGGCCATGCGCGCAGAGGGGGCAGCCTGGCAGCTGGTGTCGGTGACGCTCACGCTCGTGGCCTGCCGCGACGTCGAGCTCCCCGGCCCACCGGGAGCCGGCTCGTTTCAGGGCCGTGTGGTGTCGGCCGTGTCGGGCAGCTCCGACCGCGTGCCGGCGAGCGGCGCGCGCGTCTCGACGCCGCTCGGCTTCGGGGCCGTCGCGGACAGCGAGGGCTACTTCCGCATCGATGGCGTGCTGCAGCCGCTGCCCGAGCTGCTCTTCCGCTGGGACTCCGACGGCGACGGCGGCTTCGACCGCGGCCGCATGCTCGAGCTCGAGTCCCGCGCCGGCGGCCTGGGGCTGCACGTGAACCTCGGCGACGTCGTGCTCGCAGAGAACGGCTCCGTCGGCGGCAAGGCCGTGCGCGGCGACCTCAGCGGCGCGAGCGGCCACGCGGGCACGATGGCGTTCGTGCCCGAGGGGCCCTTCGCCGCCTTCACCGCCGACAACGGAGCGTTCAACCTGCGCGAGCTGCCGGAGGGAGTGCTGCGCCTCGGCTTCTTCCGCAGCGGCTACCGCCCCGCGGGCTTCGACCGCGTGCGCGTCGGCTCGGGCGAGCTCACCGTGCTCGAGGACGTCGTGCTCGAGCCAGCCCCACCCGACCCGGGCACCGCCACCCTGAGCGGAACGGTGACGCTCGTCCCAGAGGGCGACCCCGCGGGTGCGCGCGTCGAGCTCATCGGTGTGAGCAGCGCCGCCCGGTCGGTCGAAGTGTCCACCGCAGGCTCGTTCTCGTTCTCCTCGCTCGCGTCAGACGTCTACGCGCTCACCGCTACCTACCAGGGCCACGCGTCGCGGGTGAGCAACCTGCTCCTCGCGCCCGGCGGCTCCCGGAGCGTCGTGCTCGCGGTCGACACTCGGAGCACCGCACCGGTCGAGGCGCTGCCGTCGTGGTTCGGCGGTGACGCCGGCTCCGTGGCCCCCGACGCCGGGAGCGGCGCCGATGGCGGCAGCGACGGCGGCTCGGGCGTCGACGCCGGCACCGATGCAGGCACCGAGACCGACGGCGGCGTCGACGCGGGAACCGACGGCGGAGCAGCCCACGACGCGGGCAGCGACGCCGGCGTCGACGCGGGCAGCGGCGCTGATGCAGGCCGCTGGCTCGAGCTGTTCTTGAACGACCCTCCGGCCACGCTGAACATGGGCCCGGCCCTGTACGACAACGCCGGCACGCTCTGGGCGGGCCTCTCGTACGAAGGCCTCGTTCAGCGCAACGGGCCGACGCTCGTGCGGCCGGCGGGCGAGGGAGACGTGGCTTTCTTGAGCCGCTACTCGCCGTCGGGCGCGCTGCTGCAGACGTTCAAGGTCTCTCATGACGGCGGCGCCGCGGTGAACCTGCGCGCGATGGCCGAGCTCGCGCCGGGTGAGCTGCTGCTGCTGCTCCAGAGCACGCGCGGCGTCGTCTCGTTCGAGCCGCCCGCGCCCGACTACACCGTGTCGCCCGCTTTCAGCGAGGTGTTCCGCGTGCGGCTCTTCGCCGACGGTGGCTCGACGGTGGTGGGCTCGATGCGCTTCACGAGCACCACCTCCGTCAACGGGCTCATTCACGACGGCGCCGGCCGCGCGTGGGGTGTCGGAACCACCGCCGACGACCTGCTCGACCCGTCGAACAACGTCGGCTGCAACAAGACCCAATCGACCACGGGCGGCGTGGCCCGCGCGTTCGTCTGGGAGACCGCGCCGGACGCCGGCTGTGTCTGGGCACACAGCCTGAACTGCGGCATCGGCACCAATATCTCTTACGGTGACGACGTCGCGTACGCCCCCGACGCCGGCCGCCTCTACGTGCTCGGGCACACGCTGCAGCCGTGCAACACGGCCACGCGCTTCGGCACGGCGTTCGTGCCGGGCGGCACGCGGTTCGTGGCGATGTACGAGCTGCCGGCGCCGGCGCTGCCGAGCTTCGTGCTCCCGCTGCCGGGCCTCTCGACGAACACGGGGCGCATCGTCGAGCTGGGCGGGCGCATCTACATCGCGAGCTCGTTCAGCGGCACCCTGACCACGCTCGGGGCGCCGGTCAGCTCCGACGGAGGCGCCGACCTCGCGCTCGCAGAGCTGGCGGTCGACGCGATGAGCCCCGCGCTGCTCGGGCTGTCGTGGGCGGCAGCATACGGCTCCCGCGCCAACGAGGAGCTGCTCGAGCTGCGCACCGATGCGCAAAGTCGGGTGCACCTGGTGACCCGCACGCTGGCGCAGCCGGCGAGCAACGGCCTGTCGTTCGGGGGGCCCGTCTTCTTCGCCGCGGGCCCGGAGGAGGTCGTGGCGGCCACGCTCGCCCTCCGCTCTGGAGCGCCGGGGTTCGATCACGTGAGCAGCTTTCAGCTGACCGGCGGCGACGCCGGCTTCCCCCTGTACACCGCGGCGGGGTTCGAGCAGCTCAGCTGCGCGGTGAGCCCGGCGGGGTCCACCGCGGTGCTGGGTCGCAGGCCTCCGACGGCGACGCAGATCACCGGCTTCGTCACGCACACGCCGTAGGGGCCCGCTCGCTGGCAGGCGCCCCAGCGGCCTTAGAGCTTGGTCGCGGCCTTGAGCGCCGGCGTCGCCACCGGCTTCGGGCCGTCGGCGACCGGCGGCGCGCCCGGCTTCCGCTTCGTGCCGCGCGAGACGTTGTTCTGCTTCACCTCGACGCCCTTGCTCTCGATGCGCAGCTGCAGGTCGGTCAGCATCTGCCGCATCATGTCGTCGCGCTGCCGCCAGGCGTCGTCGATGACCTTGCGCTTCTGGGCCTCGATGCGGTCCTGCTCCATCTCGCGCATGAACTCGGTGTTCATCGAGAACAGCACCTGCAGCGAGAACGACAGCTCGAAGTACTGGCCGATGAGCGCCTTCAGGGAGCCGAACATCGAGTTCTGGCCGCCGGTCGGGTCGATCTTGTCTTCGGTGAGCATCAGGCGCTCGATCTTGAGGCCCACCGCATCGACCGCGGCCGTCGCGGCGGTGACGGCCTCCGACTGCGCGCGCCGCGCCACGACCAGCTTGTGGGCCAGCGCCTTGCGCTCCTCGGGAGTGCCGTTCTTGCCGGTGTTCTTGTCGGGCCGCAGCTGGCGCACCTCTTCGCGCAGCGCGTTCAGCTTCACCTGGGCGTCGTCGGAGATCTTGATCGCGTTCTCGATCTCGGCGCGATTCTCGGGCGTCAGGTTCGGCGTGGCCGCCAGGTACTCCTTGAGGCTCTCGGTCTTCCGCTGGAGGCTCATGTACTTCCACTTCTTGTCGAGCTCCTCGACGCGGCCTTCGACCTTCTTCTCGCACTCGGCCATCTTCTGCTGCGTCTCGGCGATCTTCTTCGGGCGCTCGGCGTGCGAGCAGTTCCCCATGCGCCGCGCCGCCAGCGGAGGGTTCGCCCCCGCGATCGCCTCCTGGCCCCACAGCTGCTTCAGGCTCGCCGACGTCGAGACCGCCTTGCCCTGGCTGCCGACCTTCGGGTCGAGCAGCGGCGAGCGCTCGCCGAACTGGTTCTCGGCCTCGACGGGCTTGAGCACCTCGTCGGCCTTCGCCACGGTGTTGATCTTCTCCGGCGCCGTGCTCCCCTTCAGCGAGGTGACGACTGCGTTCCGATCGATTTTCCCGGTCGTCATGTTCGAACCCGATCTCCTGATCGCTTTTTTGAGCTTTGAGTCTAGCCTGACTCGTATCGCATGTACTGTTTCGCCGTCATCCCCGCACGCTGGGGCTCGACCCGTTTCCCCGGCAAGCCGCTCGCGAAACTCGCCGGCAAGCCCATGGTCGAGCACGTTTATCGGCGCTGCGAGGAGGCCCGTTGCTTCGATTCGATCACCGTCGCCACCGACGACGAACGCGTGGCCGAGGCAGTTCGGGCGTTTGGCGGCTCGGTCGCCCTGACGTCACCCGCGTGTGTCAGTGGGACGGACCGCGCCGCTGAAGTCGTTCGAACTCTTTCTCGTGTCGACGTGGTCGTGAACGTCCAGGGCGACGAGCCCGCGGTGCCTCCCGAGGCGCTGCGCACGGTGGCGGCCGCGTTCCACGACCCCGCCGTCGAGCTGTGCACGCTCGTGCGCCCGCTGCAGCCGGAAGAGCGCCAGAACCCGAACGTCGTGAAGGTCGTGCTCGACGAGTCGGGCCGGGCCCTCTACTTCTCGCGCGCCGACCTTCCCTTCGAGCGCGCCGACGGCGGAGCGCAGCGCTGGGCCCACGTCGGGCTCTACGGCTATCGCCGCGATGTGCTGCTCAGGCTCGCCGCCCTGCCGCCGACGCCGCTCGAGAAGACCGAGTCGCTCGAGCAGCTGCGCGCGCTCGGCGCCGGCATCCGCATCACGTGCAAGCCGACGGAGCACCGCGTGCGCGGCGTCGACACGCCGGAAGACGTCGCCGCCGCCGAGGCCGCGCTCAGGCAGCTCGCTTCAGCGCCGCGGTGAGCGCGCTCCACTTCGCGGCGACGTCGGCCGCGAGCGCGAAGGGCCGCAGCTCCCACTCGAAGCCTCCCTCCGCGGCGGGACGGCTCGCCGAGACGTTCGCCCAGAACGTCAGCTCATCGACGGTCACCTGCACGAGCCAGTTCGGCCGCCCCGGCGAGCCCGCGCGCACGGTGAGCGACGTCGCATCACCTTTGACGAGCTCGGCGCAGATGGGGTCGGGGCCCGCGGCCTTGAGCTGCACGGGGCGGGAGGCCGACTTCACCGACTGCACGGCCGTCTCGGCGCCGGCGTTGAGGCCGAACGCCTCGATGAACTCGGGCAGCTGCGGAATGCTCGCCGCGAGCGTCGCGCACTCCTTCGTGGTGAGCAGGGCGATGGCGCCGAGCCGCTCGGCGGTGACCGAGGGCTCGGCCTCCAGCACCGCGACGACCTGATCCGCAGCCTGCACGCGGCGCAGGACGACGTCCTGAGGGCCGGCGTCGCGCACGTGGTGATCCGCGATCACCTCTTCGAGCGCGGCCGGCAGCATCCACCGGGCGGCGATCACCATGCCGAGCTCGACGTGGAACCGCTCGACCACGGGCCACACCTCTTCCTCGTTCGTTCCGCCGAGCTCCTCGATGACGGCGATCGCGAGCACGCGGCCGATGTCGTGCAACAGGCCCGCGACGAACGACTCTTCGGGAGCGTCGCCGGCGGCGTGCGCCAGCGTCTCGCAGACCGCCGCGGACAAGAGCGACTGCCGCCAGGCGCGGCGCCGCAGGCCCGAGAGCGGGCCGGGGCTCGCGAAGAGGCGCGTCGTGCCGGCGGCCACGGTGAGGCGATGCAGCTGCTGGCTGCCGATGCGCACGACCGCCTTCGACAGCGTCGACGACGGCTCGCCGCGCGCGTAGTACGCCGAGTTCGCGAGGCGCAGCGTGGTGGCCGCGAGCACGTCGTCGGTGCGCAGCACGTTGACGACGTCGGCGACGGTGTACCCCTCCCGCCCGAGCACGCGCTGCAGCTTGCCGGCGCTGGGTGGGTACGCCGGGACCCTCACATCTCCGCGCTGCACGCGTGCGACCAGCTGCTGATCGAAGGAGTCCATCATGCAGAGGTGATCTTCGGCACGCCGCGCTGCGCTCTTCAGGTAGGTTCGAACGCCATGAGCGCCTACCGCCCCTCACTCTTCGCAGCCCACCCGTGGCACGGAGTCCACCCCGGCGAGAACGCTCCGGAAGAGCTGACCGCCTACGTCGAGATGGTCCCCACCGACGTCGTGAAGTACGAGCTCGACAAGGACAGCGGGCTCTTGAAGGCCGATCGCCCGATCAAGTTCTCGAGCGTGCCGCCGTCGCTGTACGGCTTCATCCCCCGCACGCTCTGCGACAAGAAGGTCGGAGACCGCTGCGCGCAGCGGCTCAAGCGCACCGGCATCGGAGGCGATCAAGACCCGATGGACATCTGCATCCTCACCGAGCGGCCGTTCGCGCACGGCAACGTGCTCGTGCCGGTGATGCCGGTCGGCGGGCTGCGCATGGTCGACCGCAACGAGGCCGACGACAAGATCATCGCGGTGCTGAAGGGCGACGCGGTGTGGTCGGGGCTCGACGACGTCGCGAAGCTCCCGCCGTCGCTGATCGAGCGGCTGCGCCACTACTTCCTCACGTACAAGCTGTCGCCCGGCGAGACCTCGTCACAGGTCGAGATCGCCGAGGTCTACGGGCGCGAAGAGGCGTACGAGACGATCAAGGCGTCGTTCGAGGACTACCGGAAGAAGTACCTCGTGTAGCCGCAGGGTAACGCGGGAAGAGGGTGCGCCGCGTCGCGTTGTCGCTGCAGGAGACAACCATCATGGCGAACAATCCGAATCAGCCTGGACAGCAGCAGCCCGACCGCAAGTTTCCCCGCGAGCAGGACCCGGAGCTCGAGCCCATCGACTACAAGGACGAGCCGCCGCCCGTGGTGAAGGCGAACGCCGAGGGCGAAGGCGACGATGTCGCGCAGAACGACAACGTGGAGAACGAAGGCGAGGGCAACAAGACCGCCGACCGCAAGTACCGCGAGGGCGTGAAGCGCTCGATCAAGAAGGGCAACATCGAGCAGGACGCCAAGAAGGCCGAGCAGGCCCTCGACGACGAAGACGAGCGCAAGGACCTCGAGGACGCGGAGGAGGCGGCGCGCAAGGGTCAGATCCACTGACGGAGTTGGGAGTCGGGAGTCGGGAGTCGGGAGTCGCGAGTGACTTCCGACTCCCGACTCCTGACTTCCGACTCCATTGACCCGTTGACCACTGGCCAGCTGTTCTGGCATCACGGGTCATGCGCTCCAAGAAGACCAAGTTCATCTTCGTCACGGGCGGGGTGGTCAGCTCCCTGGGAAAGGGAATGGCCTCCGCCTCGATGGGAGCCCTGCTCGAGAACCGCGGCCTCGACGTCACGCTCCTCAAGCTGGACCCGTACATCAACGTCGACCCGGGCACGATGAGCCCGTTTCAGCACGGCGAGGTCTACGTCACCGAAGACGGCGGCGAGACCGACCTCGACCTCGGCCACTACGAGCGCTTCACCAGCGCTCACATGTCGAAGCTCAACAACTTCACCACCGGCCGCGTCTACAACTCCGTCATCCAGAAGGAGCGGCGCGGCGAGTACCTCGGCAAGACGGTTCAGGTGATTCCGCACATCACCGACGAGATCAAGTCGATGATCAAGTCGGCCGCCGAGGGCCACGACGTCATCCTCGTCGAGGTCGGCGGCACCGTCGGCGACATCGAGTCGCTGCCGTTTCTCGAGGCCATTCGCCAGATGCGCTACGACGCCGGCGCGGGCAACACCTGCTACGTGCACCTCACGCTGCTGCCGTACATCGCGGCCGCCGGCGAGGTGAAGACGAAGCCGACGCAGCACAGCGTCATGAAGCTGCGCGAGATCGGCATCCAGCCCGACTTCCTCATCTGCCGCACGGATCGCCAGATCAGCCAGGAGATGAAGGACAAGATCGCGATGTTCTGCAACGTCGATCAAGGCAACGTGTTCGCCTCGCCCGACGTCTCGAGCATCTACGAGCTGCCGCTCGAGCTCTCGCGCCAGGGCCTCGACGAGCGCATCAGCGAGCTGCTCAACATCTGGACGCGCGGCCCCCGCCTCGAGAAGTGGGAAGCGATCGTCGAGAAGGTGAAGAAGCCCTCGAAGGGCGAGGCCCGCATCGCGATCGTCGGCAAGTACGTCGACCTCAAAGAGTCGTACAAGTCGCTCAACGAAGCCCTCGTGCACGGCGGCATCGCCGCCGACGCGCGCGTGGTGATGAAGTACGTCGACTCGCAGGAGATCGAAGACAAGGGGGCCAGCGCGCTGCTCGGCGACTGCTGCGCGGTGCTCGTGCCCGGCGGCTTCGGCGTGCGCGGCACCGAGGGGAAGATTCAGGCCGTGCGCTACGCGCGCGAGAAGCGCGTGCCGTTCTTCGGCATCTGCCTCGGCCTGCAGATGGCCGTCATCGAGTACGCGCGCACCGTGCTCGGGCTCGCCGGCGCGAACTCCGTCGAGTTCGACGAGAAGACGCCCCACCCCGTCGTCTCGTTGATGGAGTCGCAGGTCAACGTGAAGGACAAGGGCGGTACCATGCGGCTCGGCTCGTACCCCTGCACGCTGAAGCCCGGCTCGCTCGCCCACCGGCTCTACGCGCGCGACGTCGTCAACGAGCGCCACCGGCACCGGTTCGAGGTGAACAACCAGTACCGCGGCAAGCTGCAGGAGGCCGGGCTCGTGTTCAGCGGCATCAACAAAGACCTCGATCTCGTCGAGATGATCGAGCTCGAAGGCCACCCGCACTTCATCGGCTGCCAGTTCCACCCCGAGTTCCAGAGCAAGCCGTTCGCGCCACACCCGCTGTTCTCGGGGTTCGTGCGCGCCGGCCTCGCCTTCCGTGACGGCAAGGTCCCCTGAAGCACAGGCGGATCGCCCGGTTGCAGTGGGGCAACAAACCACCTTGAAAAAGGGTGGCCGTTTTTGGTGAATACGCACGTCCGCGCCGTGAACGCACCGATTCAGACCTTGCCTGCCGCCTGGCCGGACCGCCCGGGACACGTGTGGCGAATCATCAAGAAGCTCTTCGGCTTCGGCTTGTCGCGCGTCGAGCTGCCCGAGGGCCTCGAGCTCAACGTGCCGCTGCCGAAGTACCTGCTCCAGGAGTTCCACAACCTCCCGAACGGGAACTACTCGCGGCAGTTCACGGCGTCGTACGTGGTCGGCTTCGAGCGCGCGATGCTCGGCGAGATGAACCTGCTCCGCGCGGAGCTCGCGAGCGCGCTCGCCGGCTGCGACCACGTGCTCGACGTCGGCTGCGGCGCCGGCGGCTCGACCCAGATGATCAAGGCGGCCGGCGCGAAGACGGTCGTCGGCCTCGACGCGTCGCCGTACATGCTGATGCACGCGCGCGAGCGGTGCCCCGGCCTCGAGTTCGTGCAGGGCCTCGCCGAAGACACCCGGTTCGAGCCCGCCCGCTTCGACGGAATCGGCGCGTGCTTCCTGTTCCACGAGCTACCGCCGAAGTTCGGCGACGCGGCGCTGAACGAGTTCCGGCGCATCTTGAGGCCCGGCGGGCGCCTCGCGATCCTCGAGCCGGCGCGCGAGCAGTACGTCGAGAGCCCGTGGTCGCTGCGGCGCTTCGGCTGGCGGGGCCCGTACTACTGGGGCCTCGCGCGGCTGATGAACGAGCCGTTCCTCGCGCTCTGGCACGCGCGCGATGCGCGCGCCTGGCTCGACCAGCACGGCTTCGAGCTCGTCGAAGACCGGCTGCTGTTCCCTTCGCGGCTCCTGATCGCGACCTTGCGGTGATTCAGCTCGCGGGCAGCACCGTCGGTGAAGGCCAGCCGCTGTTCGTCATCGCCGGCCCCGACGTCATCGAGTCGGAAGAGATGGTGCTGCGCCACGCCCGCCGCGTGCGCGAGGTGTGCGAGCGCGCCGGCGTGCCGTTCGCGTTCAAGTGCAGCTACGACAAGGCGAACCGCACCTCGCTCAAGAGCTTCCGCGGGCCGGGGCTCACCGAGGGGCTGCGCATTCTCGCGCGGGTGAAGCAGGAGCACGGCGTACCGATTCTCACCGACGTGCACGAGCTGTCTCACGTCGAGCCCGCAGCCGCGGTCGCCGACATTCTGCAGGTGCCGGCGTTCCTGTGCCGGCAGACCGACCTCGTCGTCGCGGTCGCGCGCACCGGCCGCGGAGTGAACCTGAAGAAGGGCCAGTTCGTGTCGCCGATGGACATCGCGCACCAGGCGAAGAAGGCGTTCGACAGCGGGAACCCCAACGTGCTCGTCACGGAGCGCGGCGCTTCGTTCGGCTACCGCAACCTCGTCGTCGACATGCGCTCGTTCGCGATCATGCGAGAGGCGGGGCTGACCGTCTGCTTCGACGCGACGCACTCGGTGCAGCTGCCGTCGGCGGGCGACGGCGAGACCGCGGGCGAGCGCAAGTTCGTGCCGCTGCTCGCGCGCGCGGCGGCCGCGGCCGGCATCGACGCGCTGTTCACCGAGGTGCACGAGGCGCCGGACCAGGCGCTGTGCGACGGGCCGTGCTCGCTGACGTTCGAGCTGTTCGAGCAGACGCTGCGCGACGTGCTCGCGATCCGGAAGGCGATTCGAGCTGGCGGATGAGCGCATCGAGCACGAGCTCGGTGAGGTGCTTCGAGTCCACAGGCTGCGTGCGCTGGAGCGAGCCGTCGAGCACGAGCATCGCGACGCCGTGCACGCCGGCCCAGCAGAGCGCGGCGTTCTCGGGGCTCGCCTTCGCCCCGAGGACCTCCATCAAGAGCCCCATCGGCGTGGGCCCGCTCTGGATGATGGCTCCGCGGTCGGGCCCGAACATCAAGCGGAACAGCGCGGGCTCGTCGAGCGCGAACTTCACGTACGCGTGGCCGAGTGCGCGCAGGCGGCCGTCCGCCGTGCTCGGCTTCTGCAGCGCCTTCTGCATCGCGGCCGCGAGCCGCTGGAAGCCCCGGTCGGCGACGGCGCGCACGAGGTCGGCGCGGTCGCGGAAGTGGCGGTAGACCATCGCCGGGTCGACCTTCACCTGGCGGGCGGCCTCGCGCAGCGAGAAGCCCTGCGCGCCGCGGCGCTCGATCAGGTCTTCGGCGGCGTCGATGAGGCGCTCCTCGAGCATTTTCACCTGGCGCAGCAGACGAGGCCCCCGGGCGGCGGCGGCCACCCGACGCAGCTGACGGTCTCGATTCGCATGCCGCCGTCGCCGCAGCCGCCGCCGACCCGGCACGCGCCTCCCGCGGCCCGGCATTGCTCTGCCGGCGAGGCCGCGCAGGCGGCCCCGAGCATCACCAGCAGCAGAAGAGCTCGCATCCGGGTCAACAGTGTTGACCGAACGCCGCCCGCCGATCAATAGTCAACAGTGTTGTCAACACCGTTGATGGGCCGGAAGGATTCGAGACGATGATTCACGGTCTGTTGTTGGCAGTGACGCTGATGGCGGCAGACGTCGAGGAGGAGCAGCAGCCGTCCCCCGACTGGCGGCGCGGGGTGGCGTTCGAGGTGAACGTGCTGTGGCCGTTCTTCCCCGGCGGCCTCGCCGAGCTGAAGGTGCTGGCGCCGCTCGTCCGCGGCGACAAGCGCGACTGGCGCGGCGAGCTCGTGGCCGGGCTGCACTCGGACTACGGCTGGGGCCCGGTCACGCGCCCGGCCGACAGCTACGGCAAGGTGTTCCTGCTCGCGGCGAAGCTCGGCTGGCGGCAGTTCCTCGCGTACGGCTTCCACGTCGACGTCACGCTGAACGCCGGCTGGCGGCACGAAGAGGGGAACGTTCACGACGGCACCACCGTGAACGGCTTCGTGGGCCGGCTGTGGGCCTTCGGCGGCTGGCAGTACGAGTTCAACGAGCGCGTCTACGCCAACGTCCGCGGAGGAGTCGGCGTGCACCTCTGGCGCAGCGACCACCTCGGCTACACCGAGCGGCGCTTCGTGCCGGCCGGCGACATCAACCTGGGCATCCGCTTCTAGTACTGTCCCGGGGCGTGAGAGCCCTCGCTGCCGCGGCGCTGCTGCTGTTCTCCTGCAAGGAGTCGGGGCCCTCTTCTGCCCAGCTCGCCGCGCAGCGAAAGGCCGAGAAGCAAGAGCTCTGCGACGCCGAGCGCCCGATGCTGCAGCGGAAGTGGGAGCAGCTCGCCGCCCTGGCGAAGCAGGTGAAGGCGCTGCCGCCGCTCGAGAAGGACGAAGCCCCGAAGCGCGCCGTGAAGCTGCGGCAGCTGCACCTCGGCGAAGAGGCCTCGGCCACCACCGACGCGAACCTCCTCGCGGACTTCGACGGCCCCAAGCGCGGCATCATCGGCTCGTGCCTGCACCGCCTCGAAGAGTGCAGGGCCGACGACGACGGCCTGAGGGCCGCGCTCGAGCGCTGCGGGAGCATCGACTCGGTGCTGCTCATTCGCCCCATCGAGCTCGACGCCGCGAAGCCCACCGACGTCGAGGGCAAGTTCAAGGGCGGCTTCATGCGCGGCGAGGCGTTCGTGTTCAGCCTCGCCGAGCCGCCCGAGCAGCTCGCGGCGCTCACGTTCGAGACGCGGCTGACCGAGCCGGTCGAGGTCTACCGCGACTCGACCACCGCCCAGATGGAGCACGCGCTCGAAGAGGGCCTGCGGAGATCCGCGCTTCGCGTCATCGAAACCCGGCTGAACCACTGACGATCCGCTGAGGCGCGGCGCTGTGTCTCACCGGTAACATGCGCCAACTCTCAGCGGCGGTTGCGGGGCTCCTCCTGCTGCAGGCCTGTGCGGGCGGCCGGGCGTTGATGTCCGCGAACAGCTCCGGCAACTCGAGCAACTCGGGCAACAGCAGCAACAACTCGAGCAACGGCTCCAACAACAGCAGCCAGAGCTCGAACGACAGCTCCAACAACAGCTCCAACAACAGCGGGCAGAGCACGGGCCAGAGCAAGAACAGCTCGGCGTCGTCGAACAACACGTCGTATCACTCGAACCAGTCGTCGCAGGGCTCGCGAAACTCGTCGGGGGGCTCGACGCGCGACTCGTCGAACGCGACGACCGACAACCCGAACCTGCAGAACTTCAGCATCGCGCTCTCGGGCAGCGCGCTGCTCGTGACGACGGGCGTCGCGGTCGGGCTGATTCTCTACTTCGCGCTGCGCAAGCCGCCGGCGACCGAGCCGTCGAAGCTGAAGGACGACGCGGCTCCGGCGGCGGCGTGGCTGAAGGCGAATAAGCGGCAGCTGAGCATCGACCTCGCGCTCGGCGCGGGCCCGACGCTCGACGACCTCGCGGCCGCCGGCGAGATTCGCCCCGAGAACCTGCCGCGCTTCTGCGCCGTGCTCGCCGCCCACCGCGCCGAGCTCCTCGAGCCGCTCGGCGGCATCGACGACGTCTCGCTCGAGACCGCGGTGCGCGTGATGACGCGCGTCGGTGAGCTCGCCGTGGCCGACCCGGTGCTGAGGCGCGACGCCGACGCGTTCATGGCGCGGCACCCCGAGGGCTGAAGGCGTGCTCGCCGCGCTGCTGCTCGCGACGCTGCCTGCCGGTGTCACCGTGCTCGGGGACGCGACGGCGGAAGACCTCGCAGCGCTCGAGGCCGGCTTCGCGGCGCTGCCGCCGAAGCTGCGCGACCTGCCCGGCGGCCCGCTCGAGCTCGAGCTGTGCTCCGGCGAGCGCCCGTTCGGAATCGGCGAGTGGAGCCGTGACGGACGCCGCCTTCGGCTGTACCGCATTCCCGATGCCGTACAGGCAGAGCGCCGCGCGCAGTGGCGGCTCGAGCACCTCGACGCCGCCGGGCGACGCCGCCTCTGGCGCATGCGCGCCGCGGTGCACGCTGCGCTGACCCGGTGGAACGCGGAGCTGGGGCTCTCCGACCGGCCCGCGTGGCGCTTGCTGAACGGGTGGCTCAGGCCATTCGAAAAGATCATGACGTGGTCCGAGCGGCCGCTGAACCTGAGCGACGGCGCGTACAGCCGCTCGGCGGGCAGGCAGAGCGCCGCGCTCGATCTCGTCACCTTCGCCGAAGAGCTCTTCGTGCCCGTCGAGTCCCTGCCCATCGACGACCAGGTCAAGTGCCAGGAGCTCTCGAAGTCGCGCGTGCTGCTCTCGCTGCTGCACGAGCACGGCCTCGTCGGCGCCGCGCCGCGCGACCCCGCCTGCCCCGCGTTCGACCGGTGGGCCGACCTCGAGCACCTCACCCGCCTCGAGGTGCTGCTCGTGCAGGCGAGCGGCCGCCGGCCCGAGTCGCTGTTCGGCCACGTGCTGCTGCGGCCCGTTCACGAAGACGCCGGCAAGGTCCGCGGCCCGAGCTTCGAGACCGCCGTCCAGCTCGCGGCCGCCACCGACCAGCTCGCCGGCCTCGAGCACCTGTGGAACGGAGTCACCGGCGGCTACCGCCTCTCGGTGCTCACGGTCTCGCTGCGCGACGTCGAGCGCGAGATGCTCGAGCACGAGCAGCGCTCGATGCGCCGCTTCGCGCTGAAGCTGAGCGCCGCGCAGCGCCGCCGCGTCCTCGAGCGCGCCTGGGAGCTCGAGCGCCGCGGCAGCTTCGAGTACCAGTTCTTCACCGACAACTGCGGCAGCGCGCTGAAGTGGATGCTGCAGTCCGCGCTCGGCGAGGAGCTCACGCTGGAGTCGCACGGCGCCGTGCTCGTCTCACCCGGCTCCGTCGTCGACGATTTCGCCGGGCTGCTCGAGCGAGTGCCCGAGGACTTCGAGTCGTCGTGCGAGCGCGCGCGCCGCGCCGACTCCAGGCGGGTCGAGCTCGAGGCCGCGCTCGGCCTCGACCCTGCCGGTCTGCGCGCGAGCGACGTGCACGAGCGCGAGTCCGCGCGCGAGCGAATCGCCGCGGTGACGCGCGCGCGGCCATCTCCCGGGCTGTACGCGTGGTGGGCGCTCACCGTGCGCGTCGAGCAGTGCCCGGCCGACATGGCCGAGCGCACGAAGAAAGAGATCGACGCCGCCCGGGTGAAGCCGCAGGAGCAGCCGACGCTCGACCTCCCGGCCCAGGTGGCGGAGCGCGAGGCGATGTTCGAGCGCGAGACCGCGCTGCAGCGCCACCTCATGATGCTCGACCGGGCCGAGGCCGCGCGCCAGGCGCTGGCCGCGGCACCCCGCCGGCCGCCGACGCCCTCCGAGGAGGAGGACCTGCAGAGGAGCGACCAGACGATCGCGGCGTTCGAGCGGCTGGTGGAGCTGCACGCGCAGCTCGTGCGCGGCGAGCTGGCGGGCCACGACCCGAGGGCGCTGCTCGACGCCGACCGCCGCGCGCTCAGGGAGGAGATCGCGCGCAACGACGCCGCGTCGCTGCCGGCGTCGGGCCACTGGCGCGTCAGCGCCGGTGTCGGCGCGTGGGTGCAGGGAGGCGCGTCGGCCGCGGTGATGCTCTCGAGCAGCGGGCTCGCCGAGGAGCTGGGCGACCAGCGCACGCGAGGCTTCCAGCCGTCGGTGTCGCTGCACGTGCTCGACGGCGAGGTGTGGCTGTTGCCGAAGCTCGGCTGGCCGCAGGTCGCGCAGTCGCGCTTCACGCTGTTCGGCATGCGCAGCCTGGTGAAGTCACCGGCGTGGGCGCGTGAAGGGCCGCTGCCGGACCTCGGCTTCGGCGGCGAGCTCGTCACCGACACGCGGCAGGGGCGCACGCTCGAGAACCGCACGGGGCTGCAGGGCGAGCTGCTCGGCATCGCGGGGCACAGCAAGCGCTTCACCGGGCACGTCGCGTTCGGGCTCGGCGTCGCGGGCTTCGTGGCGTGGGGCGACACGGCGCCCGGCGTGGCGGGCGGCCCCTACGCGACGTTGATCGCGCGCACGCCCCTGCCCGGCCACGGCAACAACGGCCTGCGGGTCGAAGCGAAGTACGCGCTGTTCGCGCGCATGCATGGCCGCTCGGTGTGGCTCGAAGAGCTGACGGCGTCGCTCGGCGCCGACGTGAAGGCGGGGCCGGTGATGGTGTCGCCGCGCGCGACGTTCATGGTGCAGCGCGAGAGCGGGGCGTTCGGAGTGCCGGCGTTCGGCGCGGTGCTCGCAATCGAGCGCGCGTACGAACGTTGAAGAAGTGTTGCGTCCGCTTGCGGCGCTGAAACCCCGTCCCTACGTCACTGCCATGAAGACGAAGCCTCCTCCGCCTCCGCCGGCCTTCGGGCTGGGCTGGGGAATTCCCTGGCTCACCGCGGTCATCGGCTCGCTGCTGCTGTGGGCGGGCATCGCGCCGCCGCTCTGGGTCTTCATCGGCGGCGCCGTGCTGTTCCTGCTCGTGCCGCTGTTCGTGCCGAAGCCCGAGAAGGCGGGCGGCGCGCGCACCTGGCAGCTCGCGTCGCTCGTGCTCGCGCTGCTCGCGTTCGGCGGAGCCGTGGCGCTGAAGCGCGACGCCCCGCTCGAGGCCGTGCGCGAGGGTGTTCGCGCCGCGCTGCAGCTGACTCAGTCGACGTGAAGCGCGACTGCAAACTGCTGACTGCCGCCTGCCGACTCCGAAGTAACCCCCTCTGACAGTTGCGGTGCCGAAGGTCCACTGACCACGACAGTGGTCACTTTGCACGGGCTTCAACCGCTCGGAATGGTTGGGTGGCTCAGGCGGCGTGCGCATTGCTGCTGCTCTGGCTCCCCATGAACACGAGCCCCTCCATTCCACGCGCGCGGACCCTCGGCGAAGGCGAGCTGACGCTGTCGGGCGTGCTGAAGCTGAGCGCCGTCGCCGAGGCCGGCCACGTGCCGCTCATCGAAGCGCTGCAGCTGTCGATGCAGGTCATCCGGCTCGTCGCCGAGACCCACGACAAGGGCCAGGTCGTCGGAGTGCTCGACGCCGCCCACCTCGTCTGCACCTCGGGCAACCTCACGCTCGGCGGCAAGGGCGGCAACCCGATCGCGCCCGAGCTCAAGCGCGGCGAGATGCCCGACCGTCTCACCGACGTCTACGCGCTGGGCGCGCTGATGTACAGGCTGTTGACGGGGCGCCGCGCAGAGCAGGCGCGCATCATCGAGCCGCCGAGCCACTTCAACCCCGCGGTCGACAGCGGGCTCGACGAGCTGGTGCTGTCGGCGCTCGACGAAGACCCGAGCGAGCGGCCGTACTCGGCGCGCGAGCTCGAGCAGCGGCTGCTCGGCGTCTACGAAGAGCTCGGCCTCGAAGACTCGCACACCGCGGCGCACCAGCTCATCGCGCTGGCGAAGCCGAAGGTCGAAGCGAAGCCGAAGCCGAAGCCCGCGCCGGCTCCCGCGCCGCGGCGGCCCGCGCCGGAAGAGACGATCGACTCCGGAGACGATGACGACGACTGGCAGCCCGTCATCGAGAGGAACCCGCTCGAGAAGAAGTGGCTCCTCGGAGGAGTCGCCGTGCTGGCGCTCTTCCTCATCGCGTTCATCGCGTGGCCCTCGGCCGAGAAGAGAGAGCCGGCGCGGTACGCCGATGACGACGTGCCCTCGAAGGTCGTGAAGGCGCCGGTGGTGCAGCCGCCCGCGGCTCCGGCCGTTCAGGCGAAGCTCGTCGAGCCGGAGTCGGTCAAGACGAAGGCGCCTGCGAAGAAGGCCGAGTCGCCGAAGAAGTCGACGCGCCGCGCCCGGCGCTGAGACCGTTCGGTCACGGTTTTTGGCCCGCGGCCAAAGATCGCATGACTCTGGAATCAACCCATGATTGACATGCGAATCGATCATGGGCCGGGGGCACCCCAAGCGTGGTCAGGCGGCCGTCGAGAGCGCGCTCGTGCTCCCGCTCGCCATCTTCATGGCGCTCGGCGCGCTGCAGCTCTTCCTCATGCTGCAGGCGCGCATCCTCACCGAGTACGCGGCGTACCAGGCCACCCGCACCGGAGCCATGCGGCACGGCGACTGCGGGCCGATGACCGACGCCGCCGTCGTGGCGCTCTTGCCGTCGGTCGCGCGCACCGACTCGCCGGCGGCGCTGACGGCGGCGTTCGGCGCGCGGCGGCTCAACCGCTACAGCGCGGCGCTCGACGGCCTCTCGCTACCCATCGTCGAGCTCGTGCGCGACTCGCCGGTGAACGTGCCGGCGCCCGAAGACCCCGCGTTCGACGAGCCCGGTCACCTCGTGCGCCTCGAGCTGCGGCTGCTCTACTGGTACCACCTCGAGATCCCCTTCGCGAACCAGGTGATGAGCCGCATGTTCGGCGCGTTCTTCGGGCTCGGCGACTACGACGCGGTCAACCCGCTCATGCCCGCGAAGTCGCACGCCGGCTGGCACGCGGAGGACTCTCTCGAAGACGAGGGATGGCCGGGCGGCCCGATCGGCCCGCGCCTGCAGGCCGCGGTCGCGAACGGCGACTACGTCTTCCCGATTCGCGCGAGCGCGTCGATGCGGATGATGACGCCCGCGAAGGCGCGCTTCTTCGGCAGCCCGGGGTGCCCTCTATGAGACAGCAACGCGCCAGAGGAGCGAGCCCGCAGAAAAAGGGCCAGACGCTGGTGCTGTTCGCGCTGCTGATGCTGCTGCTCGTGCTGATGGTCTGCATCACGCTCAACGTCGGCATGCGCACGCGCGAGCGCATGGAGCTGCAGCTCGCCACCGACGCCGCTGCCCAGACGCAGGCGGTGCTCGTCGCGCGCGTGCTGAACCAGGGCGCCATCATGAGCCGCGCCGCGTACGCGCACATCGCCGCCGCCGCCGGAGCGCAGAGCCTCATCTCGTGGTCGGGCCACAGCCGCAGCAACCTGTCGAGCCTGCGCGATGCGCTCGGCGACCTCGAGCAGCAGTACGACGGCGCGGCCGGCTGCAACCCCGAGCGCGACGCCGTGCGCGACGCCATCGCGGTCATCGACGGCGAGGGCGCGCGCATCTCGGCGGGCTGGGCGGCGAAAGACGAGGCCGCCGCGCGCGACGTGCTCGCGATGATGGGCAACGTCACCGCGCTGCGCAACCGGATGAAGAACGAGTGGGGCACCGGCCTCTACGACGCCCTGATGTGCCGGCACATCGTGGGGCAGCAGGCGGTGCGCGACGTCGCGAAGCTCGCGAGCCCGGAGCTTCAGGTGCGCGCGCAAGGCGCCGACAAGTCGATCGACGAGCTCGCGGTGCGGCACTGCGGCAACCGGCAGGTCTACGACGCGATGGGCTGCCCCACCGGCGCGGCGCCGGGGCAGAGCTCGCTGTGCGAGATCGGCGGCAGCACGAACGCGATGTCGGCGCCGATGGGCACGCGCGACCCGTTCGCATACGGGCGCGTCGACGCGGCGCCGCTGATGAAGGCGTGGCTGCAGAGCCTGCTCGCTCCGGTGAACCCGCGCGCGGTGGTGACGCCGGCGGCGGGCGTGGGCGGCTCGGGTTTCGGTGACCGCGAAGGAGGCCAGGTCGTGACCGGGCTCGCGGGCTGGGACTTCTGGGCGGAGGACCACGGCGGGACGCTGACGCTCGTGTGGCCGCCGGTGCGCCGCTGCGGCCAGCGCACGTCGCGCATGCCGGTGCAGGACAGCTGGGTCGAGTCGAACGACAGCACGCTGAACGACTCGCACGTCTACTCGCCCGCGAACGACTCGGCGGCCGAGCTGTCGTGGCACGACTTCGGGGCGTGCAACGTCTGCCCGAACATGTACCCCGCGTTCTTCGACTTCGACCCGCAGGCGGTCGCGAGCGGAGAGCCGAACGACTACGGGCAGCCGAAGCTGTACGCGATGGTCGAGCGCGACTACGGCGCGCGCGCGCGGCGCGCTCCGTGGGACCTGTTCTTCAAGTTTCGCTTCAGCGCCGGCGCGTCGTTCGGCGCGGGCCGCAGCGGCGACGTGCAGGCGGCCTTGGGCTCGAGCATCGCGTACTACCACCGGCCGGGCGCGTGGCAGGAGCCTCCGAACCTGATGAACCCGTTCTGGCGGGCGACGCTGGCCGCGCCGGATCGCGACGCGCCGCAGCGCCTCGTGGCGGCGGGCTACACGGAGGGCGGCGAGGCGCTGCACGGGCTGCGCACGGTGGGCTTCCGGGGGGTGCCGCCGTGAAGCGCGCTCGGGCGCAGCGACCGCGAGCGGGGACGGCGAACAGCAGTACCGTTCGGCGCCCTGACGGGCAGCGGAGCCCGAGCCGGAAACGCGGGCAGGCGACGGTGGAGCTCGCGATCGGCGCGACGCTGTTCGTCACGGTGCTCGTCGGCGGCATCGCGTTCGCCGAGGCCGGCTGGCTCTCGCTCGAGGTGGTCGAGAGCGCGAACACGGCGGTGTTCGACACGACCGCGGCGAAGCTGCACCGCATCTGGGACCCGCTGGCCGGGCGCGCCGACTGGACTCCGTACAAGAACGCCATCACCAGCGCGGGCCCCGCTGCGACGGCGCGCCACGCGACGTTCGACTCGCGTGCGGCGCAGGTGTTCACGCAGGCGAAGCAGCTCGCCGTGTCGTGCGTCGAGTCGCCGCGCGTGCCGAGCCTCGCTCCGCGCGCGCAGGGCTTCCCGCGCGGGGACAGCGGCATGGCGTGCGAAGCCGAGGCCGAGCTCGGGTGGATTCGGGTGCCCACGTCGACGGTGGGCGGCTGGAGCACGACGCCGGTGAAGCTGCACACGGGCCGCTTCGGCGTGCTGCTCGACGACTGGGGGCTCGCGGGCCCCGACGAGCGGAAAGAGTGCCGGCTGTTCGAGCCCTGCCAGAACCCGGGCTTCCACGACCTCGCCCTGCAGACGTACGGCAGCGGCGTCAACCTCTGGGGCGGCGCGGCCGAGGCGCTGCTCGACCACGTGACGAAGGGCGCGCGGCCGCTGCCGATGCGCGAGGGCCGCTTCCGCATGAGCTTCCGCGGCAGCGAGAGCAGCTACCTCGAGATACTGCCGGGCTCGCACGGCGACGTGCCGTGGGAGACGACGGCGTTCAAGTGGCCGATCGAGTATTCGACGCCGCGCTCGCGCTGCTGGCTGGGCGACCCGTGCTGAGCGCCGCGCTCTGCGTGACGCTGGCCGCGGGCTTTCACTGGCCCGAGCTCGAGGCCGTGGGCGTCGTCGACGTTCCCCCGGTGGTCTCGCAGGGCGTGCCGACGTACCTGCGCGCGGTGAAGGTGAAGCAGAAGCTCCCCGAGCTCGCCGCGCTGTTCTACGAGTCGTTCGTGAAGGCGGGGCTGTGGGTGCCGAAGCCTCCGCGCCTGACGCGGGAGCCGCTCTTGACCGCGCTCGACCCGGTGAAGCGGCGCTCGTACACGGTGGTGTTTCAGCCGAACCCCGACGGCACGACGACGCTCGTGCTCGGCGAGGCGGACCTCGCGGCGAAGGCCGCCGAACCAGGCGTGCTGGCGCCGCTGTTCCCCGGAGCGGAAAAGGTGTTCCGCTCGCTGCAGGAGCTCGCGCGCGTCGAGGCCTACGAGGCGGCGGCGAGCCTCAGCGAGGTGCGGTCGTTCTACGACGAGACGCTGCCGAAGGGCGGCTGGCTGAAGCAGGAGGAAGGCGTGTTCCGCCGCGGCGGCGAAGAGCTGAGCGTGTCGGTGCGCCCAGACGGCGTGCGCGCGCGCGTGGTGCTGGTCGCGCGGCGGCTGCCCGATGCTAAGTAGCGCGGGTGCCTGAACCTCTCGAGTCGCGCGCGGCGCGCATCAAGCTGATGGTGTTCGACGTCGACGGCGTGATGACCGACGGCGGGCTCTGGTACGGGCCGCACGGCGAGGTGTTCAAGCGCTTCGACGTGAAGGACGGGCACGCGCTGGTGCTCGCGCGGCTGACCGGGCTGCCCGCCGCGATTCTCACGGCGCGGACGTCGGAGATCGTGGCGGTGCGCGGCGCCGAGCTGAAGCTCGCGAAGGTGATGCAGGGAAAGAAAGACAAGGGCCCCGCGCTGCTCGAGCTGTGCGCCGAGCTGAAGGTCGCGCCCTCCGAGTGCTCGTACATGGGCGACGACGTGAACGACCTCGCTCCGATGAGGCAGGTCGGGCTGGCGGCGTGTCCCGCCGATGCGGCGCCCGAGGCGCGCGCAGCCTCGCACTTCGTCGCGCCCTCGCGGGGCGGCCACGGCGCGGTGCGCGAGCTGTGCGAGCTCGTGATGAAGGCGACCGGCCGCTGGGAGAAGGCGCTGGAGCTGCTTGGAGCAGGCGCGCTCCAACGGCTGTAGGTTTTGGTAGGTGGATGCTCCACCTCAGGACCTGAGAACGGCCTGATTTCGGGCGTTTTCCCGTCGCACCTACATTGCATTACCCAGCAGTGATGGAACCCGAGTACGCAGACGAAGAGGTCGAGTACCAGGACCCGGACTACGTCTACGACGACGACGTCCCGATGGACGAAGAGCTCGCCGAGCTGGTGAAGCCCGAGCCGATGTCCTTCCCCGACGCGTACGCGGCGGCCGGCGCGAAGCCGGTGTCGCTCGAGGTCCCGGTGCGGGACTACGCGTTCTCGGCGCTGAGCAAGACGGAAGAGCGGCGGTACCCGGCGAAGCAGGTCGCGAAGAGCGCGGCGTCGCTGGCCCAGGCGCTCAAGGCCCGCGGCAAGTAGTCGAGCGCGGCGCTCACGGCTTCTTCTTCTGCGCGCCGGTCTTCACGCGCATCGCGCTCGGCATCGAGATCTCGCTCATGCTGTTCCTCCGCATGCGCACCGAGCCCGCCGGAATCGTCGGCTCGTCCGTCAGCCGAATCTCGCGCATCAGGTTCTCGATGCGCCCTTCCCGCTCGGCGAAGTCGAGCCGCAGGAAGTCGGCGCACTGCTTCGCCGTCCACATGTCGGCGCCCGCGCCCTCGACCAGCGCGTCGCGCATGCGCTGCGCGGTCGCGAACCGCCCGCCGGGCTTCGGCTGCAAGGCCTTCATCACCAGCTCGTCGAGCCAGCCGGGAATCGTCGGCACGCGCGCGCTCGGCGGCTGAACCTGCGCGTCCAGCACGGCCTCGAGCTCCTCGGCGTCGGTCGCGCGACCGAACGCCACCTCGCCCGTGATCAGCTCGTGCACCACCGCGCCCAGCGAGAAGATGTCGCTGCGGTAGTCGAGCGGCTCGGCGCGGATCTGCTCGGGGCTCATGTACGCCGCCGTGCCGCGCACGAAGTCGGTGCGCGTGCGCCGGCTCGAGCCCGTCACGCGCGCGATGCCGAAGTCGAGCAGCCGGCAGGTGCCCGCGAAGTCCATCATCAGGTTGCCCGGCGTGACGTCGCGGTGCACGACCGGCTTCGGTCGGCCCTTCGCGTCCTGGTGCAGGTGCGCGTGGTGCAGCCCGAGCAGCGCGTCGGCGGTCACCTTGAACGTGAGCCCGAGCGGCACGCGCTCGTTGGCGCGGCGGCGCGCGCGGCGCATCTCGCTCAAGGTCGCGCCGGGGATGAACTCCATCACGAGCACGACGTCGTCTCTCGTCACCGCGATGTCGTAGATGCGCGCGATGTTCGGGTGGCTGAGCGTCGCCGTGATGCGGGCCTCGTCGATGAGGTCCTGCAGCGCCTCCTTGTCGTTCTTCGGCGCCAGCATGCGCTTCAAGACGAGGGAGAGCCCGACGAACGGGCCGGTGCGCGCGGTGCCGAGGAAGATCTCGGCGCTGCCGCCGACCGCGAGCCGGCACACGACCTCGTAGCGGCCGAAGCGTTTCCCCGTCCACTCGTCGGGCGTGAAGGGCATCGGCGCTCAGTCTGTCAGTAGCAGAAGCGCGACAGCCAGATCTCATTCGGCGTCACCGCGCCGCCCGACGCGCCGTCGCTGTCGAACACGATGCCGTGCCGCGCTCCGGTCAAGAACACCGCCTGCGGGCGGCGGCCCGGGCTCGAGCCCGAAGGCATCACGCCGGCGTCGCGGTTCGCGTGCGCGTAGCGCACCGACGCGCTGGCTCCGACTCCTTCTTCCCACGTGAACAGCGTCGGGGTCGCGTTGCGCGCCGCCGCCGCCGCGTGCAGCGTGACCATCGATGACCGCGGCCCGATCGCCGGCAGCACCGTCCCGCTCACGCAGGTGCCGCCGTCGCTGCACCTCGCCTGCGTGATGCGCTGCATGCCGCCGCCGACGTCCTGCAGCCAGTACGAGCTCGCCGCGAACGGCGCCGCCGCGTTGAGGGGCGCGATGCCCGGGCTCGTGCCCGACACCAGCATCGCGCAGTCACGTGCCAGGTTGTCGTCGACGAGGCAGCGAATCACCTGCCCGATCGTGCTCTCGTACGTCAGCCAGAAGCTGCGGTTGCCGGCCGGGGCGAGCTGCGACCGCACCACCCCCGTGATCGTGGCGAGCGGCGGCGTCTGCATCGTCGTGAGCGGCAAGATGAGCCGCGTCAGGTTCAGCGTGCTGCCGTCGACGACCGCGAGCAGCGCCCGCTGCGCGGTGGCGTCGACCGCGACCGCGACGTGCATCGGCTGGGCGGGAGCCGCGAGCGGCTGGAGCGCACCCTCCATGGGGAGAATCGACCGGCCCGTGCTGGGGTCGAGCGACGTGACGACGATGCGCTTCGCGCCCGCGGCGGTCTCTTCGTCCCAGGCCGCGACGACCTCGGTGCCGTCGACCGCGATGGCCGGGTGAGCGCCCCGCGCCGCCTGGCCCGCCTGGAACGAGGGGAACACGATCGGCGTCAGCCCCGTCTCCTGCACGACGCGGCTGCGCACCCTGAACGTACCGGAGCCCGCGTCGACCTCTTCTTCCCACAGCACCACCACGCCGGACGCCGTCGCCACCGCTGCCGGCGACCGCGAGCGCCCCGGCGTGGCGCTCACGTTCAGCGGAGCCCACGCGTCCACGAGCCCGTCGCAGTCGTTGTCGCGCCCGTCGCAGCGCGTCTCGTTCGGCTCCCAGTTCGGGTTGCCGCCGAACGTCGCCGCGCCGCAGGTCTCGTACGCGCCGCTCAAGCACCTCGCCCGCCCGCCGGCGCACTCGCCGCGCTGCTCGGCGCATTGCTGCGTGAGGCCGAAGTCCGCCATGCCGTCGCAGTCGTTGTCCTTGTTGTCGCACTCCATCTCGGGCGACTCGTAGTCGGCCCCGTACTGCGCCGCGCCGCACATCGTCGTGTTGCACGCCGCGCGCTTCCCCGCGCACACGCCCAGCTGCAGCGGGCACAGCGGCGCGCCCGTCGCGTCGTCGTCGATGAGGCCGTTGCAGTCGTTGTCTTTGTCGTCGCAGACCTCGGCCACCGGCCCGACCATGCCGACGCACGTCGTGCCGAACATGCCGTTCGTGCACACGAAGGTGCCTTCTTCGCACTCGCCGGCGTCGAGGCCGCACCGCTGCGTCTCGCCCTCGGAGCACACGCCGCCCGTCTCCTTCACGCACGTGCCGGCCACCGTGCACTTCCAGCCGGCGGCGCACGGACGAGCGGCGTTGCAGCTCGACGGCGACTGCTTCTCGAGGTCGTCGAGCGTCAGGCACGTGCACGACCCGGCGAGCGCCAGCACGAGGCCTGAGACCCCGGCGCGGAGCGTCATTCTGACGGCCCCGCGAACAGCGCGATGATCGCCGCGATGCCGGCGACCCCGGCGACCGCGAAGAGCACGTCGGCGATGATGACGTTCGTGTTCGCCGCGCTGAGCCGCCGCTCGCGCTCGACCTGGTTGTCGGCGATGCCGAGCGCCGTGCGCTGGCCGTCGCGCGCCGTGACGCCGAAGTACGCGCCGACGCCGCCGGCGATCAGCCCGGCGCCCGCGAACACGATGGAGACGACCGGCACGCCGCGGCCCTTCTTCGTCTCGACCTTCGGGATGACGGCCTCGTCGACGCCGGTGCGCGGCTCGCTCGCGGTGAGCTCGCGCTGCTTCGGGGCATCGAGCGCCGCGACCCGGGCCCGCTCATCGGCGGCGCGGCGAGCCTCTTCCGCGCGGCGCTGCTCTTCGAAGCGGCGCTGGTCGTCGAGCGCGCGCTGGCGGGCCTCTTCGGTCTTCGCGTTCTCGGCGGCGATGCGCAGCTCGTCGGCCTTGCGCGCCTCGGCCTGGCGGCGGGCTTCCTCCTCGCGGCGGATGCGCTCGTTCTCTTCGGCGATCTTCTTGCGGCGCTCCTCTTCCTGCTTCGCGAGAATGGGAGCGAGCTCCTTCTTCGCCTCGGTGCGCAGCGCCTCGATCACCTTCTTCACCTTCGGCGAGACCTTGAGCGGGACCTCGGCGTCGGGCTCGAGCAGCAGCGACGCCTTGAACGCCGCGCGCGCGTTGTCTGCGTCTCCGAGGTCGGAGCGCACGATGCCCTCGTAGAGCCCCGCGACCGCGTCGTCGTGCACGCCGCACGAGTTCGCCTTCGCCTTGTTGATCTGCTCGAGCGCGCGCTCGTAGTCGAGGCCTTCGTAGAGCCGAACCGCGGCCGCGAGGTAGCGGTTGAAGTCGTCTTTCTTGCACTCGGCCCACGAGAGGCTACTGACGAGGAGCGCGAGTGCGACGGCGGCGCGCATTGCGGCTCCATACTACACTGGCCCGCGCGAGAGACGATGCCCAACCCGAGGACGACAGCGCGGTTCGCCGAGGTGCTGCTGAAGGCGCGCGTCATCGACGAGCTGCAGCTGAAGTCGGCATCCGCCCACATGGCGCGCTGGGGCAGCACCCTGCCGCGCGCCATCGACGAGCTCGGCTTCGCCGACGAAGACCGGGTGCTCGACCTGCTCGCGAAGTCGCTGAAGATTCCGGCGATGCACCTCGGCAACGTGCTGAAAGACAACGGCGCGCTCCGGTCGCTCGGCGTCGACTGGTGCGAGAAGCACATGGCGTTTCCGGTGTCGCTCAAAGACCGCGTGCTGACGCTCGCGCTGGCCGACCCGACCGAGCTCAAGGTGATCGACGAGGCCGGCTCGATGGCGCGCGCGCGCGTCACGGCGGTGATGGCCTCCGAGTCCGAGATCCGCAGCGCCATCGCGAAGCACTTCCGCGGCCAGGAGGTGCCCCAGCGCAAGCGGACCAGCTCCATTCGCCAGGTCGCACCTCCGCCGCCCGGCCAGGGGCCCGAAGAGAAGCTCGAGTTCGACCTGCAGGGCCCGCCGCGGCCCGGCGAAGCCCCGCCGCCGGTGGGCTTCACCCCCGAAGAGACGCAGCGGCTCCAGGCGGTGCTGCAAAACCAGGAAAAGGTGGGGCACATTCTCCGCACCGTGCAGGAGCTGCTCGCCGCGAAGGGCTTCCCGCCGCGCTGACCCCGGCACCCGGCCATCGGCCACATGGCCGCGAACGCTCGCCGGCGTACGGAGCGCCGGCGCCGAGGGGCTAGACTTCGCGGCATGCGCCCTCGGCTCCTCGTCGCCGCGATGATGATCGCAGCAGGCTCGGCTTCCGCTCAGGACCTCGTCGTCGGTTCCGGCATGACGTTCACGCTCACCGGCACCTCGTCGTACGTGAACGTCGACGTGCAGGCGGGCGGCACGCTCGTGCTCGACGGCACTCTCAACGCGAGCGGCAACGTCACGGTGCGCGGCACGGGCCGCATCATCCAGTCGCTGGGAACTCCGCAGGTCGTCATCACCGCGCCGAACGGCACCGTCGACGTTCAGGTCGGAGCGACCATCAACCTGAGCGGCCTCGGCCTGCTCGGCGGCTACCAGGCCGGCAACACGTACGGCTGCAGCGGGCAGACGCTGAACCCGAGCAGCTTCCTCGTCGTGCAGGGCGCGGGGCAGTACCAGGGCGGCGTGCACGGCGGCGTCGGCTCGGGCGCCTCCGCGGCGCTGGTGTTCGGCTTTCAAGACGCTCCGGCGCACCGCGGCGGCGGCGGCGGCTGCGGCGCCTCGAGCGCGAACCGCGGCGGCAACGGCGGCGGCGCGCTGCGCATCTCGGCGCAGACGATTCGCATCGACGGCGCGGTGCGCGTCGACGGCGCGGCGGGCGTGGCAGGCTCGGGCGAAGACGGCGCGGCCGGCGCGGGCGGCTCGATTCACCTGACCGGGGGCGCGCTCGTCGGCGGCGGCACCCTCTCGGCCGCGGGCGGCACGTCGGGCGACGGCTCGGGCGGTGGCGGCGGGCGCATCGCGATCACGACCGCGACGCACGCGGGGTACACGGGCACGCTCACCACCGCGGGCGGCGCCGGGGGCGGCGGCAACGGCAGCGTCGGCTCGGCGTGGCTGCTCGACCTGAACGACGCGCTCGATCTGCAGGGCGGCTACGTCGAGCTCGGGCCCGGCGCCTCGGTGGCGTCGGCGACGTTCGGGCCGGGCGGCGTGCTGCGCATCGAGGGCAACGCGACCATCACGGCGCCGCTCACCATCTCGCAGACGGGCCTGCTCGTTCTCAACACGGCCGACGCGCTGTCGAACATCACGCTCTCGCCGATCGTCGACGGCCAGCTGCAGGTGAACGCGCCCCTCACGCTGCCGGCGGGGCTCATCGTGAACGGCACCGCGACGTTCAACCAGCCCATCACGATTCCCGGCGACTTCACGGTCGCGTTCGGCGGGCGCGTGACGCACGCGGCGCAGCAGCAGGCGGGCGTTCAGATCACGGCGACCGACGGCGGCACCATCGACGTGCGCGGCGCGATCGACACGAACGGCATGGGCCTGCCGTCGGGCCGGTCGATCGACCCGAACACGGGCCTCGTCGTGAACAGCCCCGGCCAGTACGGCGGCGGCAGCCACGGCGGCCGCGGCGGCGGCGCGAACGCGAACCCCGTCTACGACCTCGTCGACGCGCCGACGAAGCTGGGCTCCGGCGGCGGCCAGGGCGCCGGCAGCGGCAACCCCGGCGGCGCGGGCGGAGGCCGCATTCAGCTGACGTGCGCGGTGCTCCGCCTCGACGGCTCCCTGACCGCCAACGGCCTTTCGTCGCCGAACAACAGCGGCGGCGACGGCGGCGGCGGCAGCGGCGGCACCGTCTTCATCACCGCGGGCACCCTGAGCGGCAGCGGCACCATCTCGGCGAGCGGCGGCAACAGCACCGACGGCTCGGGCGGAGGAGGCGGCGGCGGGCGCATCGCGATCGACTACGGCACGAACACGTTCACGGGCTCGGTCGTCGCGCTCGGCGGAACCGGCAGCGCCGCGGGCCAGCCCGGCTCGGCGCGGCTCCTCAGCACCGGCGGAGCGCTGACGGTGCAGAACGGCACGTACGTGCTGACCGGCGCGAGCAGCTTCCAGTCGGTGACGCTGGGCGGCAACGCGGTGCTCGAGATCACCGGGGCGGCGAGCGTCGCCACGCCGATTCAGATCGCGGCCGCGACGACGGTCGACCTGCGCGCGGCCGACGCGCTGATGAACGTCACGCTCGGGCCGATCATCGCGGGCCGCCTGATCGTGAACGCGGCGACGGCGCTGCCGGCGGCGCTGACGGTGACCGGCCGCCTGACGGTGAACCGGCCGGTGACGGTGATGGGCGACCTGACACTGGCGGTGGGCAGCACGCTCGACGCCGACGCCCGCATCACGACCTGCGACGTCACGGTGAGCGGCGTGTTCGACGTGCGCGGCACCATCAACCTCACGGGCCGCGGGCACCCGCCGGGCATGTCGCCCGACCCCGTCACGCAGCAGATCGTCTCGAACGTGCCCGCGCTGCAGGGCGGCAGCCACGGCGGCCGGGGCGGCGGCGCGACGCCGCGAGCCGTCTACGGCGACCAGGACGACCCCGACGACCTGGGCTCGGGCGGCGGCTTCGGGTCGAACGGCGCGAGCACCCCGGGCGGGAGCGGCGGCGGTCGTATCCGCATCGTCGCCGGCACGCTGCGGCTCGACGGCAGCATCATCGCCGACGGCACCGACGCGCTGCTGGTCAGCGGCCCGGCAGACGGAGGCGGCGGCGCCGGCGGCAGCATCAACATCACCGCCACGACGTTCGAGGGCATGGGGCTCATCGCGGCGCGCGGCGGCCGCAACCTGGACAGCTGCTGCGGCGGCGGCTTCGGCGGAGCGGGCGGGCGCATCGCGGTGAACTACACGACCTCGACGTTCACCGGCACGCTCACGGCGACGCCCGGCTCGGCCGCCGCCGGCGCCGGCAACGAGGGCACCGCGCGCATGGTCTCGGCGGCGCGCGCGCTCACGGTTCACACCGGCTACTACGAGCTGCTCGGGAGCCACACCTACGACTCGGCGACGATTCTGCCGAGCGGCACGCTCGTGCTCGCCGGCCCGGGCACCGTCACGCAGCCGCTCGCGATTCCCGCGGGCACGCGCGTGCGCGTCACGGCGCCCAACGGCGCGCAGAGCGTGACGCTGCCGGCGGCCGTCGCGGGCTCGCTGTGGGTCGAGGCGCCCTTCAACTGGGCCGGCCCGCACACGGTCAGCGGCGTCTTGTGGGTGCGGCAGCCGACGACGACCGGCGCGCTCACGCTGAACATGGGCTCGACCGCGACCGTCGACGCCGCGCTGCAGGTGACCGGCGACGTCATCGTGAGCGGCGGAGCGACGATGACGCACACCGCCGGCGTGCGCGCCTTCGATCTCACCTCGACCGGCCGCATCACCGTGGCGATGGGCGGCCTCATCGAGGCGAGCGCGCGCGGGCTGCCCGGCGGCAACGGCGGGTCGTTCGGCTGCAACGGCACGGCGCTGCACCCGACGACGCTGATGCAGGTCTCGGGCTCGGGCACCGGCACCGGCGGCAGCTTCGGGGGCTTGGGCTTCGGCGCGTCGCCGAACCTCGTGTACGGCTCGGCGATTGACCTCGAGTACCCGGGCTCTGGCGGCGGCTGCGGCAGCAGCACGGTGGGCGGCGGGCGCGGCGGCGGCCTCTTGCGCCTCCGCGCGGCGGTGCTCGAGGTTCAGGGCAGCGTGCTCGCGAACGGCGGGGCCACGAGCTCGGGCGGCGGCGGCTCGGGCGGCGCCATCAAGATCGCGGTGAACCAGGTCGAGGGCACCGGGGCGATTCGCGCGAACGGCGGCGCCGCGAGCGCCACGAGCGGCGGCGGCGGAGGCGGCGGCCGCATTCGCATCGACCAGGCGATGGGCATGTTCATGGGCGTGGTCGAGACGCTCGGCGGCGTCGCGCCCTCGGGCCGCAGCGGCGCGAACGGAGCCGTAAGCGTCGTCACGACGCCCCCCGGCTCGCCGATGATCCAGCGCGGCGCGAACCTCGTCGCCGCGGTCGGCCGGCCGTACCTCTTCGACGTCAACGGCCGCGTCGAGGCGGCGGGCATGCGGCCGATGACGTTCGCGAAAGACATGGGCCCGCCGAACCTGTTCGTCGACGCGGTGACGGGCCGCGTGACGTGGACTCCGTCGGGCCCCGGCCTCGTCACGGTGGCGGTCAAGGCGACGAACATGGTCGGCACCGACGTGTACCCGTTCGCGGTCGACGTGACGGCGAGCCCGCCCGCGGGCCCGATGGCGAGCATCGCGCCGGGCACGTTCAGCGGGCCCGGGCCGTTCACGGTGCCGTTCGACGGCTCGGGCTCGACGGGGGCGGCGGCGCTCCTCGCGTACGACTGGGACTTCGGCGACGGCCAGGTCGCTGAGGGAGCCATGGTCAGCCACACGTTCACCGCGTGCGGCGGCTACGTGACGCGCCTGACGGTGACCGACGTCTACGGGCAGACCTCGACGGCGTCGCAGCTGGTGAGCGTGGCGTGCAACGGCATGAACCCGCCGCGCGCGAAGATCGTGGCGACGCTGACGCCGGGCAGCGGCACCACGGAGGCGTCGTTCTCGTGCGAGTGCGCGCAGGGCTCTGCGGCGATCACCGGCTACCAGTGGCTCGCGACCGACGGCCTGTTCTCGGACCAGCCGATGGACATGCACGCGTTCGGGCCCGGCACGCACACGCTGCAGCTCATCGTGGTCGACGCGAACGGGCTCTCGGCGATCGACCGGCTGCCCATCACGGTGGCCGACACCGGCAACAACCAGCCGCCGTTCGCGCGGGCGTACGCGACCCCGAGCGCGGGGCCGGCGCCGCTCACGGTGCAGCTCGGGGCGGACTACGGCGACCCCGACGGGACCATCGCGTCGGCGGGGTGGACGTTCTCTGACGGCACGATGGCGATGGAGCACGCGCCGATGAAGACGTTCACGACGCCGGCGCTCGAGCGCGCCATCTTCACCGCGACCGACCTGAACGGCCTCACGGCGCAGGCGTTCGTCGACATCAACGTGACGGGCGCCGGCGGCGAGCGGCCGACCGAGATTCTGTCGATGCCGCGCACGAGCGTGCTGGGCGGCGACGAGTACACCTACGACAAAGACGGGCTGCCGACGGTGCGCGGCCAGCCGCCGTTCTCGTACGCGCTGACCGCGGCGCCGATGGGGGCGACCATCGACGCTTCGACCGGGCGCATCGCGTGGCCGACGGCGTCGGTGGCGTCGGGCGACTACGACTTCACGCTGACGGTGACCGGCGCGGGCGGGCCGGCGGCGCAGACGTGGAAGGTGGCCGTGACGGGCGGCGGGAGCAACGGCCCGGGCGGAGGCGGCTGCAAGTGCGACGCGGGCGGCGGGCTCGTGCTGCTGCTGGGGCTCGTGCCGATGTTCGCCCGAGCACGGCGCCGTGCTCGCACTCGGTGACCCGCGGGCCGCAGACGTCCAGCTCCCACCCGCTCCTCAGTGGCGGCGACCCTCGCTCCCGCGAGCTCTCCGCAGGGGCCCGAGCTCGGCCATCAGCTCGGAGACTCGCGGCTTCAACCCAGGGAGCGCGCCGGCCTCGGGGAGGCGATCTTTCCACCCCAGACGGCGAGCGGTGGTGGGGCTCATGACGATCACCTCGCGCGAGGCCGGCAGCACGACCCACACGAGCTGAACTCCATGACCGAAACACCACTGCGCCTTCGCACGAAGTGACGCCTCGCTGTCGTCCCTGCCCGCCACTTCGACCGAGAGAATCGGCGGCACCCTGCGCAGCCCACCCGTGTTCGGCGGGAGCGTCGAGCGCAACCACACCGCGGCGTCTGCGCCGCGGGCTTCGCCGTCGAAGTACATTCCGATCTCGTTGCCGCTGACCTTGAACTGCGGGTGCTTCTCGGCCCAGGTCTTGAGCACGTGAACCACGTCGCCCGCGACATCCCCCTGATCATCGCCGCACGGGGGCATGTAGAGCAGCCTCCCTCCGACGTACTCGAGGCGACCGTCGACCGGCGGCCAGGTCCGCGTGTCCTCGGGGTCGAAGCCCGGGGGCGGTCTGAGCTCCATGGGGAAGCGAATGAGCGCCCGGCTCAAGCGCACCGCGTCGCCATCTTCAGACTCATCGAGAATGACGTCCATCGACGGAAGCCTAACTCGTGCGGCGTGCAAACGCCGCAGGTCAGACATGACTCACCGAATGACCGTGAAGTAGCTGTACGCCGCGTCGAACGGCGCCCCCTGCGCCGGCACCGAGCCGAAGAACAGCACCGTGTTGCCGCCGGGGTCGTAGTCGAAGCCCAGGGTACGGCTGCGCGGCACCGGCATGGTGGTGCGGGCGGCGAGCGAGCTCGAGATCGGCCGGTCGGCGAGCGGCGACTTGCTCGCGGCGCCCAGGCTGCCGACGACGACCTCTTCCACGATCTCGAGCAGGTTCGGGTTGCAGATGGAGCCCGAGCTGCCGCCCGTCGCGGTGGCGGCGTCGATGTACTCGGTGCCGGCGTTCGCGCGGCCGAGCCCCACGCGCGCGCAGCCGATCGGCTTCGGGCCCACGATCGAGAAGATGACGGCCTTCTCGGTGACGAAGTCGCGCACGTAGTCCTGCACCGTCATCAGGCCCTCGTTCTCTTCGTCCGAGAGAATCACGACGACGAGCCCCGCGTCGTCGCGCAGCCGGCGCTCGGGCGGCAGCATCGGCGACCGCGCCTGGCGAATCGCGCGCAGCGCGAACTCGAGCCCCATCTCGAACGGGTTGCCGGTGATGCCGACGCGCACGTCGCTCTGGAACTGCGCCAGGTCCCGCGTGAAGCCGGTGCCGCGGAGCACGTCGCTGTCGGTGGTGATGACGCCGAGCCGGAAGTCGAGGCCCGCCGACTGGAACGCGTTGTAGAGGGCGGCCGAGGCGTTGACGAGCGCGGCCTGCTCCTCGGACATCGAGCCCGAGTTGTCGACGACGAAGATGAAGTCGGACTTCAGCGCGGGAGCGACGCGGTTCTCGCAGCGGTACTGGAGAACGGCGTTCCGCTCGCCGAGCGCGCTGCCGTTCGTGAGGTCGAGCACCGCGGGCAGGTTCTGCGTCAGCTTCGAGAGCGGAGTCACGGCCGCCGAGATGAAGAGGTGGCCCTCGGCGATGCGGAACATCACGTTGACGACGACCTTGTCCTCTGCGGCGGCGCCCGCCACCTGCGGCAGCGCGCCGAGCGCCGAGAGCGAGCGCCCCGACAGCGCCGCGAGCAGCCGATTGCGCACGGCGAACGCGTTCGTCGCGGTCGCGAAGGTGAGGTTCTGGCTCGTGGTGTAGGTCGGGCCCGAGAACGTGCGCGAGCTGCGCTCGGTGCGGTCGCGCACGAGCGGAGTGCCCTGCAGCGCGTCGAGCGCCGCGATCTCGCGCACCGCGACCGTGTCGAGCGCGAGGCCCGGCATGTTGGGGTCGACGTCCATCGGGACGTCGCGGCGCAGCACGAAGGCGGCGACGTCGTTCGGGCCGTCGTCGAGCACCGTCGCCTGGGCCATGGCCACCGTCGTCCGCGCGAAGCGCGGCAGCACCGCGAACGGGTTCTCGGTGCCCGGCACCGTGAACGTGTGCACCTCCTGCGGGTAGAACCCCGGGCACGGCCAGTTGTCGACCGGGGGCATGAAGCCGCCGTCGGTGCCGGCGTCGGCGGCCTCGCCCGAGTCGGGCGCGGCGGGCTGCGGGTACGTGAGCGAGCTCTGGCACGAGAAGAAGAGGAGTGCCGGCAGAGCCAGCAGCGAGACGGCGCGCGCAGCGACAGCGCCCCTCACCCTGGCCCTCTCCCCTACGAGGGGAGAGGGGACTCGTCTGCGCAGCCACAGCAGCATCACGAGCGCAAGCACCATCATCACGCCGTCGCCGGAGCCGCAGCCGCAGCCCGTCGTCACGAGCGGCCGATCGCCGTTGCCGCCCATGCCGCCGTCGGTCTCACCGCCGCCGCCGCCGGTGCCGCCGTCGCTGCCGGCATCGGCGCCGCCGTCGAGCTCCATGCCCGCGTCGTCGCGGCAGACGCGGAAGCCGTTCTCGTCGAGGTCGACGCCCACGCTCGCGCCGCAGGCGTTCAGCTTGCCGTCGCACACCTCGCTCGCGCCGCGGAACACGGCGGGGTCGGCGTCGTCGCAGTCGCCGTCGCAGTTCGTCTGGCCGTCGAGGTCGTTGTCGAAGCACGCCGCGCACAGGCTCGCGTTGCCGGGCAGCGCGTCGACGAGGCCGTCGCAGTTGTTGTCGACGCGGTCGCAGATCTCGCGGCCGTGCGGGTTGATGCTGCGGTCCGAGTCGTTGCAGTCGCCGCAGAAGCCGGTGAAGCCGTCCATGTCGCGGTCGGAGGCGCCCTCGTCGATCTGCCCGTTGCAGTTCTCGTCTTTCGGCGTCCCGCCCATCGGCGTCGGCACCTCGTACAGGTTCGGCGAGCGCGTCGGATCATTGTCGTCGCAGTCTCCGAAGCACACCGGCACGCCGTCGGCGTCGACGTCGAAGCCCTCGTCGAACTGGCCGTCGCAGTCGTTGTCCTGCCCGTCGCAGACCTCGGCCGCCGCCGCGACCGACATGAACGCCGGGTGCACCTGCGCGTTGTGGTCGTTGCAGTCGTTGTTGCAGCTCGTCACCCCGTCGCCGTCTTCGTCGAGGTTCTCGTCGACCAGCCCGTCGCAGTCGTCGTCGGTTCCGTTGCCGCAGACCTCGATCTTGTACGGCGACACGTTCGGGTCGTTGTCGCGGCAGTCGCCGACGCACGTCGTCGCGTTGTCGCCGTCGGCGTCGAAGCCCTCGTCGACCATGTTGTTGCAGTTGTTGTCGAAGCCGTCGCAGCGCTCGGGCGCGCCGGGGTTCACCGCGGCGAACTTGTCGTCGCAGTCACCCATGCCGACGCTGTACAGGTCGCCGTCTTCGTCGGTGTCCTCGTCGACCTGGCCGTCGCAGTCGTCGTCGATTCCGTTCGCGCGGCGCTCGCTCCGGGTCGGGCCGACGAGCGGGTTGTTGTCGTCGCAGTCGCCCTGGCAGTTCGTCGCGCGATCGAAGTCGAAGTCGTGGCACGGCGCGGCGGCGCAGACCATGCCCTCGTCGGCGCCGGCGACGCAGTTGTTGTCCTGGCAGTCGCAGATCTCGGGCGCACCCGGCTTCACGAACACGCCGCCGTCGGCGTCGTCGTTGCAGTCGCACGGGCTCACCAGCGGGCAGAGGATGCACGACGGCACCCCGTCGCCGTCGAGATCGAAGTCTTCGTCGACCTTGCCGTCGCAGTCGTTGTCGATGCGATCGCAGACGTTGCCCTCGGTGCCCGGCAGCACCTGCCCCACGCACTGCGTCGGCGGAGGCATCATGCCGTTCACGCACGGCCCGATGCCCGGCCGGCACTGGCCGACGCCGCCGCCGTCGGCGAACGCGGTGCCCGCGGGCCCCGAGTAGCACTGCGTGTTCATGCCGTCGGTCTGGCCGTTGCAGTCGTTGTCGACGCCGTCGCAGACGTCGACGAGGCCGGGCCGCTGCAGCGCGCCGCCGTCGGGGTCGTCGTTGCAGTCGCCGGCGCAGAAGCTGAGCCCGTCCATGTCGCGGTCGAACTCGCCGTCGTCGACGACGCCGTCGCAGTCGTCGTCGATGCCGTTGCAGAGCGCCTCGTCCTGCGCGGGCGGGTTCGCCGGCGTCACGATGGCGCCGCCGTCGGCGGCCACGCACGCGCCGTAGTTGCCGCTCACGTCGCACGTCTGCACGCCCGCGGTGCAGCGGCCCTTCGGGTTGCACATCGGGCCCGGGCACGTGCCGGTGTACGTGATGGGCGTCACGTTCGGCCCGCTGAAGCAGCGCCGCGCCGGCACGTCGTTCGGCACGCCGTTGCAGTTCTCGTCGACGGTGTTGCACTGCTCGACCTGCGGGGCGCCCGGCGAGCAGACGATGCTCGCCATGCTGCAGTTCAGCGTGCCGAACGCGCAGACGCCCATCGCCGTCGCGTTGCACATGCCGCCGCCGCCGGGGTTGCCGTCGTCGACGGTGCCGTCGCAGTCGTCGTCGAGGCCGTTGCACTTCGTCGCCGGCTCACCCGCGCTCGGCGGCCCGGCGTCGGGCAGCGTCTGGCCGGTGCACGCCGGGTTGTCGAACGCGCCCATCACGCAGGTCTGGAGCGCCGCCCGGCAGATGCCGCGCGGCGCGCAGGTCGGGCCGGGGCAGGCGCCCGCGAAGGTGCCCGCGGGGCCGGTGTAGCAGGCCCGCACGATGGGCCCGCCGTCGGGCTGCTCGTCGACCGCGTTGTCGCAGTCGTCGTCGACGTTGTTGCAGGTCTCGGCGATGGGGGCGTTCGGCACGCAGATCGTGCCTGCGTCGCGGCACTGGTTCGTCCCCATCGCGCAGCGGCCGACGCCGCCGGGGTTCACGCAGGCGCCTCCATTGAGACCGTCGTCGGCGGTGCCGTCGCAGTCGTCGTCGAGGCCGTTGCAGGCCTCGATGCCGGGGAACGACTGGCCGGCGGTCATCATGTTGCACGTGGGGAACACTCCGCCGGTGCACGCCTGCTGCACGCCCATGCACACGCCGCGCGGGCTGCAGTTGCCGACGCTGTTGCCCGGCGGAGGGCACGTGCCGGTGTAGCTGCCCGCGGGGCCCGCGTAGCAGGTGCGCGTGACGCCGTCGTCGGGGGTGCCGTCGCAGTCGTTGTCGAGGCCGTCGCAGATCTCGGCCGAGGGCGCGACGTTGCGCACGCAGTTGATCATGCCCATCTGGCACGTGTTCGTGCCGGCGGCGCACACGCCCTGCTGCCCCGTCATGCACGCGCCTCCGCCGCCGGGGTTGCCGTTGTCGTTCTGGCCGTTGCAGTCGTTGTCCATGTTGTCGCAGACCTCTGCGACGGGCAGCGTCTGGCCCGGCGTGGTCATGTCGCACGCGGGGAACGCGCCGCCCGCGCACGCCTGCATCACGCCGCGGCACAGCCCGCGCGGCGCGCAGTTGGTGCCGGGGCAGGTGCCGGTGAACGTGCCCGCTCCGCCCGCGAAGCAGATGCGCGTGACGCCGTCGTCGGGCGTGCCGTCGCAGTCGTTGTCGAGGCCGTCGCACACCTCGGCGCTCGACATCACGTTCTGCACGCACTGCACCATGCCGCCCGTGCACCGCATCGTGCCCGCGGCACACACGCCCTGAAGGCCCGTCATGCACGCCGCGCCGCCGCCCGGGTTGCCCTCGTCGACCTGGCCGTCGCAGTCGTCGTCCTGGTTGTTGCAGGTCTCCATCGCGGCGGGCAGCACCTGGCCCGGAGTCGCGGCCGTGCACGCCGCGAACATGCCGCCGGTGCATGCCTGAACGACGCCCATGCAGATGGGGCGCGGCGAGCAGCTCGTGCCGGGGCAGGTGCCGGTGAACGTGCCGGCCGGGCCCGCGTAGCAGACGCGCGTCAGGCCCTCGTCGACGCCGCCCATGCAGTTGTTGTCGAGCCCGTCGCACACCTCGGCGCTCGGGTTCACGTTGCGGTTGCACACAACGGAGCCTGCGGTGCACGCGGTCGTGCCGGGGCCGCACACGCCCTGCTGCCCGGTCATGCACGCCATGCCGCCGCCGGGGTTGCCGTTGTCGACGCCCATGCTGCAGTCGTTGTCGACGCCGTCGCACGCCTCGGGCACCGAGCCGTTCGGGCAGCCGATGCCGCGCGAGAGCACGCCGCCGTCGGCGGCGTCGTTGCAGTCGCCCTGCCCCACCTTGCAGCCGTCGTTGTCGCAGTCGTTCTCGGGGTTGCCCGGGTCGGCGGGGATGCACAGCGCGAGGATGATGGAGACGAGTCTCACAGGTGGGCTCCGGCCTCGAGGGCGAAGAAGACGCGGACGTCTTGGGTGGCGACGCCGACGTCGTCGGACATCACGGCGCGGAAGAAGCGGGCTCCGCCGCGCAGGAAGAGCAGCGACCACGGCTTCGCCTCGACCCACGCCTCGCCGGCGAGCGACAGGCCCGTCTTCGGAGCGAGCGGGCCGCCCACGAGCACGCGCGGCCCGAACGCCACGTCGAGCGACACCACGTCTTTGAAGACGGGCTGCTTGATGCGCAGCTGCAGGTCGACGCCGCGGTAGATGGCGCTGACGACGGGCAGGCTGCAGCCGGTGAACGCGGCGCGCTCCTGGGCCCAGCCGGCGCCGAGGCCGATGCTGGGCAACATTCCGCCCAACCGGTACCGGAAGTTGGCGCGCAGCTGGAGCTCGTCGTCAACGACGCTGCACGACTGGCCGTCGAGCCCGCCACCGCTCGCGCGCGCCCGCACGAACGCGCGCCGCCAGTTCACGTCGATGAAGACGTCGCTGTACGGCGCGTCTTTGAAGCGCTCGAGGAAGTGCAGCGGGCTCACCTGCGCGTAGAGCGCGATGCCGGGCGCCGTGTCGTTCTTCAGCTCGGCGAGAGAGGGCGCGGCGTCGCCGGTGACCGTCTGGCTGCGCCAGGCCGCGCCGCCGCCGACGGCGAGCACGACGCGCGTGCGGCTCGCGTCGACGGTCTCGACGATGCTCTTCCTCGCCTCGCGCTCGCGAGCGATCTCGCTCTCGACCTCACCCGACACCTCTTCCTCCGCGGGCGGAGGAGGCGCCGGAACGGGCTCGGCCTTCGCGACCTCGGGCTTCGCCTTCGTGAGCGCGACGAGGTGCGCGGCGATCTGCTTCTGCAGCTCCTCGGCCTGCGCCGGCTGGAGCGACGCGACCTGCACGCCGGACACCTGCGCGGCCTTGCCCGCCGGCTCACCGAACTGGTTGTAGATCGCCGAGCTGAGCACGCCGCCCTTGAGGTCGTAGTACACGACCCACGCCGAGCCGGTCGCCTTCGCGAGCTGCGCCATGCCCTGCGAGGTGCGCAGCTGCGCGGGGCCGAGGCGCTCCTTCGCGATCGCCGCGCTGGTCGCCTCGGTGGTGGCGACCTTCTTCGCTCCGAGGATCTTCTCGAGCGCGGCGACGAGCTTCCGGTGGCTCGCCGTGTCGAGCTTCTCGGTGACCTTCGCCGACTGGAAGCCCGAGAAGGCGCCGCCCTCGCTGCTCGCCACCCGGTAGACGGGCGGGATGAGCACGACCTCTTTGACGGAGCCCTCGGCGCTGAGATCGAGACCGAGGTCCTGGGCTCTTGCTGCGGACGCGACGAGGAGAAGCGCGAGGGCGATGCGGGGCACCGGTGAAGCCTCCCGCGCGAGACTCTAGTGCGTCGCGTGCGGACCCGGCAGGGTGTGTTTCGACCACACGCACATTCACGCACTCGCTTAAGCTAGGCTGCCCGGCGTTGCGGACGCGCAGTGCACTGCTCCTGACGTTGGTCGCGTGTCAGTCGCCGGTGACCGAGCCGCCGCCGCCACCGCCTGCAGCGCCGGTTCCGGCGGCCGCTGCCGCGCGGGCCGCGCCGCCGAAGCCGGCCCCGCCGCGCGTGGAGCGGCCCGCCGACTCCGAGAGCGTGTCGCTGCGCGCGGTCGGCGAGGCGCTCTCGGCGAACGGGTCGCCGATCGAGAACCCGTGCGTGGTGACGCAAGGCACGACGTGCCTGCGCACGGCGCTCGACCCGCTGTTCGAGGCGCTCGACGTGGCGGCGACGTCGGGCAAGCCGACGGTGGTGCTGGCGATGGGCAACTCGCTGATCGCGGGCGACGGCGTCGTCGACGTCGTGCGCGCGCGGCTGCAGGCGAAGTACGGCGAGGCGGGCCGCGGGTTCCTGCTCGCCGACCGGATGGCGTCGTACGGCAGCCGGTCGCGCTGCGCGGCGAAGGCGTCGGGGTGGACGGCGAGCACGTTCGCTCCGCCGTACAAGCTGCGCTGGCCGTTCGGCATGAGCGGGGTGCACCACACCTCGAACGCGGCCGGCGCGACGAGCACGTTCGTGCTGCACGGCGAGACGCGCGGAGAGATCTTCTGGCTCGACCGGCCCGAGGCGGCGCCGGTCGACGTGCTCGTCGACGGGGAGAAGGTGACGACGCTCGCGCCCATGCACGAAGAGCGCGGCCACCGCGAGCCGCTGGAGCTCGCACCCACCGCGCGGGAGCTGACGCTCGTCGCGAAGGGCAAGGGCGCGGTGCTGCACGGCGTGGTGCTCGAGAAGCAGCAGAGCGGCGTGGTGCTCGACATGCTCGGCGTGCCGTCGGCCGACGCGTCGATCTTCCTGCAGGCGAACGAGGCGATCTTCGTCGACCAGGTGCGGTCGCGGAACCCGGCGATGGTGATGTTGATGTTCGGCGGCAACGAGACGAAGCGCATCGCGTGGGGGCGTTCGTCGCAGGAGAAGGTGATGCACGACCTGCGCGGGCTGATCGCGCGCGTGCGGAAGGCGAGCCACGCGGCGTGCTGGGTGATCGGCCCGCTCGACTCGGTGGTGAAGCGGCCCGGCAACCCGTACGCGCAGCGCGCCGAGCTGGAAGAGGTGATCGAGATGGAGCGCAAAATTGCGCTCGAAGAGGGCTGTGCGTGGATGGACCTGTTCAAGGCCATGGGCGGCAGCGGCTCCATCAGGCGGTTCGACAAAGCGGGCTACATGCACGCCGACAAGGTGCACCCGAAGGGCAAGGGGCTCGACGTGCTCGGGCAGCTGATCGTCGACGCGCTCTTCGACGAGTACGCGAAGGCGCGGCAGCCGGCGACGGCCGCGGAGGCGAAGCGGTGAGGTGGCTGGTTGCAGTGCTCCTCGCGCTGCCGGCGGGCGCAGAGCCGCTCGCGCCGCAGCACGCCGCCGCGATCGACTCGGCGATCCGCGCGCTGCTGGCGGGGCGCCCCACGGCCGGGCTCTCGGTCGGCGTGCGGCACAGAGGCGCCGAGTGGCTGGCGGGCTACGGCTACGCGCAGCTCTCGCCGCCGAAGCCGGCGACGCCGCAGACCTCGTACCGCATCGCGTCGGTGACGAAGACGCTCACCGCCGTCGCGATCATGCAGCTCGTCGAGCAGGGCAAGTTGTCGCTCGACGACGAGATCCACACGCATCTGCCCCGCTTCCCGCAGAAGCCGTGGCCGATCACGGTGCGCGACCTGCTGACCCACGTCGGCGGCGTGCACCACTACCGCGACCAGAAGAAGGAGGGGCACTTCAAGCGGCACTTCTCGACCGAGCAGTCGCTCGCCATCTTCAAAGACTGGCCGCTGGCGCACGAGCCGGGCACGAAGTTTCTCTACTCGACGTACGGCTACGACCTGCTCGGAGCGATCATCGAGTCCGTCTCGGGCCAGTCTTACGGCGACTACCTGCGCGAGCACGTCTTCGGCCCCGCGGGCATGAAGAACAGCGGCCTCGAGGATCCCGCGAAGGCCAACGGCAAGTGGGCAGCGGGCTACCGCATCAAGGCGGGCAAGCTGGTGCCGAGCGAGCAGATCGACATCTCGAGCCGCTTCGCGGGCGGCGGCGCGCGCTCGACCGTGGAAGATCTGCTGCGCTACGGCTCGGCGCTGTACGCCGGGAAGCTCGTGAAGCCCGCCACGTTCGGGCAGATGCAGGTGCCGGGGCGCACGCGCGACGGCAAGTGGGTCGACTACGGCCTGGGGTTCGCCGTCTACCCGCAGCACGGGCACTTCGTGGTGGCGCACCTCGGCGGGCAGCCAGAGACCACGTCGCTGCTCGTTCTCCTGCCCGCGCACGAGCTCGTCATCGCGATGGTCACGAACGTCGAGGCCCAGTCGGCGCTGCTGTCCGGCGTCAGCGACGCCGTCATCGAGACGCTGCTCGAAGACGGCGTGCGGCGGCGCCCGCTGTACGCCGACGACCCGGTCGACCAGGTGCTGCTCGACGGCATGAACCGCGTGTTCTCGTACGGCCTCGCGCGCCGCGAGGGCTGGGGCGGCGAGCTCAAGGGCGGCACGATGGAGGAGACGTTCACGCAGCTCGCGCTGCTCTTGTCGCGCGAGCACATCGCGTCGGACCCGGAAGGGGCGCGCACCGCGCTCGGGCAGGCGCACCACGTCGTGAAGGGCGCGGTGCTGCCGCGCGCCGGCGCCGCGATGGCGCACGTTCTCGAGGAGGAGCTCCCCGGTCGGAACTACGCCGCGCTCGGCCCGATTCGCTTCTTCGCCGACTACGCGGCGGTCTGCGCGAAGCGCGCGTGCCCGGGGCACTTCTCGCCGAAGCTGCGCGAAGACCTCGAGTGGATGGCGGTGCAGTGGGAGTACGCGGGAGCGCGGCTGGGCGCGTACAAGCCGGAGCGCGCGCTCGACGCGCGAGAGCTGGCGGACGCGCTGACCCCGACGCTGTCGCGCGTGCAGGTGCACCCCGACTTCGTACCGGAGCTGTCGGCGATCGCCTGGCGGTGGCGCGAGCAGGCGCGAGACGGCGAGGCGGTCGCGGTGCTGGACCTCGCGGCGCAGCTGCACCCGTCGTCGACGGAGGCAGCGCTGCAGCTGGCGGACTCGGCGCTGCTGCTCGGCGACGAGGAGCGGGCCGCCGAGCTCTACGAGCAGGCCGGAGCGACGAAGGAAGTGCTGGCGAAGCGGGCCGCTTCGCTCGAGCTGTCGTCACACCCTCGCGCTGCCGCTGCCGTGCAGTGGCTGAAGAAGTACGGCGTCAGCCCGCCTTGAGCCTGGCGACGTCGGCCTCGAGGGTGGCGATGCGCTTCTCGTGGTCGTCCCAGGGGCCTCGCGCGAAGCCTGCGTTCATGTCTTTCCGCACTTGCGCGAGCCCCCCGATCATCTCGGTGCGCAGGGCGCGGAACCCGTCGTTCATGTCCTTGCGCAGCTCGCCGATCTCGCCGCGGAGCTCCGTGCGCAGCTCGCCGATTTCGCCGCGCAGCTCCTTGAACTGTTCCTTCGTGACCGCGAGGTGCTCCTCGAGGATCTCTTCCATCGACCGCTTACCGTTCTCTCCTGCCATTGCGACCTCCATTCTACGAGTGGAGCCGGCCATGAGCGCAAACCGCGGACGAGCCTGAGCCCGCGAAACGACTGACGCCGCGCAGCGACACGGGCCGCCCGGTACGGACGCTCCACTTGTCGAGTGGTGAGAGCGTGCGCGCCGCACTGTCTGTCAGCGGGTCACCGCGCCTGAACAGAAAAGGCGTTGGAAGGAAATTCGATCGCCCGTCTCGTCAGAGCGCAGCGCGATTTCCCCGCGCACGCCCGTGGCACGCCGCGCGCAAGACGGCCCTGCGACACCCACCTCGGAGGAGACACTCAGATGCGACTCACACCCTGCCTCGCCGCTGCGGCGCTGATCAGCTGCGGCGAAGCTTCACTCGACAGCACGACTCCCGGCGGCGAGCTCGCCAGCGCGCAGGCCGGCCTCACCGTCCGCCTCAAGGAAAAGCTCGGGCCCGCGGCGCGCCTCGAGCAGATCTTCGGCCGTGGCGACGAGGTGCTCCTCGGCGTCGCGCTCGAGGACTCGGTCGAAGAGAGCGACGTGCGCGCTCCGCTCGCGCTCGCGAGCTGGAAGAAGAGCACCGACAGCCTCGACGTCGTCGACGCCCAGCCTGCGTACCTCGAGGCCGCGAAGATCGGCGGCGCGCTCGCCACGGTCAGCGCTGACGGAGCGCTGAAGGTGGGCGACCGCATGATCTCGACCTCCGTGAAGGGCGAGCTGCTCGCGGCTCCGAACGGCGCCCTGCTCTTCACGCAGGAGGCCGTGCTGGCCGACCCCGGCGAGTCCGCGGTCGTGCTGGCCGCGGCCGACGGCAGCGCCACGATGGTCGCCGACGGCGAGGGCGTCGACGATCGCCCGGCGGTCTCGCCCGACGGCACGACGGTCGTCTTCGTCTCCGGCCGCAGCGGCATCGCCTCGCTCTGGCGCACGACGGTCTCCGGCGAAGCGCCGGTGCAGCTCACGAACGCGGGCATCGAGCCGGGGCTCGAGCGCGAGGGCGAGGCCGAGCCCGAGGGCTTCGTGCCTCCGCCCGTCACGGCCGACGCGGTCGTCTGGATGAACGCCGACGAGGTCCGCTACGACGCCGGCGGCGGCGAGCTCTGGAAGGTCAACGTTCGCACCGGCGCCGCGACGCGCCTCGAAGGAGGTCAGCCGTGAAGAAGCTCATGATGCTGTCGCTGTTCCTCGCCGTCCCCGCCGCCGCGCAGGTGAAGTTCCGCGTGCCGCTCTCGCTGCTCGACACGCAGTGCGCGAACGGGCGCTGCTACCCGACCGCGTACTACGACACGAACCGCAGCCTGTCGTACCGCCGCGACTGGGCGTGCAACGCGAAGACGTACAACCAGCACGACGGCACCGACTACGGCATCGGCGGCTTCAGCGCGATGGATCAGGGCCGCTGGGTGATGTCGACCGCTCCGGGCACCGTCATCGCGGTGCACGACGGCGAGTTCGACCGCTGCACGAGCGGGCGCTGCGGCACGGCGAACTACATCAAGATCCGCCACGACGACGGCAAGGTCACGCTCTACTGGCACCTGAAGAAGTGGTCGATTCGCGTGAGGGTCGGGCAGCGGGTGCCGTGCGGCATCTACATCGCGAAGGTCGGCTCGTCGGGCTACTCGACGGGCCCGCACCTGCACTTCGGCGTGCTCGCGGGCGGCCGGGCCGACGACCCGTACGGCGCGGTCTCGTCGGCGTGCGGCGGCACCACCAGCTTCTGGACGTCGCAGGGCCGGTGGGGCGGGCTGCCCGGGCTCACCTGCCAGTAGCGCGCGGCGGCGACCGGCTCTAAAGCTGCCCGGCATGAGCACTTCGCTCCCTGCCGGGCAGCGCGTCGTGGTGTCGGCCCTCTCTGAGTCTCCGGAGCAGGCGATCGCGCAGCACATGGCGCTCGAGCCGATGGCCGCGCCGGACCCCGCGTCGCTCGGCCCCGCCGACGTCGTCGTCGCGATCAAGAGCGCGTCGGTCGGCTGGGTCGACCTCTTGATGACGATGGGGCAGTACCAGCACCTGCCTCAGCCGCCGTACGTGCCCGGGCTCGAGTGGTCGGGCGAGGTGGTGGCGATCGGCCCCGAGGTGAAGTCGTTGAAGGCCGGCGACGCCGTGCTCGTCGACGGCATGCTCGCGGGGCCGCGCTCGCTCGGCGGGTACCAGCAGTGGGGCGGCTTCGCGTCGTATGCGGTGGCTCCCGAGGGAGCGCTGCTGAAGATCCCGGGGAAGCTCTCATTCGACGAGGCGTGCAGCCTGCTCGGCAACTACGAGACGGCGTGGCACTGCCTCGTCGCGCGCGGGCGGCTGAAGGCGGGCGAGACGGTGCTGATCCACGGCGCGTCGGGTTCGACGGGCCTCGCGGCGGTGCACCTCGCGAAGCTGCTCGGCGCGACGGTGATCGCGACGGGCCGCTCGCCGCAGAAGCTCGAGCTCGTGAAGCAGCAGGGCGCCGACCACGCGATCACGACGGAGCGCCTGCGCGAGCAGGTGAAGGCGCTGACCGGCGGGCTCGGCGTCGACGTCGTCTACGACGGAGTCGGCGGCGACCTGTCGATCGAGTCCCTGCGCTGCGTGAAGTTCGGAGCGCGCTTCCTGATCGTCGGCTGGGCCGCGACGCCGTACGCCGGGCGCACGAAGGCGCCGCCGAACATGCTGCCGACGAACCTCATCATGATGAAGGGCGTCGACGTGCTCGGCTCTCCGACCGTCATCGGCACGCTCAACGACCCGGCCATCCGCGAGCCGCGGCTGAAGCAGATCGTCGAGTGGGTCGAGGCCGGGAAGCTCCGGCCCTTCGTGTCGAAGCGCTGGCCGCTCGCGCAGTTCAAGGACGCGCTGCTCGCGAAGTGGAAGGGCGAGATCGTCGGCGCCGGGGTCCTCGAAATCGGCCGATAAAGAATCGGTTAATCCGCACGCAATACCGGCATCGAGTGTCCCTGTGGGAGGAGACCGATGCGCACCCTCATCATCCTGTCTTTTGCAGCACTTGCAGCCTGTGACCTGACCGTGAATGCGGGCGGCGGCCAGTGCACGCCGGCCACCTGCTCCGGGTGCTGCACCGCGGACGGCAAGTGCGAGACGGGCGCCAGCGATCTCGCGTGCGGCTCCGGCGGAGCGATCTGCAGCGACTGCTCGAGCCAGGGTCGCAGCTGCATGCTGAACGTGTGCATCTCGGCCGGCGGCGCCGGCGGAGGCTCGGGCAGCTTCGCCGGCGGGATGGAGGCGACGGCCGGAGGAAGCGGAGCGACGGCGGGCGGCGCCGCGACCGCGGGCGGGAGCGCCAACGCCGGGGGCGTGGGCGCCGCGGGCGGCAACGGCACCGCGGGCGGCAACAGCACCGCGGGCGGCAGCACCGCGGGAGGTAGCGGTACCGCGGGGGGCAGCACTGCGGGCGGGAGTGCGGGACCTCCGGACGGCGGCATTCTCCCGGCGATCTGCATGCCGTCGCAGTGGTGCTACGTGAACCCGCTGCCGGCGAACGAGTTCTACCAGGACGCGCACGGCGTCAGCGCGAACGACGCCTGGATGCTGGGCCAGAACGGAATGATCCTCCGCTGGAACGGGCAGCAGTGGCTGCCGCAGTTCCTCACCATGCGCTACCCGCAGTCGGTGTTCGCGCTGTCGGCGAACGACGTGTGGGTCGCAGGCTGGCTGGGTGACCTGCTGCACTACAACGGCACGAGCTGGTCGACGTTCCCCTCGGGCACGGCGCAGAACCTCGAGCAGGTGTGGGGCCTCGCGGCGAACGACCTGTGGGCGGTGGGGCAGAACGGCACGGCGCTGCACTTCGATGGCACGAGCTGGTCGCCCACCACGACGAACGTCACGCAGTACATCTACGCGATTCACGGAGTCGCCTCGAACGACGTCTGGGCCGTCACGGTCGACGCGCTGCTGCACTGGAACGGCGCCTCGTGGACGAAGACGACGCTGGCGACGTCGAACGCCTACTTCGTCACGATCTGGATGACGTCGGCGACCGACGGCTGGGCCGCGGCGTCCGACGGCACGATGTACCGTTACAACGGCTCGAGCTGGAACAGCGTGCCGAAGGCGATCAACGCCGCCGCGCGCCTGTTCGGCTTCGCGCCCAACGATCTCTGGATCTCGGGCGGCGACGGCGCGCTCGCCCGCTACAACGGCACGAACTGGTCGACGGTCAACACGCAGACCACCGAGCACCTCGCCGCGCTCTGGGGAGCCTCGAGCGGCGAGATGTGGGGCGGCGGCACCGGCGGCGTGATGCTGCGCCGCACGGCCGGCCAGTGGTCGCGCCTCACGCCCTCGCCGGTGACGACGAACGACCTCTACGACGCGTGGTTCGCCGGCGGCTCCGAGGGGTGGGCGGTCGGCGAGTTGGGGACCCTGCTGCGGTGGGACGGCAGCGCGTGGGCCGCGGTGAATTCGGGCACGACGGAGCACCTCTCCGGCCTGTGGGGCCGCGCGCCGAACGACGTGTGGGCCGTCGGCTACAACGGCACGGCGCTGCGGTGGAACGGCATCGGCTGGACCCCGACGCCGAAGGCCGGCAACGGGCGCCTGCTCGCGATCCACGGCGCCGGCTTCTACGACATCTGGGCCGTCGGCAACCCCGGCTCCTCGGCCAACGTCGCCGCAGCGTTCAAGTGGAACGGCTCGGGCTGGACCCAGACGACGCTGCCTTCGACGGTGATGTACCGCGACCTGTACGCGGTGCGCGTCTACGGCGGCGGCAACGTGCTGGCCGTCGGCAGCAACGACACCGCGCTCAAGTGGAGCAGCTCGACCCAGAGCTGGCAGGTGCTGACGAGCAACAACCAGAGCCTCGTCTCGCTGATCTCGATCTGGGACGCGAGCGGAGGCGCCTCGACGCCCGACATGTGGATCGGCGGCACGCAGGGCACGCTGCGCCGCTGGAACGGGACGTCGTTCAGCACCGTGACGCTGCCGTCGAGCGCGGCGCAGGCGAGCATCTCGTCGATCTGGGGCACGAGCACGTCGGACGTGTGGCTCGGCACAGGCGGCGGCTACGGGGTCGTGTATCACTTCGATGGGAGCACCTGGACCGAGGTGAAGATCGGCTCGCGCTACACGCCGAACCTCATCATCGGCACCGCGGGCACCGACGTCTGGGGCTTCGGGCCGTACGACGGCCAGATCGTCAGGTACCACCCTTAAGGAGCGGGCGTCGACGACCGCTGCCGCCCCACGATGCGGAGCCGCATCGCGATCGGGAAGTGATCTCCCGCGCCCTTCGGGTCGATGAGCGTCGGGTTCGGGTCGTCTTTCAGGTGCGGCAGGAAGTAGCGGCGCGGAGCTCCGCGCGCGTCGCGCAGCGACTCGGGCGCGTGCACCTGCGTCGAGCCCGGCACCCACGCGAGGCCGTGGCCGTCGAGCAGCGTGTGCGAGACCAGCGCGTGGTCGAACTGCGACCAGTGCGCGGTCGGCGTGTAGTAGTGCGTGCCGAGCTGAACGTCGGAGCCGTCGTCGCCGAGCGCCTCCTTCACGTTCTCGAGCGTGTCGATGGTGTCGAACACCTTGTTCTTCGCGCGCGCCTCGTCGGCCGTCGCCGCCTTCACGCTGCCGAGCGCGGGCCCGTTCAGCGTCTCGTTGAAGTCGCCGAGGATCACGACCTCGTGCTTCGGGTCGACCGCGAGCTTCGCGTCGACGATGCCCTGCAGCACCGCGGCCGCCGCCGTTCGCCGGCTCTCGGCCTTCGCCTTCTTCGCCGGGTTGTCGTTCGCGCGGCCCGCGAGCCAGTGGTTCACGAGCACCGTGAGCGGAATGCCCTCGACGTCGAGCGTCACCTCGAGAATGCCGCGCTGCGTGTGGCCGTCGGGCGCGACCACCGGGTGCAGCACCGGGTCGCCGATCATCGGGTACCGCGAGAGCACCGCGCACTCGATGCCGCGCTTGTCGGTGCCCTCGACGTGGCCGATGGTCTGGTAGCCGAGGTCGGACAGCGCCTCGTCGTTCAGCCGCTTCAACACGCCCGCGTTCTCGACCTCGGTGAACGAGACGATGTCGGGGCCGCGCCCGCCGTTCATGCCGCGAATCGCCGCGCCGATGTTCTGCATGTGCTCGAGCATCATGCGGTCGTCGTACGGCTTCGCCGCCTGCGGCGTGAACTCGGAGTCGTCGACGTCGGGGTCGTCGGTCGTGTCGAAGAGCACCTCGAGGCTGTAGTGGCCGACCATCACCTCGTCGGGCCGGCACGGCTCGGTCGGAGCGATCGCCAGCAGCGCCTTCTTCAGCGGCTGCGTCGCGCTGACCTCGATGCCGTCGGCCTTGAGCAGGTGCTCCAGGGTGGCGGGGTCGCGCTTCGGCTCCATGCCGTCGACGGGGGCCTCGCGCGGGTCGACGTCGGGGAACGGCAGCCTCGGCTTCGCCGGCGCGCCGCTCGGGGGTGACACGGGCGGGGGTGCTCCGCCGCTGACCGGCCGTGAAGGCATGAAGTGCTGCTATACACCAACGCCATGCCCGGACCCATCGGCCCGCGTCCACCGGCGACACCTGTCAGCGGCACGACTCCGGCTGCGCCCGCCTCGGACGCTCCGCGGGTCGTCGGCAAGCCCGACGACTTCTCGCCGGGCGCCGCGGGGGCGCCGCGAACGGTGCAGACCGTGTTCACGCCCGGCAACGCGGCGCTCGAGCTCGAGCACCAGGCGCTCGACTCGGTGATCTCGGCGCGCAAGGCCGACCGCCGCACGTACAGCCCGGCCGAGAACCCGTACCGAATCGAGTACGCGATCTACAACATGACCGATCGCTCGGTGATCGCGAAGCTGATCGAGGCCGCGCGCGCGGGCGTCTACGTGCAGGTGCTGATCGACGCCGAGCAGATCGGCCCGCACAAGCCGCACAACACCGTGGTGAACGATCTCAAGGCCGGCGGCTTCAGCCACGCCGAGTCGCAGAAGGGCCTGAGCGCCGACGCTCGCGTCGCGACGAACATCGTCGAGATCGACCTGCCCGGCTCGGCGCTCTTCCACTTCAAGTCGCGCTACTTCCGGTGGAATGACCCGGCGACCGGGAAGACCGAAGAGGTGCTGCTCACCGGCTCGCACAACCCGCAGAGCTCGGCGCAGAAGAACGACGAGAGCCTGCACCGCATCGAAGACCCGCGGCTCATCAAGAAGTACGTCGACGCGTTTCACGCCGTGCGCGACGACAAGCCGATTCAGAACGCGTGGGACGACGCCGAGCCGCTGAACGTGCTGTTCACGTCGGCCGCGACGAAGGGGCCGAAGCCCGTCGACAAGATCTTCGAGCTCATCGACCGGGAGCGCGAGCTCATCTTCATCACCGTCTTCGCGCTGCGGAACCTCGAGGCGTCCGACGGGCGGCGGCTCGTCGACGCGCTCGGAGCCGCGAAGGCGCGCGGCGTTCCGGTGGTCGTGATGTCCGACCGCAAGCAGACCGACGGCATCGACCCGAACTGGGCGCCGGGCAAGAAGAGCCACTCGGTGAAGGACACCATCGACGAAGAGCTCGAGGCCCGCGGCATTCCCGTCTTCGAGCTGATGAACCTGTCGGGGCCGTTCACTGCGATGCACCTGAAGAGCGCGGTGTTCGGGCTGCAGGACATCAAGGTCGTGACCGACACCGGCAACTGGACGCAGGCGACGATGGGCTCGGGCGGCACCTCGCGGGGCAAGAACGCCGAGAGCCTCCTGTTCATCGACTCGGGGAAGCACGACGGGAACAAGACGGGCATGACGTACCTCGCCGAGTTCCTGCGCGTGATGCGCCGGTATGCGGATCAGGATCAGGGCTCGCCGAAGCCCGACATCGAGAAGACGATCGCCGGGCTGCAGGAGCTGCCCGCGTGGCCGAAGGTGAAGGTCGACCTGCAGCTGCTCGGGCGCGCGCACGACGGCCGCGAGGTGTACCTGACCGGCGATCGGCCGGAGCTTCGCGGCGCCCCCGGTGAGCCGGGCCTGCGGCTCGCGACCGACCCGGTGACGTCGGCGGTGGCGACGCCGTCGTCCATCGAGCTGCCGCTGGGGTTGAAGCTCGAGTACCGCGTGGTCGACGGTAGAGATGCCGCGGCGACGGGCACGCCGTCGATCGTGGTGGTGGATCCGCCGGTCGGCTCCGACCCGCGGCACGTCACCGTGCAAGACGGCGCGTAGGCGGACCTCGCAGAGCCTTCGGCGCCTACGCGAGCTCGAGCCAGCCGAACCACACCGGGTGATTCGTGCGGTACCACTCGAGCACCGAGCGGATGCGCTCCTGCTTCTGCTTCGGCATCACCTTCTCGTCGATGCGATCGAAGTGCACACGGATGCGGTCGCCGTCGTACTCGAGCGCCTGCGAGATCAGCGTCTGCAGCTCGTTGCGAATGCGCCCCGAGTCCGAGATCTTCACCGGGCGCTCGGTGAAGTCTTCCCCGTCGAGGAAGCGGACGAGCAGCGGGCTGAACACGAGCCGCGACTGCTCGAAACTGTCCATCAGGCGAAGCGTGAACGTGATCTGGCTCGACGCGTCGCGCGTGGCGAGCCGCGTCGTGACGCGATAGCGCCGCTCGTCGAGCTGCTCGACGCCGGCGATGCCGGTGTACGGGTCGCGGCAGAGGTAGCCGATCGAGGCCAGCACGCTCCACTGCTTCTCGGGGAGGAAGTCGTCGGCGCGCAGCGAGCGGCGCCGCAGCGGCACGTTCGAGAGCTCGGCGGTGCGCACCGACTCGCGGTAGTGCGCGACGATGCTCTGGTCGGTCACCGACTTGCCGAAGCCCTCGTCGAGCGCGCTGCGCATCAGCGTGTACTCCTCGTCGTGCGGCAGCTCGAACGTCGGCGAGAGCACCGACATCGTGGCGTCGACGTCCAGCACCTCGGCGAGGCTCGCGGCCTGCATCGCCTCGGCCGTCGCCGCGTAGCCGTCGCACAGAAAGACGTGGGGCTCGCCGCTCGCGCCGGCCCACGACTTCACGAGAAACGTCGGGGCATACGTGCCCGAGTCGCTGAACACCGGCACTCCCGTCGGAGCGACCCAGCCCGCCTCGATCAGGTGCACCCCGAGCGCCTGCCACTCGGCCCACAGCTTGCCGAGGCGCTGGGCGCGGCTCTTCCCCGAGAGCGTCCACACGTGCACGTTCGCCGGGGCGAGGCCGGGGTACGTCGCGCGGAGCAGCTCGAGCAGCTGCGCGCGCGGCGTCGCCCAGTCGAGCATCACGCTGCGCCGCTCGGCCTCGGCCGCGACCGCGCGCGGCACCGTGAGCGTGCCGAAGTACGCCTCGTACGGGCGCGTCACCGCGAGCGGCGAGTCGAACACGTGCAGCACGCACATCGGGCCCGTGTCCTTGCCCTCGGCGAAGCGCGAGGTGTTCTCGAGCGTGTCGACGGCGGCGCCCCACACCGTGATGCCGCGCGACGAGAGCGCGTCGTAGAACGACTCGAAGCGCGGCTTCGGGTCGTTGAGCAGCTTGCGCACCTCCGAGTCGACGAACCGGGCGACCTCGGGGCGCGCATAGACCCGGCCGAAGCCGAGCAGCGGGTTCGCGCCCATCTCGGGAGTCTCGCCCGCCTTCGGCATGAGCCCCTCGCCGAGGCACACCATCAGCGCGTGGTTCTCGGGGAGCGAACGCGTGAGGTGCCACAGCCCCTCGCTCATCATGTACGCGCTCACCGCGTCGGCCGCCTTCTTCACCTGGTTGTAGCCGTGCTTGTCGAGCCCCTGGCCCATGCCGAACTGACCGAACAGGCGCGTGCCGAGCGCGGTCGCCGCCGAGGTCAGGGCGAGACAGCGCGCGATCTGCCGCGGCACGAACGAGTGGGCCGAGACGGCGTCGGGCTGCGCGCGCGCGACCTCGACGTCCTCGAGCCAGAGGTGGAAGCGCGTGAGCACCGGCCGCGTGTCGAATGCCCACTGCGCGATGAGGTTCCGCTTCTCGAGGGTGGTCGCCATCACGCCCGGCTTCTACTCCCGACGGCGGCTGGATGCAGAGCTCAGAGCTCGATGACACCTTTCGCCTCCGGCTTGCGTTTCACCGCTTTGTCCACGAAACCGCTTCTTCGGCCCATGCGCACCGTTCACTTCTTCTCCGAGGGGCTCCCCATCGCCGCCACGCTGCGCACCCCACCCGGCGCGAAGTCGCGGCCCGCCATCATCTGCGCCCAGGGCTTCAGCCTCACCCGCGACGTCTGGCTGCCGCAGTTCGCCGACGGCTTCGTGAAGGCGGGCTACGTCACGTTGAACCTCGACTACCGCCACTTCGGAGACTCCGGCGGTGAGCCGCGCTGCCGCCTCCTTCCACTCGAGCAGGCGAAAGACCTGCGCAACGCGCTCACCTGGCTCGAGGGGCAGCCCGAGGTCGACCCGGAGCGAATCGCCATCTTCGGCGTCAGCCTCGGCGCCAGCGTCGCCCTGCAGGCGGCAGGCACCGACCCGCGCGTGCGCGCCGTCATCTGCTGCGCCGGCCCCGGAGACCTCGAGCGCGTCTGGAGCGCCTTCCCCGACTTCCCCCGCTTCCGCGCGAAGGTCGACGCCGCGATGCGCGAGTTCGTCACCACGGGCAAGGTCACGTACGTCAGCGTCCCGAAGCTCTTGAGCGCAGACCCCGACACCTGCGCGCTGCTGGTGAGAGATCAACCCAAGCACCCCACCTGGCGCCTCGAGATCACCTTCGAGTCGCTCGCCGAGCTCTTCGCGTTCAAGCCCGAGGACGTGGCCGGCCGAGCGCGCGCTTCACTCTTCATCTACCCCGAGCTCGACGCCCTCATCGCGAAGGGCGAGGTCGTCAGCATGTACGCGAAGGCCGCGCCGCCGAAGCAGCTCGTCGCGCTGCCCGGGCTCAAGCACCACGAGGTCTACGGCGGCGGCGCGGGCTTCCAGCCGGTGCTCGACGCCTCGCTCGCCTTCCTCGACGCCCAGCTATGACGTGGCGCACCAGCACGAGTGGAACCCGAGCGGAATGCGCTGAGGCAGGTGCACCACCGCCACGGGGCCCGCCGCGACGTCGCGCGCGTCGATCACGAAGCACGCCGACGCCTTGTCGGGCGCGTTCGTGCCGAACGTGACGAGCCAGCCGTCGTCTTCTTCGACGGCGCCGGGGCGCGGCGCGAACGACGCCTCGCCCACGTACCAGCCGCGCGGAGCCTCCCACGTCGTTTTGGCGCCGCTCGACAAGTCGTACTTCACCAGAGCGTCGAACATCAGCTCGCTGCGCGGCGAGAGGCGCGGGTTGTAGCTGTAGCGGAGCTTCGTGCCCTGCCGCGTCTCGTTCGTCTTCGGGAACTCGGTGGCGAGGTCGTCGAGCTGGCGCTCGCTCAGCGCCCCGGTACGAAGGTTCATGCGCCACTCGTACAGCTCGGGCACGAGCTCGATGTTGTCGAGCCGGGCGATGTCTTCGCGCGAAGACCGCTTCGCGGGAATCGGGTCGCGCACCCGGCACGCGACGAGCACGAGCTCATCGCCGGCCTCGTACGCGTTGATCGAATGGTACGTGTAGCACGGCTCGGCCTCGAACCACTTCACGTCCGCTGCGCCACCCCGGCGCGGGAGCACGCCGAAGCGCGAGGGCGTGCTCCGATCGAAGCCGATGCGGAGCTTGCCCAGGGCGAGCTTCTCGGGGTCCCACCCGAGCGGAAAGTCCATCAGAACCGAGTAGTGCTCGGTGATCGCCATGTCGTGGAAGATGTGCGGCGCGGGGATCGGAATCGGCTCGTACTTCACCAGCTCGCCCCCGGCGTCGACGACGCCGTAGCGCAAGAACGGCTCCCGCACGATCGAGAAGTCGAAGAACACCAGCTCGCCGGTGCGCGGGTCGACCTTGGGGTGCGCCGAGAAGCCGCCCTTCAGCGCGCCTGAGAACTTCTGCGGCCCGATCGTCGAGAGATCTCTCGTCGACAGCTGCACCGGCGTGCCCGACAGCCACCACAGGGCCAGGAGCTGCCCGCGGTGAAACACGAGGTCGGTGTTCGCCGTGTCCTTGATCGGCCCTCCCGGCAGCAGCATGCGCTCTTCGGTCATCGGCTCGAGGATGCCCGACCACAGCGCCGCCCCCGCCTCGCGCTCGTGCTTCAGGCCGCGCGTCTCGACCCACCGGTTCATGTACCGCGCCCCGCCGTCGCCGAAGCGGATGCCGTGGACCATGCCGTCGCCGTCGAACCAGTGGTACCGGCCCTTCGGCGGGAACCACGGGTTCGGAGAGTTGCGCACGTAGAGGCCGTCGAGCGCCTTCGGCAGCTCGCCGGTCACCTTCAACGACGCGACGTCGAGCTCTCTCGTCACGGGCTCGTGCTCGGCCTCGAGGTAGGCGGTCATGGGCGCCAACCTAGGCTACAAGCCGTGGCATGCGCGACGTGTACGTGGCCGGAGCCTTCACCACGCGGTTCCAGCGAAACCCCGAGGCGACGCACCCGCAGCTGGCGCGAGAGGCGCTCGAGGGCGCGCTCGCCGACGCGGGGCTGGAAGGCCAGGCCATCGACGGCACGTGGTTCGGCAGCTGTGCCCTGCACGCGTTCGGGCAGGCGAACATCGGCGGGCAGGCGGTGCTGCACCCGCTCGTGCGCGAGCGGCGCCTCGACCCGACGGCGCCCATCATCAACGTCGAGGCCGGGTGCGCGACCGGCGCGGTGGCGCTCCACGGAGCCTACGCGGCCATCGCGAGCGGCACGGCCGAGACCGCGCTCGCGATCGGAGTCGAGAAGCTGTTCATGCCGCAGGCGCCGCAGAAGATGCTCGCGCTGTTCGAGCAGGGCCTCGATCAGCTGCAGCCGGCCGGGTGGCGCGAGCTGTACGCGCGGCTGGCAGCCGGCGCGGGCACCACCTTCGAGCCGAGGCCCGACCGCATCACGATTCTCGACATCGCCGCGCTCGAGGCGCGGCTGCACGGCGCCTCGAAGCGGCAGCTCGCCGAGCTCGCCGCGAAGAACCACCAGAACGGCGCCCGCAACCCCAAAGCGCTGTTGCAGAAGCCGCTGACGGCGGAGCAGGTGCTGCAAGACAAGCCGGTGCTCGAGCCGTTCACCCGCGCGATGTGCGCGCCGATCGCCGACGGCGCTGCGGCGGTGCTGCTCACCTCACGAAAGACGAGCGTGCGCGTGCGCGGCATGGGCCTGGCCAACGGCGCCCGCTGGAGCCCGGCCGACCCGCCGGTGGCGGTGCACGCCGCCCGGAGGGCGCAGCTGAACCCCGAAGAGATCGACCTCGCCGAGGTGCACGACGCGACCTCCTTCGCCGAGCTGGTGACCGTCGAGGCGCTGCAGCTCGGCAGGGCGCGCATCAACGAGAGCGGGGGCCTGATCGCGCGAGGTCACCCGCTCGCGGCGACCGGTCTTGCCCAGGTGGCCGAGCTGAGCGCGAGACTTCGCGCAGGCGAGGGGCGCACCGCGCTGGCCCACAACGCCGGCGGAGTCATCGGCCTCGACGAGGCGATGTGCGTGGTGACGATTCTCAGCGCGGCCTGAGCAGGTGAACGAACAGGGCACCCGTGCCGGGGAGCGCGCCGACCCCTCAGAACTCGATCACCATGCTCACCCGGTTCGGCAGCCCCGCCCCGCCGTCGATGCGCAGCTGGTAGTTCGGCTTCGACAGCACCTCGAGCACGCAGGTGCGCTGCTCCTTCGTCAGGTCGCCGCCCGCGCCCGCCGGAGCCAGCTCGTGATCCGACACCGTGCCCGCGTTCGGGTTCACCGACGCGCTCCAGCGAATCGCGCCCGGGTTCTCGATGCCCGTGAAGCAGTCGGCCAGCCGCGGGCTGCGCGCCGCCACCTGAATGCGGAACTCGTCGAGCCAGCTCGGCGACCCCGCCTGCTGCGGCCCCAGGTCCGGCCTCGGCTGCGTCTCGACCTTCCCCGGCAGCGGTGGCCGCTTCGGCTTCGGCTTCGCCACGCCCGCGTCCCGGAGCACGCCCGCATCCGGCGCCGCGGGCACCGCCGGCACGCCCTCGCCGCACTCGCAGCGCACGAAGAGCAGCAGCAGCAGCGCGGCGGCGGACAGCACCGCCCGCCGGATCCGCCGGCGACGCCTCGCCTCCTGTACGAACGGGTTCGCGTCGAGCTGGCGCTGCAGCGCGCGCTTCTGCTCCTTCATCGCGCGGCGCAGCTCCTTCGGCGTCATTCCGTCACCCTCCAGCCGAACACGAGCTCGCCTTCCGCGTTCTTCCACTCCAGCGGCACGAGCTTCAGCGGCACGAACACCGACGCCGCCGCCACCGTCGGCGGCGAGAACGGCCACGGCAGAGGGTCGCTCGGAGCGAGGCGGATGTTGCCCGCGAACGTCTCGTACCTCAGGCCCAGCGAGCGCTGCCGGCCCTGCTCCGTCGTGTCGAACTGCGACAGCCCCTCGAGAATGCCCTGCACCCGCCCGCGCAGCTCGTCGGCGAACCGCACCTGCGACTTCGCGGTCGTCGTCGTCGTCGCGATGAAGTCGAGCACCCGCGTCAGCGCCTTCAGCATGGGGATGTTCGCGATGCGCACGTCGGCGTCCTCCGCTTCGATCTTCTCGAGCAGGAGCTTCACGAACCGCAGCGTGAAGTGCGGCTCGTCGGCCGCCCCGTCGCGCAGCGCCGTCGCCATCGCCCCGACGTCGCCCTTCGCCAGCGGCTTCAGCCTCGCGATGCGCGCGTCGAGCGAGCTGCCCCGCTGCACGCTCGCCGCCAGGGCCTCGAACGACCTCTCGTCGGCCCGCAGCGCCGCGCGCCACAGCAGGTCCTCGAACACCGAGTTCAGCTCCTGGCGCGGAACCAGCGCGCGCAGCGTGCCGAGCACCTCGGCGTTCGTCGTGTAGCGCGACAGCACGTAAGACAGCCACCGGCGCGCGAGCGGCAGCACCACCGCCGACTCGCGCGACTCTTCGGCGTGCGCCATCGCGAACCCGAACGAGCGCAGCGCCTCGAGCTGGTCGCCCTTCTCGAGCGCGGCGACGCCGCGGTGCAGCGCGATCACCGCGCGCTCCTTGAACCCGCTCGCCGGCTCGAGCGCGAGCAGCTGCTTGCCGCGATCGCCCGACGTCACGACGCCGCGCCGCGCCGGCGTGCCCTTCAGCTCGAGAAAGCCGATCCACGACTCGACCTCTTCGCCGTTGCCGCGCGCCGCGAGCCGGTCCGAGATGCCCAGGCTGAGCGCTTCGATCGTCTCGGGCGTCGCCGCCAGCGGCTTCGCCTGCGCGAACAGGAACAGCCGCCGCTCGGGGCTCAGCGTCAGCCACTCGTCGGGCGACCACGTCAGCGTCTTCTGCAGCACTTCGTACTGCCGCGAGCCCTTCGGCCACTTGCGCGCCTCTTCCGCGTTCTCGGCGGCGGCGGCGTCCGAGAGCCCCACGCGGCGGCCCCTCTGTCTCTCGGCCATCGCCTTCTGCCGCGCCTTCCGCTCGGCGAGCTGCACCATCGCGAGATCGATGTCGAAGATGCGCGCCTCGATCGCCGCGGTGCTCTCGACCTTCGTGCGGTCGAGCGTCTCGAGCGAGCGCAAGAGCAGCTGCCGCATCACCGGAGCCGTCGCGAGGCGATCGGTCAGATCGACGCTCAGCGTCGTCTTCCCCATCGCGAGCATCGTCAGGTCGGCCGCGAGGCACGAGGTGCGGAAGAACGTCACCGTGCGCAGCTCGGCCGGGTCGAGCACGTCGTGGAGCGAGATGCGCCGCGACTGCCGGCGCGCGTCGAGCGCGTCGAACGGGTTGCTCGGCGACGGAATCGGACCCTTCGTCAGCGACGCGACGACCTCGTTGTGAACCGCGATCGGCCACAGGCCCGCCCCGCCCTCCTCGTCCTTCGGGAAGCCGTCGCCGCACAGCCCGAGCGCCCCGAGCGCGGCCCAGGTCACGCTGCGCAGGTCTTGATCGAAGCGGCCGACGTGGCCCTCGTCGCGCGCGACCACGTTGCGCAACAGCCACAGCTTCACCGCCTCGTTCGACCTGCTCTCGCGCAGCGCCACGCGCGCGTTGAAGAAGATGAGGGCCTGGTTGTTCACCGGAGCAGAGCGGAGCTCTGCGGAGGTCGGGCCGCCGCCCCCAGGCAGACGCGGCTCGAGCGAGACCGAGCCTGACAGCACCAGGGCAGCGAGCGGCGACAGCATCAGAACGACCACCCGAGCTGCAGCGTGAAGTCCCACCACATGCCCAGGCCCGCCTGCGACAGCAGCACGAACGGCGTCGTCGACATCAGCCGCGGCGAGATGAACGCGCCGTTCTGGAAGAAGACCGAGAACGAGAACCCGAGCAGCACGTCGTACCGGTTGCGGTCGATCTCCATGCCCGGCAGGCGAAGGTCCTCCATGTTCTGCACCTGCTTGTCGGAGAGCCGCGGCGCGAAGAAGTTGCCGAGCGCGGCGTCCCACGCGGTGTCGTCGAGCTCCTTCTCGTACCAACGCGCGCGCACTCCGAGGTGCACCATGAAGACGAGCTCGGTGGCGGGGATGAAGCTCCAGCGCGGCGTGGTGACGCCCTCGGCCAGCGCGTAGCCGGCGATGAGATCGAGCTCGAAGCGCCTCGGGCGGCCGGCCTGGCGGTAGGGCGTGAGCGAGAGCTTGTTGCTCGCGTCGCTCGGCCAGACGCCGACGTAGTGGAGCCCGGCCTCGATCAGCAGGCCCGAGAGCGGCGCGCGCACCGCGCCTCCGAGGCGGCCGCTGTTGAAGTTGTTGAGCTCGAGCAGGTAGCTGCCGCTGACCGCGAGCTGCACGGTCGAGCGCCGCCAGTCGTAGCGCACCGCGCGCGACGCCTGCCCGATCATGCGCTCGCTCAAGACCTCGAACGGCGTGCGGTGCGACTTGAGCGTCGTCTCGTCGATGACGTCGCCGGCGGCCGTCTTCTCGGCTTCGGGCTCGGCAGGCTGCGGTTGTTGTGGCTGAGCCTCCGGAGCAGGTGCGTCCGTCACGCCCGCCAGGGCCGGCGCCGCACACAACAGCACGACCATGACGAGGAGGCGCTCGCCCCTCACCCCGGCACTTTCCCCTACGGGGGAGAGGGAGGCCTGGTCACGGATCAAGCGGGAACCCCTCGGGGGCGTCGGGGTCGGGGTACTTCGGCGTGTAGCAGGCCTCGGGGTACGCGCTGCGGAAGTCGCGCAGCACCTCGTAGACGCCGCCGGAGCCGAACGTCGGGTGGTCGCAGAAGCGGACGCACTGGTCGAGCCAGAACCGCATCGGAAACTCGGTCTGCTCCCAGATCTTGCTGCCCGGCTGCGTCTGGCCCATCCCCGAGATGCCGAACGGAATCGTCACCGAGAACGCGCTCGCCGCTCCCGCGAGCGTCTGCTGGTACTCGAGCGTCGTGAGGAACGGAAAGTCCCACCCCAGGCCGAGCGAGTAGCTGGGCTGCGGGAACTGGTTGTGCACCAGCGGCAGCTGCGCGATCGGCAGCGCGAGCATGTTGAGCGGCGGCGGCGCGCTGGGCACGCCGAACATCGCCGTGTTGAAGCCGGCGTCGGCCCGCACGTTCTCGTCCTCGGAGCCGGCCGCGTTGCAGAACGAGAACGCGTCGGTCGGCGCCGCCGAGATGCTCTCGTTGTTGTAGAAGGTCACCGTGCCGAAGTCGCCGAACTCGACGTTGCGTGACGTCGGCGTGCGCTCGGGCGCCTTGAACGTCAGCTTCGTGGTGCGCCCGGCCTGCCCCTCGGAGTACTTCGAGAGAAACGTCAGGTACTGCGCGCGCGTCGGCAGAATCGGCAGCGACGTGAAGCGAAACGGCCCGAGCATCAGCTCCAGCGGGTCGGGCAGCAGCGCGCAGGTCTGCTGAGCGTTGTCGGGGATCAGATCGAGATCGTCGAGGCCGCCGTCGGGCGGCAGCGTGACGCCTCCGTCGAAGCCGAACGGGAACCGCGCCGGGCACCACAGCACCGTGCGCGAGACGGTCGGCCGCGTCATCTTGTACGCGAAGCCGTCGAACACGAACCCGCCGACCGCGCGCGGCGTCGTGCGCGCCTGCTCCGGAGGCAGCACCTGCTCCAGCGCGTCTTCCAGGATTCCCGACGTGAAGCCCGTCGTGTCGTCGTGGTGGTACGCGAGCACCAGCACCATGTCTTTGCCGCCCGCGCGAACCGTGTCGAGCTTCGCGCGGAACTGAGCGGCCAGCTGGCTCGAGAAGCCCGCCTGCCGCACGTCGTCGATGCAGATCGTCGGCACGCCTTCGAGCTGCATGCGCTGAATCTGCATGTCCCGGTGCGCCTGCGAGATGACCCGGTTGCACGGAGCCAGCACGAAGCCCACCGGCACCGCGTCTTTCACCGGGCTGCGCAGCGAGGGGAACGCGTCGCGCACCTCGGGGTTCTTGCGCGCGATCGCCGCCGCCTCGAACGTGCCGGTCGCGTCGGTCACGATCGAGCGCGCGCACACGCCGCCCGCCGTCGAGGCCGTCAGCGGCAGCGTCTCGGGCGCGAAGACCGCGCGGTCGGTGGTCTGCAGCTCGGCCCAGCCCAGCGGGTCGAGCCCCGCCGGGCAGCCCGGGACCTGGCCATAGCCGTACGGGTTCTCCATCGTGGCGCTCACGCCCCCCGCCCCCGGCGAGAGGATGCGGAAGCTGCGCCGCAGGCCCAGGTCGGTGGCGTCGTGGTTGCGCAGCGTCGGGAACACGTTGCGCGAGCGCCACTGCACGCGGCGGTTCGATTCGTCGAGCACGCCGTAGACGATGAGGCTGCGGTTCGTGTGCGGCGGGCCGACGCCGACGACGTTGTAGACGGTCGCGGTGTTGAGGAAGACCTGGCCGTCGCGGTGGTAGCGCAGGCGGATGCCGACGTCGCGCGGCAGCTTCTGCACCTTCAGGCTCGCGCTGCCGCAGCGGCCGTTCACTCCGCAGTCGACCGGCAGGTGCGTGTGCACCATCGGCAGCGTCGTGACGTCGACCCACGGCTGCTCGACGTCGTCGGTGCGGTAGGTCACCTCGATCTGCGACAGCTCGCCGAGGCCCTGCTGGGCCTCGAGCGTCCAGAAGTAGAACAGCGTCTGCTCCTGCTCGAACCAGGCGGCGTCGGCGAGCGTGAAGCGCGCTTGAATGTCGGTGATGGGCACCTTGCACGCGGCGATCGCGAGGACCAGCTGCAACCACGCCGTGCGAACGCCGCGCCCCATGGTTCATGCCACCATCGCCGAGAACGACAGCCGGCCCCGCGACAGCTGCTTCTTCACCGCCTGCACCAGCTGCTCCCGCCCGCTGTGCGCGAGCTGCCACTGCTCGGTGCGCGACTGGAACCCGAGGTTCGCGCGCATCGCGGCCTGCATCGTGTTCGACAGCTGGTTCATGAACGGCACCTGCCACGACGCCGGCTGCACCGACGCCCAGCCGGCGAGCGCCTTCATCTCGACCTCGAGCAACAGGTCGTTGCGCTGCTCCGCCGGCAGCTTCATCAGCATGTCGGGGTACAGAATCGAGTCGTACCAGCTCGGGTACACGCCGGCCGAGCGCGTGAGCGCCGAGTCGAACAGCACCTTGCGGTCGGCCGGGTCGACGTGCTGCAGCAGCACCGACAGCGCGCCCGCGGCGTCGACCTCGCGGCCGCGGTCGGCGATCTCGTGCGCGGCCGGCATCGGCGCCTTCGGAAACGGCTTGCCCGAGCGCGCCGCGTCGAGCGTCTGGAACAGGTGCTCGCGGTCTTGCCGGTTGATGCGGTTCGAGGCGAGCAGCTGCTCCGCCACCTGCAGCCGCCGCTCGCGCGAGAGAATGCGCGCGACCTCGAGCTGGCAGTCGGCCGGCACCAGCGCGAACAAGAGCGCCCCGTTGCGGGCCGGCAGCTGCTCCACCAGGTTCGCGACGCCGGCGCCGCCGAACTCTTCCCGCAGCGACCGGTAGATCTCGGCGTCGGCCTGCGCCATCAGCGACGACGCGATCGCGTGCTGGTTCAGCTTGCGGAAGAACTCCGCGTCCGACGGCAGGCGGTGCTCGTCGAGGTTCTTCAGGTAATCGGCGAACTCGACCTTCCGCACGGCGTACTCACCATCCGACGAGAACGCGAGCGACAGCCGGTCACCGAACACCAGAATGGCCTTGGCGAGCAGGTCGTACTCGCGCGCACCCAGCCACGAGCGCAGGAGCTCCACCACGCCGCCCTCGTCTTTCCCGAGGTCGGCCTGCGCGACGCGCTCGGACCAGACCTTCTGCTGCTCCGCGACGAACGCCTGCGGGTCTTCACCCGCAGGCAGCGCCTCGAGCACGTGGCCCTCCTTCACTTCCTTGCCCCCGGAGTCGTCGGGCTTCAGCTCCGCCTCGACCGCCTTCGGGGGGCTCGCCAGCAGCTGCGCGGCGAGCGCCTTCTCTTCGAGCGACTCCTTGCCGACGCGCCTGAGGCCCCAGATGACCGACAGCGTCGCGAGCGTGGCGAGCAGCACCGCGATCATCCACGCGAAGTGCGGCAGCAGCGTGACCCACAGCTCGCGCAGCGCCAGCTCGGCCTCCCACTTCTGCGGCGGCGCGGGCTCGACCTTCGGCTCGGGCTTCACGGCAGGCGCCGCCTCGGGCAGCGGCGGCGGCGAGACGGCGAGGCCGGGCGAGATCGGCTCGAGAATCGAGCGCCCGACCGTGACCGTGAGCCACCCCTTCGACAGGCGCTGCTCGAGCCGCTTCTTGAGCGCCTCGACGTCTTTGAGCGGCACCGACTTCTCGTGCGCGAACTCGCAGTGCACCTTGGTGAGGTACTCCTGCGCGGGCACGGCGCCGAGGCCCTGGTCGTTCGGCAGGCCGGGCAGCGAGCTGTTGCGCGGCAGGTCGACGACGGCGTGGTCGCGGTACACGCAGCCCTTCGAGGCGCAGCGCTCGGGAGCGCAGTCGCGGCCGAGGTAGAGATCGAACTGGCTCTCGACCGCGCGCAGCTCCATCAGCACCGAGCCGGGAATGTGCTTCTCGGGAACCGGCGTGCCCGGCGCCTGAGCCATGGCGAGAGCCGGAACGAGCGCCAACAGGTAGACGTTTCGCATCAGTAGATCCTCACGACGACCCGGCGGTGGCGGGCGAGCCGCTCGTCGGGGTTCAGGCCCTTCAGCTCGTCTTCGGGCAGCGGCTTGGTGTCGGCGTAGCCCTCGACGCGAATGCGCCCCTTCGCGACGCCGACGTCTTCGAGGCGCTGGCGCACGACGATGGCGCGGGAGCTCGAGAGCTCCCAGTTCGTGATGGGCCCCACCATCGGTATCGCGTCGGTGTGGCCCTCGACCGCGAACTGGTACTTCGACGCGTACGGCACGAGCACCTGCAGCATGCCGGTCACCGTACCGTCGTGCTCGGGGCGGATGATCGCCTTGCCCGAGTCGAACACGATGCCCGAGTTCAGCGAGATCTCGAGCCCCTCGGCGCCGAGCGAAGTGCGCACGAGGTCTTGCAGGTTCTTCTCGGCGATCTGCTTGTTGATCTCGCGCTGAATCGCCTCGAGGCTCTGCGGCTGCTCGGCGCCCGAGATGCTCTTCACGATCTGCTGCATGCGCGCCTTGTTCAGGTTCGCGGCGGTCAGCAGCACCACGAAGAACAGGAGCAGGTTCGTGATGAGGTCGGCGTAGCTGAGCAGCCAGCTCTCTTCGTGGCCTTTGGGGCGGCGCTGCATGGGCTCAGGCTCCGCCCCGCGCGACGAGCTCGTTCACGCTCTTCTCGCACCGCTCGTAGAAGCCGAGCCGCTCGTCGAGCAGGTTGTTGAGGTAGTGCCCGATGGGCCCGCACATGCCGGCGCCCCACGCGACGCCGTACAGCGTGGCGAGCAGCGCGAGCGACATCGCGGCGCCGATGTTCAGGTTGTCGGCGCTCATGTTCCTGAACAGCTGGATCATGCCGGTGATGGTGCCGACCATGCCGAACGCCGGCCCGAGCTTCGACAGCATCTCCCAGTTGTGCACCGCGGGCTGCATGCGCGCGATCTCTTCGTGCCGCAGCTCGAGGAACACCTTCGCGCTCGAGACCTCGGGCGAGCGATTCAAGACGAGATCGACCATCTGCTTCACGGCGGCGAACTTGCTCTTCTCGGCGAGCGACAGCGCGCTCGACTTCTTGCCCTCGCGCCACAGGGCGTAGAGCTGCTCGCGCTCGGCCTCCATCTCTTTCGTGGTGGTGCTGAAGACGCGCAGGCCGGGCACGAGCTCGCGCAGGAACGCGAGCGTGCGCAGCGCGGTCTGACCGGTCGAGCTGATCAGCACCGCCGCCAGCGAGCCCACCGACACCATGAGCAGCGCGTGCAGGTTGAACGGCGACACGACCTGGTTCGTGTCGTTCTGGGTGAAGCCCATCCAGATGATGGCGCCCAGCAAGATGAATCCGACGATTTGCATGGCGTGTCCTTTCTACTTCTGCTGCCGCTGCAGCTCTTCGAGCTTCTTGCGCACGTTGGGGTCGCTCTCGATCGACTCGACCTGCTCGTAGATCTCGATCGCCTTCTCGCGCTCGCCCATCATGAGCAGGAGCGACGCCTTCGCGCGAAGAAACTCGGGGTGGGACTTGTACCGCTGCAGCACCGTCTCGGCCCACTCGAGCGCGAGCGCGTAGTTGCCGGCCTTCATCGCGTCTTGCATGAGCGCGCGCGCCTTGATGATGCTGACCTCGGGCGCGGAGTCGTCGATGCGCAGGCCGCGCGCCCGGTACGCCTCGACGAGCGCGTCGTCGGCCTTCGTCGGCGGCGGCGGCACGAGCCGGCTCTGGGGAATGGTCTTCACGTCTTTGCTGCCCGCTCCGTGCTCGATGACGATGCGCTGGCCCGTCGCCAGCATCGGTACGTCGACCTCGGTGATCATGTTCCCGTCGTTCCACTTCACCTTCATCACGGTCGTCGACCCGAACCCGAACGGGCGAATGAGCGTGCCCTCTTCCTTCAGGGCCTGGTGCTTCGGAGCGGGCGGCTCGACCAGGTAATACGTGTAGTTCCGGGCGGCACAGGCCGAGGCCGTCAGCGACAGCAGAATCAGGAGCAGGGAGCGGTTCATGGCAGGATCGGGAGCAGCGAGATGTCGAGCAGCGAGAGACCAATCGCGAAGCGCAGGTTGGTCGAGAGGAAGGCGACGACTCCGAAGTTCGACTTCGCGATCGGCATGCGGATGACGAGCGTGCCGGTGAACAGCGGGTCGATGAGCTCCGGCGGCGTCATGCCCGAGGGCGTCAGCGCGACCACCAGCGCCGTCGGGAAGCTGAGCGCCACCTGAATGCCGACGGTGAGGTTCAGCGCCTGCGGGATGATGCGGTAGTAGTGCGCCCCGATGCCCGCGACCGGGTCGAACACCGAGAACGTGAACCCCGAGAGGTTGCAGTTCGAGTCGCCCCACTGCTCGCTCCAGTCGATCGAGAAGTGCTGGTGCGGGAACACGCCGAAGTCGACGAACGTGTGCACGAGCGCGTTGCCGCGGGCGCGGCGATCGACCTCGCGCGCGTAAGACACGTTCTTGCGCGTACGCGCCTCGTCCGACAGGTTCGCGTCGAAGTTCTCGGCGAGGATGATGCGGCTGTTCTTCAGGTCGATGACCTTGAGGCTCACGCCCTCGCCGTTCTCGTCGAGCCACACCGCCGCCCGCGCCGGAGCGGCCGTGCCGCGCCCGATCTGATCGAGGCGCATGATCTCTTCCGCGGCGAGATCGCCGGTGCTCTGCTGCAGCCACCCGTCCTGCGCGTACACGCGCGGCGCCATGCAGGCCTCGCACGCGCGCACGTGCGCTCCGCCGAAGATGCGGATCAGCGACGCGAGCGCCGCCGTCGGGTACCAGGTCTTCGACTCTTCGTAGGCCGGCTTCACGCTGACGACGATGACCGGCACGAGGTCCTTGATGACGAGGCCCGCTCCGCCCTCGAGGCGCACCTCGAGCGTCTCTTCCATGCGCACCAGCGCGTCGCGCGTGCTCTCGCGCTGCGCGAGCGCGGAGGCCGGCGCGAGCAGGAGCAGCAGACCCAGGTGGCGCGAGGTCAGAAGCAAAACTGCACCTCGAAGCCGAAGGTGTGCCACTTCATGAAGCCGAGATCGACGTAGTTGCCGGCCGACGACGCGTTGTCGAGCGCGGGCGCCGACTCGATGTACATCGAGACGCCGAGCCGGTTCTTGAGGCGCAGCAGCAGGCCCGCGTGAAACGTGCCGTAGATGACGTTCGGCGTGGTCTGCGTCGAGTCTTTCAGCTCGTCGAGCGTCGGCTGGATGCTGCGGTACGCGAACGCGCCGGTGCCGTACACCGAGATCACCGCGCCGCCGATGTACGCGTAGACGTCGGGGTGCGTGAGCGACACCGTATTCCCCGTGATCAGCCGCGCCACCCGCGCCTGCAGCGACCAGCCCACGTGCGAGTTCGGCGCCCACGTGAAGCCCAGGTTGAAGCCCGCCGTCCACGCGCGCGCCTGGTTCAGGCTCGCCTCGACGCCCGCCTGCAGCCACAACAGCGGCGGCGCCGGAGCGAACGCCCCCGGCCGCGTCTGGTACGTGCGCACCCCGACCGTGATGGGGATGAGCAGAATGCCCTTGCCCTCGAGCAGGTCGAGGTACTCCTTGCGGGCGTCGGCGGCGCTCTTGAGCTTGTCGGGGCTGCGCAGCATGGCGGCCGACGCGGTGGTCGTGGAAATGGTGTGCGCGTAGGTGATGGGGAGCTTCGGCTCGAGCGACGTCATGCGCACGCGCAAGACCAGCACCGAGCCCTCGGCTTCGAAGTCGAGGAAGATGGCGTGGCGGCTGCCCGACGTGACGCCGGCGGCCGCGAGCGCGTCGGGCATGTCGACGCCGCGCCCGACCACGGTGCCCTTCGCGCCCGAGTGCACGACCATCGCGGTGCACTGCGGGCAGTGAACGAGCTGCACGTGCGTGCGCGGGTTCTTCACCAGGAGCGCGACGAAGTGGTTCTCGAGCAGTGCCTGCAGGCCGCTGCCGAAGCCGACCGGCACGGTGACGTCGGCGAGCACGACCGGGGTGTCGGCCGCAAAAGGCGGCTCCTGCGACCAGCGGTAGACGAGCTCGTCGAGCAGGTCGTACGCCTGCAGCTGGAGCTGGGCGCCGACCTCGGCGCGGGCCTCCTCGAGCTCCTTCTGGAAGGAGTTGGTCGGGTCGTCCTCGGCGGCGGCGTGCGCGGCGGCGGCGGCGAGCAGCAGCGCGGCAGCGGTCAGGCGGGGCGTCACAGGAGCCACCTCCACTCGCCGTCGACGCAGACGCCGGCGTGGAGCTGCTCCTCGCGCTCGTCGAGGATCATGATGCCGAGGAAGGCCTCGCCGGCCGTCAGCACCTTCTCGCTGAAGTAGCGGCGGCACGCGACGCCGTACGACTTCCACGGCGGCATGCGCGCGAGCACGGCGATGTCGCCGGCCGCGAGCACCGGCACCCGGTCGGACACCTTCTGGCCGCGCTCGGCGAGGCTGACGCGGGCGGCGATGCTGATCTTCTGCGCGACGAGCGGCGACGGGTAGAACGCGTCGACGTACCAGGTGGTCTGCTCCGGAGCCGACGCGCCCGCGAGCCGCACGATGTCGCCGACCGAGGCGCCGAGCTCGGTGAGGATGACCTCGTCGCGCGCGCCGCGCTCACCCCACTCGATGAGGCGGCGCCGGCAGAGCAGCGCGTCTTTCACCCCGAAGTTTCCGCCGCGCGCCGGTGGCTCGGGCACGAGGCCCGGGTAGCGCTCGTGGGCTTCCTCCTGCGACATGCGGTGGCAGTCGTAGTTGCGCGCCTGCGCCTTCGTCTGCGTGAAGCCCGCCGACGGGTCCTTCGTGATGCACCCGCCGCACGCCAGCGCGATGAAGAGCGCCCACCTCATGGCGGCAGCACCGGAGGAGGCGGCGTCTGCGGCGGCGGCTGCCGGCGCGGCGGAGGCGGCTGCTGCGGCGCGCGCGGCTGCGGCGGCGGCTGCATCGCGGGCGCGCCGGGCAGCGGCTGAGCGGGCGCGGCCGCCGGCGTGATGACGGGCTCGCCCTCGAAGCTGCGGAGCACCTTCTCACGCATCGTCGCGTGGAAGACGAGCTGGCTCATCTGGTTGTGGAAGTCGCGCGAGAAGTCGTACTTGTGGTTGTTGCCGATGAGGCCCTCGCCCTTCGGCCGCACGATCAGATCGAGCAGCCCGTTCACCGCCCAGAACGCGAGCCCGAAGTAGCGGATGAAGCGGGCCTGCAGGGTGTCGCTGACGAGGAGGAAGCCGTCGGAGTCGCGAATCGAGACGTCCTGCGCGAAGGTGGCCTCGGTGATCGAGGGGATCAGCGTGCCGCTCGCGTAGCAGAGCATCCAGAGAATGGGGCTGTTGTCGACGTGAATGCGCCGAGCGCGCAGCTCCATGATCAGGTCGGGCTTCTGGTGCTCGGCGTCGGAGGCGTCGCCGCGATTCCCCGCGCCGCCCTCTTCGTCGGGGATCTCGATCTCGACCTTCGCGCCCTGGTTCGAGTACAGCTGGCTCATGTTGTTGCAGAGCTCTTCCGACTCGCCGTAGTCGGCGGCGTCGCCCGACGGCACGCAGCGCACGAGCAGGTTGAGGCCCTCGAAGTTCTTCTGCGAAGGGTCGACGGTGACGGGCCGCTGGAGCGCTGCCACCGGCTGGTAGACGGTCACGCACGCAGACGAGATCAGCGCGAACGTCAGCGGAAGGAAGCGAGGCATGAGAGCGCAGCCGCCCGGGTTAGCAACAGCCGTGCCCGATGTCTCGAAACCGGTCGATCAGTTCGAGCGCATCAGGCTGTGACAGGCATGTCGCTAGGCGGTGAATCCCGGTGCTCCTCCGCCGCAACGACGAGCCACCTGCTCGAACCCGGCCAGCTGGTAGCGTCGCCGCGGTGATTCCCCGCCGGCTCGAGGTGACGTACCCGCCGCACGACGTCGCCCTCGCCTGGGTTCTCCGGCCTCCTCGTCGCGATGGTCGCGCCCATCTGCGTCATCGGGTTCCTGCAGAGCCCGGCCCTCGGCGCGCTCATGACGCTCGTGGGAGGAGGCGGCATCGCGCTCCTCATGAAGTGGTTGCTCGCCGTGAGGCGGCGGCTGGTGGCCGCGTTCGCGCTCGACGGCGTGGTCCGGCTCGACGGCGAGAGGCTCGCGTGGAGCGCGCTCCAGGGGGTCGAGCTGAAGATGCGGCACTCGGTGCGGGGCAAGCGCCCCTACGCGGTGCAGCTCGTGTTCAGCGGCGGCACGGCAGGCGTCGGCTTCCGCGCGAGCAACTTCGCCGAGGTGATCGAGCTCGTGAGAGCGCTGCCGGTGGAGCAGCGCGAGACGGCGTGAACCGCTACTTCGCCGGAGTCGTCTCGGACCAGAGGATGAGGTCGCCCTTGGTCAGGTACTCGGAGTCGGTGAACGCCGCGTAGAAGTCGTCGAGCATTCCGTCGAGGTCGGCGTAGCGCTGGTCCTTACGGTCCTGCGTCATCTTGTCGAAGATGGGGTCGAGCTTCGACGGGCACTCGGAGTTCACCTCGGAGGGCAGCGCAGAGCGGCGCCCGGGGATCTGCCCGGTCATCATCTCGTAGAGCAGGATGCCGAGCGCGTAGACGTCGCTCGAGGGGCCCACGTCTTTCGCGCGGGCGATCAGCTCGGGGCTCATGTAGCCCATGCCGCCGGTGCCGACGAAGACCTGCGGCATGCCCTTCGTCTGGTCGACCTCGATGACGCGCGACAGGCCGAAGTCGGCGCACTTCGCGTTGCCCCAGCTGTCGAACAGCACGTTCTCGGGCTTGAGGTTGTGGTGCGTGAGGCCGATCGCGTGCGCGGCGCGCAGGGCGTACGCCATCTGCAGGAAGTAGCGGATGCCGAGCTTCACCGGCACGCCCTTGCCGCCGCCCTTGTCGAGCGCTTCGCGCAGCGAGCCCTTGCACAGCTCCATCACGAAGTACGGGCGGGCGACGTCGGTGTTCTGATCGAGCACCTGCACCACGCCGGGGTGCTTCACCTGCGCCTGCGCGCACAGCTCTTTCTTGAGGCGCTTGATGACCTCGCCGCGCTGCAAGAAGGAGAAGTAGCCGAAGATGTCCTTCAGCTCCTTCACGCAGATGTCGAGGCCGAGCGCGTTGTGCTTGCCCTTGAACACGGTGCCGAGGGGGCCCGAGCCGATGGGGTCGTACTTCACGTAGCGCAGGTCGACGTCCTGGCCCTTGCCGACGCCGACGTTCGCGCCGCCGAGTGGAGGACCCTGAACTGCGACGGCGGTGAGCGGAATGGTAGCGGTCATGGGAGCAGGAGGTGGCGGGTAGCCCGCGCCCGCGGGCCGGGTCTCGGGAGCGGTGACGTGCGGAGGAGCGGGAGCGATCGACGGGACGAGCGGCTCGTCTTGCACCGGCGGAGGCGGCGGCCCACGGCGGTTGACGCCGCCGGGGCGACCCATCGCCTGGGGCGGAGGAGGCGGCGGCTGCGAGTCGCCGTCGACGAGCAGGTCGGTGGCGGGGGGCGGAGGCGGCCGGCCCGACGACGCCGGAATCGTCTCGATGACGGTGGCGTTCGACTCGTCGGCGCCGAGGATCTGATCGGCGAAGAACTCGCCGACCTCGCCCGAGAACTTGTCGTTGTAGTCGCCGTCGACGACGCGCTCGCCCTGATCGGTCAGCTTGAGCTGGGCCTCGCGATCCATCGCGATGTAGTGGAACTTGCGGAGGAAGAAGAAGTAGCTGTCGAACTCGAGCGAGACGCTCGGCTCGAGAAAGCTCTTCACGTCGGCCAGCTTGTTCGAGCGCCCCAGGCGCGAGTTCTCGCGCAGCGACTTGAGGATGTAGAGCGCCTCGTTGCTGACCTTCTCGCGGGTCATCGTCTGAGACATCGCGCGGCAGACTACAGACGGGTCCGCTGCGAGCCAACGGAAAACGGAAAACTACCGACCACCAACCACCGACCACCGACTCACTTGATGTTGAGCAGCCGCTTCACCGTCTCGAGCACCTCGGCGAACCGCACCGGCTTGCGCAGGTAGATGTCGACGCCGACGCTCATCGCCTTCTCTTGCGCGTCGCGGCCGCCGGCCGAGATGGCGACGATCGGAATCTTCTTCAGCTTCTCGTCGTGCCGCACCTTCTCGACGAGCTGGAACCCGTCCATCACCGGCATGTAGAGGTCGGTCATGAGCAGGTTGAACGTCGTGTCCTTCAGCTGGTTCAGCGCGTGGTGGCCGTCGGGAGCGAAGTGCACCTCGAGCGGCACCCGCCCCTGCAGATCGTTCGCCGCGAGCTTCTTCAGCACGTAGCTGTACATCTCGATGATGTGCGGGTTGTCTTCGACGATGAGCACGCGGAAGCCCGTCGCAGGCACAGCCTGCTCCTTGCTGCCACCGCCTTCCGTCGAAAGGGCCAACAGTTTCTCCAGTCTCTTCCGATCCGCGTCGGTTTGCACTGCGATACCGACGCCGCCCACGCCCGTGCCCAGTGCGGGCCGTATCCACGTGACCCGCCCGACAATCTCTATCGGATCCAGCAGGCCTGGGAAAGAAAGTGCCAGCGGCACGACGTCTCCCACCTGCCAGGGCTGCTCCGTCTGGATGAAGAGGCCGCCGCGCGAGAGGTTCTCGGTGGCGTCCGCGACCTGCTTGCGATCGGAGTATTCGACCTTGAGCACGAAGGGGAACCGCTCGTCCTGGCGTTTCTCCGTGCCCATGGGGAGGAGTGGGAGATTGTCGGCGCTCATTCGTTGACTGTCGAGCTTTAGATGTCTACGACGCGCAGCCCATGGAGATGCACCACGCGGCGATGACGCCCGACGACACCGCCCGCCTCGAGGCGGGCATCGCGAAGATCCTCCAGCGCTACCCCGCCGACCGCAAAGCCGCAGCGATGCTGCCCGCTTTGCGGTTGTTGCAGGAGATCAAGGGCTGGCTCGTTCCCGAGGGTGTGAAGAAGGTCGCGCAGCTGCTCGGCACCACGCCCGAGCGCGCGCACGAGGTCGCGACGTTCTACATCATGTTCTTCACCGAGAAGCCGGGGCGCTACGTCATCGACGTGTGCACGAACCTGCCCTGCGCGCTGCGCGGAGCCGAAGGGATGCTGAAGTACATGGAGACGAAGCTCGGCACGCTCGCCGGCACGAACGGCGACAAGTACTACCTGCGCGAGACCGAGTGCCTCGCGAGCTGCGGCACCGCGCCGTGCATGCAGGTGAACGAGACGCACCACGAGAGCCTGACCAAGGCGAAGGTCGATCAGATTCTGGAGAAGCTGTCATGAGCCTCCAGCACCCGGTCGAGAAGATCGTCACGCGGTTCTGGGAGCACAAAGATCAGCCGACGCTGAAGGGCTACAAGTCGCGCGGCGGTTACCAGCAGCTCGCGAAGGCGCTCGATCAGCAGCCGGCCGCCATCATCGACGCGGTGAAGAAGTCGAACCTGCGCGGCCGCGGCGGCGCCGGCTTCCCCACCGGCATGAAGTGGAGCTTCCTCCCGAAGGACAGCCCCAAGCCCAAGTACCTCTGCATCAACGCCGACGAGTCCGAGCCCGGCACCGCGAAAGATCGCTTCATCCTCGAGAACGATCCGCACTCGCTGCTCGAGGGCATCGGCATCGCGTGCTGGGCCCTCGGCGCGCACACCTGCTACATCTACGCGCGCGGCGAGTTCAAAGGCCCGTCGGCGATTCTCGAGAAGGCGATCGAAGAGGCGTACGCCGACGGCATCTTCGGCAAGAAGCTGCTCGGCCGCGACTTCGAGCTGAACGTGTACCAGGTGCGCGGCGCCGGCGCGTACATCTGCGGCGAAGAGACCGCGCTGCTCGAGTCGCTCGAGGGCAAGAAGGGCTGGCCGCGGCTCAAGCCTCCCTTCCCCGCGGTCGTCGGGTTGTTCGGCTGCCCGACCATCGTGAACAACGTCGAGACCATCTCGACCTTGCCCACCATCTTCGAGAAGGGCCCCGAGTGGTTCAACGGCATCGGCGCCGGCAAGTCGGGCGGCACGCGCCTCGTCACGCTGTCGGGCTCGGTGAACCGGCCCGGCACGTACGAGGTCGGCATGAAGACGACCTTGAAGGAGCTCATCTACGCCGAGGAGTACGGCCAGGGCCTGCCGCCCGGCCGCGCGGTGAAGGGCGTGATCCCGGGCGGAGTGTCGGCTCCGCTGCTGACGGCCGAAGAGCTCGCGGTCGCGATGGAGTTCGACGCGTTCAAGCCGCTGAACTCGATGGCGGGCAGCGGCGGCATCATCGTGATGGACGACCTGTGCTGCATGGTGCGGTGCCTGTGGCGGGTGGTGCGGTTCTTCGCCGAAGAGTCGTGCGGCCAGTGCACGCCGTGCCGCGACGGCCAGCCGTGGATGACGCGGCTCATTCGCAAGATCGAAGAGGGGCGCGGCACGGCGGAAGATCTCGAGACGCTGCAGCACGTGGCGACGTCGATGGCGCCCTACCCGCCGATCGGCCTGGGCAACACGATCTGCGCGCTGGGCGACTCCGGAGCGCTCGCGGTGCACGGCTTCATGAAGTTCAAGCGCGAGTTCGAGCAGCACATCGCCGAGAAGCGGTGCCCGTACGGCGAGCGGCCGTGGGGAGCCTTCGGAGACTTCCAGTAGGAGAGGGACAGGGTGAGGGGGCAATCATGGTGGCGACGACCCTCGTAATGACCCTGCTGAGCGGCTGCGCAAGCGACGCAGACTGCACGGTGACGACGTGGAAGTGCTGCGCGTGCCCCGTTCAACGGGCGGTGAGCGTCAAAGAGCTGAAAGCGGAAGAAGACGCGTGCGCGATGAAGAAGTGCGCCGTGCCCGAGTGCGAGGCGCCCAAGCTCGACGCGGCCGCGGTCGCGGTGTGCAAGGCGGGGAAGTGCGAGCTGGGGAAGCCGCCGCAGCCGTCCACCAAAGCCGAGTGCGCGACGGCGGCGGAGTGCGACGTCTGGTGCTGCCAGGAAGATCTGCAGGCGTCGAAGAAGGGCACGAAGCCGCGGAAGGGCTGCAAGCGCTGTCCGAGCCCGCAGCCGGCGGCGGAGTGCCTGGAAGGAAAATGCCAGGTGGCGCCGCACGCAATGGAACCCGAGAAAAAGTAACGAAAGCGAGTCCCCTCTCCCCTCGTAGGGGAGAGGGACAGGGTGAGGGGCAGTCCGTGAAGTGCAACTCGCAGACATTGAGATTGCGGCGTGAGAGGCTCCGAGAACCCTGGACGCCCCGGCGTAACCGCCCCACTGGGGCGCCACTGCACGGCCGCTGATCAGCGTTCACGCACCGTTACCGCCCGGGTACGCGCGTTGCTCTGCCCACGGTCACCATGAACGCCGCCTTCCACCACGACCCCGAATCCGCGGCGAGCGCCTTCGCCCTCTACGAAGACTCGCGGCTCCGCGCCGCCGCAACAAAGCAGCGCTGCCGCGACTGGACGTACGCCGCAGCCCGGGTGCTCCTCGGCGCAGTCTTCATCGCGAGCGCGCTGATGAAGGCGTTCAACTTCCACGAGACCGCGGCGGCGATGGAAGACATCGGCATCCGCGGTTCCGCCCCGCTGCTGGTGCTCGCGATCGCCGTCGAGGGCACCGGGGGCCTCCTGCTGGTGCTGGGCCTGAAGGCGCAGCCGACCGCGCTCGCGCTCGCCGGGTGGATGGTGCTCGTCACGCTCGCGCTGCAGGCGGCGCCCAGCGTCGCGCTCGGCAACCTCGCGATCATCTGCGGGCTGCTTTTCCTCTTTGGAAACGGAGCCGGCGGCCTGAGCCTCGACCAGCGGCGCAGTGCGTCTCTGAGGTGACATGTGCGCGCAGGTGTCCCTTTCGCTGAAGTGACGCGGTGATAAAGGTGCACGCGCGTGCCGTCGTGCTGAAGGCCGAGCGGCGCACGCGACAACACCTTGCTTCGCTCGTCGTACTCAGGGACAGCCATGCTCATGCGCCTCACCCCCGGTGTCTTCGCCGTGGCGTGCACCGTGCTCGCCGCGGCGTGCACGACGACGGTGACCACGCCACCGCCGCCCGATCCTCCCCGCATCGTCAGCTTCACCGCGACTCCGTCTTCCATACGCGCCGGCGAGACCGTGCAGCTCGCGTGGGAGACGGCCAACACCGACAAGGTCGAGCTCGTCGACCAGCGCGGGGAAGCGGTCACGCTCAGCGGCGACGGAGCGACCGTCACGCCCGCCGAGACCACGGTGTACGTGCTGCGCGTCTCGGGCCCCGGCGGCCGCGACAGCGCGTACGTGCGCGTGCGCGTCGACGCCGTCGACTCGCTGTTCCTGGTCGCGGTGCCGAGCGAGATCGCCTCGGGCGAAGAGGTGAGCCTCGTCTGGTCCGCGCTCGGCGCGCTGTCCGGCGCGACGCTGAGGGACTCTGCCGGCACGATGGTTCCCATCACCGGAGCCTCGGGCCTCGTCACCGTGAAGCCTGCGCGCTCGACGACGTACACGCTGACCGCGATGCAGGGCGGCGGCCAGCCTGCCCTGACCCTGCAGGCGGACGTGAAGGTGCGGCCGGTCATCACGTCGCTGACCGCGACGCCGCCGGCGGCGCTCAGCGGCGAGACCATCTCGCTCGAGTGGAACACCGCCGGCGCCGACCGCGTCACGCTGCGTGAAGCGACCTTCGGCGAGCTGCACACGAGCACCACGAACGTCGACACCGGCACCTTCGACTTCACCGTGCCCGGCGCGATGCCCGGCGACGGCGGCACCGCGCTGCCCCAGGGCTTCCCCTTGAGCTTCACGCTCGAGGCCGCGACGAACACGCCCGTGCAGACCGTGTCGCGCACGCTGCCGAGCACCGTCGGCCGCGGGCCGCAGATTCACGCGTTCGACCTTCCCGAGTTCGCCACCGAGCAGACGCTCGTCAACATGGGGTGGCGCGCCTCGGCCGTGCGCGTCGAGCTGCTCGCCGACGGCCAGCTCGTCTACGGCGCGAGCGGCATGGCGGCCGAGACCGGCTCCACGCTGTTCCCCGCTCCGGCCGCGAACGTGACGTTCTCGCTCGTCGCCTACGACGCGAACGGCCTCACGGTGCGCCGTGACCGCACGCTCAAGGTCGTGAAGCGCCCCGAGGTGATGGTGTTCACCGCTCCCGTGATGATCTTCTCCGGCAACGCGGCGAACGTGACGTGGCAGACGCGCGACGCGGCGACCATCACCGTGCGCCTCAAGAACGGCCCGGTCATCTTCACCACGAACGACCCCGCGCGCCTCGCGACCGGCATGGCGCAGGTGAGGCTCAGCCGGCCGTCGGACCTCGTGCTCGAGGCGATCAACGCCGCGGGCGACCGCGACGTCGAGGTGAAGACCGTCGACGTGACGCAGCCCGCGATGGTGTCGGTGACCCCCGAGCCGGCCTGGCCCGGCTTCGACGTGACGTTCACCTGGGACCTCACGGCGCAGGCGCCGATCGAGGTGCAGGGCGTTCCGTCGGACACTCCGCAGGCGGTGACGGCCTCGACCGAGTTCTTCGACTTGAGCCAGCAGCCGCTCGCCACCGCGATCGTGTTCCCGAACGTCGACGAGAGCGTCGTCGCGGTCAGGCCGCCTTCGGGCTTCGTGTTCCCCTTCCTCGACACCGTGACGCCGACGTTCTGGGTGTCGACGAACGGCTGGGTGGCGCTCGAGGCCAACACGACGCCGCGGCCCGACAACCTCGAGCTCGACGTCACCACCACCGCGCTGCCGGCGATGCTCGCGCCCTGGTGGGACAACCTGCAGCTCGGCTCGAAGGGCTCGGTGCTGTGGATGGTCGACGGCACCACGTTCCCGCGCCGGCTCACGATTCAGTGGGACAAGGTGCTCGGCAACTCCGACTCGATGAGCGAGCTGACCTTCCAGGTGCAGCTCTACGAGACCGGGCGCTTCCGCTTCCTGTACCGGCGCCTCGCCCCCGGCAGCGTCGTTCAGGGCCAGGGTGAGACCGCGAGCATCGGCTTCACCGGAGGCACCGGGAAGCTCCGCGCGAGCTACGGCTTCAACGAGGCGGTCGCCGCCGAGGGCCTCGAGCTCGACTGGTTCACGTCGGCCTCGCCGGTCGGCAGCTTCGTCAGCCGCGTCAACGGGCCGGGCATCTTCACGCCGTTCTTCACGACCGGCACGGGCGTGGTGGTGCCGGCGCCGCTGCGCACGCGGGTGTTCGGCAAGGGCTCGCTCGCCGTGACCGAGGCGATGCCGATCTCGCACCCCATCGTGCCGCTCGGCCGCTACGTCGAGGTGTACAACCCCGGCGCCGACCCGGTCGACATCGGCGGCCTCGAGCTGCTGGTCGCCGACGCCGGCCTGCCGCCGTTCACGATCCCCTCGCCGCGCATCGTGCCCGCGGGCGGGTTCTACGTCGTCGGCGAGTCGACGATGCCCGCCGACAACGGCGACGCCCCCGTGCAGGAAGCGTGGCCGATGGGCGCGCTGAACCTCACGCCGAGCTCCATCTTGAACCTCCGCGTGCCCGGCGTGACCGACGGCGGCTTCGTCGGGCAGCTCGCGTGGGGCGGTGCCGGGCTGATCCCGGTGGCGGGCACTTCCATCTCGGGCGACCTGCGCGCGATCCGCGGCAAGCCGCCCGTTCCGCTCGTGTGCCAGAGCGGCCCGACGACGTTCGGCCAGACCGGGTCGATCGGCACGCCGGGCGCGCGCAACGACTCGTGCTTCGGCTACTCGCTCGCGTCGATCACGCCGGCGTTCGAGGACATCTCGGCGACGGGCCAGAAGCTGTTCACCGGCACCGAGCCCGGCGCGTACGACGACAAGTACGTCGTCGTGCCGCTCGCCCCGGCGTTCCCCTGGTTCGGCGCGACGTACAGCTCGCTCACCGTCAACACGAACGGCTGGGTCAGCGTGGTGCCGTTCACGAACGCGGGCCAGGTGAACAAGGACGCTCCGGCGGCCGCCACGACGTCGGCGCCGGCCGGCACCATCGCCATCTTCTGGGACGACATCGACAAGAAGACGAGCTCGGTCGACGGCAGCGTCTACACCGAGCAGAAGACCGGCTACCGCATCATCCAGTGGCACCACTACGGCAAGTGGAGCAGCGCGGGCACGTTCGATGACCTGAACTTCGAGATCAAGCTCTTCGACACCGGCGTCATCGAGTTCCACTACGCGAAGATGCAGAACGGCGGGCTCGTCGAGACGAGCGACGGCAGCGGAGCCACCATCTGGATCGAGCGGAGCGACGGCTCGAGCGCGCTGCCCATCTCCATCAACCAGTCCATGCCGCGCGAGAACACCGCGTGGCGCTTCACCCCCGCGCCGTGAGGAGAGGAGCCGCCATGAAGATGACCAAGAGAATCATGACGAACTCCCTCTCCCCCGTAGGGGAGAGGGCCGGGGTGAGGGGAACCTCCCTCGCAATCTTGCTCAGCGTAGCGAGCGCGGCCTGCCAGTACCGGGTCGAGCCCGCGGTGGTCCCCGACCCGCCGAAGGTCACCACCTTCACCGCGTCGCCCGGCGAGGTCGCGGCCGGAGCGATGGTGACGCTCAGCTGGAACGTCGAGAACGCCACGAAGGTCAGCATCAGCGAGCTCGCCTCGGGCGCAGTCGCGGGCGTCGACGACGCCGCGAGCGGCAGCGTGCAGGTGGCCGCGGGCGCCGAGTCGCCGTTCTGGGTGCTCACCGCCGAGAACTCGCGCGGCGTGCGCGCGACCGCGGTCGCCTCCGTGCTCGTGCAGGGCGCCGCGGCCGGCCTGCTGTTCGAAGCGCTGCCCGAGCTCGCCGGGCCGAACGAGCCCGCGATGCTCGTGTGGTCGGCTCCCGGCGCGCGCAGCGTCACCATCACCGACGGCGCGGGCGCGATGGTGAACCTGAACGGCCAGGTGAACGCCGGCTCCGTGATGGTGAACCCGGTGGCCGACACGACATACACCTTGAACGCCGACGGCCGCACCGCGACGGCGGCGGTCGCGCGCACGCAGGCGATCACCGAGCTCACCGTGACGCCGCTCTCCGCACGACCCGGCGAGACCGTCACGATCGCGTGGAAGACGACGAACGCGACGCGCGTGACGCTCACCAGCCCCGGGCTCGGCACGCTCGCGAACGAGACCGACGCAGCGAAGGTCGCGAGCAGCTCGGTGATGCAGGTCATCCCCCAGTTCGACATGCAGCTCGGCGTGCCGTTCGTGCTGCGCGCCGAGGGCAAGGGCGAGCCGGTGCAGCGCACCGTCACGGTCTACCTCTCTTCGACGCCCACGATGCTGACCGCGACGGCGCCCGAGTTCTCGCGCACGGGCACGACGTTTCCGCTCGCGTGGACGACGCGCGGCGCCGACCAGGTGCGCGTCTCGGCCGGCGGAGTGGTGCTCCACGTCGGCCCCGCGCAGGGCTCGGTCGACCTGCCCACGCCGTCGGTCGACACCGACTACAGCGTGGTGGCCGTTCAGTCGGCGACGGGCGAGACCAGCGCGCCGCTGACGGTCACGGTGAAGCCGGTCGGTCTCCCCACCGTGGTGACGTTCACGGCAGACCGCAGCACCATCGCGCAGGGCGGCGACCCGGTGGTGCTGACGTGGAACGTGACGAGCGCGCGCAACGTGAGCATCACGGAAGAGGGCCGCGGCACCGTGCTCGAGACCAGCGGCACCGCCGCCGCGACAGGCATGCTCACCGTCTACCCGAACCAGCCGACGACGCGGTACGTGCTCGAGGCCGACAACGCGGCGGGTGACTCCATCGTGCCGCAGACGCTGCCGGTGACGGTCACGAACGTCGCGACGCTGACGTTCTCGCGCAAGGCGCCGATCGGAGCGAACGCGCAGGTCACGGGCTCCACCGTTCCGAACGGCGGCCCCATCTCGGGGTTGTTCACGTCGCGGCTCAACCCGCCGGGCGCGCAGTTCATCGACATCTCGACGAACGGCACGCCGGTCACGTTCAGCAACGCCGACACCGGCTACCAGAACCTCGACATCGGCACGTTCAGCACGGTGCTGTTCGGCCAGCGGGTCAGCGGCCTCAAGCTGAACATCGCGGTGAACGGGTGGATGGCGTTCTCGAACACCTCGACGGGCGGGCCCACCACACCGGCAGCGATCGGCACGGCGCTGTACCCGTGGGCGCTGGCGCCGTTCTACGCGAACCTCCGTGCCGGGCCGACGAGCAGCGCGCAGTGGAGAATCGACACGGTCGCCGGCGAGCGCCGCCTGATCGTCCAGTGGAACGACTTCGAGGAGCAGGTGGCGCAACCGCAGGCGAGCCTCACGTTCCAGGTACAGGTGTACTCGAGCGGCCGCGTCGTCTTCGCGTACCGCGAGGTGCAGAACTGGTCTCTCACCGTCAACACCGGCATCGTGAACGGCGACGAGACGAGCGTGCTGTCGTCGCCGGTTCCTCCGGCGACCGGGCAGGTCGTGGAGTTCTTCGGCGAGGCTGTTCTTCCCGCCCCCGTGAAGGTGACGAACGCGCCGGCGGTCGGCTTCGTGAAGATGCCGCAGGGCTCGGTGCGCGTCGAAGGCGACCCGCGGCTCGCGCCGAACACGCTGATCATCACCGAGGCGAACCCCCGGCCGCTCGTCGCACAGGGCGAGTGGGTCGAGATCGCGAACTTCGGCACCGAGGCGCAGGACATCTCGGGCTGGCAGCTGCGCACCGATGCCGGAACCGTGCAGACGCTGCCCTCGCCGCTCGTGGTGCAGCCGGGCGCGCGCGTCGTGGTCTCCGAGTCGGCGGGCGCGAACGACGGCCTGACCGTCGACGGCGTGTACGGCGGGCGCGTCTCGCTGCCCGACGGCGGCGGCGGCACGCTGACGCTCGGCCTCGACGGAGTCGCCGTCTCCCACGTCAACCTCTCGACCCTGCCGTTCGTCACCTCGGCGCTGCAGGCCGACCCGCCCGCGCCGTGGCTCAAGTTCACGACCACCGCGTTCACGCAGCTCACCTGCGGCACCGACGCGGGCTACGGCATGAACGGGCAGCTGGGCACTCCGGGCGCGGCGCACGCGCGGTGCTTCCCGTACGAGCTGACCGACGGCGGAGCGCCGTTCGTGAGCATCGCCGCGACGGGCGCGCCGCTGATCCTCGGCTCGAACGCGGCCTCCGACGAGTCGGTGCTGACGCTCGACCCGGGCGTGCCGGTGAAGATCGGCCACACGACGGTGCCGCGGCTGTACGTGAGCACGAACGGGTTCATCTCGCCGACGCTGATCACGAACGCGTCGTCCACGAACAAGACCACTCCGTCGACGTCGTCGCCGGGGCCGGGCACCATCGCTCCGTTCTGGGACTTCTTGATGGGCAGCACCGAGCCCGGCTCGGGCATCTACTGGGAGGTGCGCGACGTCGGCACTCCGAACGAGTCGCTCATCGTCTCGTGGGAGAAGTGGCGCTACGACAGCACCACGTATCTCACGTCGCTGAACTTCCAGGCGCGCTTCTGGGCGTCGGGGGACATCACCTTCGCCTACGGCGACCTGACGCTGCTCGGCGGAACCACGACGGCGTACCACCTCGGGTACAGCGCGACGGTCTGGCTCGAAGACCCGTCCGGCCGCGCCGCCGCGTTGTTCCGCGCGACGAGCGGCTCGAGCACCGGGCCCTTCCTCGCTCCCAACTCCACCCTCCGCTTCGCCTTCACGCCATGATCCGACGACTCCTCCCGATCGCTCTCGTCTTGTCGGCGTGCCCCGCGCCGAACCCCGACCCCACGCCCGCTCCGCCTGCGGGCACCGTGAAGAGCTTCACCGCCACGGCCACGCAGGTGGCGAGCCCCGGCGACCGCGTGACGCTGTCGTGGGACACCGAGGGCGCGCAGGCCGTGACGCTCGAGCAGCTCGAGAAGGGCCCACTGGCGATCGACGCGGCCGCGGCCTCGGGCTCGCTCGAGGTGACGATCGAGCGCGACAGCGTGTTCGTGCTGACGGCCCGCGGCGAGGGCGGCACCGACTCGGCGATCGTGTCCGTCGTGCTCGCGCGCGGCGGCAGCGTGATGCTGTTCGCGGCGATTCCGGCGGAGGTCGAGGCCGGCCAGCCGGTGAGCCTCGTGTGGAACGCGCCGGGAGCGCAGAGCGTGGCGCTGCGGCAGACCGGCGGCCAGCCGATCGACGTCGGCACGCAGCGCGAGACGGGCGAGGTGCGCGTGATTCCCGGGCGCTCGACGTCGTACGAGCTCACGGTCGACGGGCGCACCGCGACCGCGGCCGTGGCGGTGCGGCCGGTGATTCACGACTTCGCGCTTCAGGGCGAGTCGCCGCTGCCCGGCCAGCCGCTCGTGCTCACGTGGCGCACCGGCGGGGCCGTGCAGGTCACGCTGAGGCGTACCGGCGCGGCGATGCCGCTGAAGACGGCGACCGGCGGCATGGCGACGAGCGGCGTGCACACCGACACCGTGCCGGCGAACCTGCCCGACGACGGCGTCGTCGAGTACGTGCTCGAGGCCGAGGCCGGCACGATGAAGGCGCAGCGCAAGCTGACGGTGACGCTCGGTGGGGCCGTGCGCATCGAGGAGTTCAACGTGCCCCCGTTCGCGAAGGAAGGCGCGGCGTACATCGTGAGCTGGCGGACGTCGGGGGCCACGGCCCTCGAGATCCGCGTAGCGGGCAAGCTCTACTTCACGGCGTCGAACGCGATGCAGCTGACCGGGGACACGCTCGTGCTGCAGACGCCCGCGAACACGACGACGATCGAGCTGCTGGTGCGCAACGCGAACGGCAGCGTGGCGCGCGAGATGCGGCTCGTCAGCCCGGTCGGGGTCCCGGCGTTCAACAGCTTCACGTCGGATACGCCGACCATCGCGCAGGGCGGCAGCCCGGTGACGCTGCGGTGGAACGTGACGAACGCGCGCTCGGTGCAGATCGTCGAGCTGCCGTCGGGCCGGCAGCTGCACTCGGCGACGGGAGTCATCGACACCGGACTCGCGACGGTCTACCCGAACAAGCCGGCGGTGACGTACGAGCTGCGCGCGAGCAATGGCGCGGGCGATTCCGTGCCGCCGCGGACGGTCTCGGTGAATGTGACGACGCCGGCGACGCTCACGTTCAGCCGCAAGCTGCCGATCGGGCTCACCACCGAGGTGACCGGCACGACGGTGCCAGGAGGCGGAGCGGTCCTCGGGCTTCCCACCGCCGCGTACGACATCCCCGGCGACACGTTCATCGACATCTCGGAGACCGGCACGAGCATCGCCTACAGCGGGCCCGACACGACCTCGAAGCTTGTGACCCTGCCGGAGGTGTTCAGGATGACGCTCTTCGGGCGGCCGTTCAGCGGCGATAAGGTGTCGATCAGCATCAACGGCTGGTTCCTCTTCAGCCAGACGACCGTCAGCGGCACCAGTACGTACGACAACGACGACCCGCTGCCGTCGACCGCGCTGGAGCCGCTCGCGTTTGCCCCCTACTGGGACGACCTTCGAGACGACGCCGTCAGCGAGATCTACTACCAGCTCGACACCGTCGGCTCCGACCGGCGGCTGATCATTCAATACAACGAGGTTCTCCACTCCGACTTCCTGGGCAGCAGCCGCCTCACCTTCCAGGCGCAGCTCTACTCGTCCGGCAAGGTCGTGTACGCGTACGACAAGCTCGAGGGGCTGGACATCGACCCTTCCGTCGGAATCGTCACGGCGACCGAAGGCGCCTTGCTCGCTCCGATCGTCCCGGCGGCCGGCCGCTCGTTCACGTTCTTCGGTCCGGCCACGCTTCCGCTGCAGATTCAGATCGACGGGGAGCCCATCCTGGCGCGCGTCGAGGTCGGCAACACGACGATCGAGCTCGAGGGGAACCCCGCGATCGTGCCCGGCCAGTTCGCGATCACCGAGGTGAACCCGTGGCCGGCCTCGTCGCTGGTGCGCGGCGAGTGGCTCGAGATCACCAACTTCGGCGCCGAGCCCGTCGACCTCAACGGCTGGCAGCTCGACTTCGGCGGCGGCCTCGTCCACACGCTGTCGTCGCCGCCGGTGCTGCCGCCGAATGGCCGCCTGCTGCTCGCGCAGGTGCCAGGCGCCGGCGACGGCCTGCCCGTCGACTACGTTTACGGAGCGGGCTACCAGCTGGTCGACACCGCCGGCGAGGTGAAGCTCACGCTCGAGGGCGCCGACTACTCGGTCGCGTCGTGGAGCCCGGCTCACGCGACCGCCGCCGGCGTCAGCGTACGCACCGACCCGCCGGACAAAGACGCCATCTATGCTGCGGGCTACGCACAGGTGCCGTGCCCGAGCAGCGCTACCGACACCTACGGCACGAACGGCCAGCGGGGCACGCCGCGCGCGGCGCACGCGCGCTGCTTCCCGTATCGCATGAGCGCGCTGCCGATGAGCAGCTTCCAGCCCATCGCCATGACCGGCACGGCGCTCGCCACGACGACCTCGACGACCGGCGCGGTGTTCACGGTCAACCTCGCGACCCCGATTCGCTACTACGGCGCCGACGTCTCGACGCTGTACGTGAGCCAGCACGGGTGGATCTCGACGACCGCGATCACCGCGGCGACGTCGACGAACCGCACGACGCCGACGAGCACGGCTCCGCTGGGGAGCATCGCGCCGTTCTGGGACATCTTGTCCACGCCGGCCGCAGGCACAGGCCTCTACTGGCAGCAGTTCGACCCCGACAGCACGCCGGCGAGCGGCGACGAGTTCACCGTCGTCTCGTGGGAGGGCTTCCGGGCGAGCTCGACGACCACCTACAACCTCAACTTCCAGGTCCAGTTCAGGGCTAACGGCGCCATCGAGTACCACTACGGCGCGATGACGAACTCGTCGACCTCGGGGACCCTGCACCAGGGCTCGAGCGCGACGTCGTGGCTGGAGTCGCGCGACAACCTCGCCGCGTTGGCCATCAACATCAGCTCGGTGACGCCCGGCATCCAACCGAACACGGCGTTCCGCTTCTCCTACGTCCCTTGAGCACGACCATGCGCCACGTCGCGACCTTCATCATCGTTTCGCTTTTCGCGCTCGGGTGTCCCGGGCCCGGCCCCACCGACGGAGGCACCGACTCCGGCAGCGGCGGAGGAAGCGCCGACTCGGGCCGAGCCGACTCCGGCACCGACGCGGGCCCCACCGACTCCGGCACTCCCGACGCCGGCCCCACCGACGCCGGAGTGACGTGCGGCGACGCCGTCGTCGGCCCGGGCGAGGCCTGCGACGACGGAGCCACCGACCCCGGCGACGGCTGCTCTGCCACCTGCACGCTCGAGAGCGGCTGGAGCTGCTCCCAGTCCCCCAGCCTCTGCACCAGCACCTGCGGCGACGGCGTCATCGTCGGCGCCGAGGCGTGCGACGACGGCGACATGGGGGGCGGCGACGGCTGCTCGGCGACGTGCACGCGCGAGCCCGGGTGGACGTGCGCGGGCGCGCCGAGCGTGTGCGCTCCGACGTGCGGAGACTCGGTGATCATCGCGCCCGAGGCCTGCGACGACGGCGACATGATGGGCGGCGACGGCTGCTCGGCCACGTGCACCATCGAGATGGGCTTCGCGTGCCGCGGCCTGCCGAGCCTGTGCACGCCCGACTGCGGCGACGGCCGCCGGCTCGGCGCCGAGAGCTGCGACGACGGCAACATGAACCCGAACGACGGCTGCTCGTCGGTGTGCACGCTCGAGGACGGCTACACCTGCTCGACGGCGACTCCGAACGTGTGCACGACCGTGTGCGGCGACGGCTTCCGCCGCGGCACCGAGGCCTGCGACGACGGCAACGTGATGCCGGGAGACGGCTGCACCGGCTGCATGGTCGACCCGAGCTACACCTGCAACACCGCCACTCCGAACGTGTGCGGGCCGACGTGCGGAGACAGCCAGATCGTGGCCCCCGAGACCTGCGACGACGGCGACGGAGTTGGCAGCGACGGCTGCTCCGCGACGTGCCGCATCGAGCCCGGCTACGTGTGCACCGGCACGCCGAGCACGTGCACCGCGGTATGCGACGACGGCCTCATCGTCGGCGCCGAAGAGTGCGACGACGACGGCAGCGCGCCCGGCGACGGCTGCTCGGCGACGTGCACCATCGAGGCGGGGTTCGACTGCGCGGGCATTCCCAGCGTGTGTACGGCGACCTGCGGCAACGGCCTGTTGCACGGGGCCGAGACGTGCGACGACGGAGATCGCGACCCGCTCGACGGCTGCAACCCGTCGTGCCGCGTCGAGACCGGCTACTCGTGCACCGGCGAGCCCAGCGTGTGCACGACGGTCTGCGGCGACGGCGTCGTGCTCACAGGCGAGAACTGCGACGACGGCAACATGAACCCGAACGATGGCTGCACGTCATGCAACGTCGACACCGGGTACTCGTGCGCGGGCGAGCCAAGCGTATGCACCTCGCAGGGTGTCGTGAACGGTTTGGCGATGAACGGCATCGGTATCGACAACGGCCACGGGTGCCTAACGACCACTTCCGGCCTCCTCTTCTGCTGGGGCATCAACAGCGACGGCGCAGTCGGAGACGGAACCGTGATTGGACCCGTATTCGCTCCGGTTCAGATCGCGCTTTCGAACGTCAGGAAGGCCTCGGCGGGGGAAGCTTTCTCCTGCGCGCTGCGAAACACCGGGACGGTGGCGTGCTGGGGCGCGAACACGGACCTGGCCCTCGGGCAGCCTGGGCGGCCGACGGCCGACGACCTGCCGATTCCGACGGACGTGCCGGGCATCACCGACGCCGTCGACATCGACTCTGGCGACGACTTCACGTGCGTGAAGAATGCGGCTGGTGATCTCTCGTGCTGGGGCGACAACGAAGGGCGACAGCTGGGTCGCGGCGGCACGAGCACCACAGACAGCGACGTCCCGGCCGCGGTCGGCGGCATCACCGGTGTGCAGAAAATGGCCGCAGGCGGAGATCACATCTGCGTCATCACGAGTACCGACACAGTGGCGTGTTGGGGTGACGCCTCGGTCGGTCAGCAGGGCAACGGCTCGAGCACCACCGACGTCAGTACCCCCACAACCGTCGGAGGCCTGTCGAACGTCGTCGACATCGCCTCTGGTCAACAGCACACCTGCGCCGCGAACGGCGGCGGCCAGCTCTACTGTTGGGGCGCCGGAGCCAATGGCCGCCTCGGTCTCGGCACCACGACGAACCAGAACACGCCGCAGTTCGTGCCCTCGTTCGGCCAGGTGACGCACGTCGCGGCCGGCACCCGTCACACGTGTGCGGTCATCGCGACGGGCGAGGTCTACTGCTGGGGCGACGGCAGTCGCGGCCAGGTGGGCAGCGGCTCGGTCGGCGACGTGCTGACCCCAACGCTCGTCTCGGGTCTTCCGCTGAGTCCGACGATGCTCGACCTCGGCGAAGAGACGACGTGCGCGCTGTATAGCAACGGCAGTCGCTGGTGCTGGGGTCAGAGTGAAGACGGCCAGCTCGGCCTCGGCAGCGCAGCCCCCTTGCGCCTCACGAACCCGACGGCGGTGACCGGGCTGCCCGCCGCAGTGCAGACGCTCGTCATCGCCCGTCAGACGTACCGCTATGGCCACGCCTGCGCGATCGCCGGAGGCGGCCAGCTGTACTGCTGGGGCGACAACCTGGTCGGCGAGCTGGGCGACAGCACGAACCTGGTGGCCGTGGCGCCGCGGCTCGTGACGAGCCTCACCGGGCCGGTGATCGATGTCGCCGTCTCGATGGCGAGCACGACGACCCCGACGTCCACGGCCATCAACACGGCCACGACCTGTGCAGTGATGATGAGCGGCGAGGTGATGTGCTGGGGCGGCAACAGCCGTGGCACGCTGGGCGACGGCACGGTCGTGAATCGCGCGACGCCCGCAGCTGCGAACACGGGGGCCATCGCTGCGACCCACATCGCGGCCGGGCAAGACTTCTTCTGCTCACGCCACAGCGACGGCACCGTGCGCTGCTGGGGCGACAACTCGAGCGGGCAGGTCGGTCTGACGGCGAGCACCACTCCGGTCTCGACGCCGAACACGATCGCGATCAGCAACGTGACCGAGCTCGTCGCCGGCGAGGACCACGTGTGCGCCCTGGACAGCAACGGCACCGTGTCGTGCTGGGGCGAGGGCGGCAGCGGCCAGCTCGGCCAGGGCAGCACGACGGATTCGGCGGCACCGCTGCCGGTTCCGGGCCTCACCGCCGTGGTGCAACTGACGTCGGGGCAGGATCACGTCTGCGCGCGCACGATGGCGGGCTCCGTCATCTGCTGGGGCAGCGGTTTGTACGGCCAGATGTCGAACGGCGGCTCGGCGAACGTGCTGTCTCCGGCGCCGCTGATGGGCTTCCAGACCTCGTCGTGGATCTCGGCTGGCAACAACTTCACGTGCTCGGTGATCACCGGCGGCGGCGTCCAGTGCATCGGCTATGCGCTCGACGGCCACTTCGGCGACGGCGGCGGCACGAGCGAGATTCCGACGCCGTACGTGACGCCGTTCATGGGCATCGCGCGCGTCGTCGGAGGCAACTCGGGGAGCTTCTTGATCCTCCCGACCGGCGCCGTTCAGGCCGTCGGCTTCCTCGGCTTCGGCGTGCAGGGCGTCGGCTTCTCGCTTCGGCCGACGCGGCCGGTGCTGGCGCCTTTCTAACCAAGCCCAAAGGGGCAACCGACAGCGCGATTTCTTCCGAGGTCGTTGAGTCCCGCCATTCCATGGAACCAACCACTGTCGTGCGCGCCAGTTGATGAGCGTTTGAGCCAGCACCCAACCCCTTAGCGCCTTCCCCCTCGCCAAGCCCAACGGCAGAGCGAAAGGAAGTGACGCAAGTGGCGGCGAAGAGGAACGCATCACGAAGAAAGACCCGACGCACGTATGGCCATGGCTATACGCCTGAGTTCCGGAAGCGCGTCGTACGCGAGGTAGTCGACGACGGGCTGTCAGCGGCCGAGGTGGCCGACGTGTTCGGGGTCTCGCGTGAGGCCGTGTACAACTGGGTGAAGGCGTTCCGGGCGAAGGGCGAGAGCGCGCTCGAAACGAAGACGCCTGGGCGCAAGCCGCAGCCGAAGCCGCCGGACACGCCGGACGCGAAACGCGACGCGGTGGTGGCGACGAAGCAGGCCTTCCCGAACTTCGGCGCACGAAGAATCTCCGACACCTTGAAGCGCTTCGAGGCGCTCGGCGTGTCAGCGACTCACGTGCGGCGCATCCTGAAGGAAGCGGGGCTACTTCCCGACAAGCCACCGGAGCTGCCGAAGATGCCGGCGCCGGAGCGCCGCTTCGAGCGGGCTGAGCCGAACCAACTGTGGCAGTCGGACATCTTCACGTTCCTGCTGCG